>Ga0164243_10000022_pt1 | contig 472426 bp, 415 predicted proteins | sample OricompcompostOP_FD_108781 | JGI IMG/M metagenome (GOLD analysis project Ga0164243, IMG submission 108781) | Organic Plus compost microbial communities from Emeryville, California, USA - Original compost - Organic plus compost (OP) | ecosystem: Engineered > Solid waste > Mixed feedstock >... | reverse complement strand
CCCAACCCACAAACAATGGGCCAGGCACGGGAAAAGACTCCCCAAAAAACCTTGGAAAGCCACTTGCTTGGCATTGACTTTCGGCACGCTGTTGAGTTCTCAAGCTTCGAAGCACACCGCGCGTTTCCTGTTTCCAGGTCCCGCTTGGGGCAACTCGATCTCCACTCCTTGTACTGAGGCATCGTGGGCCCTGGCGAGGGCGCGCACTACCTCAGCTCAGAGGTGGAGGTTTGTTTGGTTTCCCATCCGGATGACTCCTTCAGGGGCTCGACCAAGCTTAGTCGTCCTGTTGACTCTCGTCAACCCCGACTGCTTCGTCAGTGTCACCCGATCCCGTGAGGCTTGGCCTCCCGCTCCCGTGGCGACTCGGAGAACATTACCCGCGACCACCTGGGTCGGCAAATCGAGGGCGCGTGGGCTGGCTCACACCGTCGTGCGCCAGCTCCGACGCCACCCGCGGACGCCTCAGCGCCCGCCGACAACCAGGCCGCCCACGGTCCGCTTGCCCCTCCGCAGCACCACGTAGCGCCCGTGCAACAGGTCACCGGGCTGCAGTCGTGCCTCCGCATCCTCGATCCTGACGTTGTTGAGGTAGGCCCCGCCCTCGGCGATGGCCCGTCGGGCGGCAGACTTGCTCGCCACCACGCCGCTGGCCTCGAGCGCGTCCACCACGGTCGGCAGCTCGGGACCGCTCAGTTCGCCGGCCCCGATCTCGGTCAGGACCTGGCCCAGCACGGTCTCGGGCAAGGAGGTGAAGTCGCTGCGTCCGAAGAGCGCCTCAGCCGCCATCTTGGCCGAGGCCAATTCCTCCGGACCGTGCACCAGGGTCGTCACATCGTCGGCCAGCGCCTTCTGCGCCGCCCGCCGGAACGGCTCCTCAGCCGTGGCGCGCTCCAGTTCGGCGATCTCCTCCTGGGTGCGCGGCGAGAACACCTTCAGGTACTCGATGACCTTGGCGTCCTCGGCCTGCAGGAAGAACTGGTGGAACGCGTACGGGCTGGTCAGCCCGGGGTCGAGCCACACCGTTCCCGACTCGGTCTTGCCGAACTTCGTTCCGTCAGCCTTGGTGATGAGCGGTGTTGCCAGTGCATGGACCTGTGCCGCTTCCGAGCGGCGCACCAGCTCGACCCCGGCAGTGATGTTGCCCCACTGGTCGCTGCCGCCGAACTGGAGCGTGCAACCACGGCTGCGGTACAGCTCGCGGTAGTCCAAGGACTGCAGGAGGACGTAGCTGAACTCGGTGTAGGAGATGCCGGCCTCGAGCCTCTTGGCCACCACCTCACGACCCAGCATCCGATTCACCGGGAAGTGTTTGCCGACGTCACGGAGGAACTCGATGACGTTGATGCCCGCGGTCCAGTCGAGGTTGTTGACGACCTCGGCACCGTTCGCTCCCTCGAAGGAGACGAACCGGCTCACCTGCGCCCGGATCCGGTCCACCCAACCGGCGACGACCTCAGGCGAGTTCAGCGTGCGCTCCCCCGCCTCCTTGGGATCACCGATCTGACCGGTGGACCCGCCGACCAGGATGAGCGGCTTGTGTCCGGCGTTCTGCAGATGACGCGCCACGATGAGCTGCACCAGGTTGCCCATGTGGATGCTCGGTGCCGTCGGGTCGAAACCGACATAGAAGGTGACCGGGCCCGCCGCGAGGTGTGCTTGCAGCGCCTCGGGATCGGTGGAGTTGGCCACCAGCCCGCGCCAGGTCAGTTCTTCGAATGCACCGCTCACCGCGTTGCCCGTCCTCACGTCAGTCGTCGTACGACGGTCGCCGTACGGACCGTCCAGGGACCATCCTGCCGCACAACCGACGTCCGGGCCCCCGGATTTCGTCCGGACGCATCGCGACGTGCGGCTCGGAACGGAGTCGAGAGGCGAGCGCGACTCAGGACCGGGCAATCACCGTACGGAGCTCGGCGAGTTGCTCGCTCACCCGGTCCGGTGCGGTTCCTCCTCGGCCGTTACGGCTGGCGACCGAACCCTCGACGGTCAGCACGTCCAGCACCTCGGCGGTCAGGTGCGGTGAGATCTCCGCCAACTGAGCCGGAGTCAGCTGCTGCAGCTCGATCCCCTCGGTCTCGCAGCGCTTGACCGCCGCCCCGGCGATCTCGTGCGCCTCGGCGAACGGGACGCGTTGCCGTACCAGCCAGTCGGCGACGTCGGTCGCGAGGGAGAAGCCGCGCGGTGCCACCTCGGCCATCCGCTCGGCATGGAAGGTGAGGGTCGACACCAGCCCGGCGACGGCGGGCAGCAGTACCTGCAACTGGTCCAGGGAGTCGAAGATGGGCTCCTTGTCCTCCTGCAGATCCCGGTTGTACGCGATCGGCAAGCCCTTCAGGGTCGCGAGCAGTCCGGCCAGGTTGCCGATCAGCCGACCTGACTTCCCCCGGGCCAGTTCGGCGACATCGGGGTTCTTCTTCTGCGGCATGATGCTGGATCCGGTCGACCAGGCGTCCGACAGCGTTGCGAAGCCGAACTCCGGGGAGGTCCAGGCGATCACGTCCTCGCTGAGACGCGACAGGTCGACACCCACCATGGCGCACACGAAAGCGGCCTCGGCGACCAGGTCGCGCGAGCTCGTACCGTCCAGCGAGTTCGGGACCGACGCCGAGAATCCGAGATCGGCGGCCACCGCTTCCGGGTCCAGGCCGAGCGAGGTGCCGGCCAGTGCCGCCGATCCGTACGGGGACACGTCGAGACGGCGGCGGAGATCGGCGATCCGGTCGACGTCGCGCAGCAACGGCCAGGCGTGAGCCAGCAGGTGGTGGGACAACAGGATCGGCTGGGCCGGCTGGAAATGGGTCCGACCCGGCATCACGACACCGAGGTTCGCCTCGGCCTGGTCCGCCAGGGCCGTGGCCACGGCCAGCACCTCGGTGGTCAGGTCGGCCAGCGCCTCCCGCAGGTACATCCGTACCAAGGTGGCGATCTGGTCGTTGCGGGAGCGGCCGGCCCGCAGGCGTCCGCCCAGCTCCGGACCGGCGATCTCCATCAGGCCGCGCTCCAGGGCGCCGTGCACGTCCTCATCGGTCGCGGCCGGACCGAACTCACCGGCCGCCACGCGGCGGTCCAGTTCATCGATCGCGGCCAACAGCCCGGTGAGTTCGTCGTCGGTGAGCAACCCCGCGCGCTGCAGGGCGCGGGCGTGGGCCCGCGATCCGGCCAGATCGTGGCGGGCCAGCCGCCAGTCGAACTGCGTTGACACGCTGAGCGCGAACATCGCGTCCGCAGGGCCGCCGGCGAACCGGCCTCCCCAGAGCCTGCCGCCGCCGGCCGAGGTCTGCTCCGCCATCTGTGGTCCTTTCGAAGTCGTACGGGTGTGGTGTCGCTGCAAGGTGGTCTCGACACGCGCGACGCAAGCGCCGCGCTACTCGACCGACGTCGATCCGGCGTGGCCGCGGCTGGCCATCGCGAGGAACTCCTCGGCCAGGGCGTCACCGCCGGCAGGATCGCGCGAGATGACCATCACGGTGTCGTCGCCGGCGATGGTGCCGAGGATCTCGTGCCGGGCGACCTTGTCGATCGCCGAGGCGAAGTACTGGGCGGCCCCGGGTGGGGTACGCAGGATCACCAGGTTTGCCGAGGCTTCTGCCGAGACGAGCACCTCGTTGCACAGTCGGGCGAGCCTGGCCTCGAAGTGGGCGAACTCGCCGGGAGGTCCGGTCTGGTCGCCCGGCTCGCCGGGGACGGCGTACACCAGCGGTCCTGCGCTCGAGCGCACCCGGAGCGCGCCCAGGTCGACGAGGTCGCGCGACAGCGTCCCCTGGGTGACCTTCACCCCGCGCTCGGCGAGCAGGGCGGCCAGTTCGCCCTGGGACCGGACAGCCGTCGAGTTGATCACCTCGGTGATCAACCCGTGGCGGGCGGCCTTGCTCAGCGGGGCGCGGGTGTCGGCCATTTCAGCCCTTGCCGACCTTGTCGGGCTCGGCCTTGTCGGCATTGTCGGCCTTGTCGGTCTTGTCCGTGGCAAGCCAGTGCAGGATCGCCTTCTGGGCGTGGCGGCGATTCTCGGCCTCGTCCCAGATCGCCGACTGGGGTCCGTCGAGCACCTCGGCAGTGATCTCCTTGCCGCGGTAGGCGGGCAGGCAGTGCAGCACGATGGCCGTACGCCGGGCCAGGCGCAGCGTCTCCTGCTTGATCTGGTACGGCATCAGGCTCGCGATGCGTTCCTCGGCACCTTCCTCCTGGCCCATCGAGACCCAGGTGTCGGTGACCAGGACGTCGGCGCCGATCTCGACGGCCTCGGTGTGCTCGGTCACCATCACCGATCCACCGGTCTCGGCAGCCCGCGCCTCGGCCCGGGCGACGACCTCGGGATCCGGGTGCAGGGAGGCCGGGGCTGCGATCCGAACGTGCATCCCTGCTGTGGTGCCGGCCAGCAGATAGGAGGCCGCCATGTTGTTGGCGCCGTCACCGAAGTAGACGAGGGTGCGGTTGGCGAGGTCGCCGAACCGTTCCTTGATCGTCAGCAGATCGGCCAGCAGCTGGCAGGGGTGGTACTGGTCGGTGAGCGCGTTGATGACCGGCACCGAGGAGAACTCAGCCATCTCGGCGATCCGGGACTGGTCGCCGGTTCGCCACACGATCGCCGACACCTGTCGGGACAGCACCCGGGCGGTGTCGGCGATCGACTCGCCGCGCCCCAGCTGGGACTGCTTGGCATCGATGATCATCGGATGACCCTGGAGCTCGGCGATCCCGGCCTCGAAGGAGACACGGGTCCGGGTCGAGGACTTGTCGAACAGCACCGCCACCGATCGCGGCCCGGCGAAGGTGTCGTACCCGTACGGATCGGCCTTCATCGCCAGAGCGAGGTCGAGCACCTCAGCCTGTTCAGTCGGGCTGAGGTCGTCGTCAGCGAGGAAGTGCCGGGTCATCGCGTCTCCTGGGAAGTACCAATCTGATCGAGCCACCTTGGCAGACGGGACACGAACGAGTCGAGTTGGGGGTCAGTCAGGATCAGCGGCGGCGCGATCCGCAGCACATTCGGTCGCGGCGCGTTGATGACGAAGCCATCGGCCATCGCGAGGTCCGTCACCTGGGCGGAGACCTCATCGTTGAGCACGATGCCGCGGAGCAGGCCCTGCCCCCGCACTGTGTCGATCAGCGAGTGATTCAGCCCGGTCACGGCCTCGGCGAGCCGGTCGCCGAGTTCGCGTGCCCGTTGCAGCAGGCCGTCACGTTCGATCGTGGCGATCACGGCCAGGCCAGCGATCGCGGCGACCGGGTTGCCGCCGAAGGTGGTCCCGTGGTTGCCCGGCTGCAACAGGTCGGCGGCCTTGCCACTGGCCAGGCAGGCACCAACAGGAAACCCGTTGCCGAGACCCTTGGCGATGGTGACCAGGTCGGCCGTCCAGCCCTGACCACCGGGACGGTGGCAGAGCCACTCCCCCGTACGGCCCATGCCGGTCTGCACCTCGTCCAGCCACAACAGGGCGCCCTGGGCGTGGGCCAGCTCGCGGACAGCGCTCAGGTAGCCGTCCGGTGGGGTGACGACGCCGTTCTCTCCTTGGATCGGCTCCAGGACGACGGCGGCGACTGTCTCGCCGTGCTCATCCAGAGCGGCAGCCATCGCGTCGACGTCGCCGTACGGGACAAAGGTGACGTCCCCGGGCAGCGGCTCGAAGGGAGCCCGGTACTTCGGGTTGTGGGTGATCGCGAGCGCTCCCATGGTGCGACCGTGGAACGAGCCCTCGGCCGCGATGATCCGGGTGCGCCCGGTCAGCCGGGTGATCTTGAAGGCGGCTTCGTTGGCCTCGGTTCCCGAGTTGGTGAAGAACACCTTCGCATCCGAGCCGGCGATCGCCGAGAGCCGTTCGGCCAGGGTGACCTGGGCCGGGGTCGCGAAGAAGTTGGAGACGTGGCCGAGGGTGGACAGTTGCGAGGTGATCGCTGCCAGCACCATGGGGTGGGCGTGGCCCAGCCCGTTCACGGCCAGTCCGCTGAGCAGGTCGAGATACTTCTTCCCGTCGGCGTCCCACACATGACAACCCTCACCGCGGACGAAGACGGCCTTCGGCGTGCCGAAGGCATTCATCATGACCCCGCGGTAGCGATCGGTGACCGCCGCGGTCGATCCGGCAAGCTGTTGGGCAAGTTCACTCACTGGACGGTCTCCTTGCCGGCGGTGTGCTCGTATCGGGGGGTCTGGGGGTCGGCCCCCCCTGCTTGGCTCGAGTCCGGCTTCACCAAGGTGCCGTTGCCGGCATCGGTGAACACTTCGAGCAGCAGCGAGTGCGGCACCCTGCCATCAATGATGGTGGCTCGGCTGACACCGGAGTCCACGGCGCGCAGGCAGGCCTCCATCTTCGGGATCATGCCGGCCTCCAGGCTCGGCATCATCGCGGCCAGCTCGCTGGAGGTGATCTCCGAGATGACCGTTGGGTCGTCCGGCCAGTTCGCGTACAAGCCTTCGACATCGGTCAGCACGACGAGGCGTTCGGCACCGAGCGCGACGGCCAGGGCGGCGGCCGCGGTGTCGGCGTTGACGTTGTGCACCTGGCCGTTGTCGTCGGGCGCCACCGTCGCCACGACAGGGATCCGGCCGGCGTCGATCAGGTCGAGGACAGCCTCGGGGCGTACCTCGGTGACGTCACCGACCAGCCCGAGGTCGACGTCCTCGCCGTCCAGGACGACGCCGCGACGCTCGGCGACAAAGAGACCGCCGTCCTCACCGGAGAGTCCGACCGCGAGCGGGCCATGCCCGTTGATCAGTCCGACGAGTTCGCGGCCGACCTGGCCGACCAGCACCATGCGGACGACATCCATGGCCTCCGGGGTGGTGACGCGGAGTCCACCGCGGAACTCGCTGGTGATGCCGAGACGCTTGAGCATCGAGGAGATCTGCGGCCCCCCGCCGTGGACGACGACGGGCCGTACGCCGCAGCGACGCAGGAAGACAATGTCCTCGGCGAAGGCCTTCTTCAGGTCCTCGTTGATCATGGCGTTGCCGCCGTACTTGATCACGATCGTCTTGCCGGCGTAGTCCTCGAGCCAGGGCAGCGCCTCGATCAGGATCTGGGCCTTGTCGCCTGCGGTCAGGGCCGCTGCCACCGACTGTTCGTTCGTATCGGGGGGTCCCAGGGGGGTCGTCCCCCCTGCTGAGTCGGTGCTCATGTGGAGTACTCCGCGTTCTCCTTGACGTAGTCGTACGTCAGGTCGTTGGTCAGGATGGTCGCGCGGGCATCACCGGCGTGCAGGTCGATCTCGACGGTGACCTCACGCGGGGTGAGATCGACCAGTTCTCGCGGGTCGCCGATGCCGCCGTTGCGGCACACCTGGACACCGTTGAAGGTGACGTCGATCCGATCAGGTTCGAAGGCCGCGTCTGTGGTACCGACAGCAGAGAGAACCCTGCCCCAGTTGGGATCCTTGCCGAAGACGGCGCACTTGAACAGGTTGCTGCGGGCGACGGCGCGTGCCACGGTCACGGCTTCGTCCTCAGTCGCGGCGTTGACCACGGTGATCGCGATGTCGTGCGAGGCACCCTCGGCATCGCCGATCAGCTGGCGGGCCAGGTCCTGGCAGAGGTCGGTCAGCACCTGGGTGAACTCGCCGGAGTCCGGAGTCGTGCCCGAGGCGCCACTGGCCATCAGGATCACGGTGTCGTTGGTCGACATGCATCCGTCGGAATCCGCACGGTCAAAGGAAACCTTCGTGGCTGCCCGGAGGCTCGCGTCGAGCTGTCCGGCGTCGACGGCGGCGTCGGTGGTGATCACCACGAGCATGGTCGCCAGGCCCGGGGCCAGCATCCCTGCCCCCTTGGCCATGCCGCCGACGGTCCAACCCTTTCCTTGCCTGACGGCAGTCTTGGGCACAGTGTCGGTGGTCATGATCGCCTCGGCGGCGGCCTGGCCACCATCGACAGTGAGAGCACCCGTCAGACCGGGTACGGCAGCGAGCACCTTGTCCATCGGCAGCCGTACGCCGATCAGCCCGGTCGAGCACACTGCCACGTCGGCGGAAGCGACCTCGAGAGCAGCTGCGACCGCTTCGGCGGTCTGGTGGGTGTCGCCGAATCCTTCCGGACCCGTGCAGGCGTTGGCGCCTCCGGAATTGAGGATGACGGCATCGAGGCGACCGTCGGCGACGACCTGCTCGCTCCAGGTGACCGGCGCAGCCTTCACCCGGTTGGAGGTGAAGACCGCCGCCGCATCGAAACGCGGGCCGAGGTTGCGGACCAGGGCGAGATCGGCCTTCCCCGAAGGCTTGAGCCCGGCCGTGACGCCAGCGGCGACGAACCCTTGTGCTGCTGTGGTGCTCACGGCGCCACTCCCATCGCGGTCAGTCCAGTGATCTCGGGCAGGCCGAGGGCAAGGTTGAGGCACTGGATCGCCTGCCCTGCGGTGCCCTTGGTGAGGTTGTCGAGGGCGGCGATCGCGACGATCCGGCTCGTGGCGGCGTCGATGGTGACCTGCACCAGACAGTTGTTGGAGCCGGTCGTCCACTGCGACTGCGGCCACTGTCCCTCGGGCAGCAGGTGCACGAAGGGCTCGTCGGCGTAGGCGGACTCGTACGCGGCCCGTACGTCGGCGGTCGTGGTGGCACTCGAGGCCAGGGGCGCTGTGCAGCTGGCGAGGATGCCTCGCGACATCGGCACCAGCACCGGGGTGAAGGAGACACTGGGATCGAGTGCTCCGGCGACCCGGAAGTTCTGCAGCATCTCCGGGGTGTGCCGGTGGACGCCGCCGACGCCGTACGGGCTCGCCGATCCCATCAGCTCGGATCCGAGCAGGTGGGTCTTGGCAGCCTTGCCCGCACCGGACGGGCCGACCGCTGCGGTCACCACGACATCGGAGCCGTCGATCAGGCCGGCCGCGATCGCCGGGGCCAGAGCGAGCGTGACGGTGGTGACGTTGCAGCCAGCAACCGCGACCCGCTTGGCCTGGGCAATCAGCTCGCGCTGTCGGCCGAGCTCGGGCAGCCCATACGGCCAGCTGCCGGCATGCTCGCTGCCGTAGAACTTCTGCCAGTCGTTGCCGTCGACGAGCCGGAAGTCGGCGCCACAGTCGATGACCAGAGTGTCGGCAGGCAGCTGGTTGGCCAGCTCGGCCGAGGCACCGTGCGGCAGCGCGAGGAAGACGACGTCATGGCCGTCGAACGCTTCGGGAGTGGTCGGCTCCACCAGGCGGTCGGCGAGCGGGATCAGGTGGGGCTGGTGCTCACCGAGGCGCGATCCCGCGCTCCCCCCGGCTGTCAGCGCTCCGATCTCCACGTCTGGGTGCTGCAGCAGCAGCCGGAGAAGCTCTCCGCCTGCGTACCCGGTGGCACCCGCCACTCCGGCTTTCACGGTCATGGGCATAACTATGCCACTGTTGGAATATCTATGCAATCGACCCGAGCATCCATGGCGACGATATCGGCAGTTTGCGCAACCGGTTACAAGCGCGGGATCTATCGTGGCAAGGTACGTACGGAGTCGCGCACGACCACGTGCGTACCGAGGACGATCGGATCGCGTTCCACGGCCGGCGCACCCGTCGGGTGGAGCGCCTCGCGTACCGCCATTCGACCGAGTTCGGCCTGTGGCACGTGCACCGTGGTCAGAGCCGGAGTCAGTTCAGCGGCCACCGGATCGTCATTGAAGCCGACGATGGAGATGTCACCAGGCACGGCGTACCCTGCCTTGCCCAGCGCGGCGATTGCGGATGCGGCAACCGAGTCGGTGGCTGCGAACAGCGCCGTGAAACCGCCAGGCACTCCCAGCAGGCCAAGCGTCCGGTCGTACGCCTCGCCCCGCCGCATGGGTCCGGAGCTGATCAGCTCTGGCGTCACCGCCACGCCGTGGTCGGCCAGCGCCTGCCGATAGCCGTCGACCCGCGCCGGAGTGAACGTGTGCGCGTCACGCCCGCCCAGATAGGCAATGCGAGTGTGCCCCGCTGCGAGCAGGTGACGTGTTGCCGCGTAGGCACCACCGTGATTGTCGAAGCTCACCGAGATCGCTGCGATGCCCGCGGCCGTGGGAAACGTCGGCCGGGCACACACCACCAACTGGGTACCCGTGCTCCGGAGTGATCGGGCGAGCAGGGCGACGCGACCCTCGTGTTCGGCCGACTGCGCCAGTCCGCCACCGGTGAGGACGAGAACGTCCACTCCTCTCTCACGCATCATGGTCAGCGCGGAGAGTTCACGTGCAGGATCACCCTGGGTCGACGCGACGACACACATGTGGCCGTCGGCGTAGGCCTGCTCCTCCACGCCGGCGGCGACGTTCATGAAGAACGACGACGTCAGCGACGGCACGACGATCCCCACGGTCCTGGTCTTGGTCGTCGTGAGAGCTCGGGCGCTGGCATTGGTCACGTAGTCAAGGTCGGAGACGGCCCGCATCACCTTGTCGGTCGTGTCGACCGGCGCAGCATAGGTGCCGTTCAGCACACGGGACACCGTGGCCACGGAAACCCCGGCCCGGGCTGCGACGTCACGAATCGTCGCTCGCGCGTCGCCGGAGTCGGCGACATTCGCCGCCTTTCTGGTGCTCGACATGACTCTCCTTTGCTGCTCTGGCCACCATGTTACAGAAGCCGGTTACATGCTAATCTGCAGACACTGGGCCGCGGTTGGCTGGCGATGGCGCTGCGACTGGGCCCGTTGGGACAGGGTTCGAGAGGCTGGAGGGCCGCCATGTTCGCCGAGCATCGTCGCTCACTCATCCTGCAACGGATTGCCCGCGACGGCATGGTGCGCGTCGCCGACCTCGTCAACGAGTCTGGCATGAACGCCATGACGATCCGACGAGACCTGACCGCCCTGGAGAACGCAGGGAGGCTGCGACGGGTCTACGGCGGCGCCACGGCGACCGCTCAACGCGGAGTCCGGCAGCAGCGGCGGATCGGACTCATGGTGCCCGACACCAACTCCTACTACGGACCGGTGGTCAAGGGCGCGGAGCAAGCAGCCCGGCGCTTTGGTGGGCAACTCGTGCTCGCCACCTACTTCCCCATGGCGAACCTGGACCACGAGCGGCTGGAGCGCCTGATCGAGCTGGATCTGGATGCTCTCATCCTCACACCCGAACCACTGCGGCGGCCGATCGAGGGATGGTCGGACATCGATCACGATGCCCCCTTGGTGACCGATGCCCTGTTGCGGCGGTTGATCGGAGGCCTCCGGCGCCCCGTGGTCCTGCTGGAGCGGGACTTTCCCATGGGTGTCAGGGTTCCGAACCTGGGCGTGGTCCGTTCGGCCCACGATCGAGGTGCCTTCCTCGCGGTCCAACATTTTCATCGCTTGGGACACCGTCGGGTGCTGGTCGCCGTGCGGTCCACCGTCACAGCGCCGTCGATCCTCGCTGGTGCGACCCATGCCGCCGTCGCACTGGGGATCCAGGTTGATGTGCACCGAGTGGCCTCCGAAGCGGATGTGGTCGAACTCGCGACGGTTTGCCGCACGGGTGCCCACGGTGCGCTGCTGCTGCACCCGGATCCCTTCGCTCGCCACCTGGTCGATCGCCTTCGCGAGCACGACATCCAGACCCCGCGCGACATCCACGTGATCACCTACAACGATCTGCAAGCCAGCAACTCGCTGGTGCCGCTGTCGGCAGTGGCACCAGCGAAGGAAGAACTGGGGTTCGAGGCGGTCCGTATGGCACTCCGCCAGATCGACAGCCCGACCCAACGCACGGTCCATCGCCTGATTCTCGAGCCGCAGCTGGTGCTGCGCGACTCGACTCCGCCGGTCCGCTCGGCAGCCAGGGTGTAGGGCGGTCATCATCGAGGAGTTCCTAGCTCGACCAGTCTCTGGGAGGTCGCGACGTTCGCCGCGACGTCCGAAGTGTCGAGGTAGCGCGACCAATCACTGTCGGTCAGTTCGTGGACACCGGGGCGGATGTGATAGCCGATCCGGCCCGTGACCGTCTGGCCGACTTCCGGCATCTCGTTCGTGGCGATCCCGTCGACGCCGAGCAGCCGATACACCGGATCAGCGTGCACCGCCGACAGGAACTCACCGCGGGGATCAGCCCATAGATCCTCAGCAGCACTGCCGACGTGCAGCAGACGCGGCGCAATCAACGCCAACAATTCGTGCTGGTCGATCGGCAGAGCGTCCTCACGATCGGCGTACCGAGCGAGGTTCTCGCAGAACCAGTACCCGAACTTCGCGGTGATGTCAGCGACCGTCTGGCCGAACCGGCGTCGGGACAGCGCAGCCCCGGCACACCCGGATTCGTTGGAGGCGACAACACTGAACCGCTGGTCCTGGGCGCCCGCCCACAACGCCGTCTTGCCGAGTCGGGAGTGGCCGACCACACCGATCCGCGCAACATCCACCCGGGGATCGGTCACCAGATGATCCAGCAGCCGTGACAGTCCCCACGCCCAGGCTCCGATGCTCCCCCACTGGTGAGGATCCCGCGCACAAGGCAGGCCATCCACACCACTGAAGAGCTCCGGCATCACGGTGCGGAACAGCTGTGGTGAGTCCGGACTCACATCCGAGGTGTGGAAGGTCGCGAAGCCGTAGCCGCGTTCGATCAGTAGTGGCAACGGCCACCTTTGGGCGTCGCAGCCCCGCGCCGCCTCAGTGAGCCGGTTGCCCTCGATCCCGGGTCGGTTGCCCGGCGTCCAGCGCTGGTGCAGCCGGATTCGCGGGTCCGAGGTGACCGAGGCGTTGCCGTAGAAGTTGAGCGAGCACCACACCGGGACCGGTTGGTCGCGTCGCGGCAGCACCAGCAACACATCGATCGGGGTCGCCACCCCTTCCACGCGGAGCCGAATCTCTTCCTGGATGGCCGTTCCGCCCACCGCATCGCCCCAGCTACGATGGTCCTGCACCGACACCTCGGCCCGCCCGAGGTCCGGGCCACGGCCATAGACAGTGGCGGCGAATAGATCGAGCAGCTCGGGACGTCGCAGCTGCCACCAGTCCTCAGCTGTTGCCACTGGCGAGCCATCCGCGAACCGCAACGGATCCGGCAGACGAAAGTCCGGAACTGCGGCCTCGTCGTAGTTAATGTCTCTCACTGCTGAGCCGCTGACTCTGCGTACTCGGCTGCCATCGCATCACCCACCTTGGACCGCCATGTCGTGACGAACTCGTCCCAGGCGCTCATCGGCTTCTCCCCCAAGAGCACCTGACGCTGGATGTCCGACAACGACTTCGCCATCGTGGGCTCCTTGGTCGCCGCAGTCTCGGAATACAGGCCGACCGACGCATTCGAGACCCCAGTCGGGATGACCTTGGCAGCGTACTCCCGTTGCGCGGCGAGGCTTTCGGCGTCCTGGCCGAAGAGCACCATGCGGTGGTTCCCACCGGCGTAGATGAACTGCGGGAGATTCGGGGAATCCGCGATCTTCTGCGGGGTGCCGTCGATCATCCGATAGCTGTAGTCCTCGATGCCGTAGGTGATGTCGAGGAACTGCTGGGTTCCATATGGCGAGGCGCAGTAGTCGATGAACCGCAGCATCTGTTCGAGGCGCGCATCGTCAGACTTCTTGATGGCGACGTAGGCGTAGTAGCCCGCTGCCGTCTTGCGGATCGGGGCAATCCCGCCACCATCCCACTTGGGGATCTCAATGTTGCCGACCTTCCACTCCGGATTGTTTCGCGCCGTGTCACCCCAGGCACCGAAGTCCTGGAAGTAGAGAGCCGTGACCCCGCTGACGAACCACGGATACCGCTGGCTGCTGGTGAACGCCTCCGGGTGGACGTAGCCGGCCCGGACGATCTCGCCACAGCGGGCCAGCGCCTCTTTCATCTCCTCGGTCATGATCTCGTGGACGAAGGTGCCATTCTCATTCTTCCAGCCCGTCGGCGCACCGCACATCTGCTTCATGATGAACATCAGCCGATCGACCGGATGCTCCCCCAACGCGAACTGGTTCTTGTCGCGGTTCGTCAACTGCTTCAGCATGTCGACGAACTCTGCGCCGTCGCGAAGCTTCACGTTCGGATCGCTGAACCCACGCTCAGCCATCACGTCGCTGCGAGCGTTGACCACCCACCCAGCCGTGACCAGCGGTTTGGGAAACCCGTAGATGCGACCGTTCACCGAAGATGTCTTCCAGGTCTCGGTCGGGATGTTCGCCAAAGCGGGGTACTTCTTGATCCCATCCCCGGCCAACACATCGGTCAGGTCAGTGAAGTGCTTGGCCAGCAGCTTCGGCAACTCCGCCACCGACACGATCATGCACAGGTCGGGGATGTCGCCACCCGCCATCGCGACCTGGAGCTTCGCGACATAGTCCGAACCGTAGCCGCCACCCACGTAGTCGAAGGTGGCTCCGGCTTGTTCGGCCACGAACGTGAAGTTCTTGTTGTCGGCCAGCGATACGTTCGAGGCTGACCCTTGGAACAGAGCGGTGAAGGGGGCTCCCTTCGGCAACGGAAAGCCGTCGCGGACGACCGGAGGGTTCGGGTAACTGCGGAACAGCGGTGGCACTCCATCGGGTGTCCCCGGTACATCAGGGGTAACGCCTTCGTATGGGACGTAGGCCGGAAGCGCTGCCGGCCCTGTCCGAATCGGCTCCGTCGTTCCGGTGTTGCTGGGTCCACATCCCGCCAAGCCGAGAGCAGTAGCTCCGACCAGTCCGGTCAGGACCTGGCGCCGCGGAAAAGTCCTTGCTTCGAACACAGCTCGTCCCTTCATGCTGTCGACCGGAGTCGATTCTTGTTTGAGCAGTTTGTCGTTGTTCACGTCACAGACCCACCGACAAGTGGTGCGAAGAGCCGTCACGCGCGCTCGCATCGACGGTGATCACCATGCTGCGTGCTGCTAGGGAGGCCGTGATGGTCGGATCCGCTTCCAGCACCGAGCCTCCGACCAGGCGCGGGTCGGTGATCGTCACAGTGAACGCGTCGCGTGCCTGCGTCGGATCGCTCACCGAGACGTCGAGGACATCACGACGCTGGTTCCGCACGCGGACCATCACACAGGTCTCCTTCGCTGCGGCGATGGTGGTGCACCCGGACCGAACCTCGGATTCCTGGTGGAAGTGTGCGGCAACCAAGCGATCGGCCGGTGATTGAACGGCTTGCACCTCCGCCGTGTTCGCCAAGATCACTACGCCTGGATCCTGTGCCATGGCCTCGGTCTCTGCCACTGAGGCGAGCGGCAGGTACAAGTAGGCGAAATCTGCGCCATCCGGTGTCGGCCCGTGGTCGAGCCAGACCGTGAAGAAGTCGTTGGTATGGAGGGTGGCGCTGCCCTTCAGCGGCGAAAGGTCCTTGAAGCTGCCCTGCCTGTGGTCGCGCAAGAAGTTCATCTGACCGGAGCTACCAATCATGACGATGCCGACGACGTCCGAGATGTGCACTGTACGCACGTCGTCACGCGTCGCGGTCCAGCCTGTGGTGCCTGCGGCGGGGATCGCCGTTCCATTGATGGACAGCACCTGGTTGCCGATCGTCAGTGCTCGGTTCTCGATGACGGACTCGATGGGGGCCCCACTGCCGCCGCGGATATCCGCCCCCAGGTGAACGATTCTCGAACCGAGGAAGAACCAGCTGAGCTTCGCGGTCATCGTCGACTCCTGGCTGCTCAGAGCCTGCACCCAGGAGGCGAAGAGTGGCTCAGTGTAGAAGCCGTCGGCCTCACGACGACCCCCGGTCTGAACGCCGCCGACGAACGCGTCACGGGTCTTGCCTGACTCATAGGTGCTCGGAGGGAGTTCCTGCTTGTCGATGGTGGTTCCGGGAATCCGGTACGGATCCAGCGTCGGGAACAGGTGAGGATGTTGGTTCTCGTCGTGATCCAGCATCAGGTATCTGGCCCCAGAGCCTTGGTGCCAGCCCTTGATGTTCTCGGTCGAACTGACGGCCGTCTCAAAGCCCCGGGTGCGGGCGCTGCCCGTTGCAAGGCTGACGCACCAGCCGGCCCCCCGACTGAGGATGCGGTCCATCTCGGGGAACAGGCGTGGGCCGAGATCTTCGGGTCTGGCCGGGATCTCGTCCGAGGTCAGGACCCTGAGCGCCAGACGCACCTCCGGCAGGAATCGGTCGAAGATGCTGAAGATGGTGCATCGTTCAAGGTGACCCTTCACGGCTGACCGCCACAACTCGGCCTGATCGGAGGGAGCGCCTTCGGCCAGCAGCAAGATGGTGCTCAGGGTCCAGTTCGCGTTTCCAGTTCCGGTCGCCACTGAACGCCCGCGGGTTGGCGGGAGGTACTGCATGTTGCTGATCCAGGGCAGGAAGTTCCGGTAGATCGCCGCACGGAGTGGCGTTATGGCGTCGTCGGCGTACGCCCATGGTGAATCGTTGAGAAGCGGAACCACCGTACTCGCTGACGTCAGCAGTTCTCTTCCGTACGTGGCCGTGTACGGAACGTCCACGTGAGCGATGAAAGATCCGTCGAAGTAGAACCCGTCCCCTTCGCCGGTGGTGTTGGGCGCGAGCGCCTCAACACTTGCGTCGCGCGCCAACTGGATCTGCTCGTCACTCTCATTGAGGGCGCCGGCCACGATCGCGTTCTGGCAGCGGAGCATCAGGTTCGATCCCGTCATCTTCTGTCCGCTGCGGCGATAGGCTGGATCCGGATTGAAGTACAGGAACGCCGAGGACAGCGACGACCACAGCTCGGCCGGCATGATCGAACGAATCAGGACCGCCGCCTTCATCATCTGGCGTGGCGTCCCGATCTCCCAGGTGTACCAGTTGTCGAACGGCAGCTGGCCGACGTGGTACTGCAGATCATGAACCGTCTGCAGCCCGGCGATGATTTGCTCGCCGACGACGGTGTCGTGCCACAGTCGGGATCCGGGGGTCGCCCAGCCATCTGCCATCTTCGCCAACCGGTCGGTGGTGGTCGAGATTGCCGCGGACAGGCGGATGTCCACCAGCGGCAGGTCGGAGAACACTCTGTCACGTTCTGTGCCGGGAATCAGCAGCGCCTGGAACTCCTCACAGGTCGAGGCGATATCCTCCAGCTTCTCCTGGATCACCGGGTGACTCAGATCGCCTCCGTCCGGGCCGACGGTGAGCTCGTGGAACTTGAGGATGATCGCTTCGTACGGAGTCTCGGCACTCGCCACAGTCGGGCTGAAGATGCTGGCCGCTCCTATCGTCAGCGGGATGGCCAGACCGGCACGAAGGATGGTCCGCCTGGACGATATCGGTGTGTCATGGTCGAGTCTCACCGTCGAAACCCCTTTGCTCGGGAGGATTCGGCGCGGTCGTGTGGCGCCGAGTTGCGAGCGTGACGCTAAGGAAGCCCTATGTCCATGTCAACGATGTGAATAGTCGCTGACAACCTGGACGAGCCCGGTCGTGCCGTACGGCTGCGCCAAACCGACAGAATGTGCGGTTGTGTGCGTTGCTATCCGACGTCGGCAGCCACGGCACACACGTCGTCCCCATTGAGGCCGCCGTTCGTGCTGGCCTCGACAGCGTCGAGGGCTCTCCGCCGCTCCGCGCCGAGGCTGATACCACCGAGGATCGCACCACCGAGAGCAAGGCAAGCTCCGACCCATCCCGGCGCGATCGGACCGAAACCGGCCGCCAGCACCAGTCCCCCGAGCCAGGCCCCGAGGGCGTTGCCGAGGTTGAATGCGGCATGGTTCGCCGCAGCCCCCAACAGTTCGGCGTCCCCGGCGATCACGATGACGCGCGACTGGATCGCGGGGCTCACGACGCTGGAGATCGCCCCCACACCGAAGGTCAGCACGAACAGCCGTACCGGCGTGGTGGCCAGAATGGCGTACACGACCAGAACGACGATCAGCAGGACGAACCCGATGACCATCGTGCGGACCCGATTCCGATCACTGGCCCAACCACCCACGACATTGCCGACGGTCATGCCGACACCGAAGACGGCCATCACCCACGGGACCGCGGCCAGGCCGAGCCCCGTCGCGAGCGTGGCCTCGGTGATGTAGGAGTAGACGGCGAAGAAGCCGCCGAAACCGACCGCCCCGACGGCCAGCATCAGGAGCAGCTGCCGGTTGCCCAGGGCGCGCATCTCGAGGCGCGGTGAACGGCTGCGATCGCCCGGGATCCGAGGCAGCACGGCGATGCAGAGCACCAGCGTGATCATGAAGATGACCGCCACCGCCAGATAGGCGGCGCGCCAGCCGGCGTGCTGGCCCAGCCAGATGCCGAGCGGCACGCCGATGATGTTGGCCACCGTCAGGCCCGATAGTGCGAGGGCAACGCCTGCCCCCTGACGCCCCGGCCCCATGATGCGGGCCGCCAGCAGGCTGGCGACGCCGAAGTAGGCACCGTGAGGAAGGCCCGCCCCGAAACGCGCCAGGCCGGCCAGGCCGAAGACGGGAGCCGCCGCGCTCGCCAGGTTCGCCAGTGCCAGGGCAACCAGCAGGCCGATGACCAGCGTGCGGTACGACACCCTCGCGAGGGCGATCGCGATCAGCGGGGCACCCACGACCACGCCCAAGGCGTACGCCGATATGAGCCATCCGGCCTGGGCGATCCCCTGCTCGCGCTGCTCAGCAAAGGCTGGCACCAAGGACTGGGCGATGTCGGGCAGCAGCCCCATGGAGACGAACTCAGTGGTGCCGATGCCGAAACCGCCCAGGGCGAGTGCCAGCAGGGCAAGCAGTCGACGGCGCGTCGAAAGAACGGGCATGGTGCTCCGGTCGGATCAGTTCGGGTGGGATCGTGCCGGCGTCATCACCGCGCTCGCGCACCCAGTGTGCGCCTTCGTTCGACCACAACACCAATCCCGTGCCGAATGGTGGGCGATACCGTGGGGCCGTGGAACTCTTCTTCACCGGCACCCTGGTCGAGTGGCGTGGCCCTGCGCCGTTCCACTTCGTGCCGCTGCCCGAGGACGAGGCGGAGTTGGTCGACGAGGTGAAGGCAGAGATCGCCTACTGGGGCGTGATCCCGGTCCGGGCCTGGATCGGCGGTTCGGAGTTCACCACCTCGATGTTCCCGCGGGAGGGGACGTACTTCCTGCCGGTGAAGGATGCCGTCCGCAAGGCTGAGACACTCGGACTCGGCGACGTCGTGAAGGTACGGCTCACGCTCGGCCGGTGAATGACGGGGCGTTCAGTCCTTCGGAAGTGCGCGGATGAGGGCCTTGCCTTTGGACCCTCGAACCGGACTTGTCGCTGGTGTCGGGTGCCTCTTGGATCATCGCGGCGCCGGTTCTCGACGCGTCCGCCGGGTGCCGTCGTAAGATTGAGACATGACCGGTGAGGCACAGCGGATGCGCACCGCGCTCGATCTGCACGACCTCGGAGTGAAGCTCTACCGGCAGCGCATGCGCCGTGAGCATCCTGGTGCCACCGGCACGGAGATCGATGCCCTCGTCCGCTCGTGGTTGGCGGCTCCGTCAGTCGAAGGCCGAGTTCGGCTGGGATCCATGTCGGCCTGTGGCCACGCCCCCTGAGTAGCACTGCACCTGGCGGCAGCAGATCTCCACAATCTTGGGGCCGACTGGGCATTGGTCTGGGATCTGGCGGTGCCGGTGCGGGCGACGCCCAGGTTCACCATGTGGTTGCCGGAGCCTCGCGGATCGAGGTACTCCCCGGGCTCACGATGCCAGTGGCCACGACCGACCGGTCACCTGATCGCCATCAAGTTGCTCCCGGGTCGCGAACAGCCCATCGTGGCAGACCTCGAGCGGTTGATCGCCGATCTTTCCCGCAGTTGAACACATGAGGGTGGCGTTCCCGCGGGAACGCCACCCTCATCGCAACTCCTCCTTCGTCAGGAGCGGAGCTCAGCCCCACACACCTCGGCAGCCTTGGCAACCGCCGCCTCACGGACGGCAGCGGCTTCGGTATCAGTCAGGGTGTGATCGCCACGGAGCTTGAGGGCATAGGCCAACGACTTCTTGCCCTGCCCCACCTGCGATCCGGTGTAGACGTCGAACAACCTGATCGACTCCAACAGTTCCCCCGCACCGGATCGCAGCGCGGCCTCGACCTCAGCTGCCGGCACCGAGGCATCCACCACCACGGCGATGTCCTCCTTGGCCACCGGAAGGGTCGCCAAGGTGGCGACGTCCCCGCCCTCAGGAGCAGCGGCGACCAGTGCTTCGAGATCGACCTCGGCAGCGCAGGTCCGCGCAGGCAGGCCGAAAGCCTTGACCACTCCTGGATGCAGCTCACCGGCGTGACCGACCAGGGTGCCGTCGGCCAGCTCGAATCGGGCACACCGGCCGGGGTGCCACGGCGCATGGTCATGGTCGGCCACCCGTCGCACTTCGATGCCGAGTGCCCGTACGGCGATCTCGACGAAGGCGACCGCATGGGTCCACGAGATCGGCTCCGCCTCGCCTTGCCAGCCGGCCGGACGCCACGCACCGGCCAGCACCACGCCGAGGCGCTCAGGCTGCTCCGGCAGCGCCGCATCGAGGGCGGCCAGTTCCTCGGGCGAGGGGCGACCGGCCACCGACGGACGCGGCGCCACGACAGCCGCCTCGCGGGCGCGGAACACCAACCCGGACTCGTACAACGCCAGGTCCTCGTTGCCACGGCTCAGGTTGCGGGCGGCAGCCGCGAACAGTCCGGGCAGCAAGCAGGTGCGCAGGTACGGGGAGGTCTCGGCCAGCGGATTGGCCAGCCGCACCAAGCGGCGACGTCCGTCCTCGGCAGCGACACCGAGGTTGTCGATGTCGGCCTCGGACAGGAACGGGAAGGTGAGGATCTCGACGAAACCGGCACCCGACACCGCGGACTGCACAGCACGACGAACCCGCTGTCGCTTGGACAGGCCACGTCCGGCAGGCGGAGTCGGCAACACCGGTGGGATGGTGTCCAGGCCGATCTGACGACCCACCTCTTCGACGAAGTCGTACGGGTCAGTCAGGTCGGGGCGCCAGGTCGGCGGAACCACCGTCAGTTGCGAGCCTTCAGTCGCCACCGTGCAGCCGACCCGCTGCAGCAGGTCGACGACTTGTTCGGCCGCGACCTCGACACCCAGGATGCGTCCGGGCAGATCGGCCGAGATCACGGTCGCCGGCATCGCCGGCACCGCACCATTGACCGTCTCGGCCGACTCGACCGTGCCACCAGCCAGCTCAGTCAGTAGCCGGGCCACCAGATGCGCGGCGGCATAGGTCGCGGCCGGGTCGACCCCGCGTTCGAAGCGGCGTGATGCCTCCGAGGCGAGCTTGTGCCGGCGGGAGGTACGGGCCACGGTCACCGCGTCGAAGTGGGCCGCCTCGATCACCACATCCACTGTGTCAGCAGAGATCTCGGTCGACGCACCACCCATCACGCCGGCCAGGCCGATCGCGCCGGAGTCATCGGCAATCACCAGGTCGGCCGGGTCGAGCTCGCGAACCTGGTCGTCCAGGGTGGTCAACTTCTCCCCCACTGTTGCCCGGCGCACGCGGATCGGACCAGCCAACTTGGCGCGATCGTAGGCGTGCAAGGGCTGCCCGGTTGCCAGCATCACGTAGTTGGTGAGGTCGACGGCCAGCGAGATGGGCCGCATCCCGGCCAACTGCACGGCCCGCACCAGCCAGCGCGGCGAGGCAATCGTCGGATCCACACCGGTGACCGTCACCGCGACGAACAGCGGACACGCATCATCCTCGCGCACGACCGGGTGTCCGCCCGAAACCTCTGCAGGCACGGCGATGTCGACCGGATCGGTGAAGGCGACCCCGGCCGAAGTGGCCGCTTCCCGGGCCAGGCCACGCATCGAGAAGCAGTAGCCACGGTCCGGAGTGACAGCGATGTCGAGCACTACGTCCTGCAGGTCGAGGATCGGCAACGCGTCATCTCCGGGGACAGCGTCGACGTCGTTCATGATCATGATGCCGTGGGCACCGTCGTCGGGCAGCCCGACCTCCTCGGCCGCACAGATCATCCCGTCCGAGACGTGTCCGTACGTCTTGCGGGCGGCGATCTCGAATCCACCGGGCAGCACCGCACCCGGCAGCGACACCACGACCAGGTCGCCGACCGCGAAGTTCCTTGCCCCACAGACGATGCCGCGGCCGGGTTCACCCTCAGGGTTGTGGGGCCCGACGTCGACCCGGCACCAGCGGATGACCTTGCCGTTCTTCTGCGGCTCCTCGACGAACTCGAGCACGCGCCCGATCACCAGCGGGCCGGTGACGTCGTTGCCGACCTCGTCGACGGTCTCCACCTCGAGGCCGGCACGGACCAGCGCCTCACCCAAGGCACGAGCGTCGACGTCCGCACCCAGGTCGGCGTACTTCGACAACCAGCTGACCGGGGCCTTCATCGTGCACCTCCCACCAGGGAACGGCTGAAGCGGACATCGCCCTCGACCATGTCGCGCATGTCAGCGGCGTTGTTGCGGAACATCATGGTCCTCTCGATCCCCATCCCGAAGGCGAATCCGGAGTACACCTCGGTGTCGATCCCGGCCGCAGCCAGCACCCGCGGGTTCACCACACCGCAGCCGCCCCACTCGATCCAGCCCTCGCTGGAGCAGGTGCGGCACGGCCGCTCCGGGTTGCCGACCGACTCGCCGTGACACACGAAGCACTCCAGGTCGAGCTCGGCGCTCGGCTCGGTGAACGGGAAGTAGTTGGGTCGGATCCGGGTCCGCACGTCGCCGAACATCGCCTTGGCGAAGTGGTCCAGGGTGCCCTTCAGATGTCCGAGGGTGATGCCCTTGTCGACGCAGAGTCCTTCGACCTGGTGGAACACCGGGACGTGGGTCGCGTCGAACTCGTCGGCCCGGTACACCTTGCCGGGGCAGATCACGTACACCGGCAGCTCACGCTCGAGCAGCGTGCGCACCTGCACCGGCGAGGTGTGGGTTCGCAGCACGACCCCGTTCTCCGGCGGATCGAGCCACAAGGTGTCGGTCTCGCCGCGGGCGGGATGGTCGGGATTGATGTTGAGGGCGTCGAAGTTGAGCCACTCCGCCTCGGCCTGCGGCCCCTCGGCGACCTCCCAGCCCATCGAGACGAAGACGTCACTGATCTTGTCGATCAGGCCCGAGATCGGGTGCACCGCACCGACCGGCGCCAGTTCAACCGGAAGCGTGACATCGACCGTCTCGGCCTCCAGGGTCGCCACCAGCTCGGCGGCCTCGACCTCCTCGCGCCGCGCCGCGAGCGCCTGGTTCACCTGCCCTCGGGCCTTGCCGATCCGCTGGCCGGCCTCCTTGCGCTCCTGCGGCGGGATCTGGCCGATCGCTCGATTGGCCAGCGCCAGCGGGGACCGGTCACCGGTGTGGGCCACACGGGCGTCGTTCAGCTCGGCGACCGTTGTCGCCGCGGCAAAGGCCTGCAGAGCCTCGCGCACCATCGTCTCGACGCCTTCACTCGTGGGTGGCGTCACCTCGTCGCTGGTCTGGCTCTGGTCTGGCCCGGACACACCGGTTCCCTTCCTCGTACGGATGGAGGTGGCGGCAACCGAGGGCTGCCACCAAGGGGACAGTCTAGGAAGTCGGAGCCGCCGCGGCGAACCAGTTCACGCTCCTCAGCCACACGCCCAGTCGAAGGTGTCGGACTCCAGGTCGATCTGGGCATTGCCGCCCGCGCCGAAGTTCAGCGGCCCGAACTCCTCCAGTTCCAGGTAGTACGGGGTCAGCCCCTCGGGAACCGCTTGGACACAGAACGTCGTGCCACCCAGGTGGCATCGCCCGTTCGCCCGGGCGAGCGGACTGTCGTCGTCGGTGTACCAGTTCCCGTCATAGGCCGTGTCGTCGTCCTCGGTCGGGGCCACCCCGGCATTGGGATCATCCCGTGCGGCCAACCAGACGGTGACCTCGTCGAAGGCATCATCCCAGGCGTTGACGCCCTCGTCGTCGTCGCTGGTGTGTTCGTCACCGACCCGGACATCGGCCGGGACGGGCGTGCGACGCGCGAACTCGTCCTCGGTCAGCCACAACAGGCCCCAGTGTCCGTCGATGATGTCGGTCAGCAGCCGGAACTGCGGATGGGGTTCGGCATCGGCGAGCTGGACCAGGAAGGGATCGTCAGAGCCGGCATCAGGCTCCACCTCATCGTCATCGGCGGCGAACTGCCCTTCCCCGGCGAAGAAGGAGATCGCCGGGAACTCCGGACCACGACGTTGGTAGTCCGCCGGCAGGCGGAGGGTGATGATGTGGACCATCGGCAGGCCGTTGATCGGACTGCGTGGCCAGGTCTGGGGATCAATGCCCGGGCCGTCGCCACCGATCCACCCTGCGCGGACCGGCTGCGCCCCGGCTTCGATCGGAGTCTCCTGCTCGGGATGGTACGAGAGGGTCTCCCCCTCGGCCCCGAACACCAGGTCGTACGCGAACATGGATCACCCTTCTCGAAGCGGCCGTGGGCAGGCGCACATGGTGTCATCGAGCGGGGGCAGGTCTCGACACGTCGCTCCCTCCTACTCGACCAGCCTGAGGCCTCGACTCCGCTCGACGGGCGGCGGCCGTCATTCCTCGGGCTCGTCGGGAGTCTCCTCACGATCCGCCCACTCCAGCAGCGGCGCGATGTCGAAGACGGCCTCGTCGATCCCGGCGTGCAAATCACCCAGTTCGGCGAACCGCGGCGGCATCGTCGCCACGGTGAAGTCGAGCGGCTCGCACTCGGCGATCTCGTCCCACGCGACCGGCGCCGACACCGTTCCCGCAGGAACGCCTCTGATCGAGTAGGCAGCCGCGATGGTGTGGTCACGGGTGTTCTGGTTGTAGTCGAGGAACACCTTCGCCGGATCGCGATCCTTGCGCCACCAGGTGGTGGTGACCAGGTCCGGTGCGCGCCGCTCCACCTCGCGGGCGAAGCCGTACGCAGCCCGGCGCACGTCACCGAAGGAATGGTCGGGGCGAATCCGTACGTAGACGTGGAGGCCCTTGCCACCAGAAGTCTTGGGCCAGCCGACCGCACCCAGCTCGTCGAGCACCTCATGCACCACGGGCGCCACCTGTTGGACGGTCTCCCACGAACACTCGTCGCCGGGATCGAGATCGATGCGCCATTCGTCGGGCTGTTCGGTGTCGGCCCGCCGGGAGTTCCAGGGATGAAACTCGACGGTCGACATCTGGACCGCCCAGATCACCTGGGCAAGTTCGGTGACACAGAGTTCGTCGGCGTGCAGCCCATACCGCGGGAAGTGCAGCCGTACGGTCTCCACCCAGGATGGCGCGCCGTGCGGCACCCGCTTCTGGTGGACCTTCTCCCCGGCCAGCCCTTTCGGGAAACGGTGCAGCATGCACGGTCGCTCGCGCAGTGCGTTGACGATGCCGTCGCCGACCGACAGGTAGTAGTTGACCAGGTCGAGCTTGGTCCAGCCCTGGTCCGGGAAGTACACCCGGTCAGGGTTGCTGATCCGGACGGTACGGGCCCCCACCTCGACCTCGACGGCGGGGGTGTCGCTCTGCTTCTTTCCCGTGGACTGGGCGGCCATGGACACCAACCTAGCGGTCAGCGCACCTCAGCGGGCTCCTCCTCGACCGACGGCGACCCGGCGAAGGTTGCCGCGTGCGCGGACCACCCGGCCTCCACCGGTAGCGCGCGCAGCCCTCGGTTCGCCACGGCGAGGACCACCGAGACGGCACACAACACCGCACCCACCAGGATGGTGTTCGTCCGCCCCACCCAGGCCAGCCCGAACCCGGCGACCAGCGGAGCCAGCGGCATCGCCCCCATCCCGAGCACCCCGGCGGCGCTGTTCGCCCGGCCCAGGAGCTCGCTCGGCGTGGCCACCATGAAGTAGCCCATCAGCGAGGCGTTCAACGCCGGCAGCAGGAGCACCGAGCATCCCAGCACCAGAGCGATCCACCACGGGTTGTCGAGCATCGACACCAGGATCGCTGCGGCGGTGGCGGCCCCCAGACCGGTCACGGTGAGCAGACCGGTGCGGATGCGTGGCACGAGCAGCGGGGCAACAAATGCTCCGGCCAGCATCACCGCTCCCATGGCCGCCGAGAGCGCACCGATCGTGAGTTCGGAGTAGCCGTCCTGCTGCAACGAGTAGACGACGGTGGTGATCACGATGTTGAAGCCGAGGTTCACGATCGTGGTCAGGAGCAACCCTCCGCTCAGATCCGGTCGGGAGAACAGCCAGCCGAAGCCTTCCTTCATCTCCCGCCAGCCACTGCGTCGGTCAGGCTTGGTCGTGCTGTCCCCCACGGTCTGGTGGGCCGAACCTGGGTCGGTGTGACGCAACATCCAGGCCGTCAGCGTGGCGAGTGCATAGCCGATTGTCATGGCAACGCCGACCAACCATCCACCGACCCCGAGCAGCACACCGCCGAGGGGTCCGCCGGCAAGTTGGAGAGCAGCATCCCTTCCCTGGTTGGCCGCCTGCGCGCGACCCATCGTCTCGGAGGGCACGATCTCCTTCAGCGCGCTCTCGCTGGCCGGCTCGAACAGTCCTGCGCGAATCATCAGCAACAGTTCGACAGCGAACAATGTCAGGAAGGTCAGCGCCTGCGTCACCGCCAAGACGGTGAAGGCTGCCGCGACCGCGGTGGCACACAGTCCACCGAGCAGCATCAGACCGATCCGAGGGTGGCGGTCGGCCAGCACCCCTCCGTAGAGGGTGACGACGAGCCGTACGGCCATGCCGGCGCCGGCGATGATGCCCGCCTGGGCCGGATCGTTGGTGACCACCAGCACGATCAGCGGGAGCGCGAAGGAGGCGAGAGTGGTCGCCAGCCCCTTGCTGGTGTCGCTGATCAGCCACACGACGTAGCGCCGATTCGCCCACAGGCGTCGAGTGCTCATGAACCCCACGATAATTCCGCAAGACTTCTTGCGCAACTACTATTGCGCAACTACTCGTGGCTAGGATCGAGCCATGACCGACAGCACGGCCAGCGAGAACCCGCGCCTCGAGACGAGGCCTGCGACCACCGCCATGCTCAAGGCCTACTCCCATCCGCTACGCCGCCGGATCGCCCGAGTCCTGGCCGGACGTGAGCATGCGCGGGCCGCCGACATCGCCGCCGAGCTCGACGTGCCGGCCAACAGCATCAGCTTCCACCTGCGAGTCCTGGCCGACGCCAACCTCATCGAGGAGGCACCCGAACACGCCCGCGACCGCCGCGACCGAGTCTGGAAGCCGGTACGGACCACGTGGGACATCGGCTCCCCCGACCATCCGGTGGTCGACGAGATCCTCGGCGGCGCGGTGATCACCGCCCTGGCCGAGGACCACGTCGAGATGCTGCGCCGCGTCGTGGCCTGGGCCCCTGACTACGTTGCCGGGCGGGCTGCTGGAGTCCACGGCACCTTCGACCAGCACAACCTACGGCTCACCGAGTCGGAGTTCACCGAACTCCTCAAGCGCATCGGCGATCTCCTCAAGGAGGCCGAGGACAACCACGACGCGACCGCCTCCGACAGCCGCGTCTGGACGATCGACGTCGTCGCGGCCGACGACATGATCTGACGCCTTTGCGGGCGAGCCTCAGGCTGCCCGCCAGGCACTGTTGATCCAGTTCACGCAATCCGAGAAGTGTTGCTGGCTGGCGAAGTGAGGACTGCGCAGCCGCACGGTACCGCCGACATGGCGGATCGTCGCAGTGTGGACACCGTTGTAGCTGCCGAAGCTGATGTCGCGGATCTCGCCGGGGGCGATCTCCACGGTGCGCGAGCTGTACTCACTCACAGGCAACACGATCCGGTGCGCAGTGATCATGACCTCGCGCCGACCAGCCGAGACGGCGAGGATCCCCAGGACCAGGATCAGCGCAGCGAGGACAGTCAGACCCAGATAGAACCACCGCGCGACCTCTGGCTCCAGGCCTGCGCCGTACAGCCTGATCCCCCAGTCATTCAGCAGGGCCCAGCCACACAGCCCGCCGAGTCCCAGCGACACAACGAACATCATGATCGCCGTGCCCGTACGGACTCGGTACGAATAGCGCTGCTCCACCTCGTCCTCCGCTCGCCGGCACCCTCCGGCAGTGCGCCGATGCCGCCAGCATAAGCGGCGGCACCGGCGGGAGGGGCACCTCGAGCGCTGGAGTCAGGAGATCTCGGACCGCGCAATGCGCACCCAGCCGAGCACCATCGGCAACACCAGGAAGATTCCTCCCGACACGGCGAGCTGTCCCCACTGCTCGGCCGCCATCGGCGCACCCAGGGCCGATTGGGCTGAGGTGAAGTCGAGCCAGGGAGCGATCTGGGCCGCCGGCTCCCACAGACTGAGGCCGACCAACACCATCGGGAGCACAAAGACGCACCCGACGTGGGCACAGATGGCGGCTGGTGTGTTCAGGATCAACGCCGCCAGCGCCATGCCCGCCAGCAATCCGAGAACCTGGGACACGGTCGCCGCCAGCACCTGACGGGGTTCGACCGACCAGTTGGCGGCCTCGCCGAGAATCGCCCCACCGACCGGAGTGATCACCGTCGCCCATGCGGCGGCGAGCAGGGTCGCCGCCAACGCCACCATGATCCCGGCAGCGGTCTTGGCCGCCATGACGCGCAGTCGGCGCGGCTCCAGGGTGAAGGTGGTGAGCACGGTGCGTTGGCCCCATTCACTCGTCACCGTGAGGATCCCGAGGATCGGAAGCAGGAATGACGTCGCCCCGGTGGCGGTCGACAGCGAGTCTCCCCATGACGGCGGCGACAACTCCTCGATCGCCAGGCCCAACAGGATCGGTACGAAGGAGGCCACCACCACCAGCGCGGCAATGATGGCGACCAGGCTCACCCCGGCCCGGGTGTCGACCATCTTGCGCAGTTCCAGCGCGGTCTGCCGGGCGAAGGAGGGTCGGAAGTCGGCCCGGGGTGCCCGCGCCGCCGTGCGGGCGGGAACTGTGGTGGTCACGACAGGGTCTCCTTGGTCTCGTTGTTGCTGACAGGGCCGGCGGCGGGAGCCGCGCTGGCTGCCCCGGCGAACTGGTGTTCGCGGGCCGTACCGTCGGTCACCCGGAAGAACTCGTCCTCCAACCGGTGGGTGACCGACCCCAACTCGGTGAGCACGAGTTGGTTCCTGGCCGCGATCTCGCCGACGACGCGGGTCTCGGCCTGGACGGTGAGATGACTGCCGTTGGCGTGCACCTCCAGATCGGCTGCCAGCAAGGCGTCGCGCAGACCTGCCGGATCGACGGCAGCCACCCGTGTCGAGACCTGCCCGCGCCGATCGATGAGTTCGGCCTTCGAGCCGGTGGCCAGTACGGCCCCCTCGCCGATGAGCACCAGGTCGTCGGCCACGAGCTCGATCTCGTTGATCAGGTGACTGGACAGCAGGACCGTCCCGCCAGCCCGAGCGTGATCGGACAGCAAGGTGCGGATCCACCGGATCCCGGAGGGGTCGAGCCCGTTGGCAGGTTCGTCGAAGATCAGGACCGGCGGTTCGGCCAGCAGGGCGTGGGCGATCCCGAGCCGCTGCCGCATCCCGAGCGAGTAGGCCTTCACCCGGCGCCGGGACTCGGCGACCGTCAGACCGACCAGGTCGAGCACCTCACCGATCCGCGAGGTCGGCAGGCCGAGCGCCTGCGTACCCAGCCGGAGCACCTCGGCACCGGTCCGGCCGCCGTGCTGGGCGCTCGCGTCGAGCATGACACCCACGTGGCGGCCCGGTGACGGCAACTCCCGGTACGGCACGCCGGAGAAGGTGACGGCCCCGGCGTCCGGAGTGGTCAGGCCGACCATGATCCGCATCAGGGTTGACTTGCCGGCACCGTTCGGTCCCAGCAGACCGGTGACCCGCCCCGGTTGGCACTGGAAGGACACCGTCTTCAGGACCGGCACCCGGCGGTATGCCTTGACGACTGCGTTGACTTCGATCATGGCACCCAGTGTCGGGACGCGATCGCGACGGTCCATCGGGCAACGGTCGGCAGTGCCGTCATCCTTTGGTAGCACGGAAGTGACGACCTTCGCCGAGGTCGTCACGACTGCGGCGCCACTACGCTGCCTGTGTGGCCCAGCCGTCGACCCGCTTCCAACCTCCGCCGCTCCGGCGACGGAGTTTGGCCTGGCGGATTGTTCTGGCAGCTCTGCTCAGTTCGCTCGGTCCGGTCATGTTGTTCGGCGGTGTGCTGGGCCCGGCACAGACCGTCCTGACCGTCGTCGGCGGCATCACCGGGTGGACCGCGATCTGGTTCCGGCGTCGCCATCCGTTCCTGGTGGCGATCATCTGCGGTGGCGCCGCTGCCGTGTCGGCGCTCGCCTTCGGACCCGTGATGTGGGCGCTGTTCTCGCTGGCCACCACCCGCAGGTGGCGGCAGTACGCGGTCGCCAGTCTGCTGAGCGTGCTGGCGATCGTCGCGAGCGGGTTCATCGATGATCCGACCGGACGGTTCCTGTTGATCACCGACGAGTCCGGGGCCCCGGTGACGACCTCCTCGGCCATCGCCGTGACCGTGGTGGTGCTGCTGCTGGTCGGAGTGGGTCCGTACGTCCTGGTCGCTGCCTGGGGTGGTCAGGTCGGCAACCGGCGCGAACTGTTGTGGTCGTTACGGGAACGGGCCCACCAGGCCGAGGAGGAACGCGATCTGCGCGCTGCCCAGGCCCGGGTGCACGAACGCCAGCGCATCGCGCGGGAGATGCACGACGGACTCGCCCATCGCATCTCCCAGATCTCCCTCCACGCCGGGGCACTCGCCTACAGCGGCCGTACTGATCCCGACACCGTCACCCAGTCGGCCACTGTCGTCCAGGAGGCAGCTCACCAGGCGTTGGAGGAGTTGCGGGGCGTGCTCGGGGTGCTGCGCGACGATGCCACCCCGACCTCTGATCGCCCGCTGCCGACCGGCGCCGACATCGAACAGCTGGTCGCCGAGGTCGGTGAGGCCGGGCTCGACGTCGACCTGGACCTCGACTGCGGAATCGTGCGCGCCATGCCGGCGGGCATCGGACGCGCCGCCTACCGCATCGTCCAGGAAGGCCTGACCAACGTCATGAAGCACGCAGCCGGGACGCCGGCATCGGTGATCGTCGGGGGACGTGTCGGCGATCATGTGCTGGTGCGGGTCAGCAATCCGATCCGACTGCCCGCCCCGCGACCGCCGGACCCTGATCGGGCCGAGGCCCAGCTCGATCCGGCTGGTGAGCGGCCCGACCGAGGCTCGGGCTACGGCCTGGTCGGACTCCAGGAACGGGTGGAACTGCTGGGAGGCCGCTGGCGGCTGGACCGCGGTGCCGGACAGTTCGTGATCGAGGCGCGGCTACCGTGGACCGGGTGAGCATCCGGGTCCTCGTCGTCGACGATGATCCGCTGGTCCGTTCGGCGCTCACCCTGATGTTGAGCAACAGCGACGACATCGTCGTCGTCGGTGAGGCCGTCAACGGTCGCGACTGTCTTGCCGTCGTCCCCACCCTTGCCCCTACGGTGGTGCTGATGGACCTGCGCATGCCGGTGATGGGCGGCACCACCGCGATTGCCCGACTGACACAGACACATCCCGAGATCGCCGCCATCGCGTTGACCACCTTCGACACCGACGACATGGCACTCGGGGCGATCAGCGCGGGGGCCGCCGGATTCCTGCTCAAGGACACTCCTCCGCCAGATCTGGTCGCCGCGATCCGACGCGTCGCTGCCGGAGAACCGATCCTGGCGCCCACCGCGCTGCAGGCGTTGTTGCACCACGTACGGGATCCCGAGCAGTTCGACCGGAGGGAGCGCGCCCGCACGCTGTTGGTGGGGCTGGCCGACCGGGAACGTCAGGTGGCGATGGCCATCGCCGAGGGACGCTCCAACACCGAGATCGCGGCCGAGCTCCACCTCTCGCTGCCGACGATCAAGACCTACGTCTCCCGGGTGCTCGATCGCTGCAACCTCACCAACCGGACCCAGATCGCCCTCCTGGTGCAACAGGCCGACCTGGCACCCGAACGGTGACACCCCAGTACTCCACTTGAATACCTTGCACTACAAGGTACCTTGTTCCTCAAGGTATGGCGGTGGTCGAGGCCACCGGACTCGGGTATCGGGAGGAAATGATGCAGATCGGCAAGGATCTGGTGGCGGCCACCGCGACGCCGCTGGTCCTCGGCATCCTGGCGGAGGGCGACTCGTACGGCTATGCCATCCTGCAACGGATCTCGGAGCTCTCCGACGGCGAACTGCAGTGGAGCGACGGCATGCTCTACCCGCTGCTGCACCGGCTGGAGCGGCTCGGGCACGTCGAGTCCGGCTGGCAGGACTCCCCCACCGGACGACGACGCAAGGTCTATCGACTGAGCCGATCCGGGCGCGAGGCCCTGGCCGAGCAGAGCACCCAATGGCAGGTCGTCACCGCTGCCCTGGCCCGCGTCTGGCGCGACGGCGGCGCCTCGCGGCTGGCCGGTGCCGGGGGCCTGGCATGAATGCCGCCGCCCTCGACGACCAGGTCAACCTGTGGCGCAGCTACGTGGCGCGCCACGTCGCGATCAGCCGTGACGACATCGACGAACTCGAGTCACATCTGCGGATGCGGATCGATGCCCTGCGCGAGAAGGGGCTCGACGATGACGAGGCCTTTCTGGTGGCGGTGAAGCGACTGGGTGCCCTGGACGAGGTCTCGCGGGAGTTCGCCAGGGAGCACTCCGAACGGTTGTGGAAGCAGCTGGTCATCGGCGCCGACGAGCCGGATCTGGCGCGTCGCGCCGTCCTGGGCCGGGGCTGGTGGGCGATCCTGGTCGCCGCTCTCGCCGCCGTCGTCGCACGGGTGCTCGTCGTCGTGGTGCCCCCTGCTGACCCGGGGCTGATGCTGCGGACCGGTGCCCTCACGGTCGCCGGGGCACTCACCTGCTACTTCCTCGTACGGCGTCGGGCCCAACCTGCCACGGTGCTGGTCACCGCGCTCGGACTGGCCGGCTGTGTGGCGGTGTCGGTCGGCTTCCCCTTTGCCGTCGACGGCTCCACCACGGTGATCGCAGCCCTGCACATCCCTGTGGTGGCATGGATCCTGATGGGGCTTGCCTACGTGGCGCAGTCCGACGGTGGCGCGGGCTGGCGATCCTCCCGGGCCCGGATGGACCTGATCCGGTTCACCGGTGAGTGGGTCGTCTACCTGGCGCTCATCGCCCTGGGCGGCGGCGTCCTGACCGGGTTGACCGCCGCCGTGCTGGCCGCCCTCGGGCTGGATCCCGTAACGCTGCTGGCCGAGTGGGTCGTCCCCATGGGGGCCGCCGGCGCGACCGTCGTGGCGGCATGGCTGGTCGAGGAGAAGAAGAGCGTCATCGAGAACATCGCGCCGGTGCTCACGCTCGTGTTCACCCCGTTGTTCACGGTGCTGCTGGTGACCACGCTCATCGCGCTGCTCGTGCAACTGCCCACCGGACTCGCCGACCGCGGCCTGCTGATCGTCATCGATGCGATCCTGCTCGTCACGCTCGGGCTGGTGCTCTACACCTTCTCGGCCAGGGATCCCCAGGCACCATCTCGCTGGTTCGACCGGTTGCAGTTGATCATGCTGGTGGTGGCGCTGGTCGTGGACGCCATCGTGCTGGTGGCCACGCTGGTCCGCGTCGGGGACCCGTACGGCCTCACCCCGAACCGGGTCGCCGCACTCGGCGTGAACCTGGTCCTGCTGGTCAACCTGGCCGGGACGAGTTGGCTGCTGTTCGGCTTCCTCCGGCGCCGCCGCACCTTTGCCGCCGTCGAGCGCTGGCAGACCGGTTACGTTCCGGTGTACCTCGGCTGGGCGATCGTTGCCGTGGTGGTGCTGCCACTGGTGTACGGGTTCGCCTGACATCTGCAAGAGTGTCGCTGTGTTGCGCTCACCGTTGATCCATCCGGACCTGTTGTCGGGCCTGGCCCGTGCCGGGCACGGCAGCAAGGTGCTGCTCGCCGATGCCCTCTATCCGCACGACACCGGGGCACCGGACAGTGCCGGCCGGGTGTACCTGAACCTCACACCCGGCACTGTTCCGGTCAGCCAGGTGCTCGAACTGGTCGCCGGCGCCTGTCATGTCGAAGCCGTGGAGTACATGGCCGATGCTGCGGGCGGCGCCTCGGCGACTGTGGAGTCCTGTCAGGCGTTGCTGGCCGACCACCGTCATTGGGGCGGTCAGGCCGTGACCTGGACGGGGGTCGAGCGGATGGCGTTCTACGACCTGTGCCGCGAACCATCGGTCAGCCTGCTGGTCGCCACCGGTGAGGTCACGCCGTACTCGAACCTGCTGTTGACCATTGGTGTGCCCTGAGTCCTTGCCCTGTCGCAGCTCAGCCGATCCGCAGCAGTTCACCGAGGTCGATGTACCTGACCAGCGTCGGCCGTTGCTGGTCAGGAACGTCGTAGGTACAGGCCACCCGGCTGCGGACCAGATCGACCCCGGCCCGGTGACTGAGGATGTAGGCCTCGTCGGTCGGCCGGTCCAGGTTGACCGTGCACGCCTCGTTGGACCGGTGGGCGACCAACAGGACGGCGACGCCGACGACGGGAACGGTCAGCACAGCAGCGAGGACCGCAACGATTCCGGCCCAACTCCAGGGCGTGCGCGCAGCGAGCAGGACGGCCGAGGGCACGAACACCATCGGGGCGAGCACCAGCAGGGACGGCGGGACGACGACACCGGCGAAGGTGAGTGCGGCCACCCCGAGCCAGACAAGAATCAGGCCGAGCAGCACCAGGCGTGCCCGGTGAAGTCGCTTGCCGACGTCGAGCCACCGCATGGTGGCACCGTACCAAGTTGGCCGTACCAAGGCGGCCGAGCGAACCTGTCGACGCTCAGGCGGGGCCAGCGTCATATCCGGGCTGGCGGTCGCTCAGCGTCGACATTTGCGCCGAGGATCGCTGGGCCGACCCGGTGGCGTACAGGCAGACCGCAGCTGCGGTGGAGAGGTTGAGTGACTCCGCGCTCCCCCACATCGGCACGCGGACGGCACGGTCGGCCAGGGCGCGATCGGCCTCGGGCAGACCCCAGGCCTCATTGCCGAACAACCAGGCGACGGGAGCAGCAAGCTCACCGGCATCGCGGAGTTGATCAAGGTCGTGCTCGCCGGTGCCGTCGGCCGCGAGCACCGTCATGCCAGCAGCGTGACAGGCCTCCACAGCGGCCGTGAGGTCGAGGCCGGTGACGATCGGGAGGTGGAAGATGCTGCCGACACTGGCCCGGACGGTCTTCGGGTTGTGCAGGTCGACCGAACCGGAGGTGAGGATCACAGCGTCCGCCCCGAAGGCGTCGGCGCACCGGATCACCGTGCCCGCGTTGCCGGGGTCACGGACCTGGGCGGCGATCACGACGAGGCGGGGCGTCTCGACACGCTCGCTGCGCTCGCTACTCGACCCACGTTCCTGTCCAGTCTCGACTTCGCTCGACGAGCGGATGCCGAGCAGGGACGACAACCCGACGTCGACCGTACGGTGAATGCCCACGATCCCTTGTGGGGTGACGGAATCGCTCAGTGGGGCCGTGTCGTCGACCAGCAGCACCTCGACCCCGGCCGAGCGGGCGGTGTTGACGATGCCGGCCCATCGGCCAGCAGCGGGGGAAGTGACGAAGATCGTCTCGCAGGTCGTCGCACACTCCCGGACAGCCTGGGGGCCCTCCACCAGGAAGGTTCCGGTCTGCTGGCGGAACTTTCGCTGCAACAACTGACGAGCCGACCGGATCCGTCCTGCCGAAGCAGTCGGGAGCCCGGTCGGCTCGCCAGGATGGTGAGAACCAGTGTCAGCCAAGGCCGAGAGCTCAGGCAGCGTCGACGGCGGGCTGGTTGTCCTTGGCCACCTGCACCAGCGCGGCGAACGCGGTGGGATCGGTGACGGCCAGGTCGGCCAGGATCTTGCGGTCGACCTCGACACCCGCCAGACGCAGGCCGGCGATGAAGCGGTTGTAGGTCATGCCCTCGGCACGGACCGCAGCGTTGATGCGCTGGATCCACAGCTTGCGGAACTCGCCCTTGCGCGCACGACGGTCGCGGTAGGCGTAGACCATCGAGTGGGTGACCTGTTCCTTGGCCTTGCGGTACAGGCGGGACCGCTGACCGCGGTAACCCGAGGCCAGCTCGAGGACCTCGCGGCGCTTCTTGTGGGCGTTGACGGAACGCTTCACGCGTGCCATGGCTGTTACTCCTTGTGTGTGACCGGCACTGACGAGATCAACCGGTCGGTGTGGTGGACGGGGTGGTCGGTCGACGCGGCATCAGCCAGCGGTCGCCCGACCGGGAAGCTCACTTGCCGGACTTGCCGAGCAGCTTCCGGGCGACCTTGGTGTCGGCGGGCGACAGCACGACCGTGCCCTCGAGCTGGCGGTTGGTCAGCTTGGACGACTTGTGCGCGTTCAGGTGCGCCTTGCCGGCCTGGCGGGCCATGATCTTGCCGGTCCCCGTCACCTTGTACCGCTTCTTGGCACCGGAGTGCGTCTTCATCTTCGGCATGGTCGTGCCGCTCCTTCGCTGTCAATCTCAACTTCACCCGCCGTTGCGGTCCGAGGACCGCACCGGCAGGCAGGCGTCCCGTTCCGAGGGTGCTCGGTACGGGTCAGTGGACCTTTCCACTGGGCGGCTCCCCGCCGGTGTCCCGGCGAGAGCCACGAGTGACGTCAGAGGTCGACGTCAGGATCCATGTTGTCGGCCGGGCCGCGCTTCTTCTTCGGCTTCGTCTCCGCCTCCGTGTGGGCGGCACGAATCTCCGCCTCGGCGCGACGTTCCGCCTCGAGGTCAGCCTCACGCTCGGCCATCCGACGGTCACGCTCGGCGGCCATGTCGACCTTGGCGTCGGTCTTCTTGCGGGTCGGGCCGATCACCATCAGCATGTTGCGGCCGTCCTGCTTGGGCGCCGACTCGACGAAGCCGACATCGGCGACGTCGGCGGCGAGCCGCTTCAGCAGGTTGAAGCCGAGTTCGGGGCGCGACTGCTCGCGACCGCGGAACATGATGGTGATCTTGACCTTGTCGCCTGCTCGGAGGAAGCGGACAACGTGGCCCTTCTTGGTCTCGTAGTCGTGATCGTCGATCTTCGGCCGAAGCTTCATCTCCTTGATCACGGTGTTGGTCTGGTTGCGCCGGGCGTCACGGGCCTTCTGGGCGTTCTCGTACTTGAACTTCCCGTAGTCCATGAGCTTGGCGACCGGCGGGCGCGCCTGTGCGGCGACCTCGACGAGATCGAGGTCCTGGTCACGGGCGAGGCGAAGCGCGTCGGCCGTGGGCACGATGCCGACCTGCTCCCCGGCGGGCCCGACGAGCCGGACCTCGGGGACGCGGATCCGCTCATTGATGCGCGGTTCGGTGCTGATGAGTCCTCCTGTGGATGTCTTTTCTCCGAACGATGCCCCGGAGACGACGAAGGCCCCTGCACACGCAGAGGCCTGATGAAATGCCGAAAAGGGAACGCTCAGGCGTTGCCTTTGTGGCGCCGACCCGCCGACTCGCACCGGAACTCCGGCTGCCGACCAGGTGGGAGATCAGGTCTCCACTTTGGACAGGTGCACCCGACATCGTCCGGGCGAACCACCACGTACTCTATCACGGTTCCCGCGGCTGCCACGCGGGCGCAAGCCCGCCGCTACGCTGCTCCGGTGTCGTTCACCGTGACCGCACGCACCGCCGTGCTGCCCCTCGTCCTCGCCCTCGATGTCGGCTCGACCGCCACCCGCGGCGGACTCTACGACGCCACCGGCCAGCCGTTGTCGGGACTGCGACACAAGGTGGGCCATCAGTTCACCACCGGCGCCGACGGCACCTCGACCATCGATCCGGACCAGGTCACTGCCGAGGTCTGCGAGATCATCGCGAAGGTCCTGACGGCCCATCTGGCCCAGGCACGGTCGGCCAAGGCCGCCGCGCCGATCAGCGCCGTCAGCATCGACACCTTCTCCTCCTCGCTGGTCGGCGTGGACGCTGACGGCCGGGCGATCACTCCCTGCTGGACCTACGCCGACTCCCGCTGTGCGGCCGAGGTCGCCCTCCTGCGCGAGGAACTCGACGAGGCGGAGGTGCAGCAGCGCACCGGCACCCGTCTCCACACCAGCTACCTCGCGGCCCGATTCCGCTGGCTGCACCGGACCGACCCGGCGCTGGTCGCCCGCGTCGCCACCTGGATGTCGCTCAGCGAGTACGTCCACCAACAACTATTGGGTACGACGGCAGCCGGCACCTCGGTCGCCGCCTGGAGCGGTCTGCTGAACCGCCACACCGCCGACTGGGACCCCGAGCAGCTGACGGTTGCCGGGATCGACGCCGGCCGGCTCTCGCCGGTCCACCATCCCGACCAGACGCTTGCTCCCGTACGGCCGCCCAAGGAGTCCCGTACGGGGTTGTCACGCAAGCTGTGGGCGCTGCTCGCCGAGGCCCGCTGGATCCCCGGGATCAGCGACGGACTGGCCAGCAACATCGGTGCCGGTGGGATCGACGAGGAGTCCGCGGTGATCGCCGCCGCCACCTCCGGCGCGATGCGGGTGCTGGTCGGGCACACCCCGGAACGAGTCGGCACGGGGTTGTGGTGCTACCGGGTCGATGCCACCCGGTCCTTGGTCGGCGGGGCGCTGAACGATGTCGGTCGCGCCGTCAGCTGGCTCGCCGACACCGTCCGGCTGCCCGAGGACGTACCGCTCACCGAACTGGTCGCCGGAGCTCCCTCCACGACAACCCCGCTGGTGTTGCCGTTCTTCTCCGGGGAACGGTCCACCGGTTGGGCCGGCGGCGCCCGTGCCGTCGTCACCGGGTTGTCGGCCGCCCACGGTCCGGCCGACCTGGCCCGAGGAGTCATCGAAGGGGTCGCGCTGAGCTACGCCCGGGTGGCCGCACAACTGCGCGAGGTCGCGGGTACGCCTCGCCGTATCCTCGCCTCCGGCCGGGTGAGCACCGAGATCCCTGCCCTGCTGCCGATCCTGGCCGATGTGCTGCAGGCCGAGGTGACGCCGGTGGCGATCAAGCGTTCCACGTTGCGCGGTACGGCCATCGTGGCGTTGGACGTGGTCGCACCGGATGTGCCGCGGGCGCCCGTCGTGCACGGTGACTCGCTGCAGCCCGCTCCGGATCGGGCCGAGCACTACGCCGCCCGGCTGGCCGGTTTCGCCGACAGCTACCAACGTCTGTACGGCTGAGCTCGAGAGCCCTTGAACGTCAGTAGTCGAGGTCGGCCGCGGCCCGCTCGGCGACGAACAGATCTTCCCGCCTAGGATCGGCAAGTCGTCGCCGTACGAACCGACGCGCGGTCTCGCGCGGCTCCCGACCCGCGGCGGGGATCGTGTCGACCGGCCCGACACCGACCAGGCACCTGAGCTGTTCCCAGGGCAACTGCCAGGCGGTCGTCGCCGGGATCGGCACAGGCACCCGGACCCGACCACCCGCGTCCAACACTGAGCGCAGATCCAGGTGCGGCGGCAGCACCAGGCGAACCTCGGTCCCGCTCGCGTCTGCCCCGACGAGCACCTCGCAGCGCACGGCGACCTCCACCCCCGGCGCCGCCTCGACCTGCCAGGTCACGGTGTCCTCCGCGGCGTCGAGCACCCCGGGCGGCACCGCCAGCCAGTCGACCGAGGTGCGTCCGGTCGCGATGACGCCGGTGGCGCTCGCTCCGGCAACACCTGGACCCCCCGCCGCCAGGGCGTAGTCCTGACGGGTCCTGGTGGGTGCGGCCAAAGCTGCAGTCAGTACAGCCAGGTCGGCGTCGGTCCAGTGCGGCACGAGTTCGTCCGGGTACTGGCCGATGAAGCCGAGCAGGTCCCGCGCCCCGGGCGTCGGATCGCATGCCCTGGCGCACACAGCCGCCACCGGCCAGCGGGCCAGCAACGCCGCCGGGTCCGAGTCCAGGGTGTCGCCGGCGAACCATCCCTCGGCCCGCTGGGTGAGCACGGCCACCTCGAGGTCGACCAGGACCGGGTCGAGGACCGGGACGGGTCCGTGCGCGCTGGCCGGCCACCAGCGGCGCAACCAGTGCCCGTACGCCAGGCGGCGCAGTGCCGCGGCAGCCGTCGGATCGACCGGGATCGGCAGGTCGGTCGTGGTCAGCCCCGGCATCGCATCAATGACGGCCCGGTGCCCGGCCTCGGTCACCAGCCGCCACAACCAGTCGCACTCCTCGATCGCCAGGATCGTCATCCGTGGCGGCGATCCCGGCGGGTCGAGCAGATCCCACTCGACCAGCGCACCGGGCAGCTCCAGCACACAGCGCAGGTACGGCGGAAGGTCGGGGCCCGGCATCGTGGGTGCGGTGATGATCATGAGGTTCGCTCCAGTGCGGTACGGATCCGGGTGCGCAGGTCGAGGCTCACCGAACGGGCCACTCCGGTGAGCAGGTCACGTCCCTCGCCCGCATGGGCAGGGACCTCGGCTCCGGAGTCGAGGCCGTGCAGACGCACCCACAAGCGAGTCAGGTAGGGCCGCCAGAACGCCCCGAGATCATCGGCGACCGACTGCTGCGCCGGGTCGACGGTCTGTCCGCCGTGCAGCAGGCGCCGCAGATGCAGGACGTAGGCCTCCTTCGCCAGCCTGGCCGCCAGTTCGTGGACGAGGGCAGGCCAGGCCGATGCGGCCCGGTCCACCGGCGACAGCGGGTCGATGGCGGACGCAACGACGAGCCCGGAGACCAGCCAGCGATGGGCCGCCGGATCGGACAGGCCCCACGGTTCGGCGGCGCGGCCGATCTCGTCGGCGATCGTGTCGGACAGCTCGATCTCCTCGCCGCGGGCGCGCTGCCGACGGCGCGTCGCCTGGACCCGGTCCTGCAGCGACCGGTCCAGGGGCAGCACCCCGGCCCGCCCGGTGCTGACCAGCGGCGGCGGCACCGCCGGGTCGTGGTCGGAGAGGCGGACCCGCTGCGGATCGGTGAGCACGGCCGCGAGCAGTCGATCGATCACCCCGGGTTCATGGCGCAGCCACTGCCCGAGCCGGGTCGCGGCGGCGTCGTCGCTGATCGGCCCGCCGTCCAGCACATCCCGGGCACCCTCGGCGGCTACGGCCAGGTCGTCGGCGATCCCGCCCGGCAGCGGCGACTGCCATGCGGCCTGCCAAGCAGCTCGGGCCGCTGCGGCCACCTCGGGCCGTACCAGCTCGGCAGTCACCGCGCCCGGCCCTTCGTCACCGTGCGGGTGCACCTCGCCGAGGGTCGCGGCGATCGCCTGCTCGGTCGCCTCGCCGTCGGCGGGATCGCCGTACTGGAAGGAAAGTTCCCAGGCGCGCGGAAAGTACAGTTCCTGCGGGTTGCCGCTGGTGATGCCACGGGACCGACGCGCGGCGCGAAGTAGGGCATACCACCGGTCAGCTCCGCGCAGACCGTCACGCGACTGCCGGACCAACTCCGTCAGCCGCGCCGCCGCATCGGCGTCGAGCAGCGGCCGGGCCAGGTCCGGGTTGAGCTTCGGACGGATGACCAGCGGGTCGAGCAGACACTTCACCGTACGGGCCAGGGGTCGCCCGTCGGGGCCGGAGAGCAACGGACAGTCGAGTCCGGCGTCCAGCCAGGCCTGATCGATGACGGCACGGCGGGGCCGCAGCTCCGTCGTCACCTCCGCCATCACCACCACCCTGACTGCCCGGTCGACTGTCGGCCACCTCGGTGCCACCCCGTCGAGGTGGACCGTTACGATCACACGATGCCAGATCTCAACTCCGAGGCGGCCACGGTCCGGGAGATCATCGAGGACGTCGGTGGCCGCATGCAACGCGGCGAACGGGGTTGGCAGCAGCGTCTGGAAGAAGCCCGTACCGTTGCCGACGCAATCACCCACCGTGCCTCGCGTCTCGACGCGGAGATGCGGGTCGCCAACATCGACCATCTCGTTGCCCTGTACGGCGGCCGGCCGAGGGATGCGCTGCGGCATCTGGACCGCTGCCTGGAGATCACCTCCGAGCTGCGGCGCACCGCCACCGGCAGCGACGTGAACCGGCTGGACGACCACGAGTGGGGCATCCTGCTGAATCGGTGCCAGGTGTGGCAGGCGCTGGGGGACCTGGATCGGGCCCAGAAGGATGTGGAACGCAGCCTGACGCTGGCCGAGACCTCGCTGGAACCAGCGGCACATCGGGTGATGACCCTGACCTCGGCCGCTGCGATACGGGCCGAACGTGAGGACTGGGCCGGCGCCCTGAGGCTGTACCACGACCTGGTCGAACAGGCCCGGCTGCATGCTCCGGACACGCTGGGAACGGCACTGCTGAGCCTGGCGCAGTGCCAGGCCAAGTCGGGTGCGTGGCAGGAAGCATCCCGCAACGCCGACCGGGCCGAGCCACTGCTGACCGAAGTGTCTTCGCGGGCGTCCCTGCACCAGCTGCGTGGCTTCATCGCCATGGGACTGCACGACCTCGACGCTGTGGAACGCCACCTGACCGCCCACGCCGAGTTCACTGCCGAGCACCAGGGTCTGCTCGAGACCCACCACGCCTCCGAGGCGATGAAGGCGCAGGCCTTCGCCGCGCATTCCCGCGGGGATCTGAAGCGGGCGTGCCGGATCTATCGCGATGCGATCGCCGCGGCGCGAGCCGATGACGACCCGCTGCGGCTGATCAGCGTGCTCACCCAGGGCTCGGGAGCCATCCAGGACCTGGGCCTGAGCCGACTGCCGAGCCGGCTGGGTCGCCGCTCGCTGCCCCTCCACCACGAGGCGCTGGCCCAGACCGACGAGGCGAGCCGCCTGGCTCACAGTGTCGGCCGGACACTGCTGGCCGCGGCCCTCGATGTGCAGTATGCGAAGTACGTCGCCCAGTGGCACACCGTGATCACCCGGGCCAACACCGCGACCGTGGCATCGGCGCTCGAACGTTGCCTGGCCGCCACCGTCTTCCTGCACCGTGACAGCTTCCGGGCCGAGCGTTCCGAGGATCGCCGGGCTGCCGCCGGGAAGTACGCCTCGGAGGCGTTCGACATCTCGTTCGCACTGGCGTTCCGGTTGGGCTTCGCTGCAGTCGTCGCCGAACTGGTCGAGCTGCGGTGCGCCACCGGCGAACTGCCCCACCATGACGGCAGTGTCGGCCTCGGTGACCTGGTCCAGCTGGCCGGTGACACCGACGGTGCCGGTGACCCCGACGGCACTGGCGGTCCAGACGCACCCGGCGAGGTCGACGATCCCGACCCGGGCGCCAGCACCCTGGGCGCTGCCACGGCAACAAAGGTCAGGGCAGGTCTGCTGCTCGCCCCTCCCCCACCGCTCGAGTTCACCCCGGGCCGTACGGTGCTGGCAGGTGCCTTCGAGCAGGCGGGCATCCGGTACGGCATGGCCCACGACGAACGGGCCCCCCTCCACAGCTGGTGAGGTGGGCACGACGGACGGGGCGGCTGACGGCACCGATCGACCTCACCACCGGTGCACGCCTACCGATCACGGATCCGTTGCCCGTCGGCCCGCTTGTCGACCGGGCGAAGGCTGAGTGTGATCGGTAGCCAGCGGCGGACCGTCAACTGGACCCATGAAGATCATCATGTTCATCGTCCTGGGCGTCGAGGCCGTCATCCTCGGCATCGTGTTCTTCAGCATCCCTGACCTGGGCGAGCTCGGGTTCCTGCGATGGCTGATCCCACTGGCGGTACTCGGATTCACCGCGCTCACGATGGCGCCCTTCCTGCGCATGTCGAAGACCTTCGACGAGGCGATGCGACAGTTCTCCGGCAAGCCCGACGGCGACTTTGCCGGTGCCCCGGTCGGCATCGGCACCGTCCGCGAGGTCAGCATGACCGGGCTGTCGATCAACGACGTGCAGCAGTACGAGATCACCTTCGACGTTGAGACCGTCGACGGCGCCACCTTCACGGGCGCGTGCAAGCAGTTGATCACGCCCCAGGAACTTGCGATGGTCGGTGAGGGCACCATGCTGCCGGTCACCTACCGGGCCGATCGTCCCGGTGTGGTGCACCTCGCCGGCGAGGACCGTGTCGACGAAGCACAGCTGGTGATGCAGCAGATCCGGGTCCGCAAGGGACTCTCCGACCCGGACGCGATGGTGATCGCCTACCAGGGCGTGCCGGCCAGCGGCATTGTGGTCGCGGCGACCCCGACCGGGGAGATCCGGCACGGTCACACCGGACTCGACCTGTCCGTCATCGTGACCCGCCCCGACGGGACCCAGTTCACCGGACACAAGCGGTCCTACCTGCTGCCACGCCAGCTCGGAGCGATCCAGGTCGGTAGCCAGGTCGGGGTGCACTACCTGGCCGAGGACGAGTCGAAGTTGTCGCTGAGCCTCCCGGTCAACGGCTGAACCGCACCGGCGGCTCGGTGGTGGCGCCATGGCAGACTGGGCCGGTGCCCCGACCGACACTGCTGCTGAAGTATGCCGAGTCGAGCGACGGATTCCTGTCGTGGCGGTGGTCCGACCGCCTCGCCGAGGTCGAGGCCGCACACATCGGTGCCGAGGTTCTGGCCGCCGTACGGGAAGGGTTGGCAGGCTCGCTGCCGAACCCGCTGCCCGGCGAGTCGACCGGCGATGCGATCGCCCGGGCGCTGACCAGCGGCGGCTTCGCCCGTCCTGACCTGACCACGGTGCTGTGTTCCGAACTCGGCATGGCGCTGGTGCCGCAGCCGTTGTGGACCGAACTCGCCCAGGCGCCCGAACGGCCCGTCATCCGGCTCCAGCCCTCCCCGTCATTGGCCCAGGTGCCCTGGGAACTGGTGCTGCTCGAGGTGGGCGATGTCGTCATCACCGCCCCGGCCTCGGTCGGCCCGGCGCCCGGCACCGGAGAAGGGCACGGGCCACAGGGGCCCGTCGTCGCGGTGGTGGACCCCAGGATCCCTGGCCAGGCAGCGGACTCGGCGCTCGGCTCGGTTCTCGGCCGCCCGCACGCCGACAGCCCGCTGGCCGAGTTGATCACCCGTCACGGAAACCAGCTCCGTCCTGTGGCAGCCAGCTACGCCGACCTGGTACGGCGTCAGGACCTCGACCGTACGTGGTTGCGGGAGGCCTGTCGTGCGGCCGAACGGCTGCTCTTCGTCGGGCACACCACAAGTGCGGCCGACGACGGGCTGCCCGGCGAGAACTCGGCGCTCCACCTGTGCGACGTCGACGCCGACGGCCGTCCACTGCCGCTCACGGCTGGGGAGTTGATCACCGGCACCGGAACCGGGCCGTGGCGGCTACCGTCCCGCGTGGCGTTGCTGGGTTGCGAGTCCGGTGGCGATGCCAGGGACGTGGAGAGCCTGGGACTGGTCCTGGCCGCCCTGCACTGCGGTGCAGACCTGGTCACGGCAACTCGCTGGGTGCTGCCGACCGACCGTGCGCTGGCCGAGGCGGCCGGGACGCCCTTGTCCGCCTCACCCCTGCAGGAGTTGGTGCTGGCGGTCGACGCCGCCCACTCGGCAGCAGCACCCCTGGAGGCCGTCGCCGCCTGGCGTCAGGACCGCGCCCGGACCTGGCAGTCGACCGGAGCGTTGGCGGACTCGCCGCTGCTGTGGGCTGCGGTGTCCACGACCTGTCGCCCCGGCTCGCATCACTCCTGACCGGCTGGGCTGCCGGTCGTCGCCTGCACCCATCCGAAGCCTTCGTCGGCCAGACGCACCAGGCGGTGTCCGCGGGCCAGTGGCTCCAGGATCTCGGACTCCAGCACGATCGGGAACGGCCCCAACATGTCGATGATCACCGCCGCCGCACCCTCCTGGGCCGCTGCCTTGGCGACAGTGTCGATGGTGACCGGCACGGGCCGCGTGGCCGGATCCCATTCGTGCAGCGAGTCGGTGCCGGAGAACGCGAGCAGGGCCCGGCGACCGTCGGCGGCCTGCAGCATCACCACCGCCATGTCGGCCTCCTTGTCGACCTTCAGCAGATGGTCGACCGGCCCGTGCGCATGCACGGCCGCCTCGGCCGTGGCCGTGGCGGCCACCGGCACCAGGACCCTGGCCTCACACAGGGCCGCCACCGCCGCGAGGTAGTCGGCTGGTTGCCCCGACATCGCGACTGACAGCGCTCGGCGCAACGACGGGTCCGCCACGCCGGTGTCACCGGGGAAGGGAGAGGGGGCAAGCGTCCTGTCGTGGTTCACGTCGAGCCACGATAGTCGAGGGAAAAGTTGCCGGCCGGGGCACAGTGTTCGGGCACTGTGGAAAGCTGGTCCCCGTGACGACTGACCAGATCGTGCTGCTCGTGATCTGTGGGGTGCTCGCGATCAGCGCGGCCCTCACCGGCATCCTCGTGCACCGCCAGAGCGGCCACAAGCCGCACTTGTTCGCCGGGATCGGATGGGCCCTCGTGGCCATCTCCCTCTGGGTGTCGGGTCTGGCCACCCTGATCTGGCAGGCCATCCAGGCGATCATCGCCTGGGCGGTCGGGCTGGCGACGAACATCGTCGGCGGCGTCGGTCTGGCCGCGCTGGCGGTGGGCGCTCTCGTCGTGATCTTCAGCCGCGTGAGCACCAGGCGGACCAAGGCCAAGGTGAATGCCCGTCGCCCACCGACGCCACCGCCCGCGCCGACAGCCACGGCGACCTCGTCGGCCACGGCGTCGTCGGCAGGCCCTGCGTCGAGTGGGAGGCCCAGCATGGCGCGCCGTCTCGGTCGGATGGCTCGCACCATCCGCGAGGGCGCTTCCGGTCCGTCGGAGACCTCGACGGCGAGCTCGGCGACCCCGAGGGCCTCGGCCAAGCCGTCGACCGCTGCTCCGGCGCCCCTCCCGCCGAGCCAGCCGTCGCGACCGCTGCTGAACCTGGGCGACGAGTGGAACACCCTCGACCTGGACACACCGGCGGCCCAGCCGGCCCCGACGGCGGCCGGCGCTCCGCTCCCGACGACGCCGAGCTCGGCATCCCCACCGGTGCAGGAGCGGCGGGGCCCGTCGGCCGACGACGAGGTGCAGCAGATCCAGTCGGCGCTGCGGCCGCCTGGCCAGTAGCCGCCCGGCACCTCATGCGACGGCCGTCCCCTCGAGCTCGACCAGCTGCCCCGGGATCGCGAGTCGGGTGACCCCGAGCATCGTGGTCGTCGGCGCCACCCCCGCGGCTCCCAGCCGACCGGCGAGCAGGCCGTAGTGAGGGAACAGCCCGTCGACGTCGGTGGTGTGGACGTTGAGGCGGACGAGGTTCGCCAGCGACATCCCGGCCTCGACGAGTACGGCTTCGAGGTTGTCCAGCGCCAGGGTGAGCTGGCCCGCCATGTCGCCGTCGTGCTCGGGCCGACCGTCCCGGCTCATCGCCGTCTGCCCCGAGATGTAGAGGGTCCGTGCCACCCCGGAGACCACCTCCCCCTGGTTGAAGCCCATCTCCTGTGACCAGGTCACCGGGTTGACCGCCGTTCGTTCCATGGTTGCTCCCTTCGTTGTCACAGCGGGTTCTGGGGGCCCGGATGGCCGGCACTGCCGCTGCTCGGACCAGCCTGACAACGAATCACGACATCCTGTGTCGTGATTCGACTATCATCCAGCCATGCGTGCCGACCGGCTGGTCTCGCTGGTGCTTCTACTGCGCCAGCGCGGCCGGATGACCGCCGGCGAACTGTCCAGTGAGCTGGAGGTGTCCACGCGCACCGTGCTGCGTGACATCGAGGCCCTGTCCACAGCGGGAGTGCCTGTCTACGCCGACCGGGGCCGACACGGCGGCTTCTCCCTGCTTCCCGGGTTCCGGACCGAGTTGACCGGCCTGAACCACGATGAAGCCCTCGCACTGTTCACCGCCGGTTCGGACCGCGGTGAGAAGGTCTTCGGCCTTGGTGCGGCACTGTCTGCGGCGATGCGCAAGATCGTGGACGCGCTCCCGGAGGGACATCGCGTCAGCCTGGGCGATGCTGCCCAGCGGTTCCTGGTCGAGCCGGACACCGACCTGCTCTCGCGACGGCCGTCCACCGAGGGTGTGCCCAAGGAGCTGATCGATGAGGTGCGGCGCGCCGTACTCACCGGGCACAAGCTCCGGTTCCACTACGCCGCACCGGACAAGGAGCCGCGCTGGCACACGGTCGATCCGATCGGGCTGGTCATCGTCCGCGGTCACACCTACCTGCTGGCGACCAGATCCGGGCAGGACCGCACCTACCGGCTGTCCCGCATGCTCCAGACCAAGCAGCTTCCCGAACCGGCGGAGCGTCCCACCCAGGTCGATCTCGACCGGATCTGGGCGGAGCGCCGCGCCCAGTTCCTCTCCGAGAACCACCTCCCGGTGTCGGTCCGGGTCAAGGCGTCCCGGCGCGAGGAGTTGCTGAACTCCGTGCGCGGCGTGTGGGCCGAGGCAGCGGAGGAGGGTGGCTGGATACGTCTCGAGGTGACGTTCGAGGACCTTCGGCATGCGGTCTGGGCGCTCTGGCAACTCGACACCGCGGCCGAGGCACTCGCCCCTGAGCACGTGCGCGCCGCCCTGCGCGAGCGCGCGAGCACACTGCTGGACCGGTACCGCGAGCTATGACGTCCGGGCCCGCCGGGCGATCTCGGCGTTCAACTCCTTGACCGCCGTACGGGCCGCCTTGCCCTCGCTGCCCTGCAGGCCGAAGAGCACCACCTTGCGCGGCTCGTCGTCAGCACCGTGCTCGGTGAGCAGCGCGACCGCCCACGGATCGCCGGGCCGGAGCCGCACCTGCTCGATCGCATCCCAGGCGATGCGACGGTGCATCCAACCGTTCCGGATCGTCAGGCCATCGGCGTCGGCCCGCACCACACTGCCGGCGAGGAGCCACATCACGATCACCATCACCGCCAGGATCCCCAATAGGGTGGCGATCTGGGAGATCGAGAACATCGCACGGATGTCCGGCGGCAGTGCGAACCAGCCGAGCAGCGTGCCGCCGACGAAGAGCGCGGTGAACACCGCCGCGGTGATGATCACCCCGCGCGGGCGCCAGGTCCGTCCGACGACGTCAGCCATGGGTCGACACGGTCGTCAGATCCGGCAGGCGGCGATCTCGGTGACCAGGATCGCGCGCGCCCCCACGGCCCACAGATCGTCCATGATCAGATGTGCCTGTGCCTTCGGCACCATGGCGCGGACGGCCACCCAGCCGTCCTTGGCCAGTGGGGAGACGGTCGGTGACTCGAGTCCCGGTGTCACCTCACAAGCCTTGTCCACCAGGGCTTCGGGAATGTCGTAGTCCATCATCACGAAGGACCGCGCCACCAGAACACCGTTCAGACGACGTTCCAGGCCGTCCATCCCGGTCGGCGCCTCGACCCCGGCTCGACGGATCAGGATCGCCTCCGACTCCAAGATGGTGTCGCCGAAGATCTCCAGACCTGCGCGCCGCAGTGTGGTGCCGGTCTCCACCACGTCAGCGATCGCATCGGCGACGCCCAGCTGGATCGCCGACTCGACGGCCCCGTCCAGCTTGATCAACCGGCTCTCGATGCCGCGCTGGCCCAGGAAGTCCCCCACCAGTCCGGGGAACGAAGTCGCGATCCGCTTGCCGGCCAAGGACTCGACGGTGAATCCCTGTCCCGCCGGCGCCGCGAACCGGAAGCGGCTGGCGGCGAACCCGAGCTCTCGCACCTCGACAGCATTCGCCCCGGAGTCCAACAGCAGGTCCCGGCCGGTGATGCCGAGATCGAGGGTCCCCTCCCCCACGAACACCGCGATGTCGATCGGCCGGAGGTAGTAGAACTCGACCTGGTTCTCCTCGTCGAAGAGGACCAGTTCCTTGGAATCGGTACGTTGCCGGTAGCCGGCCTCGCGCAGCATGAGCGCCGAGCTGTCGGCCAACGAGCCCTTGTTGGGCACGGCGATGCGCAGCAGTGAACTTCTCGACATGTGAGGAATCTCCTCGGGCTCAGAGGTGGCGGTAGACGTCGGCGAGATCGAGGTCCAGGCTGATCATCATCACCTGCAGGTGATAGAGCAGCTGGCTGATCTCCTCGGCCGCCTCCTCGCGGCTCTGGTACTCAGCGGCCATCCAGACCTCGGCGGCCTCCTCGACGACCTTCTTGCCGATCGCATGGACGCCAGCATCCAGCTGGGCCACGGTGCCCGATCCCTCAGGACGGGTCCGGGCACGCTCAGTGAGTTCGGCGAACAGCGATTCGAAGGTCTTCGACGAGGTGGACGGCACGGGCGCCAGCCTAGCGGGCCGCCACCCCTGATTCGGCGTCCGTCCGTGACGGCGGTACGGCATCGCGCTTGCGGCGTGCTGTCGAGCGCCACCACTGGACGAAGCCGAGCACGCAGAACAGCCCGTAGATCGCGTACATCAGGGCACTCGGGTAGAACTGGGCGGTCAACAGCGTCGGGATCCCGACCAGGTCCACCAGGATCCAGATCAGCCAGAACTCCACATACCCGCGGGCCATCCCGTACGTCGCCATGATCGAGCCGGTCAGGATGTAGGCGTCGACCAGCGGGCCCCAGGAACCCAGCGCGGCCAGCGCGAAGTAGAGCGCCACCCACAGCACCGCGAAGGCGATCACCAGGCCGAGGCGCTCCCGCCAGCTGGCCCAGCGTGGTTCGACCCCTGCGTCGCCACCGTGCTCGTTGCGGTAGCGCCACCACTTGACCCAGCCGTACACCGACACCACCGCGAAGAAGACCTGGCGACCGGCCTGGCCCCACAAGGTGACGTCCTGCGGGTTGCCGAAGATCACCCCGGCGAACACGGTGAACAGCAACGCGTTGCCGATGATGCCCACCGGCCAGGCCCAGACGCGGCGTTGCATGCCCAGCCAGGCGCTGGCCAGGCCGAACACATTGCCGATGATCTCGCGCCACAGGATTGGCTTGCCGAACCCCAGGTGGAGTTCGGCATTCAGCAACCCGGTGAACAGTTCGGAGAGATCCACTCTCGTTCTCCACTCATCCTCGGTCGCACGAATGCCGGGGTGTGGAGGGCTGGGTCACCGACCCGGGACATGTCGCACGGTCAACGCCGTACGAACGATCCGGGCGGATCAACAGCTCACGTGTCCTCCCATCCGGACTTTCACCGTCGGTCGTGGAGTCTCACCACATCCACCGATGACTGGCTGCCATCGGGTCGCGGACTGACCTGCGCCTCATCTGGGGCCACAGGATCACCGCCGGTTCGGAATTGCACCGACCCCGGAACACGTGCGAGTTCTGTTGAACTCGTCGGTGACGATTCTAGCTCTCGGCCGGAGTGAAGTACGCCTCCACGTCCTCGAAGTGGACCGCGACCCCTTCAGGGATGCCGGTGAGCACCGGGCAGAGCAGCGCCTTCGCGGGTGTCCGGGTCGGGTCCGTGACGTTGGCGGTGAACACGTCAAGGCTGGTCACCTCGTGCCAGCCGTCGGTGAACTGGGTCAGGGGCCGTACGTCGCCGCGGATGTTCCCGGCACTGCGGCCACACGGGCGAGTTACGTATCGAGTTTGCACGAGAACCGGCTGCTCGGTGCAGTTCTGACAAGCCTTCTGAGCCCAGACCACCCCGGGGGTGCGCGGGGCTGGGCCCGGCGACGGGCTCAGGACAGGTCGACACCCAGCAACAGGTCCACGGCCACCGCGATCTCGGAAGGAGCCGAGGCGTCGTCGGAGTCGACCGCCAAGGTGGCGCCGGCCCAGGCATCGACTGCGGCCAGGGCCGCCGGAGCATCAAGGTCTGCTCGCAACGCCGCCCGGACAGCGGCGATCGTGTCACCCGCCGCGAGGCCGGAGTCGGACCGTACGGCCTCCCGCCACCGCGCCAACCGGGCCTCGGCGTCGGTCAGCAGTTGAGGCGTCCATGACCAGTCGTCGCGATAGTGCTGGGAGAGCAGGGCGAGCCGGATCGCCATCGGGTCGGCGCCGTCGCGACGCAGCTGCGAGACGAGCACCAGATTGCCCTTGGACTTCGACATCTTCTCGCCGTCGAGGCCGACCATGCCACCGTGCACATAGGCCTGCGCCAGCTCGGCGCCGTTGATCGCACGAGCCTGGGAGGCGCACATCTCGTGGTGCGGGAACACCAAGTCCGATCCCCCACCCTGGACGTCGAAGGCATCCCCGAGGTGGTGCCGGGCGATGGCAGTGCACTCGATGTGCCAGCCCGGCCTTCCCTTGCCCAGTGGGGATTCCCAGCCGGGCTCGCCGTCACGCTGCTGCAACCAGACCAGGCAGTCCAGGGCGTCGTCCTTGCCTGCGCGATCCGGATCACCACCACGCTCGGCGAAGATCGGCAGCATCTCCTCGCGGGTCAGACCCGACTCGGAGCCGAAGCCTGCGTCGGCGCTGCAGCGGTAGTACCAGTCCGGCTCCCCCTCGGTCAGCTGGTAGACCGTGCCCCCGCCGTCGGCGGTCCGAGTGCCCTTGTCGCGGAGCTGCTGCACCAGGTCGATCACCAGCGGGATCGACTCGACCGCACCGGCGTACACGTCGGGCGGAAACACCCGCAACGCGGTCATGTCGGTACGGAACAGCTCGATCTGGCTGTGAGCGAGCTCGGTCCAGTCGACCCCGGTCGCGGTTGCCCTTTCCAGCAAGGGATCGTCGACGTCGGTGATGTTCTGCACGTAACGCACCCCGAGGCCGGCATCGCGCCACTGTCGGCCGAGCAGGTCGAAGGCGAGGTAGGTGTTGGCGTGCCCCAGGTGCGTCGCGTCGTAGGGGGTGATGCCGCAGACGTACAGCCGCGCCGTCCCCGTCTCGGGCCCGACCGCCTTCAGCCCGCCGCTCGCAGTGTCGTGGACCCGGACCGGTCCGGCCGAGGAGCTCGCCGGTGCCGGCTTCAGGAGATCAGGGCTGGCGGTACCGGGGCCGGCGGACGGCGCACTCCACGACTGCATGGGCGTCAGCCTACGGAACTGCGGTCGTCGCACCGAACTGGGCTCACCACAGCGGCCACGGCACCGCGGGACCGCGCTCCGGCGGCCGGGGCAAACCCTCGGCGAGCAGCCGGGCACCACGCTCCTGCAGCGCGAGGACCTCCTCCTCGGCCAGCAGCTCCGCCACCGGATCCAGATCGGCCAGAGCGGCGGCGACCATCGCCTGTTCCGCCGTGGTCAGCGGCTGTCCGGCCCAGCCCCAGAGCAGGGTGCGGAGCTTGTCGTCGACGTGAAAACTGACCCCGTGGTCGCAGGCCAGCAGCGGCCCACTCCGGTCGGCAGAGCTGCGCAACACGTGACCGGCCTTGCGGTCGGCGTTGTTCACCAAGGCGTCGAAGACAGCGATCGTCCGCAACCGTGGGTCATCGGCGTGCGCCACCACGACAGCGTCACCCTCGGCCGACTCCCCTTCCAGGACAGGAAACCAGCCGTCGGCGAGATCGCCGGGGGCCACCACGTCGACCAGGTCGTCGATCTCCTCGTCGGCCTCCACCCACCGCTGGGCCGATCCCGGTCCGAAGGGTCCCTCGACCAGCACCGTGTACGGCACCACGTCGAATCCCCCTGCGGCAGAGACCCGGTACGCCGCGACCTCGCGCAGCGCGAGGGTGCCGGTCGGGAAGTCCCACAGCTCCCGCTCACCGCGGATCGGCTTGTGCACGATCTCGACCGGACCGTCCGGGGTCTCGACGGTGCCGACAAAGGTCGCATTGGAGGCGGTCAGCAACCGACCCGTCAGCGTCAAGGTGCCGTCAAGGCGACACGGCTGGGTCGCCGGATGGGCTGTCGCCGCGTCTCGGGCGTCCAAGGGGTCGTTCCCCTGGCTCAGAACAGCGGACGCCGATAGCCATTGGCCCGCGGGCAGATGTGCCCCTCGGGCTCCAGCGGCTGCAGGCAGAACGGACAGGGAGGTCGACCCGCCGAGACCAAGGCCTCGGCCCGGGCGACGAAGTCACGCGCATCGTCGGGGGTGATCCGGATGATGAACACCTCGGAGGCCTGCGGTTCGAGGGTCGGCTCGTCCTCGGCGGACACCTCGGTGTCGGCAGCAGGGAACGTCACCTCGTCGGCATCGTCGTCATCCTCAGCGATCGAGAACAGCTCGATCACGACGCGTTCGGTGACGGCCTCCCACGCCAAGGTCATGGTGCCGACCCGGAACTCCTCGGTGATCGGCGCATCGAGCGGCTGGGTGTCACGGACCTGGGACGCCGGGTCAGGCATCGGAGCCTCGTTCATGCCCCGGAGGGCGACCTCGTCGAGCATCCGGGTGAGGTGCTCGGCCAGGACCGAGACCTGCTGCTTCTCACAGGCGACGCTGGTGATCCGGTTGCCTTCGCGCGCCTGCAGGAAGAACGTCCGGTCGCCGGGTTCGCCCACGGTGCCGGCCACGAACCGGTCCGGGGAGTCGTAACGGTGGACGAGCATGACAACCAGCCTAGTCGCAGTCGTGCGCCGTCACCGCGCACCGGCGCCGAGTCCGCCACCGACGGCGGCATCCTCGCCGTTGCCGGGGCCGCCGGACCGCTTCCCTCCACGACGCGAGCGCTTCGGAGGAGTCAGCAAGGCGGTCAGGTCACCGGCGGTCGTGTTGACGCAGGCCACGTACGGACGGGTGGGGGTGAGCCGGACCACACTGACCGACGCCGGGTCGACGAGGATCCGCTGGAAATGGTCCAGGTGCACCCCGAGCGCGTCGGCGAGGATCGCCTTGATGACGTCCCCGTGGGACACCGCCAGCCACACCGCGTCATCACCGTGGCGGGCGGCAATCTCGCGATCGAGGTCGCGGACCGTCCGCTGTGCCCGGGCCGCCATCTCGACCATCGACTCACCGCCGGGAAACCGTACGGCCGACGGCTGGTCCTGCACGGTCCGCCACAACGGCTCCTTGGCGAGTTCCTTCAGCGATCGCCCGGTCCATTCGCCGTACCCACACTCGGTGATCCCGGCATCGACGGTCGGGGTGAGATCGTGCCTCGCCGCCACGGTCGCAGCCGTCTGCCTGCAGCGCTGCAGTGGCGAGGTGACGATCGCGCACAGGGGCGCTCCGGCGAGGCGTTCGGCAGCCGCCTTGGCCTGGGCGTGCCCGGTGTCGTCGAGGATGACGCCGGGCGACCGGCCAGCAAGCACCCCCGTCGAGTTGGCACGGGTACGGCCGTGACGCAGCAGGACCACTGTTGTCATGCAAGGGATCGTACGGGCCCCCCACTAGGGTGACGTGCGTGATCCGTACGGCCACTGCCGACGATGCCGATGCCCTGGGCCGCTGTCACCTGCCGGGCTGGCGCGCCAGTTGCGCCCATGTCCTGCCGGCCGACGTCCTGGCCGGCCTCCGGCTCGAGGACTTCGTCACCAGCTGGCAGGCCGCCCTGACCGAGCCGGACCACGGCATCCTGCTCGCCGAGGACGCCGGCACCGTCATCGGGTTCGCGCGGACCGGTCCGACCCCTGACCCGCGTCCCTCCGACGATCCGGTGCCGGGCGAGTTGCGGGCCCTCTACGTCGCTCCTGACCACTGGGGTACGGGGATTGCCGCCGAACTGCACGCGGCAGCTCTGGCCGCGCTCGTCGGGGCCGGCCACCGCACCGCCGTGCTGTGGGTGGTCGAGGGGAACGAGCGGGCGATCCGATTCTACCGACGTCGCGGCTGGCGGCGGGACGGCTGGGAACGGGTCAAGAGGTCCGATGGCCACCCCTGGACCGAACTCCGCCTCCGCGGATCGCTGACGTCCTGACCCACTCCCGAGCCGAGGTCAGTCGGTGACCTGGCCGTACCGGCCGCGCAGGTGGACCAGGGGCTCGGCCTCCGGGCCCCAGAGCACCTCGGCGATCCGCCCACGCACCAGGCTCGACCAGCCGACGTCCTCGATGAGCGCGGTCACCTCGACCGCCACCGCGACCACCGCATCGGCCAGACGCGGGCCGTACGGCGAGTCGAGCCAGTCCCCGACCGTGAACCGGCCGCCGGGTGCGGGGGCGAGACCGGCGAAGACGGCGGCCACGTCCTCACGTCCCCGCGGCAACACGTTGACCATCACCCTCGGATCGGCCGTCACCGCATCGGCGAGGTCGGAGGCGGGATCGACCAGCCCGATCACCTCCCCGGGCTCGCCGTCGGCAAACACCAGGGACGACACGGTGAGCCCGACCGGACGATGTCGGGAAGCAGTCGTCCCGGAGGTCGAGGTCCACACCGAGACCCCGGCAGGCCAACGACCGCGGACCCGGCGCAGCTCCCGCCGGCTGCCGGGAGGATCGGCGAAGGGGTGCTCGGTGTGGATCGTCACTCCCCCAGTTTCTCCCACCACCATCTCCCGCCGGTCGCTGGATTCAGGTACGGACGCGACTAGGGTGTCCGAGGGTTCGCGCCGGACGGGCCCCGCAGAGCAACTCCGTACTTCGAGAAGGATGGCCCATGGACTGGCTGCAGGCGATCGTGTTGGGCATCGTCCAAGGGCTCACCGAGTTCCTGCCGATCTCCTCCAGTGCACACATTTCGATCGTCGGCCAGCTGTTCTTCGGTGGCCGCGACCCGGGCGCCGCGTTCACCGCGATGTGCCAGCTCGGCACCGAGACCGCGGTGGTCGTCTACTTCGCCCGCGACATCGGCCGCATCATTGGCCGCTGGTTCCTCTCGATCTTCGGGCAGGTGCCCCGCAACGACCCGGACGCCCGGATGGGCTGGCTGGTGATCCTCGGTTCGATCCCGATCGGGGTGCTCGGGCTGCTGTTCCAGGACCAGATCGAGTCCACCCTGCGCAATCTGTGGATCACGGTGGCGATGCTCGCCGGCTTCGGCATCGTGATCGGCGTGGTGGACCGACTGGCCCGCAACCGCAAGGAGCTCACCGATCTCACCTGGCGCGACGGCATCCTCTACGGCCTGGCCCAGGCGCTCGCCCTGATCCCCGGAGTGTCACGCTCCGGTGGCACGATCGCCGCCGGTCTGGCGATGGGCTACAAGCGAGAGGCAGCAGCCCGCTACTCCTTCCTGCTGGCCATTCCCGCCGTTTTTGCCTCCGGCCTCTACCAACTCGCGAAGGTGATCAAGGACGAAGGGGCGTCCGCTCCCTGGGGACCGGTCGCCGTGGCCACCGTGATTGCCTTCGTGATCGGACTCGCAGTGATCCACTGGCTGCTGAAGTACGTGTCCACGCACAGTTTCCTGCCCTTCGTGGTGTACCGCGTACTGCTCGCGGCCGTGGTCGCGGTACTGCTGGTCACGGGAGTGCTGCACGCCGATCCCATTTCCGGCTGACTCCATTCCGGTCGCGACGATACGGTTGCTGCGTGACGAGCAATTTCCAGGTCGATCTCGGCGGCGTGGTCGACCTCCTGTCGCGGCACCTCTACTCCAGTCCCCGGGTCTACCTGCGGGAACTGGTGCAGAACGCGGTGGACGCGCTGACCGCCCGGACCCTGGCCTCCGCCGAAGAGGAACCAACCGGCTCGCCCGGCCTGGTGCGGATCATCCCGAGCGACTGCTCACCCGACGGACGGCTGGCGGTGATCGACAACGGGATCGGCCTGAGTCGCGAGGACATCACCACGGTGCTGTCGACCATCGGTCGCTCGTCCAAGCGGGACGAACTCGGTTTCGCCCGTCAGGACTTCCTCGGCCAGTTCGGGATCGGCCTGTTGTCCTGCTTCCTGGTGACCGACGAGATCGAACTGCGGACACGGGCGGTCGGCAGCGACGAAACCTGGAGCTGGCACGGACGGGCCGACGGCACGTACGAGATCACGCCGGCCACCACGCCGCTCGCGGCCGCCGGCACCGAGGTCCGGCTGACGCCGCAGCCCGGGTTCGAGGCGGTCACCCAGCACGCCCAGGTGGCTGCCCTGCTGGACCGGACGGTCCGTCACCTGCCACACCGGATCCTGCTCTCGAGCCCGGACGGCGATCAGGTCGAGGCAGCCGGAGAAGCCTTCTGCTGGGAGGATCCCGCTCTGACCGGGCTGGCTCGCCGGGAGGCAGCCATCGAGTTGTGCCGGGCCGAGCTGGGCTTCACCCCGCTCGATGTCATCCCGCTGTCGGACCCGGGCAGCGGCACCCGTGGCTACGCCTTCGTGTTGCCGGCGGTGGCCGGCCGGACCGCCCACCGTGTCTACGCCCACCACATGCTCGTCTCCGAGGCGAATGACCAGGTGTTGCCGGAGTGGGCGTTCTTCGTACGGGCCGTGGTTGACACCCAGACACTGCCGCTGACCGCTGCTCGCGAGTCGCTGCAGGACGGTGACGACCTGGCCGAAGCGCGGGAACGGCTCGGCCAGCAGGTCCGGGCATGGCTGGATCGAACGGCGAACACGGACCCTCGACGCTTCGGGGAGTTCCTGGAGATCCACCACCTCGGGGCCAAGGCGCTGGCGGCTCACGACGACGCCGTTCTTGACCTGGTCGCACGGTTCCTGCCGTACGAGACCACGATCGGTGATCTCGCCCTGGACGATGTGCTGGCCCAGGCACAGCCGGTTCACCAGTGCGCGACGCCGGGCGACTTCCGGCAGGTGGCGGCGACGGCCGGGGCCCATGACCTGGTGGTCGTCAACGCCGGGTACGCCTATGACCAGCCGATCCTGGCGCGACTGCAGGAGCGGCGCCAGGTGACGATCCCACGGTTGGAGCCGCAGGACCTGGTCGCGCACCTGGACGATCCCGATGATGCCGATCGGGAGCTCTTCGCCGGCCTGGTGGAGGCGGCGGCCGATGCGCTGGCCCGGACCCCGGTGGCACCGGAGGCCCGGCGGTTCCGTCCGGCCCGGGTACCGGTACTGCTGCTGGCCCATCGCGATCCCGATCGTGGCATCCACGCCGACGCCCAGGACACCACCTCCGGCGCCTGGGCCGCCCTGGTCGGCAGCCTGCGGCAGAGTGAACCTGACGTTCCGCGGTTCGTCATCAACACCGCCAACCCCCAGATGCGCCGCCTCGCCGTCACCGCGGATCGCGAGTTGCAGCACGCGGCCATCGAGGCGTTGTACGCCCACGCCCTTGTCACCGGGCGGCACCGGCTGGGCCCGTACGACGCAGCCCTGGTGGGCCGGGCGCTGCCGGAACTGATCACCCGGACCCTCGACCGCCTGGAGCCGCAGTGACCGACGAGGAGACGCCATCCGGCGAGAGCGACCTGGATGACCTGTTGGCCGAGGTGTGGGCCGCACCGGCCGGGCCGGCACGGGAACAGGCCGCAGCACGAGCGGTCGCCTTCGCCGAGGAACACGGCGATCCCGGTGCCCTCCTCGAGACCCGCCTGCTGCTCGCCCAGGCGCGCTACCACGTGCCGGCCGAGCCGTCCCACCTGGCCCTGCACGCCTGGCTGATCGCCCAGCTGGACACCGACGTCCCCGACGCCGACCAGCGCCGCACGATCCTGTGGATCGGCAAGTGGGCGATGAGCCATGCCCTGGACCATCCGGATGTCCCGCTGAGCGTGGTCACCGACCTGTTCGCCGACCTGGAACGACGGGTCCGGCTCGAGGGGTACAGCGACCGCGCGGTGGCCGAGCACCGGATCTGGCTCGGGCTGCGCCGTGGCGACAGCGCCGACCAGGTGGCTGCGGCGATCGCTCGCTGGCAGTCGACCGAGCGGGACGACCTGTCGGACTGCCTGGCGTGCGAGGCGAACGCGTGGGGCCGCCTGCTGGAGCTCACCGGTGACCTGCCCGGTGCCCTGGCCCAGTGGCAGCCCGTGATCGACGGCGACCTGCACTGTGCGGAGGAGCCGCACCGGGTGCTCGCCCATGCGGCCGACGTGCTGGCCCGGGTGGGCCGGACCTCCGAGGCAGCTGCGGCCCACCAGCGCGGTTGGCGTCTGGTGCGGGGCCGACGCACCCTGAGCGGTGCCGTCGGGGATCAGCTGATGTTCCTGGTCCGCGCCGGGCAGCCGGCGCGGGCCCTGGAACTGCTGGAACCCTGCCAGGCCTGGGCCGATGAACTGCCCGACGCCTCCGCCGCGATGTTCTTCCACGCCGCCACCGCGGCCGTGCTCACCGCGGCCGCACAGGACCGCGTCGCACCGGCTCAGTTCGGTGACGAGGACACGACAGCAGCCCGGGACCGTCACGCAGCCGCGGCCGAGGAACTCGTCGGCCGGTTCGTCGCCCGCAACGGCGCGACCTGGGTGGCCGACCGGCTCTGGGAGCGGGTGGACCCGACGCCGTACGAACAGGTGGTCCGCCTGTCGGGGCTGGGCGCCCCCCTGCCCGGTCCCACGGTCCCGCCCGAGCCGACCGGGCCCGCCGGGTCCGGACCGTCGCGGTCTGGCGCGCCGTCTCCGGAGGCGCCGGTCACCAGCGCCGAGGTGTTGGACCTCGCCGCGGCTGTGCGCCGGGCCCGCGACCTGGGTGACCTGGAACGTGGCCGGCTGCTCACCCGGTGGTCGCAGCTTCGCCGGACCTTGCCTCCCGTCGGGACGACGGTCAACGACGCCCAGCACGAGGGTGACGAGGATGGGCAGGCTGCTGCGGTACGGAGTGCGCGGTCGCTGCTGGACCGCTGGCTTGCCCTGGACCGGGCTCGCCCCGAGGACCCGCTGTGGGACGAAGCCCTGCGGGCCGCCGAGGCCACCGGTGACGCCGACGAGGTGGCGCTCACCGCCTGCCACCGGGCTGCCGAGTACGCAGTGGCTGGCGAGCCCGCGGTGGCGGAGGCGGCGGCCGGCGAGGCCGCCGACCTGGCAGCCACCCTGGAGATCCGGGGCGCGGTGGCCCAGGCCGCCGAGGCCCATCGGGCCGTGGCGCGGCTCGACGGCCCGGACCGGCTGGCCCATGTCGACCGCGCGATCGCGCTCTCGACCGCGGCCGGCGACCAACGCTCAGCGCTCGTCGCCAAGGTGGAAGCCCTCCGCTACCGTGCCGACCTGGACCCGGCAGGAGCACGCGAGGGGGCGGCGAGCCTCATCGAGGAGGCGATCGTTGCGGGCCATCTGCGTCCCGAACTGGAGGCCCGCAGCCTGCTGGCCCTGCTGATCGCTCGCGACGCCGAGGATCTCGGGGCCGCCGAGCGTGAGTTCGAGGCGGTCGCCGCCCGGGCGGAGAGCGCTGGGATCGCCACCCCGATGGTGGCTCTGGTGGACCGTGCCTGGGTGGCAGCCACGGCCGGGGAGCCCGAACTGTTGCAGGAGGCGGCCGAGGCGCTGGTCGACGGAGCGACCCACAGCGGGCATCCCGGGGCACTGGCGCTCGGGCGCTACCGCCTCGGGCAGGCCGCGATGGAACTGGCCGACCCGTTGGGGGCGGTGCTCGCCCTGGAGCCGGCCGCGGCGACCTGGCGGGAGCGCCGCAATGACCTGCTCGGCCCGACCATGTGGCTGCTCGGTCACGCCCTGGCCGAGCTGGGCGACCTCGGGCCGGCAGCAGAGGCCTTCCGGGAGTCCGCGCGGGCGGCAGAGCGGTCCGGGGAGACCGAGGCTGCGGGTGAGGCATGGTGGCAGGCCGGGGTGCACCAGCTCCAGGCGGACGGCGAGAGCGGCGTGGCCGATCTGGACCGGGCGCTCGCGGTCGCTGTCGAGACCGGGGACCCGGACCTCGAACTGCGCGCCCGTCGTGCCGCCGCCTCGGCCGTCGGCACTGATGATCCGCACGCCGCCGTGGCGCACCTGGACGCCCTGGTGGCCCGGCTGCCGGAGTGGGTGATCGGCGAGCTGTTGGCGGTCGACGTGGCCACCCAGATCAGGATCAGTGTCGAGCGCCAGGCTGCCGAATGCTATGCCCGCGCTGGCGAGTGGGCGGCCGCCCTGGACCGGATCCGCACCGCCGAGGCGCAGTGCGGGGTCGACCATCCTGACGAGTTGCGGGCCGCCGAGTCGGAGCGGGCGATGTACCTGGCTGCGTCGGGACGGGTCGACGAGGCGTTGGCCCTGTTGGTCCCGTTGCTGCCTGATCTGGAGATGGTCGACCTCTATCCGGCGCTCGCGGCCGTGTGCCGCGCCCTCGCCGAGATCGACCGCGAGGACGAAGGTGATCAGCTGTGGGCCGAGTGGATCGATGATGACGAGGATGACGAGCTCGACGACTGAGGCGGGCTCTCGGGAGAGATCTCAACCACCGAAGGCGATCCGGTGCGCCCGAGCCACTGCCTCCACCATGCCCAGCTTCTCCGCCACGGTCGGTCCGTACGGGACGACGGCGCAGGTGGTGACCCCGGCCTCGGCAAGGCGGGTGAGTCCGGCGGCGATTCGAGCAGGCGGCCCGAGCAGTGAGGTGGCGTCGATGAACTCGTACGGGACCGCACCCATCGCGTCGCGATGTCGCTTGGCGAGGAAGAGGTCCTGAACCTCTGCCGCTGCGTCGGCATATCCCATCCGGACCGCGAGCTGGTTGTAGAAGTTCTGTTCCCGGCTGCCCATGCCACCGACGTAGAGGGCGGCATAGGGGCGTACCGGATCAGCACAGCGAACCGGGTCGTCACCCACGACCACTGGCACGGAGGCCACCACCTCAAAGCCCTCGATCCCCTTGCCCTGCAGGGATCTGCCTCGAGCCACCTGCGCAAGTTGTTCGTGGGCGAAGGACGGCGCCAGGAACACCGCAAGCCAGCCGTCGGCGATCTCGCCGGCCAGTTCAAGGTTCTTGGGTCCGACGGCGGCGATCAGGATCGGCAGGTCCCGACGGTGGCCGGTGACCGTGAGCTTGAGGGCCTTGCCCGGTCCGTCGGGCAGCGGCAGGGTGTGGTGGCGCCCGTCGTAGGCCACCGTCGCGCCGGACAACGCCGTACGGACCACCTCGACGTACTCCCGGGTCCGACCGAGGGGCTGGGCGAACCGGACGCCGTGCCAGCCCTCGGAGACCTGGGGTCCTGAGACGCCGAGTCCGAGTCGGAAGCGGCCACCCGAGAGCAGGTCGAGGTTGGCCGCCGTCATCGCGGTCATGGCCGGGGTGCGTCCGGGGATCTGCATCACGGCCGAGCCCAGCCCGATGGTGCTGGTCTGTCCGGCGAGCCACGCCAGCACGGTCGGCGAGTCGGATCCGTAGGCCTCCGCCGCCCACACCGAGTCGTACCCGCACTCCTGGGCGCGCAGGGTCAAGGTCAGCTGGTCACGCGGATCGTCGCCACCGACCAGGTAGCCGAGATTCAGTCCGAGCTTCATGCTGCGAGACTACCGGTGGGTAACTTCATCCGTCGACGGTTTCGCCGGCTCGAAATCGAAAGCAATGCCGCCGGTGGTCTAGGGTCGCTTTCCATGAAGACACGCCAGGTGGGTGCCAGCGGGCTGCAGGTCTCCCGGCTCGGACTCGGCACCCTTCCCTGGGGACGCGACATCACCGAGGGCAGGGCCCGCGAGCTGTTGACCACCTTTGTCGCCGCCGGCGGTTCCCTGGTCGACACCGCAGCGGCGTACGGCAACGGCGACGCCGAGTTGATCATCGGCAAGCTGGTCGACGACGTGGTCCCCCGCGAAGACCTGGTGATCGCCACCAAGGCAGGCTTTCGTGTCGACCAAGGGCGTCGCGTCGTCGACACCTCGCGACGAGCGCTCCTGCGTGACCTGGAGGCGTCGCTGGACCGGCTCGGCACCGAGTATGTCGACCTGTGGCAGGTGCATGCCTGGGGTGATGCCCCGCTCGAGGAGACGCTGGACGCCCTCGACCACGCGGTCCGCAGCGGGATGGCGCGCTACGTCGGCATCTGCAACTTCGTCGGCTGGCAGACCGCCCAGGCCGCGACCTGGCAGCGAGCTGTGCCCGGACGCACCCCGGTCATCAGCGCCCAGGTTGAGTACTCACTACTGGCCCGCCGGGCCGAGCTGGAGGTCTTCGGCGCCGCAGGTGCGTTCGACCTCGGTGTATTCCCGTGGTCCCCGCTGGGACGCGGCGTGCTGTCGGGGAAGTATCGCACCGGCGTCCCCCGGGACTCCCGGGGCGCCAGTGACCACTTCGCCTGGTTCGTCGAGCCGTACCTGGAAGGACGTTCCCGTGCGGTCGTCGAGGCCGTGGCGAAGGCCGCCGACGGCCTCGGGCTCACCGCCGCCCAGGTGGCACTGCTCTGGGTACGTGACGCCCCAGGGGTGACCGCGCCGCTGCTGGGTGCTCGGACCGCGGCCCAGCTGTCGGAATGCCTTGCCACAGAAGGAAAGGCGCTGCCCGACGAGATTGCTCGGGCCCTCGATGACGTCAGCGGGGGGCCGCTCGCGGCCCGCGGCCCCGCCCGCTGACGTCTCGATCTCGCCGTACGGAGGCTCAGGCCTTCCAGACCACCGCGATCGCCGGCCGAGGCACCGAGGTGCCACCGTTCGGCCAGTGGCTGGAGGGCGCGGTGGCGGTCGAACCGCTGGTCTCCCCCGGGTGCTGGACGCACACCATGATCCGGTCGTCGGAGACGTACGGACCACAGGTCTCCGCGCCGTTCGGCATCGTCAGGAACTGCTGCACGTGGCCCCGCTCGTCCCCGGCGACCGGCACCTTGAACAGCCCGTCGTGGGTACCGAGGGCATTGCCGTCGGTGGAGATCCACAGGTTCCCGTACTCGTCGAAGGCAACGTTGTCGGGGCATGAGATCGGCGACACCTGCGACTTGTCGTAACCCGAGAACCAGGTGTTCGGATCGCCGGGATCGCCACACAGCAACAGAAGCGTCCAGGTGAAGATCTCCGAGGTCGGGTCGCTGTTGATCTCGGTCAGCTCGACGACGTGGCCGTGCTTGTTGTTCGCGCGCGGGTTCGCCTCGTCGACCTGGGCGGCGGTCCGAGCGGTGTTGTTGGTGCACGCCATGTAGACCTTGCCGGTCAGCGGGCTCGCCTCGACATCCTCGGGCCGGTCCATCTTGGTGGGCTCCATGATGTCCGCGGCCATCCGGGTCCAGATCAGCACCTCGGCGACGCTCATGCCCGGAACAAAGGAACGCCGCTCGGTGGTGAGGGCGATCCACTGTCCGACACCGTCGAAGTCACGGTCGCTCGGGAGAGCGCCGCTGCCGTCGAACTGCGACCGCGGGGAGTCGCCGGTGAACTTCGCCACGTACAGGGTGCCCGAGTCGAGGAGCGTCTGGTTGTGACGCCGCGCGGCTGTCGAGTTTCCCTTGGCGACCCGGTTCTTGGAGACGAACTTGTACAGGTAGTCGAAGCGTTCGTCGTCACCGGAGTAGACAACGACGCGGCCGTCCTTCGCGACGACGGCGTTCGCAGCCTCATGCTTGAACCGGCCGAGCATGGTGCGCTTCTTCGGGGTCGAGGTCGGGTCGTACGGGTCGACCTCGACCACCCAGCCGAAGCGGTTGGGCTCGTTCGGCTCGACCGCCATGTCGAAGCGGGAGTCGAACTTCTCCCACTGCCGCTCGGTCGCGCCCTTGCCGATGCCGTAGCGCTTGACCGCGGCAGCTCCCCGCTCGTCGGTCACGGCAGCACCATTGGCGAAGTACTGGTTGAAGTTCTCCTCACCGGTCAGCCAGGTGCCCCACGGGGTGAGCCCGCCGGAGCAGTTGTTGAGCGTGCCCAGCACTGCGGTGCCGGACGGGTCGGCCGAGGTGCGCAGCGCGCTGTGACCGGCCGCCGGACCGGTGAGCTCGAAACGCGTGCCGGCATGGAAGCGGCGGTTCAACTCGTGGTCGACGATCGGGGTGAGCCGCCCCGAGCCCTTCTCCTCCTTGGTTGCGACCACGGTCAGCCCGTGGGCGGCCCAAGCGATCTCGACCTGCTCACGCGTCGGGTTGGCCGCGTCGTAGCCCGGGAACATCAAGATCTCATCGGTGTACTCGTGGTTGACGCACAGCAGGTGCTCGCCCTTGCCGAGATCGGCCACGCCGAGGAAGTCGTTGTTGTAGCCGAACTGGCGCAGCTGCGCCTCCTTGGACTGGCCGGTCAGCGAGAACGCCGGAGCGTCCGAGAACAGCGGATCACCCCAGGCGATCACCACGTCCTGGTCGTAGCCTTCCGGCACGGTGACCCGGTCGTCGGTGTTGGGAGCGACCGGGGTGAACTGGTGGCCCTTCTGCTGGCCCTTGGCGCCGTTGCCCTTGCCGTTCCCGTTGCCCTTGCCGGGCGCGGCCACGGCGAGCCCGGTCGCCCCAGCGATCCCGGCACCGGCGACGCCGACGACCATGCCGGCGCGCAGCAGACCGCGGCGGGTGACCGCCTTGGCGACGATGTCGCCGAAGTACTCGTTGTCGGTGGTGTTCGGCACCGGATGGAAGCAGGCGTTGCCGCACTTGTACTCGCACGTGAGCGCTGAGCGCTTCGCGTGGCCGCTCAGCAGCGGCAGCAGCCGCAGGTGCTGGTCAGACATCGTGATGTCCCTCCGTCGGTTCCCCATGGTTTGGTCACCGGCAGTCAAGACGACCCGAGCATGCGGTCGGGGCAACGACAGATGAACTCGGAACCGACTCTGCGTGTCGACTCGGCAAACGAGGTCGCCCGGTGGCCGTCAGCCGATGGACGGGCCCCCAGTCATCCAGCAGAAACATCTGCGAAATGGCCCGGCCGACGACTCCACGGACCCTCTGGGAGAAACTTCTTCCCGATGCCGACCCGACCTGGTCACGAAGCCGTATCCAGCAGAACCTTCTGCCAAGTGGGCGACCGGGCCCGTGTGGGGTCAGCCGAGAACGCGCCCCGGGGCGTCGTCGAGGGTGGCCTGCGCCCGAATCACCTTGCGGCGGATCCACACATCGCGGGTGCCGTCACGGTACCGGCGCAGCCGCATCAGCTCCCAGCCCCCGTACTCCGCATGATCGGTGAGCAGTTTCCGTACGGCATTGCGCGGCATCATCCGGTCCAGGCGGATCTTCGTCTCCTCGTAGGTGACCGCACGCGTCAGCGACATGGATGTCAGGTTAACGCGGCGTTCACGCCTGCTGCAGGAAGCGGTCGAGGACTCGCGCGCCGAACTCCAGCGAATCGGTCGGCACCCGCTCGTCCACGCCGTGGAACATGCCCACGAAGTCCAGGTCGGCCGGGAGGCGCAACGGGGCGAACCCGAAGGACTCGATGCCGAGCCGATACCACGCCTTGGCGTCGGTCCCGCCACTCATCAGGTACGGCACGGCGCGCGCCCCGGGGTCCTCGGCCACCAGGCAGGACTGCATCGCCTCCACCAGGGCACCGGCGAACTCGGTCTCCACCGGCGGGTTGCGCACCGCGAACTCGTACCGGACCTTGTCGCCGATGAGCTCGGTGATGGTGTCGAGGAACTCCTGTTCGTAGCCGGGGATCGTGCGCCCGTCGATCGCGGCCGTCGCCCGGCCGGGGATCACGTTGTGCTTGTAGCCGGCCTGCAGCATCGTCGGGTTGGCCGAGTTGCTCATCGTCGCGCCGACCATCCGAGCGATGCTCCCGAGCCGGGACAGCGTCTGTTCGGCGTCATCGAGACTCAGTTCCACGCCGAACGCCTCCGAGACGGCGTCGAGGAAGGCCTGCTGGGCCGGTGCGATCCGGTACGGCCACTCGTGCTGACCGATCCGCGCGACGGCCGCCGCGAGCTCGGTGACGGCATTGTCGTCGTTGCGCATCGACCCGTGCCCAGCAGTGCCGTCGGCGATCAGGTTCAGCCAGGCCATGCCCTTCTCGGCCGTCTGGATCAGGTAGAGCCGCAGGTCGTCCCGTACGGTCAGTGAGAACCCGCCGACCTCGCCGATCGCCTCGGTGCACCCCTCCAGCAGCTCGGGCCGGTGCTCGACCAGCCAGGTGGCACCCAGGACCGAGCCCGCCTCCTCATCGGCCGTGAACACCAGCTTGAGCGGCCGGCGTGGTGCCCGCCCGGCCCGAGCGCGGGCCCGGACGACCGAGAGCACCATCGCGTCGAAGTCCTTCATGTCGACCGCACCGCGGCCCCAGACGCAACCGTCCTTGATCTCACCGGCGAACGGGTCGACCTGCCAGTCCTCGGCCTGGGCCGGCACCACGTCGAGGTGACCGTGCACCAACAAGGGGGAGGCGTCCGGGTCGACGCCCTCCGGAGCCCAGTCGGCGATCACATTGGCACGCCCCTGCTCCGACTCGACGATCGTCGAGGAGATCCCCACCTCGTCGAGCAGGGTGGCCACGTACTCGGCCGCCTTGCGCTCGCCCACCGACTCGCCGTTGCCGTAGTTGGTGGTGTCGATGCCGATCAGGGTGGAGCAGAGGTCGACCACCTCGGCGTCGGCACCCGCGGTGGGCTCGTGGCTGGCCTGGAGGTCGTGATCACTCATGCGCCTCATCCTGTCACGCCCGCCCGGCGACGAGACGGCACTCCCCCGGGTACGGTCAGCACCGGGTTGATCACTCGAACGGTCGCCAGACCCCAGGAGCCCCGGCACCGACACACACCCATCCAAGGGGCCCGGTCGCGGCAGGAGTGCTGTGCCAGCAGACATCACCCACTGCGTACGTTCCGACCGGAGGGAGCTCGTCGGGCGAGCTCGACGCGTGGAACTCCCGATGCCCCCGCCCGGCGGTCACGGCTCCTGCCCCGCCACCAGCTGTGCCGGGGTCCTGCGGGGCATAACGGACGTCGCTGTACAGCAGGTCACCACTGGTTCCGGTCTGGAGCGAGCGCGAGGTCAGGTTGACGACACCTGTCCAGATCACTCCGACCGATGACCCGGTCCGTACGATCCGGGTCAACGACACAGGTTCTCCGCCGGGATTGCTGTGCACGTTCGAGTCGAACAGCGCGATCGGGCGGTCGACCCGTGCCGCCTGGCTCTTCAGCACGAAGATGTGGTGGGACCACTTGGTGTCCGCGGGGTTGCCGTCAGGGTTCTGGGCTGCGTCCAGGAACAGGTTGTCCCGGAAGACGGTGGTGTCGTCGATGACGGCATAGATCCCGTCGTAGCCGGTCCGGCGGATCGTGTTGCCGTTGATCTCGCCAGAGACATAGTTGAGGAAGATCCCGTAGTACCGGACGTCGTCGATGCTGTTGCCGCAGATCCGTGAGTCGATGCCCGCGGTGTGGTAGATCCCACTCTCGCGGCAGGAGCGGATCACGTTGTCACTGATCTGGACGTTCCTCAGGTGCCGGGTGGCGGCAACCCCCGAGGTTGTCGCCACCACGATCGCGGTCTGGCAATCCACGAAGACGTTGCCCGAGATCAGATTGTCGGTGACGTCACCGGCATAGGTCTCGGCAACCTGGTTCTTCACCCCGAGGCCCGCCGTACGGTGGATCTGGTTGTCGGCCACGACGACCTGCGACGACGCCGAGAGGTAGACCCCGTGCTGCCCGGGAAGGTCATGGATCCGATTGCCGGTGATCGTGACGCCTTCGCCGCCGGAGACCCCGACACCGAAGCAACTTCCCGAGAGATCGTTGTCCGTGACGGTGACCCGTTCGTTCTTCGTCGCGGCATAGCCACCAATCGCGAAATCGCTGTTGTTGTCGAGCCTCGAGATCTTGTCCGGGCCGATGCCGACCGCGGTGTTGGACCGGAAGTCGGCTCCGACCAGCGCACCGCCCCACCGGATGGCGCCGCCGGCGTGATTGCGGAAGACGCAGTCGTGAACGGTCACGTCGGTGACGTCGAAGAGGTAGACACCGGCCACCCCGTTGAAGCGCGTGTTCGCAGGGTCGTGCTCGGTGCCGACCCCGTGGAACTCCAGTCCCCGGACGGTGAGTCCCGACACCCGAGTGAAGGACAGCGTCTTGGTGAAGGTCGTCTGTTGGACGAGGGTGGCACCGCTGCCCACCACAGTCAGCGAATTGAGGTCGGCCAGGGCGATTTCCCCACTGACCACGAAGCTTCCCCGGGGGAAGAGCAGCGTGCCACCGGTCGCCGGCAAACTCGCTACAGCATTCCGGATCGCAGCGGTGTCGTCGGTGACACCGTCGCCCTTGGCGCCGTGGGCTCGGACGTCGATCCAGGTACCGTCACCGCCGACGACCAGTTCGCCGTCGACGTGGAGGTTCTTCTTCACGGTGAGGTCGATCTTCACCTCATGGGGCCGAGTGGGGTCGGCATGGGCGGTCGCTGCGGTCACCGCCGACGCGCCGAGGCCGACGGCCGCAGCAGCGAGGAAGCGCCGCCGGACGGCCGATGGCCCGCCCTGCCGGGCTTCTGTCGCCGGGCCGCCGGACTCGATGGGGTGCGTTGCGGTGCTGGGCATGATCAACCTCTCCGTTGAGTTTCTGGGCGCTCGGGACGTCCGTTTCCGGAGTATGTCATAGGTCAGAAGTGCTGACAATGGCCACCTCGACGACCATGGGTGGATCTCAAACCCGCCCTGCCCTCCCAAATGAAGCTCGGCCCCGATCCCAAAGGATCGGGGCCGAGCTCCTCACTTGGTCAACAAGCAGTTTCCTGCGAGTGTCCGAGGGGGGACTTGAACCCCCACAGCCTTTACGGCCACTAGCACCTCAAGCTAGCGCGTCTACCTATTCCGCCACCCGGACGTGCACCGAACTCGTCGGAGCAACCAGAGAACTATAGCCTCCGATCCGCGTGGCTGCACAATCGTGGACTCAGTGCGAACAGTTCTCGCAGGTGCAGTCCTGGCAGTCGCAGGTGGCGCACTCGCACCCGGGCTCACAATTGTCGCACTCGCAACGAGCAGGAACTCATGGATCAGTCATCGTCGTGCCTCCTTCGATCGGTCGGGACTCCTACGTCCGACTCCGGGCGCCGGTGCCCGACGGGTGGAACTGTCGACATACCCATTGTGACGCCGCTCACACACGTGGCGCAACTGTCGTGGAACCTCCCCCCACGGCCAAGCTTCCCCACGGTTCCCGATGGGAACGTTCCAGATGGGTGCGGGTGGGTCGCTCGCGGATCGTGCCCGGGGTTCGGGCGCGCTCGACGGTTCAGCGCCGTTGACGAACCCGGGCCACCAGGTCGGCAGCAGCTGACGACCAGGTCGGGTGGTCGAACTCGAAACCGGACGCCAGAAGACGTCCGGGGACGACCCGGCGACTCTTCAGCAGCAACTCGGTGTCGCTGCGGAGTGCCCAGGCACCGATCTCGGTCATCCATCTGGTCGCCGGGAGGCCGAACCGACGCCCCCAGGACTGGCGCAGGATCCGTGCGAAGTCCCTGTGGGGCAAGGGTTCCGGAGAAGCCAGGTTGACCGGCCCGGACAGGTCATCGCGGGCGAGCAGCAGGTCGACGGCCCGCACCAGATCATGGTCATGGATCCAGGACACGTACTGTCGCCCACCGGCGACCGGGCCGCCGAGGCCGAGACGAGCGAGCCACAGCAGGTGATCGAAGACGCCGAGGCGATCAGGACTCATCACCATGGCGGCCCGCATCGCGACCCGACGGGTGGCCGGGGTGTCAGCATCCTTCTGGGCCTGTTCCCAGTTCCTGGCGATCCGGACGCTGTACTCCCAGTAGTCGGGCACCCCCGGCTCGTCGCCCCCGATGATGCCGGTGTCCTCGTCGTTGGCGGCGTCGAAGCGATGGGCATAGATCGTCGCGGTGCTCATCTGCAGCCACGTCCTGGGCGGCTCGACGGCCCGCGCGATCGCCTCGCCGACGATCCGGGTGGAGTCGACGCGGGAATCCATCATCTGACGCAGATTCTCCGCGGTGTAACGGCAGCTCACCGATCGCCCCGCCAGGTTGACCACGGCGTCGGCACCCTCGAACTCCCGAGTCCACTCCCCCAGGGTCCGGCCGTCCCAGCCGACATGGCGCACTCCCGGCTCCAGCGGCTCCGGACGGCGAGAGAGCACCACGATCTGATGGCCGCGATTGACCCATGCGCGGCGCAGGATGCCTCCGACCTGCCCGGTGCCCCCAGGGATGACGATCCGCATGAGGTGCAGCGTAGGTCGTCATCGGGGCCGTACCATCACGGGATGATCAACTCCGTCGTGGAGCCCGCTGCCGCGCTCGAGACCATCATTGACGGCCGCACTGTCCTGGGCATCGAACTCGGGTCGACCCGGATCAAGGGTGTGCTGCTCGACGAACGGCAGCGCCCGATCGCCAGCGGGACCCACTCGTGGGAGAACGAATTCCGCGACGGTGTGTGGACCTATCCGCTGTCCGCCGCCGACGACGGTGTTCGTCAGTGCATGGCAGCTCTGCTCGACGACGTCCGCCGGCGGTACGACGTCGACCTCACCACCGTCGCCTCCCTGGGGATCTCGGGGATGATGCACGGCTATCTGGCCTTCGACGAGGACGGCGAGCTGTTGGTGCCGTTCCGCACCTGGCGCACCACGACCACCCAGGTTGCCGCTGACCGGCTCACAGCAGAGTTCGGCGCCAATCTCCCCCTGCGATGGAGCATCGCCCATCTGTACCAGGCGATGCTCGACCGCGAGGACCACCTGGAACGCCTGGCCCGCATCACCACACTGGCCGGCTACATCCACGGTCGATTGACCGGTGAGTTCGTGATCGGCATCTGCGAGGCCAGCGGAATGTGTCCGGTCGACACCACCACCCGCGACTGGGACGCCACCGTGGTAGCGCGATTCGACGAGCTGGCTGCGGTCGAGGGTTTCCCACTGTCCTTGGGATCGGTCCTCCCCCGCGTGCTGTGTGCCGGCGACCCGGCGGGCGAACTCAGCGAGCAGGGAGCACTGTTTCTCGACCCCACCGGCCAGTTCCGCCCCGGAGCCCCGTTGTGCCCACCGGAGGGAGACGCCGGGACCGGCATGGTGGCGACGAACACAGTGGCTCCCCGGACCGCCAACGTCAGCGCCGGCACCAGCATCTTCACCATGGCGGTCCTCACCGAGCCCCTGCACGGCCTCGGCCCGGAGATCGACCAGATGGCGACCCCGGGCGGAGATCCGTGCGTCATGGTGCACTGCAACAACGGCGCGAGCGAACTGCACGCCTGGGCCAGGCTGTTCTCGGAGTTCGCTGCTGCCACGGGGCATCCGCTGACCGATGCCACCGTGTTCGGGGCACTCTTCGGAGCTGCCCGCGACGGTGCCGTCGATGGCGGAGGGCTGCTCGCCTACAACTATCTGTCGGGCGAACCGCTGACCGGCCTCGACGCCGGACGGCCCCTCGTCCTGCGTACTCCGGACGGCCGGTTCGACCTGGGGACGTTCGTCCGGACCCAGCTGTACTCCGCCCTGGCGACTCTCCGACTCGGGATGGACGTCCTGTCCGAGCACGGTGTCGAAATCGACGGGATACTCGCCCACGGCGGGATGTTCGCCACCCCGGGTGTGGCCCAGGAGATTCTCGCGGCGGCACTGGACATCCCCGTCGCGGTGGGGGAAACGGCAGCCGAGGGTGGTGCCTGGGGTGTCGCCCTGCTGGCCTCGTACCTGGTCCGAGCCCGGGACGGGGAGACCCTCGCCGAGTTCCTGGCCAGGACCGCCTTCGCTGATGCCAGCTTCGTCACCGTGGAACCGGATCCGATGCAGGTGCAGGGATTTGCCACCTTCCTGCAGCGGTACCGGACCGGGCTGGCGATCGAGAGAGCTGCGGTGGAGCACAGCTGAGGATCGATCTCGACACGCTCGATCTCGACACGCACGATCTCGACACGCACCACGCAAGCGCGGCGCTACTCGATCAGCGTGGCGTCACTCGATCGGCGTGGTGTCACTCGATCAGCACGAAGGCGTGGCCGAGTTCCTCGTCGATCTGCACCTCGAGCCGGCCGTCGACCACCCGGGCCCGGCCATGGCCGGACAACCACCGTACCGACGACACGTCGGTGCGACCGAGGTCGAGCGACCAGGTGTCGTTCTCCCCGAGTGGCCGGAAGACAATGGCATGCACCGGCCCGGTGTCCCGGTGACTCAGGAAACCCGACCAGGTCCAGCCGTCCGGCTCCTCACCGATCGGTAGGATCGGGCCGGCCTGCAGGGCCGCTCGGTGTTCCTTCCACACCTCAACGAGTTCGGCGACCTCGGCGCGGAACTCGGCCGGTGCATTGGACACCTCGAACCAGGCGAGCGGACTGGCCACCATCACCATCGCGAACAGGGTCGCCGGCCGGTAGCGGACCGGGGCCAGCGGGTCATCGCCGTAGGTGTCGACATTCCTGTACGGATTGAGAAATTCCATCCGTAGCCGTGTCGGATGGATGTGATGGGACAGCAGCCACAGGGTCCGCAGTGTCTCGTGCGGCCAGTACGAACCCCAGTCGGTGTAGCGATTCTCGACGAACAGCGGTCCCAGATGCGGCGCACCCCAGTAGCCCAGGCGCACCTGGGCGGTGACGTCGGAGTCGAAGCTCACCCGGCCCGCCGTCCGTTCGACCACGGCATCGAGCAGCCGGGTGAACCGCTGCTGGGCACGATGACTGGTCAACAGCACACCGTCGATCTTGAACTGCCGTACGTCATGGGCCTCGGCCAGGGCGACGAGTTGGTCGACGTCGCGTTCGGCATGGCTGAACTCACCCGACGAGTCCGGCGAGTACCACAGTCCGAGTTGCAGCCCTGCGTCGCGACAGGCCTCGGCGACCGGTGCCAGGCCGTAAGGGAATCCCGGCTGCCGCGGCGCCCAGAAGTTCGGGTCGATCGCCCAGTACTCGCCCCAGCTTCCGTCCTGCGGCCGGTTCCAGGCGTTCGCCGTGACTCCGGACTGCCATCCGTCATCGAGTTGCACGACGTCGACACCGAGCTCGCGAGCGGCCGCGATCTCTGCCAGCACGAAGGCTTCGTTCATACGGGCGTCCTGGGACCGATCACCCCAGGTGTTGGACGCCAGGGTGCCGTCACGGCCGGGCACGTGACGACGCCACGCCAACTGCAGTTCCTGCAGGGCGGCCGTACGGCCCACGGCCCCGCCGACGTAGGTGGTGATCCACTGCCAGGCCCCGGGCCCGCCGCCGTGACCGCGGGTGATCAGTTGGTCGCCGGCCAGCTCCAGGTCAACCGGGCCGGCCGGGAATCGTGCCCCCGGGTCGGGAGCCACCTTGAGGATTGCCAGGCCAGCGCCAGTTGGACGATGATCCAAGTGCCACAGATTGCCTCGCAGCGCGATGGCGCGCTCGCTGGGATGGAGCGACCAGCTCCGGGTGTGCACCAGGTTGGCGTGGTGATCGGTCTGGGCGACGAACTCGACCGCCCCGAGCCGGGTGTGCCGGCGGTTGATCATGAACGCATCGATGACGTCGTCCGGGCCGGGGCCCGAGCCGCCCGAGTTGCCCTCAACACCGCCAGCAGCAGGAGCAGCGGTTTCCGCGTCGGTGACGGGAGCCTCCGGTGCCGGAAGCTGCATGCCGATCGCGGCCACCCCGTCGGCGATGGCGAAGCGACCCACCGTCACACGGTCTCCCTGCCGAATCGTCAAGGTGGCAAGAAGGAACTCGACACCCACGCCATACCAGGCGACCGGCTCGGTCGTCAGTTCAGCGGCGACCACCGGAGCCGATCCGGGCCATCGGGAGACCAGGCTCGCGACGGCCGGTTCTCCGGCGACCCACTCACGCCCGGCGCGCACGTCGCGCAGTGAGCTGGCCAGCAACCCCCGCTCGGTGATCCGCCACCGACGCTCGACCAGACCGTTGCCGATGACCAGAAGGTCACCGTCCAGCCGCGCTGCGGCCGACCCCGGTGAACTCACAGGTCGACGTCGACCACGTCACCGGCCGCGGCTGACCGGTAGGCGGCCAGGGCGATGGCGGTGGACCGGAGCCCGTCGAGGCCGGACGGGGTGGCCGGCCGCCTCTCCCGGATCGCGGTGAGGAACTCAGTGACCAGTGGTGCGCTGGTATCGGGGCCGTACCGCAGGTGTCGGGTGGACGGGTTGCGTCCCTCCTGACTGGACCACGCCAGACCGCCGAAGGCGTCGATCGAGACCATCCCTTCGGTGCCGACGACCTCCAGGGTGACCCCACCCCAGGTCGGGTACGACGGCAGTCGCGACCACGAGGCATCAATGGTGCCGAAGACTCCGTTGGCGAAGGTGACCGAGACCAGACCGCCGGTCTCGACGCCGTACTCAGGAGTGATCAACTGGTTGGTCTGGCAGTAGACGGTCACCGGCTCCGCACCGGTCAGCCAGCACATCAGGTCGGCGACATGGACGGTGTGGTCGATGACCGAGCCGCCACCGGACTTCGCCGGGTCGACGAACCAGCCTCCGGGGCAGGACCCCGGATTGGTGCCCGAGATGGCAACGACCTCCCCGAGGTCCCCGTTGTGCACCAACGCGGCGACCTGCTGGACCTGCGGCGAGAACCGCATCGGGAAGGCGGTCATCAAGGTGACCTCCGCCCGGTCGCAGGCCTCGACCATGGCGCGGCCGTCGGCGATGCTCAGGGCCAGCGGCTTCTCCGACAGCACCGCTGCCCCACTCGCCGCAGCAAGCTCGGTGAGGCGACGGTGTTCGGAGTTCTCGGCAGTGATCACCACGCCGTCAACGCCACGCGCCACCAGGGCGTCGTGGTCGCCGACGTAGTCGATCCCTAGTTCCGCGGCGCGTGCGCGACCGCGCTCGGCATCGGGATCAGAGGCCAGAACGGTCGCTCCCGAGGAGAGCAGCAGTTGTGCAAGGCCCATCGCGTGGACGTGGGCGAAGGACATCAGGCCAACGGTGAGACCTGCGCCGACGGGAGTGCGGGCGAACAGGCCGTCCTGCTGGGTGGTGTTCATCAACGGACTCCCGCCAGGTCGTCCCACGACACGGTGGGGGAACGAAGATCATCGGGGACAGCTTCGGGCACGACGGCGCGCCCGGTGCGGGCCGACTCCCGTACGGCCAGCGCCACCGAGAGCGCGGCGATCGCATCGCCGACCCCGACCCTGGCCGGCCGCCCTTCCAGGGCTGCCCCGGCCAACTCGGCCAGTTCCTCGGCGAACGGGCTCTGCCCCGGCGCGGCCGGAGCCGGCGGCAACGCAACATCGCTGCGATCGAAGCGGATCGGCGCGACGTCCCGGGTGTCGTGCTCCAGGATCCCTTGGGTGCAAGCAATTTCGAATGCCGTCCCGAAGCCGGACTGCAGTGCCCAGGACGAGGTGATGTGGGAGATCGCTCCGGAGGCGTGGGTCAGGATCGCCAGCGCATGGGGACGCAACCCAGGCCCGTCCAGGCCCTTCAGGTGGGCGTGCACCCGTACCACGTCCCCGGCGAACCAGCGTGCCTGGTCGATGTCGTGGATCATCAGGTCCAGGGCGATCCCGCCTGACCGTTCCTCATCGGCGAACCACGGCTGGCGGGGCATGCCTCCGGCGCGACGGAACCGCAGTACCGCGGGCTCGCCGTACGCCCCGGTCGCGAAGGCCCGGTGGGCCGCGACATAGGCCGGGAAGTAGCGCACCACCTGTCCTACCTGCAGCGACACCCCTGCGGCAGCACAGTGCCGGGCCGCCTCGACCGCCTCGGCGACCGTGAGGGCCAGCGGCTTCTCGCACAGCACTGGTTTCCCGGCGTCGGCCGCAGCCTTGATCAACTCGACATGGCTGAAGGTGGGGGTGCAGATGTCCACCAGGTCGACGATCCCGAGCAGTTCGGCGAGATCGTCGTGTCGCGTCACCCCCTCCGGCGTGGCAGCCTCGCTGCTGACGTCGTGACCATGGAACTCGAGGGGCTCGGCCGAGTCGATCGCTCGCCAGCCGGCCAGGTGGGCCCGGGCGATGCCGCCGAGGCCCACGACTCCGATGCGCATGGCCACGACGTTATCGACAAGGAGCGGTCGGGCCCATGGGACGGCCCACCATGCGGTCACCCGTGACCCCTTGACTTTTGCACTGTCGCACAACATTCTCGATGCTGCACGGCCGCTTCCGAGCCCAGCGAGAGGAACTGATGTCCACGCCCACCTTCCCGCACCCTCCGCGACCCGCGCGGCGAGCCCTCGTCGTCCGAGGTGGCTGGGACGGGCACCAGCCCGTCGAGGCCACGGACGAGTTCATCCCCCACCTGGTCGAGAACGGGTTCGAGGTCACCGTGCACGACTCCCCCGCCGGGTACGCCGACGCCGCGCTGATGGCCGAGATCGACCTCGTCGTCCAGTGCGTGACGATGAGCACCATCGAGGACGCCGAGGTCGCCGGGCTCCGGGCTGCCGTCGAGGCCGGCACCGGGTTCGCCGGATGGCATGGCGGGATCGCCGACTCCTTTCGCAACAACGCCGACTACCTCCACCTCGTCGGCGGCCAGTTCGCCTGTCACCCCGGCAAGCACCCCGACGAGCGGCTCGGTGACGGCACCGACAACTTCGTGCCGTACCGGGTGGAGATGACACCCGCCGCCGCGGACCACCCGATCACCGAGGGGATCGACGACTTCGACCTGGTCACCGAGCAGTACTGGGTCCTGGCCGACGACTACTGCGACGTGCTCGCCACCACCACCCAGCAGGCTCGGGCCTGGGACCCCTGGCACCGGCCGGTGACCTCCCCTGCCATCTGGACCCGCCAGTGGGGCCGTGGCCGAGTCTTCGTCACCACGCCGGGGCATCAGGTCGAGATCCTCCGCGTGCCCCAGGTGGCCACCATCGTCCGACGCGGCCTGCTGTGGGCCGCCCGCGACCGGGTACGTCTCGGATGAGCGCAACCGTGGCGATGGTCGGCTGCGGCAACATCTCCGCCCAGTACCTGACCCAGCTGGAACGCCTGACCAACCTCGAGCTGGTGGCCGTGGTGGACGCCGTGCCGGCAGCAGCCGCTGCGGTCGCCGGACGGTACGGGGTTGCCGTCCGTACGTTCGAGGAGGTGCTGGCCGACCCCGGGATCGACGTGGTGCTCAACCTGACCACGCCGGCCCAGCATGCTCCCCTGAGTGCCGAGGCCCTGCGGGCCGGCAAACACGTGTACCAGGAGAAGCCCTTCGGGGTGTCCCTGGCGCAGGCCCGCGAACTCGCCCAGGTGGCCGCGGACAGCGGACGTCGCCTCGGAGCAGCACCCGACACCGTGCTCGGCACCGGGATCCAGACGGCACGCCGCGCGGTCGACGACGGACTCGTCGGGACGCCGGTCGGGGCGACGGCATTCATGCTGTGCCCCGGCCACGAGGCATGGCATCCGAACCCGGGCTTCTACTACCTCGAGGGTGGCGGTCCCCTGCTCGACATGGGTGTCTACTACCTGACGGCCCTGGTGACCCTGCTCGGCCCGATCCAGACGGTCGCCGGCATGGGCACCCGCAGCACCGGGGTCCGTACGGTCCCCGACGGTGCGCCGCGGGCCGGCGAGGAGCTCCCTGTCGAGGTGGACACGCACGTGGCGGCCCTGTTGCGCCACACCAGCGGCGCCGTGTCGACACTGCTGGTCAGCTTCGACACCCGGACCAGCGTGCTGCCGACGATCGAGCTGTACGGGACCCGCGGCACCCTGGCAGTGCCTGACCCCAACCGGTTCGACGGCCCCGTCGGTCTGGCCACCGAACGCGGCGGCCCGTTCGCCGAGCTCGAGGTGTCCGGCGGCTATCCCGATGCCGGGCGCGGGGTCGGATTGTCCGACATGGTCCGTTCGATCGGGGCGGGCACCCCGCACCGGCAGAGTGCGGAGCTGTCCCTGCACGTGCACGAGGTGATGGAGGCCGTGCTCACCTCGGCGGCGCATGACCGGTTCGTGACGATCGACGCTGGTTGCGAGCGGCCTGACGCCGTACCGTACGGGGCAAGCCCCGAGACGTGCTGAGCAAGGGGTCGCCCCCTTGAACCCCGATACGAGCACACAGCCGCACCGCCCGGAAGGAACCTCGATGTCGAAACCACCGATCCGGATCGCCATGATCGGGTACGCCTTCATTGGGGCGGCCCATTCCCAGGCCTGGCGCAACGTCCACCGCTTCTTCGGCCTTCCCCTCACCCCGGAGATGGCGGTACTCGTCGGACGCGACGAGGCGAAGGTGACGGCCGCAGCCGCGAACCTGGGTTGGGCCGAGACCGCGTCGGACTGGCGTGCCGTCGTCGAACGGGACGACATCGACATCGTCGACATCTGCACCCCCGGCGACACCCACGCTGCCATCGCCGAGGCGGCCCTGGCCGCCGGGAAGCACGTGCTGTGCGAGAAGCCGCTGGCGAACACGATCGCCGAGGCCGAGGCGATGGCGGCTGCGGCCGATCGTGCGCGGGCCAACGGTGTGCGTTCCATGGTCGGTTTCACCTATCGCCGAGTCCCGGCGATCGCGCTGATGCGGCAGATGATCACTGACGGTGCGGTCGGCACCATCCGCCACATTCGTGGGAAGTACCTGCAGGACTGGATCATCGACCCGGAGTTCCCGCTGGTGTGGCGACTGCAGAAGGACAAGGCCGGTTCCGGCGCACTGGGCGACATCGGTGCCCACATCCTCGACCTGGCCCAGTTCACCACGGGGCAGTTGATCACCGGGGTCGCGGCCCAGACCGAAACCTTCATCACCGAAAGGCCGTTGGAGACCGCCATCGGTGGCGACGGCGGCAAGCTGGGTGCGACCGGAGGCGCCGAGACCGGCACAGTGACCGTCGACGACGCCGTGGTCGCCCTGGCCCGTACCGATGCAGGCGCTCTGTGCACCTTTGAGGCCACCCGGTTCGCCACCGGCCGTCGCAACCACATCGAGCTCGAGGTCAACGGTTCTGCCGGCAGCATCGTCTTCGACTTCGACGAGATGAACTTCCTGCAGCACTACGACCACTCCCGCGGCGACCGCGCCGGGTTCACCCGGATCCAGGTCACCGAGCCGAGCCACCCGTACCTCTCGGCATGGTGGCCGCCGGGACACGGCCTCGGCTACGAGCACGGGTTCGTCAACCAGGCCCACGACTTCCTGTCCGCCGTGGCCGCCGGAACCGACCCTGCGCCGAGCTTCGCCGAGGGGGCACAGATCCAGCGACTGCTCGGCGCGATCGAGGACAGCGCAGCCCACCAGGCGGAGTGGACCCGGCTCACCTGAACGCCGACGGATCGACCCTGGACCGGTCCGCGACTCGACCGCGCCAACTCCGGCCTGCTCTGCTGTCTAGAGTGGGGCCGCGTGACGACTCTCCTGATCAGCGGCGGCCCGATCGCCCTCCCGTCCGGCATCCTTGACGGCCAGGTGGTCGCCGTCACCGATGGCCGGATCGAAGCCGTGCTGCCCGCCGCGGATCCACGTGTCGCTGACCTCGCCGACCGCCCCGGCGTGGAGCGCCACGACCTCGCCGGCCGCCTGCTGTCGCCCGGCCTGATCGACCTGCACATCCACGGTGCCTTCGGCGCCTCCTTCGAGGACGCCACGGTGGCGGGTACGGCGTTGCGCGGCCTGGCGCGCCGCGGTGTCACCAGCGTGATGACCAGCCTGGCGTCGGCGCCGGTCGACGCGATGCTGGCGACCACCCAGCAGCTCGCCGAGCAGGCTGATCGGGAAGGCCAGTCGCGGGTCCTCGGCGTGCATCTCGAAGGACCGTTCATCGCGGTTGACCAGTGCGGTGCCCACGACCCGCAGTTCCTGCGCGCCCCCGATCCACGCTCCATCGACCGGATCACCGAGCTCGCCGGGATCGTCAGCATGGTGACACTGGCACCGGAGCTGGAGGGGGCCCTCGCCGCCACGAAGGCCTGGGCCGCGGCCGGCATCATCGTGGCCGCCGGGCACAGTTCGACCCACGCCGAGGACCTGGATCCCTGTCTGGACGCGGGTCTGCGGCATGCCACCCACCTGTGGAGCGGGATGGGCACCACCATCCGCCGTGGCCCCTACCGGGTGCCCGGTCTGCTCGAGGAGTCGCTCGCCTCGTCGACCCTGACCTGCGAGGTGATTGCTGACGGCCGTCACCTGCCGCCGCAACTGCTCGAACTGGCCCGCCGCTGCGTGGGTGACCGCCTGGTCGCGGTGTCCGACGGGACCATCGGCATCGGTCTGCCGGAGGGAACGCGGTACCGGATCTCCACCGTGGAGGCCGTCGTCGACGACGGCGTCGGCAAGGTCGTCGGCCAGGATGCCTTCGCCGGGTCGACGACCGACCTGACCTCGATGGTGGGCCACCTGCACCGCACCCTCGGCTGGCCACTGCACGACGTGCTCGCGATGGTCACCAGCCGTCCCGCAGCGATCGCCGGGCGCTCCGAGGACCTCGGATCGATCGCGCCGGGACGGATCGCCGACCTGGTGGTGCTGGATGCCGAGCTGTCCCCCGTACGAGCCATGCGGGGCGGTGCCTGGTTGGAGCCGCCTGCGGCAGCCTGAGACGTCTCGACCGATGGCACCGCCGTACCGACGGTCGGACCCTCACCTACGCTGACGCCCATGACCGAAGCGACCACGCCTGCCGTGTTCTACGCCCAGCTCAACCGCACCGAGATCGCGGCCGTGGCCCCCGAGGCAACGCTGGTGATTCCCGTTGGCGCGACCGAACAGCACGGCCCCGACCTGCCGATCGCGACCGACCACGTGATCTGTGAGGCGCTGGTCGCCCAGGCCGTGGAGACGGGATCGTTCAGCCGTCGGGTGCTGGTCGCACCGACGATGCCGTACGGACACTCCGAGCACCATCTGGCCTTCGCTGCGGCGTCGCTCACCCCGGCCACCTTCCTGGCCGTCTTCGTCGACCTGATCCGCTCCGCCGTGATCAGCGGCTTCCGCCGGGTGATGATCGTGAACGGCCACGGGGGCAACGCCGAGCTGATCCGGCTGGCGATCACCCAGGCCAGCAACGAGTTCGACGGCGTGTTCGCCGCACTGTCGTACTGGGACGCGGTGACCGAGGTGGAGGGCGGCAAGTTCGGCGTGTTCCCTGGCCACGCAGGAAAATACGAGGCCTCGCTGCTGATGCGGGTCCGCCCCGACCTGCTGCCGGCCGACACCGAGTTCAGTGCCGGGGAGCCGAATGGTCAGATGCAGTCCGGCATCGGCATCGGCGGCAAGGCCCTGGTGATTCGCAGCCACGACTGGAAGACCACGGGCGGCTGGACCGACAACCCTGCCGGATCCACCCCGGAGGACGGCGAGCCCTACCGTGCCGCGATCGTGGCCGGTCTGCAGCAGCGCATTGCCGCCTTCTGCGACATCCCGCTCTCCTGACGCCGGTCAGCGGACGCCGCGCACCCGGAACTGCACGCTGATCCTCGGCCCAGTGGGCCGGGCAGACTTCGGGACGCAGTGTTCCCAGGTCCGCTGACAGCTCCCGCCCATGACGAGCACGTCACCGTGCCCGAGTGTGAAGGACAAACTGGCCCCACCACCCTTGGGACGCAGCAGGAGTCTCCGGTCAGCACCGAGGGAACAGATCGCGACCATGGTGTCGGTGGTGCGGCCACGGCCGATCGTGTCGCCGTGCCAGGCCACCGAGTCAGACCCGTCGCGGTAGAGACACAGCCCGGCGGTGGCAAAGGTCTCACCGAGCTCTGCGGCGTAGTGGGCCGACAACGCATCGCGAGCGCACTCGAGCAGCGGATGCGGCAACGCACGCCCCTCGCCGTAGAAGGCGAGCAGGCGTGGTACGGCGACCACGCGGTCGTACATCTCCCGTCGCTCGGCCCGCCATGGAACCTCGTCAAGCAATGCGGTGAACAACTCACCTCCGACCAGCCATCCCGGACGCACGTCGACCCAGGCACCCCGGGTCAGCGGTACTCGCCTCACCTGTGCGTCGTACGCCTCGAGCTCCGGTCCGCCCGCGAGCTCCAGCAGGCTTCCCTGCAGTTCCATGCGCCCCACCCTAGCGCACGATTCGAAACTGTGTTCGAGTCTGGTGCGGGCGCGCCACCGGCGGACCCGAGAAGGTTCACCGCCACGACCCGAAAAGTTCGTGACAACGACGCCGTACGGGGGCAGTCTGGACGTCGGCGGCCAACGTCAGGTCCGTCGTGTGCCCGGACCGGGTACCACGCAAGGGGCCGACCGGCCGCCGTACGAGAAACCTGGAGGAACGAACGGGAGGACTGACCATGAGCGGTGTCGTCGTGCTGAACACCGACAACACGGCGCTGCACACGGTCTCGGTTCCTCACGCCATCCGGATGCTCATCCGTCAGGTCGCCATCATCGAGGAGGCGGTCGAGAACGAACGGTTCGGCCCCTACCCGGTGCCCTTGGTGCTACGGCTCGTCCGCTACGTCAAGACCGCCTACCTCTACGCCCGGACGCCGGCCTGGTCCAAGCGGGGCGTGCTGCGTCGCGACGGGCACCTGTGCGCCTACTGCGGGGACCGCGGAACCACCATCGACCATGTCGTGCCGCAGTCCCGCGGAGGGCGCAACACGTGGCTCAACACGGTGTGCGCCTGCGAGCCGTGCAACCGTCGCAAGGCCGACCGTACGCCGCAGGGAGCCGGCATGCCGTTGCGGTTCGTGGCACGGGTCCCGACCTGGCGGGAAGTCTCGACCCACCCTTGAGGCTGGGATTGCCGTCCGCGCTGCTTCGATTTAGTGTCGCAAGGGTTCGTGGGTCTGGCTCTGTCAGACCCACACCCGGCGCCACTGGTTTGCCGGGCGGAATCGGTGCAATCGGGGGGATGTGCCGCTGTTCGAAGGACCGGTCATGCGTGCCCTCCCCTCACCGACGCACCAGTCATCCTCAGCCTCCTCATCCCCAGCTCCGTCGTCCCCACGCTCACGTCCCGCCCGGTACGTCGTCACCGGCGTGCGGGTGCTTGCCGCCACGGCCCTGACCACCGCTCTGGTGCTCGGCACTGCTCCGGGCGACCTGGCCCAGGCGAAACCCCGTACCTCGGTCACAACTCTCAAGGTGAAGCCCACCTCGAGCTCCCCGACCGTCGAGCGCAAGGATCGCTCAGCGGTCTCGCAGCAGCGAGGTGGTGTCGTCCCCGACCGGGTGGTCGCCGAGACCGGCGAGACCGACACCGCCACCTATGAAACTGTCGGCGTGACGTGGTCAGCGGCCAGCCCTGGCACCACCCCGGACATCCAGATCCGCAACCGCGCGACGTCGGGCGGCTGGTCGGAGTGGCAGACGATCTCCGACCCGGACCCGATCGAGACCGAGGACGGCAGGCTGGCGACTGACCCGATCTGGGTGGGTGAGTCCTCCGCCGTGCAGGTACGGGTCCTGGGCGACGCCACGAGCCGGCCACAGGATGTGGAGGCAACCCTGATCGACAGCCCGGAGGTCCCTGCCGACAGTGCACCGGCCACCCTGGCGGCCACCTCGACTGCCGACCTCTATCCGAGGCCCGGGATCGTCTCCCGCTCCGGATGGGGTGCCGACGAGAGCCTGCGCTGCAAGACCCCGGTCATCGACCGCACCATCAAGGGGGTTGTCGTCCACCACACGGCCGGCAGCAACAGCTACTCCGCGTCGCAGTCCGCCTCCATCATCCGCGGCATCTACGCCTACCACACCAAGACCCTCGGCTGGTGCGACATCGGCTACAACTTCCTGGTCGACAAGTACGGCAAGATCTTCGCCGGACGAGCCGGCCTGTGGGAGTTGCCGGTGCACGGTGCCCACGCCACCGAATGGAACACCGACACCATGGGCGTGTCGTTCATGGGCAACTATGAGACCGCGACAGCTCCGGCCGTGATGCTCGAGGCCGGGGCCAAGATCATTGCGTGGAAGCTGGACGCCTTCCAGCGCAACGCCATCGGAACGGTGACCTTGGCGGGCAAGAAGGTGAACGTCATCTTCGGGCACGGCGACGTGATGGCGACCGCCTGCCCGGGGAAGAACATCCGGTCCCAGATGGATGCGCTGCGCAAGAACGTCGCCGCCAAGATGGGCAGCCACTCCCCGATCTACGCTGCCTGGCAGAAGCGCGGCGGCGAGTCCGGCGAACTGGGCTCGCCCCACTACGCCGAACTCGCCGAGGGGTCCGGCCGCGTGGCGGGGTTCACCGGCTACAACGGCAGCACCCTGTACTGGAGCCCGAACTACGGCGACAACGTCGTCCATGGCGCCATCGAGACGACCTACGACAAGCTCGGCAACGTCAAGAGCAAACTCGGTTGGCCGACCAGCGATGAGACCGACGGGCCAATCTCGGGCACCCGGATGAACGCCTTTGCCGGCGGCAAGATCCTGTGGAAAGCCAAGAATGGAGGTGCCTTCCCGTTGTGGGGCGGCATCGAGACCGCGTGGGACAAGCTGGGCGACCAGCAGGCCAGCATGGGCGTGCCGTCGTCGTACGAGTACACGTCGAAGACCATCGCGGGGCTGACCAAGCAGAACTTCACCGGGGGTGAGATCTACTGGTCGACCGAGCTGCGCGCTCGAGCGGTCTACGGCGGGATCGGACGGCTGTACCGTGAGATGGGAGCCGAGGCCTCGGTCCTCGGTCAGCCGCTCACCAGTGAGTACGGCGTCACCAACGGACGCGCCACCGACTTCGCGAAGGGCGCCATCTACTACAGCAAGGGCATTGGGACCCATGAGGTCCAGGGCGACATCTACAAGAAGTACCAGCAGCTGGGCGGTGTCACGGGCCGTCTCGGCTTCCCCACCAGCAACGAGCACGACGTGCCCGGCGGAAAGGCCAGCGACTTCCAGGGCGGCACCCTCACCTGGAACAGCACCACCGGGGTGGTGACGGTCACCTACCGCTGATCTCCGTCCGGCGTGGGTGAGGACGGCGACTCCGGCCGATCCGGCGTCACGGCGGTGGTGGGCTGCTCGATCGGGGCCGGCAACGAGGTGTGGGGAGCTGTCTCGAGAGACTCGCCTGCGGCGCTGCGACGGCGTTGCAGACCGAGCGAACGCAGCTCCAGCTCAGCCAGCGAGTTGACGGCGGGGAGGTCTCCGTCACGCCACGCCTGCACCGGGTCAGAGGTGACCTGGCGCAGCTGGTGCACCGGTTGGGTGGCCAGCGCCCGCAGGGCGAGCAGGTCGAGGCCTGACTCGGTCTCGGCCAGGTCGCGGGCCGACTGGGTGCGCCGGTGGTAGGCCACGCGACGAGGCAGCCACAGAGCGAGCGCCAGCAGGAACGGCAACAGGAAGATGCCCAGGCCCGCCAACGTCGCCACGAGTTCGAGGGTCGAGGCGAGATCGCGAGCGTTCGAGGCGATGCTGTCCATGGTGGTCGCGGCCTGTTCGAACGGCCGAGCGAGCCCACCACCGACGGCGGGGACGGAGCTGGCCTGTTCCGAGCTCGACCGAAACTGCTCGGCAGCGGCTGTGGCACGGTCTGCCGTCGACCGTGCCGGAGCGGCGAAGCCACGGATCACACCGTCGACGGTCCTCCCGATGACGAACCAGACGATGGTCCACACCAGCATGCAGGCGTCAGTGACCACCTGCCGGATGAGCTTCGTGGGCCGCTGCGCATACCAAGCCATGGCGTCAGTCTCGCAGCCTGTCGACACTGCTGGGCAATCACCCGACCGCTCCGGTCATCACAGCACGCCAGCCTCCCTCGGACGGCTCGGCCAAACCCTGTAGCTCCAGGGCTCCGAGCGCTGCCAACGCCGCTGGAACGGTGACACCGGTCGCCAGCGAAACCTCGCCCGCGGTCCGGTAACCACGCCGTGGCAGAGCCTCGTAGACCGCGAGCAGATCGGCCGGCAGCTCGTCGAGGCGGGTGGCAGCGCCACGCGGTGATGTGGTCAGACCGGTCCCCATCGGGGACACCAGTTCAAGCACGTCGTCCGGGCCGGTGACGACTTGCGCCCGGTGGTCCTTCAGCAAGAGGTGCGGCCCGACGGACAGCGCCGAGAAGACCGATCCCGGCACCGCCATCGCCACCCGCCCCAACGACTCGCACCACGCCATGGTGTTGCGGGCCCCGGAGCGGGCAGCGGCCTCCACCATGACGGTGCCGGCCGACAACGCTGCGATCAGCCGATTCCTTGCCAGGAAGCGAATCCGGGTCGGACGGCATCCGGGCGGCACCTCGGAGACGATGAGATGCTCCTCGGCAAGCCGCTGCAACACCAACAGGTTGCCGCGGGGATACTCGACATCGGGGCCGCCGGCCAGCACGGCGACGGTGCGTGAGCCAGCGCCGGCGGCGAGCGCGCCACGGTGAGCGGCGATGTCGATGCCGTACGCGCCACCGGACACGACAGTCCAGCCGGCTTCGGCCAATCCTGCACCCAGGTCAGCGGCGCATTCCTGCCCGTACGGGGAGCAGGCCCGTGCGCCGACCACCGCCACCGCCTGCGCAGTCCATTCCCGCAAGTGGCCGGCGCCTCGTACCCACAGGCCCACCGGCGTCCCGCCGCGCTGGTTGATCGGCTCACTCAGGGTCAATGAGCCGATCTGGTCGGGCCACTCGTCGTCACCAGGGATGACGAATCGAGTGTTGCTGCGGCGCGCCAGCACGGCCAAACCTTCGGGGTCGTACGCTTTGGCCCGCCGCTGCGCGCCACCACCGAGATCGCCAGCCAGGGCGTCGCGCCACATCGTCTCCGGGTCGGAGTCGACGATCCCGCCGGTGACCACCGGATCGCCGGCATCGAAGACCCATGACAGTGCCCGCCGCAACGCGCGCTCGTCACGTCCGACGCCGCCCCGGAGTGCATTGCAGTTCGTCGTCATCGTCATGCCACCAGTCCTGTCGGTCCAACTCCGCCGCGCCGCATCGACAGCGCGGTCCTCAGGTCCCCGGCCGACGGACGGTCCCGGCCGGCCAGGTCCGCGACCGTCCATGACAGACGCAGGACGCGATCGACCCCGCGGGGGCTCAGCCGCCCCTGCGCAACAGCGCGATCCAGCTCGTCGAGACCCTCCGGCAGCGGGAGATGGGAGCGCAGATGGGCGCCGCGCACCTCTGCATTGGTTCGCCAGCCGGTCCCGCGCAGTCGATGGGCCTGCCGCTCCCGGGCGTGCCGGACCCGATCGGCCACCACGGCCGACGGCTCAGCGGTCCGGAGCGCTTCACGCAAGTAGCTGCGACGCATCGGCTTCAGTTGTTGACTGATGTCGATGCGATCCCGGATCGGTCCGGACAACCGCTCCGCGTACCGGCGCTGCGCCATCGGCGTGCACACGCACACTGCACCCTGGGTCGTCGACATCCCACACGGGCAAGGATTCGAGGCCAGGACCAACTGAAAGTCGGCGGGAAACCTGGCCTGGATCTGACTGCGTCCGATGACGACCGCCCCCGACTCCAGCGGCGTTCGCAACGCATCCAGCACGCGCGGCGGGAATTCGGGTGCCTCATCCAGGAAGAGCACGCCGCGGTGGGCGACCGAGATCAGCCCGGGACGGGCCAGACGTGGGCCGCCGCCGACAATGCTCGCCATGGACGCCGAATGGTGCGGCGCTGCAAACGGGGCATGACGAATCAGTCCGTCGAGCCCCAGGCCTGCCAACGAGTGGATCGCCGACACCTCAAGGGACTCATCGGGGCTGAGCTCGGGAAGGATGGTGGGCAGTCGTTCGGCGAGGAGGGTCTTGCCCACACCGGGGGGCCCCTCGAAGTGGAGATGGTGCCGCCCGGCAGCCGCGACCTCCAGCGCCCACCGGGCGTCCAGTTGGCCCGCCACCTCCAGCAAGTCCTTGCTGGCCGACGGTTCCGCCCGCTGCATGTCGCGGGCCGTCGCGGTGACCTCCGGCAACGGCTCGCCGTTCAGCACGGCCACCAGCTGCGCCAGGCTCGCAACGGGAACGACCTCCACCCCGTCGACGAGCCGTGCCTCGGCGGCGGTGGCCAGGGGAACGACGGCCCGGCGGCAGCCGTGACCGATTGCGGCCAGCACGGCCGGCAGCACTCCGCGCACGGCATGCACTCGCCCGTCGAGACCCACCTCGCCGACGAAGACGGTCTCGTCCAGGCCGGCGCCCTTGACCGACTGCCCTGCCGCCAGCACGGCAGCAACGATGGCCAGGTCGTAGTGACTACCGGCCTTCGGCAACGCGGCCGGGGACAGGTTGATGGTCACCAGCGAGTCGGGCCACTGAAGTCCGCTGGAGGCGACCGCTGCCTTGCAACGGTCTCGCGCTTCGTAGAGCGCGGCATCAGGCAGGCCCACCAGGACAGTCCTCGGCAGGCCCGCACCGATGGCCGCCTCGACCTCGACGAGCTGGCCCTCCAGTCCGACCAGGGCGACCGAGAAGCATCGCGCCATCGCCATCTCAGATGCCCCGTACGTGAGTGATCCGGGGCGCATGTCCACGTCGCAGGACAATGCCGATGCCGTCGACCCGCACCTTCTTGGCAGTGTGGTCCTGCAACCAGGTGGCCGCCAGCTGGCGCAGTCGGCGCTGCTTCTCCCAGGTGATCGCCTCCAGCGGATCGCCGAATCCGTACCCGGAGCGTGTCTTCACCTCGCAGAAGACGGTCGTCCCCACCGGGTCGACGGCAATGACGTCGATCTCCCCTGTCCGGCACCGCCAGTTGCGGTCCACCACTTGCCAGCCGAGCCCCTCCAGATGGGCCACGGCAATGTCCTCGCCCCTCGCCCCGATCTCGCGGCGGCCGTCCGTCACCTCGGTCATCACGCACCTCCCGCAGTTCACCATGGGTGGAGCGGGCGATTTTCCGACGACGAGTTGTCGGGCCTGTGGATGGAGCTCGCAGGAACTGAGCGACTGGGGACAACTCGTCGTGCTGAGCCAGGAGCGGCTCTCTCCAGAGCTGCCCGGAAGAGGAACCTTCTGTCAGATGCGGCTCAAGACGTCAGGCCACGCCACATCCAGGAGAAAGTTCGGCGCGATCGAGCCGAGATGCCCAGTGGAGGGCCTTCGGGAGCGCACACCGCCAGGAGGACCCGCCGCCGGACGGCCCGATCGGGCGTCAGTCGGTGACGCTCTTGGGGACCTCGAGCTCGGAGTGGATGATTTCCTCGATGGAGACGTCACGGAAGGTGAGCACCTTCGCGTTCTTCACGAAACGAGCCGGGCGGTACATGTCCCACACCCAGGCATCAGCCATCGACACCTCGTAGTAGACGTCCCCGCCCTCGGTCCGCACCTTCAGGTCGACCGCGTTGCACAGGTAGAACCGGCGCTCGGTCTCGACCGCATAGGTGAACAGCGCCACGACGTCCTTGTACTCGCGGTACAGCTGGAGCTCCAGCTCGGACTCGTACTGTTCAAGGTCTTCGGCACTCATCTCAGATCAGACTCTATCCCTTTGCCGAACGGCATTCTCACGCAGGGACGCCGCACGCCGAACGTTCTCGAATCGCCACCGGTGGATCGGGCACGGCCCGAGCTCGTCCAGCTTCTCCTGGTGTTCGGCCGTGCAGTAACCCTTGTGGACGGCGAAGTCGTAGCCCGGGTACTCGTCCTCGGCCGCCACCATGATGCGATCCCGGGTGACCTTGGCCAGCACCGAGGCCGCCGCCACGCAGGCCGCCACCCGGTCCCCCTTCCAGACGGCCAGTCCTGGCACCCCCAGGCCGTCGACACCGAACCCATCGGTCAACACGTACGAAGGAGCGATGTCGAGGCGGTGCAGAGCCCGCCGCAACGCGGCAATGTTGGCCACGTGCATGCCGAGTTCGTCGCACTCGGTCGACGGCATGACCACGACTGCCCACGCGACCGCCTTCGCGACGATCTCGTCGTAGGCACGGTCGCGGGCCGCCGGCGTCATCAGCTTCGAGTCCTTCAAACCCGTGATCCGTCGGGACGGCGTGTCGGCCAGGATGGCAGCTCCCGCCACGAGCGGGCCGGCGCACGCTCCCCGGCCAGCCTCGTCCGCCCCGGCGACCGGGGTCAGCCCGGCCCGGGCCAGGGCGCGTTCGTAGCCGTACAGACCGGAGTTGCGGCGGACCAGGATCCGCCCCGCACCGGCATCGCGCTCGGTCATGGGTCCGTCACACTCACCCGTAACAGCTCACCCCGGCCGGCTCGATCGAAGGTTTGTCCGGTGCCGGTTGGGCTGCCGCAGGAACACCGTCGAAGGTGCCCGGACGCTGCAGCAGCCTGATCCGCGACAACGGCCAGGTGACGGCCACGGCGACGCCGACGACATCCTTGGTGGGGACGAAGGCACTGCTGCCCCGGATGCCGTCCGAGCCAAGGTCGTTGAGGTGGCAGCGGGAGTCGGCCGAGGAGTTCCGGTGGTCGCCCATCACGAAGATCCGCCCGGCAGGGACGGTCACCTGGAACTGCGTCTCCGACGGTTTCACCGGCACGCCGTTGTACTGGAACAGGTACGACGACTCCTCCAGGGGAAAGCCGTTCACCAACAGTCGGTCCTGGGTGTCACAACAGACGATGACGTCACCGGGCATGCCGATCACTCGCTTGATCAGGTACTGGTCGGACGAGTTCGGCAGGATCCCGACAAACTCGAGAGCCTTCTCGATCGGATTCGGCTCCTCGGCCGTGGTCCGCGGCAGCCAACCGCCGGGATCGGCGAAGACGACGATGTCGCCACGCTGGAACGGGGTGATCTTCTGCACCGCCACCCGGTCGCCGATCTGCAGCGTGTCCTCCATCGAGCCCGAGGGGATCTCGAACATCTGGAACACGAAGGTGCGCAACAGCGTCGACACCACCAGGCCCAGCACGACGACGATGAGGAGCTCCTTGGTCCAGCCCCACACCCGGGTTCCGACCGATGGCGCCTCCGGCTCCACCTCGGGCCCGGTGCCGTGCGGGTTGTCGTCGGAAGGGGTGGAGTTGTCGGTGTCGCTCAACAGCGTGCCTCCGGTCCGGCCGTGATGATGGGTTGCGCTGGTGCCGGGACCTGTCCGGCAGGCAGCTCCCGATAGACCTGCGGCGCGGCCAGACCACGCCAGTGCGACATCGGCCACGCCACAGCGAACCCGTGTCCCACGATCCTGTCCATGGGGATGAAAGCATTCTGCCCTGTCACCGTCCCGGGATCGTTCAGGTGGCAGCGACTGTCTCGACTCCGACTCCGATTGTCCCCCAGCACGAAGACGTGTCCGGCCGGGACCACGACCGTGAACGCAATGGCTGAGGGAGCCTCACGCAGCTGCGGTTCATGGACGGCCTGCCCGTTGATGATCAGCCAGCCCCGCCCGTCGCAGCAGCGGACGGTGTCGCCGGGCATCCCGATGACCCGCTTCACCACGTTGTCGCTGGTCGCCGCGGGCAGGATCCCGGAGGTGTCCAGGAACTGTGCGAACGGGTCCAGCACCGGCGCGGCCGGGGTCAGCCAACCACCGGGGTCGTGGAAGACAACGATGTCGCCCCGCTCGATCGCCCCCAGTTTGACGACCAACACCCGGTCGCCGACGTCGAGGGTGGGATCCATCGACTCCGACGGGATGTCGAACATCTGTGCCACCAGCAGTCGCAACAGGCAGGAGACGACGAGGGCACCGACGACGACGACCAGCAATTCGCGGACGAAGGCGACCAGGTGACCTCGCCACCCGAGGCCACGTCGGCGCGCAGGGGTGGCGGCGGACTGCGTCACCATCCGTGCCCCTTCAGCTGTCTGCTTCCGTCACCGGGCCGGCCCGCCACCTGGCTGGCTCAGCCGGTGCCCCCACGGTAGCCGACCGGGGCTGACAGCAGGCCGGAAACGTTCCGGGAGAAGCCAACGGGCCCGCCACTGTTGGTGACGGGCCCGCGGCAGAGTGCGAGATCAGTTGTCCCGCTTCTCCTTGATCTTGGCGGCCTTGCCGCGGAGGTTGCGCAAGTAGTAGAGCTTGGCCCGCCGAACGTCACCGCGACGCTCGACCTCGATCTTGTCGATGATCGGTGAGTGCAGCGGGAAGGTCCGCTCGACGCCGACGCCGAAGCTGACCTTGCGGACGGTGAAGGCTTCCTGCACACCGCCACCGGTGCGGGCGATCACGACGCCGGCGAACACCTGGATACGGGAGCGGTTGCCCTCGACCACCTTGACGTGGACCTTGACGCTGTCACCGGGCCGGAAGGCCGGGATGTCGGTCTTGAGCGACGCAGCGTCGAGCTGACTGATCAGGTTGGTCATGAAGAAGGTCCTCGCCGGTGCCACAGGTCACCTGGTGGTGGTTGCGTACGGATGTCCCGTGCCCAACGGCCGTACCCCCTGTGGCAGGGGCCGTTGACGACGGGCAACAGCGAGCAATTCTGCCACAGGCACCGCGTTCTCGGCGAATCCTTCCACCCGGCATACTGACGCTGTGCAGCAGCCGGGACCACCGGCCGCCCGGACCACGGAGGCACCGTGCTCGACCGACTGGCACGCCTGAGGACCACGACCACCCATTCCGTCTGTCCCGAGAATCCCGACGGCGCGCCCGGCGGAGCGTGCCGGGCCACCGAGGGTACGGGGGCCAACGCCGCTCGAGAGCTCGGCCCGGGCTGGAAGATTTCGCCCTCGGTGGTGATCCGGGCCGGCAGCACCCACACACTCGCCGCCATCGACGGGCCGGGACGGATCACCCACATCTGGCTGACCTGTGACCGGGAGCGTTGGCGCTCCCTGGTGCTGCGAGCCCACTGGGACGGTGAGGCCGAGCCGGCGATCGAGACCCCGGTCGGCGACTTCTTCTGCTCCGGGTGGGGGCGGTTCGCCCAGGTCTCGTCAGCGACCATCGCGGTCAACCCCCACGGCGGGTTCAACTCGTACTGGCCGATGCCGTTCGGTTCGGCCGCCCGGCTCACTCTGGAGAACGTGGGTGAGGACGACGTCACGGTCTACTACCAGGTCACCTACGAGACCGGCGACGACGCCTTCGCCGAGGAGGTGGCCGGCGAAGGTTATCTGCACGCCCAGTGGCGGCGCTCCAATCCGCTCGTCCGCGGCGCCACCCATCCCATCCTCGGCGGGATCAGCGGCCGCGGGCACTACGTCGGGACCTACCTCGCCTGGGGTGTCAACACGACGGGCTGGTGGGGAGAGGGCGAGGTGAAGTTCTACCGCGACGGTGACACCGAGTTCCCCTCGATCGCGTCAACCGGCACCGAGGACTACTTCGGCGGAGCCTGGAACTTCGACGTTCCCGGCGAGGGCTACACCAGCTTCACCACTCCTTACCTCGGGATGCCACAGGTGATCCGTCCCAACGGGCTGTACAACTCCCAGCAGCGCTTCGGGATGTACCGCTGGCACCTCCCGGATCCGATCACCTTCACCGACGAGCTCCGCGTCGAGGTGCAGGCCCTGGGTTGGCGTAGTGGGGGGCGGTATCGCCAGCTCACCGATGACATCGCCTCGGTCGGACTGTTCTATCTGGATCGCCCGAGCACGACGCGACCGGAGTTCCCGCCGGCCATCGATCTGGAGACCTGGGTCGGCCACAGCGACGGTTGAGGTCTCGTGAGGTCCAAGCAGGTTCAGCCCGTACGGGGCCGCGGCGCCTGCCATTTCAGCAGCGCCCCGACGACCCGGAGGGCGATGCAGGAGCCGGCCGCGACCACCGCCGCCACCGGGCCGTACCAGCCGAGCAGGATCGCGGCGACGGTGAGCAGGGCGCCGAGCAGCGCCGGGGTGGCGTACAGGCCGCTGGTCAGCACCGACGGCACCCGCTGCAACATGACGTCACGCAAGACACCTCCCCCGACGGCCGTGACGCCTCCGAGCAGCACGGCTGGCACGGGGCCGAGCCCGGCCGCCATGGCCTTGGCCGCGCCGGTCACGGCGAACAGCCCGAGTCCGACGGCATCGAGTGCCTGGATGGGCCGGTTGAGCCGGTCGAGGCGGTGGCCGACCAGGAACGCCAGCAATGAACCGGCCAGGGCCACCACCAGGTAGCGCCAGTCACGGAAGGTCGCCGGTGGCACCGCCCCGATCACCAGGTCCCGGATGACCCCGCCGCCGACCGCGGTCAGGATCCCCAGCGTGACGACACCGATCACGTCCAGCCGCACCGCGCGCATCGCCGTGAGCGCGCCGTTCAGGGCAAAGGCGAAGGTGCCGAGGAGGTCCAGCACCAACAGCAGCACGCCGGGACCCGACAACTCAGATCCCTCGGTCGTATCGGGGGTTCAAGGGGGTCGTCCCCCTTGTTGAGTACAGCAACTCCCTACTCGCCCTTGCGGCGCACAGCTCCCAGCAGGTCACGGTTGAGCCGGGAGATGGTCTCCAGCGGGATCCCCTTCGGGCACACGGCGGTGCACTCACCGATGTTGGTGCAGTTGCCGAAGCCTTCTGCATCGTGCTGGTTGACCATGCCAAGAACGCGGGAGTCGCGCTCCGGCTGGCCCTGCGGCAGCAGCCCGAGATGGGTGATCTTGGCGGCGGTGAACAACATCGCCGAACCGTTCGGGCAGGCGGCGACGCAGGCGCCACAACCGATGCAGGTGGCGGCGTCGAAGGCGTCCAGCGCGTCCTGCTGCGGTACCGGTGCAGCGTTGGCCTCCGGTGCGGAACCGGTGTTGACCGAGATGTAGCCACCCGCCTGGATGATCCGGTCGAAGGAGCCTCGATCGACGATGAGGTCCTTCAGCACCGGGAACGGCTCGGCGCGCCACGGCTCGATGTCGATCACGTCGCCGTCGGAGAAGGACCGCATGTGCAGCTGACAGGTCGTCGTCTCCGACGGACCATGGGCCACGCCGTTGATCACCAGACCACACATGCCGCAGATGCCCTCGCGGCAGTCCGAGTCGAAGGCGACCGGGTCCTTGCCCTCGCTGGTCAGCTTCTCGTTGAGGACATCGAGCATCTCGAGGAAGCTCATGTGCTCGGAGACGCTCTCCAACTGGTAGGTCTCCATGTGTCCGGCAGCATCACGATTCGGCTGGCGCCAGATGTTCAGGGTGATCTTCACAGTGCTTCCTTCTCTCCAGCTACGCCTGGTCCGGTGGTTCGCGATGCCGTCGAAACGATGATCACTTGTACGACCGCTGCTTCACCTGGATCGCCTCGTACTCCAGCGGTTCCTTGTGCAGCACCGGCTTGGCGCCGACACCGGCGAACTCCCAGGCCGACACGTGCAGGAACTCGTCGTCGTGACGCAGTGCCTCGCCGTCCTCGGTCTGGCTCTCGGCACGGAAGTGCCCGCCGCAGGACTCAGCCCGTACCAGGGCGTCGATGCACATCAACTCGCCAAGTTCGAGGAAGTCGGCGACTCGCCCGGCACGCTCCAGGGCCTGGTTGATCTCCTCGTTGGCGCCGAGGACACGGACATCGGTCCAGAACTCGTCGCGCAGCTCGCGGATACGGCCGATGGCCTTGCGCAGGCCCTCGGCGGTGCGCTCCATGCCGCAGTACTCCCACATGATGTGGCCGAGTTCCTTGTGGAAGGAGTCCACCGAGCGGTTGCCGTTGATCGACAGCAGCTTCTGGATCCGGTCCTTCACCGCCGTGACGGCTTCGACGGCAGCCGGGTCGTTCTCGTCGACGGCCGCGAACGGGCCCTTGGCCAGGTAGTTGGCGATCGTGTTCGGCAGCACGAAGTAGCCGTCGGCGAGGCCCTGCATCAGCGCCGAGGCTCCGAGGCGATTCGCGCCGTGGTCGGAGAAGTTGGCCTCACCGATCACGAACAGGCCGGGGATGGACGACTCCAGGTCGTAGTCGACCCACAGCCCACCCATCGTGTAGTGCACCGCCGGGTAGATCCGCATCGGGGTCTCGTACGGGTTCTCGCCGGTGATCTGGGCGTACATGTCGAACAGGTTGCCGTACTTGGCCTCAACGGCCTTGCGGCCCAGGCGCTGGATCGCGTCGGCGAAGTCGAGGTAGACCCCGAGGCCACCGGGCCCGACGCCACGTCCCTCGTCACACACGTACTTCGCGGCGCGGGAGGCGATGTCACGTGGGACCAGGTTGCCGAAGCTCGGATAGATCCGCTCCAGGTAGTAGTCGCGGTCGGCCTCGGGGATCTGGCGCGGGTCACGCTTGTCCTCGCCCGACTTGGGCACCCAGATGCGACCGTCGTTGCGCAACGACTCGCTCATCAGGGTGAGCTTCGACTGGTAGTCCCCCGACACCGGGATGCAGGTCGGGTGAATCTGGGTGTAGCACGGGTTCGCGAAGTAGGCACCCTTGCGGTGGGCGCGCCACGAGGCGGTGACGTTGCACCCCATCGCGTTCGTGGACAGGTAGAACACGTTGCCGTATCCGCCGCTCGCCAGCACGACGGCATCGGCGAAGTGGGTCTCGATCTCGCCGGTCACCATGTCCCGGGCGACGATCCCGCGCGCCTTGCCGTCGACGATGATGAGCTCGAGCATCTCGTGCCGGGTGTGCATCTCGACCGTACCGGCCTTGATCTGGCGTTCCAGCGCCTGGTAGGCGCCGATGAGGAGCTGCTGGCCGGTCTGGCCGCGGGCGTAGAAGGTGCGCTGCACCTGGACGCCACCGAAGGAACGGGTGTCGAGCAGACCGCCGTACTCCCGGGCGAACGGGACACCCTGCGCGACACACTGGTCGATGATGTTGGCCGACACCTGGGCCAGCCGGTACACGTTCGACTCCCGGGAGCGGTAGTCGCCGCCCTTGACCGTGTCGTAGAAGAGTCGATAGACCGAGTCGCCGTCGTTGCGGTAGTTCTTGGCCGCGTTGATGCCGCCCTGGGCGGCGATCGAGTGCGCCCGTCGCGGGCTGTCCTGGTAGCAGAAGCTCTTGACGTGGTAGCCGGCCTCACCGAGGGTGGCTGCGGCGGAGCCGCCGGCCAGGCCGGTGCCGACGATGATCACGCTCAGCTTTCGGCGGTTGGCCGGATTCACCAGGGTCGCATCGAATCGCCGCTGGTCCCACATCTTCTCCACCGGCACGTCCGGAGCCTTGGTGTCGTGGATGTCCTCACCGGCGGTGTAGAGGTCATCGGCATCGACCGACACCGCGGCACCGGAGGGCGTACTCGCCTCGACGGCCTGGTCAACGGCCGGGTCAGGAGTCTCCACCGTGTTGTCGTCCATGTTCACTTCACCAATCCGAGCAGAATCGAGAACGGGGGCAGCAGGAAGCCGACGGCGAGGAGCGCAGCGACCGCAATGGCGATGACGTTGATGTTGCGACGCGCGGTCTTCGACACGTTGGCCCCGAGCGTGGTCAGGGCGCTCCAGACGCCGTGGCGCAGGTGCAGGGTGACGAAGAACATCGCCACGGTGTAGATCAGCACCATCCACCAGTTCTGGAAGCTCAGCACGACCCGCTCGTACGGAGTGTGGCCACCGCCCGGGTTGATCACCTCGAAGGTGAGGTGCAGCAGGTGGAAGATCACGTAGAGCGCGATGGTGATGCCACCGATCCGCATTGTGTACGCGGCAAAGGTCTCCTGGACGCCGAGGAGTCGCCGGGAGCGTGACACATAGCGACGCTTGGCGCCGCCGGTGGCGCGGATGGAGCGTCGCGCCAGCACGATGACCGAGACGATGTGGGCGACGACGCTGACCGACAGCACGATCCGGACCACCCAGAGCACGCCGGAGTACGGGATCATCGGCTCGCCGATGGTGCGGAGGTGGGCCGCGTACTCGTTGAACGCCACCGGGCCGCCGAACACCATCAGGTTGCCGTACATGTGCAGAAGCAGGTAGCCGACCATGATCAAACCAGTGACGGCCATGACCGCCTTGGTCGCCACGGTGGACCTCATCGCCCGCGCGCGGGGAGTCAGAGTCGATGTCGCCACGCACCGAACCATACGACTTGTCTGCGGGGTGTCGCCAACGCAGGGCCCCCTTCGGCAACGTCGAATCGGTCACACCCCGTAGGCCGGTGGTTCCACCTCCCGGAAAGCGAGGTGGTGCCAGGCACCGCTCTGGCACCTGGGGTGGAGGGTCTTCGGTACCACAGAACGATGTTGCGGGCCCGTCGCCGGTGCCATCCTGCAGCAGTGGAACGACCGAACCGGCGCAGCATCGTCCTCGGAGGTGCCGTCCTCGGCATCGGCACCGTGGAGGCGGTGGTGGCCGGACTGGCCGGCTACGCCCCTGCAGTGTCGTGGCTGGTGGTCGCCGCGATCGCTGCCGCCGTCACCCTGGTCCGCACGGCCGGCCGGATCGCGTACGGCATCCTGTGGGCCGCGCTTGCGGTGCAGTTCACGGCGCAGGCCGACCTGTTGGTCACCGACGTCGCCGTGGTACTGGTGCTCTACGGCGTCGGCCGGTGGGGTGACCGGCTGTTGGTGACCGTGAGCGGAGTCCTGCTACCCGCAGCCACCGCCGGGATCGTGGTGACGGTGTTCACCCTCGCCCAGTCGGTGTGGCACACCCGCGTGGCCCGCAACATCGTGGTTCGCATCACGAACCTGACCGACGGGAGCAACGGAGACATCTGGCGGCAGACCTCCTGGCAGTGGGTGGTGGCCGTCACCGCCCTGCTCCTGCTGCTCGTCCCCTGGCTGCTCGGTCTGACCGTGCGCTCCCAGGGCGAGGCCCGCAGCTCGCAGCGACGCCAGGCGGTGGCCGAACGTGATGTCCAACTGCTGGCCGTCGAGAACGCCCAGATGACCCAGGTGGCCCGCCTCAAGGAGCGGCAGGCGCAGCTCGCGCACGACGTGCACGACGTTGTCGGCCACTCATTGGCGGTGATCCTCGCCCAGGCCGAAGCGGCCCTGGTCCGGGACGAGGCCGATCGGGACGGCACCGGGCACGCAGCGGTTCGTCAGAACGTCCAGGCCATCGCGACGGCGGCCCGAACCTCGTTGCGAGAGGTGCGCGCCGTCCTCAGCGACGCGGAGGCACCCACCACCGACCTGGATGCCCTGGTCGATCAGGTGCGCGGCGCCGGTCTTCTCGTCGAGGTCACCGACAGTGGCCGACCGCAGCCGTTGCCGCCCGACCTGGCCGTGGTGGCGTTCCGGGTGCTGCAGGAGATGATCACCAACGCGGTACGACACGGCGCAGCGGGACAGCCGGTCCGCCTCACCCGGCGGTGGGGCGAGGACGACCTCGTCCTCACGGTCGACAACGCCGTACCCACCGGCCACCCGTCGCGGAGCCGCGAGGGAGACCGTACCGATGTGGGGTCCGGCGGCCGTGGGATCCCCGGGATGCGGGCCCGGCTGGCGCCGTTGGGCGGAACCCTGTCCGTGGCGATCGCGGCACCGGAGGGACGCGGCAGCCGGCGGCACACGATCACCGCCAGCGTGCCGCTGCGGTCACGGAGCATGGCGGGCACGGGGGTGCTGCGATGACGCCGATCCGCGTGGTGCTGGTTGACGACCAGGAGCTCTTCCGGGAGGGGATCCGGGTGATCCTCGACGCCCATCCGGACCTGGACGTGGTCGGCACGGCCGGCGACGGGCTGGCCGCGGTCGAGGTGGTCGAACGCTGCCAACCCGACGTGGTCCTGATGGACCTGCGAATGCCGGACGTCGACGGTGTCGAGGCGACCCGTCAGATTCTTCGACCCGATCGGGTCGCCGCCCGAGCCCGCGAGGTACGGGTCGTCGTGCTGACCACCTTCGACCTCGACGAGAAGGCGGCCACCGCTCTCCGCCACGGGGCGAGCGGCTTCCTGCTGAAGGACTCGACGCCCGGGCAGCTCGCCGACGCGATCCGCACCGTGCAAGCCGGCAACGCCGTGCTGGGTCCGGTCGAGCTCGCCCGCCTGCTGGACGGACGATTCCGCACCCGGCCACGTCTGCCGGACAGTTTTGCCCGCCTGACGGCGAAGGAGCGCGCCGTCTTCGACCTCGTGGCGCGTGGCGGCTCGAATGCGGAGATCGGTGCCGAGCTCTACCTGAGCGAGTCCACCGTGAAGACCCACGTGGGAACGATCCTGCGCAAGCTGTCGCTGCGTGATCGCACCCAGGTCGTCGTGTTCGCCCACGAGTACGGCGTCGTCTGAGCGTCACCGATCATGAGGGCGGCGCCTCAGGACCGGGCGTCGGGGCGCATCCTGGGGCACGCACCGCCCGGCGTGGTGGCGAGCTCGAAGTGCCAGCTCTCGTTCAGGTACGTACGACACAACCCCCAGGTGCGCCCGTGGCGCTCCAACCAGTCGGCCGCGGCGGCACCAGCGACGTCCACCGCCTCACCGGTGACGTGCTTCGATTCGTCCGGGGTCGCCACCCAGCGCAGCGCCTCGGCACGGCTGCCGTAGGTCCGGATCGCCTCCTCGAGCAGTCGCTGCTGGAGCGCGTGGCTCCGCCAGCCGGCGTTGAGGAGGATCGTGATGCCGTCCTCGGCTGCCGCCTTCGTGGCCCTTTGCACAGCGACACGGAGTTCCGGGCGGAGGTTGGCGACGGCCGGATGGTCGGTGTCGAAGGCCGTCACCCGCTGCTCGTCGGCAATCCTGCCGTCGCCGCCGGCAGCGGTTGTCGAGTGCTGCTCGTTCGAAGAGTGCGGACTCCGTGGCGGCGTCTGCTCCCATGACGTGTCCGGCAGCGGCGCACCGGCGCATCCTGCGAGCAGGAACACCAGCAGCAGCGCGAGCGCCGATCCGGCTCGTCGCCGCGGGATCGGACCAACCGAGGAAGGTGTCGTCATGCCGGCGACGCTAGGAGCGCCAGTGGTGCCGTTCCCTCGGCCGTCGGTACCGTCGGTCGGTACCGACAGCCAGTCCTGGCCCGCTCAGTCGGCCGATGGTCGTACGGGGTCCAAGGGGTCGTCCCCCTTGCTCAGCGTTGTCGCTCGTATCGGGGGTCCAAGGGGGTCGTCCCCCTTGCTCAGCATTGTCGCTCGTATCGGGGGCCCAAGGGGGTCGTCCCCCTTGCTCAGGACGAGGCGCGCAGCCTGATCGGGGTCGTGGTGCGGGGCAGTCGGGTCAGGTCGATCGGGCAGGCACCCGGGCCGTCCACCTCGATGGTGGCCGCGGCGTCGGGAAACGCTGCCCGCCACGCCACCGCGCTCTTGGCCACCACGACAGCGGTCTCCCCCGGTTCGACACCGACGATGGTCAGCTGGTCGCGATGGAACGGTGGCACCGGACGGTCGGTGACGAGCACCCGAACACCTCCGATCCGCAGCAGCGCACTCGGCCCCAGGGTGAAGTGCTGCCCGGTCTGCCAGGTGCTGGTCGACACGTAGTCACCATCGGTGAGGGTGAGCACCTCGGCCTCGTCGATCGCCAACGGATCGCCGTGCAGGTCATCGGTCTTGCCCCCCAACCGCAGGTCACGCAACACCGCTCCAGCTCCGGCCCGGGTCGCGGCCGCGGCGACCTCACGGTCGGCAATGATCACCACCGCGTCCGGGGCGGCCTGGGCGATCAGCTCCGCCAGCACCGCGGTGCCGTCGCCGGGCGAGCCACCGCCGACGTTGTCGGCGACGTCGGCCAGCACGACGGGCCGTACGGTCTCCTCCAGGGCCAGGGCGACCGCCTTGTCCGGGGTCGGACGGTCCAGCACGAAGTCGTCGGCGTGGGCCTCGATGTCGGCGATCGTCTCGTCGGCGACCTGCGCGGCGATCTCGCGGTCCTCCTCCCGGGCGACCACGTAGGCGGAGTTGCCCACCATCGGCACGTCGTCGTAGGGGAATCCTGCGGCGATGCTGACCCGGACCACCCCGGCCTCACGTCCCCGCGCGACCGCCCGGTCCAGCAGGCCACGCATCGGCTGGTCCTCGGTGCCCTGGGCGAGCGGGCAGGTCAGCAGCGGCGACTTGGCCAGTACGGTGCGCAGCTTCTCCCCCGCCAGGACGCGCGCCAGCAGCGCAGCCGCCTCGCGGCCGCGTTCCCGCATGTCGACGTGGGGGTAGGTGTCGTAGCCCACCAGCACCTCGATGTGGTCGACCAGTTCCGGGTGCACATTGGCGTGCAGGTCGAGCACGGCGGCCAGCGGCACGTCACCGACCACGCCGCGGATCGCCTCGGCCGTGGCGAGTTCGACGTTGTTGCAGCCCTCGACCACCATGGCGCCGTGCAGGTTGACCAGCACCCCGTCGACAGGTCCGGCCGCGGCGAGCTCGGTCACCAGCCGGTCCCGCAGAATCGCCCAGGTCTCCGCCGAGGCCGGCCCTGAGGGCCAGGCGCCGGCCGAGAACACCGGGACCAGGTCGAACTCCTGCTCGGCGTCGAGGAAGCCCCCGATCACCGAACCGACACCGCGGTTGTGCTCGGCCAGCTCCTCCCCCGAGAGCAGCTCGAACTCCTCGAAATCGGCCAGGGTCGCCGGCCGCGAGGCGTAGGTGTTCGTCTCGTGCCAGATCCCGACAATGGCGACGCGTGGTCTCGACACGCTCGCTCCGCTCGCCACTCGACCGGCGTCTGCCCCGCTCATCGGCGGGCGAGCTCGACGCTCAGGGCCTGCTCGAAGCGCGCCAGGGTGTCGGTGAGCTCCTGCTCGCCGTGGGTGACCGAGACGTACCAGATGCCACGGGCCGCGGCCCAGATCCCGGCGTCGGCCAGGTCGCCGGCGAAGGCGGTGTAGCGGGCCAGATCCAACTCGCCCAACGACACGTTGTCGGTGGCGGGAGCAGCATCGTTGGCGAACGAGACATGGAACGCCATCGGCAGTCCCTGGATGTGCAGGTTGGCGCCGAGCCGGGCGCCGACCTCGGCCAGGCCCGTCATCAGCCGGGTGCCCCACGCCTCGAGCGCCGGGTACGGGTTGTTCTCGGCCAGCCAGTCCATGGTGGCGTCAACCGCGGCCGCTGCCATCACCGAGGCGTTGAAGGTGCCGGAGTGGTTGATGCGACCGGTGCCGAGCTGCTCCATCAACTCCTGCTTGCCGGCCAGCGCGCTGACCGGCCACCCACCGGCGAGCGCCTTGCCGTACACACCGAGGTCGGGGGTGACGCCGAACCGTTCGGCAGCGCCGCCGCGGGCGAGCCGGAAGCCGGTGATCACCTCGTCGAAGATCAGCACCGTGCCGTTGGCGGTGCACAGGTCCCGCAGCCCCTGCAGGAATCCGTCGACGGGCACCAGTGCGCCCGAATTGCACACCATCGGTTCCAGGATGACCGCGGCGATCTCGTCGCCACGTTCGGCGAACAGTTGCTGCGCAGCGGCCAGGTCGTTGAACGGGAGCACCAGCCAGTCGGCGAGCTGGTCGGGGTACTGCCCGGCCGAGGCGACCCCGCCACTGTTGCCGTCCCAGGCCATCAGCACGCTGTCGTACCAACCGTGGTAGAGCCCCGCGAACCGCACCACCAGGCGGCGACCGGTAGCGCCCCGGGCGAGCCGCAGTGCACCGTGGTCGGACTCGCTGCCGGACACGCCGAGGCGGGCCATGTCGGCCCAGCCGATCGCCTCCAACAGCTTCTCGGTCGCGGTGATCTCCAACGGATGCTGGGCGCCGTAGACCATGCCGTCCGCGACGGCGGCCGAGACGGCGGCGTTGACGGCCGGGTGCCCGTGCCCCATGAACGCCGGACCCTGCCCGAGCAGGTAGTCGATGTAGTCCTTGCCGTCGAGGTCGTACAGTCGCGGCCCTGCGCCCCGGGCGAAGACCTGGTCACGGACGGGCAGGCGGACGTTGGAGCTCACGCCACCGGGGAGCACCTTGGCTGCCCGCTCGACCCAGGTGTTCGTCGCCACGTTCGCCGTCTCCGTCACAGTTCTCATCCTTCTTCCGACAGTTGAAATAGCCATTCCATTATTCGACTGGCAACGCCACAGCGTCAAGCCGGGTGGTCCCGGTGGTCCGCGCCCGTACCATTGAGGCGCTGCGAGCGAAGTTCCAGCGACTGAATTCGAGGTTCGAAACGGCCGAGCACGTGGCCAGGACGGGAGGGACAGCCATGGAGACCACCTCCGCGTACCCCATCAGGGCCGTGGACCGGGTGTGCGACCTGCTCGACACGCTCCGTACGGCCACCAACCAGCTGACCCTGACCGAGGTCGCCGAGCGGATCGACCTGCCGAAGAGTTCGACCTTGCGCTACCTGTCCGCCCTGGAGGCGCGCCGGTACGTGCTGCGCACCGGCGACACCTATCAGCTGGGCCCGGCATTCCAGCCGCTGCACGACGAGTACCTGGCCCGGATCCGCGAGGTGGCGCTGCCGCACCTGGTGCGCCTGCGTGACCACTTCGGCGAGACCATCAATCTCGGCGCGCTGGCCGGCGAGGAGGTCGTCCACGTCGAGGTCGTCGAGTCCAACCAGTCGGTGCGGCTCGCCGCCAGCCGCGGGGACCGGGCTCCCCTGCACTCGACCGCCATGGGCAAGGTGCTGGCCGCCGGCCTCGACGGTGATCACCTCGAGGCGCTGCTGAAACGGCACCGCGATCGCGTCACCGAACACACCCTGGTGGAGGCGAGCGACCTCCGTGCCGAGCTCGCCCGGGTCGCCGAGGAGGGATATGGCTTCGACGACTGCGAGAACCAGCCGGACGGCCGCTGCGTGGCGATCCCGCTGCCTGGGCTCGCCATCCCGATGGCGCTCAGCGTCAGCGCACCGTCGTCACGACTCGAGTCGTCCGGCATGGCCGCTCGCGGCGCCGAGATGCAAGAACTGTGCCAACCTCTGCTGGCTGACCTGCAGTCAGTACCGCAGTGACCCCGATCGACGAGACCGACAAGGTGGATGACCTGCCCATGAGCGATGACCTCGCCCGCCGCGACCCGCGGGTGACCGTGGTCGTGCCCACGTACAACGAGCGGGAGAACCTGCCGGTCCTGGTGGACAAGCTGCTCGAGCTCGGCGTCCCCGACCTGCATGTGCTGGTGGTCGACGACAACTCCCCGGACGGCACGGGCGAGCTGGCCGACGACCTGGCCGCCCGGCACCAGGACACGATCAGCGTGCTGCACCGGGTCGAGAAGGACGGTCTCGGCCGCGCCTACGTCGCCGGCATCACCCGAGCCCTCGACGACGGCGCGGACGTGGTGATCCAGATGGACGCCGACCTGTCCCATCCGACCTCGGTGGTCCCCCAGATGCTGCAACGACTCACCGACACCGACGCCGGGGTGGTGCTCGGTTCGCGCTACGTCCCCGGCGGTTCGACCGCTGCGGAGTGGAAGTGGTACCGCAAGGCGCTCTCGGCCTGGGCGAACTTCTACGTGAACGCCATCCTCCGCCTCGGCGTCAAGGACGCCACGGCCGGATTCAAGGCGTGGCGGGCCGAGACCCTGCGAGCGATCGATGTCGCCTCGGTGCGCAGCAACGGCTACTCGTTCCAGGTCGAGATGAACCATCGCACCGTACGGAAGGGCTTCCGGATCGCGGAGGTGCCGATCCGTTTCGAGGAGCGGACCGCGGGCGCCTCCAAGATGAGCCTGCGCGTGCAGCTGGAGTCCGCTTTGATGCCGTGGAAGCTGCGCTTCGGCCGCACGCTCTGAGCTGCTTCGGCCGGGCGGCGCCGACAGTGCAGATGATGGGCAATTGATCGCGGCGGATCCTCATCTACTGCACATTCGGCGTCGCGACTCAGTCCCTCGGCGGCAACAGGTCGGGCCGGCGCTCCGCCGTACGGGCCAGTGACTGTTCGCGCCGCCAGCGCGCGATCTCACCGTGGTGGCCCGAGAGCAGCACCGGCGGGACCTCAAGCCCTCGCCAGGTCGGCGGCTTGGTGTAGACCGGGTACTCCAACAGGCCTTCGTCGCTGTGGGACTCCTCGACCAAGGACTGCGGATTCCCCACCACCCCGGGCAGCAGCCGCACGACCGCTTCGATGACGACCAGGGCGGCGACCTCGCCGCCGTTCAACACGTAGTCGCCGATGCTGAACTCGCGCACCCGGCAGCGGGTGCGGTAGTGCTCGGCGACACGGGCATCGATGCCCTCGTACCGTCCACACGCCACCACCACATGGGACTCGGTCGCCAGTTCGGCCGCCATCGTCTGGGTGAGGACCTCCCCCGACGGTGTGGGAATCAGCAGCACTGGATCAGCGAGGGGGGCGACCCCCTCGGACCCCCGATACGAACGCCCACCCAACTCAGCGAGGGGGGCGACCCCCTCGGACCCCCGATACGAACGCCCACCCAACTCAGCGAGGGGGGCGACCCCCTCGGACTCGTCGACCGACTCCCCTGTACGCTCGTCGAGCGAAGTCGAGACGCCCAGCACGTCATCCAACGCCTCGCCCCAGGGATCGGGACGCATCACCATCCCGGCACCCCCACCGTACGGGGTGTCGTCCACCGTGCGGTGACGGTCGTGGGTCCAGTCCCGCAGGTCGTGGACGGCAAGATCGACCAGACCGGACTCAATGGCCTTGCCCACCAGCGAGAGCCGGGCCGGCGCCAGGTAGTCAGGGAAGATCGAGACGACGTCCCACCGCATCACGCGTGGTCTTCGTCGTCGTCGAGGTCGGCCAGCAGCCCGGGCACGTCGGCCAGGGTCACCGTTCCCGCAGCCAGGTCCACGGTCGGCACCAGGGCGGCCACGAACGGGATGAGTCGCTCCTCGCCCGGATCCAGCCGGACGGCAAGCATGTCCTGGGAGGGCAGGTGCACAACCTCAGTCACGTCGCCGACAGCAGCACCGCTGTGGTCCAGCACCCGCAGGCCCACCAACTGGTGGTCGTAGTACTCGTCCTCGTCCTCGGGACGCTGGTCCGCCGCGACGGTGACGGCGAGCCGGGTGCCACGCAGGGTCTCGGCCTGCGTACGGTCGGCGACTCCGGAGAGTCGGAGCAGCAGGCGTTCACCGTGCCAGCGCCGACCCAGCACCTCCCAGTGGCGGTGCGGGGCGGACTCGGCGTGCAGCACCGTACCGACAGCGAACCGGCTCTCCGGTTCGTCGGTACGCACATCCACGCCGAGCTCGCCCCGGATGCCGTGCGGCCGCCCGACCACACCGACGACCACGTCGACGGTTCGCGCCATCGTTGCCTCGCTGGTGTCGTCGGGCGGATCGTCAGTTGCGCCCGCGGCGCGGCTGGTCGACGTCGACGAAGTCGACGCGGACCTGCTCACGACCGGCGAGGGCGCCGACGACGGTGCGCAGGGCGGTGGCCGTACGGCCCTGGCGCCCGATCACCTTGCCGACATCGCTCGGGTGCACCCGCACCTCGAGCATCCGGCCCCGCCGCAACTCCTTGTCCTTGACCCGGACATCATCCGGGTGGGACACGATGCCGCGGACCAGGTGCTCCAGCGCGTCGGCCAGCATCAGGCCTCGGCCTTCTCGTCGCTCGCTGCCTCGGCAGCGGCCTCGGCCGGCTTCTCGTTGGCGTCGGCCTTGTCGTCAGCCTTCTTGTCGGCCTTCTTCTCCGACTTCTTGGAGATGGCCTCAGTGCTCGGCTCGGAACCCATCTCGGCCAGCGCCGCGTTGAAGAGAGCGAGCTTGTCGGCGCGCTCAGGCTGTGGGTCGATGCCCGACGGCGAGGTGTCGCCCGAGAACTTCTGCCAGTCCCCGCTGCGCTTCAGCAGCGCCACGACGGCCTCGGTCGGCTGTGCACCGACGCCGAGCCAGTACTGCGCCCGCTCCGAGTCGACCGAGATGATCGACGGATCGTTCTTCGGGTGGTACTGCCCGATCTCCTCGATGGCACGGCCGTCGCGCTTGGTGCGCGCGTCCATGACGACGATGCGGTAGTGCGGGGTGCGGATCTTGCCCATCCGCTTCAGACGAATCTTGACAGCCACGTGTGTGGGATCTCCTGTGTGACGTACCCGCGTGCTGCGGGCGACGGGTGAACCTGACATCCGGCGTGGGGCACCGGGAGCCGAGTTCGATGGGTCCACCACACCGTCGGCGTTGAGAGGGCACCGTCGGGCAGAGGACCCGCACATTCTGCCAGACGGTGGCGCCGCCGACCAATCCACCGGGTTGATCGCGGCCCGTACCGTTGGTCCATGGAACTCACATGCCCCAAGTGTCACGCACCCATGCGGCAGTACGAGCGCAACGGTGTCACGATCGACCAGTGCGGCGAGTGCCGCGGCATCTTCCTCGACCGGGGCGAACTCGAGCACCTGCTTGATGCCGAGTCCCGGTTCTACGGCCAGCAGGCGCCGATGACACCTCCGGGACCTCAGGGCCCGTACCCGGACAACTGGGCGGCACCGGCCCCCCGGCGGTACCACGGCAGCCCCGGTTCACCTGACTCCCCGTCGTATCGCGACGGCCGGTACGGCCGGAAGCGCCGCTCCTTCCTGTCGGAGCTGTTCGACTAGGAATCCTGCGGCCGGGGCGCCGCCCCACGGCCGGCCCGCGCTCTGTCCAGCAACCGGCCCGCTCCCCTACGATGAGGCGACCGGGATCGTCGGCCCCCGACGATCCACTCAGCGCGGAGAGGACGAGCCCATGGGACTCTGGGACGACATCAAGAACAAGGCCGAGGAGATCGGCGACAAGGCCAAGGACGTTCTCGATGAAGCGGTGGACCGCGCCGAGGACCTGGTCGGCGACATCAAGGACCGGATCGACGGAGAGGACGACAGCCCCGCCGACGCCGTCGGCGATGCCGCGGACTCGGCAGCCGAGACGGTGGGCGATGCCGCCGACTCGGCCGCCGAAGCCGTGGGCGAGGCAGCCGAGTCGGTGGAGGGCACCATCGACGACGTCCGGAGCTGAGACGGCCGGCGGGCGGAGATCAGGAGAAGCCCGGGACGCGATCGAGCACCGTGAACCGGGCTCCGTCGAAGACCGGCGAGTCGTGCTGACTGACCTTGTCGACGACGCGGACCGTGAACTCCGCCCGCTCCGTGTTCACCTCGCACAGGTCGTACCCGCAGTGCAGGTCGGCCCACTGCAGGCTCGGGTTCATCCGGCGACGGATCTGGCGCGCCTCGTTGGAGGCAGGGTTGAAGTCCTGGGCACTGGTGATCGACGGACTGGTGATGTCGGTACCGATGATCGGTGAGTCCTGGTCGAGGGTGTCGGCCTGCAGGTTGGACACGTACGAGCAGTGCACGTCGCCGCCGAGTGCGGCGAAGTTGCGCACCGTCCCCCGGTCCAGACCGTCACGAACGGTGTCGAACATCCGCTGTTGCGAGGCCTGGTAGCCGTCCCAGGTCCCGGGGCTGAAGGTGGTCGGCTTGCCCTCGGCGGAAGCGGTGTTGAGACGTGCCATCAGGATCTGTTGCCCGACGAAGTTCCAGCGGGCCGGAGTGGCACCGAAGCCTCGGTCGAACCACTGCTCCTGCTCGGCACCCAGGATCGTCCGGGCCGGGTCCCGCCGTTCCCCTTCATCGGGTGCGGGGGACATGATCGTCTCGGGGTCCCGGTACTGACGGGTGTCAAGGATGTCGAACTGGGCCATCCGGCCCCAGCGGAGCCTCCGGTACAGCCGGGCATCCGGTCCGGCGGGACGCTGTGGCCATCCCAACGGTGAGTTCTCCCAGTACGCGCGGTACGCGGCGGCCCGCCGTACGAGATCGTCACGGAAATCGGTCTCGTAGTCGTTGGCGACCTCGTGGTCGTCCCAGCTCATGACCCACGGCATTGCGTGGTGGGCGGCCTGCAGGTCGGGGTCCAGCTTGTAGAGGGCGTAGCGCAGCCGGTACTGCTCCAGGGTCTGGAGGGTTGGCACCACCTCCGGCGGCAGGTCGGTCGGGATCGTGCGGCCGACAGCGAGCTGCTGCACCGGGTACTCGTACAGGTAGTCGCCGAGGAACATCATGAAGTCAGGGTCCTGCTCCACCACGTCCGCCATGGTCTGGAACCATCCGGCGCGGTAGTTCATGCAGGAGGCGAAGGCGAACCGAACGTTGCTCTCGGCATCGGGAGCAGGAGCCGTCCTAGTGCGTCCGACCGGGCTGAGGTGGCGGCCGGATCGGAACCGGTACCAGTACTCCCGCCCCGGCTGCAGGCCCTCCACCTCCACATGCACCGAGTGGCCGACCTCCGGGCCGGTCCACACCTGTCCGGAGGCCACCCGGGACCGGAACCGCTCGTCGGCCGCCACCTCCCACCGCACGCCGTACGTGGCATTCGGGTCGAGTCCGGCATCGACGGCCAACGGCTCGGGGGCGAGCCTGGTCCACAGGATCACCGAGCCCGGGCGGGGGTCACCGGAGGCCACCCCGATCGTGAACGGATCGGCCTTGACAGTGGCCGGCGCCGCGTGGCTCGCCGTGCCAGTACTGAGGGCGAAGGCCAGCCCGGCGGCACCGCCGCCTGCCGCCGCCAGGAAGCGGCGACGGGTGTGGGCATCGGCCTGCCGGAACGAGGGTTGTGAGTTCTTGCTGCTCGAGGACATGCGCGGCAATCTACGGTCAAACCCAGACTTGGATCAACTGTTCATCTCAATGTCAAATTCTGTTGCTCACACCGCAATGCGCAGTGATCGGACGCCCACTGCGTAGGCTGCGGACCATGGCAGGCGAGGCAGGCCCCACCGAGTCCGACGGACAGGTCCAGGCACTGGCACGCGGTCTCGAGATCCTCGAGATCCTCGTCGACGCCGATCGCCCGGTGGCAGGAGCAGAGCTGGCGCGACGTACCGGCCTCCATCCGAGTTCGATCTCGCGGATCGCTCGCACGTTGATCAATCTCGGCTACGTGGCCAAGGACGCCGAGGGGCTGCGGCCGGACTTCGGCGTGCTGAACCTGGCCAAGTCGGCCCGCGCCCTGCCCGGTATCGCCCGCACGCAGCCGATCATCGAACACCTGGCCCACCGCCACCCGGGGTGGTTCACCAACCTGTGCCTGCTCCATGATGGACAGCTGACCTACCTGGTCCGCAGCCTCGCCGGCGGTGCGACGACCGTGGCGCTCAGCTTCCCGCTGCACCAGTCATCGGCCGCCATGCGTCTCCTGCTGGAGCAGGACGAGGCGACTGCTCTGGCCTGGCTGCGGTCCTCACGTCGCCGTCACGGCTGGACCGGCGGGCCCGGACTGCCACCTGACGAGGAGGCGGCACTCGACTGGGCACGTGAACACGTTCGTGACAACGTCCTGGTACTGGAAGGCTGGTCGGGCCACTCGACCTCGGCAGCGCTTCCGGTGGCGGACCCGAACGGTCACCTGCTGGCGGTGGCGATGGCGTCGTCGCGACGCGACTCCGTACGTGAGTCCCTGCCGCAGATCCTCCTGGCAGCCGGTCGCGAGGTGGAGGCCGCCCTGCAGCGGCCCCGTCGTTGAGCTTTCCGGTTCCGCCGGAACAGCACTGACTCAGTGGGCGATGCCGCGCAGCACCACCGCGTACGGCGTCGCCACGACCTCGGGATGGCGCCGGGGGTCCCGGTCGAAGGCGACCAGGTCGGCCACGGCGCCGGCCTGCAGGTCCGACCCGTGCCCCAGCCAGTCCCGGGCTCGCCACGAGGCTGCTCCCACGGCGAACTCGGCGCCCCCGACGCGGGCCAGCAGCGCCACTTCCTCGGCCACCGTGCCATGGGGCCGCAGTCCGCCGGCGTCCGAGCCGGCATAGATCGCCACGCCGGCATCCAGCGCCCTTCCGACGGTGTCGAACCGGCGCTCGTGGAGATCCCGCATGTGCTTGGCATAGGTGGGGAACTTCGCCTCCCCCTGGGCGGCGAAGGTCGGGAAGTTCTCGATCTGGACCAGGGTCGGGTCAAGCGCGGTGCCGTGGGCCACCATCGCGGCCACCACCTCATCGGTGAGCCCGGTGCCGTGCTCGACACAGTCCACACCGGCGGCAACCCAGTCGGCCACGGCCTCCTCGCCGAAGACATGGGTCGTGATCCGCGCGCCGTTCCGGTGCGCCTCGGCGACCGCTGCCCGTACGACGTCGGCCGGCCACAGCGGGGCGAGGTCACCGATCTCGCGATCGATCCAGTCCCCCACCACCTTGACCCAACCGTCGCCGGCCGCACACTGTCGCGCGACCTCGGCGGGCAGGTCCTCCGGCTCGACCTCGATCGCATAGTTCCGGATGTAACGCTTGGCCCGGGCGATGTGGCGCCCGCACCGCACGATCCGGGGCAGGTCGGTCCGCTCATCGATCCACCGGGTGTCCTGCGGCACGCCGGCGTCACGCACCAGCAACACCCCGGCAGCACGTTCGGTGAGCGCCTGCTGCTCGGTCGTGGCGCGATCGACAGCACCGTCGGCGCCCAGCCCGATGTGACAGTGGGCGTCGACCAGGCCGGGCAGGATCCACAGCTCACGTCCGTCGCCGAGCGTCTCGGAACCGGACACCGGACCGTCGACGAAGTGTCCGTCGGCGACCCAGAGGTCGCGAACCTCACCGTCGGGGAGCACCGTGCCGCGGAGGTGGAGGCTCATCAGCAGCTCAGACCGGTGGGCGCTTCTTGTTGCCCTGGTTCATCATCTGCTGCAACTGCGGGGGAAGCTTCAGCTCACCCATCGCCTGCTCCAGTGCTGCCGGGTCGAAGTCGTCCCCCAGGCCGAACGGATTCGCGCCGTCGACCTCCGCCGGGGCCTGCTGCGCCGCCGCGGCCGTGTTCGCACGCTTGGCCGGGTTCCCGGAGACCTTACGACTGTTCTTCTTGCCCTTCTTGGCCTGCTGCTTCTTGCCTCCCCCGCCGCCCGGCATCCCCGGCATGCCCGGCATTCCGGGGAATCCACCGTTGGCCAGGGAGTTCATCATCTTGCGGGCCTCGCTGAACCTGGTGACAAGGTTGTTGACGTCGGAGACCTGGGTGCCCGAGCCCTTCGCGATCCGGGCCCGGCGGGACCCGTTCAGGATCGACGGGTCCGCCCGTTCAGCCGGGGTCATCGAGTAGATGATCGCCTCGATCCGGTCGACCTCGCGCTCGTCGAAGTTCGCGAGCTGGTCCTTCATCGCCCCTGCGCCCGGGAGCATGCCGAAGATCTTCGAGATCGGACCCATCCGGCGGACGGCCTGCATCTGCTCCAGGAAGTCCTGCAGGCCGAAGCCCTGCCCCTTGCCGCTGGTGATCTTGGCGGCAGCCTTGGCCGATTGTTCGGCGTCAAAGGTCGCCTCGGCCTTCTCGATCAGGGTGAGCATGTCGCCCATGTCGAGGATCCGGCCGGCCATCCGGTCCGGGTGGAACAGGTCGAAGTCCTCGAGCTTCTCACCGGAGCTGGCGAACATGATCGGCTTGCCGGTGACCCGCGCGATCGACAGCGCCGCACCACCACGGGCGTCGCCGTCCAGCTTGGTCAGCACCACGGCGTCGAAACCGACCCCGTCGGCAAAGGCCTGGGCGGTGTTCACCGCGTCCTGACCGATCATCGCGTCGACGACGAACAACACCTCATCAGGGTTGACCGCCGCCTTGATGTCCGCGGCCTGCTGCATCAACTCGGCATCAACGCCCAGTCGGCCGGCGGTGTCGACGATGACGATGTCGTACAGCTTCTGCTTGGCGTGCTCGATCGAGTCACGGGCCACCATGACCGGATCGCCGGTGCCGTTGCCCGGCTCCGGGGCGAACACATGGATCCCGGCCCGCTCCCCGACCACCTGGAGCTGGTTCACCGCGTTCGGACGCTGCAGGTCGGCCGCGACCAGCAGCGGAGCGTGCCCCTTCTCGCGCAACCACTTGGCGAGCTTGCCGGCCAGGGTCGTCTTGCCGGCCCCCTGGAGACCGGCCAGCATGATGACCGTCGGCGGCTGCTTGGCGGTCCGCAGTTCACGGGTCTCGCCACCGAGGATCTGGATCAGCTCGTCATTGACGATCTTGACGATCTGCTGCGTCGGATTGAGCGCTGCGTGCAGGTCGGTCTCCCGCGCACGCTCCTTGACCGCCGCGACGAACTCCTTGACCACCGACAGGTTGACGTCAGCCTCGAGCAGCGCGATGCGGATCTCGCGCGCGGTGGCGTCGATGTCGGCCTCGGTCAGCCGCCCCTTGCCACGGAGGTTCCGGAAGGCGGCGGAGAGCCGGTCGGACAGGGTGTCGAACACGATGCGATTCCTTGCAGGGTCTCGGGGCCGTCAGGGCGGACCGCACCATGTTACCCGGGACGTTACCCGGGTCGGGTGGATCGTCAGGCCAGACCCGCCCCGGAGCGCAGTTGGGCCAGGTCAGCGTCGTCGAAAACCCCGTACCCGCTGAGATCGACCTGGCTGGCGAAGTCCTGGTGGTCGAGCACCGGCGGGGCGTCGCTGCCCCACACCAGCGATCCCAGCCCCACTTCGTCACGCAGGACCTCCAGGTACGGCACCGCGCTCGGGTACGGCGGCTGCTCGGCCTCGCCGGCCAGCGCATACAGACCGGAGACCTTCACCCGACACCGTGGCAGGGTCCGTACGGCTTCGACCACGGGTCGCAACCGCTCGGCAGGTGAGCCGCTCCCCCGTCCCGGCAGGCCGAGGTGCGAGATCAGCACGGTCACCCGCGCCAGCGTTGCCAACCGCGGCAGCAGCACCTCCAGTGCGGCTGGGTCGATGTTCAGGCTGAGCAGCGCAGGCGCATCGAGTCCGGACCAGACCGCCTCGGGCAGTGCTGCCCACGCCTGCGCCTCCTCCACGCCGATCACGTACGCCGACCAGCCCGCGGCACCGCGCTCCAGCCAACGTCCCGGCAGCAGCGGGTCCGCAGCCACCGCCGTACGGTCCAGGTAGCAGAGCGGAACGACCCAGTCATGCTCAGCGGCGACCCGCAGCAGGTACTCGTTGTTGCCGGCGTACGAGACCTGGTCGGCCTCGCCCTCGTAGCCGACCACCAGGGCCCGGTCGATCCCGTACCGCCGTCGCAGCTCGAGATAGGCCGTCAGGTCAGCGTCGGCCGGGCCCTTCCCGCCCCAGCCCTGCTCGAACAGGTGGATGTGCGCGTCTGTGACAGCGAGGGGGACGACCCCCTCGGACCCCCGATGCGAACTGGTCGCCCTCGCTGGGTCAGTCATCGGGTGAACACCGGGCCCTTCAGGTGTGACATGAGTGGCGAGGCTGTCATCGCGAGGACGCGAGCCACATCCGACGGAGCGACCATGTTCGCCCGGAATCGCTGCGCGATCGAGGGATCCGCACCATGTTCCTCACCCGTGGCCAGCGATCTGGCGACCAGCGGGGTGTCGACCGCACTGGGCATCACGTTGACCACCCGGATGTGGTCCTTGGCCAGGTGCTCGGCGAGAGTGAGGGCAAGGCCGTTCACCCCGCCCTTGCTGGCCCCGTACGGGATCGAGCTGCTGGGGCCGGTGACCCCGGCCGGCGACCCGACCAGGACCAGCAGGCCACCTCCGGCGGGCACCATCACGCGCGCGCAGGCCCGGGCGAGCAGGAACGATCCGACCAGATTGACCTCGATGACCTTGCGGAACGACTCCTCGGAGAGCTCGCGCAGGTCGGTCCGTGCCTCCAGGGTGATCCCGGCGGCGTGGATGAGGGTGTCGATGCCACCCAGCGCCTCGGCGGCGGCCGTCACGGCCGCCTCGACCTGGTCGCCGCTGGTGACATCGGCACCGAGTGCGGTCACGCAACCGAGGTCGGCGCAGTCCTCGGCGCGCCGGTCCAGGCCGGCGACCCGCGCCCCCTCGGCCACCAGGAACTCGGCGGTCGCCCGCCCGATACCACTTGCCGCGCCGGTCACCAGGACGCGCTGTCCAGCCAGTTGAAGATCACCCATGAGCTCCATCTCGTCACCGATTCCTATTCGTGTCAATCCAGCGACGATGATGGCTCACATCGTGGCGCCGCGTTGCTCTCCACGCCCATCACGCATTAGGGTCTCAATACAGTCAATCAAGTCTCGGCTGCATCCGGGCTGCACAGAGAGAGGCTCCCATGGGCATGTACCTCGGGCTCGCCAACGGCGACATCCCGTCGGATCCGTACCAGTTCACTGCCGAACTGGTACGCGGCTGGGCCGATCGTGGGATCCGTTGCCTCGCGTTCGGATTCCCGTTGCCCCACGACGAGGTGGCCGCCGCGGCGACCGAACTGCGGCCGCTGCTGGACGACCACGGGATCCATGTCAGCCAGTACGTGGGCATCAACGCCCACCTGGCCGCGACCGATCCGGCCCGCCGCGCCGACGGCATCGCCCGGATCCGGTCGGCGATCCCGGCCGCCAAGGCCCTTGATGCCACCATGATGCAGTCCGGCGTCGGCACCAATGCGGTCGGCTCCGACGCCTCGGGACGCCAGCACCATCACTACACACCCCATCCGGACAACTACTCCGACGCCGCCCGCGACGGCCTGGTCGCCGCGCTGCGCGAGGTGGCCCGGATCGTCGAGGACGAGGGCATGATCTTCTCGATGGAGTGCCACCAGCTGACGACGATGCGCAGCGCCGCGGTGATCCGGTCGATCCTGGACGAGGTCGACTCCCCGGCGATCGTGGCCAACTTCGACCCGGTCAACCTGCTCGACTCCGCCGTCGCCGTGTACGACAACGCGGCCCGGATGCGGGCCATGGCCGACGAGATGCTGCCTGACGGTGGCGTGCCGCGCTACGGCCCGAGCTGTCATGTGAAGGACGTCGTGCTCGGCCCGGACCTGACCTGCCACATCGACGAGGCCCCGCCGGGACACGGCGTGCTCGACCTGCCGGTGCTGCTGGAGCTGGCCCAGCGGCTGCCGGCAGGGCGTCGCGGGGGCGCAGCCCTCATCGTCGAGCACCTGGGCCCCGACGCCTCGTACGCCGGCATCGACCTGGTGCGGGAGGCGGCCCTGGCCCACGGGGTGGAATTCCTGTGACCGGGCTCGCCTGCTCCCGCGACGAGCTCGTGGCCCTGCGACGAGACCTGCACGCCCACCCGGAGCTGCGGTTCACCGAGGAACGGACCTCCGCCACGATCCGTACCGCCGTCGAGGAACTGGCCCGCCGATTCGGCGTCGCGGCCCGGATCACCGAGGTGGCTGGGACCGGCCTGGTCGTGGAGGTGCCCGCACCGGGTGCCGCACCGCACGTATCGGGGGGTCCCAGGGGGGTCGTCCCCCCTGCTCAACGCCGCGTGCTGCTCCGCGCCGACATGGACGCCTACCCGGTGACCGAGGAGACCGGGCTGCCGTTCGCCTCGGGCACACCCGGAGTGGCCCATGCCTGCGGCCACGACGTGCACATGACGGTGCTGGTCGGCGTGCTGGCTGAGTTGTTCGCCAACCCGCCGGCCTCCGGTACGGTGACCGCCCTGTTCCAGCCGGCCGAGGAGATCCCGTACGGCCAGCCCTCCGGGGCTCGTACGGTGCTGGGTGAGGGCGTGCTCGCGGGGTCGTACGACGCGGTGCTCGGCCTGCACAGCTGGCCTGACCTGCCGGCCGGCGTCCTCGGGGTCAACCCGGTGATCTCGATGGCGGCCAAGGATGCCTTCCGGCTGGACATCACCGGCCGTGCCGCCCATGTCGCCACGGCGTCTCGTGGCCGGGATGCGATCCTCGCCGCGGCTGCCCTGGTGCAGGCGCTGCACGCCGCGCTCGGTCGCAGCCGGGATGCCGGCACGGCGGTCGGATTCAACATCGGCACGATCACCGGCGGCGCCTCGCAGAGCCAGGTCGCCCCGACCGCCAGTCTCACCGGCACCCTGCGGACCCACGAGCCGGCGGTACGGCAACGGCTCCGCACGGTCGTCGAGCAGGTGGCGGCCGGGACAGCGACCACCCACGATGTCGGGATCGCGCTGACCTGGGCCGACGAGATGCCCGCCGTGGTGAACGATCCCCGCCTGGTCGCACTCGCCCACGGCCTGGCCACGCCGGAACTCCACGTGGTCTCGCTGCCGCAGGCCCCGATGACCGCCGACGACTTCGCGCTGCTCACCACACTCGGCCCCGGTCTCTACCTGAAGCTGGGCAGCTCCGCGCCCGGCGAGACGGAACCGGCCTCGCTGCACTCGGCACACTTCCAGGTCGACGAGGCCTGCCTGGACACCGGCATCACCGCCTTGAACCGACTCACCCGTCAGGTGCTGGCCCACGGGCTGACCCGTACGACGGACGGGGCCGGGTCGCTGGCCGATCTCGATCGCCTCACCACGTCCGACCTGACCGAACTGACCACCGAAGGAACAGGGGTGACCCCATGACCGACCCACGCGAGTGGTATCGGCAGATGCGCCGGATCCGTCGCATCGAGGAACGCATGATGGAGCTCAAGAACGCCGGGGAGGTGCCTGGCTCGATCCATCTGTGCAACGGCCAGGAGGCGATCCCGGTCGCCTTCTGTTCCCTGCTCGACGAGCGCGACCAGGTGTGCGCCACCTATCGCGGCCACGGTTGGGCACTGGCCCGCGGCACCGATCCGGCCGCCCTGTACGGCGAGGTGATGGGCAAGGCCGGTGGCACGAACGGCGGCCGGGCCGCTTCGCCCTTCCTCTCCGATCCGGGGGTCGGCTTCCTCGGGGAGAACTCGATCGTCGGTGCCGGTGTCCCGGTCGCCCTCGGCGCGGCGCTCTCGGCCCAGCACCGCGGCGACGGCGGGGTCGCCGTGGTGTCCATCGGTGACGGTGCGCTCAACCAGGGCAACGCCCACGAGGCGGTCAACCTCGCTGCCGTGCTGAAGGTTCCCCTGGTGATCGTGGTCGAGAACAACGTGTACAGCGAGATGTCCCCGATCGCCGACATGATCGCGATCGACACCATCGCCGAGCGGGGTGCCGCCTACGGCGTCCCGGCCGAACGGGTCGACGGCAACGACATCGCCGCCGTCCTCGCCGTCGCCGAGAAGGTGGTCGCGGCCGCACGACGTGGCGAGGGGCCGCAGCTGGTCGAATGCCTCACCCAGCGACTGGTCGGCCACTACTCCGGCGACGCCCAGCACTATCGCCCCAAGGGCGAGGTCGCCGCCGCCCGCGAGGTCGAGCCACTGGTCCGGCTGCGGGCCGCCCACCCCGATCTCGCCGCAACCTTTGACCAGATCGAGGTCGAGGTGGACACCGAGGTGGAGGCCGCCATCGCCGCCGCCCAGGCCATGCCGACCCCGGATCCCAGCACCGTGAAGGACCACATCCATGTCTGAGACCACGCCGTCCGAGGCAACCAACCTGAGCTACATCGCGGCCGTGCAGAAGGCGCTCCGCTGGGCCATGGAGTCACGGGACGACACCGTCTACTTCGGCGAAGACGTGGCGATCCCGGGCGGACCGTTCGGCGCGACCAAGGGACTGTGGAAGGACTTCGGCCCCCGTACCGACGACAGTGGCCGCGAACTGCCGCCGCGCATCTTCGACACCCCGATCTCGGAGACCGGCTTCCTCGGCATGGCGCTGGGGGCGGCGATGACCGGGCTGCGCCCGATCGCCGAGATCATGTACGCCGACTTCTTCTTCGTCGCCTTCGACCAGGTGGTGAACCAGATCTCGACGATGCGGTACTCCAGCAACGGCCGGGTACGGGTTCCGCTCACCATCCGCACCCAGGGCGGCTACTCCCCCGGCGCCTGCGCCCAGCACTCCCACTCGATCGAGGCCTACCTCGCCCACACCCCGGGCCTGCGGGTCGCCGTCCCGGCCACCCCGGACGACGCGTACCAGATGAACCGGACCGCCGTGGCCAGCGACGACCCCGTCATCGTGCACGAGGTGCGGATGCTGTACCCGGGCAAGGGGCCGGTGCGGTTGGACGCCCCGGTGGAGGACCTGGGTGGTGCCCGGGTGGTCCGCCCCGGTACCGACGTCACCATCGTGGCCTGGTCGCGGATGGTCGGCGATGCCCTGGCGGCGGCCGAGCAGCTTGCCGATGAGGGCATCGAGGCCGAGGTCGTCGATCTGCGCTGGCTCGCCCCGCTCGACTTCGGCACGGTGCGGGAGTCACTGGGCCGGACCGGACGGCTGGTGGTGGCGCACGAGGCGAACCTCACCGGCGGCTTCGGCGCCGAGATCGCCGCGCGGGCGGCCGAGCAGTGTTTCGACCAGCTGCGGGCGCCGGTCGCCCGCGTCGGCCTGCCGGACCTGCCGATGCCGGCGGCACCGGCCCTGCAGGAGGCTGTGGTGCCCGGTGTCAGTCAGGTGATCGACGCCGTACGGAGCGTGCTCGCAGCCGCTGGATCGTCCCGGCACTAGGCTGCCGCAAGCTGGTGACCCGGCGAGGAGGAGGCAGGACATGATCGGTCTGGTCGGACCCGTGGACTCGGTGCGAGCCGTGCAGGACGTGGCGCGCGACATCGACTTCGCCGGTGAACTGGTCGCCCGCCCGTACCAGCAGGTGCTGCAGACCCCGGATCTGGCTCGGGAACTCGCCGCGTTCTGCCAGGTCGTGCTGTGCACCGGTCGGGCTCCGTACGCACTGGTCGCCGACGATCCTGCCCTCACCACCGAGGTGCAATACATCTCGCACTCGGGGGCCGATCTCTACCACAGCATCGCGCGGATCCTGCTGGACCGGGGCGAGTTCCCCCGGGTCTCGGTCGACACCATGGAGTCGGACCTGGCTCGCTACGCCTTCAACGAGCTGGGGCTGCCCGAGCCGGTGACCATCGACCTGGCCAGTTCGGACGAGACCGGACTGGCCGCGGTCGAGGCCCGGCACCGTGAACTGCTGGCCTCCGGCGAGGTCGCTGCCGCGATGACCTGCCTGAGCCACATCCACCGTGACCTGACCGACGATGCGCTGCCGGCCTGGCGTATCAGCCACACCCGGCCGACCCTGGCCGACGCCCTGCACCGGGCCCACCTGACCGACCAGCTGGTGCGGTCCCGTTCCCTGGAGCTCGGGGTGGTCCTGTTCGAGCTGAGCGAGGCCGACCTGCGCAAGCTGTCGACCTTCGAACGGGAGAACACCCGGCTCAGCATCCACCAGCACCTGCTGAAGCTCGCCCACAAGCATTCGGGGCGGCTCAACGCGCTGGACGACCGTTCCTTCCTGATGACCGTGACGCGAGGCGTGATCGAGGAGGCGGTGCAGCGGGCCAAGGACCAGCAGCGCTCGATCCTCACCGAGACCGCGGTCGGAGAGGCCGCGGTCCGGATCCACATCGGCGGCGGGACTGGCACCTCGTACGGGTTCGCCGAGTCGAACGCCCGGCAGGCCCTGGAGTTCACCCGGCAGCAGGGGGTCCCCCACGTCGTCTATCCCGGCGGACAGGTGGTGACGGCCTCGGCCCAGCGGCGTCCGGAGGTCCGGCTGCAGGACACCGACGGCCCGGTGCTGCAGCTCGCCGCCAAGCTCGGGGTCGGTCCACTGTCGGCCCGGCGCCTGATGAACGCGATCGGCCAGCTCGGCGACGAGCCGATCACCGCCCAGCAGCTCGCCCACGCGTACGGCGTACAGGCCCGTTCGGCGCGGCGCCTGCTGGCTTCGCTGACCGAGGCCGGCCTGGCTGAGGAGGTGGGCCTACGAGCCCATCCCGGTGCCGGCCGCCCGCAGACCGTCTACCGGGTCAATCTCACCGCCGTCACCAACGGCGGCTGATCGAGTAGCACCGCGTCGGTCGAGCAGCACCTCGCTTGCGTGGTGCGTGTCGAGATCACTCAGCACGACCACCCGAAGGAGCACCATGACCCTCCGCATCGGGATCCTCGGCGGAGGTTCCTGGGCCCATCAGCACCTGGGTGCGATCGCCACCCTGCCCGACGCGGAGGTGGTCGGTCTGGCCGAGGTCGACCCGGTCCGGGCCGAGCAGATGGCGACGGCGTACGGGATCCCGCGCTGGTTCGGCGACCCGATCACCCTGCTGGACGAGGTTCGCCCCGACGCCGTCGCGATCGTCACTCCGAGCCCCACCCATGCGCGGTTGACGACAGCCTGTGCGGAGCGCGGGATCGCTGTCCTGGTGGAGAAGCCGACCTGTCGGCCCGGCGAGGAGACGCTGCTGCGCGAGGCCGCCGCCCGGGTGCCGGTGCAGCCGGGGCACGTGCTCCGGTTCGCCGATCCGTACGTCGCCCTGGCCGAGCGGGCTGCTGATCCGACGTGGGGCCCGATCGCCGGACTCATCGCCCAGCGTCATCGTGGGACCGACCACATCACCAGCTATCCCGAGACCCACGTCGTGGACCTGACCATGGTCCACGACATCGATCTGGCGCTGTGGTTGCTGGGTGCTCCGATCGCGGAGGTACGGGCCGAGGTCGGGTTGGCGACCACGGCTGCCCCGGCCCTGGTCCCCGGGGCGTCGCCGGCGCTGGCCCAGGCGCAACTCACGACCGAGGACGGGCGGATCGCGCTCCTGCGTGCCTCCTGGATCCTGACGGCTGACACCGGGCTCGACCTGCTCGTCGCGTACGGAGCGGGCGGCGGGGTGTCCAGGGTCGGAACACCCGGCCCCGGAGTGGCCGGGGTCGAGATCGAGGCCGCGATGGCAGCCGAGTGGGTGCACTTCGCCGACTGTGTACGCCGTCAGGTCCCGCCGACCCGGGTGACGGTGGAGGACGCACTCGCCGGCCTGGCAGTGGCCGAGGCGATCAAGGCGTCTGCGACCGCGGACGGGGAGCCGGTCACGCTCGTCTGAGCCGCGCCGCCCCCAACACTCGCTCAGTTGCGTGACACTCGCGAGGTAGCGCGAGCGTCAGGAAACATCGCGCGTGTTTCGGCCGACGCGCCACGGCCGGCTCAGTCCGCCGACAGCAGTGCGTCGACGAAGCCTTCCGGCTCGAACGGCGCCAGGTCGTCGGCACCTTCACCGAGGCCCACGAGCTTGACCGGCACGCCGAGCTCACGCTGGACCTGGACGACGATGCCACCCTTGGCCGATCCGTCGAGCTTGGTGAGCACGATGCCGGTCACGTCGACAACCTCGGAGAAGATCCGAGCCTGGGTGAGACCGTTCTGCCCAGTGGTGGCATCGATCACGAGCAGCACCTCGGTGACCGGGGCCACCTTCTCGATGACCCGCTTCACCTTGCCGAGCTCGTCCATCAGCCCGGTCTTGGTGTGCAGCCGGCCTGCGGTGTCGATCACCACGACATCGGCTTCGCCGTCCTGGCCGGCCTTGACGGCTTCGAAGGCGACGCTGGCCGGGTCGGCACCCTCGGCCCCCCGTACCGTCGGCACCCCGACCCGATCGCCCCAGGTGGCGAGCTGCTCGGCGGCCGCGGCACGGAAGGTGTCGGCCGCGCCGAGGACGACGTCCTTGTCCTCGGCCACCAGGACCCGGGCCAGCTTGCCGACGGTGGTGGTCTTGCCGGTGCCGTTGACACCCACGACCATCACGACGGCCGGGTGTTCGTCGGTGGCATCGGTGGCCAGGCTGCGATCCAGGGTCGGGTCGACCAGCTTCAGCAGTTCGTCGTGGAGCGCCTGACGCGCCTTGTCACTCCCGGCGACGCCCTCGACCCGCAGCTTGTCCCGGAGAGCCTCCACCAATTCGGTGGTGGGTCCGACGCCGAGGTCGGCGGTGAGCAGGGTGTCCTCGAAGTCCTCCCAGGTCTCCTCATCGATCTTGTCGCTGGAGAGCAGCTTGAGCAGGCCACGGCTGAGCGCGTTCTTCTGACCGGCCAGCTTGCGGCGCAGCCGTACCAACCGTGAGGCAGTCGGCTCCGGCTCCTCGACCGACGGCGCAGGTTCGGGCTCCTCCTCGACCTCGATCTCGGCCGGTTCGACCTCGGGCTCGGTCTCCTCCCGGGGCGGCGCCGTGTCGACCGCCACTGCACCGTGGTCGTCGTCCTCGTCGCCGCCGGCGCTCGCGGCGGGTGCCGTCGTCACTGCCTCGGTGGGCTGCAGCTCCGGGTGACGCTCCGCCTTGCGCAGCTGACTGCGGTGGCCGATGGCGCCGATGCCCAGGGCGAGCAGCGCCACGACGCCGGCGATGATCAGGATCAGTACGGTGAAGTCCACCGGGTCATCCTAAGGGGACCGTACGACATCGGCTCCCGCCCGCGACGGGTACGTCAGCTGACGTAGTCGGCGAGTGACGTCGTACCGCGGATGTGCCGTCCAGCGTTCCGCGGTGAACTTCTGCTGCACCCACCACGATCCACGAGCGGGAGAAGCAGATGTCCACAGCGGTCCTCGAACCCACCGTCGACGACCTTGCCGCCCTTGTCGACGGCGCCGTCGCCGATGACAGACTCGCCACTGGCTCAACCTGGACCTTGGCGATTCGCGACCAGTGGGTTGGCGTTCAGCCAACCGACGCACAGCTTCCCGGTCAAGGTTGGAAGCTGCACGTCTCCGCCACCGCCGCCAACGCCGACCAGATGGTCAGCCGCTGCCTGCCGGTCCTGCTCACGACCCGCTGCGCGTTCAAGGTGGCGCGCAGCTCCGAGGTGGTCGCCGAACTCACGGGCCCGCAGGCTGACCGGGTCCAGGCCGGCAAGGTCATCACCATCTACCCGGTCGATGAGGACACCCTCCGCACCGTTGCCGCAGCGTTGGTCACGGCGACCGCCGATCTTGGCGGCCCGCGCATCCTCACCGACCGGCCGGTCAGCCCGGGCAGCGTCGTCCACTATCGCTACGGGGCCTTCGCCGGTGTTCCGACGTTCGGGACTGACGGCCGGCTGACCGCCGCTCTCCGAGCACCGGACGGCAGCACCGTGACCGATCAACGAGAAGCAGGATTCACCCCGCCGCCCTGGGCCGTCGACCCCTTCGCCCCCGCGGCCGCCCCGGCCAGCAGGCGAACCGGATCAGAGCTGCTCGCTCAGCGGTACCAGGTGCGCGGCGCCATCAGGCATGCGGCTCGGGGTGGGGTGTTCCGCGCCGTCGACACCTGGACCGGCGACCCTGTGGTGATCAAGCAGGCGCGTCACCACATCGCCGAGTACGTCGCGGGTGAAGACACCCGCGCCCGGTTGTGCCGCGAGGCTGAGATCCTGACCCAACTCGGCGACGTCGACAAGCTTCCGCGGATGGTCGAACTCTTCGAACTGGAGGGCGACCGGTTCCTGGTCGAGTCCGATCTGGGCGGGACATCCCTGCGGAACTGGGTCGGGAGGCTCGGCCCGGTCAACTCTGACAATGCCGTCGCCGGCACCGTGCTGGCCCTGCTCATCGGACTGGCCGAGACCGTGGTCGCTCTGCACGACCGCGGGATCGCGCTACGTGACCTGAGCCCCAACAACGTGATGGTCGATGCCGACGGCCGCTACCTCGGGCTCGTCGACCTGGAAACCGTGCTGCGCCCCGGTGAGGACCCGGTCACCGGCCGGGGTGCAACCCCGGGGTATGCCGCTCCGGAGTGGATACACAACGCCACCGTGGCATCCGACATCTACTCCCTGGCCGCGATCATCGCCTTCGCGTTCACCCGAGAGCATCCCGGCCGGGAACGATGGCTGCCGTCCCTGGACGCATGGCTGCGGGTCGGCGGTCGACTACTGAGACTGCCGGCCGATCTCACCGGGATCGTCGCCCGGATGGGCTCGGTCGACCCCACTGAGCGACCGGCTGCTGCCGAAGTGCTTGCCGCACTGGTGGACACGCCCTTGGTGCTGCCGAGCAGCGATCGTGCCGTTGCCGCAGCCCTGCTGCCGTGCGAACCACCACTGGTCGATGCCGAGCTGGACCTGGCCATCGACGAGCTGACTGATCTGGTGCTGGCCGGGGTCGACGTGGGCAGCCCCACCTTCGCCGTCGCTGCGAGCAGTGTGGGTCGATCCATGTCACCCTGCAACGTCCACCACGGCAGTGGCGGGGTGTTGCTGGCTCTCGCCAGGTCGCTGCGCTCCAGTCGGCGGCCGGACTCCGTACGCGCCGTGCTCGACGAGTTGCTGACGTGGACCATGAACCGGGCTCGGGATCTTCCCGAGGGCAGTCCGGTCGGCTTGAGCTTCGGCACGGGGGGAACGGCCATGGCCGTGGCCGAGGCGGCCGATGTGCTTGGTCGCGGCGATGCCCTCGGCTGGGCAGTGGATTACGCCCTGTCGGCCGAACCGACCGTGGCGACGGCGCAGTCCGCCTCCGACCTGACCCACGGCGCTGCCGGGCTCGGGCTGTGCCTGCTCCAGCTCTGGGATCGGACGCATGACCCGCGGATCGCGACAAAGGTGCACCAACTCACCGACCAGTTCGCGGACGAAGCCACCCGCGACCACCGCGGGCTTGGGTGGCCCATCGGCAAGAACGGTGCGCGTCCCCTCGGATTCGCCCACGGCCTCGCGGGCATCACCCAGTTCCTTCTCGGTGCTGCCGGCCGATTCGATCTGCCCCGCTGCCGCGCCGTGGCCGACGAGGCCGTCGCCACCCTCGTGGACAGTACGGTGCTGGTCGACGGCTGTGCGCGCTGGCAGATCGACCTGTCGGACCACCCGGCAACACCGACCTGGTGGTGCCACGGCACAGCCGGAGTGATCGCCACGCTCGTTGCGGCACCGCCCGGAGCCGTTCCCGCAGCTGTGTTCAGGGCCGCGGCCCGCGCCCTGACAGTCGACCGATGGCAGTACGGAATCTCCTACTGCCACGGCCTGTCCGGAGCCGCCGACGCGCTGCTCGACCTCAACCAGGCGTTACCCGGCGAGGGTTGGCGGTCCCGTGCGGCAGAACTCCTGGGCATGGTGTGGGCGCGCCGGGAACCACGTCCCGAGGGTCTCTGGCTCGGTGACCGCGGCGTCGGATCAGTCATCGATCTCGGTGTCGGTCACGCCGGTGTCCTGGCGACGATGCTGCGTTGGCGCGATGGCGGTCCGAGGGTCGTCGGGTCGGTGGAGGAGGCACGATGACCACCACGACCAGCCGGACGCAACGTCTGGGTTGGGGATTGTCACCGCGCGGAGGGTACGCCGTGTGCAAGGTCCCCGGCCGTGACTGCCTGGCCCTCGAACTTCGCCGGCCCTTCAGCACGGCGCCACGACAGCGGCTTCGTACGCCTGATCTGGAGCTCGACTCGGCCACCCTTCTCGACGAGGCCGGCGCGGTCACCGTGGTGACACGTGACTCCGAGTTCCTCCACCTTCGCAGCTGGAACCAGGATGGCTCGTCGCACCGCTGGCCCGGGCGAGTACCTGCCACCGCCTCTGTGGTGCCGGGGCCGAACGGAACCGCGTACGCAGTCGAGACCGTGGATGGTCACAGCAGGATCACCCGCCTGACGCCACGGGGAGCTGTGAGCTTCGGGCGACTCAGCCTGGAGGTCCTCGATGTCCGTCACCTCGACGCAACCACCTTGGCCTGCAACGTGGTCGACGCCCGGGGACACAGCCGTGCGGTGCGCTACGACACCACGACCAACGTCACGACCGACTTCGTCAACACCTCCGACCTTGCCGACGACCGGGTCGTGGCCGTCCGAGGGGACCGGGTCGTGGTGAGCACGACGGCCAGCGGCGAGCCCCGGCTCGGTTGGGGCTCACTGCGCACCAACCGGCTTCGCTTCCCTGCTGCCGGTGCAGCCGATCGTGCGATGCGCCTCCTGGCGGTCTCGGCCGACGGCCGTACCGCCCTGGCCGCCGAGGACCGCGGCCTGACCGTGCGGCTGCGGCGGATCAACCTCGACACCGACACCGCCGTCGACCTGGCGCCGGTTCTCGGCCAACCCGCTGGCAGCGGCCGGTTCCATGGCGAGGCCGTCAGGTTCCCACTGGCCGACCTTGCCCACGGGGCCACGATGGTCGAACTCACCGCCGATGGCACCTTCCGCCACGACGACGCGCCTCTGGCGAACGCGCCCACGGCACGGATCGCGACCATCGACGGCCCGGCGGGACCGATCGAGTCACTGGTGCTCGGCGACGTGGCCCGGGCTGCACGAGTGGTCGTGGCGCTCCACGGCGGCCCGGCGGCGGCCTGGCGTCCCGTCCACAACCCACTGTTCTCCGACCTGGTGGCCGACGGCACGGCCGTGGTCGCCCCCAACATCCGCGGCAGCATCGGTTACGGGCGTGACCATGCCGACGCCATTCGCGGCCGGTGGGGCGGGCCCGACGGAGACGATGTGCTCGCCATCGGCCGCTGGGTCAGGGGCCAGCGCTCCGCCGAGGCGCCACCGCCGAGCGTGTTCGGTGAGTCGTACGGGGCCTTCCTGGCCGTGCACAGCGCCGCGACCGCACCGCAGGGGACCTGGGCGGGCTGCATCGCCGCAGCGACCTTCACCTCGGGTCGCCGAGTTCATGATCTCGGCACCCCGGTCAGCGGGATGGTGAGGCGGCTCGGCGGGATGGCGGCACCCGACCTGCTCGACCTGGCCGCCGACATCAACGTCCCGGTGTTGCTGCTGCACGGCGAGCACGACGAAGTCGTCCCGATCTCCGAGAGCCTTGCCCTCACCGTCGCCATGGCGACCGCAGGTGGCACCGTCCGCCTGGTCCGCGACCCGGCCGGAGGTCACGACGTCTTCTGTGGCCCGGCCGCGATCGACCACCGGCGTCGCGTCTGCGAGGCCGTACGCGAGCACCAGACCAGGGAAGGGAGGTGAACCAATGACGATCGAAGCGCTGGACGAGCTCCCGCCCCTGACTGTCATCGACGAACTCGGCGCAGAAGGATCGGTCCTGTACGTCCCCCGCCGCACCGGCGGCCTGTGCCCCAGGCTCGTGTTCCGCTGACCCAGATTTCTTCCCCACAAGACCTTCCCGACCCAACAACCCTGCAGAACCGCAGGAACCACCAACAACGAAAGGAACATGACATGTCGATCGAGGAACTTGACCTGGTTGCCCTGGACGAGACCGAGGAGACCACGGGCGAGGGCCTGATGCCCTGCGACTGGATCACCTGCCTCTTCCGGATCACCATCACCATCTGACGAGCCTGACACCTGCCAACAGGCAGGACTGCGGTGGGCGGGACAGAAGTTCCGCCCACCGCACCCAACCCTCTATCCTGCGTCCAGCTCCCTCGTCCAAGGAAGATGATCAACGATGCCGGAGGCGATCCACGTCCTGGTGGTCGACGACGAGCCACTGGTGCGTGGCGGCGTCACCATGCTGCTGGGCAGTCAGCCTGACCTGAAGGTCGTCGGCGAGGCCGGCGACGGTGCCGCAGCGATCGTTCTGGTGGCCCAGCTGCAGCCGGCGGTCGTGGTGCTCGACCTGCGGATGCCGGGCCTCGACGGGCTGGGCGTGATCCGGCGCCTCGCGGCCGACGACATCGGCGTTCGGGCCGGTTCCACCCGAATCCTGGTCCTCACCACCTTCGGCGAACACGATTCCGTGCACGAAGCTCTGCGCTCCGGTGCCGACGGCTTCCTGGTCAAGGAGAACGCGCCCCGCCACCTGGCCGACGCGGTTCGCACGGTGGCCGGCGGTGACGCCTGGCTCGATCCAACCATTGCCGGACATGTGATCGCCTCGTTGCGAGCCGCACCGCTGGCCGGATCGCCGGACAGCCTGCGCGACCGGCTCACCCCGCGTGAGTGCGAGGTGCTCGCTGCGGTCGCGCTCGGCCGGAGCAACGCCCATGTGGCCCAGGAACTCTTCCTCAGCGAGGCCACCGTCCGGACACACATGTCACGCATCCTCATGAAGACAGGGGTGGGCGACCGCGCCGCTGCGGTCGCTCTCGCCTACCAGAGCGGGCTGGTTCGCCTGCCCGACCGAGCCACGGAGACACCAACATGACCTTGCCCACCTCACCCCGCGCCGCCCTCTGGCGGATCGATCGCGCCGACCGGCCCTTCTTCGGGTACGGGACGGTCGTCGATCCGCAGCTGGTGCTGCTGCATCCGTCCGATCGCGGTTGGACGCCCCGATCAGGCAGGCTGCGCGCCCGGATCGTCAGCCCGGACGGTACGGACGTGATTGACGGCACCCTGCTCGCCGGCGACGTTCGTGGTCTGGTGACAACCCGGATGGTGCGGCTGGACGGCCCGATCGTCCCGACGGTGATCGACTCGATCCACTGGCCACGCCATGGCGACACCGACAGCCGTACGGAATTCCTCGCCACGTTGGCCGATCTGGCAGCCGCCGACCCGACCGGCGATCCCGGGCCGGCACCGGAGGAGGCCGACCCTCCGCGGGACCCGTTCAACGACTTTCCTGGGCTGGTGCCGCCCTGGTGCTGGCTCTTTCCCGGATGTCCGGGTTGCCGCTGAGGTGTCACGGTTATCGCGCGCAGTGCGCCGTCTGGTCCGATGGCGGCCACGCGGTGCGGTGGCCCATCCCGGGCTGATCCTCGCTGCGACCGTGGTCGAACTGTTGGTGTGGGGCGGTGACGGCCGGCTCCGGCTCTCGGATGTCGCCCCACAACCGTGGCTGGTCCTTGTCTCAGAGGCAGGGTTGGTCCTCACCCTGCTGACCCAGGCCCGCTCGCTGCGTCGCTGCTTCACGATCGTCGTCGCCGTGACCGTCCTGTTGGCCCTGTGCTTCGTGAGCATGCAGGCTTTCGTCGGGGTGCTCTTCGTGCTCTACCGTGCCGCCCATGACCTCCCCGCGGCCCGGGCCTGGCCGTACGCGGTTCTCACGGGCGCACCGTGGGCTGCCAACACCTTCAGCGCCGCGGCGAATGTCTCCCCCTACACTGCCGGCCCTCTGGCGGTGATCGTCACCATCGGGCTCTGGATGGTGATCACCGTCGTGGTGTGGATGGCGGGACGGTACGGCTGGAACCTGGCCGAGCTGGCCACGGCGCGGGAAGCAGCAGCCATCGAGCAGGGCCGGTTGGCCCTGCAGGAGCAGCAACTGAAGTTGGCCAGAGACGTCCATGACGTCGTCTCACATTCGGTGAGCGCGATGATGCTGCAGGCTGCCGGCGCCCGGCATTCGCTCCACCCCGAACCACCGATCGCGGCGGTCCTCGAGACCATCGAGACGACCGGAACCTCAGCGATGCGCGAACTGCGCGGCCTGCTCAGCCTGCTCGCCCCGGTGACTGAAGCTGGCACAGGCGCCGAGCCTGGGGTACCTCCGTCGAATACTGGGGGCGACATCGCCGCTCTGGACCAGGTGCTGGCCACCACACGAGCCTGTGGGATCGAGGTCACCTCGTCAGCGACCGGGACGCCCCGCCCTCTCGACCCGGTTCGCAGCCTCACCGGCTTCCGTGTCATCCAGGAAGGTCTGACCAACGTCATCCGCCACGGCGGTGTCGGCGCCCAGGCCGAGGTCCAGCTGGCATGGGGAGCCCTTGCCGTCACGATCACGGTGGCCAGCCACAGCACCGCACCGCCAACCACTCCGATCGGCGGGACGTCGGGGCGAGGCCTGGACGGTCTGGCCGTACGACTCGGCCAGCTCGGCGGAGAGCTGAGCCACGGTCCGCAGGAGAACGGCAGCTATCTGCTACGGGCGAGCTTGCCGTACCAGGGCTGAGAGTTCAGCGCTGGCGCTCGAGCAGGTGGGAGAGCTGCCGCGGCGGCTCTCCGTCACCGTTCAGGTGCTGCGCCGCACGGGCGAATCGGTCAGCCAGCTCAGGGTGCTTGGCCTTGCCGTGGCCCGCCATGCCCATCGCCACCGTCAGCACGACGGCGAGTGCAACCCCGAGGACGAGGAACCCGATGATGACGGACATCCACATGGGAGTGGGCCCTTTCGCAGAATCGTTGAGAAACCTGAGGAAGACGGCGCTGCTGCGACGGAGACATGATCACCGGCACAACACCGATGTCTTGATCAATTCTGCCCAGCCGTGGCTCGACACCCAAGAAACCCGACGGGCGGAGGATGCGATCTTGATCACATCGTGATCTGGACCTTGCCAGCTCAGGCCGAAGCTGCCTCGGCGATCCGTTGACTGATCACCGTCGAGACGCCGTCACCGCGCATCGTCACCCCGTACAAGGAGTCCGCGATCTCCATCGTCCGCTTCTGGTGCGTGATCACCAGCAGCTGCGAATTGGCGCGCAGTTCCTCGTACACCTCGAGCAGTCGGCCCAGGTTCGTGTCGTCCAGCGCCGCCTCGACCTCGTCAAGGATGTAGAACGGGCTCGGCCGGGCGATGAACAGTGACACCAGAAAAGCGACCGCGACCAGTGACCGCTCGCCACCGGACAGCAGCGAAAGCCGCTTCACCTTCTTGCCCGGCGGACGGGCTTCGACGTCCACACCGGTGGTCAGCCACTCCCCCGGTTCGGTCAGCACCAGCCGACCCTCCCCACCGGGGAACAGCCGGGCGAACACCCGGTTGAACGCGTTCTCCACGTCGGCGTACGCCTCGGCGAACACCTGCTGCACCCGGGCGTCGACCTCGTCGATGATCCCGGCCAGGTCGGCGCGCGTCTTGCGCAGGTCCTCCAGTTGCTCGGCGAGGAAGGCGTGCCGCTCGGTCATCGCGTCGAACTCCTCGAGCGCGAGCGGGTTGACCTTGCCGAGCACGCCCAGATTCCGTTCGGCGCGACGCAGCCGCTTGGCCTGCTCGTCCCGGACGAAGGGAACGGGCTCAAGCGGCTCGTCATCCTCGGTCATCGGTGTGCCGTCGTCCTTGGTGAGCACGGGGACCAGCTTGTCCGGGCCGTACTCCTCCACCAGGACGCCCGGCTCCAGACCCAGATCGGCCATCGCCTTCTCGACCAGGGCGTCGACCCGCATCTGCTGCTGGGCGCGGGCCAGTTCGTCGCGGTGGGCGGAGTCGATCAGCCCTTGCAGCTCCTCGGCAAGCCGCTTCACCTGCGTACGGTGTTCGGCCAGTTCCTTCTCGGCCGCTGCCCGCTCCTGTTCGGCCTCGGTCCGCAACCGCCCGGCCTCTGCCAGGGAGTGCTCGATCCGTTCCAGCAGCAGCGCCGCGCCCTCGCCGACGGCCTTCGCCGTACGCCCTTCGGCCAGCATCCGTTCCCGGCGGGCAGCAGCCTTCGCCCGGGCCGCCCGCTCGTGTTCGGCGGCGCGGCGCAGCGCATCCGCGCGGCCGGCCAGACCGCGAGCCCGTTCCTCCACCGTACGGAGCGCCAGGCGGGTCTCCATCTCGGCGCTGCGGGCAAGCCGGGCCTCCTCGGCCAGGGTGTCACGCAGTTCCGGGTCGGGCTCCTCCTCCTCGACCTCACTGGCCATCTCGAGACGCTCCTCGAGCTCGGCCAGGCCCGCGACGTCCGACTCGTGCTTCTCCCGTACGGCGGCGATCTGGGCGGTCAGGCGGTCGGCCTCACCGCGAGCGCTGGTGGCCACCGCGTTGAGGTGACCGAGTTCCTCGGCGATCGCGGCCAGCTCGGCGTCCGACTCGTGCAGCCTCGCCAGGGCGACCTCGACCCGGTGGGCCGCCTGTTCGTGCCGGGCCGTGACCTCGGTACGGCGGAACTGCAGCCGGTCGAGCGTGTGCCCGGCTTCGACCAGCCGTCGCTCGGCATCGTCGACGGCGGCCTGGACCTCGATCAGACTCTGGCGCGCCGTGGATCCGCCGGCTGCGAACCAGCGGCTCAGCACATCACCCTCAGCGGTCACCGCCGTCAGGTCCGGATGGCTGGACACCAAGGTTTCTGCTGCCGGCAGGTCGGCCACCAGCGCAACCTTGCGGAGCAGCCGCACGACCGCCGGCCTCAGGTCCTCACGGCAAGTGACGGCGTCGACCGCGTAGCGGGCCTCGTCGGGCAGGGCCGGCCACGGATCCTCCGTACCGGCGGCGCCACCGGCGAGCAACAGTCCCGCCCGGCCGAGATCCTCATTCTTCAGGTAGCCGAACGCCTGCACCGCACTGCTGACGTCGGACACCGCGACGGCCTCGGCCGCGGCACCGAGGGCGGCTGAGAGCGCGGTCTCCCAGCCTGCTTCGACCTGCAGCACGGTGGCCACCTGGCCCAGCACACCGTTGACCTGGTCGTTCGCGGCGAGCAGGGCCGCACCGGCATCCTGACGTTCCAGGCCGAGCTGCAGCGCCTCCAGCCGTGCGGCCAGCGCCGTTCGTTCGGCCCGGGCGGTCTGCTCCTCGGCGTCCAGGGCCTTCACCTCGGCGAGAACGGCCTCCAGCTCGGAGGTCGCCTCCTCGTGCTCGGTGTCGAGGCTCTCCTCGCCCGAGTCCAGGCCCGCCACACGGGTCTCGAGGGCGGCGAAGTCACGTTGCGCCTTGTCGGCTCTCTCGACCGCGGTCTGCTGGGCCTCCGTCAGCCGACCGATCTCGTCGCCGGCAGCGCTGGCCCTGGCCCGCAGGCTGTTGACCTGCCCGGTCAACCGTGCCAGTCCCTCGCGGCGGTCAGCAGCGGCCCGGACCAGACCGGCGAGCCGCTTCTCCTCCGCCTGATGGGCCGCTTCCAGTTCGGTACGGCGTTGGCTCGCCTCCGCCAGGCGCTCGTCGGCGGCGGCGACCTCCTCCTCCAGCGCCGCTTCCTGCTCGGCCACTGCCTCAGCTTCGGCCTCCAACTGCTCCGGATCGCGGCCGGAGCGTTCCTCCGGACCGATCTCGGCCGCGTTGCGCACTCGTTCGGCGGCGATCTGCCCGGTGGTGGCGACCCGCTCCCGCAGACCGGCCAGCGCGTACCAGGTCTCCTGGGCCCGGCTCAGCCGTGGTCCTGAGGCCCGTACGCCCTCCTCGGCGGTTGCCTCGGCGTCCTGGGCGAGCGCGAGCGCCTGCTCGACCTCGGCACGTCGGGTGACGAGCGCCTCCTCGTCGGCCTTCTCGGTCTCCAGCGCCAGTTGGGCCTGGACGAGGTCATCGGCCAGCAGCCTGGCTCGTGCGTCGCGCACCTCTGCCTGGATGGTGGCGGCCTTGCGCGCCACCTCGGCCTGCCGCCCGAGCGGCTTCAGCTGGCGGCGGATCTCGCCGATCAGGTCCTCGAGTCGGTTCAGGTTTCCCTGGGTCGCCTCCAGCTTCCGGAGCGCCTTCTCCTTGCGCTTGCGGTGCTTCAGCACGCCGGCCGCTTCCTCGATGAAACCGCGGCGCCCTTCCGGGGTGGCCTGCAGGATCGAGTCGAGCTGCCCCTGGCCGACGATGACGTGCATCTCCCGGCCGATGCCGGAGTCGCTCAGCAGGTCCTGCACGTCGAGCAGCCGGGCCGAGTTGCCGTTGATGCTGTACTCCGAGCCGCCGTTGCGGAACATGGTCCGCGAGATGGTGACCTCGGTGTAGTCGATCGGCAGGGCGCCGTCGGTGTTGTCGATGGTGAGCACGACCTCGGCGCGGCCCAGCGGGGCGCGGCCGGAGGTGCCGGCGAAGATGACGTCCTCCATCTTGCCGCCGCGCAGGCTCTTGGCGCTGTGTTCGCCCATCACCCAGCTGAGCGCGTCGACCACGTTCGACTTGCCCGACCCGTTCGGCCCGACGACACAGGTGATGCCCGGTTCGAAGTCGAGGGTGGTCGAGGACGCGAAGGACTTGAAGCCACGGAGGGTGAGGCTCTTCAGGTACACGTCACGGCCTCCTGTCGGCCTCGGTGGGGACGGTCGTCGTGGTCGTGGTCGTCGTTGCGGTGCTGGTCGCTGACGGGGCAGGCACTGGCGCCGGTGGCGTACCGGCGGTGGTGGGCTGGGCCAGCTCCTCGAGGCGGTCCTCGGCGTCTGCCTCGGCGAAGCTCTCCTTGGCCATCCGGACCGCGCGGAAGGTCCACATCTTGTTCACGATGAAGGAGATCGGGATGGTGATGAACACCGCTATCAGCTGCGACCAGTAGTACGGCGAGCGCAGCCCGATCGAGTTGTCGAAGACGTCACGCGGCAGACCGACCGGTGAGGTCGGGTTCATCAACAGGGTGATGACGCCCTGCCCGATCGCCATCGTCACCAGGCCGACGAGCAGGAACGGGAAGTACTCCGACCACCAACCGGCGTGCTTGGAGCTCTTGAAGGTCCAGAAGCGGTTGAGCTGGAAGTTCCACAGGTTGGCGACCAGGAACGAGATCAGGAAGTACAGGTGGTACCACCGGATGTTGAACTCGGTGGAGCCGAGCGGGACCATCACGTTGTCGTGGAGCGGACCGACCTTGTTGCAGATGACGGCAACCAACATGTTCACGAGCACGCCGGAACCGCCCACCAGCCCGAACCGGAGCAGCAGCAACCAGTTGTGACGATGGCGGATGAACAGGAACTCACCGAGCCGCTTCATGACTGGTGCAGCCTAGCGCCCGATCCCGTCAACTCCCGCCATCGCCGCCGTGACGTCGGCCGCAGAGAGGCTTCCCGGCGCCCATCCCTCCGCGGCGGCTCGGTGCGCCATCCGTACCAGAGCTGTGTTGAGTGGCGCGGACCCGCCGCTGGCATGGGCGATCCGGGTGATCTCGCCGTTCAGGTAGTCGGTCTCCAGGTTGCCGGTGCCGCGGGCCAGCGACTGCCACGTCGAGCCGCCCAACCCGGTCTCGGTGCCGGAAACGTCGACGACGGTGAAGCTGTCCTCACGATGACGCCGTTCGACCTCGTCGGCGGTCCAGGTGATGCCGGCGGCAGCGAGGACGTCGCGGGCCTCGTCGCGGATCTGCTCGGCCAGATCACGGGACTCTCCCGGGCCGAGGAGGGCGGCAAGCACGTTGTTGAGGTTCTGCAGCAGCTTGTTCCACTTCCACGGCATCACGTCATCGGGACGCTCGACCTTGAAGCCTGCTGTCGTCCAGTCGGCTGCCACTCTCGCCAACAGGTCGCGGTCCTCGTCGGTGGTGAGCGTGGCCGGGACGCGTCCCACGTGCAGCACCCCGGAGCGGGGCGTGGCGCGGATGATGACCTCACCCGGGACCAGATGCACCGCCGGCGACCAGACGCAGACCCCGTAGACCCGGGCGAACCAGCGCAGGGCCATCGTCTCGGCGGCCACACCGTTGAGGGCGAGCAGGATCGGGAGCAGATCCCCCGCACTCCCCCGTACGGTGTCCGGCTCGGCGAGGTCGTGGACGGGCTGGTCGGCCCAGATCGCCAGCGCCGCCTCGGCCTGGTGGGTCTTGGTCGCCAGCACGAGAACGTCGTCGGTGGTCAGCCTGACCTCGCCCGGGCTTACCGGTGCGTCGACCGTGAGGGTGAGATCCTCCTCCGGGGTTCGCAGGCGCAGTCCACGTTCCGCCATCACCTGTTGATGCTCGCCACGAGCGACCAGCACTGTCGGGATCCCGTGCTGCACCAGCCGTCCACCCAGTGCCCCGCCGATCGCCCCGGCCCCGATGATCACGTACCTCGTCACGGTCAGCCAGCCTAGTGGCCAGACTGTGCGGGCCAGCCGGACAGCCAGCCCGCCCCCAGCTGACCAGCCCGTCTCCAGCTGACCAGCCCGTCTCCAGCTGACCAGCCCGTCTCCATCTCGCGGAAACTTCTCCCCGATGGTCTCCAGAACGAGTCAGTGCACGACATCCAGCAGAAGATTCGCTCAATGCCCAGTTGATCGCAGTCACCCCGGATCAGGGCGAACCTTCTCTCGGATGGACAGCCACAGCACACCGAGGCACAACATCCGGCAGAAGATTCGGCCACGTCGCCCACGGCCGCCGCAGGACCAATGTCCACAGCCCCGACCTGACCGCGCGTTCCATCCACAGATTCCGGAGTTCGTCGTCGGATCTGGTTTCAACTCGCTCATGTTCAGGTATGGATCACCATCGATGGCACTGGCAAGCGCCCGACGAATTCACAGCGGTGGCGCCCGTGGATCGCCACGGCGCGGCGCCGGCAACTGGTCGACCGACCCAAGACTGGCGCCGTTCAACCTACGGGTTGTACGTCCCAGCGACGTGTGAGGACTCGGTCGAGCAACGCATCCGGATACAGGGGGCTCGCCTTGTTCCGGGGCAGGCGGTGACCGGCTGGGCGGCCCTGCGGCTGTGGGGTGCACGACTCTTCGACGGTCTTGATGCGACTGGTCGTACGCCGCTGCCGGTCCCGTTGGCCGTCGGACCACGCGGCCGTCTCACCCAAGGACTCGGCGCGCACATCAGCCATGACCGCCTCCCCGCTGAAGACCGGATTGTCTGGAACGGGATCCAACTCACGACAGTCCCACGAGCAACCTTTGATGCGGTCCGTCGCGCACCTGACCTCCGTCACGCAGTAGCCATCGTCGACACGGTCCTGGGGGCGGGGCTGACAACGCCGAAGACCCTGATGGCATGGACAGCCGGCCGTCGCGGCTGGCACGGCGTACGCATGATGCGGTGCGCTGTGACGAAGGCTCGCACAGGAGTTCGGTCACCGAAGGAAACCATGCTGCGACTTGTCGGCGAGCTCGATGTCGGCATCGAAGTGCTACTCGTGAACCACAAGATCCACCGCCGCCGTCCCTCGGATCCGGGAGGGATCGGTGAGAACCTCGGCGAGGCAGACCTCCTGGACCCCGAGGCCGGGCTGGTGCTGGAGTTTGACGGTGAGGACCACCGCCACCCCGCACAACGCTCCCATGACATCGCCAAGCAGGAGGCTTTCGAGGATGAAGGTCTTGTGGTCGGCCACTTCTCCTCGGCAGATCTCGACACTCCACGCATCGCCGCCGACAGAATTGCCCGTCTGCGCCGCTTGGCCAAGTTCCTGCCGCCCCGTGACCGGACCTGGGTGGCCGTCCCACCCAGTCCTCGGATCAACCAGGTCATGCAGCAACGCTGGGCGGAGTCACGCCGCGCTGGATGATTCCCCGTCCGCCTCCAACGAGTACGCGCAATGGGAGTCTGCCCGACCGCTCTGAAGACATCTGCGAGAAGGTTCGCCACCATGTGGTGGGGTCAGGAGTACTACTCCACATCCGGCCGAAGATTCTGCCAGGTGTGGACCGAGACAGGCCAGACCCTCATCAGGAAGAAGTTTCTTCCAGATGGCGACTACATCGACCCAGACGGCCGCATCAGGAAGAACTTTCTGCCAGCTCGAACCGGACCGGTGAGAGAGGTTGCCAGCCCGATCATCTGTCCCGCACTCCAACAAGAATCGCGGGTCGACAGCGCATCAGCGGCCGACTCGCGGAGCCCGCTGACAGGTGGGGCACCGAAAGGAGGACCGGTTGGCGAACTGCTCCCGTACGAGCGGGCGACCGCAGCGGTGACACGGCAGGCCTTCCCGGCCGTACGCATCCAGGCCGCGCTCGAAGTAGCCGGATTCGCCGTTCACGTTGACGTACAGCGCATCGAAACTGGTGCCCCCGACGGCCAGCGCCTCGGCCATCACCTCGCGAGCCGCCTCCAGGACTTCGTACGCCTTCGCCCTCGGCAGCGTGTCGGTCGGCCGTTCCCCGTGCAGCCGCGCCCGCCACAAGGACTCGTCGGCGTAGATGTTGCCGATGCCCGAGACCAGTGTCTGGTCCAGCATGGCGCGCTTGATTCCCGTACGGCGACGCCGTAGCCGAGCGACCACGGCATCGATGTCGTACGCGGCATCGAACGGATCCAGCCCGATGTGGGCGACCTCGGCGGGCAGCTGCGCACCGCCGGGGCTGAGCGAGAGACCGCCGAACATGCGCTGGTCACAGAACGACAATCGGGACCCGTCGTCCAGGTCCAGCTCGATCCGGACATGCCGGTGCTGTGGCACCTCGGCGCCGTCAGCGACGCCGGAGTCGACCCGGAACTGTCCGCTCATCCCGAGGTGCGCCAGGACGGCGTCACCATCGGTCAGCGGCAGCCACAGGTACTTGCCGCGACGGCGCGGCTCGGCAAAGGTCCGTCCGCGCAGAGAAGCGGCGAAATCGTCCGGGCCGGCGAGGTGTCGTCGTACCGGCCTGGGGTGGTGGACGGTGACAGCGGTGACGGTGCGACCGGGGAGCGCCGAGGCCAGGCCCCGCCGGACCACTTCCACCTCGGGAAGTTCAGGCACCGCTCAGCCCACGGATTCGGCCGAAGCCGCGGCTGCGGCCCCGTGCCCGTTCTCGCCGCGAGCATCGGTGATCGCGTCGGCAACCCGCTTCACACTGGCGAACGCCAGCTTGGCGGCGGCCTGTTCGGCCTGCTTCTTGTTGGTGCCGCGGCCAGGACCGAAGGTCTGGTCGCCGATCTGCACGCTCGCCTCGAACATCTTGGCGTGGTCAGGACCGTCCGAGGACACGGAGTAGTGCGGCACAGGGAGACCCGCGAGGGAGGCCTGTTCCTGCAGGCTGGTCTTCCAGTCCAGACCCGCGCCGAGCGTCGCGGCGTGGTCGGCGACGGGGTCGAACAGGTGGTGGATGAACTGGGCGGCAGCATCACGCCCAGCTCCGAGATGGATCGCACCGATCACCGCTTCGGTGGTGTCGGCCAGGATCGAGTTCTTGTCACGCCCGCCGGTGGACTCCTCGCCCTTGCCGAGCTTCACCAGCTGGCCGAGACCCAAGCCCCTGGCCACCGACGCGAGGGCGCGCGAATTGACCACGGCAGCCCGAAGCCGGGCGAGGTGACCCTCGGACAGGTCCGGATGGGCCAGGTACAGGTACTCGGTCATCACCACGCCGAGCACGGCGTCACCGAGGAACTCCAACCGTTCGTTGGTGTCGATGCCGCCGTTCTCGTACGCGTACGAGCGGTGGACGAAAGCGAGCTCGAGCGCGTCCGGTGCCACCGCAATGCCGAGTTCGGCCAGCACCTGTGCGAGCTGGCTGTCCTCGGGGCGACCGGACATGGTGCTCAGTTGGTCTCGACGACCTGCCGGCGGTCACCCTTCGGGCCGTACTGGCCGCAGGCGGGGCACGCCGTGTGGGGCAGGTGCTTCTCGCGGCACGCCGGGTTGGCGCACACGACCAGGGTCGGGACCTGCGCCTTCCACTGCGACCGGCGGTGGCGGGTGTTGCTCCGGGACAGTCGGCGCTTCGGGACGGCCATGGTGGTTCTCCTCGTGTCGTGCCACCGGGGATGTCGGGCCCCGGTCGTACAGGGTGGGTCTGGCGGGTGGTGCGTGTCGTGCAGGTCAGTCGTGCGACGTACCGGGCACGTCCAGCTCACCACGGAGCTGGGACAGTCCGGCCCATCGCGGGTCGAGCGGTCCGTCGTGGCCGTGGTCCGGATCGTCGTTCAGGTTGACCCCACAGTCGGGGCACAGTCCCTGGCAGTCGTTCCGGCACACCGGCTGGTACGGCAGGTCGAGCACCACCTGGTCGCGCAGCAGCGGCTCGAGATCGAGCAGCTCACCGACGACGCGGCTGGCCTCCTCCGACTCGGGCACATGCCCGGGATGCACGAACAGTTCCTGGAGGTCGATCTCGATCTCGTCGTCGATCGCCGTCAGGCACCGACCGCACTCCCCGCGCAGTTGCGCCGAAGCCGTACCGGTGACCAGCACGCCCTCCCCCACTTCCTCGAGACGGATGTCGAGGTCGATCGGAGAGCCCACGGGTACTCCGATCACTTCGGAGCCGAGGTCCGCCGGAGCAGGGGCCGAGACGGTGATCTCCTTCATCGCGCCGACCCGTCGTCCCAGCTCGTGCGTGTCGAACACGAGCGGCGAACGCGGATCCGGGGCTCCTCCGGAGGCCATCAGATCTTTCCCTTCACCCACACAAAGCGGCCGCGACCCAGTCGTGACCGAAGAGTGATCCTACCCTGCTGTCCACCGGCGACCAACTCGGCCACGGTCACCGACCGAAGTCACTCCTGCGAGTCGTCCAGGCCGCTGCGTTGGGACAACCGGGTCCGGGCCAGCGTCACCTGACTGAGTGTCTTGTGGAGCACCGATTCGAAGCTGGCCATCCGGGAGTCGACGAAGGCGTCGGTCTCGGTCCGCAGGGCGTCGGCCTCGTTGCGGGCATCACTCATCAGACGCTCGGACTCGACCTTGGCCTGCTGCACGATCGCCTCCCGGGCCACCAGGGCGGCTGCCTCCTCCTTGGCCTGCGTGAGCACCGCTTCGGCCTCGGCGCGCGCCGGCCGGGTCGAGGCCTGTTCCGGGATCGCCGCCGTCGCGGCATCCACCAGGGCAATCGCCTCGGCACGGTTCACCACACACGACGCCGACATCGGCATCGCCTTGGCCCGGGTCAGCAGGTCACGTAGCGCCGCCAGGTGGGTGGTGAGATCCTCGGTCCCCGTCATGGCATCGCATCCTAGTCGCGGCTGATGCCACCCTGCTGCTCCAGGGCCGCGACCACAGGCTGGGGCACGAACTCGCTCACGTCACCGCCGAAGCGGGCGATGTCGCGAACCAGGGATGACGAGACCGAGGTCCACTGTGGCCCGCTCGCCAGGAACACCGTCTCCAGCCCGGCCATCCGGCGGTTCAGGTCGGCCATCGGCAGCTCGTAGCCGTAGTCGGTCGGCGAACGCAGCCCCTTGACCACCACACCGGCGTCGACGGAGGCGCAGTAGTCGACCAGCAGGCCGGAGAAGGTGTCCACCCGTACCCGAGCGAGTCCGGCGCATGCCTCCCGCAACAGCTCCACCCGCTCGGGGACGGTGAACAAGCCGGTGTTCTTGCCGGGATTCGCCCCGACCGCCACGATCACCTCGTCGAACAGCTCGGCAGCCCTGGTGATCACATCGAGATGTCCGAGCGTCACGGGATCGAAGGAACCGGGGCACACGGCCCGCCTCACCTGCGCCATGGCGTCATCCTGCCAGTGTTGGGCGAGGGGGACGACCCCCTCGAACCCCCGATACGCCCACTCCGCCCGTCGAGCGAAGTCGAGACGCTCACCGATACCGGAAGTGCACCACGGTCTCGCCGTACGCCTTCGTCCACCCCTCGGCCAGGTCGTCGGGCCACTGCAGCGGCGCCGACCGGGAGGACCGTTCGACGACGACCAGACCGTCGTCGGCCAGCCACCCCTGGGTGACCACATCGGACACGACCCCGTCGACCTGGCTGCTGGCCAGGTCGTACGGCGGATCCAGCCAGACGATGTCGTACGGGGATGCGGCGGGTGCGGCAACCAGTTGCTCCACCTTCATCGCCTGGACGACGGCTGCCAGATCGAGCTCACCGGCGTTGCGACGCACGATCTGGGCGGCACGGCGATCCTTCTCGACCAGCAGGACCGGCGCAGCTCCCCGACTTGCCGCCTCCAGGCCCATCGCCCCCGATCCGGCGTACAGGTCGCAGAATCCTTGACCAGCAAGGGATTCAGCGGGATCGGATGCGACAGTGCCGAGCCAGGACACGATGCCGGCGAAGACAGCCTCGCGCACCCGATCACTGGTCGGGCGGGTTGCTGAGCCGGGGGGAGCGGTCAGGCGTCGGCCACCACGGGAACCTGCGATGATGCGCGACACGATCGCCATTCTGACCCACGAAGTGGTGTCACGAAAAGGTCTCGACCACCCCGTGGTCGCTCGCGGGTGCGACGGTGCAGAGATCGAACGACACGCCGGACGGCCCGCCGGGACGGCTCAGGGAACCACGGCGGGGATCGGTTCCGCCCCGGCCTGAGCTTCGTCCTCGTCGACCCATGAGACCGTGCCGGCCCGCCCGTCGACCGCGATCAGCTCGCCGGTGTGGATGCGGCTGGTGGCCACCGAGGTTCCCAGCACGGCAGGGATTCCGTACTCGCGGGCGACGATCGAGGAGTGGCTCAGCGGCCCGCCGACGTCGGTCACCACCGCCGAGGCCATCGCGAACAGCGGAGTCCAGGCCGGGGTCGTGATGGCCGCGACCAGCACCTCCCCCGGTTGGAGATCGGCGAAGTCCTCCGGTCCGTGCAGCACCCGGGCCCGAGCCGTGACCCGGCCGCCGCTGGCCGCCGTTCCGCGCAGCTCCGGCCCGGTCTGCTCGCGGCCGGTGGTCGGCATCCAACGGTCCCACACGCGCCACACCGACCTGAGTGGCAAGATGCCCGGCGGAGTGGCGAGGGCCTGCCCACGCCAGGTCTCGCGCCGCCCGGCGATCGGCGCGCTTGCGTCGGCCAGCTGCTCGCCGGCATCGATTTTCCTTGCCAGGGCAATGACTTCGGCCTCGGTCAGCCAGAACACCTGTCCGGGCTCGGCGAGGGCGCCCGCGTCGACCAGGCGCTCCCCGAGGACGAGGAGTGCACGCCGCAGCAATGGCCAGGCCAGGCCGACATCGGCCAGTGCGTCCTCCCGGTACGGTGCCAGGCTGATTGCCTTGTCGAGCAGCCGTCCGAACCTGCGCCGTAGTGCCCGCGGCAGCCGGGCCATCACCTCGGCGCGAGCAGCCTCGGCCTCCTGCCGGAGACGGCGTTGCCGCACCTGGGGATTCTGTCCTGCTCCCCGCAGGTAGAACCGCAGGGCATCCAGCACCGGCCCCGGATGGTCGGCAGCGACCGGCTGGATGAAGTCGAGGTTGAACACCGCGTGCCCGTACTGCTCGAGATGATCGGCGAACCGCTGACAGAACCCGGCCCACCGCGCTGGCGACACCCCGTCCGGCACCTCGACCACGTCCGGCATCCGATCGTCACCGGCCAGCAGTACTGCGGTCAGGACGTCATCCTGACGCGTCCAGGTGGCCAGATCGTACAAGGACTGCTCGGCCCGGATGGGTGCCGAGTCGCCTCCCAGCAGGAAGACCTCCGGAGCGGGAGCGTCCGGGCCGAGGAAACGTCGGCAGACCCGGGTGTAGAAACCGGTGAAACTGGTCTCCGCCATGGCGACCGGTGGGATCACCGCCTGGACGGTCGAGTAGTACTCACAGCCCGACGTCAACAGGGCACGGGCCAGCTCGAGCAGCTCGTAGGCACTCGCTGCGGTGAGATCACGCTCGCGCGCCTCGGCCACCGTCGCCACGTACTGGGGATGTGCCACCCGGTCCCAGCGCTGTGGTCCCGAGGTCTCCCCGGCCGCCATGATCTTCGGCACGTGCCGCAGCAGGCTGATGCAGCGGGCCCAGAAGCCGACGGCATAGGAGTAGTACGCGTAACCGTTGATGGTGGGGAACTCGATGTCGCCCGGCCGGACGACGTCGACGCCGAGATAGCTGCGAAACATCCGCGCCAGCCCGGTGGGGACCGCCTCGGCGGCCAGGTCGGCAAAGAGCGGGCTGAGCGGATCCGGCATCTGCTCCACGATCGAGACCCGGACGTACATGCTCCAGGGGTGCGGCACCGACCAGTCGGTCGGCATCGGCCCCGCCGGTTCTGGCAGGGCTGTGATCGGCCGCGACTGGACCAGCCAGAACGCGCCTTCGGTGTCGAGCACCCACTCCAGGTCCTGTGGCCGACCGAACCGGTCGGCGACGGTTCGTCCCAGTCGGGCGAGTTCGACCGCCTGGGCGTCGGTGAGCACCTCGGCCCGGCGGAGGTCCTCGGGTACGGGAACCAGCTCGACCCCGTCCTCCCCCGCCCGTCGAGCGCCGTCCCCCTCCACCCGTCGAGCGCCGTCCCCCTCCGCCCGTCGAGCACCGTCCTCCCCCGCCCGTCGAGCGAAGTCGAGACGTACGGTCCGGTGCTCCTTGTCCGCGGTGTGCCGTTCGGTGACCGCTCCGTCGATCACGGTCAGGTCATCAGTGCTCACCTGTCCGGAGACGACGGCCTCACCCAGTCCCCAGGCGGCCGAGACGAGGGTGACGTCTCGCCGACCGGTACCCGGATCGGCGGTGAACATCACACCGGCAGCCCGGGCGTCGACCAGTCGCTGGACGACGACGGCGAGCGAGACCTCGTCGGCCGGGATCCCTTGCTGGTCTCGGTAGTCGATGGCCCGCGCGGTCCAGAGCGAGGCCCAGCACTCCCGTACCGCGTCGAGCACGGCATCGGCACCGATGATGTTGAGGTAGGTGTCCTGCTGGCCGGCGAAGCTGGCTTCCGCGAGATCTTCGGCCGTCGCCGATGACCGCACCGCCACCGCCCCCTCGACGTCGCGATAGGCCGTACGCACGGCCTGCTCGATCTCGGCAGGGATCGGCGAGGCGGTGACCAGCGCCCGGATCCGTTCGCTCGCCACGTCGTGGTCGTCCACAGCGGCCAGGGCCAGGAGTTCGTCGCGTACGGCCGTCGTCGCGAGGTCGTACGCGGACGTGGTCACCACGAAACCGGGCGGGACCGGCGCCCCACCCCTGATGAGTTCACCGAGGTTCGCAGCCTTGCCACCCACGGCGGGCAGGTCGGCAGCACGCAGTTCGGCCAACTGACGTACGAGATCAGGCATCGGGGTTGCTCCTGTCGAGTTCGATCACGCCGCTGGTCCACAACTGGAACAGCGGCCCGGCGAGACGTGTCACGCCGTCAGGGTCATCGGGCGAGCCGAGGAGGCGCGCGTACTGGTGGCGCCAGATCACCTCGACCAGACTGTGGGCGGCGACCAGGACAGCCATCGCCTCGGGGTCATCGGACGGCCGGGTCCGGCCGTACGGCAGTTCACCGCTGAGCACCTCGCGGGTGCGAGCCACCAGGGCATCGAACAGGTGGTCGGCACCCCGGGTCCGGTCCATCACCATCTGGCTCAGGTAGTCGACCAGGCGCACCATGGCGGGCTCGGTGCGCAGCCGTTGGAAGCCTGCCCCAGCTCCACCGTCGTCTCCACCCCCGGTGGCGCGGACCTTCTCGATCTCGTCGCGTTGCCGGGTGGTGATCTCGGTCAGCACGGCGTCATCGCAGGCGTCGCGCAGCTTCTCCTTGTCACCGAAGCGGTGGATCACCAGACCGGGGCTCACCCCGGCCGCCTCGGCGATCTGGCGCACCGTGGTCCGGGCGTAGCCGTCGCGGGCGAACAGGTCGATCGCTGCCGCCAGGATTCGTTCGGTCGTGTCGAGTTCGCTCACGGGTGAACCTCTGGTAAACGCACGTTTACAGGCTACTCCGCCATCACCGGGTCGCCGGTGTGGGCTCGGCCACACTGCCACTGCTTCCTGGAACCCCGAGCGCGTAGGCTCCGCGGGTGCATCCGTACGGCTCCGGCTCCCAGCCGCCTCCGGGGGACCCCGCGCCACCTCCCTGGGCCACGCCGCTCCCCGCCCCGGGCCCACGACGCCCGCCCCGACCGTCAGGACCGGTGGTCGTCCTGGTCGGCGTCATCGTGGTCGTCGCCCTGGTGGCCGTCGGCGGCATCGTGTGGAACAACGTCACCAACCACCCGCGCCCGACCCGTTCCACAACCACGGAGCCGGCGCCGCCGCTCGACACCAGTTGGGTGCCTCCCAAACAGGAACCGCCCCCAGGGATGCCCACTCCGGGAGCGTCGGTCCCCACCAAGGACCCGGGCCAACTGACCACGAAGGCGATGACGGTGACCGGCAGTGGCTCGCTGCTGCTCACCTACCAGCGACTGGCCGGCAACGGCACCCACGTACGGTTCAGTTGCGTCGGCTGCACCAACGACACCTGGCTGATTGACCAGACCCGCCCGTGGCCGCTCAGTGGGGGCGCACTCCCCGACCCCGCCGAGTACGAGTACGTCTTGGACTCGGTCAACCCGACCGACACCACCACGCTGTACGTCCGGGCCGCAGCCAAGGCGAAATGGACCCTGACACTCACACCCTTCGACTCCCTCGACATTGCCCGCACAGGTGTGGTCAAGGGGCGTGACTCCCGCGTGGTCCGGGTCTCCTCGGCCGGCGAGTTGCGACTCGCCTGCCACAACGGACCCTGGGTGAAGACCTTCTTCAAGGCGCCAGGGACAGCCGAGTACGACGTCGGGCTGCTGCTGTCGGACGAGGTCGGCGGCGAATGGGACATCTCGATGCCACGCACGACTGACACCATGGTCGCGATCATCTCCTGTCGAGGAGACTGGACGCTCACGGTCCCGTAGCCGCACGCCCGCCCTGTTGCGGTCCAACCCGTTACGATCCCATCAGTTGCGGTCCAGCCACTCCTCCTGGGCGGCCAACTCGGTCTCGGTGATCGCGTCGGCGAATCCGGGGGTCGCCAGATCGGGGTCGTCGGCCACCGCCCGTACGGCGACCTCGCGGGCCAGTTCGATGACAGGGGCGTGCTCCAGCACCCGTAGCAGACGCAGGCTGGACCGGGCACCGGACTGGGCGGCGCCGAGCACATCCCCCTCACGCCGCTGGGCCAGGTCGACCTCGGCCAGGGCGAACCCGTCCCGGGTCCGGGCGACTGCGTCAAGCCGCTCCCGGGCGGGCGTACCGGCCTCGGCGCTGGTCAGCAGCAGACACACACCCGGATGGGCACCTCGACCGATCCGGCCGCGCAGCTGGTGCAGCTGTGAGATGCCGAACCGGTCCGCGTTGCTGATCACCATCACCGAGGCGTTCGGCACGTCGACGCCGACCTCGATGACCGTGGTGGCAACGATGACGTCCAACTCACCGTGGGCGAAGGCAACCATGGCGGCGTCCTTCTCGTCTGCCGGCAACTGGCCGTGGACCACTCCGACCCGCAGCGCCGCGAGCGGCCCGGTGCGCAGCTCCTCGTACAGTTCGAGCACTCCCCGGCCGGGATCCTCCTCGTCGGCACCGGCACCTCGCCCGCGCTTCGGCGCCGAGGACCCGGGCGGATCTCCGATCCGGGTTGATCCGGGCGGATCTCCGATCCGGGTTGATCCGGGCGGATCTCCGATCCGGGGACACACGACGAAGGCCTGGCGCCCAGCAGCGACCTCTTCGACGATGCGCTGCCAGGCACGGGCCACCCACCCGGGGTGGGCCCGCTCGTCGACCACGACGGTGGAGACCTCACTGCGGCCGGCCGGGATCTCGTCGAGCGAGGACACCACCAGGTCGCCGAAGATCGTCATTGCCACGGTCCGCGGGATCGGGGTGGCCGTCATCACCAGCACGTGCGGACCTCCGTCGGTCCGGTCCGACAGGCGAGCCCGTTGCTCGACGCCGAAGCGGTGCTGCTCGTCGACGACCACCAGACCGAGGTCGGCGAACTGCACCCGGTCGGCGAGGAGGGCGTGGGTGCCGACCACGATCCCCGCCTCACCGGAGGCGATGGCCAACAGGGCCTCGCGTTTGGCCTTCGCCGGCAGCGATCCGGTCAGCAGCACGACCCGGGTGGCCTGCTCCGGGGCCGCCAGGGTTCCGCCGAGGCCCAGGTCACCGAGCAGCCGTTCGATGTTGCGGGCGTGTTGGGCCGCCAACACCTCGGTCGGGGCGAGCAACGCGGTCTGTCCCCCGGAGTCGACAACGCCGAGCATCGCGCGGAGGGCGACCAGCGTCTTGCCGGAACCGACCTCGCCCTGCAGCAGCCGCTGCATCGGTCGGTCCTGGGCCAGGTCGTCGAAGATCTGCTCCCCGGTCCTGAGCTGTCCGTTGGTCAGGGTGAACGGCAGCTGGGTGTCAAAGGTGTCCAGCAGCCCACCCGCCACCCGGACCCGCGGCACGGCATGGTGGGCGGCCGCGACCGCCCGGCGCTGTGCCATCGTCAACTGGGTCCGCAGCGCCTCGTCGAAGCGGAGCCGCTCCAGCCCCAGCTCGATCTCGTCGCGGGTCTGCGGCCGGTGCACGGCACGTAGCGCCGTCATCAGGTCGACCACACCGGCCTCCTGCCGTACCCAGTCAGGCCACGGATCCTCCAACTCGATCTGGTCGAGCACGATGCCGACACTCTCGGCGATCGTCCAGGTGGGCAACTTCCGGGTCTGCGGATAGATGCCGATCAGGCCACCGGCCTGGCTGATCCGGCCCATGGTCTCGTTGCGCTTGGCGCCGCCGACGACGTGGCCGTCCTCGTCGATGGTGACGAACTGCGGGTGGGTGAGCTGCAACTCGTCGCGGAACACCCCGACCTTGCCGGCAAAGATGCCACGCGCCCCGGCCGGCAGTTGCGACTCCCAGTAGGTCAACAGGGAATGGCCCTTGCGGGACGGGCCGCCGAAGAACGTGAGCCGCAGCGGAGCACTGCCGTCGGTGATCACCACCTCCAGCCGGTTGTTGGTGATCCTTGAGGAGTGCACGGTCGCGATCACCGCCGCCTCCTCCCCCGGGACGAGCTCGGCGAGGCTGGAGTTCTCCGTACCGGCCATCCATCGTCGGGGCACGTGCCGGAGCAGGTCGCCCACGGTGTCGATCCCCATCGCGGCGAACGGCTTCGCCGTCCGGTCCCCGAGCATCCCGGACAGCCGTCCGGCCAGGATGCGGGCGGTGTCGGTGCGCCAATGGGCACCGAGAGCGGGGGTGGTGGTCACGTCCGACACTGTAGAAGAACTCTCCGACAGTCCGCTCCGGCAGGCCCGATCCAGCCGTCTCCCAAGCCGTGCGGGCCGATCCCCCCGGGCCGAGGCGCCTTCCGGGCATGCGAACGGGCCCGGCGACGCAGAGCGTCGGCCGGGCCCGTTCAGTGCTGAGCGGTGTCAGCGGCAGGTCAGCGAGTGACCTTGCCAGCCTTCAGGCAGGACGTGCAGACATTCAGACGCTTGGCCGTGCCATTGAGGTTGGCGTGCACCGTCTGGATGTTGGGGTTGAAGCGACGCTTCGACTTCTTCTTCGACCACGGCACGCTGTGGCCGAAGCCCGGTCCCTTGGCGCAGACGTCACACACGGCAGCCACTGGACTACTCCTTCATACGGCGATCAACAAAGACTGAGTTCAACACCGTCTCGACAAGTCTCGACGGATGAGTGCCCGAGAGCTCTCGGGCAACCGGGACAGCATAGCCGTTGGCGCGGCACACCGCCAAAACGGGGCCCGGAGCTTCCGGCCTCGGCTCAGGATGCTGCGTACTCCCGTGCCATGGCGTCACCAGCCTGCTGCTTCCACGCCTGCACAGCGGCCGCCCAGGTGCTCAACGACTGCCGCCCCTGGATGATTCCGGCCATGACGTCGTTCAGGACGCGATCGGCGGCCGCCTGCTTGCTGACGGCGGTCTCGGAGAACTTGCCGTACACCGGATTGGCGACACCGTCGGGGATCATCGTCCGACAGTAGTCATGGACCAGCTTCGTCGCCTCCGGCCGGTTGGGGGCATAGATGTTGACCGACCCCATGTTCCCGAAGTAGGCCGGACCGGAGAACCCCTCGATCGGCGCGTCAGGGATGAGCGCGATCTGGCCGTCGGTGACCGTGTAGTGACGATCCCGGATCCCGTAGTTGAGGAAGCTGTACTCGCTGGTGCCGAACGGTGAGGCCAGGTAGTCGCCGACGCGCAGCAGTTCCTCGATCCGGGCCGCATCATCGGTCCTGCGCAGGCCGACGACGTCGACATACCCGGGCGGACCGAGGTGTTTGCGGGCGACGCCGCCGCCGTCCCACTTCGGCATGACGACCGCTCCGCAAGGGAAGGCCGCGCGCCCGGCACGGGTGTGCCAGGCCGAGAAGTTCTGCGCAAATAGTGCGGTCACCCCCTGGTCGAACCAGCCGACCGAGGAGCTGACATCGCTGTAGGAGTTGGGGTGGATCAACCTCTCGGCGAACATCGCGGTCACGATCTCGAGGGCCCGTTCGTACTCGGGCGACTCGTATGCGCTGATCCAGGTGCCGTTCTCGACCTGCCAGGCGTTCGGGCCGCCCAGCGCTTCGACGATGACCGGCACGGTCCAGTTCTGCGGCAACTGACCGATCGCGAAGATCCCGTTCGAGGCATCAGTCACCTCGCGGCACAGGTCGAGGAAGTCCTCGCCACTGCCCAGCGACGGCATCGTGTCGATTCCCTTCTGCTGCAGGATGTCACCCCGGGTCATCAGCACGGTCCCGGCGATCACCCGCGGGTTGGTCAGGCCCCAGATCCTGCCGTCGACGGTGCACACGTCCCACGCCGCGCTCGGCATGTTGGCGAGATTCGGGTACTTCTTCACGTTGTCGCCCGACAGGTACGGGGTGAGGTCGGTGAACATCGACTCCAGCACCTTCGGCAGTTGCGGCACCGCGGTGATCTGGGTGATCTCGGCCAAGGCGTTGCCGGCGATCGCCGTCTGGAACTTGGCGGTGTACTGGGTGCTGTCGACCGCGTTGATCCGGAAGCTGGTGCCCAGATCGGCCTCCATCTGCTTCCACCGAGCGTTCCGTTCAGCGGGGACGCCGGGCGGCACCCCCTGCACCATGAACTCGACCGGAGCGGACAGGTTCAGCGGCACCCGGCCGGTGCTCGCCGCAGGATCGGGGTACTTCAGGAACCCGTGGGGAACTCCGATGGTCGCGTCGCCGGGCAAGTCCGGTACGGGACCGTCGAAAGGGACGTAACTCGGCCGGATCCCGACCCTTGCCGTTCCTGTACTCGACGAACCAGTGGTCGACCCGGGACCATCAACCGGCTCGCCGGGACGACATCCGGCGGCCAGCATGGTCGCGCCGGCCGCGGCACTCAGACCGACTCCCCTGGCAATGAGTTGGCGCCGGGTGATCCCGGCCGCTGACATCTGCATGTGCTCCCTCTCCATGAACGCAACACCTCCGCGTGTCGCCTCTACGTAGAGGTGACGATAGGGACGGACCGGAGGCGATGTCAACGGCGGCGAGGAAACATGAAGGGCGTCGACGGCACACCCCGACACTTCGTGCCCGACGACGAGCGAGAGCTCAGCGCACAGCGACGGTGTCGCCAACCGGCGGCCCGCAGGGCACCAGGTCAGCCACCTCAGCGGGGTCGAGGGTTCCCTCGATGACCGCCAGCAGTCGTCGTACGGCCAGCGCTCCGACCTCGGTGCGCGGCATGGCGGTCGAGGTCCAGGTGAGCCCACGTCGCGGCCCACCCCTGGCGTCACCCAGGACGGCCACCGACAGCCGATCCGGCAACGAGACCTTGGCGCGCCGCGCAGCCCGCGCCACCACGTCGGCGCTCGGTTCGTCCTCGACAACCAGGGCCGTCACCCCAGACTCAGTGACCGCCGCAACCCAGCCCGCATCGACCTCACGCAGCGGCACGACCGCCAGATCCGGCGACAGCCGACGCGCCACACACCCGGCGGCGAAGCCGGCGAACCGGTCCCGGTGGGGCTCGTCGGTCCGCCCGCTCGGACGCTCGGCGATCACGTAGCCGATGCCGCGATGGCCGGCGTCGGCCAGCGTCGCGACGACGTCCTGTGCGGCCGCTCGATAGTCCGGAGAGACGAAGGGGACATGTCCTTCGCCGATCTCACGGCGCCCGATGTGGACGAAGCGGTAGCCCTCCTCGAGCAGCCGCCCGAGCTCGGCCCGGTCGGTGTGGAAACCGAGGATGATCGACCCGTCGGCCAACGCGAGTCGGTTGCTGCCACCCCGGTAGGCATGGCCGTCCCCGCCGGAGCCGACGAGCGAGCTGAAGAGCACCAGGTCACACCCGGCACGCTCCACCTCGCGCTCGATCCCGACGAGGTAGTCGTGGAAGTAGGTTCCCTGGAGCACCGACAGCGTCGGTTGGTAGGCATGGATGCCGATCAGACTGGTACGACCGCCGCGGAGCGTACGAGCGGCCAGGTTGGGACTGTAGCCAAGCCCAGCAGCGACCTCACGGATCCGTTCCTGGGTCGCCCGGGGAATGCCGGCCTCGTCGCCCCGATCGTTCACGACTCGCGACACGGTCCACTGCGAGACTCCGGCCAGTCGGGCGATGTCGGCCTGACGCGCAGGCTTACGTCCCGACGCACCTGTCGGTCGGCGATCCACCATCGTGCAGCTCCTCCTGCCCACGCCCGTTCGACCAGCCCCGCCGGGCCGCGATGCTAACACGCACCCCACCTCGCCGGGGTTGACGATCCGTTGACAGCGGGATCATCAGCCCCTACTTTTACCTCTGCGTAGAGGTAACCGTCAGAAGCCATCGAAGGGACCCACAGTGATCTGGGCCAACCTGCTCCACCTGAGCTGCAACATGTGGACCGACACCCCCAAACCGGAGACCGATGACGTTCCCCCGGGTTTCACCGATCACCTGCGATTCGACCAGGCAACCTTCGACACCGTCACCGAGGCGATGGCCGAGGCCGGACTCACGATGTTGGTGCTCGACGTGGGCGACGGGATCGCGTACTCCTCCCGACCCGAGATCAGTGCCACAGGCGCCTGGACCCGCGAGCACCTGGCCGGCCAACTCGAGCGCCTGCGGAGCCTCGGACTCGACGTCGTCCCCAAGCTGAACTTCTCGGCCCGGCACGACGCGTGGCTGCGCCGCTACTCCCGGATGCTGTCCACCCCGGAGTACTACGACGCCTGCGCCGACGTGATCGCCGAGGTCTGCGAAGCCTTCGAGCAGCCGCGTTTCCTCCATCTCGGGATGGACGAGGAGACCGCGAAGCACCAGCACGCGCTGCAGTACGCCGTGATGCGCCAGCACGACCTGTGGTGGCACGACCTCGACTTCCTGCTCGACCGCACCCGCGAGGCGGGGGTGCAGCCCTGGGTGTGGTCCGACTACGCCTGGAACCATCCCGAGGTGTTCTACGAGCGGATGCCGCACGACGTGATGCAGAGCAACTGGTACTACGGCAACCAGTTCGAGACCGATGAATCCGGACGTCCGCGCCCGATCCGCGACAGCGGAGAGTACTGGCTCACCTATCTCGACCTCGAGGATCACGGCTACGACCAGATCCCGACCGGCTCCACCTGGGAGTCGCAGGAGAGCCTGGCCCTGACCATCGACTACTGCACCCCAAGGATCGCCCCCGAGCGACTGCACGGCTACCTGCAGACACCGTGGCGGCCGACCTTGCCGCAGTACCTGGACGACCATCTGGCAGCCGTCGCCCGCGTCGGCGAAGCGATCACGAGGTGGCAGGACCATGCCTGAGTCCACCGACGTCACCACGCCGTACCACCACCGACCTGTCCCCCGGCTGGCCGAACCTCCGCTGCACCGCCATGACGTGGTGGTGTACGGAGCCACGGTCGCCGGCATCACGGCCGCAGTCGAGCTGCGGCGGGCCGGCCTCACCCCGCTGATCGTCGACCCGAGCGGGCATCTCGGCGGGATGACCACCTCCGGGTTGGGCCGTACCGACTTCGGCAACCGCAACGCCTACCGCGGTCTGGCCGCACGGCTCTACCGGGAGATCGGCGCCTTCTACACCGGGGCAGGGCGTGATCGCGAGGCGACCGTGCACGAGGACGGCTCGGTCTGGTATTTCGAGCCCTCGGTCGCTGAGCGGGTGCTGCGCCGCTGGATCGACGAGCACGAGATCGAGGTGGTGCACCGCAACCAGATCAGCAGCGTGGCGACCAGCCACGGCCGCATCACCAGCATCGAGGTCGAGGACGGCACCACCTACCAGGCCGACGCCTTCATCGACGCCAGCTACGAAGCCGATCTCGCCGCCCTGGCCGGGGTGTCGTACAGGGTGGGCCGGGAGGCGAACTCCGAGTTCGGCGAGACCGCCAACGGCATCCAGTTCGGCTCACCGCACCATCGGTTCAACCTGCGCGTGGACCCGTACGTCCGGCCCGGGCGACCCGACAGCGGCCTGCTGCCACTCATCAGCGAGGCCGCCCCGGGCACCCAGGGCGATCCGGACCTTTCCGTCCAGGCGTACAACTTCCGGCTCTGCCTCACCGATCGGCCCGACAACCGGCTTCCGATCCCCTGCCCCGACGGCTACGATCCGGCGCGCTACGAGTTGCTCGGCCGCTACGTTCGCGCCGGGGTGCTGGACGTGTTCGACCTGAACGTCGCGCTGGCCGGCGGCAAGACCGACATGAACAACCGGGGTGCCGTCGGCACCGACCACATCGGCGCCAACCACGACTGGCCGACCGGCTCACCGCAGCGACGCCAGGAGATCTTCGCCGACCACCTCAGCTACACCCAGGGTCTGCTGCACTACCTGCAGCACGACGACTCGCTGCCGGTCGCGGCCCGCGAACAGGCGCTGCAGTGGGGACTGCCGGCCGACGAGTTCACCGACACCGGCGGCTGGCCACGGCAGTTGTACGTCCGGGAGGCGCGGCGGATCGTCGGGCAGTTCACCATGACCGAGCCGCACGTACGGGGATTCCTCCCCGTTCCCGACGTGGTGGCCTTCGGTTCGTACGGACTGGACTCGCACCACTGCCGCCGCGTGCTGATCGATGGCGCCGCGGTCAACGAGGGCGATGTCGAGCACCCGGTCGGGAGTCCGTACGGGATCGCGCTCGGCTCGCTGCTCCCCCAGCCCGGCGAGTGCACCAACCTGGCCGTGCCGGTGTGTGTCTCGGCGACCCACATCGCCTACGGCTCGATCCGGATGGAACCGGTCTTCGCCAGCCTGGGCGAGGTGGCCGGGGTCGTCGTCGGCCAAGCGATCACCACGGGTCGCGCCGTCCAGGAAGTCCCGTACGCCACCGTGAGCGAGCGGCTGAACCAGTTGGCCTGATCGGCCGCCTCCCCGTCCGAACCTCACTCCCCAGACCGGCCACCCGGCACGGTCGTCCGATCGCCATGCCCAAGCAAAGGAGCCTTCATGGCCAGCAATGCGCATCATCGCTTCAACCCTGCGATTCCCGAGGACCCGAGTCGCCGCCGGCTCGTGCTCGGCAGCGTCGCCGGACTGGTCGGCGTAGGCCTCACCGGCCTGGCACCGGCCGTGTCGGCGCGGGCCGACACCGTTCCCATCGGCAAGGCGGACTACGACGCCATGGCCCTGGCGCTGGCCTCCCGCACCAGGGCTGCCAACGACGAGGGCGGGTCCTGGAGTTGGGGTTGGTCGCAGCTGTTGCTGTCGTACCTGCCGATGTTCGAACGTTACGGGGACCTGACCTACCTCGACCTGTTCATCGCCGACGCCGACCGACTGCTCGCGGCCCGAGACTCGACGCGCGGAGTGACGGACTACCTGGGCCGTTCCCTGCCGTGGTGGCGGACGGGCGGCCGCTACGCCACCGGAGCCGCCACGATCCCCACCGCTCAGGGTCAGGTCCAGCTCCGGATCGGGGTGAAGGGCAACTCCGCCGGCGTGGCCGGGACCGCAGTGGTCTCTCCGACCTCGGACGGTCGCTTCGACCTGACCGTGGTCGACCAGACCGGCAACAAGACCGACACCTTCACCGGGTTGTCCCTCGACCGGACCTCCGCCGACTATGTCGTTGACCGTCTCTACTGGGCCGAGCCAAATGTCACCAAGACCACGGTGAAGGACCTGCGGACCACCCCATCGCCCGACGACACGCTGACGGCCGGGACGCACACCCTGGTGTCGGAGTGGTACGTCAGTCTGGTCGGCACCGGGGTCCTGACCACCCCCTTGGCACGATTCGCGCGGACGGTGCGGCAGACTCCCGGCCTGTCGTCGACCTATCGCGACGCAGCGGACCGGTACCTGACGGCCGCGCTCGATGCGGTTGCCTGCCACGAGCCCGAGTGGGACGGTCACGGCACCTATCGGATGGACGTGGATGGGCCGTCGATCTCCCCCGGGGCCGACTGGCCACACAACCAGAACCTCGCCATCGCCACCACGTTCCTCCACGTCGCCGAAGCCACCACCGACCGGACGACCGCAGCCCGGGCCAAACTTCGGGCCTGCCAGCTGTTGCGCCGTTTCCGCTCCGACCTCGAACTGCAGGGCTCGGCCTACGTCTGGTCGTACTGGTGCCGATCCGACCTGGGCTACCGCGGCTGGACCCGCGAGGACCAGGTGTCGGCACGGATCCCGTACTGGAAGCCCTACCAGTCGCGTGAGGACAGCTCGCACGCCTACCTGGACATCCTCGCGATGGCCGAGGGACACCGGGTCGCCCAGGCCTTCACCGCGACAGAGATGCAGCGGTTCGCCAACACCTTTGCCGACACCGTCGCGACCACCGACGCTGCCGGCGGGCCGATCACCTACGACTACCTCGGTCGGGTGGGCGGACTGGGCGCGTACGACTCCCGGGCCGGCGCGTGGGCGCTGGTCGCACCGTGGCGCAGTGAGATCCTGCCGTTCCTCGACGACCTGTTCCGGGCGCGCAGCTACGTCCCGCAGTTCGGCTATCCGCCGCTGTCGTTGGCGTTCCTGGCTGCGGCGGAGCGCCCGTGACCCAGCCCATGGACCGGTTCCTGTGGGCCGGCGCCGCCCAGGTGGAGATCACCCCGCCGCTCGGTACCGAGTTGTCGGGGAACTTCGACGCCGTGGCCGCCACCACCGTGCAGCGACCGCTGTACGCCACGGCACTGGCGCTGCGCAGCGCGGCGACGACCGTGGTGCTCGTCAGCTGCGACGTGTTGATGATGCGGGCCGTCGATGTCGTGGATCCGGCGAAGGCCGGGATCGCCGCCAGGACAGGGATCGCGGCCGACCATGTGCTCGTGTCGGCGACGCACACCCATGCCGGCCCGGCGACGGTCGACCTCGGTGTCAGCGTGCCGGACCCGGCCTGGCTGACCCGACTCGTCGCAGCGATCGTCGAAGCTGCTGTGACAGCGGTCGATCGACTGGTCCCGGCCCAGCTCGGGTACGGTCAGGCTCCCGTCGCGGGTGTGTGCTTCAACCGGCGACACCTGCGTCGGGACGGCCTGGTCGAGTTCAACCCCGGGCCGGGCCGGACCGATCTGGTCGGTCCGGCCGGCCCGGTCGACCCCACCGTCACGAGTCTGATCGTCGAGGACCTCGACGGCACTCCCCTGGCCGTCTGGGCGAACCTGGCCGTGCACCACGTCGGCACCGGCAGCCGGTCGGCGATCAGCTCCGACTACTTCGGCGCCTGCGCCGAACAGGTCGCCGCGCTCCTCGGCCCGGGCGTCGTCACCCAGGTGACGAACGGCTGCTCCGGCGACATCAACAACATCGACCTCTCGGGCGCCCAGCCGACCACCGGCGCCCGACGGGCCTGGACCGTCGGCACCGCCGTGGCCGGAGCCGCCATGGCCGGCACCCTGATGGCGCCCCGAGACCGCGACGTCGAGATCACCGCCGAGACGGTCGACGTCGAGCTCGAGCGTGTCCCGGTCACCGAGGCCGACCTGACCATCGCCCGCGAGGTCCTGGCGGGAAACCGAACCGACGCTCCGTTCTCCTATGTCCGCGGCATGGCGATCCCCGTGTCCCTGGTCCACTGGCACGCCGACCAGCTCACCAAGCTGGCCACCTTGCCGGAGCGTGCGACGGTCCGCGCGTCGATCGTCACGATCGGCGACCTGTGCCTGGTCGGGCTGCCGGGGGAGATGTTCGTCGAGCTGGGCCTGGCGATCCGCGCTGCCTCGCGTTTCCCGGTCACCGCCGTGATCGGCCTGGCGAACGACCATGTCGGCTATGTGCCCACGGCGCGCGGTTTCGCCGAGGGCGGCTACGAGACGTGGCGCAACCAGGTCTCGTGGACGGCACCGGGCTCGGGCGAACGGCTGGTGGCCGCCGTGGTCGCGCGCCTCTCCGGCCCTAGCCGCCGATCCACCGCCGGCCCTACTTCAGGTGCAGCTGGAACTCCACCGGCACCCCACCCCGCCCGGCCACGTCCACGGTGACCGTGACGGTGGTGCCGGACCGCTGCATGCTCACTCGGTCCCCGGAGATCCGGGTCCACGGCGCATCGGCGAACTGGACCACCACGGTCGAGGCGGTCTGGGTCGGGTCGGACACTGCGACCTGAGCCGTCCCGGGAGTGCGCTTGGCCAGCACACAGGCCGGCCGATCCGCACCGATCCCGGCAACAGCACCCGGTCGCCAGAAGTTGATGCCGGTGAAGTTTCCCGAGGTCACCGCCTGCACCTCGGCAGTGTTCGCCGCGACCGTCACCGGAGGCTTGGCGGCTCGGGCCCGGGTGAGGGCTTCGGTCGCCTGTGGCAGCACCAGGTAGGCGTAGCTCCCGCTCCCGGTCTCGGGGTGGCGAACGTGCAGCGTGGCGTAGTGCCGGGTCAGGTCGACCTCCGAACCGCCGGTGTTGACGTCGCGCCAGGAGCCGGTCCGCGGCTGCACCGAGGCCGTGACCACGGCCGGTTCGAGGAAGACGTAGCCGCCGGTCCCGGTCAGGTGCGCCCACTGGGGTGAGACCAGACGTTGCTCGGCGGTGACCTGGTGCCGATCGATGACCAGCCGTCCGGCGGAGGTGCCGGTGTTGCGGTGCTCGACGACCGAGAGAGTACGACCGTCCTCGCCGGTGCGGACCCCGACCGACAGGTACGGCGCCACGCTCGCTCCGGCCTCCTTGGACCGGATCTCGACCGAACGCCCCAGGGCTCCGGCGGCGAGGTCCTCCACGATCGCCAGCGTGACCGGCTCACCGGCCGCCACCTGGTCCCGTACGGACTCGGTCACGTCGATCGCCAGCCAGGTGAAGGATCCACCGACCGGCGCAGTGGCCAGCGCCACGCCGATCGCGGGGCGGTTGTTCCAGGTCAGGGTCGCCTCGTCGAAGTCGCCGGTCCGGCACACGGTGATCGTGTCGGACGAGCCACCGGAGTCGTTGACCCGGGCATACAGGTTGAGGGTGACCGTGGCAATGTCGCCGCTCACCGCGTCCGGGGTGAACTTCAGGAAGCTCTGCCGGTTGTAGCCGGAGTTGGCACTGGTCGTCGACTTCACCAGCAGGGTGCCACCGGCACCGGCATTGGTGTCGGCCTTGGAGCCGTCGTTGGCGTGGGCATCGGCGACGACCGGCACCCGGGTCGCGACGGTCTGCGGGAAGCAGCTGATGTCAGATCCCAAGCAGGCAACGAAATCCGGGCCGGCCAGCCAGCTCTTGCGGGCGGACAGACCGGTCGATCCGGGGCCGATCAGATGCTGTCCGGCCAACGACCACTCCCCCAGCGTGGCACCGCCGGTCCACTCGTTCTGGGGGCAGTGCGCACCCCACTCCCCTTCCACCTTGGGTGGCAACGGAACGGTGTCGACCGTGGTCCCGGGTGGCGCGGTGAGGTCGGAGGTCGGCCAGAACTCGTCGTCGAAGTGACGATCATCGCTGTCCAGGTAGAGATAGGTCATCCCGGAGCTGGACTGGGCGGCCCCGTTGTTCTCACCGTTGCCGCACTCGTACCAGGTGATGCGGCGTGAGCACATGGCCATGGTCATCGCCCAGGCGTTGTCCCTGCCACGGTGCACCAGTCGGTCCATCCCCGGAAACAGTCGCGGCCCGTCCGCATCCGGCCGGGCGGCCACCTCGGAGCTCAGCAGTTCGGCCACCAACGCCGTACGAACGATGCTCGCCCCGTCCAGGATGTCGTGATCGGCATTCCCGGACCGGCCGGCCTCGATCCACTGCCGGCACAGGCCACGCCAGCGATCTCCCTGGGCAGGGTCGACCGCGCGGGCCAGCCGGAGGATCGCCTCCATGGCGGCATCCCCGTCATTGAAGCTGCGAGCCTTCTCCCGTGACACGGCCCGGCCACGGACCGCGTCCATCATCTGGCCGCGGTACACCAGCGGAGCGTACGAGCCCTCGACAGCGTCGTCGATGATCGACCGGCTCGGGTCGGTCACGTCATGACTGGAACCGGCCAGCAGCGCGAAGAGCTTCGACAGCCCGCCCAGCAGCACCACGCCGTAGGTGCCGGTGTAGCCGATCGTCGAGTGCTGCACGAAGGAGCCGTCGCGGAAGAAGCCGTCACCGCTGGTCACGTACTGCCAGGTGTCGGACAGTCCTTCCACCGCGTGGGCGAGCCGGTCGGCGTCACCGCCCACGATGGATCGCACGATCACCGCCTGGCTCAGATCGACCCGGTTCGCCCCGGTCGAGGTGACCACGGTCCGCGGTGGCTGGAACTGCTTCCACGGATCAGGGACGAACCAGTCGATGGCGGCGCAGTAGTGGTCGAGGTCGGACTGCTCCATGTGGTCCCGCAGGATCGCCATGCAGTCGGCCAGGGCTCGGGATGCCCCGATCTCCCACGACCACCAGTTGCCGTACTCGGCCTTGCCGTCGAAGTAGACCAGCCGATGCAGGTCCTGGCACCCGGCCAGGGCCACCGCGAGCACCTCGGCCGAGCCCTGGTGACGCGATCCGGGAGTGGCCCACGCCTTGGCCAGGGTGGCGAGCCGGGTGTAGCCATTGGCGACATTGGCGTCGGCACTCAGCGGCTGGTCGGTGAAGATCGCCGTACGGTCAGCGGTGTCGTCAACGAAGCCGAGGATGGTGTCCACCGAGTCGTCGAGCGTCGCCAGCGCAGTGGTGAACACGGGGTCGCTGGCGTCGATCTGGTCACGGCCGGTGAGCAGGTCGATCCAGCGCTGCCGCAGGGTTTCCCAGTCACCCTCGTCCAGCGGCGGAGCGGCCTGGGCCCACCCGACGAAGGTATGGCTCACGGCGGCAGCGACGCCGAGGGCGCCGAGCCCGGCGAGCACGGTGCGGCGGGACATGTCGACCATGATGCATTCCTCTCGTCATGGGGCCACGGTGACCCACGGGCCCATCGCTACCAGCCGGAAAGAGAAGTGAACAAGGAGTTCTTGCGCAGTTGTCGCGCAATGTCGTATCCCGGGTCGCACCCGCCCGGGACCGGCAGGAGGCGCCGAGGCGCGTTTACCCGTACCGTTGTCCCGTGGCTGAGACTGATTCCTCCCTTCCCGACGACACCCGTCCCGACGCGACCGGTCGGGAAGAGTCCGCCGCGCCGTCATTCTCCGACCTCGGGCTCGAGGGCTCGGTGCTGAAATCGCTCCAGGAGGTCGGGTACGAGACCCCGTCGGCGATCCAGGCGGCAACCATCCCGCTGCTGCTCGAGGGCCGTGACGTGGTGGGGCTGGCCCAGACCGGAACGGGCAAGACCGCCGCCTTCGCGCTGCCGATCCTGCAGCGGCTCGACCTGTCGCAGAAGACGCCGCAGGCCCTCGTGCTCGCGCCGACCCGCGAACTGGCCCTGCAGGTCTGTGAGGCCTTCGAGCGGTACGCCTCCCACCTGCGTGGGGTGCACGTGCTGCCGGTGTACGGCGGGCAGGGGTACGGGGTGCAACTCTCGGCGCTGCGGCGCGGGGTGCACGTCGTGGTCGGCACGCCGGGCCGGATCATGGACCATCTGGACAAGGGCACGCTGGACCTCACCGAGCTGAAGTACCTGGTGCTCGACGAGGCCGACGAGATGCTCAACATGGGCTTCGCCGAGGACGTCGAGACGATCCTGGCCGACACCCCGACCGACAAGCAGGTCGCACTGTTCTCGGCGACGATGCCGGCCGCCATCCGCCGCATCTCGAAGCAGTACCTGAACGACCCCGAAGAGATCACCATCGCCGGGAAGACCCAGACCTCGGCCAACATCACCCAGCGCTACCTGGTCGTGTCGTACCAGCAGAAGGTCGACGTCCTCACCCGCATCCTCGAGGTGGAGAACTTCGAGGGCATGATCGTCTTCACCCGGACCAAGAACGAGACCGAGACGTTGGCGGAGAAGCTGCGCGCCCGCGGGCTGTCGGCCGCCGCGATCAACGGTGACGTCGCCCAGGCCCAGCGGGAACGGACCGTCAACCAGCTGAAGTCCGGCAAGCTCGACATCCTGGTCGCCACCGATGTTGCTGCCCGTGGGCTGGACGTGGACCGGATCAGCCATGTCGTCAACTACGACCTGCCGATCGACACCGAGTCCTACGTGCACCGCATCGGCCGCACCGGACGGGCCGGCCGCAGCGGCGACGCGATCAGCTTCGTCACCCCGCGGGAACGCCGAATGCTCGGCATGATCGAGAAGGCGACCCGGCAGACCATCACCGAGATGAAGCTGCCCAATGTCGACGAGGTCAACGCCACCCGGCTGAGCCGCTTCGACGATGCGATCTCGGCCGCCCTGGAGAACCGGGAACGGATCGACCGGTTCCGCGACATCATCGGGCACTACGTGACCCACCACGACGTCCCGGAGTCCGACGTCGCAGCCGCCCTGGCGGTCGTCGCCCAGGGCGAGACCCCGTTGCTGTTGTCCGCCGAGGACGAGATCGAGCTCGACCGGGGCCGTCCGGTCCGCGACCGCAAGGAACGTCCGGCACGGGATGGGCAGGACGGTCCGCCGGCCCGTCGCCCCGGACGCGGTGGCGGAGAGTTGGCGACTTACCGCATCGCTGCCGGCCGCCGGCAGAACGTCGAGCCGCGCCAGATCGTCGGTGCGCTGGCGAACGAGGGCGGGATGCGACGCCAGGACTTCGGCAAGATCACCGTACGGCCCGACTTCTCGCTGGTGGAACTGCCGGCCGATCTCGATGCCGGCACGCTGTCGCGGTTGGCCTCGATCCGCATCGGCGGGCGGCCCAGCGAGCTGCGGCCCGACCGTGGGCGGCCCGGAACCGGTCCCCGTACGGGAGGGTTCCGCAAGGACAGCCGTGGTCGGGATGACCGCGGCCGGGACAACCGGCCGCAGCGCAAGGATCGTTGGTAGTCGCGAGCGCCGGCTTCGTGGTCGGCGCCGAACCCGAAACCGCCGAGCGCCCTCGGGGTGAGGTCAGACGGCGATGACCACGGGAACGATCATCGGCCGACGCCGGAAGGTCGCGCTGACCCAGCGGCCGATCACCCGGCGGATCCCCTGCTGCAGCCGGTGGGTGTCGGTGACCCCGTCGGCCATCAGCGAGTGCAGCGACTGCACCATCTCGGTACGGACCGAGTCGAAGACCGAGTCGTCCTCGACGAACCCGCGCGCGTGGATGTCGGGACCGGACAGGATCGTGCGGCCCTGGATGTCGACCACGCAGACGATCGAGATGAAGCCTTCCTCGCCAAGGATCTTGCGGTCGGTGAGGGACGACTCGGAGATGTCGCCGACCGTGGAGCCGTCGACGAAGATGTAGCTGGCCTCGATCTGGCCGACCACCTTGGCGACGCCCTTGGCCAGATCGATCACACCGCCGTCGCGAACCACGACCGTACGGGGAACGCCCGTCGCCTTCGCCAGCTCGGCGTTCGCCACCAGATGGCGCACCTCGCCGTGCACCGGCATCACGTTGCGGGGCCGGACGATGTTGTAGCAGTAGAGCAGCTCGCCCGCCGAGGCGTGGCCGGAGACGTGCACCAGGGCGTTGCCCTTGTGAACGACATGGGCGCCGAGAGCGGTCAGGCCGTTGATCACCCGGTAGACCGCGTTCTCGTTGCCGGGGATGAGGGAGGAGGCGAGCAGGACGGTGTCGCCCTCGGTGATCTCGATGACCTGGTGCTCACCGTTCGCGATCCGCGACAGCGCCGACAGCGGCTCGCCCTGTGACCCGGTGGAGATGATCACGACCTGGTCCGGCCGGTAGTTGTCGAGCTCCTTGAGGTTGATCAGGGTGTCGTCGGGGACGTTCAGGTAGCCGAGGTCACGGGCCACACCCATGTTCCGCATCATCGACCGGCCCACGTAGCAGACCTTTCGGCCGTGCCGTACGGCGGCATCCATGACCTGCTGCACCCGGTGCACGTGTGAGGCGAAGCACGCCACGATCAGGCGCTGGCTGCTCGAGGCGAACACGCGTTCCAGCGCGGGCAGGATGTCCTTCTCCGGCGTGGTGAAGCCCGGCACCTCGGCGTTGGTCGAGTCGACCATGAACAGGTCGACGCCCTCCTCGCCGAGCCGCGCGAAGGCACGCAGGTCGGTGATGCGGCCGTCGAGCGGCAACTGGTCCATCTTGAAGTCGCCGGTGTGCAGGACCAGACCCGCGGCCGTGCGGATGGCGACGGCCAACGCGTCGGGGATCGAATGGTTGACGGCGACGAACTCGCAGCCGAACTCTCCCAGCTCGATCCGGTCGCCCTCGGCGACCACCCGCAGTTCGGTGTCACGCAGCCGGTGCTCGCGGACCTTCTCCCGCAGCAGCGCGAGAGTCAGCTGGGAGCCGATCACCGGAATGTCGGGACGCTGCCGCAGCAGGTACGGGACCGCACCCACGTGATCCTCGTGACCATGGGTGAGGACCAGGCCGACCACGTCGTCCAGCCGGTCGGCGATGGCGTCGAAGCCGGGCAGGATGAGGTCAACACCGGGATGGTCGTCCTCGGGGAACAGCACCCCGCAGTCGACCAGCAGCAGCTGGCCATTGATCTCGAAGGCGGTCATGTTGCGCCCGACGTCACCGAGCCCACCCAGCGGGATCACGCGGAGAACATCTTTTTTGAGCTTGGGAGGCATGCGGGTTGCGGGCGTCACCGGCTCAGGCTATCGAAGTCCGGGCGTGTCCGCCCGTTGCCGTTCCCGGGTCCACGTACGAGCGGCCCAGGGGCGCGATTCGGACGGGGAAAAGGGAGGAGCCCGCAGACACCTGCTCGGGGGGTCAGGCGTTCGCGGGCTCCTCGTGGGAAATCTAAGCATGGATCCACGGTTACGCGCCAGTACTGACGACAAGAAACATCCAGGTCGTGGAACGCGTGGTGGACAGCCGCAAGGCCGCCGCGTTCGGTCGGCGGGATAGCATCACGGGGTGCCGGACACTCCACGCCCTCCCCAGGTACGCCTCGCCCTCCCTGCGGAGGCCGCTGCGATCGCGGCCCTGCAACGCCGCTGCTGGGACGCCGATCTGCCCGAGGACCTCCGCGGGTGGCTCCTGACCGAGGCAGATCTCGGTGACCTCACCGAGGTGTGGTACGGCGCCGTCACGGCTCCGCCCGAGGCGCGCTGCCGGGTGCTCGTCGCGATCGCCGGCACCGAGGACGGCGGTGCCCCTGGTGCCACCCCACCGATCGTCGGCTTCGTCACCACCGAACCGGCCTCTGATCCCGACAGCGACCCGTCCCAGGACGGCGAGCTCGGCGAGTGGCTCGTCGATCCTGCCGCCCGCAGTCAGGGTCACGGCTCGCGGCTGCTGAACGCGGCCGTCGACACCCTGCGGGCCGATGGTTTCCGCCGCGCCACCATCTGGGTCGCCTCAACCGACGACGGTCGCCGCAAGCTGCTGACCGGAGCCGGCTGGGCCGCTGACGGTGGCCACCGCGAGCTCGGCCCCGAGCGGGACGTGACGCTGAAACAGGTCCGGCTGCACAGCGACATCACCGAGGACTAGGCTCCGGTCACCCGCCCGTCGAGCGCCGTCGAGACGTCCCAGCGGGTCGAGCGGGGTCGAGACGACGACGTCAGGTGGTGGTGAAGGAGACGTCGGTGCCGGCCAGCACCACGGCGAGACCTTCGGTGCCGGCCGTCACCTCGGTCACGGTCAACCCGTCAGGCAGCGGCAGGTCGATGGGCTTCAGGTTCTGGGCCAGCAGACCGGCCACCAGATCAGCCGGCAAGGTGAACCCCGCCACCGCAACGGTCGGCTCGGCAAAGCTCAGCTGATGGGTGTCCGGGTCGATCACGGGACGGCCCGTCAGGGTGATCGGCACGGTCAGCCCTTGGAACTCCAGGTCATGACGGAGGGCTACGCGGCCACGCCCAGCATCGTCGGTCCCCGAGTAGCTGATCTCGGTTCCGGTGATGGCGGCAACCGAGGCCCAGGCCAGCCGACCTTGGCCCTGCAGGTCAGCCACGGTGATGGTGGCGAAGTTGTCCTGCTGGGTCACCCCGCGCAGCCACAGATCGACATCGCTCAGCGACACCGCATGTCCATCGACCTGCACGGTGGTCACCGGGGCGGTCACGTGAACTGCGTCGAGCCGTTGGGCCGCGACCTGTGTCAGGAAGGGCACGCCGTCGACGGTGACCTGGGGTGGCACGTCGAGGCCGAGCGAGGTCTGGACCCTGTCGGCGATCATGCCTTCGGCCCAACGTCGACCCAAGGTGTCTCCGAGCACCAGCAGGGCACCGATCAGGCCCAGCACGATGACGATCAGGATCGGGGCGAACCACGCTGGTCGACGGCGGCCCCGACGCTGTGACGACGGTGCCACCGATGGTGGTGTCGGAGATGAGTCGATCAGGGTTCCGCTGGATGCCGGCGCGTCCACCCTGACCTGGCTCCCGTCGCGCGCCTGGATCAGTGTGGGCGCCTCGGACCGTCGCCTCACGATGTCAGACCCAGAATCGTGTCGATCCCCTCCGTCAGGCCCGGGTGGCTGGGCACCCACCGTGCAGCGGCGATGACGCCGGGCATGAACGACACCCGGTCGAGAGAATCGTGCCGAATCGTGAGGGTCTCCCCGGGATCACCGAAGAGCACCTCCTGGTGCGCCACCAGTCCTCGGAGACGAACGCCGTGGACCCGGATGCCCTCGACGTCAGCGCCCCGGGCGCCGGCCAGTTCCTGGGAGGTGGCATCCGGGATCGCAGGCCGGTTCGCAGCGGCGCGAGCGGCGGCGACGCGGCGCGCGGTGGTGGCCGCTGTTCCCGACGGCGCGTCAGCCTTGTTCGGGTGGTGCAGCTCGATGATCTCGACGCTCTCGTAGAACTGCGCCGCCTGCTCGGCGAAGTGCATCATCAACACCGCACCCACCGAGAAGTTCGCGGCCACGACAACTCCGACCCCGGGCGCGGCCGCGAGCTGGTCCCGTACGGTCGCCAGTCGGTCGGCGGTGAACCCGGTGGTGCCGACCACAGCATGGATGCCGTGTTCGATGCAGTGGGCGAGGTTGGCCATCACGGCATCCGGGTGGGTGAAGTCGACCACGACGTCGGCCCCGGCGAGTCCGCCAAGGTCGTCACCGGCGTCGAGCTGGGCACCGAGGACCAGCCCTTCGGCCGCCTCGACCGCCCGGCACACCTCACTCCCCATCCGTCCACGGGCTCCGAGGACGGCGACGGTGGTGGTCTGGGTCGTGTCGGCGGTCATCGCCATCCTCTCGTTCGTACGGGAAAGCCTGTCGTGCTCAGAAAGTCCTGCCAAGTCTAGGTGGCAGTCGCCGCGCCCCCGTCCGTCTCCGCAGGGTTGCGCTTCTGCAGGGTTGCCGCACGGGCGTGCACAAGGACACCCGCGTGGACGATGGCCACGCAGCGCTGCTCGGCCGTGCCGGCCGTGGAACGCAGAACGGGGCCGCGCTCTCGTGGAGAGCGCGGCCCCGTCCTCGGACCGGATGACGACCGCAGTCGTCGTACGGGATCAGACCTCGACGATCACCTCAGGCTCGGCGGCCGGCTCGGTCGTCTCCGCGGGAGCCTCTTCGGTCTTCTCGACGACGGGGATCAACGACAGCTTGCCGCGGTCACCGATCTCGGCGATCTCGACCTGAATCTTCTGGCCGACGCTGACGACGTCCTCGACGTTGTTGACCCGCTGGCCCCCGTTGAGCTCACGCAGCTTGCTGATGTGCAGCAGGCCGTCCTTGCCGGGGAGCAGCGACACGAAGGCGCCGAAGTCGACGGTCTTCACGACGGTGCCGAGGTAGCGTTCGCCGACCTCGGGCATCGTCGGGTTGGCGATCGCATTGACCATGGCGCGGGCAGCCTCGGCGGCCTCGCCGTTGTCAGCACCGATGTAGACGGTGCCGTCGTCCTCGATCGACAGGTTTGCGCCGGTGTCGTCCTGGATCTGGTTGATCACCTTGCCCTTGGGGCCGATGACCTCACCGATCTTGTCCACGGGGACCTTCACGGTGATGATCCGCGGGGCGTAGGCGCTCATCTCGTCGGGAGCGTCGATCGCCTCACCCATCACGTCGAGCAGGGTGTTCCGGGCGTCCTTGGCCTGCTTCAGGGCGGCGGCGAGCACCTCCGAGGGGATGCCGTCGAGCTTGGTGTCGAGCTGCAGCGCGGTGACGAACTCGCGGGTGCCGGCGACCTTGAAGTCCATGTCGCCGTACGCGTCCTCGGCACCCAGGATGTCGGTCAGCGCGACGTACTCGGTCTTGCCGTCGACCTCACCGGAGATGAGGCCCATGGCGATGCCCGCGACCGGGGCCTTCAGCGGCACACCCGCGTTCAGCAGGGCGAGAGTGGACGCACACACCGAACCCATCGAGGTGGAGCCGTTGGACCCGAGGGCCTCCGACACCTGCCGGATGGCGTACGGGAACTCCTCCTTGGTCGGCAGCACCGGCACCAGAGCACGCTCGGCGAGCGCACCGTGACCGATCTCGCGACGCTTCGGCGACCCGACACGGCCGGTCTCACCGGTCGAGTAGGGCGGGAAGTTGTAGTGGTGGATGTAGCGCTTCTCGGTCTCGGGGGCGAGGGTGTCGAGCTTCTGCACCATGTCGAGCATGTTCAGGGTGGTGACACCGAGGATCTGGGTCTCGCCACGCTGGAACAGTGCGGAACCGTGCACCCGCGGGATGACCTCGACCTCGGCCGAGAGCGGCCGGATGTCGGCCAGGCCACGCCCGTCGATGCGGATCTTGTCGCGCAGCACACGCTGGCGGACGACCTTCTTGCTGAGCGAGTTGAACGCGCCGTGGATCTCCTTCTCACGGCCGGCGAACTGCTCACCGAGACGCTCGACGAGGCTCTTGCGGAGAGCGTTCTGGGCGTCCTCGCGCTCCTGCTTGCCGGCGATCTGCATCACGGCGGCGAGCTCGTCGGTGCCGGCGGCCTCGACCGCGGCGTAGACGTCGTCCTGGTAGTCCAGGAACTGCGGGAACTCCTGGGTCGGCTTGGCAGCCTTGGCAGCCACCTCGGCCTGGGCGTTGCACAGGGCCGCGATGAACGGCTTGGCAGCCTCCAGGCCCTGGGCGACGACCTCTTCGGTGGGGGCGGTACGGCCGGAGCGGACGAGTTCCCAGGTCTTCTCGGTGGACTCGGCCTCGACCATGGCGATCGCGACCTCGCCGTCAGGGCGGACCTGACCGGCCACGACCATGTCGAAGGTGGCGTCCTCGAGCTGGCTGACGGTCGGGAAGCCGACCCACTGGTCGCCGATGAGGGCGACCCGCACGCCACCGACCGGGCCGCTGAAGGGCAGACCGGACAACTGGGTGGACAGCGAGGCGGCGTTGATGGCGACAACGTCGTAGAGGACCTCGGGGTTCAGCGCCATCACCGTGACGATGACGTTGACCTCGTTGCGCAGGCCCTTGACGAAGAGCGGGCGCAGCGGGCGGTCGATCAGGCGACAGGCCAGGATCGCACCCTCCGAAGGGCGGCCTTCGCGGCGGAAGAAGGCGCCGGGGATGCGGCCCGCGGCGTACATCCGCTCCTCGACCTCGACCGTCAGCGGGAAGAAGTCCATCCCGTCGCGGACCGACGACGAGGCCGTGGTGGCCGACAGCAGCATGGTGTCGTCGTCGATGTAGACGACGGCCGAGCCGCCGGCCTGCTTGGCGAGCAGCCCGGTCTCGAAACGGACGGTGCGCTTGCCGTACGAGCCGTTGTCAATGACGGCTTCGGCGAACTTGAGTTCGGATCCCTCCATGGGATCTCCTTTCGCGCGGCGACAACATCGCCGCAGACGTGAAACGGCGCACGTCGACCGCGGAGATCGCTCACGGAAGGTCAAGGCCGGCAACTGGCCGGTCTTCGATCGAGGGCGTCGGAGCCAGTCGTACTTCAGTGCGCCTGGAAGGCGCGGGCTCCGCTACCCACTACCGAGGACCGGGTGGACCAGCCGGTGAACCGTTGGGCGACCACCGATGCATGATCGGCGTGCTCTTGGTTGGCCGCCACCACGAGTGACCCGCCGTGACGGCCATGTCAACTGTATCCGGCCGATCACCGTACGGCCAGTTGACACGACGCGGCCCGACAGATCACCCGATCACTCAGCGGCGTCCTCGATCTCGGCCAGCTCCGGCTCACGATCCCGCTCAGGGACAGTCTCGGTGTCCACGACGCCCTGGTCCGGGGTGTCGACCCGTTGCCCGTACGGTGGGCGCCGCCGATCCTTGACCAGCCCGACCTGACGTGTCGCCACGGTGACGAAGGCCTCGGCGTAGTGATCGCGATCGAAGTTTCCGAGGTAGTGGACCCGCGCACTGCGACGAGTCTCCGCCATGGGGTCGGACTCGAACATCCTCGCCAACGGGGTGACCCATTGCTCGGTTTCTCCGCACAGCAGGTAGGAGGCCTTGGCCAGCGGGAACTCCTGCACGAACCGGTCGGGGTCAGCGGCACCCGCAACCAGGGCGAACGGCTTCTCCGAGTACAGGAAGTCTGCGACGACTCCTGACACGTCTGAGATCATCGCGTCGCAGGCGTTGAAGCAGTCCGTGACCGACATCTCCACCTCGGCCTCAGCCCCGTAGCGATGGCGCGTACCGGTCTCCTTGGAGTGCTGCGCCAGCCGCTCGTGCAACTGGGCGATGACGTCCCTGAACTCCGGGTCGCGCTGACAGTACGGGTGCGGTCGGAACACGATCGAGCAGCCACGAGCGAGTAGCTGCTCGAACAGCTCCGGCGCCTGCGGCAGTGAGCTGTAGTCGGCATCGGCCTGATTGCCACGCCATGTCGGCGCGTACAGCACGACCGGGACCCGGTCGAGCTCGGGCAGTGGCACCTCGGCCACACCGATCGCCTCGACCTGAGGTCGGCCGACGATCTCGAACTTCTCCAACGGGATGTCGACACCGTGGTCCAGGTAGCGGTTGATCCCCGCCTGCCCGGCGACATAGATCTTGTCGAACATGACCGTCACCGGGTTGTAGCTGGCCACCTTGTCGCTGTCACCGTGGAGCAGCTGTACATGTGTGAGGTTTCCGTAGCGAACCAGGTGCGTGTTGGTGGCGGCGTTGTTCACGTAGAAGGCGGTCGTCAGGCTCGACGGGACGCATCGCCCGATGTCGGCGATGGAGCGAGCCAGCACGACCGGTGTCGTGCTGCTGAGCGCCGTCACGTCGGTGAAAGCACTCACGTTGCGCACCATCACCAGGTACGGCTGACCGATGCGCTCCAGGTACGGCAGCCACATCGCGACCTGGTAGGCCGATCCCTTCGGTGCGTCCCAGTAGAGGACGAAGCGTGGAGCGAGCCGCTCCAGGGCTGCCGGCAGCTCATCCTGGAGCCGACGCGAGTGGGTCCGGCGAGACAGGGCACTGCCCACGACGACAGCCGCGACGACCAACGACGGCAGGACAGCCACCAACCACCAGGCACCGGACTGTCCGAACAGGCCGAGGAGCAGCAGTACCGGAACGACGAGGTGCTGCAACACGGCCAGCACGACGAGCAGTACGTCAGGCGCACCGCCGGTGTCGACTCCCGGCACGTTCGCCACCCGGAGACCTCGGTAGCGACCGACCCGCCGCACCAGGCTCTCGGTCCGGACGCTGACCGCGAAGAGGGCAAGGGCGACCCAGGCAAGAGCCGGCATCGCGGGCGACGAGTGGACGACCGGTCCGGCCAGGCCCAGCACCAACAACAGTCGGGCCGACGTCCATGCACCCAGGCGATCACCGAAGTTGCCGGCCCGGCCGACCGCGACGACCCGCCAGGCGATGAACAACCAGCCGAGCAGCCACACCACCGTGCCGACGCCGGTCTCGCCCGCGAGCAGCAGGACCGAACCGAGGGCACAGACCGCGGCGTGGAACACGTTGAACACTTCACGCTTGTTCACGCTGGTCGTTCATCCTCTCTCGACCGGCCGTGACCACGGGTCCCGGCCACCGTTGGGAGCACGAGTGTCACTGGCGAACGACGAGGTTCTCGCTGTCCACGAAACGACCGACGTCGCTGTGGAGCATCTCGATGGCTGCAGCCACGTCCTCGGGCTGCATGATCGTGCTGGGGTCCTCATCCGGTGCGAGCTTGCGCCGCAGTGCGGTCGCGCAACGCCCTGGCGAAATCGTCACCACGCGGGTGCCATAGATCGCCAGCTCCTCCCGCAGGACCTGGCTCATGGCGATCAGAGCCGCCTTCGAACTCGAATAGGTCAACCAGCCGGACCGTCCGGTGATGCCGGCCGTCGAGGCGATGTTGACGATGAATTCGAAGGTGTTGCCCAGGTGTAGCAAGTGCTGGATCACCAAGAACGGGGCATACAAGTTGACGCCGATGGTCCGTTCGAAGTCGACGAAGTCGATCTCGTGGACCGGTGCCGGAGCGGTGAACCCGGCGTTGTTGACCAGGACGTCGATCTTGCCGTGCCGCTCCATGATCTGCGGCAGCAGTGCAGCAATGGCATCGCGATCGAACAGGTCGATCTGGTAGCAGGTCAGCGTCTTGCCGTGCGGGTTGTTCTCCCGCATCTCGGCCTCGGCCACGGTGAACTCGTCCGAGGCCCGCGCCAGCAGCACGAAGTCGGTGATGTCGTTGTCCGCCTGGAAGAACCGCTCCGCGGTGGCCAGGCCGATACCCTTCGACGCACCGGTGATCAGGATGGACTTACTCATCCTCGTCCTCCCCCGCCAGCAGGTAGCCGGCCAGCCGCACATCGGTCTTGGTCGTGATCTTGAAATTGCGGTCACTGCCGGTGAGGAAGAACACCTCGGCGCCGGCCACCGCGCACAGCGTTGCGTCCTCGGTGAAGCTCAGCCCCTCAACCTTGGCATGGTCGTGTCCGGCGACCAGGACACTCTTGCGGAACTTCTGCGGCAGTTGGACATTGCGCAGCTTCGAACGATCCAGGGCGCCCGTGACCCGACCCGACTCCGGATCGACCGGGGCCACGGTGAACGGGATGTCGAGCATGTAGCTGACGTTCTCGTGCTCGTCCGCGATGAGACGACGGAAGTCGTCGGCCGACACCAACGGCCGGGCGGTCTCATGGATGATCACGTTGTCGTTGGAGCAGACTGCCAGCATCTTGGCCACCGACTCCTGTCGGGTGTCGCCGGCTTCCACGTAGGTGATCGGTGTCTTGATGGCGTAGTCGGCCACGACCTTCTCGATGTCGGGACGCCAGCCCTCAGGGAAGTTCAGCACGATCTGGTCGATGTCAGGGATCTCGTCCACGGCAATGAGTGGATAGACCATGGCCGGAACGTGGTTGACACGGATGAGCTGCTTCGGTCGACCGGCAGCAACACGCGTGCCCACGCCGCCGTTCAGCAGGGCGAGGGTGTACATGGACGACACCCTAACGGCTCACCGCCACGTGTGAGTCCAACCCGCAACAGCAAGTTCATCCCCGTGTCATGTCGCCTTGGCGACACCGTCACCTGGCCCTGCCCCGCAGACGGCGCGCCACCCGGCGCACCAGGGGTGGCACGCGCCTCCTGGCCGGCACCACGTCCACCCCTCGCAGCAGACCACGCCATTCACTGGGAACATCCAGCCCCGATGCCGGTGCCACCGCCTGTTCCGGGCCACCGTCGGCGAAGTACAACTCAGCGGCATCCTGCCCTGGCGACCGGGGCAATCGCACCGCATGGAGCTGGGCACTCAACCGGCGTGACTTCAGCGAACTGCGCACCCCGCCGCTGACCAGCCAGAACTTGGGCTCCTTCGCCGCCTTGGTCGACACCAACGCGGTGAGCCCTGCGGACTCCTTCACCAGGCCAACCAGACGAGCACCTCCCGCGGCGGAGGCCAACTTGACCTTCAACGACAGATTCTCGAACGGGTTCGTGTAGTACACCTCGGCCGTGCGGCCCTTCACGCCGTCGTCCACCACGCGCGGTGCAGTGTCGATCGTTTCGGCGCGAGTCGCCCCGACCCGGGTCTCGACCGTCGTCCCTCCGAACACCTGCTGGACGAACAGGTCCCAGATCCCCTCGGTGAGCACCTGGGTGTCCACGCTCGCCCGGACCGACCAACCGACAGCCGCCGCGGCGTCGGCCTCGACCTGCTCCTCCAGACGCCAGCGCTCCTCGGCGCCGGTGTCACGGTGACGCACCAGCACCACGACCTCAGGGGCGCGGGACACCGAACGCTCGACCGAGATCGTCAACGTGAGAAGGAGCCGGGACCGCTCGAGGGTGACGTCCTCGAGGCGGACCAGGCCCCGCGCGGTGGCACCCTCGACCATGTCGGCCGGAATCTTTGTGGCCAGACCGTCAGGCAGGAGGTAGCGAAAACTCCCTTGCCCATATTCGACGCGAGGGCGGAGCCGGTCACGGTCCCATTCCAACAATTCGACCAGACCATTTCGATCACCGGCAATGGCGAGGGCGGCCCGCATTCGGTCCATCGGCGACAGTTCACGGGAAAGTTCGTCGTCGTAGTGATCACCGAGGACGGTCCGGAACTTTTCGATCACCTGGTCCTGCGCTTCAGGCGCGAGTTTCAGGAAACCAGCGTTCACCATCGTCGGAACGTTGAACCTGACCGGTCGCTTCAACAACGTCTGACGCAGGTGACCGGGCTTGGTACCCTCGACGATCGCTTCCACCAGCGCCTCGGTGCGGTCGGCCGACTCGATCGGGTTGGTCCCGGTCGCGGTCAGGTTGGTCCCGTCGCCGCGGTCACGGATCAGGAAGTACTCGCGTTCGGCCAGGATGCTGATCCGGTTCGCACCGAGGTAGGCACGGGCCACGAACGGCGGGTCCTCCCCCCGTCGCAGGTGGACCGGGAAGCGGAGGCCGAGCCGCTCGATCAGCGTACGACGGTAGAGCTTCCACGGACCCAAGGTGCTGAACAGGTTGTCCTCGATGAGGTCAGCCACCGGCTTGGTGACGACGAAGGCCGACTTCGGCGGCTTGCGTCCACCGAGACCGCCCGGCTTGGCCACGACCATCTCCGAGTCGTTCCGGTCGGCGAAATCCGTCAGCTCGCGCAACGATCCCGGAGTGAGTTCGTCGTCGGAGTCGAGGAAGAACACGTACCTCCCCCGGGCGACACCCAGACCGGTGTTCCGTGGTCCGCCCGGGCCGCCGGAGTTCTCCTGGTGCAAGGCGGTGATGAAATCATGTTTCGCGGCGAACTCGTCGATGATCTGCGGCGAACTGTCGGTCGAACCGTCATCGACGGCAATGACTTCAATTTCGCCCGGACCCATACCTTGGTCAATCGTGGAGGTCAGCGCCAGGGCAACGAACTTCTCCACGTTGTAGACCGGCATGATGACCGAGACGATCGGATTGTCGTCATTGTTCGCCGCCATGGCCGCGATCGTACCGCACAGTTGTCAGCTGTCGATGGCGCGCAGGGCGGCGTCGACGAACCGTGTGTCGCGCCGTCCAGGCGGCACGCTGCCCAGGTAGTGGGTGCGAAGTTCTCGCCGTACGGTGGCCAGATCGTCCCCGGTGAGCAGCCGTTCGATCCCCTCGGCCGGGTCTGCCGCCAACACGCGGACGGCGGCGCGCTGGACCGGCAATTCACCGGCTCCACCGACGTCCACCACGCCCAGCGGCTTGCCCGTGGCCAGGTAGTCGGTCGCCAGGCTCGAGACATCGGTCAGGAGGATGTCGGAGAGGTCGAACAGGCCGAAGACGTCGGCATCCATGACCTGGTCGCTGGTCAGGTGGCCGGCCTTGCCCGGCGCAGCCCTCAGACGAGCGTCGATGCGGGCAACGGCCGCCACCGAGGCGGCGTCTCGATGCGAGAGCGGGTGCGGACGGAAGATGACACGCGCTCCCCGGTCCAGCAGTCCCTGTACGAGCGCCTCGCCGGCGGGTAGGGAGCTGAACGCCATCTCCTTGACCCCACCGCGCCAGGTGGGGGCGTAGAGCACGGTCGGGTGTCCCGGCACGGGCGTGGTGTTGTGGTCGGCGAGGTCTGCGATCTGGGGGCGGCCGACGATGACGAACTTCTCCGCCGGAATCTGGACGCCGTGGTCGGCGAACCGGTCGATCGCGGCCTGCCCGGCGACGAAGACCTGGTCGAACATGGCGATCATCGGGTGGTAACTCGCCGGTTTGTCGGAGTCGCCGTGGTTGAGGTGGACATGGGTGCGGTCCAGATGGCGTACGCCATCGACGCAGCCGGGATCGGTGTTGACGTAGAAGACCGCACGAATCGATCTGACGAGGACACGTTCCAGGCCCGCCAGTTCCGGAGTGGCCAGCACCGGAACACCGATGTCGCCGAGCAGGTCCAACAACTGCTCGTCACGGACGACCACGACGAACGACTTCCCCGTCGCCAACAACGGTTCCACCCACATCCGGACCTGATAGGCACCCGCCCCGCTGCCGCTGTGATAGATCGCGAACTCAGGCCGGTGGTCGTCGAGGGCAGCCACCACTGCGTCATCGACGGTGCCGTGGCGACGATCCCGGACCGCCGCGCGCAGCCCGAGCGTGGCGCGCACCAGCAGCCCGACGGTCACCAGCAGGACGGCCACCCCCACCACCTCACCGATGACCCGTACGGCATCGGAGGTGAGCAACCTCGCGACCCACACCACCAACAGGCCGACGACCAGAGCCAGGCCGGCGACCGCGAGAGGACGAATGTAGGGCGAACCCTGGACCGGAGTGTCGGAGACACCGGGCAGGTTGCGAGCCCGCACCCGAGGCCGAATCCGCTCCCCCAGCATCGGGTCCAGCAACCCGGCAACAGCCACGAGGACCCCGGCGAGGACGGCGCCGATCCCGGCCTGTGCCAGGTCGACGAGTTCCACCACGACAGCGATGGCGACGACCACACCGATCGACGCCAGCACCGGCCGCGGTCGCCGGCCAGACTGCACCATCACCGCAACCAGGGCGACGACGGCCGCCGCGGCGACCAGCGGCGCGGGTGCGCCGCACAACGCGAGCGCGAGCGTCACCGCGGCAAGGCCTGCGGCCACCGCCACTGTCGAGCCGAACCTGCGCGCCACGGACTTCATGGTCGATCCGTCATGACTGTGCTGCACGCAGCCGGGGCGAGGCGAGGATCGCAGCGAAATGCCCCAGGCACACCAGCCAGATCGCCGGGGCGAGGATGCACACCGCCCATCCGAAGACAGCGGTGTCGCCTACGAAGAGACCGACGACTCCGAGGACGATCGCCACCAGGCTCATCTCGACCGAGTGGAAGATGCGGTGGAAGGGAAGGAACCGGGCGAGACGACGGAGTCGCCCGAGCAGGGTCCCCGCCGGGACGGCCTTGGCTTCCTGGGTGTCGGGCAGCTTCCCGAGGTCGTTGAATGACCGAGCCACGTGAACCATGTCGTTCAGTGCCTTGTTCACCAGGATTCCGCCCATCAGCAAGGCACCCAGGAACGCCATCAACCACGGTTCGGCGATCGGTTCTCCCCCGGAGACCAGACCGGAGGCCCGCAGGCCGAACGCCAGACCCACGAAACCCTCGGTCGTGTAGTGGGCGACCCGGTCCAGGAAGACTCCGGCAGGACTGAACTGCTTGCGCCACCGAGCGAGCTCACCGTCGACACAGTCGAGGTACATCTGCAGCTGGGCGAAGAGGACGGCCAGCAAGGGTCCCCAGATGCCCGGGATCAACAGTGAGCCACCGATGCACCACCCGCACAGGATCATCAGACCTGTGACCCCGTTTGGCGTGATCGGCGTCGGCACCAGTAGCCGCGTCAGGTACAGCGATCCGTGCCGCAGGTACTCGCCGGACCAGTGCTCGGCGTTCTTGCGACCACGCACGCTCGGGGGCTGGGACACGGCGCGCAGTTCGGCGATGGCCGGTCTCGGTGATGCCTCGTTCACTCAGCCTCTCCAACGGGCGACAACAGATCGTTCACCCTAGCGCGATCCCGCCCGATCTCAGATGACCGGCCATCGCCCGGCACGCCCCATTCGGAAGACCGTGGCCCAGGACAGCTTGCGGTGCGGCTCCCCCTTGGCCCAGGGATGGTGCCGCCACCCCTGCCACCACCCGGCGAACCAGGGACGCAGGTACTCGGGGCGGCGACGCCAGCGCACCAGTTGCACCAAAGTCCAGGAGCCCACGTACCACCAGCTGACCGGCCACGGCAGGTTGCGTCGGCCGAGCCACACCCGGTTGCGGGCATTCTTGGTGAAGTAGTCGGCGTGCCGTTTCGGGTCGATCACCGGGTGTCCGGCACGCAGGTGGCCGAGGTAGACCGTACGGCTGCCCACGTCCCACACCCGCCAGGCCAGCTCGATCCCCTCGTGGGCGTAGAAGAACGGTGCCGGCCAGCCGAGGGTGGCGTCGAAGACGTCCCGTCGCAGGGCCACGGCCATCTCGACCACGGAGAAGACGTTCGACGACTCGTACGCACTGCCCTTGCGCAGACGCGGAATCCATCGGGGCGGCGCGTCGTCGGGCTGGTCCGGATCGGTGATCCGCGGTTGGATCATGCCGAGCGTCGGGTCCGCCCGGAACTCGGCGGCACAATTGGCGAGGAAGTCGTCGTCGAGCAACCAGGCGTCGTCGTCGAGGAAGAACAGGAACTCGCCGCTGACGTGCGAGACCCCGGCGTTGCGCCCTGCCGGGATGCCGACGTTCTCAGGCAGGTGGATCCCCGTGACCCCGTCCGGCAGCCCGACCGGCTCCCAGGCATTGCCCACCACGACGATGTCCAGGGTGACGTCGCGCTGGCGCAACAGCGAGTCGAGTCCCCGGGCGAACTCTGTGGGGCGGGTGCCCTGGGTGAGCACCACGACACCGAAAGTGGCTGGTGCCATGCTGTCGTCGGCCTCAGGCATCGCGTTCCCCTCCGGGGCCGGGTCGTGCGCCGTGATCGTCCGGGACTCGGTCTCCATCCCCGGGAGCCTAGACGCTCCGGGGCGAACAGCCGTGCTCCCAGCGCCGTCGGCGGGCCGCACCTCAGGTCTGCGAGCCCACACCGCCCGGCGATGCCGCGAGGCGGGCGGGCAGGCTGCGGGCCACCACTACTCCCACGACGAGCCCGAAGACGCAGCCGATGCCGAACTCGACGAGACGGTCGATCCGCGCGTACTCACGCAGCACGTCGGCAAGCATCAGTGCCGCAAGCCCGCCGGCGGCGATGCCCAGAACGCGACGACCACCGCCGATGACGAGCAGTCCGAAGCCCCAGCCCAGGTACCACGTCCGGAAGGCGTCGAGCGCGAGGGACGCCGCCGACAGGCCGACTCCAGCGATCAACACCGGACGGCGGCGCCATCGCACCAGGAGCGCCAGGAACGCCAGGACGAGAACCCCCCGGACCGACCACAGGACGACAGCCGGCAGCCATCCGGGGAGGGCGGAGGTTGCCAGACCGGTGAGGCGATTCGTCACGGTCATCACGAGGGAGAACGGTGCGAAGGTGGCTGCCACGCCGGGCACGCTCATCGCGTTGGTCCATCCGAACCCGAGGCCGCACAGCAGATGGATGACGATGAACGCACCCAACGCGACTCCGACCACCGTGGCCACCGCGACGATCACCCTGACCACACCCCGACCCCCCGGACGGATCTCGTCGCGCCCTGTGCGGGCGACGATCACTCCGGCAAACACGGCGGCCAACAGCGCCGGCTGCTTGAAACAGGCCGCCGCACCGATGAGCAGCCCGGCCCAGAGCCACCCGTGCCGCCTGGTCGCCAGCGCGATGGCGAGGATTATCCCGGCGCCGGCGGGTGCGTCGTTGTGCCCGCCGCCGATCAGGTGCGCGATCGTCATCGGGTTGAGCACCGCCCACCACAGGGCGCGACCGGCCGGGATGCCGTGCTGCCGCCCGAGCACGACGACACCGACCCCCATACCGATCACCGCCAGCACCGAGATCAAGCGCAGCGCAAGGATCGCCGCGGGCACCGAGTCGCCTGCGAACCAGACCGCGGCCGCTTGGAGCCGCAGTGCCAGCGGTCCGTAGACAGCTGTGGTGCCGTGCCAGTACGAGCTGACCACGTGCGCGAACGGCCCAGTGTCCTCGCTGAGGCCGACCACGTAGGGATTCATGCCGTGCAGCTGTTGCCAGCCCTGGTCCGCATAGGCGTACATGTCGGCGCTCAGCAAGGGAGGAGCCGCCGCCATCGGCGCCGCCCAGGCGACTGCGGTCCACACGGCGCGCCGCGTCGACAGCGCCACTCGACCGCACAGGCACCACGCCACCACAAGCAGCACCACACCGGTGATGGTCATCGCCATCGGTGGGGTCATCTTTGCGAACTGCTTTCCGACCCGCTCCGCTCCGCCGGAGTGGTAGCCGAAGGACTCCGGCGTCAGCAGCCAGGCACCGACGGCCAGCGACACCGCGCCCACGGTCCCCAGGCATAGCCCCACCACCCACGCTGCCGTGGCTCGCGATCTCGTCACCGGGACATTCTCATGTCGAGGATGCCTGGTCAGATGTTGGTTCAGAGGCGAGCGGCTCGGCCGCGACGGGCTGCAGTGTCCTGTCCGAACGACCGACGGCACGCAGGGACCGGATCACGAACACGCCGACCAGGATTCCCACCGCAACTCCGACACCCAGCTCGCCGAGTCTGTCGAACAGCGCGTGCTCGTGCAACACGTCAGCAATCATCAACGCGCTGATCACGCCCGCAGCGATGCCCAGTGTGCGTCGCCCGGCTCCGAGCACCAACAGGCCAAATCCCCAACTGAGGTACCAGGTGCGCAATCCATCCAACGCCAGGGCAGCCACCAGCAGGACGACGGCAACCAGCAGAACCGGGCGGTGCCACCAGCGGCGCACCAACAGCAGCACGCCGATGGCCAACAGACCGCGGACAATGCCCAGCACCAACCCCGGCACCCAAACCGGCGGCAGCACCAGGGGCGCGCCGGTGGCGAGGCCGATGATCATCAAGATCACCGACGAGGGTGCCCACGTCCGCACTGATCCCGGCACCGCAAGTGCGTTGATCCAGCCGTATCCGAGGCCACTGATCAGATGGATCAGGGCGAAGGCTGCCACCGCGACGACCGAGACGCCGACCACGGCGAGGACCATGCGAGATGGATGAACCTTCTCCCGGGCACCGTGACCGAAGCGGCCGATCACCAGTCCGGCTGGCACGGCCGCCAGGATTGCCGGCTGTTTGAAGCAGGCCGCCACGCCGATGAGCAGGCCTGCCCACAGCCAGCCGAAGCGTCGCGTGCCCAAGGCCAGTCCCATCGTGACGGCAGCGGCGGCCGGTGCGTCGTTGTGGCCGCCGCCCACCAGGTGCACCATCGTCAACGGGTTGAGGACGGCCCACCAGAGGGCCTTGCCCGCAGGGATGCGCGTGTGCCGGGCCAGCATGACCATGCCGACACCCATGCCGACCACCGAGATCACCGAGATCATCCGGAGCGCGATGATCGTGGTGGGCACCGAGGATCCGCCGACCAGGACGGCCAGCGCCTGGGCCCACAGGGCCAGGGGTGGGTAGGCGGTGATGGTGCCTCGCCAGGCCCTGATGAGGCGGGCAAACGGCCCGTCGTCGGTCCCCAGGCCCACCACGTACGGATTCATCCCGTGGAGCAGTTGCCACCCCTGGTCGGCGTAGGCGTACATGTCGGTGCTGAGCAGAGGAGGGGCCACCAGCATCGGCGCCCCCCAGGCCACCGCGGTCCAGACTGCCTTGGACAATGTCAGTTTCACCCGTGCACACAGTGTCCACGCGATCACCAGCAGCAGCACACCGCCGACGATCATGGCCGCAGGCGGCCCCATCAGGAGAAACTCCCGCGGAACCTTCTCCGCCCCCAGTGAGCCGTAGCCGTACGACTGCGGCGTCAACTGCCATCCACCGATCGACAGCAATGCCGATCCGATCACACCCAGCCCGAGCCCCAACCCCCAGAGCACCGGGCCCGAAGACCTCGTCACCGGCACATTCTCACAGGTGTTTCCAAGTTGCTGTGCGTCACGACGACACACGACCGGCACGCCAAGGACGGAGCACACCCAGCACCCGAGAACGACGAAGCCGCACCGACTCGTCGAGTCGATGCGGCCTTCGTCAGGAACTGAAGGTCAGCGGCGCAGGCCGAGACGCTCGATCAGCTTGCGGTAGTGATCGATGTCGTTCTTGGCCACGTAGTTCAGCAGGCGGCGACGCTGGCCGACGAGCAGCATCAGGCCACGACGGCTGTGGTGGTCGCCCTTGTGCTCCTTGAGGTGCTCGGTCAGGTGCGCGATGCGCTTGGTCAGCACGGCGATCTGGACGTCGGGCGAACCGGTGTCGCCCTCGTGGGTCGCGTACTCGGCGATGATCGCCTTCTTGTCCTCGGCAGTGAACGTCATGAACGCTCCCCTTCTGTCCGTTGCGCGGCGCCCCGCTCCTCGTGTTTCCCCTTCCGGGGTCGTACCGTTGGAGTCCACATCTGGTGGTTCGGAGCCCTTGGTGATCCGCGGCCGTCGTGACGGCAACCCCGCCACCCTACCCGGAGACCACGGCACAGCACCAATTCTGGAGCGCCCCACCTCGACGGATCGACCCTCGGTCACCATGAATTCATCGAATCGTGACTCGTCCCAGCTTGATCTTGACACGGCGCCATGACCGGGCCGAGGTCACACGTCGCCACCTGGGCAGCTAACATGCGGCTCTGTCCCGACCGCCCCCCAGGGAGAGCAATGAGCTTTGCAGCAGGTGTGTGCCACACGCTGTCACGCGTGTGGGCACGTACCTGCCGAGCTCGCGCGCGCTGGTATCGGTTGGTCGACCGCCATCGCTCCGCTCCCGAGGGCTTCCTCCCTGTCCGCCTCGGCAGCGTCCCACACACCGCTCGGGGCGTCACCCATTACGACTCCTGTTCGGCGTTCGACGACGCCTTGGGCCAGGTGCGAGCGGCCCTCGACGACGCCGGGGTCCGCCAACTCGAACTCCCGGGAGAGGTCGGTGCCCGCCCAGTCCTGGTTGCTGACGGGTCGAGACCCGACAAGATCGCCGGCGCGCTGCAGACCCTCGCCCAGGATCCCGCCTGGATCGCCATCGTCGACGACCGGTGGCCGATCCGTCACCTCAGCTTGCATGACCTGGCCAAGTCGCTCGGGGAGCTGCCCCGCCGGGTCCACTTGACGCCGGTCCTGGCCGCCCCGACGGGACGAGTGCTGACCACCACGGCCGACGCAGTGACGTTGGAGATGTGGCAGATGGTCTCTGACACGGCAACTCCTCGTTTCGATGGTGGGATGCATGAGCCCGGCACATTGGTCGCTCCGCCCGGAAACGCCAAGTACGACTACCTGACACCTTCGGCCTGGGCCGAGCTCGATGCGAATGGTGACGACGTACCCGGCCGCCTTCCCCATCTGCTGTCGGTGACCGAGCCCATCGATGCCGTCTACACCTGGGTTGACGGCAAAGATCCCGAGTGGATCCGCCGTCGCGATGAGGCCATTGGCCGTGGGGATGCCGCTGGCGTGCACGAGACAGCCATCGCCTCGGCGCGTTTCACCGACCGGGACGAACTCCGGTACTCGTTGCGGTCGCTGGAGATGTACGCCAACTGGATCAACCGGATCCACATCGTGACCGACGGCCAGGTCCCCGACTGGCTCGACACCGACCATCCGCGGATCAACCTGGTCGACCACCGCGACATCTTCAGTGATCCCGCTGTGCTGCCGGTCTTCAACTCCCATGCGATCGAGTCGCAGCTGCACCACATCCATGGCCTCACCAACCGCTACCTGTACTTCAATGACGATGTCTTCTTCGGACGACCGGTTGCCCCGGAACTCTTCTTCGGCGGTAACGGCACCACCAAGTTCTTCCCCTCGTCGTTGGTTCTGGAGCCCGACGCACCCTCGGAGCGCGACATGCCAGTCCTGGCGGCCGCAAAGAACAACCGGGCACTGCTCGAGCAGACCTTCGGCCGAACGGTCACCCACAAGTTCGCCCACACGCCACACCCTCAGAGCAAGCCGATGCTCCTGCGCCTCGAGGAGTCCTTCCCCGACGTCTTCGCCAACGTGGCTGCTTCACGCTTTCGGAGCCCTCAGGATGTGTCGATCGCGTCCTCCCTGCACCACTACTACGCCTACGCCATGGGGCGGGCCGTGCCCGGAGCGCTGCGCTTCACCTATCGCAATCTCGAAGAGGTTCGTTCGCCACGCGATTTTGCGCGCCTGTTCGACGAGCCCGGCTATGACGTCTTCTGCCTCAATGACACCCACGACGGGCCAGGCATCGGCGATCGCGTCAGTCGACTGCTCGTACAGTTTCTCCAGTCCTACTATCCCCTGCCCAGTTCCTTCGAGAACTCGGTCCACGCGGCCCCTGCGCTCACCACGGAAGGAACTGCCCCACGATGACGAAGGATGCCCCGGCGGTCCACGACACACCGCGTTTCAGCATCGTGACCGCTGTGTACAACGTTGCTCGCTACCTCGACGACTTCTTCGCCTCCGTGGCCGCGCAGGAGTTCGACCTGACCGAGATCGAGATCATCGCGGTCGACGACGGGTCAACCGACGAGTCGCTGTCGGTTCTCGAAGCGTGGAAGGATCGCTATCCCGGCACGGTGAAGGTGCTGCACCAGGAGAACCAGGGACAGGGTGCGGCCCGCAACCTGGGCCTGTCGGTCGCGAGCGGCGAGTGGCTGACCTTCACCGACCCCGACGACACACTGGCCCCGGACTACTTCGCCAAGGTCGATGCGTTCATTGCTCGGAATCCTGACATCGCCATGGTGGCGACTGCCAGGATCCTGCACGAGGAGAAGGAGAACCGGTACCGCGACGGGCATCCGCTGCGGAAGCTTTTCACCGAGGACAAGGAGGTTGACCTCAATCGGTTCCCGAACTACTTCCATGGCAGCGCGCCCGCGGCGTTCTTCCGACGTTCCCTGATCGAGGATGCCGAGCTCCGTTTCGACCATCGGATCCAACCGAACTTCGAGGACGGCCACTTCTGCTGCATCTACCTGCTGCGGTCGCCCAGTCAGGCGGTCGGCTTCCTGGGGTCCGCGCACTACTACTACCGCAAACGCGCAGATCAGAGTTCGACGCTGCAGACGTCGCGGATCAAGACGACGCGCTACACCCACGTCCCCCGCTACGGCTACCTCGACGTCCTGCGCGAGGGTGCTCGACGCTTCGGCCGGGCTCCGGAGTGGGCGCAGACCTTCATTCTCTATGAACTGTCCTGGTACTTCCAGGACGAGGATGCCTTGGCCGGCGTCGCAACCGCAGCCCACGGCGAGGTCGGCGCGGAGTTCGTCAGCATCCTGCGTGAGATCTCCCGAGAGCTGGATGACGATGTGCTCCAAGGGTTCGCTGTCCGCAACTTCAAGCAGGCCTGGCGGGAGGCGTTCCTCTACGCGTTGCGGGGCATCACCTGGCACACCCCCTACGTCGTGATGCAGCGCTACCTCCCTGAGAAGAAGCTGCTGCGTATCGCGTACCGCTTCACCGGAAGCCAGCCGACCGAGGAGTTCCTGGACCGGGGAGTGGCACAGCCGCCGGTGACGGCCAAGACCCGCGTCCTCGGCTACTTCGGTGAGCAACTGGTGTTCGAGCGGATCTCATGGGTGAACGCGGGTGGGACGGTTCGGGTACGGCTCGACGGCCGGGCGGTCGAACTGCGCACCTCGTCTCCCGACGCCATTCGGACGACCGCCCGTCCGTACCAGCTCCAGGCCATGGTGCCCGCGCCGTTGAAGCGCCGGAAACGCTCCCGCATCAGTCGCGAGACACGCCGAGCCGACCGCATCCGCCGACTCGCGACCAGCATTCCGGCGCGGTTGCTGTTCCGACGTGCCTGGGTCGTCATGGATCGGGTCAACAACTCCGACGACAACGGTGAACGCCTGTTCGAGTACCTACGCCAGTCACGCAGGGACATCAACGCCTGGTTCGTGGTGCAGAAGGACACACCGGACTGGCACCGGATGCGTCGAGCTGGTCACCGACGTGTCATTGCCTACGGCTCGCTGGCGTGGAAGATCCTGATGCTCAACGCCGACCACCTCATCTCCTCCCACGCCGATGTCGCCGTCTGGCGGCCGCGGGAGATCGCGGCATTGGGGCCGATCCGGTACAGGTTCACCTTCCTGCAGCACGGTGTGATCAAGGACGACATCTCCCGATGGCTCAACGGGAAGGAGTTCGACCTGTTCGTCACCACCACCAAGGCCGAGCACGAATCGATCGTCGGCGAGCTCTCGCCGTACCGCGCAACGAAGGTCGAGACCCAGCGCGTCGGGCTTGCCCGGTTCGACCGGCTGACCAGACTCGCCAACGAGGCTGATCGGAAGCCACGCAACCTCGTCCTCGTCGCACCCACCTGGCGCGACCATCTTCAACTCCCTCTGGCACCCGGCGCTGTCGTCCGCGAACTGCGCCCCGACATCGCCGAGTCCGACTACGTCCGCAACTGGCTCGGTTTCCTGTCACATCCGACGCTGCAGGCTTTGGCTGCGGACGGGCACCGGATCGGCTTCCTGCCGCACCCGAACCTCCAGCCGCTCCTCGAACGGCTGGAACTGCCCTCCTGGGTGGAGCCGCTCACCTTCGACGACGACGTGCAGAAGTTGTTCGCCTCGTGCGCCGTGATGGTGACGGACTACTCCTCGACCGCCTTCAACGCCGCCGTTGCGAATCGGCCGCTGGTGTACTTCCAGTTCGATGCCGAGGACGTGGCCGCAGGTGCCCATCTCGGCCGGGCGGGGTACTTCAGCTACGCCGACGACGGATTCGGCCCGGTGGCCCAGGACATCGATGCCGCGGTGACCGCCGTCGACGACATCGTTCGCCGTGGCGGACGTCCCGCGCCCGAGTACCAGGCGCGGATCGACGCCGCCTTCGACCTGCGGGACGGCCAGAACTGTGCCCGTACTGTGAGGGCGATCGAGTCATTGACCACAAGGGCACCGATGAGGTTCACCGACTGACCCTCGGCGACGGAACCCACCGTCGATCCCTCCTGGAAGGAAGCATGTTGTCGCTGCGCTCAGTCAGGCATGCCATCGCCGTACGGACACCCTCCGGTGTGCGCGGTGCCATCCGCAACCTCCTGCGAGGACAGACCCGAGTGCAGAGACAGCTCGGAACGGTGACAACGCTGCGGGAGTGGCGGGTCGACGCGCCCCCGGCCGGCACAGTCCTGACGACCCATGACCGTTCGACCCATCTCGCTCGGATCGTGACGGAGTTCGACGGTGCGGCGCACCGCCACGCCCTGACCCAACTCGTCCGAGACGCCTTGGACGAGCGTCAGATCCCGTACGCCATCGTCGTGCCCGGGCCATGGCAGACACCGACCGTGGCCGTACCGGTGACCCATCACTGTGACGCGGAGGCAGCCTTGACCTCGTTGGGATCGGGGCGTACGCCGTACTACGGCGTCCAGCTACTGCCGGGTGATCGCACAAGGGAGGTACCGCTGAATCCAGCGGTGTCCCTCAACGCCAACTCTGAAGCGATCCGTCTGGTCGAGTACCTGGCCACGGCCGACGGCGCCCTGGTGGCGGGCAAGGAGTTCGGCTGTGACATCGAGTTCTGGGCCCAGGAAGTCCCCAACGATGACAAAAGGGGAGCCGGCCAGCAGTGGGTGGCCCCGCGGCCCAATCCCTGGATCGACAGTGTCGATCCCGCTCACACAGAACGTGACGGGCAGCGTCTGGTGATCTCGGAGGTGGCGGAGAAGGACCACCTCCTCACGGTGAACTTCCCGATCGATGCGGTCTACACCTGGGTTGACGGCGACGACCCGGAATGGCTCTCCAGCAAGGAGAGAACGCTGGCCGAGTTGGGGCGAAGCGGGGGCAACACGCCGTCGCGGGCGGCAACGGCGGGCAGCCGTTTCGCCTCTCACGACGAATTGCGCTACTCCCTGCGTTCACTGGAGATGTATGCGGGATGGATCCGGCACATCTATCTGGTCACGGCCGACCAGGTACCACCGTGGCTGGTGCAAGACCATCCGAAGCTGACGATCGTGCCGCACCGTGAGCTCTTCGGCGACCGGGGGCGACTGCCGACGTTCAACTCGCACGCGATCGAGTCGCAGCTGCACCACATTGACGGTCTGGCCGAGCACTACCTGTATCTCAACGACGATGTGTTCTTCGGCCGTCCGGTGCAGCCGGAGCTGTTCTTCCTCGGCAACGGCATGGCTCAGTTCTTTCCTTCCCTGGCCAAGATCCCACTGCCGATCGCCGGCCCGGACGACCCTCCGGTGAACTGGGCAGCCCAACGCAACCGGGCCCTGCTGGAGGCACACAGCGGACGTTGGGTGACCAACAAGCTGAAGCACGTCCCGCACGCCCAGGTGAAGTCGGTGCTGCAGGAGTTGGAGGAGTCCTTTCCGGCGGAATTCGCCAGGACCGCCGCCGCGCAGTTCCGCAGCATCGACGATCTGTCGATCACCTCGTCCCTCGCCCACTGGTACGGCTTCGTCCATGGCAAGGCGGTCCCGGGCAACATCCGCTACCTGTACACCGATCTGGGCAATGCCACCGCCCCCCAGCAGCTCGACTGGTTGGCGCGCACCCGTGACCGCGACACCTTCTGCATCAACGACCACGACTCGTCGCACCTTTCGGCGAACCGACAGAACGAGATCGTGCAGGGCTTCCTACCTCGCTACTTCCCACTGGCCAGCAGCTTCGAGGCGGACAACCGATAGGGTCGGACGGTGCTGACCGTTGTGGGCCCGAGCCCGTCCGTCGACATCACCTACGTCGTCGACGAGTACCGACTGGGTGAGATCCATCGTCCGACCCTGGTGGCGCGCTGCGCCGGTGGCAAGGCGCTCAACATGGCGCGGGCCGCCAGCCGGCTGGGGGCCGACACCACACTGCTGACCGTGCTGGGCGGCGCGACGGGCTCCTGGATCGCCGAGGAGCTCGCGGCGGAGCAGGTCACCACGGTGGCGGTGGCCGACGAGGCCGAGACGCGCACCTGTGTGTCGGTGTCGTCCGCCGCCACCGGGACGCTGACCGAGGTGTACGAGCACGCGCCGGAGATCCCGTCGACGACCTGGCAACAGCTGGTGGCCGAGCTGGAGCGTCTGCTGCCGACCCGGCCCGGCTGGCTCTCGACGAGCGGGTCGACCCCGAAGGGCCTGCCGGAGACCCAGATCGCGGGACTGGTCGAGATCGGGCATCGCCACGGCATCAAGGTGGCGGTCGACACCCATGGTCCGGCTCTGGGCCCGGCGTTGGCCGCCCGCCCCGATCTGGTCAAGATCAACCGGTCCGAGGCGGCCGAGGAGCTCGGCGTCGACCCGGCCACCGACCTGGCCGAGATGGCCGAGGCGCTGCACCAGCGGACCGGCGGGGCGGTCGTGCTCACCGACGGTGCCGCGGGGGCGCTGGCGCTGTCCGAGGGCCGTCTGGTGCGGGCCAGCCTGCCGAAGGTCCACGGCAACTTTCCCGTCGGCAGCGGAGACTCCTTCCTGGGCGGGTTGCTGGCCCGCTGGGATGCCGGTGCCGACCTGGCCGACTGCCTCCGTACGGCGATGGGCTGCGGGGCGGCGAACGCCCTGGTTCCGGGGGCGGCTCGTTTCGAGGCCACGGAGGCACTCCGCCTGGCCGCACAGGTGACGGAACATCCGGCATGACCGGTTACGGGTCCGGCCCGCTCAGCGCTCGGTTCACGCTGGCCTCGCTGCGTGGCCACCTCAGCGATTGGCAGCCCTACCCCACGATCGACGACCGGGAAGCTTGGCAGGCAGTCCCGCAGGACGTTGCCAACGGACTGCTGGTCGATGGCGAGCGGGCCCGTACGGCGGAGTGGCCGACACTGTCGGCCCACCTGTACCGCGACTACTCCCTCACCGCCAACCGGGAGCGCTACGAGACGCCGTACTTCGCCCGCCGCGACCAGCTCAACGCCATGGTCGCCGCCGCTGGAATCACCGGCGAGGTGGACGAGGTCCTGCTGGACCGGCTGTGGTCGGTGTGTGAGGAGAGCTCGTGGTGCCTGCCGGCCCACGATCCGCGACCGCTGCCCGATCCGGCGACCCCGGTACCGGACCTGTTCGCCGCCCAGACCGCCGCCCAGGTTGCGCTCGCCATGGCCGTGCTGCGTCCTGCCCTGGACCGCATCTCGCCCACGATCGCCCCGCGCCTCGCGGCGGAGGTCGATCACCGAGTGCTGACGCCGTACGGTGCTTCCGATGAGTTCTGGTGGTTCGGCACGGTCCAGCCGAAGATCAACAACTGGAATCCGTGGATCAACACCAATGTGCTGATCGCCGGCCTGCTCACCCTCGACGACCCGGAACGCCGGGCCGCTCTGGCACGGCGCGTGGCCACCAGCCTGGACGCCTACCTCGCATGTCTGCCCGATGACGGCGGCTGCACCGAGGGCCAGGGCTACTGGGCGGTCTCGGCCTCGAAGCTGCTCGATGCGGTCGTGATCCTGCGGGATGCGACCAGCGGCGCCCTCGACACCACCGATCTGCCCGAGCTGGTGGGCGCGGCACGGTACCCGGTGGCGATGCACATCGCGGGACGGCACATGGTGCAGCACTCGGACGGCCCCGGACTGTGGAGCCAGGACCCCCAGGTGCTGCACCGGTACGGGCTCACCGTCGGCGACGACGAGCTGCGCCGTCTGGGTTTGCACCTGCGTGACGTGGAACGTGCCACCGGCCGAGCGAGCGCCGAGGCGGCCGGTGCGGCGAACCTGTGGGACCGGCTGGCCCGGGTCTTCGACCACGACTACCACGCCGCACCGCCGACCCCAGCTCCGCACCCGGGAGTCATCTGGTTCCCCACCATCGAGGTGCTCAGCGTCCGGGAGCGGCCCGGTACGTCTGACGGACTCCACCTGGTGGCCAAGGGCGGCCACAATCTCGAGGAACACAACCAGAACGACGTGGGCAGCTTCTCCCTCGCCCGTGACGGCCAGCCGCTGGTGGTCGATGCCGGGGTGAACACCTACACCGGCGAGACCTTCGGGCCTCGACGGTACGAGATCTGGTCGATGCGTTCGGACTGGCACAACCTGCCCCGCATCAACGGTGTCGACCAGGCAGCCGGGCGGGCCTTCGCTGCCACGGACGTGGCCGTCACCGGACTGGAGCCCGATGCCGTACGGACGAGCTTCTCGGCCGAGCTGGCTCCCGCGTGGCCGGAGGGCGCCGGGCTGACCTCGTGGCGCCGCGACCTGGTACTGGACCGCGAGCAGCACATGGTCACCCTCATCGACACCTGGCAGCTGACCACCGCATCGTCGCTGACGCTGGGACTGGTGTGTGCGGCCGAACCACAGCCCGAGGTGAGCGGTGGCCGTACGAGCGTCGGGTCGTTGGTGGTGACCCACCCGGGCCTGCACGCGACCGTGGAGGTCCTGCCGATCCCGGCCGGGGACCGGCTGGAACCGACGTGGGGAAGGCAACTGTGGCGCCTGCTCCTCACCCCGGAAACCCTTGCCACACAGGGATCCTGGACGATCAGCTTCAGATGAGCCCGAGCACCTCGCGGGTACGGGTGACGTCGTCGGCCATCTGGGCCATCAACGCGTCCAGCCCGTCGAACCGGACGTTGCCCCGCAGCCGCGCGACGAAGTCGACGGCGACCGTGACCCCGTACAGGTCGAGATCCGTGCGGTCCAGCACGTGTGCCTCGACCACGGTCGCGACGACGTCGTCGAAGGTCGGGTTGGTGCCGACCGAGATCGCCGCCGGCAGCGGGACGGCCCCGGGCTCGGCCACACAGGTGAGCCATCCGGCGTAGATCCCGTCGGCCGGGGCGACCCGGGCCGGATCGACCGGCAGGTTGGCGGTCGGGAAGCCGAGCTCACGGCCGCGCTGGTGGCCGCGCACCACCGTGTGGGTGTAGCGGAACGGACGTCCGAGCATCTCCGCCGCGCCCTCGACGTCACCGGCTGCGACGGCGGCCCGGATCGCGGTCGAGGACACGTCACCGTGCCCGGCCTCGGCGTACAACGGAAGGGTCTCGACCTCGAACCGGCCCCGGCCCAGCTCGGCGAGCAGCGCCGGGTCACCGGCGGCGCGATGCCCGAAGCGGAAGTTGGCCCCCACCACGATGCGCGCCGGACGGAGCGGCAGCAGCACCCGGTCGACGAACTCAGCCGGCGTCCACTCCGACACCTCCCGGTTGAACGGCACCTCCACCACCCGGCTCACCCCGGCCGCCAGCAGCAACTCGCGACGGTCCTCGTACGAGCACAGCAGCTTGGGGCATGCCTCGGGCCGGATCACCGCGAGCGGATGAGGGGTGAACGTCACCGCCACGACGGGCCCGTACCGGCGGGCATCGTCAATGACCGTGCGGTGACCGGCGTGGACGCCGTCAAAGTTGCCGATGATCACCACCGGGCTGCCGTCGGGCTTCTCCGGGCTGGGCTCCAGGCTGTCGTGCACCACGTCAGATTAGGGCATCCGGCGACGCCGGTCGGACGGGAGTCCCCCGTCGGGGTCCACCTCACGACGGGGCCGTAGCTCGGGCTCGGGCGTCCCGTCCTCGTGCTCGTGGCGAGGTGTTCCATGGTGATGTGGTGCACCCTTCAGCGGCCGCCGACGGTTCATCCGGGCGGTCCGTTCCAGCTGCCTCTCCAGCCTGGCCTCGCGCTGCTCGATCTCGTCGAGGGTGACGCGCAGCCGGGACAACAGGTCCTCCAGCTCCGACACCGCGACCTGCGGTGCAGCCTCGCCGCGTCGCTGCAGCTGCCTCAACTTGTAGGCGTCGTCGAGGCTGTTGATCACCACGCCGACCAGCAGGTTCAGCACCACGTACGTGCCGAACATGACGAATCCGACCGTGTAGACGACGGCCACGATGCCGCTGACGTCCATCAGGTCGTGCAAGGTCGTGTTCCAGCCCTCCAGGGTGAGCAGCTCGAACAGGGTCAGCATCGCGATCCCGATGTTGCCGAAGTACTGCGGAGCCACCTCATGGAACAGCAGGTAGCCGACCATCCCGTACAGGAAGCACAACAAGGTGGTGAGGGCCAGCAGGCTGAGCGCCGGGCGGGCCGCGCGACGCAGTCCGTCCAACAGCACCGACAGGTCGGGCATCACCTTGCTGAGCCGGGCCACCCGAAGCACGCGGACCAGGCGCAGCAGGGTCGAGTTGGTCAGCAGCATCGGCAGGCAGGCTGCTCCGATCACGACGGTGTCGAAGATGTTCCAGCCGTTGCTGAAGAAGACGGTCGGGCGCGCTCCGGCCGCCAGGAAGCGCAGCACGAGTTCGATCACGAAGATGATCAGGAATGCCTCGTCGATCCCTTCGACGACGATGTCGAGGCCGTACGGCAGGTCAAAGGTCTGGGCGCCGATGGCGAAGGCGTTCAGCACGATCGCCACCACCACGGAGAACTGGAACGCGATGTGACCCACCACCCGGTGTGCCCACCGTTGCCACATCGGCGCCTTGGCCGGCAGCGGCGGCAGGTCGGCCACGGGCGGGAGGAGCAGCAGCGGGTTGGACATCAGACGAACACGGCCTGCGGTCGTCCGTCACGGTCGTACAGGGCCAGGAACTCCTCACCGTCGAAGACCGCGACCGGTCCGGCGGCCGGTGCCGGGTCGAGGGTGATGCGTCGGCCGTACCTGACATCACGGGACCGATCGGGATCGAGCGCCACGGCGGGGAAGTTCTCCCTCGCCACCGTGGAGATGTCGATCACGCGTACGGTCTCCGTCGCGTCGGTCAGCTCATCGGCCCGGTCGAGGCCGTAGGGGCCGACCTGCGTCCGGCGCAGTGCGGTCAGGTGGCCGCCACACCCGAGCCGCTCCCCCAGGTCTCGTGCCAGGGCACGGATGTAGGTGCCGGAGCTGCACTCGACCTCGACATCGACGTCGAGCTGCGGCGGCGTCGGGCCGACGCGAGAATCGCACTCGGGTGGACCCGGATCGGCCTCAGCCACCGCTTCCTGCGACCGCTGGTGTTCATTGTTCGCGTCGGCACCCAACAGCTCGAAGCGATGCACCGTGACCGGCCGTGCCTTCAGATCGGCGTGCTCTCCGGCACGGACCCGAGCGTAGGAACGCACCCCGTCGATCTTGATCGCCGACACCTGGGTGGGCACCTGCAGGATGTCACCGGTGAACTCCGGCAGCAGGGCCAGCACGTCGGCAGCGGTGATCCCGGCGGCTCCGGGCGCCGTGATGACCTCGCCCTCGGCATCATCGGTGACTGTGCTACTGCCCAACCGGATCGTGGCCCGGTAGGTCTTCGTGCCCAGCATCAGGTGTCCCAGCAACCGGGTGGCCCGTCCGACACCACAGACCAGGACTCCGGTCGCCATCGGGTCGAGGGTTCCCGCGTGTCCGATCTTGCGGGTCCGCAGGATCCGGCGCAGCCGAGCCACCACCTGATGACTGGTCATCCCGGACGGTTTGTCGATCACGACAACCCCGGACGGGTTCTCCCCCGCCGGGGCGGCCGGCTCAGCGGTCATCGTCCTCGAGGTCGTCAGCATCGGCGGACTCATCGTCGTCCGGCTTCTTGCGGTACGGATCGGCCTCGCCGGCATAGCTGGCCCGGGAGGCGAGATCGGCGACCTGCGCATCGGAGTCGCGGGCCTGGGCGAGCAGGTCCTCGATCTGGCGTGCCGAGTCCGGCACGGCGTCCAGCACGAACACCAGGGAGGGGGTGTGCCGCAGGCCGAGTTGCTTGCCGATCTGGGAACGGATCACACCGGTCGCCGAGCGGAGCGCCGCCTCGGTCGCTGCCCGATCGGTGTCGTCGCCCAGCACCGTGTAGAACACGGTGGCATCCCGGCTGTCGCCGGTGAGCCGGACGTCGGTGATCGTCACGAACCCGAGCCGTGGATCCTTGATGCGCCGCTCCAACATCTGGGCGGTGATCTGCTTGATCTGGTCCGCCAGCTTCAGCACGCGTGGTGACGGCATGTCCACTCTCCCTCAACATCTGCCGGGTCGGCAGCAGCCGATCCGGTGTGAGCCGAGTCGCCCCCGGCGTGTGCTCCTGGCGCACTCCGGGGGCGACTCACCTCACGTGGTCCAACGTCTTCGAACTCAGGAACGAGCCTTCTCGCGCATCTCGAAGGTCTCGACGACGTCGCCCTCCTTGAGATCGGAGTAGTTGTGCAGCGTCAGACCGCACTCATACCCCTCGCGCACCTCGGTCGCGTCGTCCTTCTCCCGCCGCAGCGAGCTGATCTCGGTCTCCGCGATGACCACCCCGTCGCGCAACAGTCGTGCCTTGGAGTTGCGCCGGATGGTGCCGCTGGTGACCAGACAGCCCGCGATGACACCGACCTTGGACGAACGGAAGGTGGCACGCACCTCGGCGGTACCGAGCTGCACCTCCTCGTAGATCGGCTTCAGCATGCCCTTCAGGGCCGCCTCGATCTCGTCGATCGCCTGGTAGATGACCGAGTAGTACCGGACATCCACGTTCTCCTGGTCGGCCATCTGGGTCGCCTTGCCCTGCGCCCGGACGTTGTAGCCGATGATCACCGCGCCGGAGGCCGCAGCCAACGACACGTTGGTCTCGGTGATGGCGCCGACACCGCGGTCGATCACGCGCAACGAGACCTCCTCGCCCACGTCGATCTTGGTGAGGGCATCCTCCAACGCCTCGACCGAACCCGAGCTGTCGCCCTTCAGGATCAGCAGCAGCTCCGAGGCCTCGCCCTTCTCCAGCTGCTCGAACAGCTGGTCGAGGGTCTTGCGACGGGCACCCTGCGCCTGCAACGCGGCACGCTTGCGCGCCTCACGCTGATCGGCGATCTGACGGGCCGTACGGTCGTCGGCCACCACGAGGAACGAGTCACCGGCACCCGGGACGCTGGTCAGGCCGAGGACCTGGACCGGCATCGACGGCGGCGCCTCGTCGACGTTGTTGCCGTGGTCGTCCAGCAGCGCACGGATGCGGCCGTGGGACGGACCACAGACGATCGAATCGCCGACGTGGAGCGTGCCGCGCTGGACCAGCACGGTCGCCACCGGACCACGGCCCTTGTCGAGATGGGCCTCGATGGCAACGCCCTGGGCGTCCATCTCCGGGTTGGCCCGCAGGTCGAGCGCGGCATCGGCGGTCAGCACGATCGCCTCCTGCAGGCTCTCCAGGCCGTCCCCGGTCACCGACGACACGTCGACGAACATGGTGTCGCCGCCGTACTCCTCGGCCACCAGTCCGTACTCGGTGAGCTGGCCGCGAGCCTTCGACGGGTCCGCACCCTCCTTGTCGATCTTGGTCACCGCGACAACCACCGGCACGTCGGCCGCGGTCGCGTGGTTCAGCGCCTCGATCGTCTGGGGCATCACACCGTCGTCGGCCGCCACCACGAGCACCGCGATGTCGGTCGACTTCGCACCACGAGCACGCATGGCGGTGAACGCCTCGTGACCCGGGGTGTCGATGAAGGTGATCTTCCGTTCGACGTCGTCGACCTCGGTCGTGACCTGGTAGGCACCGATCGACTGGGTGATGCCGCCGGCCTCGCCCTCGCGGACGTTCGACTTGCGGAGTGCGTCGAGCAGGCGGGTCTTGCCGTGGTCGACGTGACCCATCACCGTGACGACCGGCGGACGCGGTACGAGGTCCTCCTCGCCGCCCTCGTCCTCGCCGAACTCGATGGAGAAGCTCTCCAGCAGCTCGCGGTCCTCGTCCTCCGGGGAGACGACCTCGATCTCGTAGTTCAGCTCAGCACCCAGCAGCTGCAGGGTCTCGTCGTTGACCGACTGGGTCGCGGTGACCATCTCACCGAGGTGGAACAGCACCTGCACCAGCGCCGCCGCGTCCACGCCGATCTTCTCGGCGAGGTCGGTCAGCGAGGCGCCGCGACGGAGGCGGACCTTCTGGCCATCACCCTGACGGACGCGCACGCCACCGATCGACGGCGCCTCCATCTCGTCGAACTCCTGGCGTCGCTGCTTGCGCGACTTCCGTCCGCGACGCGAGGGACCACCGGGACGCCCGAAGGCACCCTGCGTGCCGCCGCGACCACCACGGCCGCCGCCACGACCACCGCCGCCCCCGGGGGGACCGCCGAAGCCACCGGGACCGCCGCCGGGTCCACCGCCACCTGGGCCCCCGCGACCGGGCGCACCGCCACGGCCACGACCAGGACCACCGGTACGGGCACCGCCGCGTGCCGGGGCGCCGAGCTGGTTCGAGCTCTGCTTGGGCATCATCGCCGGGTTGGGGCGAGGCATGCCCGGGCGCGGCGGCATGCCGGCACCGGGACCACCCGCGCCGCGCGCGGCCGGCGGCCGCGGCATCGCCGGGCTGCCGTCGGGACGCTGCGGGCGGGACCGCTGGGTCCCCATGCCCTGGCTCGAGGCAAACGGGTTGTTGCCGGGACGCGGCTGGCCACTGGGCCGGGCCGCTTGCGGGCGTGGACCGGGCAGGCCGCCGGTCGAGCCCGGCCGCGCACCACCCTGCCCTGGGCGGCCCTGGGCCGGGCCGGGCCGGGCACCCGGCACGGCCGGACGTGCCGAACCGGGTCGCTCGCCTCCGGGACGGTCCGAACGCGGACGATCACCGGCCGCCGGGCGATCACCCGGCACCGGACGGTCACCTGACCCCGTACGAGGACCGGGACGCGCACCCTCCGGTGCCCGAGCAGCCGGGGCCGCCGGGCTCTCAGAGGCAGCGGGCCGGACGGCGTCGGCGTCAGGACGCTGACCGCTCTCCGGGCGCGCCGCGCCCGGGCGTGCCGCGCCCGGGCGTGCCGGACTCGCGGCCGGGCCGGGCCGACCGGGCGAGGTTGCCGGACCGCCGGGACGTGCGGCCGCAGCGGGCCGCGGACCGGGGGTCCCGCCGGGGCGCTGTCCCGTGGGGGCCGACGGTGCCGACGGACGTGCGGACGCGCCGGGACGTGGTGCCGGCTTCGCGCCGCCACCGGACTTGTTGCCATCGCCGCCCTGGGCCATCCGGTCCCGCAACCTGCGGACCACCGGGGCCTCGATCGTGGAGGACGCCGAGCGGACGAACTCCCCCATGTCGCTCAGCGTGCTGAGCACTTCCTTGCTCTCGACTCCGAGCTCTTTCGCCAGCTCGTAGACACGGACCTTTGCCACTGCTCTCCTTCAGGTCCGCGCCCACCTTCCCCGTGGGTCACGAGGAGTCGATGCGGACCAGTTAGTTGGTGTGAGTGCTCATTGAGCGGTTCTCATCGCGACGTCATGAGCTCATCGCCCACTTTCTGGTCGTGAAAAACCCGTCCCGGGTGGGGCGGGCATGCCCGGTCAACTCTACGCCTCCCGGCCGCCTGTGCCCAATTGGGGCGAACCGTCCCACCGCGCCCGTCCCACCGCGCCCGTCCTGCCGCCCATCCGTCATACATCCGTCATGCATCCGGGCGAAACTTCTGCCGAATGTCCCCGCACCGCCCCCACGTGCACACATCCGGCAGAACTTTCCGACAGATCGATCATGTCGACACCTTCGAGGTGACGCGCACGTGCAGCACCCGCAGTCTGCCTCCCACGGACCACCCTCACGCCGGCTCGGCATCGCGAGGTGGCATGGGTGCAGTTCAAACAGGCCTACCGACGGCTTGGTGCGGTCGCCGAGGAACGAGGCGGGGGCCGAAGCCCTCGCAGCGAGGTGTGCGACGCTGGCTGCCATGGCGGCCCTGGGCATCTGGAACACGATCGCGGACGGCGTGTTCAGCGCGCCGATCGGCCACCCGGCCCGCGCCCACGTCCTCCACCGCAGTCGGGACCAGCGCTCGGCACCGGCCCCGGGCAGCCGGAAGCCGAATCGGGGATGGGAACGGGTCGGCCAGTGACCACCCCCGGCACAGATCGAGCAGCGAGCGGAGCGGGTCGAGCAGCGAGCGACGTGGGTCGAGTAGCGAGCGAAGCGAGCGTGTCGAGACCAGCGAACGTGTCAAGCCCCGGTTTCGACACGTTGGACGCAAGCGCCCAACTACTCAACCAACGTCGGTCGAAAAGCGATCGTGTCGAGACGCCGATCCACGACGCGATCATCCTCGCTGGCGGCACCGGCGCGCGGCTCGGCGGTGTCGACAAGGCACGCCTCGAAGTGGCTGGGCTGAGCCTGCTGGAACGGATGCTGTCCGCCGTCACCGGTGCTTCCCAGATCGTCATCGTGGCTCCCCCGGAATCCGTGGCGGACATGGCGTTGCCGTCGAACGTCCGGGTCACGATGGAGGATCCACCCGGCGGCGGCCCGGTTGCCGGCATGGTGGCGGGGATGGCGTTGCTGGAGATCGATCCAGCCGACTGGGTTTTGGTTGCTGCGGTCGACCAACCAGGAGTGGCCGACACCCTGCCTGCTGTGGTCGCTGCCGCGGATGCCGCGACCGAGGAGGTTGACGCGGTGTGCCACCGCGATGCGACAGGGCACGCACAGTGGCTGCTCGCCCTCTACCGCACCGCTGCGCTGCGGACTGCGCTGAAGTCGTACGGATCGGGCCACGACGTCTCGATGAAACGCGTGGTCGCTGACCTGCGCTTCGGGGACGTCACGGCTGGCGCGGAACACCTCGGGGACGTCGACACCTGGGACGATCACCGGCGCTGGCAGCAGCGCCTTGGCCAATGATTCCCTCCGCCCCGTCATGGCGGCACCGACTTTCCCTCATGGACCATTGTCAAGAAAGTCCGTATCAGATGTGACAACGTTCGCTGCCAGATGTGACAACGCCAGTTGGCAACGCGAACCGAAGGTCACACTCCGATGCTGTCGTGAGTGGCAGGCTCCTGTGACCACGCACTCCTCGTCGCCGGATGCAGCAGTCCGAACTCCACCAGGCGCAAGTCGTAGGGCGGGATGGCGATCGTGTGCTGGCCGTGCCCGTGCTCCAGGTCGCGGAACTGGGTGGCGATCCTCGCGTGCGCGAGCTGCGATGTGCAATTGGCGATGACGGCGTAGATCCGGTCGCTCACGAAGAAGGAGGTCGTGAGACCGGGCGGCCCAGCCACGAGATCGGACTGGGCATCCAGGAAGGCACGAGTGCCGTTCGGGCTGATCTCCTTCCACAGTTGGAGAAAACGCCGATGGGTCTGGCGGACCTCCGGATCCCCCGGCACCGAGTCCCACCAACCGTACGACGGCGGATCGGTCCGGCGATGGTGATGGGCGGCGCGGGCCATGACCTGGATCCAGTAGTCGTTGTCGGGATCGGCATAGTCCACCAGATCGGAGGTGATCCGTTCCCCGGTCACCGGCGCTCCGCCCAGTGAGACCGGAAACTGCAGGTGCGGCATCGTCACCGCGTAGAGCGTCCGAGGGTTCGCCGTCACCATCCGAGCATCGGGAATCACGTAGGTGTACGGCTCGTGCCGTCCGGTCGCCTCCACCAGTTCGTCGAGACTGTCGACGGCTTCACCGACATAGAGGCGATCGTACGGCCGGCCCGAGACCGGAGGTCTGCGGGTACGTCCGCAGTAGAGGCCCATGATGGCGCCGGGCCGCTGGCTCTTCATCTCGTCGTGGAGCAGGTGGAGCAGGTCGGAGAAGGCTTCCTGGTCGGTCGGCGATTCGCGGAAGGCTTGGGGCATGTCGCCGTCGCCGGGTCGGTGGGTGTGGCGCCAAGCCAGGTCGAAGGTGTCGAAGAAACCACAGTCGTTGTAGAGACCGTCGACGTCGTGGCTCGTCATGATGCGCCGAGCGCTCTGCACGACGTGGGCACGCCATCCTGGATGCCTCGGTGAGCACAACGCCAGGTCGTAGAAGTGCTCGCGCAGGTGAAGGTTGGTGACGGTCCAGCTCGGATCGAACCGTGACGACCTGGTGTCGTGGAAGCCGCTGGAGAAGTAGAGCAGAACCTTCAGCCCGTGCTGATGCGCCATGTCCACAAGCACGTCGAGGCCGGCCGGATCCGCCGCCGTGGCCGAGTCTCCACCGCAGATCTCGGCCCAGTCCGCCCACTCCATGTGGAACTTGACGATCTCGATCCCGTCCGCGGCGTACGAGGCGAACCGATCCCAGTCCTCCTGCGAGGGCTGGCGCAACGGCAACTTCGGATACTCGTGCAGGTTGTACCAGACCTCACCGGGACGGTGATCCCGCACCAACACCTCACGCCCCACCGAACCCAGATGAGGACGCAAGGCGGTCAGGTTTCCCAGCCGTGCCGACTCCCACTCCCAGGACAGCCTGGCCGGACGGGCGAGGCGGGCGTCGTTGTTCGGCATGCGCGTTCTCACACCTCCATCGTGACGTGGCCGGCCTCCCGAGGTCGATCCCAGGCGCTGCGCGTGTCGTCCAGCGCCGGTCCCAGTTCGAGGAGCTTGAGATCCCCTGCCGGGACCGCGAGGGTTCCGGCGGTCGGCGCGGAATCCTCGAGGTCTCGGTGCCCGGGGCTGATTCTGACCTCGGCGGCCGTGTTCCCCAGGTTGGCCACCACGGCATGGATGCGTTCATTCACGAAGTAGGAGACGATCACTCCCGCCGGTGCGGCGACCAGGTCTGACCTGGCGTCCAGGAAGGCGCGCGTCCCGTTGACCGTGATGCCGCGCCACAGGCCGAGGAGGTGCCGGTGGACCTCTTGTGCCTGCGGATTTCCGGGCACCGAGTCCCACCACCCGTACGTGGGATGGTCCCCCTGGGCTCGGTGGTGGGCGATACGCGTCATCACCTTGGTCCAGTAGTCACGATCCGGGTCTGCGTACTGCACCCGGTCCGAGGTGACCCGCTCCCCGGTGACGGGCGCGCCGCCGAAGGCCACCGGGAACTGCAGGTGAGGCAGTGTCGCGGCGTACACGGCACGCGGATTGGCGACCGCGAACCGCTCGTCGGGAATCACGTACGTGTAGGGTTCATGGGCCTTGGTGGCACCCAAGAGTTCGTCAAGACTTCCGACCGCCTCGCCGATGTAGAGCCTGTCGTACGGGCGGCCGCTGACAGGCGGACGGCGGGTCCGGCCACAGTGCAACCCCATGATCGCCCCGGGGCGCTGGGTCGTCATCTGGTCACGGACCAGGTGCAACAGGTCGGAGAAGGCTTCCTGGTCCGCTTCGGACTCGCGGAAGGCCCCGGTCACGTCGCCGGAGTCGTCGATCCGGGTGTGACGCAGCGCGACATCGTAGGCGTCGAAGAAGCCGCAGTCGTTGTAGAGACCGTCAGCGTCGTGGCGGTCCATGATGTCGCGCGTCGTCTGCAGCACGTGTGCCCGCCAGTCCGGATTGCGGGGTGAACAGAGCGCGAGATCGTAGAAATACTCCTGCAGCCGGAGCCGTGTCACGCTCCACGACGGCTGGTGGTCAGCCGAACGCACGTCATGGAAGCCACTGGAGAAGTAGAGCAGGACCTTCAGCCCGTGCTGATGTGCCATGTCCAGCAGCACGTCGAGGCCAGCCGGATCCGCCGCCCGGGAGGGTCCGCCACCGCAGATGCCGGCCCAGTCCGCCCACTCCATGTGGAACTTGACGATCTCGATCCCGTCCGCGGCGTACGAGGCGAACCGATCCCAGTCCTCCTGCGAAGGCTGGCGCAACGGCAACTTCGGATACTCGTGCAGGTTGTACCAGACCTCACCGGGACGATGATCCCGCACCAACACCTCCCGACCCACCGAACCCAGATGAGGACGCAGAGCGGCAAGGTTCGCGAGCCGACGGCGCTCCCACTCCCGCGAGAGCGGCCGTACGGTGTCCGTCACGGTCGTGGACGTCACAGCAGCCCCAGGGTTGCGGCGTTCAGGGCACCGTGCCCGTACATCTGCAGGCTGTTGCGGACCGGCACGTCGTAACTCTCCAACCGAGCTTGGAGAGCGCAGTCGTAGCGGCCCAGCTTCCAGAAGCCGTCATTGATGAAGGTGCCGCCCGTCCCGGTCGAGACTCCCGTGCCGTCCACGTAGTACGCGGTCACGGTCGTCGCGGTCGGATCAGGCCAGATCACTTGGTCGAAAGCGATCCTGAGCTTGTCGACATCGGCCGAGGTCCACTCACTGCCGAACTGGACAGCGTCCATCACATAGGCGACCACCGCGTTGCCGTGGCTCACATCGGAGCCCGGTGTCGCGGTCGAGCCCCAGGTCCAGTTCCAGAAGTAGGCGTTGGGATTCGCCGGATTGGCAACGAGTTGGCCCCGCAGGCTGGACGGGTAGTTCGGCATCGGGCCGACATCGATGGCGTCGATCACCTCGGTGTAGAGCGCGGCTCTCGACGCCGAGGTGGTGCACTCCCGGAGGTTCATGGCGGTGTAGGCCGAGTGCGCCGCGATGTGGGTGACACTGCGGTACAGATTGTGGGTGTCCGGCGGCCGGGGCGCACGGACCCACCACTTCTCGAAGACGTGTTCCTCACTGAAGTCGAGGATCGCATCGTAGCGCGGACGAATGGCAGGATCGCTGTACCAGTTCGGATTGTGCCGGATCGCGCGCAACAGCCGGGTCACGTACCGCCAGCAGTAGAACTCGTACAGAGGCACTTCTTCCCCGGGAGTCTGCGTGGGAGTGGTCGAAACCCAACCCAGGTAGCTGTCGCGGTAGCGGGGATCAACCAGAGTGCTGGACGGTACTGCCGTGAAGATCGCATTCTCCGCCCAGTCAAGGGCGTCGCCCAGGTACGAGGCGTCTCCGGTGGCCTCGGCCATCGCCGTTGCACCGTCGATGCCGTACCCCAGGTCGTACAGCTGCCAGCTGTCTCCGGACAGACTGCGAGACTGCTGCACCGCACGTTCGGTGGCCGCCCGCGCCTGGTAGAGCGCCTCCCATTGGCTCACGGTCCGTGTGGCCGGGCACGGGCCAAGGGCGCGGTGGCCCGGCGGGCCGGGGTGGCGTACCGGTGGGCGGCGGCGGGCCGCTTCGGCGACAGCTGCAGGTGTCGCGGCGCCGATCCCGGCGAGCAGAGCCGTTGTGAGGACTTGGCGACGGGCGAATCTGGGCATGGAAATCTCCTTTGATGGCGGACAAGTCGTTGGGTCGGTGTGGACAGCGATGGCGGCCGCTACCGCGTCAGAGCGGCCTCGAACTCGCCGCGGGCGGCGTCACCGCCGCGCTGGCGCCAGGTGGCCAACGCCTGCGACCAGTCGCTCGCGGGCCGCCGCTGCTGCACGATGTCAGCGATCACGTCACGGATCGCCAGATCGGCTGCCGGACCTTGGGTCTCGGCTGCCTCGGAGTAGAGCCCGTCCACCGGATTCGCAACCACCGCTGACAGACCCTGTTGCTCAGCAGCGAATTCGGCTTCGGCGAGATCGCGTCGACCGGGCTGGTAGTGCGGTCGCAGGCTGGAGGCAAGATACTGCGTCGAGAAGATGATCTCCTTGGTGCCCTGGTCGGTCTTGACCGGCGCCCCGTCGACCCAGGTGAAGTGCACCCCTTCCGTTCCGTAGTCACGGAACAGGTTCTCCTCGCTCCCGAAGGGCGCAGCTGCCCAGTTGAGGATCTGCAGCAGGTCCTCCACCCGGTCCGCACTGGTCCGGGGGATCGCTGTCACCGAGGTGGCTCCGGAGACCAGGAACCGTCTGGCCAGGCCGTCGCCGGCCCAGGTGGGGGTCCTGAGCGGTACGAGGGACTGGCCCGCTGCAGCCTTCTCCACGGTCGAGGCAAGGCTGCCCCAGTACGGGCTGGTGACAAAGAAGTTGATCGTCCCGTCGGCCAGCCAAGTGACGATGTTCGACTGGACCTTGGCGCTGTCGAAGGACTCCGGGTGGAAGAGTCCCTCCTGCCACATCGCTGTGATGATGCCGATCGCCTGCTCGTACTCCGGTGTCTCGTAGTTGCGGACCAGCTTGCCGGACTCGACCCGCCATTCGTTCGGCGCACCGAGCATCTGGCAGACGTGGTTGAGCATGTCGTACGGCACCGTTGTCGCCCACCGGTGCTCCTCAGGCCGGTTGACTGCTCGCAACAAGGCGAGCAGTTCCTCACCGCTGTTGACTTCTGGGGACACCCCGGCTGCCGACAACACATCGCCGCGCGCGACCGGTACGCCGAACAACACGTTCTTGGCTGCCGGGACGCCGTGGAGACGGCCGTTCAGCACCCCGGAACGCCAGGCGCTGGTGGGAATGTTGGCCAGCGCCGGGTACTTCGCGACGGCATCACCGGCCAGGAGATCAGTCAGGTCGAGACACTTGGCGGCCACGAACTGCGGCAGGCGTGGGATCGTCGAACGCAGTTGCATCAGGTCAGGCAGATCGTCCCCGGCGACAACGGTCTGGAACTTCGCCACATAGTTGGCGTTCGGGACGCCCTCGAACGCGATCTCGCAGCCCAGGCGCCGATCGAGTTCCTGCCAGTACGCATTTTGGGCCGCTGCCGGCGGTGCGATCGGAATCAGTCCCAGGAAGCGAACCGGCCCGTGGTCGGCCAGTTCGATCTCGACAGCGGGCGACGGCGACTGCGGCATGGCGAAGAAGGCATCGGCGCCCCCGTCCTGCTGTGACGTCAGGTCCGGCTGAACGGTCCGCAACGCCGTGTGGTTCGGCAGTACTCCGGCCAGGTCGACGCCAGGCGTCGGCTGCGGGCGCGTCCCCCCAGCAGTGGTGCAGCCAGCCAGCGCGGCCGTGGTGCAGGCCATCCCTGCGCCGGCCAGCGTGAGGAGGGTGCGTCGTGTCAGAGCCATCGTGGGTCCTTCCGGTCATGAGAACAACCGAACCGTAGAAAGCGCGTCGCTGGGCCGTCAACGTGATCGACGGTGCCGTGCGAGGCGCTGAAACGGCCCGTGCCGACAGCAAAAGGAGTTCCAGCCATGAATAGATCTCATCCCAAGAATGGCGGTCGGGATCCCGGCGTCGACAGGAGTTCCGAACTGGGTTTGAGGGCGACCGGATCGAATCGACGACCATCCAGATGATGAGACCACCAACGACGATGCCCGTGTCCCGGCCGGGATCTCATCACTCGTCGAACTGGCGCAGGATGTGCTTCAGCAACGGGAGCAGTGCCTCGGAGCCCTGCTCCACGCCTGCCACGCTGCCGGGCAGGTTGACCACCAGGGCGGTCGGGCGACCGCTGTGATCATCGACGACGCCGACGATGCCGCGCGACAGAGCGGACAACGGCGTGTACCGGGCCCCCCTCCCGCCGCAGGTGTTCGGCGACTCCCACCAGTTCTCGGGTGATCACCCGGCGGCTCGCCTCCGGGGTGCGGTCCCGCGCCATCACGCCGGTGCCCCCACAGGTGATCAGCACCAGGTGGCGGGCGGCCAGACCCGCCTGCAGCGCTGCCAGAACGGTTTCCTCGTCCTGTTCGATGATCACGGCGCCGGTGACGTTCCAGCCGGCCTCGGTCCACAGCTCGACGAGCCGTTCACCGGCGACATTGGGTCTGTCACCGTGGGCGACACGATCGGAGACGGTGATCACCAGGACGTCGTGGGGGCCGGCCATGCTCCATCGTAGGAGTCAGCTCAGCCCGGCATCCTGCCAGGCCTGTCGTACCTGGTCGGCCGACGGCGTCGCCACCCGCAGCGCCCGCCCCAGAGCCCTGCGCTGCAAGGCCTTCTCGAGGCAGGCACCGTCTGCGTGCACGCTGGCGCCACGGCCGGGCAGCACCCGGAGGCGATCGATGACCACGCCACCGACGGCGGCGTCCCACACCAGCCTCACCAGCCGGTCGCGGGAGTCCTTGCGGCGGCAGCCGATGCAGGTGCGGATCGGCTCAGCCATCGCGACCCTTACGCGGGTAGGGAATCGGTCGGCCACCGACCACGACGTTGAGCGGGCGACCGGTCCAGTGTTCGACCATCTCGGCCACCAGCGGTACGGCATCACCGGGCAGGACGATCCGGGCGGTCGTGGCCCCCCGATGGGCGATGGGGACGGTGGCCCGCAGCAGCAACACGGTGCTGCCGCGGACGTCGCTCACGCCGGCCCCGGCCAGTGATGTCCACGGCACACCACAGCTGCTCAACAGGTCGGTCACCGTGATGCCCCGGGCGTCGATGCGCAGCACCGTACGTCGCCGGATCCACAGCCACACCCCGGCCCCCAGGAAGGCCAGGCTGACCAGCCCGATCACCACGGCAGCCGGCCCGGGCACGGGTTGTTGCACGGCGATCAGGGGTGCGATCACCGCCGCCACGGTCAGCAGGGCCGCCAGCCCGACCTGGGCACCCGCCGTCCACCGCAGCTCGAGTTCTCCCTCGCCGCGGGTGGCCGAGAACGAGGAACCCGGCCTCGACGCCATGATCAGTTCGTGGCCTCGGTGTCGGGCCGGATGTCGATCCGCCACCCGGTCAGGCGTGCCGCCAGACGAGCATTCTGGCCTTCCCGGCCGATCGCCAGCGACAGCTGGTAGTCGGGGACGACCACCTTGGCCGAACGGGCTTCCGCGTCGACCACCGTGACCGAGCTGACCTTGGCCGGCGACAGGGCGTTGCCCACGAAGGTCGCGGGATCCTCCGACCAGTCGATGATGTCGATCTTCTCGTCGTTCAGCTCGTGCATCACGGCCCGTACCCGCTGGCCCATCGGGCCGATGCAAGCACCCTTGGCGCTGACGTTGGGATCGGTCGAGTGGACCGCCAGTTTCGTCCGGTGGCCTGCTTCGCGAGCCACCGCCTTGATCTGCACCACGCCGGACTCGATCTCGGGGACGTGCATGGCGAACAGCTTCTCCACCAGTCCGGGGTGGGTGCGCGAGACGACCACCTGCAGCCCACGCAACTCCCGCCGTACGGCGACGACGTAGACCCGCAGCCGCGTGCGGTGGGCGTAGTTCTCGCCGGGCACCTGCTCGGCCTGCGGCAGGATCGCCTCGATCTCACCGATCTCGACCCGGACCGTCCGTGAATCATGATCGGCCTGCACCACACCGGAGACGATGTCGCCCTCGACACCGGCGAAGTGGCCATACTTCGCGTCGTCCTCGGCAGCACGGATCCGCTGCACGATCACCGAACGGGCCGTCGCCGCGGCAACCCGGCCAAAACCTTCGGGTGTGTCATCGAAGTGACCGACGACATTGCCGTCCTCGTCCAGCTCCGGCACCTGCACACTGACGTGGCCGGTCTTGCGGTCAAGGGTGACCGTGGCTCCCTGCGCGGCACCGGAGGTCTTCTCGTACGCCCCGAGCAGGGCGTCCTCGATCGCCGTCACCAGAACTTCGAACGGCAGGCCGCGGTCGGCTTCGATCCCTCGCAGCAAAGAGATGTCGATGTCCATCAGTTCTCCTCCTCCAGGTCGTCAGCCGCGTCATCGGCCTCGTCGCCGGCGCCTTCGTCGGTGGTCTCGTTCTTGCGGTTGAACTCGACCTGCACAAGAGCCTTGCCGATCTCGATGTACGGCAGGGATCGTTCGGCACCCGACACCTCCAGGGACACCTCATCGGGGCCAGCGGAACGGATCCGTCCGGTCACCTCTCCGCCGTCGAGCAGATTCACCTTGACCAGCCGACCACGGTTGCGGCGCCAGTGCCGCTCCTCGGTGAGCGGGCGCGCCACCCCACGGGAGGAGACCTCAAGGGTGTACGGAGCAGCCCCGGTCGCGTCAGACTCGTCGAGTGCCGCGGACACCGCATGGGTGGCCTCGGCGATCTCGTCGACACCCGGGCCGTGCCCCTCGGGGCCATCTCCGTCCACCACGATCCGCAACACCGAACGGCGACCCACGGGCTGGATCTCGACAGCCTCCAGTTCCAGGCCGAACTCGGCCAGCACTGGCTCGACGAGCGAGCCGATCCGCAAGGGTTCCATCGCGAAGTCCGTCCGATCCGATTGTGAGGTTCTCTTGTTGACGTGAGCACCGTCACAGGTGCGCGCCGTGACGGGTAGCTTACCCAGCGAAGAGGAGGAAAGTCAGCCTCGACACCATCGGACCTTGGAGCATCCGTGCCAGTGCCATCGACCCCAGCGCCACCGAACATCGTCCTGATCGTCGGCGAGGACACCGGCCGCATCGCCGGCTGCTACGGACAGGCCTACGTGTCGACTCCCCATCTGGACCGCCTCGCGGCCGAGGGGTGCCGCTATGACGAAGCGTACGCCACCGCTCCGGTCTGTGCCCCTTCTCGCTCCGCTCTGGTCACGGGGCGGCACCAGGTGCACCTGGGCACTCATCACATGCGATCGACCCTGCTGGACCCGCCCCGCCTGTTCACCCACGAACTGCGCGACGCGGGGTACCACGTCAGCTGGCCGACCAAGCTGGACTTCAACTTCGAGCCGTCGGAGGGCTGGTGTGATGACACCGATCCGTGGCTAGACCGGCTCCGCTCCGGTGAGATGCCTGACGGGCCGTGGTTCGCCTACGTCAACCTTGCGATCACCCATGAGTCGTCGATGTGGCCCGATGAGGGCGAACTTCCCGGACGTGAGCACCTCCAGCACTGGCCCGCCGACCGACCTCGCCCGCCCCGCCTCACCGATCCGGCGACCGTCCCGGTGCCGCCCTACCTCCCGGACACGCCGGTCGTGCGCTCCGACATCGCCCGCCATGCCGACAATCTGGCGGTCCTCGATGCCCAGGTCGGCGAGATCCTCGACGCTCTCGATGCCACAGGTGCCGCAGAGTCGACGGTCGTGATCTTCCTGTCCGACCATGGCCGCGGGTTGCCGCGAGAGAAGCGGTGGCCATGGACGGCGGGCATCCAGCTGCCGCTGCTCGTCCGGTGGCCCGGCACCGTGGACCCGGGCAGCACCAGCGACCGGCTCGTCTCCTGGCTGGACGTCGCGCCGACGCTGCTGTCGATCGCTGGCGCCCGCATTCCCTGTGAGTACGAGGGATTCGCCTTCCTCGGGGCGACCTCTGGACCGGAGCGGACCCATGTCGTCGCGGCCCGGGACCGGATGGACGAGGCGTTCGACCGGGTTCGCGTGGTGCGGGACCGCACCCATCACTACGTGCGGAACTTCTTCCCGCAGCTGCCCTGGTCGCAGCGGGTCACCTACATGGAAAACATGCCGACCATGCAGGAGCTACGGCGCCTCGACGTATCCGGCTCGCTCACCGCAACGAGCGGAGTGTTCATGGCGCCCCGGAAGCCTGTCGAGGAGCTGTACGACCTGCGCACCGACCCGGACTGCGTTCACAACGTGGCCGACGACCCGGCTCACGAGGAGGCCCGGGCCCGGTTGTCCGGCCTGTTGGACGAGTTCCTCGCGGCGCAACCAGATCTCGGCACGGTGCCGGAACGGGAACTGGTCAACAGTGGCGTGGTGGCCGACCGTCTCACCGAGTACCGGGCACGGGTGGCGCCGCTCCCGGCCGAATGGCAGCGAGATCGGCCGCTCACGGTCACCGAGGAGTCCGACATCACCCCGGTCGAATAACGAGCGACGTGGGTCGAGCAGCGAGCCGGTGGTCTCGACACGCACCACGCAAGCGCGGTGCTACTCGACCGACGTGGGTCGAGACCTCACCCGAAGGCAAGATCCCGCCGCCGCAGACCCACCACACCGATGGAGACCAGCACCGCGGCCACCACCAGCGGTGTCAGCAGGCTCGCCGACGCACTGGTCCCCAACACCACTGCGAAGGACAGTGCGTACGGGGACAGGTCCATCACCTGCGCCGGAACGAGGCTGAACTCCCCGAGCAGGTCCAGCACCAGCAGCAGCGCCAACACTGCCCAACTCACCGGCACGGCCGCTCGCGGCCACCACCCGAACACAGCCACCTGGAGCGCCACCACGACGAGCACAGCCGGCAGGTAGGTCAGGGTCGTGATCAGCAGTCCCGGCGTGCCGGTGCTGATGGCGGCTCCCAGGCCGAGCGCGCCGAGGGCGCAGATCCCCACCAGACAAGAGATCGCCAAGTGTGACCCGGCCCAGCGCCACCGCGTGACGGGACGTCCGAGCTGGGTCTCGGACACGGTGGTGACCTCGTCGGCCCGCATCGTCTGGGCGGCACCGAGAGCAGCCGCGGTCGCGACCTGGGCGAGCACGTACACGACGAACTGGAAGAACACCTGGGCGACGTCACCGTTGCCGATCCGGGCTGCGAAGTCCCGGAACGCGGGCGTGTCGAGCTGACGATCGAGACCGCCGACGACGGAGCCGAGGAGCAGGCCGAGGACACCCAGCCCGAGCGCCCACACCAGCACCACCGTGCGCTGCCGTCGCCACGCCAACGCCAGCGAACCAGTGAGCCACCGGGTTGCTCCAGAGCGTCCCCGGCGCTCCGGCACGATCCCCGACGCATGGTCACGGACACCAGACACCAGGACGGCAGCGCCCACCAGCAGCAGGGCGAGGAGCAGTTGCAGGCCGACCACCCATCCCCGGTCGAGGACGAAGGCCTCGGCATGCCTGGCCCAACCCAGCGGCGAGGCCCACACCAGTCCGGTGCCGGCGAGGTCGCCGACCGCCGCAACGGCGAAGGTGACCCCCACGAAGGCGATCCCCAGACCGCGCGCCACTGCAGGACTCTGGGCCACCTGGCCGGCCAGCGCCCCGGCACCGAGGTACACCAGTCCGGAGCCGGTGAGCAGCGCTCCCAGCAGGAGCGAGCCCGGCACCGGGAGCTGGCACAGCAGCAGACCGACGGCGGCCACCACGCCGACCCCGAGACAGCCGATGGCCGGTACGGCCAAGGCTGCCAGTAGTCGTACCGTGCGACCGGCCGGGCGGCCCGCCAGCAATTCGGTACGTCCGGCCTGCTCGTCGCCGCGGGTGTGGCGAATCACCATCAGGATCGCGGCAACTCCCATGACGAGCGAACCCGAGGAGGCGGTGGTCCAGGCGACGAGGCCTCCGACGGTCGCCGCGAAGATCGGGCCGCGAGCGGCGACCTGGCTGGGTACCGCAGCACTCTCGGCAGCAAAGACGTCCCGCGCCGCCTGGTCGGGGTAGGACGCCGGGGTGGCGACCGCAACCCCGGCCGGCAGCAGACCCATCACCAGCACCCAGACCACCAGCAGCCAGCGGTCACGTCGCAGGCCGAAGCCGACCAACGTCAGAGCGGTCCGCAGTGCTCCGTACCGCACGGCAGCGATCCGCACCGCCGTCGTGCTGGTCGCGCTCATGCCGGCGATCCTGTCGGCTCGTAGTGCGCCAGGAAGGATTCCTCGAGCGACGGTGGCGTGCAGGTCAGGGAGAGCACGTGTGCGGCGGCGAGTCGCGCGAGGACCTCGTCCAGCGCCTCGGGAGCAGCCCGGCAGGTGAGTTCGTGGCCGTCGCCGTCGCCGTCGGCCGTGAGGCTGAGTTCGGTCAGTCCCGGAATGCCGGTGAGATCGGGTTCGTGTCCCAGGCGTGCGGCCAGCTCGACGTGGTGGGCGCCGCGCAGGTCGGCCAGCGTCGCGGTCGTCACCCGCGTGCCGGACCGGACGATCGTGGCCCGGTCGCACAGGGCTTCCACCTCCGAGAGGATGTGGCTCGACAACAGCACGGTGGCGCCCTGGTCGGCCGCCTCCCGGACGGTCTGGCGAAACACCTCCTCCATCAGGGGATCCAGGCCGCTGGTCGGCTCGTCGAGAACCAGAAGTTCGGCGCCGAGGGCGAAGGCGGCGACCAGCGCGACCTTCTGCCGGTTGCCCTTGGAGTAGGTGCGGCAGCGTCGTGTCGGATCAAGCTCGAACCGGGCGACCAGCTCGTCGCGACGGCCCTGGTCCAGCTGCTGCCCGCCGAGGCGTCCCAGCAGGTCGATCACCTCGCCCCCGGTGAGCGAGGGCCACAGCGCGACATCGCCGGGGACATAGGCAAGTCGGCGATGGATGGCGACCGCATCGTGCCGCGGGTCGAGGCCGAACACAGTGGCCGTACCGCTCGTCGGAGCCACCATGCCGAGCAGGATCCGCAGGGTGGTGGTCTTGCCGGCTCCGTTCGGGCCGAGGAATCCGTGGACCTCGCCGCGGGTGACCTCGAGATCGAAACCGTCGAGGGCGGTCACCTGGCCGTACCGCTTCGTCAGCCGGTCCACCGCGACGATCGTGTCGCCACTCATCGCCGAGCCGCCTTGGTGGACCCGCCGGTCGAGCCTGTCGAGACCACTCGTTCCGCGTCGTCAAAGACCTGGGCGTCGGCGATCCGGTGGTCGAGCAGCGCCAGGGTCGCCTGTCCGAGTCGACGGTTGCCTTCGGCACCGAGCAGATCGGTCCCGAACTCGCGCTCCAGATGGGGCCGCAACGTGAACGCGCCCAGCCGCATCGCCACCAGCGCGGCAGCCACGTCGCGGTGACGAGCGCTGGTGTGGTCGGTGTGGACGTAGCGCGTCGTGAGGTCGACCAGGGCATCGAAGATCGCCCTGCCCCCAGGGGTGTCATCGGTCAGCGCCCGGACGAGGTAGCCGAGGACGGTGGGGCTGGCCGACTGGGCCCGGGCGAGGAAGTCGGGATCGGCCAGCTCCCTGTCGTCGATCCCACTGCGCACGGCATCGTGGAAGAACCGGACCACATGGTCGTCGCAGGCCGCCAGAAGTTGTTCCTTGGTACCGAAGTGGTGCTGCACCAGGGCCGGTGAGACCCCGGCTCGTCGGGCTATCGCCCGGATGCTGGCACCCCGTTCGCCGTGCTCGGCGAAGGTGGCCAGTGCGGCGTCCCGAATGCGGGCGCGCGCCGTCAGATCCTCACTGTCTGTCACGCTCACACTCTCGACTGTACGACCGTACAGCTTGCTGGTCAATCGTCCAGCAGCTCTTCGTCTTGAGGAGTCGAGCCGGCCGTCGAGCGGAGTCGAGACGTGGGGTGTTGTGGGTTGGATAAGGTCGGGGACCATGACACGCGACGGACACCAGACGGCACGCCGTCGCCTCCTGCGGGTCACAGCCCAGTACGGCATCGGCGCGACGGTGGCGGGCCTCGGGCTGGGAGCCTGTTCGCTCACCGATCCGGTGGTCCGACCCCGCGACCCGGGAGGGACGGTCCAGGCACCGCCCACCTCGGCCTCTCCCACTCCGACGCCGCTGCCCGGAGGCTCCGATGGAGCCATGACGGAGGCGAAGGCTGCAGCCTGGTGCACGGCTCTGGCCGGAGCCACCCGCTACAAACTCACCTCGGGACAGACCAAGAATCTTGAGCGGGCCGCGACCCTGCATCGACGACACCTGGAGGTCCTGTCCACGCCGGAGGCGACAACGCGGCCACGGCCCTCGGCCAGCGCGACGGCGACCACGGCCCCACCGTCGATCGGCAAGCTGGATTCCGATCGCAGCAAGGGATTCAAGGCTTTTCGCGCAGCAATGTCGAAGTTGGAGCAGGAGCATCTGGGACGGGTGGGGGCCACCAGCGGTATGACTGCCTTGCTGTGGGCATCGCTCGCGGCAAGCATCGCCCAGTCCGTCGTGGTGGCCGGCCGGGAGACCTCCTCCCCCGAACCGGCCACCGAGGGCGACCATCTCCCGTACGAGCCGATGACCGACATCGCTGCGGCACAAGCACTTCTGACCCAACTGCACGCACTCGTCTTCGGACTGCAGGCCGCACTGGCACCACTCAGCGGGGATGCCGCAACGCCGTATCAGGACCGTCTGGTGCGAGCCCGGATCCAACGCGACCACTTGGTCGACTGGCTGCGCGATCAGGACGCCGACGTGCCGGCCGCCGAACCCGAGTACGACCTGGGTGGTTCGATCTCGAAGAGCTCTCAGGCGTACGCGCTGGTCGCCAGGATGGAGACGGCACTGCTGCCCTTCGCGGGTGACTGGGTCGCCGCCGCGGCGATCGAGCTGAGCCGCCAGGCAGCCGAATGGCTGGCCGACGGTGCCGGCATCGCGGTCCTGGCCGGAGCGGCCCCCACCGTGTGGCCGGGCTGGCGCGACTGAGTTCGCCCACGCGGGTCGACCGCAATCGCCGAGATGATCTCCCGCCCGTCGAGCGAAGTCGAGACGTCAGCCGTCCAGACGCGCTGCGACGTCGGCAGGAAAGCCGCCGGTCGCAATCGGTCCCCACCGGGTCGGGGTGATCCTGATCAAGGACTTGTCCTGCACCCGCATCGCCTCGCGATACTCGTCCCAGTCGGGATGTTCCCCTGCGATGCAACGGAAGTAGTCGACCAGACCGTCGGCAGCCTCCGGCATGTGGAGTACCTCGGCATCACCGTCGACCTGGACCCAGGCGCCGCCGAAGTCATCGGACAGCACGAGCACCGTGACCTCCCGGCGACGCTCGGCGTTGCGCACCTTGGCACGCGAGGGGTAGCTGGAGATGACGATCCGCCCGTCCTCGTCGACGCCGCCGGTGACCGGAGAGATCTGCGGACGCCCGTCGGCGCGAGTGGTCGCCAACAGCATGTGGTGGCGCGGGCGGATGAAGTCGAGCAGCGCGTCACGCTCGACGGCGGTGTTGGTGGCGATGGATCGGGCCATGTTCAGGACTATAGTCCTCGTCGCAGCACCCGGCCCGCGCGCGCCTCGGTCTGCACTCCCCTGTCGACCGCGAGCTCACCGTTGACCCACACTGCCCGGATGCCGTCCGGAGGCTGCGCCGGATCGACGAAGGTGGCTCGGTCAATGACGGCCGACGGGTCGAACAGCACCACGTCCGCAGCGGCACCGGGACGAAGCACACCACGATCGGTGATGCCGATCCGGTCAGCCACGGCCCCGGTCATCTTGTGCACAGCGGTCGACAGGTCGAGCAGACCGAGTTCGCGTACGTAGCGGCCGAGCAGCCGTGCACTGGCACCGAAGAACCGTGGATGGGGCCGCCGGTCGGTGAGGTCATAACCGACCGCCGAACCGTCCGAACCCATGGTGGTGCACGGATCCACGAGGAAGGCCTGCATGTCCTCCTCGGTACGGTAGCGCAACACCACCTGGACCCGGTGGCCGCCTGCAGCACACATCTTGAGCACCAACGCCGCCGGCGTGTGCCCCAGCCGCGTCGCCGCTTCCTCGATGGTTTCGCCGTCCGTCGTGCCGAGCAGACCGTCGGTCCGTGACAGGATCACACGGTCCCAGTACCAGGGGATCACTCCGCCGGAGCCCCAGCCGGCAGCAAGATCAGCTTCGGCGCGGGCAAAGGTCTCGTTGTCAGCGAGGCGTTCCCGCAGACCTTCGATGCCACCTTCCTGGATCCACACCGGGAGGTACTGGGTCAGCGCGGACGCCGAGGCGTCGTACGGATACACGTCGCCGGCAATGTCAGCCCCGCCCTCCCTTCCCTTGCTCAGCAAGGAGAGCAGGGCATCAGCCGTGCCCCACTTCGCTGGATTGTTGATCGCCAGATGGGAGTACTGGACTCGGACCCCGGTCGACCGCGACAGCTCGATCGCCTCGACGATCGACGGCGCACCATCCCCGCGGGCATGGGTGGTGTAGATCGCGCCCCGGTCGGCAAGAACTCGGCACAGCGCCTGCAGTTCTGCGGTGTCGGCAAAGCGGGAGGGTACGTAGGTGAGGCCGGTCGACAATCCGAATGCGCCCTGGTCGAGCAGGGTGGCAAGGAGCTGGGTGGCCACGTCGATCTCGTCCTCGGTGAGGGGCCGCTCGTCGCTGCCCGCTGCGGCAAGCCGGAGCTGTCCGTGCCCGACCAGGGACGCCGCGTTGAGGGCGATGCCCCTCCCCTCGAGGGCCGCGGCATAGCCGTCCAGGTCCGTCCAGTCGGGATCGATGCGGTCGTCACCGACCCCTTCCATCAGGTCAAGCTGTTCGTCGCGACGCTCCGGAGTCAGCGGGTACGGCGAGAAACCGCAGTTGCCGATGACCTCGGTCGTGACCCCCTGGAACAACTTGCTCTGGCCTCGGCCGTCCAGGTACAGGCTCACGTCGGAATGGGTGTGGATGTCGATGAACCCGGGGGCGACCACCAGGCCATGGGCATCGATCACCTCGACGCCCTGATCGTCAAGCGCCTCCCGCCGCTCGTCAAGCGCCCCCCTCCGCTCGTCGAGCGAAGTCGAGACGTGAACAATCCGCCCGTCCTTGATCAGCACGTCGCCGACTGCACCTGGTGCCCCAGTACCGTCGATGATCGTTGCCCCAGCGATCAGGGTGCCATCAGTCATGACCACAGTCTGCCCAATCAGCGAAACTCTGGTTCCACATCCCGCACACTGACCGGGTCGCGAGCGCTACCCCCTGGGCGCTCACCGAGTAGTGCGCACCGCTCCACCTCAAACGCTGATCGAGTACGCGCACCACTCCACCTCAAACGCTGATCGAGTAGCGAGCGAAGCGAGCGTGTCGAGATCCCGCCGCACCAGATCAGGCTCGCGTCCGCGGCAGGTCGCGCTCGACCTCTCGGGTGTTGTCGACCAGGTACGCCACGTCGACCTCCAGCGCCTCGGCCAGGCGCCAGATGACGTCGAGCGTCGGGTTCGGCAACTTGTAGTCGTCGTTCTCGTCCTTGTGGCTACCACGGTCCTTCAACAGGAGTTGGACGTAGCCACGGCTGACGCTGGCGAGCTCGGCCAGCTTGCGCTCGGACAGGCCGAGCTCTGCCTTGCGACTGCGGACCTTCGCACCGAAGAGCTTCACCCGCTCCCCGAAGTCGGGTTGGTGGTCGGTGGCGGGCACGCGCCCACCTTCGACGGTTACACCACCCTGACTGGACCAATATATTGATCCATCATCGATCCCGTGGAGGAGGGCGCGCGGGTTGGCGGGTCGGGGGCCTGCCACCCAGCCCCATTCTCGGCGCCACCTACGACAACCATCATTCGCGAGGCATCCGGCGACGGACCGCATTTCACTGCTGGCATGGCGAAGCTCGGTCACGGACTCGTGGCCTTGATTGGTGAGGCGCACGACGGACGTTCCCAGATCTGCCTGACAGCAGTTCCGGCGACATCGCAGCTTCAGCTACCCCAGGCCACGCACGTCGGCTGGAGCCATGGTGAAGGTCCCCACGCCGTCAGCCGTCTCGACGTGGTGGGCCAAGGTGGGCGGTAGTCGGCTGCAGCGAGTCCAGGTGTTCGAGCCAGGCGTGCACGGCCGGCACGACGCTGGCACCTTCTCCCGTCGCCGAGGCGACGCGCTTCATGGAGCCCGACCGGATGTCACCGACGGCGTAGACGCCGGGCACCGAGGTGGCGAGGTTCGACGGAGGTCGGCTGCTCGGCCACAGTGCGGGGGCGATGTCGCGACCGGTACGGACGAATCCGTGATCGTCGAGATCGATCGTGTCCGGGAGCCAGTCGCAGCTCGGGTCGGCCCCGAGCAGCAGGAACAGCCCGCCCGCGTCACGGCGGGAGGTCTCGCCTGTACTCGCATCGTGCACGTCGATCCATTCGAGCTGGTCCTGACCACCGCCGTCGACCACCGAACAATTCCCACTCACCTGGATCCGCGGGCTCCAACGGATCTGCTGGATCAGGTAGTCCGACATCGTGGCCGACAGATCGGGTCGTCGTACGAGGATCGTCACCGTCCGCGCAAATCGGGCCAGGTGCACCGCGGCCTGTCCTGCTGAGTTCCCGCCGCCGACAACGAACACGTCACGACCGGTCATCTCACGTGCGGCTGCCATCGCCGCGCCGTAGTGGACTCCCTGCCCCACATGCTCTTCGATCCCCTGGATCGCCAATCGTCGATAGGCAACTCCGGCCGCCACGACCACGCAGCGGGCCCGCACATCTCCGCCGTCGGTACGGAGCAGGTGCGGTTCGCCGTCGGCACCGGGTACCAGCTCGGTGACCGGCCATCCCGCGAAGAAGGTGGCGCCGAAGTTCATCGCCTGGAGGCGGGCCCGCTGGGCCAGTCGCATCCCGGAGATGCCGCGGGCAAAGCCGAGGTAGTTGCGGATCATCGAGCTGGTCCCGGCCTGGCCGCCAATCACGTCGGACTCGATCACGACGGTGCTCAGCCCTTCGGACGAGCCGTAGACGGCGGCGGCGAGACCTGCCGGCCCGGCACCCACCACGGCAAGATCCACCACTCTGTCCACCTCGATGTCGCTCGGACTGCCGTACATGAGCGCCAGGAGCTGGCGTGGCTCATGCAAGGTGCCGACGAATCGGTCATGGGCCCAACCGATCGGGTACACGGGTTCACCGTGGCCGGCGGCGGCATACGCGGCGAGCACTTCCTGGCCCTCTGGAGTGTCCGGTGTGAACAACCGGTACGGCATCGCCATCCGCTCAAGGACATCGCGCAGCGCGAGCGTGCCCGCGTCGAAGACCGGGCTGACCAGACGGGTGGCGTCCACGTCGGGCACGGGCTGCTGGGATCCCCACTCCGAGAGCAGCTCGGTGACGGCGTAGTGGAACTCCTCATCCCGTGGTCCCTGCGGGATCAGCAGCCTGGCATCGATCTTGCCGGCGGAAACAGCACGTCTGAGCACTGGGAGGTCCTCGGCGAAGGTCGAGATGTGCGACACCACCAGCCGCCGAGCCGTCGGGATGCCCTCTCGCATCAGCGAGATCGCCGGGTACAGCTCGGACTCCGGAAGCCGGGACTCGACGACGAACAGCGCCACTGTCTGGCCGGCAGCGATGGCAGCCTTGGCGACGTGCTTGGCTTCCACGGCGGTCGCCGTGACACGGATGTCGTAGTCACGTGCATAGCGCGCGAACTCGGCGCTGAGGAGGTCGGCGTGCAGAGGCGCGACGAGGATGATCAGCGGGGCGGTGCTCACAGCAGGAGCGTAGACGCCCTGGGGCGGAGCACAATGGGCCTCATGACCGAGACCGTACGGATGCCAGCCGCCTTCCTCGGGCACGGCAACCCGATGAACGCCCTGGCCGACAACCAGTACACCCGAGCCTGGCGTTCACTGGGTGAGTCGGTGCCCCGGCCGCGCGCGATCCTGGTGATCTCGGCCCACTGGTACACCAATGCCACCGCCGTCACCGGAATGCCGAAGCCTCGGACCATCCATGACTTCTTCGGTTTCCCGCAGGAGTTGTTCGAGGTGGAGTACCCGGCCCCGGGATTGCCGGAGCTGTACGAGGAGGTCGCCGACGCGGCCCACCCGGACTGGGTCGGCTGTGACGTCGACAGCTGGGGCATCGACCACGGCACCTGGTCCGTGCTGACCCACACCTTCCCTCAGGCAGACATCCCGGTGGTGCAGTTGTCGCTCAACGCCACTCTCCCACTGGACAAGCACCTGGAGATCGGACGGAAGCTCGCGCCCCTGCGCGACAAGGGTGTGCTGATCATCGGCTCGGGAAACATCGTGCACAATCTGGGCGCGGTCGACTTCTCCCGGCCGGATGACGGATTCGACTGGGCCCACCGGTTCGACGACGCCGCCCGTGAGGTGCTGACCACCGGAGCGCCTGCCGAGATCGCTGCCCTGGATCGGCATCCGGACTTCCGACTTGCTGTGCCAACCCCGGACCACTACCTGCCGATGCTCTACATCGCCGGCCTGGCGGACAACACTCCGCTGCGGCCACTCGTGCAGGGCTACGCGGCCGGATCACTGTCGATGACGGCCTACACCCTCGACCTCGAATGCCCGACCGATGGAACTGATGGCCACGCATCGCTCCCGGCACCCGAGGCCCCGGCTACGCAGAGCAACATCTGAGCTCCGAGTACGACGGCGCAAATGCCCGTTGTCAGATGTGATACACCTCGTTACCAGATGTGATAACGAGAATCACACAACCAGTGCCAAGGGTGACGACACGACATCCATCACCGGCCTACGAGGCCGCTGCCCGCGCCGACCCAGCCGCGGTCAGCCGGCGAGAGCCTCGACCACGTCGCCCACGGCCAGATCGCGACGCTCCCCCGTACGGCGGTCGCGCACTTCCACGACACCATCGGCCAAGCCCTTGCCGACCACCACCACAGTCGGCATGCCGAGCAACTCGGCGTCGGCGAACTTGACGCCCGGACTTGCCTTTCGATCGTCCAGCAGCACGTCGATCCCCTTGCCTGACAGGGATTGTGCGATCTCGGTGGCAGCCACCAGCAAGTCGTCACCCTTGCCTGCGACCACGATGTGCACCTGGTACGGCGCCAGCTCGGCCGGCCAGCACAGGCCCTTGTCGTCACACGTGTTCTCGGCCACGGCAGCCACGGCCCGGCTGATGCCGACGCCGTACGAACCCATGGTGACGGTGACCAGCTTGCCGTTCTCGTCGAGCACCTTCAGCCCGAGCGCCTCGGCGTACTTCTTGCCCAGCTGGAAGATGTGTCCCATCTCGATGCCACGGGCCAACTGCAGCGGCCCCGAGCCATCCGGCGCAGGATCACCCTCGCGCACCTCCGCGACCTCGATGGTGCCGTCCGGCGTGAAGTCGCGCCCGGCAACCAGGTCGAAGACGTGCTTGCCATCCTCATCGGCGCCGGTGATCCAGCGGGTGCCGGTGACCACCCGCGGATCGACCAGGTAGTTGATCTTGGTTGCTGACTCGGCGCCGAGCACCGCAGGACCGATGTAGCCCTTGGCCAGCTGGGGATGCCGGGCAAAGTCCTCGTCACCGAAGGGAGCGAACTCGACCCCCTCGCCGAGGACGGCCTCGAGACGCTTCTCGTCGACATCGCGGTCGCCTGGCAAACCGATCGCCAGGTCCTCGGTGGTGCCGTCCAGTCGCTTCACGGTGAACAGGACGTTCTTCAGCGTGTCGCTGGCCTGCCACTCGCGATCACTGCGCGGCACGACCGAGTTCGCCACCGCGACGAGGGCGTCGATGGTGGCCGAGTTCGGGGTGTCCTCGACATGGGCGGCGGGTGCATCGTCGTACGGGATTGCCTCCGGCACCAGCGCGGTGACGGCCTCGACGTTCGCCGCATATCCCCCGGGCGATCGGACGTAGGTGTCCTCGCCGATCGGCGAGACCGCGAGGAACTCCTCCGACGCCGAGCCGCCCATCGCTCCCGACTGGGCTCGCACGATGACGTACTCGAGGCCGAGGCGGGTGAAGATCTTGATGTAGGCGTCGCGGTGCGCGTCGTACGACTTCTGCAGACCGGCCTCGTCGATGTCGAACGAGTACGAGTCCTTCATGATGAACTCGCGCCCTCGCAACAGGCCGGCCCGGGGTCGGGCCTCGTCGCGGTACTTGGTCTGGATCTGGTACAGCGAGAGCGGCAGGTCCTTGTACGAGGTGTAGAGGTCCTTCACCAGGAGGGTGAACATCTCCTCATGGGTCGGGCCGAGCAGGTAGTCGCCTCCCTTGCGGTCCTGCAGGCGGAACAGGTTGGGCCCGTACTCGGTCCAGCGGTTGGTCGCCTCGTACGGTTCCCGCGGCAGCAGTGCCGGGAAGCTGACCTCCTGGGCACCGATGCCGTCCATCTCCTCGCGGACGATCTGCTCGACCTTGCGCAGCACCTTCAGCCCGAGCGGGAGCCAGGTGTAGATGCCCGGCGCAGCACGGCGGATGTAGCCGGCCCGGACCAGCCAACGGTGGCTCGGCACCTCGGCGTCCGCCGGATCCTCGCGCAGGGTACGGACGAACAGCTCGGACATGCGGGCGATCAACTCAGGCTCCCTCTGGTGGTAGGCGGGTCCACCCTACCGATCCGGGACGTTCCACCGCGCCCCGATTCCGCTCTGAACGCGTTCAGCGGGCCACGACGGCCGCCAGCACCAGGGCCGTACCGACCTCGGCATCCATCTCGACGAGCAGTTCCGCGGCAGCGGCCAGGGGTTCGGACAGTCGCAGCACCGTCCGGTAGAGGCAGAGATCCCGTCCGTCGTCGGTCTGCCCGATCTGGACCGGGTCGGCACGGTAGGTCGCGGTCCATCCCTGGTGCCGGTAGTACGAGGTCGGCAACGGCGTCGCGTACCGGGTGAAGAGGTGGCCGGCGGTGCCCCCGGAGGTGATCGGCTGGCTCGCGAGTTCGGTGCCGTCGCCAGTTTGCACCCGATAACGTCCCACCTCCACCAGCGGCTCCCAGGTGGTGCGCGCCACGAGCCGGGTGAGGGCATAGACCAGATGGATCTCCCCGACACCAGCCGGTACGGCAATCCTGACCGTCGCCGCTCCGGTGTCGACCGCCTCGCTGTGCGGCACCGTCAGTGGAGCGCTGAGCACGTAGGAGGAGGTCCGACCGACACCCTCATGGACCACGAGCGGACCGTCGACACGGGACAACAGTGCCGCCACGACCGGGTCATCGCTCGGCTTCCCGGTCAACAGGTTGGTCTCGACACACTCGCTGCGCTCACTACTCGACCGACGTTGATCGAGTAGCACGGCGCTTGCGTCGTGCGTGTCGAGATCAGTGGCGCCGGTCATCCGGGACCGCAGATCGGTCAACAGGGTCGCGATCCGTCCTGCCAGCGAGGGCCGGTGATGTCGGTGGTACCGATCACTCCACAGCATCACCCCGACCATCGCGATGTCGAAGTACTTGCCTTCCCGAGCCATTGCCTCGTCGTCGAGCGCGATCCAGGTCGACACCTGCCCGCCGACAATGCCTTGCTGCGCCGATCGCGCCTGCCAACGCGGGAAGTGACTGGCATACAGGTTGCCGAACACCACCTCACGTCCAGCCCCCAACAGGTACGGTTCGATGTCACGTTCCCGGTTGAAGTACCAGATGAAATCCATCATCACCAGATCGGCCGGCAACTGCTCGATCGCTGCGGCAGCCCGGTACGGAGCGTCGGGCTGCAGCATGTCCGACCAGATCATCGGGCGAAGACCACGCTCGGCGACCAGTGCGCAGAGGTGGTTCACATCATCGGCGAACAGTTGGGCCGCATCCTTGGTGCTGCAGGTCGGGCAGACCCCGAGCTCGTACACCTCGTCGTGACCCAGGTGGACATAGGTCTGCGGCTCGAACACATCGAGGATCTCGGCCACCACGTCATCGATCAGGGCGTAGGAGGCCGGGTTCGACGGGCAGTAGCAGCTGGGCACCTTGGCGTCGGGCTGGTCGGCCTCGAACAGGTTGACCGGTGCGGTGTTGTCGACCTCACCAGCAATCTCGGCGATCTCGGGATGCGCCAGCGTCAGGTACTGCACGTGCGACAGCGACTGCACCTCCGGGATGACGTCCAGGTCGAGCGCCTTGAGTTCGGCCACCAGCGCCCGGGTCTCCTCCTGGGACAGCGTTTCTCCCGGTGCCACCATCGAGAAGTGACCAGGCATCGACCGCTCCCCCGCCACGGCACGGGCATGTTCACGCCGCCACGTCTCATTGATCTCGGGATGCCGGATGAACTCCATGCCGCCCGCCACCTCGATGATCACCGCGTTGTAGCGGGCCGGCACCACGAGCCACCGGATCAGACGCCGGAAGTAGTCAACCTGGGACGGACCGGGCAACGGCAGATGCACACCACGGAAGGAATGTCGCGGCTCCTCGACGAAACGGCCAGCCTGGACGGCACCGTCCATGATCAACTGCTGGAGGACGCATTCGACCCCGTACCGCAGTCCCCGGCGGCTGCCAGTGACGACGATGCGATCCGACGACACCTCCAGCACGAACCCCTCGTCCCCCATGCTGGGCGAGACCGAGCCCGTCGAGACCAGGTCGATCACCATCGTCCCGGACATCGGTCGAGCAGCGGGCGCAGCGACCGTGTCGAGACCGGACTCAATCGCCCAGCTCTGGCCCAGCGCCTCGGAGGCCCGCGCGACAAGATGTTCGGCGACGGCAGCGCCTGCCTCGTCGTGGTGGGTGATCGTGGCGTCCACGAAATCAGCGACGACCGGGCCGCGACCGTCCGAGGACTCCTGATCGGTGGCACGGGACGGAAAGATGCCCAACGGCGCTGTGGCAAGACCCACCACATCAAGACCACCGGTGAGCACCAGATCAGCCAGCCTGGTCTCGAACCTGATCACACACCGCTGGACCGGATGTCCCACATCGATCCCGAGCCGCGCATCACGCTCCAGCACGAACTCGTCGCGCGTCCGGGACGACAGGTCAGCCTGACCGACCTGCCGCAACCGGCCGTCCACCGGCACCAGGACCCGCACCCGGCTCACCTGGTCCACCACGCTCGCATCCACCACGATCCGGTCGACGAACACCGGGGCATCCCACTCACACTCGATGTCGACACCCTGGTCCTTCACCGTCAGCGCCCGCCAACCAACCGTACGGCGACTGAACAGCCCACCGGGCGCCGAGGGGACCCAACCCGCCGGATGCTCGACCGGAGCCGCAGCACGCGGATCCTCGATGGCATCGGGGGGCAACGCGGTGCTGGTGGCGCTGCGGAGGTAGCGATAGCGGGCCGGCGGGATCAGTGACGGAGCCAGCGTGGTGGTGCTCATGGTCGCCGAAGGTACCAATCCATGGAATGTGAGGTTCATTCGATGGCAGCCTGTCCCATCGGACGGACTGACTTCGTCGAGATCAGTAGAGGATGGTCGCCAGCGTCCCGACACGTTGGAAGCCCACCCGCTCATAGGTGCGCAGGGCACGGGTGTTGTAGCTGTTGACGTACAACGACACGTGGGGACTGATCCGGCGCGCCAGCCGGACCACCGACGACATCATCGGCGCGGCGAGTCCCTGGCCTCGCAGGGACGAATCGAGCCACACTCCCTGCACCTGGCAGTGGCTGCCCGACACCGAGCCGAGGTCGGACTTGAACAGCACCCTGCCGTCCTCCAGCATCCCGAAGGCCCGCGAGGAGTTGATCAAGGAATGCACGTAGGAACGGTAGGCCGACGGGCTAGGTTCGAGCGGCGAGACGCCGACCTCTTCGGTGTACATCTCCACGGCAGCAGAGAAGTAGGCGTCGTAGTCACGTTCGGTGACCACCTCGACGCGCGGGTCACCGGGCAGCTCCGGATCCTGGTCCATCAGCATCAGCGGCTGCTCGGCACGTACCTCTCGGGTGGCCTCCCAGGCGCCACCCCACCGGTCACACAGGGCGCGCCACAGACCGAGGGCGAGCGAGGCGTCACCGGAGATCGAACTGCACCGACGATACGCGCCAGCTTCCTCGGCGAAGGCCGCGAGGATGTCGGGGTCCCCGGCCCCGACGGGGACGAGGTTCGATCCGGCATGGCACAGCGCGACCAGTTCCTCGTCCCGCCAGTAGCCCCAGATCGGGCACCCCAGCACGAACGGATCGAGGCCGAGGTGGCGGACCCGTGACGACACGAAGACGTTGTGCACCGGCTGGCGTACGAGGAGGCGTACGACGGCGGCCAGGTCGTCATTGCTCAGTTGTCGCAGACCGGTACGAGGGCCGGCGTCGGCAGTCATCCGCGGACCCTCCATCTGTCGCAGCGCGCTTCGGGGAGCACGGGTCCACCCTACGGGCCCGGAGCCGGCGCCGGGCCCGGTTTCCGAGGTATCAGCCCCAGCGGTCTCGACACGCTCGCTGGTCTCGACACGCTCGCTTCGCTCGCTACTCGACCCACGTCGCTCGCTACTCGACCCACGTCGCTCGCTACTCGACCGTCGTCAGGCAACGCTCACCGTCGGCCCGCCCTCGCCGCCCTCGCCGGCCGGCATCTCCTCGGCGATCCGCATGGCCTCCTCGATCAGGGTCTCCACGATGTCGGACTCCTTGACCGTCTTGATGACCTCGCCACGGACGAAGATCTGCCCCTTGCCGTTGCCGGAGGCGACTCCGAGGTCGGCCTCCCGTGCCTCGCCAGGACCGTTCACGACGCACCCCATCACGGCGACCCGGAGCGGGACCGTGAGTCCCTCCAGTCCGGCGGTGACCTCCTCGGCCAGCTTGTACACATCAACCTGGGCCCGACCACAGGACGGGCAGGAGACGATCTCCAGCTTCCGGGGACGCAGGTTCAGCGACTCGAGGATCTTCGAGCCGACCTTGACCTCCTCGACCGGATCGGCCGACAACGAGACCCGGATGGTGTCGCCGATCCCTTGGCTGAGCAGCGCCCCGAAGGCGACCGAGGACTTGATGGTGCCCTGGAAGGCCGGTCCGGCCTCGGTGACGCCGAGGTGCAGGGGGTAGTCGCAGGCCTCGCTCAACAACTGGTAGGCCCGAACCATCACGACCGGGTCGTTGTGCTTGACGCTGATCTTGAAGTCGTGGAAGTCGTGCTCGGCGAACAGGCTCGCCTCCCACAGCGCGGACTCGACCAGCGCCTCCGGGGTCGCCTTGCCGTACTTGGCGAGCAGCCTCTTGTCGAGCGAGCCGGCGTTCACGCCGATACGCAGTGAGACGCCGGTTTCCTTCGCTGCTTGGGCGATCTCACCCACACGATCGTCGAAGGCCTTGATGTTGCCCGGGTTCACCCGGACCGCAGCACACCCGGCCTCGATGGCGGCGAACACGTACTTCGGCTGGAAATGGATGTCGGCGATCACCGGGATCTGCGACTTCGCCGCGATGGCGGGCAACGCCTCGGCATCGTCCTGGCTGGGGACGGCCACCCGCACGATGTCGCAACCACTGGCGGTGAGGGCAGCGATCTGCTGCAGCGTGGCGTTGACGTCGGCGGTCAGCGTGGTGGTCATCGACTGCACCGAGATCGGGGCGCCGCCACCGACCAGCACCTTGCCCACCTTGATCTGACGGGTCGGGCGACGCGGTGCCAGCACCGGTGGTACCTCCGGCATCCCCAGGTCAACCATGCAGATTCACACCTTTCGCGTCACAGAACTCGACAACGGTCGCCCATCTCAGAACAGGGTCACCGGGTCAATGATGTCAGCGACCATCAGCACCAGACCACTGATGGCCACGAAGCCGGCAATGACGTACGCCACCGGCATCAGTTTCGCCGTGTCCACCGGCCCCGGGTCGGCGCGTCGCCGCAGCCGGGCGATCCCCGACCGTACCCACTCGACCAGGGCTCCGGCGATGTGACCACCGTCCAGGGGCAGCAGCGGAACCAGGTTGAACAGTCCCACGAACAGGTTCACGGTCCCCAGGGTCGTGATGAACCCGGCCACCTTCTCGGTGGCCGAGATCTGATCGGTGCTGGCGATCTCACCCGCGACCCGGCTGGCACCCACGATGCTCATCGGCCCGTTCGCGTCCCGCGGTTGACCGGTCACCAGGTCGGAGGCGACGTTCCACACCCGGACCGGGAAGGTCCACAGCACATGGAAGATCCGCTGGGTCATCGACCCCATGTCCTGGGCGGTTTCCACCGGGCCGCCCTGGACACGTTCCAGGGTCGGGCTGATGCCGAGGAAGCCAGCCTGGACGGTGCGACTCGGATCGACCAGGTCGGCCACCCCGGTGATCACCGTGGTGGTCCGCAGCGTGACCTGTGCCCCGCTGCGCTCCACGACGATCACCGCCTCGTGGTCAAGGTTGGCCCGGATGGCGGCGGACACGTCGTCCCAGCTGTGGATCGGGGTGCCGTTGAAGCTGACGATCCGATCGCCCACCTGGAGCCCGGCTCGCACCGCCGGTGTCTGCGGATCGCCCGGCTGGCAGGCCTGGCCCTGGCGCGCCGCCGGCACCACGCATTCGCTGACGTTGCTGACCACCGGTTGTTCGCGGACCATCCCGTACGTCAGGTTGACCGCGAGCAGCAACCCGAAGGCGAGCAGCACGTTCATCACCGGCCCGCCGACCATCACGATGAGCTTCTGCCAGGGCCGCTTCTGGTAGAAGAGCCGACCGTCGTCGGCAGGGGTGATGTCGTCGGCATCGGCCATCCGGGCGTTGTCGATCAGCGAGCTGAACATGCCCGTGCTGGAGCTGCGCAGGCCCTTGCGACCCGGGGGCAGCATGCCGATGAGTTTCACGTATCCGCCGAGCGGCAGCAGCTTGACGCCGTACTCGGTCTCACCGACGCGCCTGGACCACAGCGTCTTGCCGAAGCCGACGAAGTACTGGGTGGTCTTGACCCCGAACAGTTTCGCGGGAACCAGGTGCCCGATCTCGTGGAGCGCGATCGACACCATCACCAGGGCGAAGAATCCGATCGCCCCCGCGACATAGATCAGCAGGTCCACCCATTCACTCTATGCGCGCCAACCACACGGGCGCGCCGCGCGTGCACCGTACGTGATCCGTCGCACCTTCCACCGGGCTGCCGGGGCCGTCCTGCTGGCCGCCGTCGCGTGCGGTGCCGCGCCGGGCTGTAGCGCCGACGTGCCCAGCGTCGGCGCGGCGGCTCCGGCGCAACCCGGATGCGTCGAGGTCGACGGCACCCTGGCCATGCCGGCCGAACCGTGGCCCGCGGAAGGGCGACTCCCGGAAGGCTTCGTGCCGGTGGCCATCGTCGAGTGCCGGTCGAGGCCGAGCCCTGACGCGAAGGACGTCGTCGAGCGGCGCGCGACCAACCTCGACGCGCTGGTGGCGGTGCTCGGCCTGCCGAGCGAACCGTTGCCGCCCAGCGCCGCATGCCCGGCCGTGGGTTACCTCCCCCGGCACCTGGTGCTGCTGGATGCGGCCGGCCACGGATACCGTCCCCTTCGTCTGCGCCCGACGTGCTCGGGCTGGCCGGCGGAAGTGAAGGCGGCGCTGGACGGTCTGGAGTGGACCGTCGTACGGACCGGCTGATCGCCGCTCAGCTGTCGGTGCCGCGCCGCCGCTCGAGCCGCTCGGCGGCCTTCATCAACTCCTTGGAGGCGTCGCGGGCCCGCTGCGCCTCGGCCTCGCTCCTGTGCAGTTCCTTGACCCGCTGCTCGGTCAGCTTGCGTCGGGCAACAGCGTCACGCCAGGTACGTTCTGCCACCTCGTAGGCCTCACGTGGCGATGCCGGGACTGCGTCCGCCGGGGGCTCGGCGCCACCTCCGTCGGCCCGGGCCGCCACACCGTCGAGGAAGGCTGACAAGGCGAAAGCGAGGTCCGGGGCCAAGGCATCCCCCGACGCCGGTGCGACGTTCTCGTCCAGGTAGGCGCCGGAAGCCACCAGAGGCGCCAGGTCCGGGAACCTGGCCGGGGTCGCCACCTCCCGGATCGCGGCGACGGTGGCCGGGGTGTGCGTGGATCCGGCGGCGAGTTCGTGTTCGACGGCGGCGAACCCGCGCACCAGCACCGTGCAGCCGACGATCACACCGAGCCGTTCCTCCAGTGGGACGGCGAGCGTACGAAGGGCCCGTAGACCGGCGTCGACGAAGGCCATGTTGTTCGGCATCAGCAACAGGTCACTGTCGAATCCCAGTTGCAGCACCCAGGGATGCCGGCGGTAGCAGTGGGCGAGCAGTCCCGCCCAGGCGAGCACTCCGTCGCGCCACTGGTCGTCCGCGATGGTTGTCAGATCGGCCGAGTTCAGGGCCGCATCCAGCATCAACCGGTGCAGTTCATCCTTGCTGGCGATGTAGCGGTAGAGCGCCATGGTGGTGAACCCGAAGGTGGCGGCCACGCGTTGCATCGTCACCGCTTCCACACCCTCGGTGTCGGCCAGTTCGATCGCGGCCTCCACGATGCGCTCGTGGCTCAGCTCCCGCTTCGGCCCGCGCTGCGGGAACTCGGCGACGCCCCACGCCACCGCCACCGCGCGCGGCAATCCGTCCTCTGTCACACCCTGCACTGTATGCAAGCCACGCTGTGTATGCCATACTCTGTTTACACCACATACAGAAGGAGTCCGTACATGGCACCCGCCATCGAGGTGAGCCACCTCCACAAGAGCTACGGCAGCAGCGTCGTGCTGGACGACCTGTCACTGACCGTCACCGGGGGCATCTATTCCCTGCTCGGCCCCAACGGCGCCGGCAAGACGACCCTGGTCAACATCCTCACCACCTTGCTGCGTCCTGACGCCGGGTCGATCCACATCTGTGGCGTGCCGGTCTCCCGGCACCGTCAGGTGCAGCAGCTCGTCAGCGTCACCGGCCAGTTCGCCGCCGTCGACACCCTGCTCACGACCTCAGAGAACCTCGTCCTGATCGGCCGTCTGCTCGGCCGGAACGCCCGCGCGGCACGGGCCCGGGCCGACGAGCTGATCGCTGCCTTCGACCTCGGGGCCGCTGCGAACAAGCTCGTCAAGAACCTCTCCGGTGGCACCGCGCGCCGGGTCGATCTTGCGATGAGCCTGGTCGTGCAGCCGACCGTGCTGTTCCTCGACGAACCGACCACCGGACTGGACCCGGTCAGCCGTCGCAACCTGTGGCGCGACATCCGCGCCATGGCCTCCTCGGGCACCACGGTGTTCCTGACGACCCAGTACCTCGAGGAGGCCGAGGCGCTGGCCGACCGCATCGGCGTCCTGGCCGGTGGCCGCATCGTGGCCGAAGGAACGGCGGCCGAGCTGGCAGCGGTCGTCGGCGGCGAGGAACTCGTGCTGAGCGACGACGACGGGGAGACAGTCCGCACGATCAGCACCGACGGCACCGCCGCCGGGATCGCCGCCGCCCTCCAGGGGCTGGACCGTGCTGCGGGCCGGCTGCGCGTGCAGCTGCGCAGCCCTTCCCTCGAGGACGCCTTCACGACCCTGACCCAGGACACCAGCAGCCGGACCGATGAGGAGGCCGCGGCATGACGACCCAGACCATCTCCACACCCCTGAACTCCACGCCCCCGGGATCCCTCCGCCAGGGCATCAACCTGCTCGGGGCGGCCCGAGTGTTCGTGGGCCGCAGCCTGCGCCAGAACCTCCGCGACGGCGAAGCACTGGTGATGGCCATCGCCCTACCGGTGATGCTGATGCTGCTGTTCACCTTCGTCTTCGGTGGTGCAATCGACCGCGACGGTGGCTACCTGGACTACGTCGTGCCCGGGATCATCCTGCTCTGTGCCGGCTTCGGCGCGGCGAACGTGGCCGTCTCGGTCAACCGGGACGTCACGACCGGAGCCATGAACCGTTTCCGCACCCTGCCGATCACCAGCACCACGGTGCTGGTGGGACACGTGATCGCGAGCCTGCTGCGCAACCTGGTGGCCACCATCGTCGTCATCGGCGTCGGGATCGTGATCGGGTTCCGTCCCGCGGCGGTCCCCTTGGACTGGCTCGCTGCCCTCGGGGTGGTCGCCCTCTACATCCTGGCGATCACCAGCATCTTCGCCGTCCTCGGCCTGCTGGCGAAGTCACCCGAGAGCGCGAGTGGGTACGGCTTCGTACTGCTGTTCCTGCCCTACGCCTCAAGCGCCTTCGTGCCGATCGACACGATGCCCGGCTGGCTCCGCGGCTTCGCCGAACACCAACCGAGCACCCCGGTCATCGAGACGCTCCGGGTGCTGCTGACCGGCGCAGGCGAGAGTGCCTGGCCGGCCGCGCTGGCCTGGTGCCTGGGCGCCCTCGTTCTGGCGACGGCGGTTGCCGCGATCGTCTTCCCGCGCCGGCTCAGCCGCTGACCGACCCTGCCTCCCGGCAGGCGCGGGTGGCCTCCGTACGGGCCCACGCATCGGCCCCGAGCACCGAGTCCAGGCTCAGCTCTCCCCCGCCTGCGGCGCTGACCTCGCTGATGTGCCGCTCCATCACCGAGGCGACGATGTCGCAGATGTCCAGGAACCCGATCGCACCGGAGTGGAAGGCGTCGACGCACACCTCGTTGGCCGCGTTGTAGACGGCAGGGGCGGTCGGCACCGAGGAGCCCGCACGACGGGCCAGCCCGACAGCCGGGAAGGCCTCGTCGTCCAACGGCTCGAAGCTCCAGGTGGTCGCCCGGCTCCAGTCACAGGGCTGGGCGGCCCCCGGGATCCGTTCCGGCCAGGCCAGCCCGAGGGCGATCGGCAGCTTCATGTCGGGCGGGGAGCACTGGGCCAGGGTTGAACCGTCGACGTACTGGACCATCGAGTGGACGACCGACTGCGGATGCACCACCACATCGATCCGGTCCAGCGGCACCTCGTAGAGCAGGTGCGCCTCGAGCAGTTCGAGGCCCTTGTTCACCAGAGTCGCCGAGTTGGTGGTGATGACGCGGCCCATGTCCCAGGTGGGGTGCTTCATCGCCTCGGCAGGCGTGACGTCGGCCAGCTCGTCCCGGGCCCGGCCGCGGAAAGGACCACCGGAGGCGGTCAGGATGACCCGGTCCACCTCGTCGGCCCGCCCGGCTCGTAGGCACTGGGCGATGGCGGAGTGTTCGGAGTCGACGGCCACCAACTGTCCCTCGGCAGCCGACGAGGTGACCAGCCGGCCGCCGATCACGAGCGACTCCTTGTTGGCCAGGGCGAGCACGGCTCCGGACTCGAGGGCGCGCAGGGTCGGCACCAGACCTGCGGACCCGGTGATGCCGTTCAGCACCAGGTCGACACCCAGTGCGGCCACCTCGGTGGCGGCGGACGGTCCGGCGAGAATCCGGGGCAACGTCAGCTCGCCGGCGTTCCATCCGAGGTCCTTCGCCGCGGCATAGAGCGCCAACTGCAGGTCCTGCACCGCCGTCGCCCGCGCCACGGCGACCACCGCCGGACGATGCTGCAGCACCTGCCGCGCCAGCAGCGCGACGTCGCCGCCACCGGCCGCGAGACCGACCACACGGAACCGGTCCGGACTGGCGGCAACCACCTCAAGGGCCTGGGTGCCGATGGAACCGGTGCTGCCGAGGATCACGATGTCTCGCACACGGGCCAGTCTGGCAGCACAATGGTCGGATTGCGGTGCTGACCTGCGGGACCGCAGGAACGAAAGGCATGGGTGATGACCGGAGCACTCCGTACCGCCGGACTGACGATGGCCACCGTCGGCCTGGTTCTGTCGGCTGCCGCCTGCACCTCCGGCGGCGAGCCGAGCGCCCCGTCGTCCTCATCAGCCGGCACCCAGCCCACCGTGGTGACACCGTCGGTGGTCACCCCGTCCTCCTCGGCGACATCCCCCACGTCCCCCGCTTCCCCCGGCACCCCCGGCACCGCCGGCACCACCGGCTCCGCGACGACTCCGCGTAGGTCGACCTGAACGGTCACGAGTTCGCCGTCGACGTCCGACAGGCCCTCGAGATCAGTCAACAGCAGACCGGGCCAGGAACGGTGCACTCCCTCGAACTCGACTGGTCGGCCCGTCATGCCGCGTGGGTGTGGCAGATCGACACCTTGGTCGGCACCTCCGACCACGACGTGCAGATCCACGCCGACAGCGGCACGGTGCTCGCCCACGACCAGGAGCGCACCGATGACCGCGAGCAGGCCGTCGATCCGACCTCGCCGCTCCCGGTGGCAGAGGCGATGGCGGCAGCCCTGGCGCTGCGCGAGGGCACCGTACGGTCGTGGAAACTCGAGTGGGACGACGGCCGTCGGGAGTACCAGTTCGACATCGAACAGTCGGGCCGCACCGATGAGGTCCTCGTCGACGTGGAGACGGGCCGGGCGCGACTCGACTGATCCACGGCGCGCAGCTTTTCTGACCAGGATTGCTTAGGTATGCCTCAGTGGCGGTGTAGCCTCGCCGCAAGACCCACTCCGGTGGGGACCACAAGTGTCGTTGGAGGGAGCACCACCACATGACGGTGACCGAGACCCGGTCGGGAGACGTGACCGGTTACGAGCCGCTCGACCCGGCCATTCGCGAGCAGTACCAGCGTGACGGCTACTACATCATCAAGGGCGCCTTGGACGAGGCGAAGCGCGCCCAGTACGAGGAAGCGGTCGACCAGGTCTACGCCGAGGAAGAGGCTGCCGGGCAGCTCCGGCCGGACAAGTCGATCCACGTGATGGGCTACTTCGACCGGAACCCGCTGTTCCTCGACCTGCTCACGCTGCCGACGACGTTCCCCTACATCTGGGGAAACATGGGGTGGAACATCTACACCCACCACAACCACATCGATGTCAACCCGCCGAAGGACGAGCCGCCCTTCTGGAACTGGCACCAGGACGGCTACCGGCAGAACTCCGACATCGACATGGATCCCCGTCCGATGTTCATGACGAAGATCTGCTTCTGCCTGACCGATCTCGCCGATCCCGGCTACGGACAGACCAAGGTCATCCCGGGCAGTCACCTCAACAACACCCTGTCGGGGCGCCCCGAGAAGCCGGGAGATCCGATCATCGAGCCCGAGGGCGCGACCGAGGTGCTCCTGGAGCCGGGCGACGCCTTCATCTTCGACCGCCGCCTGTGGCACAGCCGCTCGATGAACAAATCGGACCGGACCCGCAAGCTGATGTTCATCGGCTACACCTACCGCTGGATCCGTCCCCTCGACGAGAACGTCGCCGACCAGGACAGCGACTGGTTCAAGTCGCTCACCCCGCTGCAGCAGCAGCTGCTCGGCTACGGCCCGGACCATGCCTCGTTCTGGGGCATCAAGCAGTCCGGCTGGATCGACGACGAGATCCCGCTGCGCGCCGAGCTCAAGGAGCGCGGCCTGCTGGACCGCAGCATTCCCTACCTGCGTTGAGATCTGACCTCTCGCCGGTTGACCCGGCGAGACCGGCGACCCCCGTACGGCTTCGGCCGTACGGGGGTCGTTGCGTTCCCGGTGAGGTCCGCCGGCACCGTCGGGCGCTAGGTTGCACCGGTGACCGTACGCACCAACGAGATCGAGTCGCTGGACGACTTCGACGCCCGCCTCGCCGGAATCACCAGCCTGTCCGGATGGTTCGTCCAGTCGGTCGACCTCACCGAGCGCGGCGAGGTGCTGCGCAAGGTGCAGGTGACCGGGGCGGTGTTCCTGGGTTGCCTCTTCGACGAGGCAACCGAGGCGTCGTTGCGGGCCCGTGGAGCGATGCTGTTCCCGAACCTCCCGCACCTGCCGTTCGACCCGTACCGAGCCGGGCTCTACGACGCCGACGAACTGTACGGCCATGACGACGGTCGCACCCTGCTGACCGGGCTCCCCTATGCCGAGAGCCGCGACGCCGAGATCTATGCCTGGGCCCATGATGCCCACCTCCACCACACCCTTGAGACCTCGCTGGCGATCGCCCTGCACGACCACTCGATCACCGATGCCCTCGACGAGGCGACCGATCACCTCGACCCGGCGGCGGTTGTCGGTGTGATGGGCGGACACGCGGTGCGCCGCGGGGAGCCGGCCTACCGGGACGCGATGGACCTCGGTGCCGGCCTCACCGATGCCGGTCGGACCGTGCTGACCGGAGGCGGACCGGGAGCGATGGAGGCCGCCAACCTCGGAGCGTACCTGTCCCCGTACGGCGTGACCGCACGGGAGGCTGCGGCCGAGTTGCTGGCCGCAGCTCCCTCCTTCGCCCCGAGCATCGACGTGTGGGCCAGGGCGGCGTTCGAGGTACGGCAACGCTGGCGCCCGGACGGTGCCGGACACTCCATCGGCATCCCCACCTGGTTCTACGGCCACGAGCCGCCCAACGCCTTCGCCACCGAGGTCGCGAAGTACTTCACGAATGCCTTGCGTGAGGACACCCTGCTGGCTCGTTGCCGGGGCGGGATCGTCTACCTACCGGGGGCAGCCGGCACGGTGCAGGAGATCTTCCAGGCCGTGACGGAGAACTACTACGCCGCCGTGGTGAGCGATGTCGCTCCCTTGGTGCTCGTCGATCGGGAGCACTGGACCAGAAGGCTTCCAGCCTGGCCGCTGCTCGAGGCCCTCGGTGAGGGCCGCACGATGGGCCAACGGCTTCACCTGGTCGACTCGATCGATGAGGCATTGGAGGTCCTCGTCCGCTGAGCCAGGTTGATTCGTTGATCAATCTTGACCGTGTTCCGAGCGCGCTGGTTGGGTCGGCGTCATCGAATCCCCGTCGGCTCGGAAAGGCACGCTGTGACACAGAAGTTGAGGACCAGCCATCATGACGTCGTGGTGGTCGGTGGTGGCGCCGCTGGTACGGCGGCGGCCGTCGCCGCACAGCGCAGCGGGCTCGACACCGTCCTGATCGAGGCCGGGACCTTCTTCGGAGGCGAACTGATCAGTGGGCTGCCGATCGACGGCTGTCTCAATGCCAAGGGCCAATGGATCGTGGGCGGCCTGGCGCGGGAACTGTTCGACGACGTCGAGCGTCTGGGGGGTTTCGCCAAGGCGCTGAGTGACCATCGACAGATGTGGGGCGTCTGCCTCGATCCGGAGATGATGAAGATCGCTGTCATCCAAGCGGTGGCGAAGGCCGGCGTGACACCGAGGCTCTACACCACGGTCGAGGACGTCGCTGTCCAGGGGAAACGCGTCACCGGGGTCACGGCGGTCGCCAAGGGACGGCGCTACCTGATCACCGGCGAGATGTTCATCGACTGCACCGGCGACGGCCACGTGGCAACCACGGCGGGGGCACCGTACGAGTTCGGAGGCAAGGCTGGAGAACTCCAGCCGGTCTCGCTCACCTATCGGGTTTCCGATGTCGACTATGCGGCCTATCTCGACTGGGTGGTCGCCAACCCCGAGGACTTCCTGCTGGCCGAGAACCCTGCTCTCGGGCACAGGACGAAGGCGGAGGCCGCCGCACGGGCGGCCGCCGACGGCTATCCGTTCGTCGCGCTCAACGCCGAGGGCACCGTGCTCGGTGAGGCGATCGCCAACGGTGAGGTGAGTCCGTGCACCGCGCTGTACCTGTGGCCCACCTCACCGGCCCGGCGCGAGGTCGGCCTCAACACCACCCGGGTGGCCGGGGTGAACGGGATGAGCCCGAAGCAACTGAGTACCTCACTGGGGACACTGACCTCCCAGATCACCGCCCTGATGGAGTTCTGTCGGACCAAGGTGCCCGGGTTCGGTCACGCACAGTTGGCTGGAATCTCGCCACGCGTGGGGGTCAGGGAGACCCGTCGCGTGATGGGCGACTACGTGCTGACCGAGGAGGACGTGGTCTCCGGCCGCAAGTCGGAGCGCGGCATCGGCAAGGGTGGCCATCACGTCGACATCCACGGCGCGGGCACCGCCCAGGTGCGACGCGCGGTCGAGGACGGCCAGTCGTACGACATTCCTTACGACACACTGATCCCGAAGGGTTTGAAGAACGTCCTGGTGGCGGGTCGCTGTTTCTCCTCGACGAGGGAGGCCAACGGTTCGGCCCGAGTGATGGGTCCCTGCATGGCCATGGGTGAGGCCGCTGGAATTGCCGCGGCGCTGCAGATCGAGGGTGACCTCGATGACGTGCGACAGGTCGATGTCACCACGCTGAGGTCACGGATCTCCGCCTACGGCGGCATCGTCGACGGCACGGACTGACGATGCAGGCGATTCTCTTTCCTGGCAACGCCGAGACATCGCTGGTCACCCTCGACCGTCCGGCGCCGGCTCCGGACGGGGTACTGGTACGGCTGACAGCGTCCGGAGTGTGTGGAACCGACGTGCACTACTGGCACGAAACGCCTCAGCAACGCGGTCGTCGGCGCCACGTCGTTCCCGGGCACGAGGTGGTCGGGGTGATCGAGGAGTGCGGCAGCGGTGTCGCCGGCCTCGCCCGCGGCGACCGTGTGGTGGTGGGCATGCTGCACATCGGGTGTGGGCAATGTCGCCACTGCGCGGCCGGTCGCCACGCCCATTGCCCGGACAAGGACATCCTCGGGCGGACCCTCCACGGATCGTACGGCGAGTTCGTCGCTGCCCCGGCTCGTGCGGTGTACCACCTTCCTGACGCTCTGCCCGACGAGATCGCCGTGCTGGCCGCCTGCAACCTGTCGACCTCCTTCGCCGCAGTCCGCAAGACCCAGCTCCGGGCCGGACAGCGGCTCGTTGTGCTGGGCCTCGGCGGGGTCGGGCTGTGTGCCGTTCTGACCGCGGCCGGCGCCGGTCTCGAGGTCGTCAGTGTCGACCCGATCACAGCACGACGGGAGACGGCGCTGCGCCTCGGCGCCGCACAGGCGTTCGATCCTGAGGAGTTCGCCGCCCTGCTGGCCGATGATCGCGACGCTGCGAGGGCGGAGGCAACGGTGGAGTGCAGCGGGAATCGGTCAGCCCAGCAGATCGCGATCGATGCCCTGGGGCCGGGTGGACGAGCCGTCGTCGTGGGCGGGGGCGGTGGTTTTGCCTTCCCTGCGGATCGACTCCTGGGTCGTGAGATCACCATCCAGGGCACCTCGGTGTGCCCGGCCGACCTGTTCCACGAGGTGCTCGACCTCGCCACCGCCCGGCAGAACGAGCTGACCGCGCTCCTGGGGCCGCGGTTCACCATCGAGCAGGCCGCGCAGGCGTTGCAGCACTCCGCGGCCGGCCGGGAGGGCAAGCCTCTGTTCGGGTGGTGAAGGCATGACCACCTGTGATCGGTAGCGCGTCGCACGGCCGAGTCTGGTGCGCACCGGATCGACGACACAGGAGGACAACCATGGGACTGTTCGACAAGGCCAGGAAGGCCTTCACCGGCCAGGACTCCGAGGAGACCGGCGCCCGGGGCAACGGCTTCGGCGGCCTCGGCGCAGACTGGGCGGCCCAGGCGCAGGCGGCGCAACAGTTCGTCGCCCAGGAGTTCCAGCGGGCCGGCTACGGCGACGGCAGCATGGCCTCGGTCAGCGGAGCCGGCCTGTTGAACGGGCAGATGCAGGCCGACCACGACGAGCTCCAGGCCTACGGTCAGGAGCTCAACCGGATCTTCCAGATCGGGGAGATCGGCAGCGGTGTGATCATGGCGGCGGTCGACACCGGCGAGCGGACCGCCGGTCAGGCGTGGTTCCAGCTCGAGGTGGAGGTCAGCCTGCCCGACCGCGACCCGTACCTCGCCAGCAAGCGGGAGATGGTGCCGGAGACGTCACTGGCCAGCTACGCGGTCGGCTCCAGCCACGAGGTGCGGGTCGACCCGGCGGACCCGCAGAAGTTCATCCTGTCCAGCTGAGGCGACGACGATGGGGTTCTTCTCCGACCTGCGTCGGTTGCTGCGTGCTGCCAAGCAGCTCAACGAGCCCGACGGCTCCGATGCCGACTACGAGGAATCACTGCGACAGGCGGCAAGCTTCACCCAGATGTGGACCAACGCCAGCCAGCCGCTCGGCACGCACGGCGCCGCCACCGCGAACCCGTACACCAACTTCGCCTTCCTGCGCAGTGCCATCCCGGCCTCGGGCACCGTGATGTACCTGGCGCCGACCGAGGACCGTCTCGGTCAGGCGACGATCTACGAGGTCGGTCTGGAGATGCACATCGACGGACGGGAGCCGTACGGGACCATCTACCGTACGGTGATCGGTGCCGCCGCCCTGCCGAACTGGCAACCGGGCAAGATGCTCACCTTCCGGGTCTCCCCCGACGATCCACACACGATCATGCTGGGGTGACCGCCGGCCATTCGGCCGAAGACTCACAGGCTCTTGCCAGCCTCCTGCCAACTCCGCCGCGCACGATGGAGCGATCGCCGGGAACGCCCCGGGTCTGGACAGGAGAATCCATGAGAGTCACGCAGAAGATCGGCCTCGGACTCGGCGCCGGTGCGGTCACCCTTGCGAGCGGCATCGGTATCGCACTTGCCCACGCGGGACCGACCGGCTCGGCGAGCCCGTCGGCACCCAGCTCCAGCGGTTCGGCCACACCCAGCATGTCCGATGAAAACGGCAAGGACCACAAGAGTGGTCCGGGTCGACGTGGCGCCGGACCAGGAGCCTTGGGTACGTCAGCCGAGGAGTTGGCCACCAAGCTCGGTGTCGATGAGGCCAAGGTCACCTCCGCGCTGAAGGCGATCGCCGAGGAGCAGCGCTCCTCCGGCGAGAAGCCGTCCGGTGACGCCGCTGCTCGCCGAGCAGCCCTGGCCAAGGCCCTTGCCGAGAAGCTCGCGATCGACGAGGCCAAGGTCACCGACGCACTGGAGGAGATCTCGGCCGAGCACCGGGCGAGCCAGGAGGCTGCCCTGAAGGAGAAGTTGGACGCCGCAGTGAAGGCGGGCACCCTCACCCAGGCCGAGGCCGACGCCGTACTGAAGGCCGCTCAGCAGGGAGTCATCAGCTACGGCCACGGCGAGCGCTGAGCGATCTGCCCTGTCGTGCAGCGTCTGAGCTGCGCAGAAGTCAACGCTGAGCGAGCGTCATCGCCCCTGAGGGGTGACGCTCTCCAGCGTCGACTTTTGCGCGGCCGTTCGGTTCGGTCGGTCAGCCCTCAGCAGCGGCCAGCTGCCCACAGGCCCCGTCGATCTCCCGGCCGCGGGTGTCCCGCACGGTGACCGGCACACCATGGGCCTCCAGCCTGCGTACGAACTCGGCCTCGTCCTCACGACGGGAGGCGGTCCATTTGGAGCCGGGGGTCGGATTCAGCGGGATCAGGTTGACGTGCACCCATCCCCAGTCGCCACGCTTCTTCAGCTTGGTGGCCAGGAGGTCCGCCCGGAACGCCTGGTCGTTGATGTCCTTGATCAAGGCGTACTCGATGGAGACCCGGCGCTTGCTGACCCGGGCGTACTCCCAGGCGGCATCGATGGCCTCATCGACCTTCCACCGGGTGTTGATCGGCACCAGCTCGTCGCGCAGCTCATCGTCGGGAGCGTGCAGCGACAGCGCCAGGGTGACCGGGATCCCTTCGGCAGTGAGCTTTCCGATCGCCGGCACCAGTCCGACCGTGGAGACGGTGATGCCGCGCGCGCTCATCCCGAAGCCATCGGGCGCCGGAGCGATCATGGTCCGTACGGCACCGAGCACGGCCTTGTAGTTGGCCAGGGGCTCGCCCATGCCCATGAACACGACGTTCGTCACCCGGTCGGAGCCGCGCCCGGTACGCGTCTCGACTTCGCTCGACGGACGGGACGACGCGCTGTCCTGGCTGAGGCGTCGCATCCCGTCGGCAATCTGACAGACGATCTCGGCCGTACTCATGTTGCGTTGCAGACCACCCTGGCCGGTGGCGCAGAACGGGCAGGCCATGCCGCAGCCAGCCTGGGACGAGACACACATGGTGGTACGGCCCGGGTAGGACATCAGCACACTTTCGACCAGGGCGCCGTCGTGCAACTTCCACAACGATTTGATGGTGTCGCCGTCGTCGCAGGTGAGATCGCGGACGCGATGCAGCAGATCGGGGAAGAACTGCTCCCCGAGCTGGGTCCGCAGGTCCGCGGGCAGGTCGGTCCAGTCGCTCGGGTCATGGGCGTGGCGTACGAAGAACTGGTGCGACAACTGTTGGGCACGGAACTTCGGCAGTCCCGCCTCGGTCACCGCGGCCACCCGGCCGTCCACGTCGAGGTCGGCCCAGTGCGTCGGCGGCTTCCCCTTGCGGGGAGCGGTGAACACCAGGGGCAGGGTCTTCGGGTTCTCAGTCATCTCAGCCTCCCGGCACGAGCAGGTACATCACCAGCCACGCCACTGGGGCCGACAACAGCAGTGAGTCGAGCCGGTCCATCACGCCGCCGTGGCCGGGGAGGAACGAACTCATGTCCTTGATGCCGACGTCGCGCTTGATGAGCGACTCGACGAGGTCGCCGCAGGTGCCGACCCCCACCAGGACGATGCCGAGGATGACCCCGACCCACCAGCTCACGCCGAGCACGAACTGGCACAGCAGGACCGAGACGACCACGGAGAACACGATCGACCCGACAAAGCCTTCCCAGGACTTCTTGGGGCTGATCACCGGGGCCATCGGGTGTTTGCCGAACAGCACCCCGGCCACGTAGCCGCCGATGTCGGAGAACACGACCGCGGCGATGAAGGTCACCACGCGCAGCGCGCCGTTCTCCCCTGCGATCAACAGCGACACGAAGGAGCCGAGGAACGGGACGTAGCCGATGATGAACAAGCTGCCGGAGGCGTCCTTGATGAACCCGTCCGGGCCGCGCCGCATCCGCCAAGCCAACGCGACGATCACGGTCACGGCGAGGGTCGACATCATGATCGTGCTCGCGGGCATGGTCAGCTGCGGTTCCTTGCCGGCCAGGTACGAGGCGAAGATGATCACGACCGTGCCGACACTGATCGGCCAGATGGCCGTGGTGATGCCCTTGCGCGCCAGAGCCTGGTGCAGTTCCACGGCCGACAGCACCAACGCCACAGCCACGAAGGCGACGAATCCCCAGTGGAAGAAGGCGAGGCTGAGCACCACGGCAGCACCGAGCACCACCCCGACCGCGATGGCCACCGGCAGATTGCGACCGGCACGGCCGTAGTCCTCCGCCGGTGGTGAATCCTCGGCCGGCTGCGGTGAGCCGGCAGGACCGTTGGGTTCGGCGTCGGGCATCAGACCTCGAGGAGCTCGGCTTCCTTGTTCTTGAGCAGCTCGTCGATCACGTCGGTGTGCTTGCGGGTCAACGCGTCGAGCGCCTTCTCGGCGCGCGCTGCCTCGTCCTCGCCGACGTCGCCGTCCTTGACCAGCTTGTCGATCGCTTCCTTGGCCTGGCGGCGTGAGTTGCGTACCGAGACCCGGGCGTCCTCGGCCTTGGTCTTGGCCAGCTTGGTGTACTCCTTGCGCCGCTCTGCGGTCAGTTCAGGCAGCACGATGCGAATGGCGTTGCCGTCGTTCGACGGGTTGACCCCCAGGTCGGCGTCACGCACCGCCTTCTCGATCGCCGACATCGCGCCTCGGTCGAAGGGCGCAATCAGCACCATCCTCGCCTCGGGGATCTGGATGGTGGCGAGCTGCTGGATCGGGGTCTGGACACCGTAGTACTCGGCGGTCAGCTTGGAGAACATCGCCGGGTGGGCCCGACCGGTCCGGATCGCAGCGAACTCCTCCTTGGTGTACTCGATGGCGTCGTCCATCTTGAGTTCGGCCTCGTCCATGATGTCGGAGATCACGGCTGTCCTTTCATCCTGCCCCGTGTCGGTGCGGGACTCGTCTGCGGTCTTGTCGGGGCTTCACTTCACTTGCGGTGCTTGCGGGTGTGGGCCCCAGGTCCTTAGGGAATCGTCGTACCGATCTTCTCACCCGCCACCACACGGGCGATGTTGGCATGGTCGTCGAGGTTGAAGAAGATGAGCTTCAGCTGGTTGTCCCGCGCCAGGCTGACGGCCGGGGCGTCGGCCACCTTCAGGTCCCGGGCCAGGAACTCGTCGTAGCTCAGGTGGTCGAACAGCTGTGCGTCGTCGTACTTGTTCGGGTCCTTGTCGAAGACGCCATCAGCGCCCTGCTTGGCGATCAGCAGCACGTCGGCCCCGATCTCGAGCGCCCGCTGCGCGGCGACGGTGTCGGTGGAGAAGTACGGCATGCCCGATCCGGCGCCGAAGATCACCACCCGGCCCTTCTCGAGGTGACGCTCGGCCCGTCGCGGGATGTAGGACTCGGCCACCTGCCCCATGCTGATCGCGGTCTGCACCCGGGTGTCCACCCCGGCCTTCTCCAGGAAGTCCTGCAGGGCGAGGCAGTTCATGACTGTCCCGAGCATGCCCATGTAGTCGGCCCGGTCACGATCCATGCCGCGCTGCTGGAGCTCGGCACCCCGGAAGAAGTTGCCGCCGCCCACCACGATGGCGATCTGCACCCCCGCCTGCGCCGCACTGGCGATCTGCTTGGCAATGCTGGACACCACGTCCGGATCGACGCCGATCCTGCCGCCACCGAAGGCCTCTCCCGAGAGTTTGAGAAGGACTCGGCGGTACGCGGACATGGTGCTCCTCGGGCTCACGGGTGGACGTCCGGTCAACTCTAGCGGCCCGTACGGTGTTGCTCCCAGTTGCGCCCCCGGCCAGGTGACGGGATGCGACGGCGCAAATCCGCCCGCAAAGGTAGGCTTTACTCATGGCCATCACGCGATTTCCCAACCCGGTGAACGAGAAGGCCGCCCGCGTGGTGGCCGGAGGCGTGTTCTGCCTGGGACTGACGACCTTGGTGACCGGGTGGCACTGGCTGCTGGTCGTGATGGCGGCCGGCTTCCTGGCCCGGGTGCTGGCCGGGCCGACACTGAGCATCCTGGGCCAGTTGGCGACGCGTGTGGTGGCACCGCGGCTGGGCGAACCGAAGCTGGTCCCCGGACCACCGAAGCAGTTCGCCCAAGGGATCGGCCTGGCGGTCACCGGTCTGGCTGCCGTCCTGTCCCTCGGCTTCGGCCTCCAGCTGGCCGCCTCACTGCTCCTGGTGGTGCTGCTGGTGTTTGCCGCGTTGGAGTCCTTCGTCGGCTTCTGCTTCGGCTGCTGGATCTTCGCCCGGCTGATGCAGGTCGGCCTGATCCCGGACTCGGTGTGCGAGGCCTGTGCCCCCGCGGCCACCGGACCGTTGAAGGTCGGCCGACAAGGTTGAATGTGCCATGATCGTGTGGCTCAACGGCACCTTCGGCGCTGGCAAGACGACCACGTCACGGCTGCTCCGTGACGCGTTGCCGGCGCGAGTCTTCGATGCCGAACACATCGGGTTCCTGCTGCGCGGCATCATCGGTGACCTGCCGGTGAGCGACTTCCAGGACTGGCCTCCGTGGCGCGGACTGACCGTGGCGACCGCCCACCAGGTCCTGGCCCATGCCGGCGGCACGCTCGTCATTCCCCAGACGGTGCTGCGGCGCGAGTACTGGAGCGAGCTGATGACCGACTTCGCCGCCCACGGCGTGACCGTCCACGCCTACACGCTGCACGCCAACCGCGACACCTTCACCGATCGTGTCGAGCGCGACACCGACGAGCCGACGGCGAAGCAGTGGCGCCTCGATCATCGTGAAGCCTACGAGTCCGCCCTGCGGGACTGGCTCGCGGCCGCGAGCACGGTCATCGACAACACCCACCTGTCGCCGGCTGCGGTCGCCGAACGGATCAAGTCCGACATCGTGAGCCGATCGGCGCCGGAGCGGCGACCCCACCAGGTTCGTTCCCCTGAGAACCCTTGAATCTGCACACGCTTGCATGATTGAGTTCACCCGTGGATTCACAACAACGCATGAGGTTCGCCATCGTCGGGTGTGGGGTCATCGGCGGCGCCCACGCAAAGTCACTGGAGTCGCTGGCCGACCGGGCCGAACTGGTGGCTGTGGCCGACACGGTGCCCGAGCGCGCCGCAGCGTTCGCCACCGAGTACGGCGTACGGGCCCTGAACTCGCTCGAGGAGGTGTTGGCCCAACCTGACATCGACGTCGTCACCCTGGCCACCCCGAGCGGCCTGCACGGCGACGAGGCGATCGCCACTCTGGAAGCCGGCAAGCACGTCATCATCGAGAAGCCGCTCGACGTCTCCGTCGAGATGGCCCGCAAGGTGCTCGCGGCCGAGGCGAAGTCGGACAAGGTCGCCATGGTGGTCAGCCAGCTGCGGTACGAGCCCGCCATCACCGTCGTGCGCGAGGCCGTCACCTCCGGCGCCTTCGGCAAGATCACCTCCGCCGCGACGAGCATGGCGTGGTGGCGCAGCCAGGAGTACTACGACTCCGGTGACTGGCGCGGCACCTGGGAACTCGACGGTGGAGGTGCCCTGATGAACCAGGGCATCCACGCCATCGATCTGTTCCGTTGGCTGATGGGAGACCCGGTCGAGGTCTACGCCTGGGCGGATCGCCTCGCCCATGAACGCATCGAGGTCGAAGACACCGCGGTGGCTGTGGTGCGCTTCGCGAATGGTGCGATCGGCACCATCCATGGCACGACGGCCGCCTACCCGGGTGTGAGCCGACGCATCCAGATCCACGGGGACAAAGGTTCGGCCATCATGGATGACGGCACCCTCGCCTACTTCCACGCGGCCGGTTCACCGTACGGCGGGAGCGGCGAGGGCAACCAGGCCGACAGCGTGCTGCCGAAGGAGAATGCCTCCGACGTCGCCGCAGCCAGCGCGGCGCTGAAGCCCGGTTCGCACTCCAAGCAGTTCGCCGACTTCCTGGACGCGGTGGCCGAGGGGCGTCCACCGCTGGTCACTGTGACCGAGGGGGCGAAGACCTTGGCGCTGATCTGCTCGATCTACGAGTCGGCCCGGACCGGCGCCTCGGCGAAGATCCCGCAGCTCTGAGGCCACCGACCGGGCGCCGTACTCCGTCGGCGCCCGGATTTGTTCGGAGTGTCAACTTGACTCGTCCAACGACGAACGCCAACGATGGAAACCCGCTCGGGGAAAGAGGTTTCAACGGAGAGGCGATCGGCGCATGGGTACATTCAACCGACGTCAGTTCATGCTGGCCACCGGCGCCGTCGGGGCCGGGCTGGCCGGAGTGACAGCACTGGCAGGGTGCAGCACCGGCCAGTCCCCGAACGAGGGAGTCGAGGCAAGTCAGTCGGTGACGTTGCCGACCTACCGCGCGTACGCGGCAGTCGAGCCTGACCTCCCGGGCACTGAGGCAGGGGTCCAACCGGGGTTCTACAAGTACCCCAGCGAGCATCCGACGTCGGTGGAGGAGGTGCCCGGCCGCGGCGGAGTCTTCACCTCGATGAGTCCGATCTACGGTGCGGCCGCGCCCCCGGTGCCGGGCAACAAGTTCTGGGTCGAACTGAACAAACGTCTCGGAGTCGAGCTCCAGACCCAATCGACGTTGGCGGCGAGCTACAACGACAAACTCGCCACCGTGATCGCCGGCGACCAACTGCCGAGGATCGTCCGTTTCCAGGCGAACTTGCCGGAGATGGACAAGCTCATGAAGGCCAAGTTCGTCAACCTGTCGGAGTACCTGTCCGGCGATGCCGTCCTGAACTACCCCAACCTGGCGAACGTCCCGACCGCCGCCTGGAAGGTCGGCATCTTCGGCGACGGCTTCTACGGGATTCCCGTGCCGCGCCCCCGTGCCGGCAACTACCGTTTCGTCCGCAAGGACCTGTTCGATGCCGCCGGCCTGAGCATCGACCCGAAGTCCTTCGACGAGCTGATGGAGACGGCGAAGGCGTTGACCGACCGGAGCAAGAACCGTTTCGGTTTCGCCTCCGGGCTGAGCCTCAAGGCCACGACCCTGATCTCGTACGAGGTGGGTCACGACTGGACCGCGACCGGCGGGAAGCTGGTCCGCAACCTCGAGACCCCGCAGTACAAGGAAGCCGTGGCGGCGATGGTGGAGGCATGGAAAGCCGGCGTGGTCCACCCTGAGGGCTTCGTCCCCACGTCACCGTTCAAGGACTGGTTCATGAGCGGTGTCGGCGCGATTCTCCACGACGGCCCCCTCGCCTGGACCGGATTCGACCGTGGAACCAAAGACATCAAGGGATTCGAGCAGGCGGTGATGACGGTCCCGAAGCAGGACGGCAGCGGCGCGGCGCCGGTGCCCCTCGGCGCCGCATCCTTCGGGTTCCAAGCCATCTCCAAGGCGGAGAAGGACAGCGTCGAGGAGACGCTGCGCGTCTGCAACTACCTGGCAGCCCCCTTCGGGACGGCCGAGGACTACTTCATCACCTTCGGCGTGGAAGGGGTGGACCACATCCTCGAGAACGGCACTCCGACCATCACCAAACAGGGCACCGAAGAGATGACGGTCTCAGTAGGCTACGTCGCCGATGCCCCCGGGCAGCTGTACTACGCCGGCGTTGCGCAACGCGACGTCGACGTTCAGCACGAGTACCAGAGCAAGGTCATCCCAACCGGTCTGGTCAACCCGATCGAGGGGATGTACTCCCCGACGGCCGAGTCCTCCGACGGCAAGACGGCCGGCCGTACCTTTGACGACGCGGTCGATGACATCATCCAGGGACGCCGGCCGCTGAGCGACTTCGACGCGCTCGTCGCCGACTGGCGTACCAAGGCCGGAGATGCGATGCGTGGCGAGTTCGAGGCCCAGCTCTGAGGCGTTGTGGCTGATCCCGGTTCACACAGCAAACGGGGCGTCGTGGGGTCTCCCCCACGACGCCCCGTTCGGCGCTGAAAGTTCAGCTGGTCAGCTGGCCGCCTCGAAACGGGCGAATCGGGTGACCTTGACCCCGGCAGCGTCGAGCTGCTTGCCGACGGTGCTCTTGTTGTCGGTGACCGACGGCTGGTCCAGGAGGCAGACCTCCTTGAAGAACCCGTTCAGGCGCCCCTCAATGATCTTCGGCAGGGCAGCCTCGGGCTTGCCCTCCTCCTTGGCGGTGGCCTCGGCGATCCGGCGCTCGTTGTCGACGGTCTCGTCGGGCACCTCGTCGCGATTGAGGAACTGCGGACGCATCGCGGCGATCTGCATCGCGGCGGCACGGGCCGCAGCCTCATCGTCGCCCTCGTACTCGACGAGAACGCCCACCTGAGGCGGCAGGTCCGAGGCGCGACGGTGCAGGTACACCACGGTCTTGCCGTCGAAGTAGGCCGCCTTGGAGACCTCGAGCTTCTCGCCGATCTTGGCGGCGAGGGAGCTCACCGCGTCCGCCACGGTGCCGCCGTTGAGCGCAGCCGCGTTGACCGCGTCGACGTCACCGGCCTTCGCCGCGTCGGCAGCCTTGACGATCTCGTCGGCCAAGGTGATGAACTCGTCGTTCTTGGCCACGAAGTCGGTCTCGGCACCGAGCTGGATCAGGGCACCACCGGTGGAGGCGACGAGACCATTGCTGGCCTCGCGCTCGGCGCCACGCTTGGCGGCCTTCGCCTGACCCGACACGCGGAGCAGCTCCACGGCCTTGTCGAAGTCGCCCTCGGCGCTGGTGAGGGCCTTCTTGGCATCCATCATTCCGGCGCCGGTGGCGTCGCGGAGCTTCTTCACATCTGCAGCGGTGATCGCCATGTGTGCAGGTTCCTCTTCTCGAACGGATGTGGGATCGGTGCTCAGTTGGCCGAGGCGTCGGCAGCCGGAGCCTCAGCCGCGGGGGCCTCGGCGGCCGGAGCCTCAGCCGCAGCGGCGTCGGCAGCCGGAGCGTCACCCTCACCGGCGAGCAGCTCGCGCTCCCAGTCAGGCATCGGCTCGGCCTCTTCGCCGGTGACCTGACCGCCGGAACGTGCCAGCAGACCGTCGGCCACGGCGTCGGCGACAACACGGGTCAGCAGGGCCACGGAACGGATGGCGTCGTCGTTGCCGGGGATCGCGAAGTCGACCTCGTCAGGATCGCAGTTGGTGTCGAGGATGCCGATGATCGGGATGCGCAGCTTGCGGGCCTCGTCGACGGCGAGGTGTTCCTTCTTGGTGTCGACGACCCACACCGCGGCCGGCACGCGAGCCATGTCGCGAATACCGCCGAGCGCCTTCTCCAGCTTCTCCTTCTCACGGCGCAGGCCGAGGAGCTCCTTCTTGGTGAGCCCCGAACCGGCGACATCGTCGAAGTCGATGCCCTCGAGCTCCTTGAGACGCTGGATCCGCTTCGTCATGGTCGTGAAGTTGGTGAGCATGCCGCCCAGCCAACGGTGGTTCACGTACGGCATGCCGACGCGGTTGGCCTGCTCGGCGATGGCTTCCTGAGCCTGCTTCTTGGTGCCGACGAAGAGCACCTGACCGCCGCGGGCGACCGTCTCCTTGACGAAGGCGTAGGCCCGGTCGATGTAGGACAGCGACTGCTGCAGGTCAATGATGTAGATGCCATTGCGCTCGGTGAAGATGAACCGCTTCATCTTCGGGTTCCACCGGCGGGTCTGGTGTCCGAAGTGGACGCCGCTCTCGAGGAGCTGGCGAGTGGTGACGACGGCCATGGCCGTACCCCTTCTCTGCCCGGCGCTCGACACCCGTCGGAGTGACGGGCCGTCCCGGGCGTGCTCGGTTGTTCCGGTGACGAGCTGTTCGTCACCGCCTGATGCAGGACCATCCCGCCACTCCGGGCATGCTGCTCGGAGACCGTGGAGGTGATGTGCGTCGATCTGCGACGCGCGCCTGCATGCGAAGTCGGTCCGGGCATGCCGAACCGCGGGAGGGATTCTACTCAGTCCACGACGTAGGCACCAAGTCGACGATCTGTCCACAGTCGCCTAAGGCCGCCGAGCCCTGTCCACAGGTCGGCGAACTCGTCGTCGCCGGTGCACAAGAACCGCCCATGGTGTCGGTGTGAAACACATCGACGCGCCGCGCAGCACCCGGCTCAGCGGCCTGGGACGGATCGTCGCGATCACCCTGTTCGCGCTCGCCTGCGTCAGCATCCCGGGGATCGCCCGGGCGTTGCCGGCCCAGGACCTGCCGTCCGGGACGCCCACGCTGCCGTCGCCGACCAGTTGGCCGCTGAGCCCGCGACCGGAGGTGCTGCAGGGCTTTGACCTGCCGGACGAGAAGTGGGGTGCGGGCAACCGTGGCCTCGACCTGGTGGCGGCCCAGGGGGATCCGGTGCTCGCCGTCGCGGACGGCACCGTCAGTTTCGCCGGCCAGATCGGTGGTCGCGGTGTCGTCGTGGTCACGCACGGCGCGGTACGGACGACCTACACCCCAGTCGCCGTCGAGGTCAGCACCGGTCAGCCAGTCGCACGCGGTACCCGTCTGGGGACGGTGGCGGGCCAACACTGCGCTGCCACCTCCTGCCTGCACCTGGGTCTGCTGCACGGCGAGGAGTACCTCGATCCGGCCCTGCTGTTCCGGACGGCCGCGGGAGCAGTGCCGACCGGACCGGTGCGCCTGGTGCCGAACTCGGTGCTGGACCAGGTGCGACAGCGCGCCGCCGAGCGAGCCGCCGCAGCCGCGGCCGCCATTGCCGCCGGCGCGACCGGGCAGCACGGTTTCCTCCTGCCGGCGAGCGGACCGGTCACCTCCCCGTACGGGATGCGCCAGCACCCGGTGACCGGGGTGTTCAAGCTCCATGACGGCACCGACATCGGCGCCGCCTGTGGAACGCCGTTGGTGGCCGCCGCGGCGGGGACGGTCACCACCGTCGACCTCAATCCGGCACTGGGTCGCCGCGTCATCATCGATCATGGCACTGTCGACGGTCACCACGTCGTCACCGCGGTGAATCACGCCTCGGACCAGACCGTCACCGTCGGAGAACAGGTGGCCGCCGGACAACTGATCGGCCATGTGGGGAGCACGGGTCTCTCAACCGGCTGCCACCTTCACCTGATGCTGTGGCTGGACGGTCAACTCACCGACCCACTGACGTGGTTCTGATGCCGACGGGTTCAGGCGCGCGGATGCGCCTGCTGGAAGGCCGTCCGCAGCCGATCCTGGGTGACGTGGGTGTAGAGCTGTGTGGTCGCCAAGGAGGAGTGCCCCAGCAGTTCCTGGACGGTCCGCAGATCGGCACCACCTTCGAGCACGTGGGTCGCCATGGCATGCCGCATCCCGTGCGGCGACAGGTCCGGCACCCCGGCGCTCGCCGCCGCGCGATGCACGATGCGGCGCACCACACGCGGATCGATCCGCCCGCCACGCTCCCCCAGGAAGACGGCATCGCTTGTCTGCGCTCCGAGGAGTTGAGGACGCACTTCCAGCCAGGCGGCGAGAGCGTCACGAGCCGGAACGCCGAGTGGCACCGTACGTTCCTTGTTGCCCTTGCCCAGCACGCGGACCAGACCACGTGCGTCCACCGCGCCCAGATCGAGACCGCAGAGTTCGGAGACCCGGATGCCGGTCGCGTACAGCAGTTCGAGCATCGCACGGTCACGCACCGCCACGGCACGGGTACGGGGATCGTCCGCCTGGTCGTCCGAGGGGTCGCCGGTGGCGGCCCCGTCGAGCAACGTGCTCACCTCGGCGGCCGCCAGGCTGTGCGGCAACCGCCGACCTTGGCGTGGCGCCCGCAGCGTGGCGGCCGGGTCCCGGTCGACCTGCCCGGTCCGTTGCAGCCAGGCGTAGAAGACCCGGACGGCCGAGACCCGACGCTGGACCGTCGTACGGCCTTGCCCCCGTGTCGTCTGGTTGGCCAGCCAACTGCGCAGTGCGCGCAGGTCGGCGTCGGCGAACTCGGCATCGCCCAGCCGGGACAGGTGCTCGCCGAGCTGGCGCAGGTCCCCGAGATAGGCCCGCACGGTGTGGGCGCTGAGGCGACGTTCATGGGCCAGATGGTCCTCGTAGCGACCCAGGACGGCAGACATCGGCTCAGGCAGTTCGACCTCACTGCCGGTCCGCTCGCCATGTCCCACCGCTCGAGCATCGTGCAGCGCTCGCCCAGCGGCAAGCCGCCACGCGCCCGAACCATCGTGATATCCAAGTGCCCATGACTGAGCAGATCGTTGACGCCGGCATCGACGCCGAGTCCGGGACCCGGATCGTGCTGGGCGCCTACACCGCCGAGATGAACGGACGTGCGACCGGCCTGGGTTCGTACCGGTGGAACGCCTCCGACGCTGAGGCGGTCGACCTGGTCGCCCACGAGGGCGTCGCCATGACCTCACCCAGCTGGGTGGTCGCCGACGACGACGGCCGGCACGTCTACGCGGTCTCGGAGAGCAGCGAGGCTCGCCTCAGTGCGCTGGCCGTCGACGAGGCAGGGCGGCTCACGCTGCTCAACGACGTCGCCGTCGACGGAGCGGGTGCCTGCCACCTGGCGCTCACCGCAGACGGCCGCCACGCCATCGTGGCCAACTACAGCGACGGCACCATCGGCAGTTTCGCGATCAACCCTGATGGCACGGTCAGCGAACAGGTCGACCGGTACGCCTTCGATCGCACCGGCCCCGACGCCACCCGTCAGAGTGGCTCACACGCCCATCAGGTCGTGACCGACACGGACGGGTTCTGGGTCGTCGATCTCGGCGGGGACGTGGTCCACCGGCTCCACCTGGACGGTGACGGCCGCATCGTCGACGACGCAACCGCGGTGACGCTGCCTGCGGGCACCGGGCCGCGCCACCTGGTGATGGTCGACGACCTGATGGTGGTGGCCTGTGAGCTGTCCGCCGAGGTGTGGGTGGGGCGCCATGACCCCGAGGCCGGGCCGTACGCCTACCGGCAGGTGGCGCTCGTGGACTCGACGTCTCGCGTGCATGACATGGCCGACCAGCGGGTCTACCCGTCGGGCATCGCCGGGCACATCGCCGGCGACGGGGCGGTCCAGGTGCTGGTCGCCAACCGTGGCAGCGACACCGTCGCGGTGTTCGGCCTCGACCCCGCCACAGGCGCACTGGCACTCCGCGAGGAGTTCGCGACCGGCGAGTGGCCCCGTGACCTCAAGGTCGACGGTGACCGGGCCTGGGTGGCCAGCCAGACGGAGAACCGCGTGATCAGCTACGTACGGATCGAGGACGGCACGTGGGCCGACGACTTCGAGTTCCCGGCGGCCAGCCCGGCCTGTGTGCTGCTGGTTCCCCCGATTCGGTCCTGAGAGACTGGGGCACGAGTTGGAACACACGAAACTGAGCAACCGAAGGTTTGAGAAGAACACATGAGCGTCCCGACGTCCTCCGTCATCGATCCCACCGTCGCCGAGTTGATCACCGGCGGCACCGTTCGGCCGATCACCCGCTGGGGCACTCCCGTGATGCACGCCCAGACCCGGCGGGTGACCGAGTTCGACGAGGACCTGCGGACCTTGGTGCACGACATGTTCGCCACCATGGAGGCGGCCGAGGGCGTCGGCCTGGCGGCCACCCAGGTCGGCATCGACCTGGCGATGTTCGTCTACGACTGCCCCGATGACGATGACGTCCGCCACGTCGGTGTCGTCTGCAACCCGGTGGTCGAGCTGCCGGAGGGACGCGATCGACGGCTGGACAACAGCGAAGAGGGTTGCCTGTCGCTGCCCGGCGGCTATCAGGCTTTGGCGCGTCCGGACCACGCCATCTGCCGTGGCCAGGACCTGACCGGCCAGGACATCGAGCTGGTCGGCACCGGACTGTTCGCCCGGTGCTTGCAGCACGAGACCGACCACCTGAACGGGACGGTGTTCGGCGACCGACTGGCTGGCCGGGCCCGCAAGAAGCTCTACCAGCAGCACGAATCGGTGGCCGCCAACTACCCCGAGGACTGGCCCGTGTCACCGCGCGTCGTCGAGGGTGCCGGCCGGCGGCGTCGCGGCACCGACCCCGACGCCGCAACGGCCGCCGACGACTGAACCGATGTCCGACGCCGGCAGCCCGCCCGATCCGCTCGCCGCAGCCCTGACGGCCCTCGCCGGCGACGGTGTCCGTCGCCGCGAGCTCGACCGTGGCGGACGGATGCTGCGGTGGGTCGAGGCCGGGGACGCCAGCCCCGCGATCGTTGTCGAGGCCGGCGCGATGTCTTCGGTTGCCAGTTTTGCCGCTGTCTTCGCCGCACTCGCACCCGATCATCGCGTCATCGCCTATGACCGAGCCGGCTACGGACTCAGCGACTCGGTCCCGTTCGCGGTGGACCAGCAGGTCGACGACCTGCTTGCCGTGTTGGAGGCGGCCGGACCGGGACCGCGGGTGCTGGTCGGTCACAGCTGGGGTGGGCTGCTGGTCCAGCTCACTGCCTGGCAGCGGCCCGATCTGGTCAACGGGCTCGTCCTGGTGGACCCGGCGGACGAACGGATCTGGGAAGCGCTCGACGCCGAGACCCGCGCCGAGGTGGGTCGACGTCCGGATCCGCACGCCCGTGCCCACGACGATCCGCGCAGCGCCGACGTGATCCGCTGGGACCAGGAACTGGCCGTCGACATCGGCCGTAGCGTCGCTGCCGATCCCGCCGTCACAGCGTTGGTCGTCGACGCCTGCCTGTCCTACCTCCGCACCGATGAGCAGGTGTTCTGCTACCTGGACGAGCTCCCGGCCATCTTCGCCGACCTCGACCTGCTGACGGCCCGGCGGGCGGACGCCGTCTGGCCCGAGATGCCCGTCGTGGTGCTCACCGCCACCAAGGAGCGGCCGGAGGACTCGACCAGGGTCGTCCTTCCCGTCCACGAGGAGGTCGCCGCCCTCACCGGGGGCCGGCACGTCGTGGTGCCCGATGCCGGCCACTACATCCACGTCGACCGGCCGGATCTGGTGATCGACACGATCCGCGAGGTGGCGGAACGAGCCTGCTGAGCCGGTCGAGCCGTCAGGACTTCTTCAGTTCCTGGGCCAACATCACGAGAATGCCGCTCGGCCCCCGGAGATAGGTGAGCTTGTAGACGTCCTCGTAGGTGGCCACACCCCGCAGCGGATGACACCCGTGTTGCGCGGCGATCTCGAGCGCGGCGTCGATGTCGTCGACCGAGAAGGCCACCCGATGCATGCCGATCTCGTTGGGAAGAGTCGGGCTCGTCTCGATCGCCTCGGGGTGGATGTACTCGAAGAGCTCCAGCCGACCCTGACCGTCCGGCGTCTGCAGCATCGCGATCCTGGCATGGTTGCCGTCCAGCCCGACGGCGGTGTCGGTCCAGTCTCCGCTGACCGTGTCGCGGCCGAGCACCGTGAGGCCGAGATCGGTGAAGAAGGCGATCGCTGCATCGAGGTCACGGACGGCGATGCCGACGTTCTCGAGTCTGATGGGCATGTGGGCCATGCTACGAGCCACCCGGCCGCGACCTCACCGGGTGACGTAGAAGGCGACCGCGGACGAGGCCGCGACATTCAGCGAGTCGACACCGCCCGCCATCGGGATCGTGACGCGGACATCGAGCATCCGGTCGACGCGGGGAGTCAGCCCATGGCCTTCGGTCCCGAACACCAGTGCCAGCTTGGGATGGTTCTGCAGCACCAGCTCGCCGAGCGTGACCGCGCCCTCCCCCAGCGTCATCCCTGCGACGACGTACCCGGCGGCCTGCAGCTGCTCTATGCCGGCCGGCCACGGATCGATCCGGGCCCACGGCACCTGGAAGACGGTGCCCATGCTGACCTTGATCGACCGGCGGTAGAGCGGATCAGCACAGCGCGGTGTCACCAGCACCGCATCGACCCCCAGCGCTGCCGCCGACCGGAAGATCGCGCCGACGTTGGCATGGTCGACGACATCCTCCAGGACGGCGATGCGGGAACGTTCCTGCCCTGACGGTGCCAGCAGCGAAGCCACGGCTGGTTCGGGCGCGCGGTGCAGCGAGGCAAGCGCACCACGATGCACGTGGAACCCGGTCACCTCCTCGGCAACGGCTTCGGTCACCACGTAGACCGGAACACTCGGATCGGCCGCGATGACATCGGCCAGCGAGGCCAGCCACCGCTCGGCGAGCAGGAAGGACCGGGGTCGGTGCCCGGCCTCGACGGCGCGGCGGATCACCTTCTCACCCTCGGCGATGAAGAGCCCCCGTTCGGACTCGAGGTGACGCCGCAGGGAGGTCTCGCGAAGCCGTACGTAGTCGGCCAGTCGCTCGTCGGTCGGGTCGTCGACGACGACCTGCTGTCCTTCACTCATGGAAACACCATCTTCCAGACCTGATGGGCGATCGCCACCAGGCCCACGACGACGATCAGCACCCGGTACACCGTCGGCGGCAGACGGCGACCCAGTCGGCCACCCAGTTGCGCCCCGATGATCGAGCCGATGGCCACGGTGACCGCCACCGGCCAGTCGATGTGCGCGATCACGATGAAGACGATCGCCGCGACCCCGTTGACCACCATGCCCAGCAGGTTCTTCACCACGTTGAGCCTGGCCAGTGCCTGTCCGTACGCGAGTCCGAGGATGCCCATCAGCAGCACGCCCTGGGCCGCCCCGAAGTAGCCCCCGTACACGCCGGCGCCGAAGACGGTCAGCCAGGTGACCACAGCGGCCCAGGGCGCCTGCCGTTCCACCTCTCGACTCCCCTCGAGGACCGGTTCGTGAACAGCTCTGCGGGCCAGTCGCCGCGCGATCACCGGCTGCACGAGCACCAGGACGCAGCCCAGGGCGATCAGGACCGGCACGGCGACGACGAACACCCCTGCCGGCAGACGGAGCAGCAGCAGCGCGCCCGTGATCCCGCCGAGCAGCGACGCCACGGCCAGCACCAGGGCCCGGCGCCCCTGGCCGGCGAGATCCCGGCGACCGGCCAGTACCGCCGACACCCCACCCGGGGCGAGACCGACGGTGTTCGAAGTGTTCGCCACCAGCGGCGGGACGCCGAGCGCCAACAAGGTCGGAAAGGTGATCAGCGTGCCGGAACCGATCACGGCGTTGAGGAATCCGGCAGCCCCACCGGCCAGGGCGACCAGGGCGAGCTGCCACCACTCCATCACCAGTCAGATCACCGCTGGGAGGGGAACAGCCGTGGCCGCAGCAACCAGTGCAGGGCCAGAGCCGCCACCGCGCAGATCAACAACTGCAGCGCCCACAGCGACGGTGCGACCGCGGCGACGACGGCCGCCAGCACACAGGCCGGGACGACCAACAGCCACCGGCCGGGCATCGACGGTCTCGGCCGACGTCCACTGAGCAAGGCTTCGGCGGCGACAAAGAGCGGAGCGAGCAACAGCCAGAACAGATACGGGTGCTGACCGACCCAGTCCTGCAGGTGCATCGGCATCTCGGGCGTCACGGGTCAGCCCAGTACTGCCCGCGCCGACCAGCGGTCGTTGCGGCGTTCGATCGTCAACGGCAGGTCGAAGGTCGCCGTCATGTTCTCGTCGGTCAGGGTGTCCTCGATCGGGCCCGCCGCGACGATGCGGCCGTGCTTCAGCAGCAGCGCGTGGGTCATCCCGGCCGGGATCTCCTCCACGTGGTGGGTGACCAGCACCTGGGCCGGGGCGGCCGGGTCGGCCACCAGCTCGCCGAGAGCTGCCACCAAGGACTCGCGGCCGGCCAGGTCCAACCCGGCCGACGGTTCGTCGAGCAACAACAACTCCGGATCGGTCATCAGCGCCCGGGCGATCTGGACCCGCTTACGTTCTCCCTCGCTGAGCGTGCCGAAGGTGCGGTCGGCGAGGTGGTCGACCCGCAGCTGGGCCAGCAAGCCTGCCGCCCGGTCATGATCAAGCTCGTCGTAGTCCTCACGCCACCGGCCCAGCACTGCGTACGAGGCGGAGACGACGACGTCGGAGACCCGTTCGCCCCGGGGAATCCGATCGGCCAGGATGGCAGAGGTCACGCCGATCCGGGGGCGCAACTCGAACACGTCGACCGCGCCGAGCACCTCGCCGAGGATCGCGGCGACGCCGACCGTCGGGTGCATCGTGGTGGCCAGCACCTGCAGCAGGGTCGTCTTGCCCGCACCGTTGGGGCCGATGACGACCCAACGGTCGGACTCGTTGACCTGCCAGGTGATGTCGTCCAGGAGTTTCTGCCCACCACGGACCACGCCCACCCCGGCGAGTTCGATCACGTCCATGCGGGCAAACCTACAAGACACCGACGCCGCATCCCGACGGTGACGACGTACGGTGAACCGGTGCCGCCCGAACCACCCAGCCAAGAACCTGCCGATCCCGTCGCGGCCGCCGTACGGCTGGCCGTGCAACTGAATGCCAGGACGTGGGCACCCCACCACGGGGTACCGGCAGCCAGCGCCGACGTCGCCGCCCGTACGGTGACCGCTCGCGACGTCGCCCATCACGTCATCGACCCGGAGTCGTTGTTGGGCCTGGACCCGTGGCATGCCACCGAACTGGCCCCTGCTCTCGATGCGGCCGTCCTGCTGGAGCCGCAGGGTTGGGTCCTGGTGCTCCCCCGGCCCGGACACCTCGGGAGCCTGCGGGGCCCGGTGCCGACCAACACCGCCGCCCTGACAGCCGGAGCGGCCGTGCTCGGTCTCACCTCGGGCGTCGCCTGGGTGCCGTCGGTGGTGGGCGCGGCTGTCCAGTGGTCCTTGTTGCGCAGCGCCACGCCGTTGGCCGGGCCGACGCCGTCGGAGGCCGAGCGAGCCTTCTCGGAAGGGATCCTGACCGCCACGACAGCACTGCGTGAGCTCGATGTCGCCGGGGGCGACCGGCCGGACCGTCGTTCCTGGCTGACCCTGCCACTACCGTACGACCGACGACGTCAGCCCGGCCTGGACCGTGCCCTGGTCCTGCACCATGCGTGTCTGGCGGCGATCCAGGACGACGGGGCGGCCATTTCCTCGTACGAGATCGAGCGCCGTCGCCGTACCGTCACCAGCCTGGTCGACCTCGCCTCCGATGTCGTCGTCGCCATCTGTTCCACCCCGCCGCGTGCCGACGCCGTACCGCACTGAAAGGATGACCGTCATGGCCATCTCCGACCACATCACCGTCGTCCCGGCGGCCGTCCGCGCGACCGATGTCGGACCGACGACCGCGGTTCTCGTCCTGCCGGGCGGCGGCTACGCCGGACATGCCCCGCACGAAGCCGAGGTGGTGGCCCATTGGCTCGCCTCGGCCGGCTGGCACGCCTTCGTGCTGCGCTACCCCGTCTCTCCCGAGGAGTCCGCCGAGCCGCTGCACCCGGCACCGCTGTCGGCAGCCGTCGAGGCGATCAGGTGGATCCGCAGCGGGGCGCACGGACTCCCGGTGGCGGCCGGATCCGTCGGGGTGCTGGGGTTCTCAGCCGGTGGGCACCTCGCCGCCTGTGTCAGCAATGCCGGGTCGCTCGCTGACGCGCCGGATGCTGTGCCGGACTTCGCCGTGCTGTGCTACCCGGTGATCTCGATGCTGCATGAGCCGCATGCCGGATCGACCCGCCGGTTGCTCGGCCCCGATCCGGAGCCGGCCGACCTGGAGCGGTTCTCCCTGGCCTCGCAGGTCACGGCGGCGACACCACCGACCTTCCTGTGGCACACCGCCGCCGACGCCGGCGTCCCGGTGTCACACAGCCTGGGGTACGCCGAGGCGTTGGCGGCCCAACAGGTGCCGTTCGAGTTGCACGTCTTCCCCAAGGGCCCGCACGGCCTGGGCCTGGGTTACTCGGATCCGACGGTGCGGCACTGGACCAGTCTGTGCGAGGACTGGATCCGTCGCCACACCCTCTGAGTCCGTTCAGGCGCCGGTGGAGTGCATGCCCCCGTCGACGTGGACGATCTCGCCCGTGGTCCGGGGGAACCAGTCGCTCAGCAGCGCCACCACGGCCTTGCCCGCGGCGTCGTAGTCCTTGGTGTCCCAGCCCAGTGGGGCGCGCTCGGCCCAGACCTCGTTGAAGGCCTCGGACCCGGGGATCGACTTCTTCGACAGGGTGTCCAGTGGTCCGGCGGCGACGAGGTTGACCCGGACGCCGTCCTTGCCGAGGTAACGGGCCAGGTAGCGCGAGACGCTCTGCAGCGTCGACTTCGAAACGCCCATCCACCCGTACACCGGCCATGACACGGAGTTGTCGAAGTCGAGACCGACGACGGAGGCAGTCTCGCCGAACAGGGGCTTGCAGGCCATCGTCAGCGAGGCCAGTGAGTAGGACGAGACGTGCAACGACTGCCCGACGTCCTCCCACTGGGTGTTGAGGAAGTTGTCGGCAAAGGCAGTCTCCGGATTGGCGTAGCCGATCGAGTGCACCACGCCGTCGAGATGGTCGACATGTTCGCGCAACCGGTCGGCCAAGGTCGCCAGGTGCTCGGCGTTGGTCACGTCCAGCTCGATCAGCGGCGGGACCGGATCCAGCTTCTGGATGACCCGGTTCGTCAGACTCATCGCCCGGCCGAAGTTGGTCACCAGCACGGTCGCTCCCTGCTCGGCGGCGATCCGCGCCACCGAGTAGCCGATCGAGGTGTTCATCGTCACCCCGGCGACCAGGATGTTCTTGCCCTCAAGGATTCCCATGATCAACTCCTGACGTTGCTGTGCTGCAAGAGATTTCTGCGTTCGTGTGAGCGGGCCTGTGCGTTCGTATCGAGGGTCAAGGGGGTCGTCCCCCCTTGCTCGGCACGGTTCCCCTTGCTCAGTTCAGTGCCCCATGCCCAGGCCACCGTCGACCGGCAGCACCGCCCCGCTGACGTAGCCGGCCGCGTCGGAAGCGAGGAAGGTGACCACGGCAGCGACGTCCTCACTGCTGCCCATCCGCCCCAGTGGGATCTGCGACCTGTACTTGGCGACAAGGTCGTCGGACAGTTCGGCGGTCATGTCGGTCTCGATGAATCCGGGGGCGACCACGTTGGCGGTGATGCCACGCGAACCGACCTCGCGAGCGAGGGAACGAGCCATCCCGACCAGCCCGGCCTTGGACGCGGCGTAGTTGACCTGCCCGGCCGAGCCGAGCAGACCGACGACGGAGGAGATGAAGACCAGGCGTCCGAAGCGAGCCCGCACCATGCCCCGCAGGGCACGCTTGGCGACCCGGAACGACCCGGTCAGGTTGGTGTCGAGCACGGTGGCGAAGTCCTCGTCGCTCATCCGCAGCGCAAGGGTGTCCTTGGTGACCCCGGCGTTGGCGACCACGATCTCGACGGGACCGAGCTCGGCCTCGATGGCGGTGTAGGCAGCCTCGACCTGGGCCGGATCGGTGATGTCGCAGGCGATGCCGAGCACGCCGGGAGGCGCATCACCACTGCGCGAGGTGGTCGCGACGCGGTGGCCGGCGGCCTGCAGCTGCTGGGCGATCACCCGCCCGATCCCGCGGCTGCCACCGGTGACAAGGGCGACGCGCCCCACGGGTGCGGCGGGCTCGGACGACGTGGTCTCGGACAGGCTCGGCTCAGTCACGCGGGTCACGCTACAGGCTTCGATCCCCCCGCGCTTCGCGCCATCGTCGGGCTCGACGCCGTCACCGGCGAACCGACGTAGGCTGACGGGTATGGCTTCCCGCTCGTCGACCCTCGTCACTGATGCCCCGGACCCGGCATCGAAGGATGCGACGAGCCGCACCCGGCAGTACCTGGTGATGATGGGCATCCGGGTGGTGTGCATCCTGGTGGCCTTCTTCATCCCGGGCTGGCCGAAGTGGCTGGTCATCGCCGGCGCCGTGGTGCTGCCCGGGGTGGCGGTGTTGCTGGCGAACCAGCCGAACCAGAAGCGGCTCGCGGCGAGCGAGCACCACGATCCCGGGACCGACACCGCCGGGGCGGTCACCGACGGGTCGTACGAGATCGTCCCCGGAGAGGTCGTCAACGACAGTCACACGCGACCGACCAGCGAGCACTCGGCCGCCTGAACTTCTCAGCCGCCGATGGCCGACATTGGCCGGTCCGGCTGCAGGAACGTCGGGTCGTCGATCCCGTGCCCGGCCTTCTTGCCGGCCACCGCAGCCTCCCACTGGGCGACCAAGGCGTCCTCATCGGCTCCGGCGCGCAGGCTGGACCGCAGATCTGATTCGGTTCGGGCGAACAGGCAGTTGCGGACCTGTCCGTCCGCGGTCAGGCGGACCCGATCACAGTTGCCGCAGAACGGGCGGGTGACCGCCGCGATCACCCCCACCGTGTAGCCGGTGCTCCCCACCAGAAACTCCTCGGCCGGCGCGTGCCCACGCAATCGGTCCGGGTCGGGCCGTACGTCGCCGAAGGCCTCCGACAGCTGCGCCAGGATCTCATCGGCGGTCACCATCTCGTCACGACGCCACTGGTGCCCGGCGTCGAGAGGCATCTGCTCGATGAACCGAACCTGTACCTGCTCAGCCATGCCCCACCGGACCAGCGCCGCTGCTTCGTGGACGTTGGTGCCGTGCAACAACACACTGTTGATCTTCACCGGCCGGAGCCCGGCATCACGGGCCGCAGCAACTCCGGCGAGCACGTCGGGCAGCCGGTCGCGGCGGGTGATCTGCTTGAAGGTGGCCGGGTCCAGCGTGTCGAGGGAGATGTTGATGCGGTCGAGGCCTGCTGCGGCGAGGGCCCCTGCCTTGCGGTCAAGCCCGATGCCATTGGTGGTGAGAGCGATTGCGGGTCGTGGTTCGAGTGCGGCGATCCGCTCCACCAACGGCACGAGATCGGGGCGGAGCAACGGCTCACCCCCGGTGAGTCGCACCGTCGTGATGCCCAGACGCCGCACCGCGAGGTCGATCAGCCCGACCAACTCGTCGTTGGTGAGCAGTTCGTCCTTCGGCAGCCAGGGAAGCCCCTCAGCGGGCATGCAGTAGGCACACCGCAGGTTGCACCGATCGGTCAGCGAGACCCGCAGATCGGTGGCAACTCGTCCGAAGGAGTCGACCAGCATGACATCAGTCTAGGAATGCCGGTGGGGTGGCTGCGGTGCGGTCGTCCCCCCGTGGAAGGATCGGTCCTGACGGAACCCAAGGAGCCTCCATGACGTTGGAAGACTGGATCTCGCTCGTTGCAGCGGAACTCGATCTCACCGACCTCGAGGTCGACACCGAGAGCATGCACATCCTGCTCGACCTCGCCCGCGATGCTGCTCATGCCGTGCAGCGCCCGGCAGCGCCGCTCACGGCCTTCCTGGTCGGGGTCGCGGTCGGTCGCGGTGAAAGCCTCGAGGCAGCCGCCGCCCGCGCCACGGCGCTCGCCACGGGCCAGATCAGCCCCGGCACCGGGGACGATGAGGAGCGCGACGAGAGCGACGTAACCTGACACCGTGCGTCCCATGGTGTTGCGGTGGCTCGGTCTGATCGCCTTCGGCTGTGTCCTGGCTGTGGTGTTCGTCCAGCTGGGCCAGTGGCAGCTGCGGCGGCTGGACGAGCGCAAGGCGCACAACGCCGCGATCCTGGCTGCCGAGGCCGCTCCTGTCGCGGATTGGCGCGGCTACTTCACCCGACCGTTGACCGATGCCGACGAGTGGCACCAGGTACGGGTCACCGGTAGCTATCTCACCGAACAGCAGTACGTGGTGCGGTTCCGCTCCAACGGTGACAAGACCGGGTACGAGGTCGTCACGCCGCTGCGCACCGAGGACGGCACCGTCATTCTGGTCAACCGTGGTTTCGTTGCAGTCCCCCCGGGCCAACCGATGGCCACCACCGCACCGGCGCCGCCCAGCGGTCAGGTCAGCCTGGTGGGACGGGTCCGAACCGATGAGAAGGGCGGGCCCGGGGCCGAGGATCCCAACGCCGGCCAGGTCCGTGTCGTCAACTCGGCCAAGATCGGCACCGATCTCGGCTACCCGGTCGCCTCCGGCTGGTTGCAGCTCACCGAGTCCACCCCGACCCAGGATCCGATGTTCGTCCCGGCGGCGCTGCCGACGCTCGACGACGGGCCACACCTGTCGTACGCCGTGCAGTGGTTCGCCTTCACCCTCATCGGAGTGATCGGCATCGGCTACTTCATCCGGGCCGACCTGAAGGACCGCCGCAAGCAGCGGGCCAAGGATGCCGCGAAGGCCGCCAAGGCTGACCGGACCGCAGAGTCCCGACCTGGCGTTGTCGATGCTCGCTGACGCGGTCGAGCTGCTGCACTGCCCGCGATGCACGGCCGCGATCCAGGTAGAGGCAGGCAAGGTCCTCGCCTGCCACAACGGACATCGCCACGACATCGCTCGGCAGGGGTACGTCAACCTGCTCAGCACCCGGGCCCCGGTCAACGCCGACACCCCGGCCATGGTGGCGGCCCGCCTCTCCTATCTGGGGGCAGGGCCCCATGACGCCGTACGAGCGGCGCTCGTCGAGCGGGCCGGGGCACGGGTCCTGGACGCCGGGTGCGGACCGGGCTGGTACTTCTCGATGTTGCCGGCGACGACCCGGGTGGTCGGCCTGGACCTGTCGGCCGCAGCGGCTCGCCATGCCGCGCGGGCCCACCCGCGGGCCGCGGTCCTGGTGTGCGACCTGCGGCGGCCGTGGCCGGTGGCCGACCAGGTGATCGACACCGTGTGGTGCGTCTTCGCACCGCGGAACCCACAGGAGTACCGCCGGGTGCTCGCTCCCGGCGGAGAACTCCACGTGGTGATACCGGCCCCGGACCACCTGATCGAACTGCGCGATGCCGGCGCCGTCCTGGGACTCCAGCAGGAGAAGGAGACCCGCCTGGTGGAGCAGCTCGGCGCGACAGGTTGGCGACCGACCTGGCGACACCCGATCCGGCACGTCGTCGAGCCCACCGAGGCGATGGTCGACGCGGTGGTGGCCATGGGCCCGAGCGCGCACCACCACCGCGTCACGGCCGGGCCGGCCGCGACGCAGTTGACCATCTCGGTCGTGGTGCTGGGCTTCAGCCCCGGGCCGAGCGAGTAGCCGACTTCTTGGCGGCGGGCCTCTTGGTGGTCGTCTTCTTCGTGGTCGCCTTCTTGGCCGTGCTCTTCGCAGCGGTGGACTTCGTGGCGGACGCCTTCTTCGCGGCTGCCTTCCTGGGCGCCGCCTTCGTCGCCACGGCCTTGCTGGCCGGAGCCTTGGCCGCCGACTTCTTGGCCGTCCGTCCGGCAGCACCACGGGTCGCACCCCCGCGGCTTCTCATTTCCACCCCGGACTCGACGAGCACCTTCTGGATCGACCCGTACGAACGGCCGGAGTCCGCCATGATCGCGCGGATGCTCTCCCCTGCCTTGTAGCGCCGGACGAACTCCTTGGTCATCTTCGTACGATCGGCGCCGGTCACCCGTGCGCCCTTCGTCACTGTGGTAGCCACACTGCCTCCTGGACGTCGTCGCGTGAAAAGTCCCGCGGGCGCGGGGCCGGTCACCGTTCGGCGCCATCGTCGGCCCTGCGGCCGACACGTCGACACGTCGCGGTGTCCCCTCCATGATCGACTCGTTGTTGATCAGTTGCAACCATTCGCACCAGATTCATGGTTGAGAAGGAGCGGGCGAGGCAGCTCAGGCGAGCGAGATCAGTTCCGCGTACTCCGGGGACCAGAGGTCCTCCACGCCGTCGGGCAGCACCAGCACCCGGTCCGGGTCGAGCGCCTCCACCGCGCCCTCGTCGTGGGTGACCAGGACGACCGCGCCGGCGTAGGTTCGGATCGCGTTGAGGACCTCCTCGCGGGAGGCCGGGTCGAGGTTGTTGGTCGGCTCGTCGAGCAGCAGTACGTTCGCAGCCGAGACCACCAACATGGCCAGGGCGAGCCTGGTCTTCTCACCACCGGACAGCACCCGGGCAGGCTTGTCGACGTCGTCGCCGGTGAACAGGAAGGAGCCGAGGACCTTGCGCACCTCGGTCTCGTTCAGGTCTGGGGAGGCCGACTTCATGTTGTCCAGCACGGATCGCGAGACGTCGAGAGTGTCGTGCTCCTGGGCGTAGTAGCCGATGCGCAGGCCGTGGCCCGGCAGCACCTCACCGGTGTCAGGCTGCTCCAGACCAGCCAAGATCCTCAGCATGGTGGTCTTCCCGGCACCATTGAGCCCGAGGATGACCACCTGGTTGCCCTTGTCGATCGCGAGGTCGACGCCGGTGAACACCTCGAGCGAGCCGTACACCTTCGACAGATCCTTGCCCCGCAAGGGAGTCTTCCCGCACGGCGCCGGTTCGGGGAACCTGATCTTGGCCACCCGATCGGCCACCCGCTCCCCCTCGAGGCCGGAGAGCAGCTTCTCGGCGCGACGCGCCATGTTCTGCGCCGCGACGGCCTTGGTGGCCTTGGCGCCCATCTTCGCTGCCTGGGTGAGAAGTTGGTCGGCCTTCCGCTCGGCATTGGCCCGCTCGCGGCGTCGGCGCTTCTCGTCGGTCTCGCGCTGCTGCAGGTAGCGCTTCCAGTTCATCGCGTACAGGTCGAGCACCGAACGGTTCGCGTCCAGGTGGAACACCTTGTTCACCACGGCATCCAACAGTCCGGTGTCGTGGCTGATCATGATCAGGCCGCCGGAATGACCCTGCAGGAAGCCACGCAGCCAGACGATCGAGTCGGCATCGAGGTGGTTGGTCGGCTCGTCGAGCAGCAGGGTGTCAGCACCGGAGAAGAGGATCCGCGCCAGTTCGACCCGGCGACGCTGGCCACCGGACAAGGTGTGCAGAGGCTGGCCGAGGACGCGATCCGGCAGACCGAGATTGCTGGCGATCCGGGCCGCCTCCGACTCCGCCGCATAGCCACCACCGGCGGCGAGCTCGGCCTCGGCACGGGCATAGGAGGCCATCGCCTTCTCCCGGACCTCCTCGTCCTCGGAGCCCATGTTCTCCTCGGCCTTGCGCATCCGAGCAATCGCCGCGTCGAGTCCCCGGGCCGACAGCACCCGGTCCCGCGCCAGGATGTCGAGATTGCCGTCACGTGGGTCCTGCGGGAGGTAGCCCAGGGCACCGGTGCGGGTGACGGTGCCACCGGCGGGAAGCCCCTCTCCGGCAAGGATGCGGGTCAGTGTCGTCTTCCCGGCGCCGTTGCGCCCGACCAGACCGATCTTGTCCCCAGCCGCCACCTGGAACGACGCGCCTTCCAGCAGCAGCCGAGCTCCGGCCCGGACCTCCAGGTCCTTGGCCACGATCATGATCGACACACCTCCGCACGACAGGCTCCGAACGAGCCCAAAACCACTCCAGTGTCGCCGAGAGGGCCGGGTGCGGCCAAATCAGTTCCGCGTCAGCTCAGTCGGAGGTGACCTCCGTGGCCGGGCCCTCTGAGGAGGTGGCCGTCAAACATCCGCTTGAGCCGATGCTGGTCGCGATCGACGAGGGAGGCGAGCTGACGGGCTTCGTCAGCCTTGCGCTCATCCTCGTCCATCCGCGCCTCCCGTCGACCCACTCGTTCATCCAAGGGGCCGCCCGGCGTTGCATCACCCTCACCCATACCGACGACCCTTCGCGATCATGCCATCCCTGAAGGGAGTCATCCACAGGCCCGAGGGATGCTCAGTCCAGCCTGATCCTCCGCAGGTCACTCACCGTCGTACCACCCTCGGGCTGCACGATCCCCCAGACCTCATCGCCGACCACGGTGATCTGGTGGCACCCGGTCGAAAGCAGCTCGGTCGACCCCGAAGCAGGGTCGACCAGCCACACCTCGCCGTCGACACGAGCCAGCACCCGATCGCCGTACGGGAGCAGTTGCGCCCGATGCGCCTCCCCCGATCCAAGGTCGGCGAACCTCGCTGCCGCCAAAGTCTCCGGGTCGAAGGCCCAGAGCACATGGTCGGCGACCAGCCACCACTGCCCGGCCAGGGCGGCGATCGCGGCCAGGGTCCGGGCACCACCAGGAGCCGGCTGTTCGCCCAACACGGCAAGGGATTGCGCGTCGACGCGCAGCAGTCGACCGTGGCCGGCGTGCACCGGTGTGCCGGTCCCGGCCTCGGGGCTGGTGCCGACGAGGAGCGCCGTGCCGTCGTGCGCGATGGCATGCACCGTCTCGTCGGTGAGCATCGCCACCGTCACCTCGCCGTTTGTCAGGTCAACCCTCGTGAGCGCGCCGTCGCGGAGCCCGTATCCCGGCGTGGTGCCGAGGAAGACCGCTCCCGGGGTCGGACAGGTCGCGATCGGCCGGGACTGGTGATGGGAGTCGTGCAGGTCGGCAAGGATCCGCGGCTCGGTGATCTGGCTCGGGTCGACCTCGACCAGCCGAGCGCAGGGATAGGTCCCCGCATACAGTTTGCCGTCCTCGCTCCAGGCCCAGGACTCCACCTGGCCGATCGTCACATTGGGCCCGAACGACTCCTGTCCGTCGCGGAACCACTGCACGATGTCACCCTGCTGCCCCGCCGACAGCACCAGGTCGACCTTGCTGTCCGGGACGGCGATCAGGTGACCCATGTGCGACGGTACGGGCTTCACATCGGCAGCGACGTGGTCGACCAGCCTGGGGGCGTCCGGATCGGTGACGTCGATGCGGGCCAGAACCGGCCGCTGGTGGCCGAACAGGCCGGTCAGGATCCCGTCGCGCACCTCGGAGCCGAGCAACGGGCCGAGGTCCAGGGCCATGGTCCTGGCCCCCGTACGAGCGGTGAGGTCGATGCGCCACAGGTCACCTGCGGAGTCGGTCACCCAGCTGGATCCTCCGGCGGCCGGCGACAGGTATCCGCCAATGTTCTCGGCGGTGCCGGTGACCCTCTCGGCAACCGGATCCTGCGGATCGAAGCTCCACAGTTCGCTGCCGGCGCGGGCCCAGATCCTGCCGTTCAGATGGATGAGTTGGCTTGGTACCAGATGGTCCGGCAAGCCGGTCAACTCGTACGTGGCCGAGTCCGGGGTGTCGAGCGGGAAACCGACGACCCGGCACGGGGTGACGCCGAGGCCGCACCAGACGATGCGGTGCTCGAGATCAACGCAGACAGAGCGGGCGTACAGGATCCCTTCACTGGCGAAGGTTCGCAGCACCGTGAAGCCGGTGTCGGGATGATGGGCGACGATGCTGGCGTCGGGATAGGTGGCGGCCAGGGTCGTGCCGTCGGGCAGGCAGGTCACGTCCCACACGTACGTGGTCGTCTCGGTTGGTTGTCCCAGACCGGTGGCCTCCGCGGCCGCGCCGTCCCAGCTGAACATCCCGCCGGCGAAGTAGGTGCCGACCACACAGCCGCCGTCCGGGGCGGCGGCCACACCCCAGGCGCCGCCGGCACCGGACAGGGGGACATCGGCAAGACGACGTCCGGTCCGGTCGACGACGCTCAGGGGTGGATTGGTGCTCTGGCTGACGGTGAACACCCGGAGGTCGCCATCCGGGGTGCGGGTGATGGCGGCGCGATGGGCCAGGACGGTGCGCAGTGGTCCGGTCTGCTGACTGACGGTACGAGGTTGCACATTTCAACCCTAGGAAGACCCCGAGTTCCGGGCGACCCCAAACGATCAGCCGATCGGGTCGTGAGACTGTTCCGGGCCGCTCTCACCCTGGGAGCGGGTGATCAGCCCTGCCAGCGCCTCCATCCCGGCGGCGACCTGGTCGAAGCCGGCCCGCATGGCGAGCGCCAGCTCCTCGTCGCGGCGGCGAGCCTCGGCGAATCCGTGCGCCATCTGCTCGCTCTGGGCGTTCATCATCCGCACGTTGCGGGCAACGCCGTCTTTCAGACCCGACACGTCCTGCTTCAGACCCGACACGTCCTGCTTCAGACCCGACACGTCCTGCTTCAGACCCGACACGTCCTGCTTCAGAACAGACACGTCCTGCTTCAGAACAGACACGTCCTGCTTCAGAACAGACACGTCCCGACCGAGCTGGTCGATCTTGCGTTCCATCCGATGTTGATCGCGATCGACAAAGGCCGCCAGCCGGCGGGTGTCGTCGGCGTTGCGTTCATTCTCGTCCATCCGTGCCTCCAGCGCGGTCACCCGTCTTTCCAAGGGGCCGCCCTGCATCGCTTCGTCCTCAGCCATGACGACAACCCTAGAGCGATCATCGCACGCCGGCAGAGTTATCCACAGGCCAATGTGGCAGAGGAAACGGGGCGAAAACCCCTGCCCGGACCGCTCTCACAGGGCAGGATCGTCGGGTGCGTCTCTACCTGTCCAGCTTCCGTCTCGGCGACCACTCTGACACGCTGTTGGAGTTGTGTTCCCGCGACAGCTCCCAGCCCCGGGCCCTCATGGTGTCGGCGGCGATCGACGGGATCCCGGCCGGTGACCGGGATGCCCGGGTCGGCGAGGAGCTGGACCGGCTCACCGGCACCGGGCTGGCCGCCACTGAGCTGGACCTGCGGGAATCGCTGTTCCGGTTGCCGGAGCCAACCGTTGGGCCGAACCAGGCGCTCCGTGAGGCCGTCGCCGGGGCGGACCTGCTGTGGCTGCGCGGCGGGAACGTCTTCGCGCTCCGGCATGCCCTCGCCGTGACCGGGCTGGACCAGCTGCTCCTCGAGGTGTTGGCCGACGACAGCGCGGTGGTGGGCGGCTACAGCGCCGGTCCGTGCGTGCTCGGCACACACCTGCGTGGTTTGGATGCCTGCGATGATGCGACCGAGGTCCCACGCCGCTTCGGAGTGCCGGCCCGCTTCGACGGCCTTGGAGTGCTGGACCGGCCGGTGGTCCCCCATCTCGACTCGCCTGACCACTTCGAGTCCGCGGTGCTGGAGAGAGTCGCCGAACGACACCGTACTGCGGGTGAGGAGTTCATCGGGCTCCGGGACGGCGACGTGCTGGTCACCGACGGGCCGATCGCCACGGCGCGGCTGCTGCCGCGGAAGGCCTGCTGACCGTTTGACTGCCGGCGATCTTCACTCGGTCGCGGGGCTGTCTCCACGGCGGCTGGGATCGGGGCAGCGATCTGTTCCTGACCGGCGGCAATTCGTCGCAGAGATTCAGACGTTGAAGCCGAGCGCTCGCAGCTGGTCGCGACCGTCATCGGTGATCTTCTCGATCCCCCACGGCGGCATCCACACCCAGTTGATCGCGACCCGTTCCACCAGACCTTCGAGAGCGGTGTTCGTCTGGTCCTCGATCACGTCGGTCAGCGGGCAGGCCGCAGACGTCAGGGTCATGTCGATGGTGGCCGAGCCGTCGTCCTCCAGGTGCACGCCGTACACCAGGCCGAGGTCGACCACGTTGATACCGAGCTCGGGGTCGACGACGTCCTTCATCGCCTCGGTGACGTCCTCGACGGACGCACGCGCCGCAGCGACGTCCTGGGCCCCCACTTCGGGGAGTTCGTCGCGCACCAGGTCCGAGGGGCGCGTCTCCTGCCCACTCGGGGCTTCGGTCTGCTGCTCGGTCATGATCAGTTCTCCTCGTTCGTTGCCGTCTCAACTTCGCTCGACGGGCGGGCTGTCGTGTCGCTCGACGGGCGGGCTGTCGTGTCGCTCGACGGGCGGGGGGCACCGGCACGGGCCAGCGCATCGGTGAGGGCGGACCAGCCCAACAGGGCGCACTTCACCCGCGCCGGGAACTTGGCCACGCCCGCGAAGGCGATGCCGTCCTCGAGCCGGTCCTCGTTGGGTTCGATCTTTCCCTGTCCGTGCATGAGTTCGGTGAACTCCTCACGCAGGCCGAGCACGTGCTCGACGTCATGGCCGATCACCAGCTCGGTCATCACCGAGGTCGATGCCTGCGAGATGGAGCAGCCGACGGCCTCCCAGGACACGTCGGTGACCTGGTCGCCCTCGACGTGGACCCGCAGGGTGACCTCGTCGCCGCAGCTCGGGTTGACGTGGTGCACCTCGGCCTCGTACGGCTCCCGCAGTCCGTAGTGCTGCCGGGACCGGTAGTGATCCAGGATGATGTCCTGGTACATCGCCTCGACGTCCATCAGGTCACTCAGCCCCTTCTGACGAAGAAGTCGTGGGCCCACGCGACCGCCTCGACGAGCGCGTCGACCTCGGCGGTCGTGGTGTACAGGTAGCTCGACATCCTGTTGCTGGACTGGATTCCGAGCCGTTCGTGCAGCGGGCGCGCACAGTGGTGGCCGCCGCGGACCGCGACACCACGGCTGTCGAGCAGCTGCGCCACGTCGTGCGGGTGGACCCCGTCCACGGTGAAGGACACCGCGCCGCCCCTCCCCAACCGGCAAGGGGGACGACCCCCTTGAACCCCCGATACGGACGCAACATCATGTGCTGCCACGGTGGTCGGCCCCAGGATGCGCACGTACGGCAACTCCTGCAGGGAGCGCAGGGCATGCTCGGTGATCTGCTCCTCATGGGAACGGATCGCCTCCATGCCGATGCCGGCCAGGTAGTCGGCCGCCACTCCGAGCACCGCACCCTGGGCGATCGGCGGCGTGCCGGCCTCGAAACGGTGCGGCGGTGGAGCAAAGGTGGATCCCTGCATGGTGACGATCTCGATCATCTCGCCACCGCCGAGGAACGGCGGCAGTGACTCCAGCAGGTCGTACCGGCCCCAGAGCACGCCGACGCCGGTCGGGCCGACCATCTTGTGCCCGGTGAAGGCGAGCAGGTCGCAGCCCAGGGCGGCGACGTCGGTCGGCATCACCGGGACGCCTTGTGAACCGTCAACGGCCAGCAGGGCTCCGACGGCATGGGCCTGCTCGGCCAGGGTCGCGATCGGGTTGACCGTGCCGAGCACGTTCGAGACCCAGGTGACCGAGACGATCCTGGTCCGCTCGTTGATCAGGTTCTCCGCAGCGGCCTTCTCGAGGTCGAGCCGACCGTCGTCGGTGATGTCGAACCAGCGCAGGGTGGCTCCGGTCCGTTCGCACACCAACTGCCACGGCACGATGTTGGAGTGGTGCTCCATCACCGAGATCACGACCTCGTCACCGGGCTTGAGCTGCCCGCCGACCGTGTGCGCGATCAGGTTGAGCGCCTCGGACGCGTTCTTGGTGAACACGACCTCTTCGGGCCGGTTCGCGCCGATGAAGTCAGCGATGCGAGCGCGACCCCCTTCGTACGCGGCGGTCGCCTCGGCGCCCAAGGTGTGCATGGCACGGGCCACATTGGCGTTGTGCTCGCGGTAGTGCTCCGCGATGGCGTCGATCACCACCTGCGGCTTCTGTGAGGTGTTGGCGCTGTCCAGGTAGACCAGCGGCCGATCCCCGACTGTACGGGTCAGGATCGGGAAGTCGGCACGGATCGCCTCGACGTCGTACGAGGACGTGTCGGTCTGCTCGTATCGGGGGTTCAAGGGGGTCGTCCCCCTTGCTGAACCCGCGTCAGACGCCGGCATTGACGTAACGGTCATAGCCCTCGGCCTCCAGACGGTCGGCGAGCTCGGCGCCACCGGACTCGGCGACCTTGCCCGCGACGAAGACATGGACGCGGTCGGGCTTGATGTAGCGCAGGATCCGCGTGTAGTGGGTGATCAACAGCACGCCGCGGTCGCCCTGGGCGCTGTAGCGGTTGACGCCCTCGGAGACGATCCGCAGCGCATCGATGTCGAGGCCGGAGTCGGTCTCGTCCAGGACGGCGAACTTCGGGTTCAGCAGCTCCAGCTGGGCGATCTCGTGACGCTTCTTCTCGCCACCGGAGAATCCTTCGTTGACGCTGCGCTGGGCGAAGCTGGCATCCAGGCTCAGCTTCTCCAGCGCGCCATTGACCTCCTTGGCCCAGGTGCGCAGCTTCGGCGCCTCGCCGTCGATGGCGGTCTTGGCGGTCCGCAGGAAGTTGGCGACCGAGACGCCGGGCACCTCGACCGGGTACTGCATCGCCAGGAACAGACCGGCACGGGCCCGCTCGTCGACGCTCATCGCCAGCAGGTCCTCACCGTCCAGGGTGACGGTGCCGCCGGTGACGGTGTACTTGGGATGTCCGGCGATGGCATACGCCAGGGTCGACTTGCCCGACCCGTTCGGGCCCATGATCGCGTGCACCTGCCCGGTGTCGACGGTCAGGTCCACGCCCTTGAGGATCGGCTTGTCCCCTTCGTTGGTGGTGACGGAGACGTGCAGGTCGGTGATCTCGAGCTTGGCCATTGTTCTTTGCTCCTTGGAAGTTCTGTGGTTCGTGGTGTCAGTGGGTGGTGGCGGCCTCGCCGGCCACCACGGCCGGGGCGCCGGGTCTGGAGTCGAGGTCGACGTACACCTCACCGTCGGTGACCCGGACCGCGTACACCGGCACCGGCTCGGTGGCCGGCAGTCCCAGGGCATCGCCGGTCCTCAGGTCGAAGCGTGACCCGTGCAGGTAGCACTCCACCTCGCAGTGCCCGACATCGCCCTCGGACAACGGGATCGAGGCGTGCGAGCACTCGTCACGGATGGCGAACACCTCGCCCTCGCTCCGGACGATGGCGACGTCCTCGTCCCCGACCTCGACCGAGATCGCGGTCTCCTCGTTCAGGTCGGCGACGGAGCAGGCGTGGACGAAGGCCATCAGGCGCTCACCCCGCCGTTGTCCACGCCGACGTGGGCGGCCAGCTCGGCCTCCACGGCGCCCATCAGGCGTTCCTCGATGGCCGGCACACCGATCCGCCCCACGATGTCGGCGAAGAAGCCGTGCACCACCAGGCGGCGCGCCTCGACCTCGGAGATGCCGCGGCTGCGCAGGTAGAACAGCTGCTGGTCGTCGAAGCGCCCGGTGGTGGAGGCGTGCCCGGCACCCTCGATCTCGCCGGTCTCGATCTCCAGGTTCGGGACCGAGTCGGCGCGGGCGCCATCGGTGAGCAGCAGGTTCTTGTTGGACTCGTAGGTCTCGATGCCCTCGGCCACCTTGCGGATCAGCACGTCACCGATCCACACCGCATGGGCATCCTGGCCCTGCAGGGCACCGCGGTAGTCGACGTTCGACTTCGTCCGCGGCGCGTTGTGGTCGACGAAGAGACGGTGCTCCAGGTGTTGACCGGCATCAGCGAAGTAGAGACCGAGCAGCTCGGCCTCGCCACCCGGCCCGTCGTACTCGACGGTGGTCGAGAGCCGCACCACGTCGCCGCCGAAGCTGACCGCGACGTGCTTGAGCGTCGCATCACGCCCGACCCGGGCGACGTGGGTCGCCAGGTGCACCGCGTCGTCAGCCCAGTCCTGCAGGGTGAGCACCGTCGCGTGAGCGCCGGCGGCGATGTCGAACTCGACCACGTGCGCCAGGCTTGCCGACCCGGTGTGGATGAACACCACGGTGCCGCGTGAGTTCGCGCCGAACCGTACGGCGATGTGTCCCGCCTCGGTCGTCGCAGCGTCAGTACCGTCGAGGGTGATCACCACGGGTTCGTCGAGTTCGGCCTCCGCGGCGATGTCGACCGTCAGGCTGGACGGCACCTCGGCGAAGATGCGGGCGTCGGTACGGCTGGTCGGGACATAGCCACTGATGCCACGCCACTGCGCCAGGTCGTCGCCGCTGCGCGGTTCGATGGTCACTCCGGCCGGGGCCGTCCAGGTACAGGTGGTGGTGCTGGCCTGGAAGGGTGCATCGGCATGGAGCTTGCGCAGCCGCTTCAGCGGAGTGAAGCGCCACACCTCCTCCAGCCCGGTCGGCACGGGGTGGTCGGCGATCTCGTACGACCCTGAAGGGTGCAGGTGGCTGGCGACCCGATCGGAGGTTTCGAGAGCCGCTGCGGCGGCGGGCTTGTCGACGGTGGTGGTCATCTTTTCCTTCGTACGTTCAGTTCTGGGCGAGGTCTCGGCGGGCGGATCTCGAGCGAAGTCGAGAGGCGACCGTCGACTGCGGTCAGCCGACCGCACCCTCCATCTGCAGCTCGATCAGCCGGTTGAGCTCCAGCGCGTACTCCATCGGGAGCTCCTTGGCGATCGGCTCGACGAAACCGCGCACGATCATCGCCATCGCCTCGTCCTCCTCCATGCCGCGCGACATCAGGTAGAACAGCTGGTCGTCGCTCACCTTGGAGACGGTCGCCTCGTGGGCCATCTGCACGTCGTCCTCGCGGACGTCGACGTACGGATAGGTGTCGGAGCGCGAGATCTGATCGACCAGCAGGGCGTCACACTTCACCACCGAGGCGGAGTTGTGGGCTCCCGGATCGACCTGGACCAGGCCGCGGTACGAAGTACGGCCACCGCCGCGCGCCACGGACTTCGAGATGATCGAGCTCGAGGTGAACGGGGCGCAGTGCACCATCTTGGCGCCGGCGTCCTGGTGCTGACCCTCGCCGGCAAAGGCGATCGAAAGGGTCTCACCCTTGGCATGCTCACCCATCAGGTAGACCGCCGGGTACTTCATGGTGACCTTGGAACCGATGTTGCCATCGACCCACTCCATGGTCGCGCCGGCCTCACAGGTGGCCCGCTTGGTGACCAGGTTGAACACGTTGTTCGACCAGTTCTGGATCGTGGTGTAGCGGCAGCGGCCGCCCTTCTTGACGATGATCTCGACGACGGCCGAGTGCAGCGAGTCCGACTTGTAGATCGGCGCGGTGCAGCCCTCGACGTAGTGCACGTAGGCATCCTCGTCGACGATGATCAGGGTCCGCTCGAACTGGCCCATGTTCTCGGTGTTGATCCGGAAGTAGGCCTGCAGCGGGATCTCCACGTGCACACCCTTCGGCACGTAGATGAACGAGCCGCCCGACCACACCGCCGTGTTCAACGAGGCGAACTTGTTGTCACCGGTCGGGATGACGGTGCCGTAGTACTCCTCGAAGAGCTCGGGATGCTCCTTCAGGGCGGTGTCGGTGTCGAGGAAGATGACGCCCTGGCGCTCCAACTCCTCGTTGATCTTGTGGTACACGACCTCGGACTCGTACTGGGCGGCAACGCCGGCCACCAGGCGGGCCTTCTCGGCCTCCGGGATGCCCAGCCGGTCGTAGGTGTTCTTGATGTCGGCGGGGAGTTCCTCCCAGCTGGCCGCCTGCTTCTCGGTGGAGCGGACGAAGTACTTGATGTTGTCGAAGTCGATCTCGTCGAGCTCGGCACCCCAGGTCGGCATCGGCTTGCGACCGAAGAGCTTCAGGCCCTTGAGCCGACGCTCCAGCATCCACTCGGGCTCGTTCTTCAGGGCCGAGATGTTGCGGACCACGGCCTCATTGAGACCGCGTTCGGCGGCGGCACCGGCAGTATCGGTGTCGGACCACCCCCACTGGTAGCGACCGAGCGCCTCGAGGTGCTCCTCCTGGGTCGGAGCCTGCACCTGGTCGGCATGGGTGTCGGTGCTGGTCATGGTCAGCCTTCCTGCTGGACGTTCTTGGTCACGTTCTGATGAGAGTTGTCGGCCGTGCGTCGCGAGGCGAGATCGTCCCGCAACACATCTGGTACGTGGGTCGTGCAGACCCCGTCACCGTGGGCGATGGTGGCGAGCCGCTGGACGTGGACGCCCAACAGCCGCGCAAAGGTCTCGGTCTCGGCCTCACACAGCTGCGGGAACTCTTCGGCCACGTGGGCGACCGGGCAGTGGTGCTGGCACAGCTGCACCCCAGCGGCAGCCGGGCGGGTCGAGGCGACGTAGCCGTCATCGGTCAGCGCGGCGGCCAGCGCCTCGGCCGGGGTCAGGTCCTCCCCGGCTGCGAGACGTTCCCGATAACGCTCCTCGACCGCAGCAACCCTGGTCGAGGCGAACTGCCGGACCGCCTCGGCACCGCCGTGCTCGGCCAGATAGTTCAGGGCCTGGATGGCCAGGTCGTCGTACTCCTGCCGGAATCCGGCGCGGCCCTGATCGGTGAGGGCGAACACCTTGGCCGGCCTGCCGCGCCCGCGGCTGCCGTACACCCGCTGCTCACGGGCCTCGATCAGGCCTTCCTCGGTCAATGCCGTCAGATGACGCCTGATGCCCGCCGGGGTGAGGTGGAGTCGCTCGGCGAGTTCGGCCGCCGTCGACGGGCCGGACTGCATGATCGACTCCTGCACCCTGCGGCGCGTCGAGTCATCCTCCGTTCGCGCTGAGGCGTCGAGAGTCTCCATGCTTTTCACAACGCAGATGTTTGCTTAATGATTCCCAGGACTCAACCAAGGCCACCCTAAGGCCAATACCCAGGGCATGGGTCGAGGTGAGTCAGCCCGGTCGCTCGACGTACACTCCGGGGGTGTCGTCAGCCGTAACTGTCCTGGAGGTCACCGGCCTCCGGAGGCAGTTCGGGCCTCGAGTCGCGCTCGACAGCGTCGACCTGACTGTCCTCCCGGGATCCACCACGGTCCTGCTCGGCCCCAACGGCGCCGGCAAGACCACCCTGATCCGCTGCTTCACCGGACTCCTCCACCCTGACTCCGGCACCGTCCGCGTCTGTGGCCGGACGCCTGAGGCGGCCTGCGCCGAGGCCCGGGTCGGCCTGATGCCCCAGTCCACCGGCGCCTGGTCGGGCATCAGAGCGGGAGAACTGCTCGAGCACCTGGCCGGGTTGCATGCAGCTCCGCTGCCCCTGGCGCCACTGGTGGCCCGGCTCGCGCTGGAACCGTGCCTGCGGACCCCGTACCGACGCCTGTCGGGTGGCCAGCAGCAAGCCGTGAACCTGGTCGGTGCCATCGTCGGGCGACCGCAGCTGGTCTTCCTCGACGAACCCACCGCCGGCATGGACCCCCGAGCACGACACACGACCTGGGACCTGATCGGCGAGCTGTCCGGCGCCGGCGTGGGTGTGTTGCTCACCACACACGACATGGCCGAGGCGGAGAACTTGGGTGATGACGTCGTCATCATCGACCGCGGCCGGGTTCGGGCGCACGGCACCGTGACCGCGCTGACCGCCGGCGGCACCAGCCTGGAGTCGGTCTTCCTGTCGGCGACCAGCCCGGAGGCGAGCCGATGACCACACCGATCGTGGACTTCTCCCCCGCTCCGGCCCCAGCCCCCGTGGCGCGGCGCGTCGTGGCCGAGGCCGGCATCGAGGCTCGATTGCAGGTGCGCAACGGCGAGCAACTGCTGTTGTCACTGGTCATCCCGGTCGCCGTGCTGGTTGCCGGGCGCTTCTTCGCAGGTTCGCTGATCTCATTCGCCGAACTCGTACCGGCGGTGCTGACGCTGGCGTTGTGGAGCAGTGGCTTCACCGCCGTCGCGATCTCGACCGGCTTCGAGCGTCGGTACGGGGTGCTGGAACGCCTGGCCACGACCCCACTCGGGCGTCGCGGCCTGGTGCTGGGCAAGATCGGCGGCGTCCTTGCCATCGCCGCCGGACAGCTGGTGCTGCTCTCAGCTCTGGCCGTTCTGCTCGGATGGCGTCCCACCGGCGGCCTGCTGGCGACCTCGGTGGTGCTGGTCACCAGCGTGGCGGCGATGGCGGCCTTCGTGGCGCTGGCCCTGGTGATGGCCGGTCGGCTGCGGGCCGAGGCGACACTGGGCCTGGCGAACCTGGTGCACCTGGTGCTCGCGGTCGGCGGCGGTGTCCTCATCCCCGCCGCTCGGCTGCCCGAGCCGCTGGCCGTCCTCGTGTCGCTGCTCCCGACCGGTGCTCTGGGCAATGCCTGGCAACAGCTCTCGCCCGGCCCCACCGACCTGACGGCAGCCGGCGGAGTGTGGCCCTCGGTCGTGGCACTGGTGTGGGCAGCAGGTTCTTCGTTCGTGGCGGGAAGGGTGTTCCGGTGGACGTCGTGACTGAACGGGTTGGCTCCGGAGCGCCGCCCTGGATCGACCGGGTACTGAACCTGCGCGGTTGGGCGATCGCAAACCTGATCGCCAACATCGGGATCGTGGTGACCGGGGCGACAGTGCGGTTGACCGACTCCGGACTGGGCTGCCCCACTTGGCCACAGTGCACCGAGTCCTCGTACCTTCCGCACGCCGCACTGGGCATCCACGGCATCATCGAGTTCGGCAACCGGACCCTGACGTTCGTCCTGGGTGTCGTCGCGATCCTGACTGCCATCGCCGCCTTCCGGCTGCGTGACCGGCGCCGACCGCGCGGCGATCTCCCACGCCTCGGCGTGCTGTTGGCGATCGGCGTACCCGTCATGGGCATCGGCCTCGCTGCCATGGCGGCGAGCGGCTACCACCCGGTGGCGGTCATCCTGCTCGTGGCCGTGTTCATCGCACTGGTGGTGGTCTCGGTGCTGCTGACCCGCAGCCGTACGGGAGCCGATCCGACCAGCCGCCGCCACGAGCAGGCCCGGCGGCTGGCCCTGCTGGTCGCCCTGGGCATCCCGGCGCAGGCCGTCGTGGGCGGCATCACGGTGGTGACCGAACTCAACCCCTGGGTGGTCGGCGGACACCTGATGGCATCCCTGGTCCTGATCGTGATCGCAACCTGGCTGGTACGGCTCGCCGGTGGCCGGCCGCGCCCGGTGGTCACCCGAGCAGGATGGACAGCGGCCCGCGCCACTGCGATCGTGATGGTGGTCGTGCTGTGGCTCGGCACCGTCGTCACCGGGTCCGGTCCCCACTCGGGCGACCAGGACGCCCGCCGGACCGGCCTCGATCCGGCGCTGATGAGCCACATCCACGCGGGTGCGGTCTACACCGTCGTGGCACTCACCATCCTGACGCTGGTCCTGGTCCGCCGCCGGGCCGTGGTACTGCTGCTCGTGGCCGAGGTGGCCCAGGGCGCCATCGGCCTGGTGCAGTACTGGACCGGCCTGCCGATCGTGCTGGTGGCCCTGCACGTGCTGGGTGCCGGACTGCTGACGGCAGCGGCGGCGAACCTTGTCTGGTCGACCGCCCCGCCCGGCGCCGACCCCTCCGCGGCCGTCGAGGGGGCCGAACCGGAGGGTTTCGTCCCGGCGACCGCCGACCGGGTCAACAGCCTGCGGTGAACAGGTCTCGTTGACGGGCCCGTGCGATCAGTGCGGCGTGTGCACCACGGCCGCACCGATCCGCGCCATCGCCGGGTCGACCCCTTGCCCCAGCAGGGAGGCACCCGGGTCGTCCGCCCCACCCAGGTCCCGGAAGGACCGTTCCTTGGACGAGACCAGCCCGAGCGCGACGAGATGGTCCCGTACGGCCCGCCGTTCCGAATCGTCGCGAAGCGATCCGATGCGCACAGCCACGACCCCGGCCACCATCACCAGTCCGCCGACCACCTGGGGGACGCCGGGCTGCTCGCCGGCCAGCACCCAGGCGGCCACCACGGCGAATAGGACCTCGGCGAGCGCGACGAAGCTGGCGACCTGGGCACCGAGACGGCGCGCTGCCACCAGGCCGGTGGCATAGGCGACCACGGTCGACACCAGCACCACGCCGGCAACTGACACCCACCACGGCACTGCCGCCCCGGCCAGGGTCACCGTTGCGAAGGTCGCCCCCATCGGCAGCACGCCGAGCACGGCAGCGGCCCCGACACCGATGGCGGCGACACCGATGCCGGCTGCCGTCATGGTGATCGGCGCGACGGCGTCGACCGACCGCGCCGCCAGCAGGAAGTAGCCGGCATTGCAGAGCGCCGCGCCGCTGGCCCAGGCGAGACCGATCGGGTCGAGCCGCGCACCGGAGAGATCCAGCACGGTGACCAGCCCGACCACGGCCAGCACGGTGCCCACGAGCACCTCCGTACCCGGTCGCCGGCCGGTCCTGGCCCAGGCGAGGCCGACCAGCAGCACCGGCGCGCTGTACTCGATGAGCAGGGCCACCGAGACCGGGAGGGTCGACAGGGCCATGAAGTAACACAACTGGGATCCGGCGACCCCGAGGGCGCCGTAGCCGATGATCGGCCAGGCGGCCCGTGGCAGATGGCGCAGGTCGCCGCGACGCAGCAGCAGGACCGGCACCAGCAGTACCAGGGCGGCCCCGACGATCCGGGCCGTGACAGCAGCGCCCGGAGTCCAGCCGGCCTCGATCAGGCTCTTCGCGAACGATCCCGAGAGCGCGAACGACATCGCCGACAGCAGGGCAAGACCCGTACCAACGGCCGAGACCCGGCCGACTCCTCCGCCAACCTTGTGGAACATCATTCACCTCGACAACACTGCCGAGCAGGGATGTGCGAGCTCGGCACGACCCCGTACGAATTTGGAAGAACGGTCATGAGCATTCATGCCCGACGCTAGTGACAGCGGTACCATGGTAGGCAGCACAACGACAGGAGTCAACTTGTCTTTCACTCATGACACCGATGCTTCTCTGGTGACGATGGCCGCCCTGGTCAACACCGAGGTCGACAACACCCTGGAGACGATCGAGGCGCTCGATGCCTTCGTGGTCGACCAGGAGATCTCAGGTTCCCACGTCGGCGACGAGGCCGAACTGCGCCGGATCAGACAGATCCGCCCCGAGCTACGCCGCTTCTTCGACATCGACGAGCTGGAAGCCGTCGCCCTGGTCAACGAGATCCTCGCTCGCCACAAGGCGCTGCCCCAGCTGGTCCGCCATGACCACTGGGACTGGCACCTCCACGCCGCCACCTCGGACGCCCCAATGGCGGTCCGGTTGTCCGTGGAGGCCGCGATGGCCGTCATCGACGTGATCCGCGCGGGCGAACTGGGACGACTGCGCCACTGTGCCGCGGACGACTGTGACGGCGTCTTGGTCGACCTGTCCCGCAATCGTTCGAAGCGCTACTGCGACCTGGGCTGTGGCAATCGCGCGAATGTTGCCGCCTACCGGGCACGGCAACGCGAGGCGACCCAACCCTGAGGCACCGCCACGGAGGCGGGCAGACTCAGTGGAAGATCAGCGGATCGATCGCCACCGCGGCGAAGAGCACCGCGATGTAGGAGTTCGACCAGTGGAAGAGTCGCATCGGCTTCAGTGCCGCATCGGTCAGTCCGGCCCGGGCGCGCTTCAACAGCAGCACCGACTCGACGATCAGCACGGCACCGGTCACGGCTGCCACGATCGGGTACAGCGGCCCCGTACCGGCCACCGGCCAGAGCGCCAGTGACACCACCACGGTGACCACCGAGTACACCAGGATCCGCACCGCGACCGCCGGTGCCGGCATCACGACGGGCAGCATCGGGACCTCAGCGCGCTCATAGTCCTCGCGATAGCGGAAGGCCAGCGCCCAGGTGTGTGGCGGTGTCCAGAAGAACACCACCAGGAAGAGGATGAACGGGGCCAGGGCGAGTGAATTGGTGACTGCGGTCCAGCCGATGATGGTCGGGAAACAGCCAGCGATGCCACCCCACACGACATTCTGCGAGGTGCGCCGCTTCAGCCACATGGTGTAGACGAACACGTAGAACGCGTTGGCGGCGAGCGCCAGCACGGCCGACAACCAGTTCACCAGGAACCCGAGCACCAGCAGCGAGCCGAGACCCAGGATCGCGCCGAACACCGTGGCGGCGACCGGACCGACGGTGTGCCGCACCAGGGCCCGGCGGCGGGTCCGGCGCATCCGCTCGTCGATGTCGCGGTCGAGCACGCAGTTGAAGACATTCGCGCTGCCGGCCGCCAGACAGCCGCCGACCAAGGTCCACAACACCAGGGTCAACGACGGAACGCCTCGCGCAGCAAGGAACATCGACGGCACCGTGGTGATCAGCAGCAGTTCGATGATGCGCGGCTTGGTCAGCCCGACATAGGCCGCAAGCACGTCACGGAACCGGACCGGTCCGCCCTCGGCGCCGGCGGGGTCACCAGCCTCGGAACGTGTCACCGGGGTGCGTCGGTGACGGGCCGGTGCCTGCTCCTCCGGAGCGGCGGACACGTCGGTGCTGGTCACTGGTCCTCATATGCTGGTCGACTGCTCCCGGCAGTCTAGGCCCCGACCTCCGGCCCGACCGAACCCGGCCCGACGACGTACGGCGTCGCGTGACGGACAACACGCCGGGAAAGCGTTCTCACAGTCCGGGAGGCGATGCACATCTCCCCCCTCGGCACGAGTAGGCTCGCCCCGGACGGGTACTCGTACGTGGAGGATGACCAGCGTACGGATTCACACCCACCAACGAAGCCCCGCGGCGGTAGCGCCACGACAGTCGGAAGGACTCCAGCGTGACTGACCAGCCACTCGAATGGACCGAACTCGATCGCCGCGCCGTGGACACGGTTCGCGTGCTCGCCGCCGATGCGGTGCAGAAGGTGGGCAACGGCCACCCCGGCACGGCGATGAGCCTGGCACCGGTGGCGTACCTGCTGTTCCAGAAGGTGATGCGGCACAACCCGGCCAACCCGAAGTGGTACGCCCGTGATCGTTTCGTCCTCTCCTGCGGCCACTCCAGCCTCACGCTCTACATCCAGCTCTACCTCGGCGGATTCGGCCTCGAACTGGACGACCTGAAGGCACTGCGGACCTGGGGCTCGCTGACACCTGGCCACCCCGAGTACCGGCACACCGCCGGCGTGGAGACGACCACCGGCCCGCTCGGTCAGGGCATCGCCAACGCGGTCGGCATGGCGATGGCGGCCCGTCGTGAGACCGGCCTGTTCGAGGGTCGTGCCGCCGACGCCGAGCAGGACCCGTCGATCTTCGACCACCACGTCTACTGCCTGGCCTCCGACGGCGACATCGAGGAAGGCGTCAGCGGTGAGGCCTCCTCGATCGCCGGCACCCAGCGGCTGGGCAACCTGACCGTGATCTACGACAACAACACCATCTCCATCGAGGGTGACACCAACATCGCGTTGAGCGAGGACGTCGCCGCTCGCTACGCGGCCTACGGTTGGCACGTCCAGACCGTCGACTGGACCAACGGTGGCACTGAGTACGTCGAGGACGTCCAGGCCCTCAACGACGCGATCGCCGCCGCCCGCGAGGTCACCGACCGCCCCTCGTTCATCGATCTCCGTACGGTGATCGGCTGGCCCGCGCCCAACAAGAAGGGCACCGAGTCCGTCCATGGCAACGCCCTGGGCGCCGATGAGGTGGCGGCGACCAAGGAGGTCCTCGGCTTCGACGCCGACGTCGACTTCTTCGTCGCCGACGAGGTCATCGCCCACACCCGGGCACTGGTCGAGCGCGGTCAGGCCGCAGAGAAGGCGTGGGACGAGCAGTACGCCGCCTGGGCCGCCGACCATGCCGACGGCGCTGCCCTGTTCCAGCGGTTCGCCCAGCACGAGCTGACTCCCGGCTGGGAGGAGGCGCTGCCCGTCTTCGACGCCGATGCCAAGGGTCTGGCCACCCGTGCCGCCTCCGGCAAGGTCCTCAGCGCCATCGCCCCGAAGTTGCCCGAGCTGTGGGGCGGGTCGGCCGACCTCGCCGGCTCGAACAACACGACCCCGGACGGTCAGCCCAGCTTCCTGCCGTTCGACCGGCAGAGCAAGGAGTTCTCCGGCGGCCCGTACGGCCGGGTGCTCCACTTCGGCATTCGTGAGCACGCCATGGGCGCGATCATGAACGGCATCGCGGTGCACGGCGGGACCCGTCCGTACGGCGGCACCTTCCTCACTTTCAGCGACTACATGCGTGGCGCGGTCCGGCTCTCGGCGCTGATGCAGGTCGGCGTCACCTATGTGTGGACCCACGACTCGATCGGTCTCGGCGAGGACGGCCCGACGCACCAGCCGATCGAGCACATCGCTGCCCTGCGGCTGATCCCGGGCTTCGACGTGGTCCGTCCGGCCGACGCGAACGAGACCGCAGCCGCCTGGGCGACGATCCTGCGCCACGGCGAGCGACCGGCCGGCCTGGTGCTCACCCGCCAGAACCTGCCCACCTTCCCGCGCGGCGTCGACGGCTACGCCAGCGCCGACAACGTGGCCAAGGGCGCGTACGTGTTGCGCGACTGTGACGGAACCCCGGACGTGATCCTGATCGGCACCGGTTCGGAGGTGCAGTACTGCTTGACCGCACAGGAGACGCTGGCCGGCGAGGGCGTCAAGGCCCGCGTCGTCTCGGCTCCCTGCCTGGAATGGTTCAACGAGCAGGACGAGGCCTACCGCACCTCGGTGCTGCCGAACGACGTCAAGGCGCGGGTCAGCATCGAGGCCGGAGTGCCCGACACCTGGCACCGGATCGTCGGGGACGCCGGCCGCAGCATCGGCATCGACCACTTCGGCGCCAGCGCCGCCGGTGCCCTGCTGTTCGAGAAGTTCGGCTTCACCGCCGAGGCGGTGACCGCCGCGGCCAGGGAGAGCATCGCCGCGGCGACCGCCTGAGCCAGCTCCGAGCAAGGGGGACGAGCCCTTGATCCCCGACACGTGAGCAAGGTCCACAACGCAGACCGACGCGAAGGAGAACTGATCATGAACGAACGACTGCATGCGCTGGCCGAGGCCGGAGTGTCCATCTGGCTGGATGACCTGTCCCGGGAGCGCCTCACCAGCGGGAGCCTCTCGACCCTGATCAAGGAGAAGTCGGTCTGCGGGGTGACCACCAACCCCACGATTTTCGCCGGCGCGCTGAGCGACGGCGAGGCCTACGACGCCCAGGTGCGTGAGCTCGCCGCTGCCGGTGCGGACACCGCAACGGCGGTGAAGACGATCATGGCGACCGATGTCGCCGATGCCTGTGACATCTTCGCCGACATCGCCTCGGCCACCGACGGCGTCGACGGACGCGTGTCGATCGAGGTCGACCCGACCAAGGCGCGCCAGACCGAGGCCACCATTGCCGAGGCCGAGGAGCTGTGGCACAAGGTCAATCGGCCGAACTGCTTCATCAAGATCCCCGCCACCAAGGAGGGCCTGACCGCGATCACCGAAACGATCGCCAAGGGCATCAGCGTGAACGTGACGTTGATCTTCTCGCTGGCGCGTTACGGCGAGGTCATCGAGGCCTACATCGCAGGGCTCGAGAAGGCTGCTGCAGCCGGGATCGAGCTGTCGGGGATCCATTCGGTGGCGTCCTTCTTCGTGTCGCGGGTGGACACCGAGGTCGACAAGCGCCTCGACGCCATCGGCACCGACGAGGCCACGGCGTTGAAGGGGAAGGCAGCGGTCGCCAATGCTCGGCTGGCCTATGCCCTGTTCGCCTCGGTCGCCGGCGGCGACTCCCCGCTGAGTGAGCGCTGGGCCGCCCTGGCCGCCAAGGGCGCTCGCCCGCAGCGGCCGCTGTGGGCCTCCACCGGAGTGAAGAACCCGGACTACCCCGACACCCTGTACGTCACCGAGCTGGTCGTCGCCGACACCGTGAACACGATGCCGGAGAAGACGATGGACGCCTTCGGCGACCACGGCGAGGTGAAGGGAGACCGGGTTTCCGGTACGGAGTTCGTCACCGATGCCACGGCAGTGATGACCAAGCTCACCGAGATCGGTGTCGACATGGACGATGTGGTGAAGGTGCTCGAGGACGAGGGCGTCGACAAGTTCGTCGTCTCGGGCCAGGAACTGCTCGACACGGTCAGCAAGGCACTTGAGGCCGCGCGCTCCTGACCCCAGCCGCCACTTCCATCCAACCCAGACGAGGAACCGCCGGTGAGCGACAAGACCAATCCGTTGCGCGATCCCCAGGATCGCCGCCTGCCCCAGATCGCCGGGCCCTGTGTGCTGGTGATCTTCGGCGTCACCGGCGACCTGTCGACCAAGAAGTTGATGCCGGCGGTGTACGACCTCGCCAACCGAGGCCTGCTACCGCCCGGCTTCGCCCTGGTCGGCTTCGCTCGACGTGACTGGGCGCACCAGGACTTCGCCAAGATCGTCCACGACGCGGTGAAGCAGCATGCCCGTACGCCGTTCCGGGAGGAGGTGTGGGCCCAGCTGTCCGAGGGCATCCGCTTCGTCTCGGGCGAGATCGGTGACGATGCCGCAATGGGCCGGCTGAAGGCCACCATCTCCGAACTGGACGAGGCACGTGGCACCGGCGGCAACCATGCCTTCTATCTGTCGATCCCGCCACGTCTCTTCGACACGGTGGTGATGCAGCTCCGTCAGCACGGATTCTCCGATGACCAGGGCAGCCGTTGGAACCGCGTGGTCATCGAGAAGCCGTTCGGGCACGACACCGAGAGCGCCCGGGAACTCAACCGGATCGTCTCGCAGGTGTTCCCCTCCCAGTCGGTGTTCCGGATCGACCACTACCTGGGCAAGGAGACGGTGCAGAACCTGCTGGCGCTGCGCTTCGCCAACCAGCTGTTCGAGCCGGTGTGGAACAACAACTACGTCGACCATGTCCAGATCACCATGGCCGAGGACATCGGCATCGGCGGGCGGGCCGGCTACTTCGACGGCATCGGTGCGGCGCGGGACGTGATCCAGAACCACCTGCTGCAGCTGCTCGCGCTGACCGCGATGGAGGAGCCCACCTCCTTCGAGGCCCGCCAACTGCGGGCCGAGAAGCGCAAGGTGTTGGAGGCCACCGTGCCGCCGCGCCGGATCGACCTGCACACGGCGCGCGGCCGTTACGGCAGCGGCTGGGCCGGGGGCAGCGAGGTCAAGGGATACCTGTCCGAGGACGGAATCCCGAAGAACTCCACCACCGAGACCTACGCCGCGATCCGGGTCGACATCGAGAACCGGCGCTGGGCCGGGGTGCCGTTCTACCTCCGTACCGGCAAACGACTGGCCCGCCGGGTGACCGAGATCGCGCTCGGCTTCAAGCGTGCACCGCACCTGCCCTTCACCAAGACCGACACCGAGGAACTGGGCTACAACGCCCTGGTGTTGCGAATCCAGCCCGACGAGGGCATCACCTTGCGCTTCGGCGCCAAGGTTCCCGGCACGCAGATGGAGATCCGCGAGGTCAGCATGGACTTCGCCTACGGCGGCTCGTTCACCGAGGCGTCCCCGGAGGCGTACGAGCGGCTGATCCTCGATGTGCTGCTGGGCGAGGAGAACCTCTTCCCCCAGCACGAGGAGGTCGAGTTGTCCTGGAAGATCCTCGACCCGATCCTGGATCACTGGGCCGAGAGCGACGCCGCCGGAAAGCCCTCCCCCGGCCTCGACTCGTACGAGCCCGGCAGCTGGGGCCCCAGGTCCGCCGACGAGATGCTGGCACGTGACGGTTTCACGTGGCGGCGGCCGTGAGGAGTTCGCGATGATCATCAACCTGGACCAGACCACCTCGTCGGCGATCGCCAGCGCGATCGTCAAGGCTCGCCGGTCGATGGGGTCGCCCGCCACCGGCATGGTGATGTCGTTGCTCATCTCCTGCACCGAGGACGAGCACGATGCCGCCATCGACGCGGCGATCGCGGCAGGCCGGGAACATCCCTCGCGCATCATCGTCGCGGTCACCGGCAAGGGCCGACGCACCGAGCTGGATGCCGAGATCCGTGTCGGAGAAGGAACCCCGGGCGAGATCGTCATCCTGCGGATGTCCGGTCAGATCGCCGCCCACGCCGCTTCGGTGGTGAGGCCGCTGCTGCTGCCGGACTCGCCGGTGGTCGTGTGGTGGCCGGGTACGGCACCGTCCGATCTGGCCAACCATGAGCTCGGCCGGCTCGGCAACCGTCGCATCAGCGATGCCATGGGGGCAGCACGCCCACTGCGGGCCCTCCGGTTGCGCGCCGACAACTACCACCCGGGCGACACTGACCTGGCCTGGACGCGCATCACGCCATGGCGCTCCCTGTTGGCCGCCGCGCTGGACCAGTACCCGGCCAAGGTCCTCTCGGCCACGGTGACCGCCGAACGCAACTCGGCCGCGGCCAATCTGCTGGTGGCCTGGTTGACCAGTCGTCTCGGCGTCCAGGTGTCCCGTGCCACCAGCCAGGGCCCCGGCATCACCGGCGCCACGATGACGACGGCCGCCGGTGACATCGCGATCACCCGCCCGGACGGCAAACTGGCCTCGTACGCCGTCCCCGGCCAGCCCAAGCGCCTGGTGGCTCTCAAGAGGCGCACGGTGGCGGACCTGATGTCGGAGGAGTTGCGCCGGATGGACGCCGACGACGTGTTCCACGCCACGATCGTTGCCCTGCAGGAGCAGCCGCCGGCGCGGCAGACCACGAGGAAGGCCACATCGGCAAGGAAGGCGGCGACCAAGGCTCCCGCCAAGAAGGCCACTGCCGCGAAGGCCGCCACCAAGAAGACGGCCACCAAGAAGACGGCCACCAGGAAGACAGCCGCCGCGCGGACGGCAACGAAGAAGACGGCTGCCACCAAGAAGGCCTCGGGACGGTCCTGATCGTGGAGCGCCTCATCCGTCCCACGGCCGACGAGCTCGCCCGCGCCGTGGCCAGCGGCATCGTCGACCGGCTGACGGCGGCACTGCAGCAACGGAACGAGGCACACCTGTGCCTCACCGGCGGCACGATCGCTGCTGTGGTGTACCGCGAGCTCGCAGCCTCGTCCGCGGATGTCGACTGGTCCCGGGTACATCTGTGGTGGGGTGACGAACGCTTCGTCCCCTCCGGCGATGCCGACCGCAACGACCTGGCAGCACAGCGATCTCTCGGCAGCTCGATCTGGGACGCCACCATCCGTCATCCGATGCCGGCACTTCCTGAGGGCGAGAATGCTGACGGTCCGGCGCTGGACGCGGCGGCAGCCGTCTATGCGGGCGAGGTCGCCGGTACGAGGTTCGATCTCTGCCTGCTCGGTGTCGGCCCCGATGGCCACATCGCGTCGCTGTTCCCCGGCCACCCCGGGATTGCGGCGACCGAACCTGCGATCGCCGTACGGGATTCACCCAAGCCGCCGCCGGAACGGATCAGCCTGTCACTCCCGGTGATCAACTCCTCGGCGGAGGTGTGGCTGATCGTCGCTGGCGCCGAGAAGGCCGCGGCGGTCGCCGATGCCCGGCTGCCGGACAGCACGCTGCCGGCGGCTCAGGCTTCGGGTGCCCTGTCGACCATCTGGTGGCTCGACGAGGCAGCGGCTTCCGCCTGATCGGCGATCCTGTCCCAGAAATCGTCCATGGCGGACGCACTGAGGGCAGCAGCCTCGGCAGGCCCGGACAGCGCTCCGTAGATGAATCCGTGATCGGTGTCCGGCACCACCACGGTTGTCGTCGGTGATCCGGAACCCTCGAGACGTGCCGCCAGCGCGGCAACATGCTCATGCGGGAAGTAGGTTTCTCGCTCGGCGAGCAGGAAGAGCCAGTCAGCAGCCGCCTGACCTGTCGGCGGTCGGTCCAGCAGCTCGATCTCGTCGAGCGACATGCCCATCTCGACGATGCGGTTCTGGGCCTGCAGGAGCGATTCCGGCCGCATCGAGCCGGGGCCGTTGGCGGAGACCACCGCCACCACCGGCAGCCGTGTGGTGTCGTCGGTAGGCGCTTCGCCCAGTGCCAACGCCGTGACAAGGTGCGCGCCGGCGGAGGAACCGACAAGACAGATGCCGAACGCATCGGGCCATTCCTGGCTGACGACACCCAGCCCGGCGACGAGGTCGTCCACCTTGTCGCGATAGCTCGATCCCTCCTGGGTGCGGTAACCCAAGGAGGCCGCCCGATGACCTCGGCGCGCGGCGTGATCGGCCCAGGCTCCGAACTGGGCGCGGTCACCGGCGTACCAGCCCCCGCCGTGCACGAACACGATCACCAGCGGCGAGGGCGTTGTTCCGGGCGCAGGGTCGTACAGATCGACCGCCTGAGAAGGGAACTTCGCCCCGGCCAGTACGACTGACCGGGGCGGAGCAACAGGATTCGACATCGCAGCGTGGAAGGGGTCAGCCCTTGACCGCGCCGGTCAGCATGCCCTTGGTGAAGTGCTTCTGCAGGAACGGGTACACACAGGCGATCGGGATCAGCGAGATCACCAGGATGGCCATCTGCAGAGCCGGCTGCGGCGGGGGCAGCTCGGACTGGATGTCGACGTTGTTGACGCCGATCTGGGCGTTGTTGATCAGGTACTGCCGCAGCACCAGCTGGACCGGATACTTCTGCTGGTCCTGGATGTACAGCAGGGCACCGAAGAAGTCGTTCCAGAAGGCGACTGCGTAGAACAGGCCGATGGCCGCGAGGATCGGCTTCGAGAGCGGAAGCACGATCGTCCAGAAGATGCGGAGCTCACTCGCGCCGTCCACCAGGGCGGCCTCGGTCAGCTCGGCCGGCAGGTTCATGAAGAACTGCCGCATCACGATGACGTTGAAGGCCGAGACACACACCGGGATGATCAGCGACCACAGTGAGTTCAACAGGCCGAACTGCTTGACCGTCAGGTACGTCGGGATCATGCCGGCCGAGAAGAACATGGTCACCAGGACACCCATCAGGATGAACCGGTTGAACAGCATTCCCCGGCGGGACAGCGCATAGGCCAGCAGCGAGGTGACCAGCAGGGCCACCAGAGTGCCGACGATCGTGACGAAGGCCGACACGCCCAGAGCGGGAAGCACCTGCCCACCGGTGAAGATCACCTTGTACGCGTCCAGGTTCGGCTTCTCGGGCCAGAGCACCAGGCCACCACCCCGACCGATCTGCACCGGGTCGGCGAAGGAGGTCGCGATCACCATGATGAACGGCACGATGACCAGCAGACAGGCCACCGACAGGATGGCGATCTTGATGGCCTCGATGTACCACTTCGGGCGGAAGCCGACGTACAGGGTCGCCTTGTTGGCGTCCTGGTTGATGTTCTCGATCGTGTCGGCGCTCACTTGCCCTCCTTCTGGTAGATCCCGGCCTCACCCATCAGGTGTGCCAGTTTGTTCGCGCCCAGTACCAGGAGCACAGCGATTGCACCCTTCACCAGACCAACGGCTGCCGAGACACCCCATTCACCGCCGACGATGCCGTTGTTGTAGACGTAGGTGTCCAACACCTCGGACACCTGGAGTCCGACAGCGCCCTGCTGCAACACGATCTGTTCGAAGCCCACCGACAGGATGCTGCCGATGCGGAGGATCAGGATGAGCACGACGACGGGGCGGATGCCGGGCAGTGTGACGTGCCAGAGCTGTCGCCAGCGCGAGGCGCCGTCCACCGCAGCGGCTTCGTACAGGTTCGAGTCGATGCCGGCCAGTGCGGCGAGGAACAGGATCGTGCCCCAACCACAGTTCTTCCAGATGTCCTGGAGGATCAGCAACGGCTTGAAGAAGTCCGGGTTGCCGATGATGTGTGGCTCCCCGGCACCGATGGCCGCCATGATCTGCTCCAGCGGCCCGTTGAAGCCGAGCACGTGCTGGAACAGCGCCACCACCACGACCCAGGACAGGAAGTGCGGCAGGTACAGGATCGACTGGACGACCCTCTTGAAGCGCTCCGAGATCAGGCTGTTCATCAACAGCGCCAGCGCGATGGGCGCCGGGAAGGTGAAGATCAACTGCAGGATCGTGATGATGAGGGTGTTGGCCAGCGCATTCAGGAACGCCGGATCACCGTTGACCAGGATCTTGAAGTTCTGCAGGCCCACCCAGTCGGACTCCAGGATGCCGATGAACGGCTGGTAGTCCTTGAACGCGATCACGTTCCCCAACAGGGGCAGGTAGTGGAAACACAGGAACACCGCCACCCCGGGGAGCGCGAACAGCAACAGCGCCCAGTCGCGACGGAAGCGGTCTCCGAACGTCTTCGACGACCGGGCCGACACCGTCTCGCCGGTCGACTCATCGGACGCTCTGGGCGTCAACGCATCCATCTGCACCGCCTTGCTCATGCAGTTCCTCTCGTGTCAGGGCACCTTCGTGGCTCTGGCCATCGTCGCCAGCGTCACATCCCGGTCCCGCAGCGTCAAGAGTCGGCCTGCATCCGTTTGCATACCGATACCCTCCCCACCGGTGCAACCACCTTGCTGCAGGATTGCAGGAATCCACTCCCGATGCAATCCGAGTCCCCTTGTTGGGGACAGCACTGGTCACGCCAGTTCGCACACCTTAATTGCCCTCCCCCGGGTCAGGGAAGCCGTGTCGGCGTGCGTCTCATCACGATCGGATACCGCATACCGCAGTCACCAAATTGTTGTGCGGTCGGACAAGGCGAGGCCGGAGGGCCCGCGGTCAGTAGATGATCTCGCCGCGCTGTCGGCGGGCACGCAGTTCGTCGACCGCCTCACTCAGGATCGCGTCGGCCTCGGAGTCGCTGCGACGCTCCTTGACATAGGCCAGGTGCGTCTTGAACGGGGTCACCCGCGGGGGCGGCGGCGGATTCTCCGCATCGGTGTTGGCCGGCAGCCCGCAGCGGGGGCAGTCCCATTCGGCCGGGATCTCGGCATCCATGGCGAAGGCCGGTCGGGTCTCGTGCCCGTTGGCACAGTAGAAGCTGACGACCATCCGCGGGGCCGAGTCGCCCCGCTCGGCCTCACCCATCGGACCCGACCCCACTCGGCTGCCACGAATCGCACTGCCGCCTGGGGTCATCGGTCACCTGCACTCATTCGGGGTCCCCCTTCGGATCACCGGTTGTGGTCGCAGGACATGCGTTGCCGCACATAGTAGGCATGACTGAGGGCGAGACGCGCCCCTTCACGGCCCGACATGGACAATCGCGGTGCGGCGACGGCGCAGGCTGTCGGTCACATCCCGAGTCGGTACAGCAACCCGAGTGCAACGATCGCGGCCACCCAGACCACCGAGATGATGATCGTGAAGCGGTCGAGGTTACGCTCGGCGATCGACGAACCACCCAGTGAGGTCGACATGCCACCACCGAAGAGGTCGGACATGCCACCACCGCGGCCCTTGTGCATCAGGACCAGCAGCGCGAGCACCAGGCTCGTCAGGCCCAGCAGGATGCTGAAGATCAGGATGGGCACGCTCATCATGGCTGTCACGGCGGGCAGTCTACCTTCTGTCGTACGTATCGGGGTCCAACCGTGGTCACCAACGACTCCGGAGCGGCCAGCAACGGGCCCGCTCAGATCTGCGGCAGGTCCTTGAAGCGGGCGATCGCGGCAAACTCGTCGACGACGAGGCTCGCTCCGCCGACCAGGGCACCGTCCACATCCGGTTGCGCCATGATCGAGGCGACGTTGTTGGCCTTCACCGAACCGCCGTACAGCACCCGGACCTGGTCAGCGACGACCTGGTCGTGCAACTCAGCGACACGGGCCCGAATTGCGGCGCAGACCTCTTGGGCATCCTCGGGGGTGGCGACCTCGCCGGTGCCGATCGCCCAGACCGGCTCGTACGCGATCACGAGCCCGGCAACCTGTTCGGCGGTCAGCCCGGCGAGCGAGCCGTCGACCTGGGCCAGGGTGTAGGGCACATGCTCCCCGGCCTGGCGAACGTCGAGCCCCTCACCCACGCACACGATCGGCGTGATGCCGTGCTCGAGGGCCTTCTTCGCCTTGGCGTTCACCACGGCATCGTCCTCGGCGTGGTACTGCCGACGCTCGGAGTGCCCGACGACCACATAGGCACACTCGAGCTTGGCGAGCATGGCAGCAGAGACCTCACCGGTGTAGGCACCGGATTCGTGGGGCGACACGTCCTGGGCACCGAACCCGATCGGCAACCGGTCGCTGGAGATCAGCGACTGCACCCCCCGCAGGTCGGTGAAGGGCGGCAGCACGACGACCTCGCTGCTCGCCGGGTCCCACCGCTTGTCCTTCAGCGTCCATGCGAGCTTCTGGACCAGACCGACGGCCTCCATGTGGTTGAGGTTCATCTTCCAGTTGCCCGCCATCAGCGGGGTACGGGTCGCGGCCATCAGGTGTCCTTCGATGTCTGGGTGAGTGGATCTGCGTTCGTATCGGGGGTCCAAGGGGGTCGTCCCCCTTGCCCGGGTCTGCGTTCGTATCTCGGTCCAAGGGGGTCGTCCCCCTTGCCCGGGTCTGCGTTCGTATCGGGGGTCCAAGGGGGTCGTCCCCCTTGCCCGGGTCTGCGTTCGTATCGGGGGTCCAAGGGGGGCGTCCCCTTTGCTGAATTCAGTCTGCCAGCACGGAGAGCCCGGGAAGTTCCTTGCCCTCCAGGTATTCCAGGCTGGCCCCGCCCCCGGTGGAGATGTGTCCGAAGGCGTCATCGGCGAATCCGAGGTCCCGTACGGCGGCAGCCGAGTCGCCGCCACCGACGACCGAGAGTCCGTCGACCTCGGTGAGCGCCTGGGCGACGGTACGGGTCCCGTTGGCGAAGGCAGGGAACTCGGCCACGCCCATCGGGCCGTTCCAGAACACGGTCTTCGCGCCGCGGATCTCGGCGGCGAACGCGTCGGCCGAGTCCGGGCCGATGTCGAGGCCGAGCTGGTCGGCAGGGATCGCGTCGACGGCCACCACGGTGGGCGGCGCCTCGCGGGCGAACTCGGGTGCCACCACGATGTCGGTGGGCAGGACGATCCGCCCGGCGTTGGCGGGATCGCCGAGCAGCGCCTTGACGGTGTCGACCTGGTCGAGCTCCACCAGGCTCTTGCCGATCTGCAGGCCCTGGGCAGCGAGGAAGGTGAACACCATGCCACCGCCGACGAGCAGCTTGTCGGCGTGGGACAGCAGGTTGTCGATGACCTTGAGCTTGTCGGACACCTTCGCACCGCCGAGCACGACGACGTACGGACGGGCCGGTTCGACGGTGAGGCGCTGCAGCACCTCCACCTCAGCCTCGACCAGGGTGCCGGCAGCGGCGGGAAGCCGCGAGGCGAGGTCGTAGACGGAGGCCTGCTTGCGGTGCACGACACCGAAGCCGTCGGAGACGAAGACGTCGCCCAGCGCAGCGTACTTGTCAGCCAGCGCGCCGCGCTCGGCGTCGTCCTTGGACTCCTCGCCCGCCTCGAAGCGGACGTTCTCGAGCATGCCGACCTCGCCGTCGGCCAGTCCGGCCACCGTGGCCGCGGCCGACTCGCCGACCACGTCGGTGGCCAGGTCGACCTCGGCCCCGAGCAGCTCGGCGAGTCGGCGAGCCGCCGGGGCGAGGGAGAACTCCGGCTTGACCTGGCCCTTGGGCCGGCCGAGGTGGGCCAGCACCACCACGCGGGCACCGGCCTCCCGCAGCTTGTTGATGGTGGGCAGGGAGGCCCGAATGCGACCGTCGTCGGTGATGGTGTCGCCGTCCAGCGGCACGTTCAGGTCGCAGCGCAACAGGACGCGCTTGCCGCGCAGGTCACCCAGGTCGGCGATCGCCTTCATGGTCAGGTCCTCTTCATCGTTGGTGGATGTTGGCTGTCACGTCAGCCTCATGGGGGCGAACCTTCTCCCGGATGTCATCGGACATCGGTCCCAGACCGACATCCGGGAGAAAGTTCTGCAAGATGGGCGGCTTGCCCGAATGGAGGTTCGGCTCAGAGACCCTTGCCGACCAGCGACACCAGGTCGACCAGACGGTTCGAGTAGCCCCACTCGTTGTCGTACCAGCCGACAACCTTGACCTGATTGCCGATCACCTTGGTGAGGCCGGCGTCGAAGATGCAGGAGGCCGGGTCGGTCTCGATGTCCTTCGACACGATCTCGTCCTCGGTGTAGACGAGGTAGCCCTTGAGGGGGCCCTCGGCCGCTGCCTTGACGATCTGGTTGACCTCCTCGACCGTGGTCTCGCGCGCAGCCTCGAAGGTGAGGTCGGTGGCCGAGCCGGTCGGCACCGGGACGCGGAGGGCGTACCCGTCGAGCTTGCCCTTCAGCTCCGGCAGCACCAGCGACACGGCCTTGGCCGCACCGGTGGTGGTCGGGACGATGTTCAGGGCCGCGGCGCGCGAGCGACGCAGGTCCTTGTGCGGGCCGTCCTGCAGGTTCTGGTCCTGGGTGTAGGCGTGGATCGTGGTCATCAGGCCCTTGACGATCCCGAGGCCGTCGTTGAGCGCCTTCGCCATCGGGGCCAGGCAGTTGGTGGTGCAGGAGGCGTTCGAGATGATGGTGTGCTGCGCCGGGTCGTACTGGTCGTCGTTCACGCCCATCACCACAGTGATGTCCTCGTTCTTCGCCGGGGCGGAGATGATGACCTTCTTGGCGCCGCCGTCCAGGTGGGCCTTCGCCTTGGTGGCGTCGGTGAAGATGCCGGTGGACTCGATGACGATGTCGGCGCCGACCTCGCCCCACGGCAGTGCGGCCGGGTCCTTCTCGGCGAAGGCGGCGATCTTGTGCCCGTTGGCGGTGATCGACTCCTCGTCGTGGGTCACCTCACCCGGGAAGCGCCCCAGAATCGAGTCGTACTTGAGCAGATGGGCCAGCGTTGCGTTGTCGGTGAGGTCGTTGACCGCGACCACCTCGACGTCCGCACCCGACGCGACGAGCGCCCGGTAGAAGTTGCGCCCGATCCGGCCGAATCCGTTGATGCCAACCTTGACAGTCATGCTGGGTTGATCCCTTCGCGAGTGAGGCTTGTTCCGCGGATGTCCAACAGCACCGCAGACGTTGACGCCACCGGAGTCGGTCACGGGTGATGAGGCCGGAACCGGGCGATGTCGTCACCCCTCACAGTAGCCAACGACGGCGACCCTTTTTACGACCGGTGACGCGCTGGTCCGGCCGCCAGACCAGCGGGGCCGGTGGTTGACGAGCTGGCCGGCGGTCCGATCAGACGTCGTCGAGCAGGTCAGCGCTCAGGATCGACTCGGTGTCGGGGATTCCGAGGTCCCGAGCCCGCTTGTCAGCGGTCGCGAGCAGCCGACGGATCCGCCCGGCCACCGCATCCTTGGTGAGCGGTGGCTCGTGCAGCTGGCCCAACTCCTCCAAGGAGGCCTGCTTGTGCTCGATGCGCAACCGGCCCGCCTTCTCCAGGTGGTCGGGCACGTCGTCACCGAGGATCTCCAGGGCCCGCTCCACCCGGGCACCGGCGGCCACCGCGGCCCGGGCCGAACGCCGCAGGTTGGCATCGTCGAAGTTGGCCAGCCGGTTCGCCGAGGCTCGCACTTCGCGACGCATCCGGCGCTCCTCCCACAGCAGCACCGTGTCGTGGGCGCCCAGTCGGGTGAGCATGGCGGCGATCGCGTCACCATCACGAATGACGACCCGGTGGATGGCTCGCACCTCCCGTGCCTTCGCCGGGATGTTCATCCGCCGGGCGGCACCCACCAGCGCCAGCGCGGCCTCCGGGCCGGGGCAGGTGACCTCGAGCGCCATCGACCGACCCGGCTCGGTGAGCGATCCGTGGGCGAGGAATGCCCCACGCCACGCCGCCTCGGCGTCGCACACGCCGCCGGAGACGATCTGCGGCGGCAACCCTCGGGCCGGACGACCCTTCGAGTCAACCAGTCCGGTCTGGCGGGCCAGGGCGTCGCCGTCGCGCAGCACCCTGATCACGTAGCGGGTCCCCCGGCGCAACCCTGATCCGGACACCGTGAGCAGGTCCGACTCGTGCCCGAACAGCTCGCCGATGGCGGTACGGAGGCGTCGGGCCGCCGCGCCGGTGTCCAGCTCGGCCTCGATCATGATCTTGCCGCCGACCAGATGCAGGCCCCCGGAGAAGCGCAGCATGGCGGCGACCTCGGCCCGGCGACAGCACGGCTTGGTGATCGCCGTGGTCGCCAGTTCCGCCTTCACCTGCGCAGTCATCGCCATTGCTGCATCCTGCCACGACACACGAGGTGTTCGCCTGTCGTCGGGGTGGCCACCTCACCGACCAGCGACCGCAGCACCTCAACCATCGACGGTCGGCGTCATGATCTCGGAGTACGCCGAAGCGAGTCGCAGCGGATGGTGCCGGGCCGTACCGTCCCTGGTGATCAGGTCGGCCAGCACCAGTTGGGCACCCAGGGATGCCGCATAGGAGCCGATCGCCGGGTCTCCCTGGGCATACGCCGCGTCAGCGAGGACGACGTCGAACCGCAGCCGCGGCTCGTGCTCGGCCACCAGTTCGACGAGGCGGCCCGCGGTGAACTCGAAGGTCTCGTCCGACCCGGGGGTGATGTTCAACGTGAGGATCCGTCGGGCCCGGGTGGCGCACAACGCCTCGGCCAGTTCCGGGACCATCAGATGCGGCAGCACCGAGGTGAACCAGGATCCCGGACCGAGGATCACCCAGTCCGCGTCCAGCACCGCCGCCACCGCCTCCGGGCAGGCCGCCGGCCGCCTCGGGATCAACGTGATCGACTGGATCCAGCCCGGCGTCGTCGCGACCGCCACCTGTCCCCGTACGGGCACCAGGTCCTCGGGCCGTACGGGATCGTGACCGACGACCTGGGCCTCGATCTCGAGAGGTTCGCCGGCCATCGGGAGCACCCGGCCGCGAGCGCCGACCAGGTCGACCAGCAGATCGAGGCCGGCCACCGGATCACCCACCTGTTGCCAGATGCCGGAGATCAGCAGGTTGCCGATCGGATGTCCTGCCAGGGCACCGTCGGAGACGAAGCGGTACTGCAGGACCTCCGCCCAGCGTCGGCCGGCCGGGTCGTCCCCACAGAGGGCGGCCAACGCCATCCGCAGGTCACCCGGCGGCAGGCAGTGCAACTCGTCACGCAGGCGCCCCGAGGAACCACCGTCATCGGCGACGGTGACCACGGCGGTCAACCGGTCGGTGACCCGGCGCAGCGCGGTCAGGTTGGCCGACAGGCCGTGCCCGCCGCCGAGCACCACCACCGAGGGGAGTGATCCGTATCCGACGGGGCTCTCGTAACGCATCGCCTCAACCCCGTCCGATGTCGCGGTGCATCACGCGGGTCGAGATGCCGTCACGGTTCATCATCGCGGCGAACGCCTCGGCCATCGCGACGCTGCGGTGCCGCCCTCCGGTGCACCCGATCGCCACGGTGGCGAAACGCTTGCCCTCACGCAGATACCCGGTCTCCATGGTCTTCACCAGGTCCGCCAGGTGGGTCAGGAACGGCGCGGCCGCCTCCTGCTGCAGCACGTAGTCGGCCACCGGCCGGTCCTGTCCGGAGTGTGGCCGTAGTTCCGGAATCCAATGAGGGTTGGGAAGGAAGCGGACGTCGAGGGTGAGATCGGCGTCGACCGGGATGCCGTGCTTGAACCCGAAGGAGAGCACCGTGAGCCGAAGCTGGCTGCTGTCCTCGCCCTCGAAGGCATGGGCGACCCGGTCCCGCAACTGGTGCACGTTGAGCGCGGTGGTGTCGATCACCAGATCAGCCGCCGCTCGTACGGAGGCCAACATCTTCCGCTCGGCAACGATGCCGTCCAGCAGCCGGCCGTCCCCCTGCAGGGGGTGCGGTCGCCGAGCCGACTCCTGGCGCCGGACGATGATCTCGTCACTCGCCTCGACGAACAGGATCTCGTGGTGGCGACCATCGGCGTCCAGGTCGGCGAACATGCTGGGCAGCTGCTCGAAGAACCGGCGGCTGCGACAGTCGACGACGACACACAGCTTGGCGATCCCGGACCGTTCGACCAGGTTGCACAGCATCGGCACGAGCTTCGGGGGCAGGTTGTCGACCACGTACCACCCAAGGTCCTCGAGGGTGTTCGCAGCCGTGCTCCTCCCGGCCCCGGTCATCCCGGTGACCACGGCCACCCGCAGGCTGCCGTCGCTGCCGCTGGCGGGGGCTGGGTCGCCCGGGGCGGGTCCGGAGGCGTCGATCGCGTTCATCGAGGCCATTATGCCGGGGTGGTCCCCGCCGACGGGATGATCACCTCACCGGTCGTCGCGTTGTAGGCCGGCGCCGGCTGGTCCGCATTCAGCGCGATGATGACCGCCTCAGCCGTCCGCTGTCCGAAACCGGGGAGCGCGGCAATCTCATCCAGCGAGGCGGCCCGCAGCTTGCGGAGCGACCCGAAGTGCTTGAGCAAGGTCTTGCGGCGCACCTCCCCCAGGCCAGGCACCTCGTCCAGCACCGACTCGACCATGGAACGGCTCCGACGCCCCCGGTGGTGGGTGATGGCGAACCGGTGGGCCTCGTCCCGGATCCGTTGCAGCAGGTACAGACCTTCGCTCGAGCGCGGCAGGATCACCGGGTCGTCGTTGTCGGGCAGCCAGACCTCCTCGAGGCGTTTGGCCAGACCGCACAGCGCGACGTCGTCGATGCCCAGCTCGGTCAGCGCCCGTTGGGCGGCGGCGACCTGGGGTGGGCCGCCGTCGACCACGACCAGGGCGGGGGCATAGGCGAACTTGCGCGGCGCCCCTGTGGTCGGATCCACCAGCTGCGGAGCGTCGGCTTCGGTGTCCACGGCCTGGGTCAGCTCGCGATCCTCGAGCAGCCGGCGGAACCTACGGGTGATCACCTCATGCATCGCCGCCACGTCGTTCTGCGTCACCTCGGCGGGAACCCCACCCTCGGCCACGACAGCGTCCCGTTCGGCCTGGGAGGCGCTGGTCCCGCGGATCACGAATCGTCGGTACTCCGACTTGCGCGCCAGGCCGTCCTCGAAGACCACCATGCTCGCCACGACCTCGGTGCCCTGCAGGTTGGAGATGTCGTAGCACTCGATCCGCAACGGCGCGGTCGGCAGCTCCAGTGCCTCCTGGATCTCTTCCAGGGCACGGTTCCTGGTGGACAGGTCCCCGGCACGCTTCGTCTTGTGGCGGACCAGGGACTCCTTCGCGTTGCGGGCGACGGTCTCGAGGAGGGTCTTCTTGTCGCCGCGATGTGGCACACGGATCGCGACCCGCGCGCCGCGGCGCTCCGTCAGCAGGTCGGCAATCGTGGCCGTGTCCTCCCCCACCGCCGGCACCAGGATCTCGCGCGGCAGCAGTTGATCGTCCTCGGACGACCCGTACAGCTGCAAGAGGAACTCGTCGATCAACGCGCCGGTGTCGGAGTCGTCGGTCCGGTCGGCGACCCAGCCCCGTTCACCACGCACCCGGCCGGAGCGCACATGGAAGATCTGGACGGCCACCTCGAGCGGGTCCTCGGCCAGCGCGATGACATCGGCGTCCGTGCCGTCACCCAACACGATCGCGTTGGCCTCCATCGCCCGTTTGAGTGCGGCGATGTCGTCCCTGGCCCGAGCCGCCTGCTCGTACTCCATCGCTTCGGCGTGCTCGGCCATCTGCCGCTCCAACCGCCGGACCAGCGTCGTCGAGTGACCAGCCATGAAGGCAGCGAAGTCCTCGGCGATCTCGCGGTGCTCCTCCTCGGAGATCCGCCCGACACACGGAGCGGAGCACTTGTCGATGTAGCCCAACAGACAGGGCCGCCCGCTCGCCCGGGCATTGTTGAAGACACCCTTGGTGCAGGACCGCATCGGGAACACCCGCAGCAACGCATCGACGGTCTCGCGGATCGCCCACGCGTGGGCGTACGGCCCGAAGTACCGCGTGCCCTTCCGTTTCTGCCCGCGACCGACGAAGACCCGCGGGTACTCCTCACCCAACGAGATCGCCAGCCAGGGGTACGACTTGTCGTCGCGGTACTTGATGTTGAACCGCGGATCGAACTCCTTGATCCACGAGAACTCCAGCTGCAACGCCTCGACCTCGGTACGGACGACGGTCCAGTCCACCTTGGCGGCCGTGTGCACCATCGTCGACGTACGCGGGTGCAGCGAGGACGGATCGGCGAAGTAGCTGTTCAGCCGCGATCGCAGGCTCTTCGCCTTGCCGACATAGATCACACGGCCGTGCGGGTCGCTGAACCGGTAGACACCAGGCTGGGTCGGGATCGACCCCGTAGGGGGGCGATAGCTGGACGGATCAGGCACACTGCCACCCTAGTGACCCACACCGACAGGACTTGAGGCAGACCGAGACCGACGGGCACGAGCCGCACCTGCTCCCGCGTGAAAGGGCCGACGATGGCACGGAAGAAGAAGACAGCCGAGGAGCGGGCCGACGAGGCGCGGCGGTATGCCCTCGCCGCAGCCGCTGTCAGCGACCGTGATTTCGAACCGTTCTACACCGACCCGAACCAGGCGATCCGCGCCGCGGCGTCGGCGAACCCGAACGCGAGCGCGACCGTCCTCGGCCATTTCGCGTTCGATCGGTTCTGGGGCGTCAAGGTCGAGGTGGCACGCCATCCGAACTCGTCCCGCGCGACAGTGCTGGGTCTGCTCGAACCACGTGATCGCGGCGTCGTTCACAGTGCCGCTCGGGAGAGGTTGGAATCGGAGGGCGTGTCGTTCGGTGAGGACCACATGCCACTCGACACACAGGCTTGATCGGTACCCTGTCCGTACCCGACCCAGAGGAGCCCCCCGTGACTGAGCACTCCCGTCGAGCCGTTCTCCTGTCCACCGGCCTCGCTGCCGCCGCCATCGGCCTCGGCGGCTGCCAGCCCGGCGGGTCCGAGACTCCCACCACTGCCCCGACAGCCAAGGTCACCGTGGAGGCCACGGAGGTACCGGTGGGCGGCGGCGTGGTCCTGTCTGACGGCCCCTACGTCGTGACCCAGCCGACCGCAGGTGACTACAAGGCCTTCAGCAAAATCTGTACCCATCAGGGATGCCCGGTCTCCCGGATCACCGGCACCGACATCGTGTGTGACTGCCACGGCAGCCATTTCTCGATCAATGACGGCAGCGTGACGAACGGCCCGGCGACGAATCCGCTCCCGGAGGCAACGGTCACCGTCTCCGGAACCACTGTGACGATCGGCGGCTGACCGGCCGGTGGTCAGCCGGCCGTCCGCCTGGCAGGAGCCTTCTTCACGGCTGCCTTCTTGACCGTCACCTTCTTCGCGGCGGCAGCCTTCTTGACGGGCGCCTTCGCCACCGCTGCCTTGGTGGCTGTCTTCTTCGCCGCTGTCTTCTTCGCGGCTGTCTTCTTCGCGGTGGTCTTCTTCGCGGTGGTCTTCTTCGCGGTGGTCTTCTTCCCGGCAGACTTTCGCGTCGGCGTCGCCGAGGTCGGATCGTCTCCCGCACCGTCGACCTCGTCGAACAGAGTCTCCTCAGGGCCGGGAACCTCCCGACCCTGCAGGATGTCGGCCAGGAAGGTGCCCGTGTGCGACTCCTTCGCCGCGGCGATCGCCTCGGGGGTGCCCTGCGCGACCACCTGGCCGCCACGGGACCCACCCTCCGGCCCCATGTCGATCACCCAGTCAGAGGTCTTGATCACGTCCAGGTTGTGCTCGATCACCACCACCGTGTTCCCGGCATCGACCAGGCGGCCCAGCACGCCGAGCAGCTTGCGGATGTCCTCGAAGTGGAGACCGGTGGTCGGCTCGTCGAGGACATACATCGTGCGGCCGGTGGACCGCTTCTGCAGCTCACTGGCCAGCTTGACCCGCTGCGCCTCGCCACCGGACAGGGTCGGCGCGCTCTGGCCGAGCCGGACATAGCCCAGGCCCACATCCACCAGGGTCCTCATGTGCCGGGCGATTCCGGGAATCGCGGCAAAGAAGTCGACAGCCTCCTCGATCGGCATGTCGAGGACCTCGGAGATGGTCCTCCCCTTGTAGTGCACCTCGAGGGTTTCCCGGTTGTACCGCGCCCCATGGCAGACCTCGCACGGAACGTAGACGTCGGGCAGGAAGTTCATCTCGATCTTGATCGTGCCGTCACCGGCACAGTGCTCGCACCGGCCGCCCTTGACGTTGAACGAGAACCGGCCCGGTTGGTAGCCGCGCACCTTCGCCTCGGGGGTCTCGGCGAACAGCTTGCGGATCTGGTCGAACACCCCGGTGTAGGTCGCCGGGTTCGACCGCGGGGTACGGCCGATCGGTGACTGGTCGACATGGATGATCTTGTCGATGTTGTCGACGCCACTGATCGAGCGGTGTCGCCCGGGAACCTCCTTGGCGTTGTAGATCTTCTTCGCCAGGGCGGTGTAGAGGATGCTGTTGACCAGGGTCGACTTGCCCGAGCCGGACACCCCGGTCACCGCCACCATCTTGCCGAGCGGGAAGCTGACGGTGACGTCGCGCAGGTTGTTCTCGGTCGCTTCGTGCACGGTGATCAACTTGCCGTTGCCGGCGCGCCGCCGGCCCGGCAGCGGAATCTGACGGCGTCCTGCGAGGTACTGCCCGGTCAGCGACTCCTCGCAGGCCAACAGCTCCGGCACGGTCCCCGAGACCACGACGTGGCCGCCGTGTTCCCCGGCGCCCGGACCGATGTCGACCACCCAGTCCGCGGTGTGGATGGTGTCCTCGTCGTGCTCCACCACGATCAGGGTGTTGCCGAGGTCACGGAGCCGTACCAAGGTGTCGATGAGGCGACGGTTGTCGCGTTGGTGGAGGCCGATGCTCGGCTCGTCCAACACGTACAGCACGCCCACCAGGCCGGAGCCGATCTGGGTCGCCAAACGAATGCGCTGCGCCTCTCCGCCCGACAGGCTGCCCGCCGGCCGGGACAGCGACAGGTAGTCGAGGCCGACATCGAGCAGGAACCGCAGTCGTTCCTGGATCTCCTTCAGCACCCGCTCGGCGATCTGGCGCTCGCGCGCCGACAGCTCCAATCCGTCCAGGAACCGCGAGGCCTCGTCGATCGACATCGACGACACCTCGGCGATGTTGCGGCCCCCCACGGTCACGGCCAGGGACGAGGGCTTCAGCCGGGTGCCGTGACAGGCCGTGCAGGGCACCTCCCGCATGTAGCCGGCGAAACGGTCTCGCGAGGTGTCGGTCTCGGCCTCGGCATGCCGTCGCTCGATGTAGTTGACGACGCCCTCGAACTTGGCGCTGTAGCTACGGGTCCGGCCGTACCGGTTGCGGTAGCGGACCTGGACCTGGCCGGGAACGCCGTGCAGCAACAACTTCCGTACCGCCGGCGTCAACTGGTGCCAGGGCACGTCGGTCGCGAAACCACGTTCCTCGGCCAACGAGTTGATCACACGGATGAAGTAGTCGGCGACGTGGGCCGACGACCACGGGGCGATCGCGCCCTCGTCCAGGGACAACGAGTCGTCGGGGACGACGAGTTGCTCGTCGACCTCCATCCGGGTGCCGATGCCGGAGCAGTCGGGGCAGGCACCCCACGGCCCGTTGAACGAGAACTGCCTCGGCTCCAGCTCGTCCATCGCGACGTCGTGCTCGTTCGGGCAGGCCAGGTGCTCGGAGTAGCGACGCTCCCGCTGCGGATCCTTCGCGTCCAGGTCGACGAAGTCGATCGTGACGACGCCCTGGGCCAGCCCGAGGGCGGTCTCGACCGAGTCGGTCAGCCGTTGCTTGGCCGATCCCTTCACCGCGATCCGGTCGACCACGACGTCGATGTCGTGCTTCTTCTGCTTGTCGAGGGTCGGCGGCTCGGTGAGGCTGTGGATCTCGCGGTCGATTCGAGCACGGGCGAAGCCCTGACCCGCCAGTTGGCGGAACAGATCGACGTACTCCCCCTTGCGCCCGCGCACCACCGGGGCCAGCACCTGGAACCGGGTGCCCTCGTCGAGGGCCATCAGCCGATCGACGATCTGCTGCGGCGACTGCTTGCTGATCGGCTCACCACAGATCGGGCAGTGCGGCCGGCCGGCGCGCGCGTACAGCAGGCGCAGGTAGTCGTACACCTCGGTGATGGTGCCGACCGTCGAACGCGGGTTGCGGCTGGTCGACTTCTGGTCGATCGACACCGCCGGGGACAGACCCTCGATGAAGTCGACATCGGGCTTGTCCATCTGCCCCAGGAACTGCCGGGCGTAGGCCGACAGCGACTCCACGTACCGCCGCTGTCCCTCGGCGAAGATGGTGTCGAAGGCGAGCGAGGACTTGCCGGACCCGGACAGCCCGGTGAAGACGATCAGCGCGTCACGGGGCAGGTCCAGCGAGACGTTGCGCAGGTTGTGCTCGCGGGCACCCCGCACCACCAGTCGGTCGTTCATCCCCCCGGCGAGCCCGCCCGAGGACGGCAGGACGGTGCCGCTCACCACGCCGGTCGACCTGCCTGCCGAGTTCGCCTCATTCACTCGCGCAAGCTTAGGTGCCGCCACCGACAGTTTCGGCGGCCACCTGTTCCGGGCCGCCCCTCGCCCACGTCGGACCCAGCGACTACGGTGGAGGCCATGGCTGACACCGCCCCCGCCCTAGCCCGGTACGCCGACCCGGACAGCGCTGCGGCCCTGCGGACCCTGCTGGGCCACGCCACCGCCCACCTGCTCGGCGACACGATTGCGCTGACCGAGGAACAGTGGCGCGGACCGTCACGGCTGCCCGGTTGGAGCCGTGGCCACGTGGCCACCCACCTGGCTCGCAATGCCGACGCCCTGGCGCGACTGGTGAACGGTGCGCTCACCGGTGAGGCCGCCGCGATGTACCCCTCCCCCGAGGCCCGTGACGCCGAGATCGAGGCCGGGGCAGGTCGCGACGGCGAGGACCTGCAGACCGATCTCGACACCACGGCTGCCGCTCTCGACGCCTTGTTCGAGCGCGCCGGGCACGAGGGTGTCTGGGCCCGTACCGTCGCGATGCGGGCCACCCCGGCACCTGTCGGCGCGTTGGTCGCAGCACGCCTCGCCGAAGTGGTGCTGCACCACGTCGACCTCGACTCCGGGACCGCATTGGGAACGTACGACGACGCCACCCTGACCGCTGTGCTGGGCTGGCTGCAGGTGCGCCTCACTCCCGGACTCGACCGGCCGCTGCTGGTGCACGCCGGTGAATCGGAGCTCAGGTTCGGCCCGGAGACCGGCGAACCGGTCGAGGTGTCGGGCGAGCTGGCCCCGGTCGTCGACTGGCTCGCGGGGCGTGGTCAGGCTCCGGCCGGCGCCGAAGGCATCACCCCACCGGCGTTCTGATCCCGGTCACCGCACCCATGAACCACCGATCGGTCGGCATCGACGACCTCCTGGGGACCCTGTCGGCCGCTGCTGCCGCCGACCGTGCCACGGCCACCGCTGAGCAGCGCCGTCAGACACTGCGTGACCTCGTAGCCCCGTTCCCGGTGCTGGCCGAGCCTGCGGTCCGTACGGTCGAACGGGTGAGCCTCGGCCCAACCCTGGTGCGGGAACGAATCGTCCTCGAAGTCCTTCCCGGGGTCGAGTTCTCGGCGTACGTCTTCGGGCCGGCAAACCCGGCCGGTCGGCTGCCGGCCGTGCTTGCGATCCACGGACACGGGTACGGAAGCCGCCAGATCTCCGGGCTACGGCCCGACGGGTCACCCGACACCGATGACACCGACGGTCACCACCACTTCGCCCTCGCACTGGCGGAGCGAGGACTGGTGGTCATCGCCCCGGATGTGCTGGGCTTCGGTGAGAGGGTCACCGACACCGACCGTTCCTTCGATCCGGAGTCCTCGAACGCCTGCTACCGATTGGCCGAGACCCTGCTCCTCACCGGGCACAGCCTGGTCGGCGTCCGCGTCGCCGAACTGCTGGGGACCGTGCGTCATCTCCGGTCCCGGCCCGAGGTCGATCCTGCCCGGATCGGAGTGATGGGTCACTCCGGCGGATCCTTGCTGGCCATGGTCACCCTGGCCTGTGATGACGACCTGACCGCTGGCGTGCTGTGCGGCTATCCGAACACCTTCGGTGACAGCATCCTGCGCGTCCGCCACTGTGCCTGCAACTATCTGCCCGGCATCCTGCGCGTCGCCGATCAGCCGGAACTGCTGGCCCTGACGGCACCGCGGCCGTTGTTCGTCGAGTCCGGCACCCGCGATCCGATCTTCCCCCTCGCCGGCTTCCACCGCGCGGTCGCGGTGCTACGGCAGACCTATGCGGCCGCCGGTGTGCCGGACCGGCTCGGGGTCGACGAGCACCCCGGAGCACACGAGGTCAGCGGACGCGTCAGTTTCGACTGGCTCGCCCACCAGCTCACCAGCCGCCGCCACGAAGTTCCTGCCTCACAGGGAGAAGCGCGATGACCACACCCGCTCACCACGTCTCGCCGGGAGGGCCGGCGGTCGAGCTGCACCGCGCCGGTTCGCTCACCATCACCAAGCAGTCGGTCGGCGGCATGGACAACAACGTCTACCTGCTGCGCAACGGCGACAACCTGGTGATGATCGACGCAGCTGCGGAGGCGGAGGCACTGCTCGAGGCCACCCGCGGCTTCGGGCCCGACGTCGTGGTCACCACCCATCGGCACCACGACCACATCGGCGCCCTCGCCGCGGTCGCGGCCGAGCGAGGCCCTCGTCTGTTCGCCGGAACCCCTGACGTGGCGGCGATCGAGGCAGCGACCGGCGTCTCCGGGATCACCGGCGTCTGGGACGGCGACCGCATCACCTGCGGGCCGATCATGCTCTCGGTGATCGGCCTGGTCGGTCACACCCCTGGTGCGATCGCTCTGGCCCACCAGAGTCGAACCGGATCGGGGGCGAGCGATGCCGGGCGCCTGTTCACCGGCGACAGCCTCTTTCCCGGCGGGCCGGGAAGGACGCGTTCCCCCGAGGACTTCACCTCGTTGATGGATGATCTGGAGGCCAAGATCTTCGGTCGGTACGGGGATGCCGTTGCCATCCACCCGGGCCACGGCGACTCCACCACGGTCGGCGCCGAGCGGCCCCACCTGGCGCAGTGGCGCGAACGCGGCTGGTGACCCGTCCGGCCGATCACCCGTGGCCCGGGCCAGTGGCTCAGTAGCCCAGGACCTGCTTGAGGATCCACAAGGACTTGTAGCCCTCTGCCGCATCGATCCAGAACGGCGCCGGATCCTCCAGGTGATCATGGAAGTCCTTGATCAACAACCCGTGCGAGTTGCCCCAGTACGACCGCGCACCGGTGGCGCGCGGCGCGCCCTCGACGGTCTCCGAGGTGCCGTCGGGCAGGGTCACCGTCAGGTCCTGGGCCATCGTCAGGAGCGCACCCTCGAGCTGGATGCTGACCACGACCGGGTTGTTCGTGGCGTGCAGGTTGGAAGCCGTCAGCACACTGCGTGGTCCGCCCTCACCGTGAGTCATGACCACGGTCGCAGTGTCCTCGACCTCGATCACGTCGGCGAGTCCGTACGTCCCGGCGTGACCACCGACCTCGGTGACGTCACCGATCAGCCACTGCAGCATGTCGAGGGTGTGGATCGCCTGGTTGATCAACAACCCGCCACCACTGCCCTCCTTGGAACCCCGCCACGGCTTGGCCCGGTAGTACTCCGGGGTCCGCTGCCACAGCACCGAACCGCTGCCCCGCACCACAGGTCCGTACGTGCCGGAGGAGATGATCTTCTTGGCCGCCTGGGCCTGGGCGTTGTACCGGTTCTGGAAACACACCCCGACCTTGGTGCCGGTCCGGGCGGCGGTGTCGACCAGCCGCTGGCCTTCGGCGAGCGATGCCGCAATCGGCTTCTCGGTGAGGACCGGGATCCCGGCCTCGAGGAAGTCGACCGCGACCGGCACATGCTGGTTGTGCGGTGTCGAGACGTGCACCACCTCGATCCCGGCGTCCAGCAACTCCCGGTGATCGCTCACCCGCTTCACATCGGTCCGGTCAGGGACGGCGGCCGCGAGCGCACCAGGATCGGTGTCGCACACCGCCACCAGATCGGCCTCGTTCTCGGTCAGCCCCTTGAAGTGGAGGCGCGAGATGTCCCCACAGCCGATGACGGCGGTCCTGCGACCCATGTCTGAGTTCCTCCTCGTTGACGGCGCCTGCGCACCCGTGGCGGCGCCACCGAAGACCCTAGAACACGTTGGCACCCGACACCGCCGGGTGCGCGATGTGGACCGGTGGCACCGTCAGGGCCTCGGTGTGCGGGTGTCAGTCCTTCGGGGCGTCGTAGCTGGGAAACTCGGGCTCGGTCGCCGGCGCCTCCGGCTGCTGGCCTCGCGTCTTGAGCAGGCTCGCCACCGTGGTGACCGCCAGCGTCACGATGATCACGCCCAGGGAGACGATGGTGGAGATCTCGGGAACCTGCACGTGCAGGCCGATCATCTCGAGCACGTGGGTCTCGTGCAGCGCGTGCAGGACAAGCTTGACCGCGATGAACGCCAGGATCACCGAGAGCCCGAGTGAGAGGTAGACCAACTTCTTCAGCAGCCCACCGATCAGGAAGTACAACTGACGCAGGCCCATCAGTGCGAACACGTTCGCGGTGAAGACGAGGAAGGGCTCCTGGGTGAGGCCGAAGATCGCCGGAATCGAGTCGAGGGCGAACATCAGGTCGGTGGTGCCGAGCGCCAGGATGACGAACAACATCGGAGTCAGCAGCCGCTTGCCGTCGTCCTTCACCGTCAGTTTGATGCCGCGGAAGTCGCGGGTGGAGGGAAAGGCCTTGCGAACCAGGCGCATCACGGGGTTGTCGCCGGCGGCGTCGTCCTCGTCCTCGTGCTTGAACCAGTCGATCGCCAGCTTGATCGCGGTGTAGAGCAGGAACGCACCGAACAGGAAGAAGATCGCGGCGAACTGGTTGATGATGGCTGCGCCGAGGGCGATGAAGATCGCCCGGAAGATCAGTGCGAGCACGATGCCCACCATCAGGGCGTACTGCTGCAGGTGTCGCGGCACCTTCATCTTCGCCATGATGATGACGAAGATGAACAGGTTGTCGATCGACAGGCTGTACTCGGTCAGCCAGCCGGCGAAGAACTGCACTCCGTACTCGTGGCCCGACACGACCCACACGCCGATGCCGAACAACACCGCCATGCCGACGAAGATGCCGATGAAGGCGCCGGCCTCCTTCATCGAGGGCTCGTGAGGACGACGCCCGATCACGAAGACGTCGATCGCAAGCACCGCGATCGTGACCACGATGGTGATCACCCAGGCGTAGGTGTGGACATGCACAGGCGGCAGACCCTTCCGAGATGCTCGGCGCCGTCTTCTGGCGGCACCGTCGATGTCGATCTCGGAGGTCTCTTCCGCCGGTCAGTGTTGTCCTGACCGACAGGTGGCACCGGGCCGCGATACACCCGTGGTGCCACGAATCCGTGATGACGATGCCATCTCGATGGGAATACTCCCCTCCAACGGGCGAGTCTACGTCATCGAAGCGGGCCGACAGACCACCGTGAGGCCGGTCACATCCCGTACGTGACAAGGGTCGTACGCGCCGTGATCACCCGAGCGCCGTACGCCGACGACCACGCCACCACTGCACCCAGTGCACCACCGGTCGTGGTGCGAGCAGACGGAGACGGGAGCGCAGCAGGAGCCGACGCATCCGGCGACGTGCCGGAGCCGGATCAGCCAGGTTGCCGGCGCGCGAACGTTCCGCCAGGTCGAGCAGCCCGGTCAGCAGTGCCTCATCGCGGGGTTGGAAGTAGTTGACATCCAGCCACTCGGAGTGGGGATGTCCGATCCGCGCCGAGGCCAGGTCCGCGAGCGAGCCCAGACATCCGGAGCCGGCGAAGGCCTCGTTGAGCAGGTCCGGTCCGACGCCGAAGTCGTCCACGAAGAGCGTCGGCAGGCCACGATCCATTGCCTCCAGGGCGGCCGTGGAGGAGATGGTGGCCAGGGCGCTCCCGGGCAGGAGGAAGTCGACCATCGGCCCCAGCCCGATCTCGATCTCGCCGCGTCCGAGCTGTCCCGCATCGATCAGATCGTCCAGCAGCTCGAGGTAGGAGTGCCGTTCGTGATGGGTCTCCTGCTCGCCCGGCCGGGAACGCAACTTGAGCACCGCGCGTCGCCCCTGATCGGAACGGGCGAAGTCGCGCAGCGCGAGCAGTACCGCTCGCCGGTCGGGAGCCGTCGCCGGGACCTTCGCCTGCGCGGCGAAGACGACGGTGGTGATGGGTTCGGTTCGTGGCAGAGGCAGGCCCGGGCTGTGGAGCATCGGCAGTCGCGTGCCCAGGATGACCGGGCTGATCCGACACTCACGCATCCGCTGGGCATAGGCGACAGCCTCGACCGGGGAATGCACGATGAAGCCGTCCCCGAGCAGGCGGTACTGCATGGCCTTGCCGGTGGCGGGCAGTCCCATCCCCGGCAGCCCGGAGATCAACGCGGGACGGCGCGGCAGCCGGCTGGCCAGGTCGTGGACCTGGGCCACCACCGGTCCGGTCGCCGCCGCCAGCACCAGCTCGGGGGCCCGAGATCGGAGCCGCCGGTGCAAGGCGGAGCCGCTGAGAACCGGTATCGGCCGGTCACCCCAGGCGGTTCCGGCCACGGCGTTGCCGGTCTGCTCCGGGGATGGCCGGATCGGGGTGTCCAGCAGCACCAGGTCAGCATCGACGCCCGGGAGCTGCGACGCCAGGTTCGCGGCCCACTTGAGATAGGACTCGCTGTCGCAGACCACAAGCATCTGCGTCACCGTCCCCACCACCTCGCCATCTCAGGCCACCGTCGCGTTCAGTTCCCGGCGAACCCGGTCACCGGCCCGGCCGGTCCACCACGCCTTCTGGATCGAGGTGCCAACGTACTGTGCCGCAGGACTGAGCAGGGGCAACGACACCAGCGCCGAACTCGGCAGGGCGTGCACCGTCGTCCCGGCTGGCATGTCGACCAGCCGCAGCTCGACCGGCAGCACGGCCTCGGCGATCGTCACCCCGTCCGAGGCAGCCAGCTCCGCCAGAAAGGCAGCCTTCTCCCGGCGGTGCGGGTGGTACTCGATCGGTCCTGTCGCACGCACGGAGTCGACCCAGGTCCGGTAGTGCCGAGGATCGATGAGTCCGTCGACCGCGAGCGCAGAGCCGAGGACGATGGTCCGCGATCCGGTGTGCCGCGGCAGGGGAAGGCCACGGAGGTGTTCGAAGGAATGCCGCCGGAAGGTCCCACCCGCACCCGTCCATGACTGTGACACCGGTTCCGGAACCGGCATCACCGTCGCCCACGCCATGCCCGCGCGCAGGTGACGACGGATCCGTGCCGTGGCTGCGGCCGAGAGCGCAAGCCGTGAGGCGGACAGCTGCTGCCGCGGCCGCTGCAGCGGTTTGCGCGTGGCGGCGAGCCGGTGCAGCACCGGGATGGTCGACAGCCCGTCGTCCAGCACGGCGAGCTTCGGGAGCCGTCCCGGGGGCACCGTCGTGAGGGCACGCTGCACCGCACCGGAGCACGGGTCCCCGAGGTAGACCAGGTGCGCCCCGTCGAAGCAGTCCCGCCGCGCCTTCGAGCGCACCACGGTGGTCCGGGCCGGCAACCACGCCTCCTGGAAGTTGTCCAGGAAGGCGGCCATCGCGCCGGACTCGCGGGCGAAGATGATGGTCCGGGCCCCCTGGCCCGTCCCTGCCCCGTCCGTTCGAGCGGCCTGTTCCAGCGCTGACAGGAACTGCAGCGGCGATTCAACAATGGCGTGCTCAACCACGCGGGTGGGCATGTCAGCGCCGCCGCAACACTGTGCGCACATGCCGTAGCGCACCCCGCCAACCGTTCCTCCGCCCCGGGTGGCCACCCGGAAGGCCGAGGGCCGTGAGTCGTCGCCTCTTGAAGTGCCGCCGGGTCTGGATCGCGCGCGGGCCGGAGAGATGGTCCACCGCTCGCTGCCGGAGATGGGGCACCACCTGCGGGACCATGCAGTACGCGACCGCGTCGATCAGCGACTGCAGCTCGGCCAACTGCTGCTCCTCGAGCGGGTCGGCCGTCCCGTCCGCCAGCTCCACCATCAACGACACCGGGACGCGATTGCTGTTCTGGTACGGAGCGATGCGATCGAGCAGCACCTCGGCGCCGACGGCGAGCGCCGGAAGGCCGTAGATCGCCCGCGCTGTGGCCATCGCCGTCGAGAACGAGCCGAGGACCAGCCGCGGGCGGAGCTGCGCCATCACCACCTCGGCCACCACCGGCGTCCGGAGGATGCGGATCTCGATGCCCAGGCCATGGCCCAGCGCGATCAGGTTGTCCAAGGATCGAACATCTGCGGCAGGGTGCGGCTTGAACACGAGGACCTCGCAGCCGACGCGGGCAGCCGCGCGCGCCATGTCGGCGTGCAGCTCGACCTCCTCCGCCTCGGTCACCAGGCCCAGCCGGGACAGGTACTGACCCAGGCCCAACGCCGTACGGTCACCGTCCAGGTCCGCGATCTCGCCCAGTAGCGGGGCCACCGCGGCGGTGACCTCGTCGACCACCGCGGTGAAGGCGGCCACGTCCAGCGGGACCGGGGTGATGGCGAACTCGCTGAGCAGCTGCGGTTGCAGGCCGGGGACGAGCGGCAGGTGGTGCAGGGTCGTCATCCGTTGCCCGTTCTCCAACGGGATCCGGTTACGGGTCGGCCCGTAGCACATCAGCCCGTCCGCATGGACCCTGATCCGGGCGTTGCCGAACAGCCGCCCGAGGGCGATCGCCGGGTTGACCTGGGGTGACTCGAGGACGAGTTCGACCGGCTCCACCCCCAGGTGCCAGGCCTGACGTACGAGCCGCTCCAGCATCGGCAGGTCATTGCCGCCCGGTTGCCACGAGCTCGGGTGGTGCGGCCAGATCAGGTCGTTCAGTCGCAGCACGCGGTCGAATCTCGCCACCAGACTGGCCATCCCGGGCAAGGAGTCGAGGTCGGGGGCCAGTTCGACGATCGGCGAGTTGATCGAGAGCAGCAGGATCCGCTCCGACGGCACCTCGTCGCCGTCGAAGGCACCGGAGTCCAGCCCTGCGGCCAGGCAGACGATCTCGAAGGCAGTCGAGGCGAGGAAGATCTGCTTCATGCCCACGCCTCCCGCAGGAAGTGGAGGTCATCGCCCAGGTGGCGATGGATCCGGAGTCGACGTTTCCGAGCCTGGTGGCGGAACTCGCTGTGCAGTTGCTCCTCAGGCATTCGCCGGGTGACGGCGACCGCACCGCTGCGGAGTTGCCGGCGCAGGGGCGCCGGGGCGCGGTGGAAGCGCCGCAGCTGGTGCTCCAGGATGGCGAACCAGTTCCGGATCACCTTCGGCCACCACCGGTCCGCCTCCTGGTCGGCCTGCACCTGGTCGACGATCAACCCGAAGGCCCGGATGAAGTCGAGCTGGCGAGCGTCGACGATCTGGGTCAGGGTTCCTGCGGTGCCGCGGCGGTAGCAGACTCCTGCCACGTCAGCGACCGCGTACGACTGCGCCTTGAGGTGCAGTTTCCAGATCCAGGAACGGTCCTCGGCCGTCATGAAGTCAGCGGGGAAGGCCAGCAGTCCGGCGTCGACGAGCCTGCGGTGGAAGACCCCCGCCCAGGCGTACGGATAGTCCACCATGGTGCTCTCGTTGTTCGGCAGGATCCCGTCACGTGGGTCCAACCGCTGGCCGCGGATCGCCATCGGTGCTCGCCGGAGGCTGCGCTTGGTCCCCTCGACGGCGACATGGTCGGTCCGGACGAAGTCCACGTCGAGTTCGGTGGCCGTGGTCAGCACGGTCTCCAGGTGTCCGGGCACCAGCCAGTCATCGCCGTCGAGGAAGGCGATGTGATCGGCCGTCGCCAGTGCGAGCCCGGCATTGCGGGCGTTGGCCAGACCGGTGGGCACCGGGTTGCGGACGTGCTCGAAGTGGGGCAGCCGCTCCGCGAACTCGTCGACCACGCGGTGGGTGTCGTCGGTCGATCCGTCATCGACGAAGATCACCTGCAGCCGTTCGGGTTCGCGGAACTGGGTGAGCAACGACTGGAAGGTGGTGGGAAGGGTTGCCGCTCCGTCCTTGCACGGGATGATCAAGCTCAGGTCCAAGGCGGTTGCGTTCCTCGAGTGTCCGGACGGCTGTGTGGTCGGGCCATGGTTCAGCGAGCAACCTTGCGCAACGAGTTGATCTTCGACTCCTCACCGGGCATGACTCGCTTCTCGCCGTCGCCGAGGGCCCGCTCCAGGATACGGATGCTGGTCACCAGGGAGTGGAACTCCCGTGGCTCCATCGACGCGGACTGGTCCGAACCCCACATCGTGGAGTCGAGGGTGATGTGCCGCTCGACCGTGACCGCGCCCAGGGCGACGGCGGCGAGCGAGATCTCCAGACCGAGCTCGTGGCCGGAGTAGCCGACCGGGACCCCGTACCGCGCGGCCATCGCCGGAATCGCCCGCAGGTTGGCCTCCTCGACCGGCAAGGGATACGTCGACGTCGCGTGCATCAGCACCAGCTTGTCCCGGTCGAAGACCTCCACGGCCTCGTCCAGGATCTGCCAGTCCGCCATGCCGGAGGAGCACAGCACCGGACGCCCGGTGGCCGCGATCGCCCGCAGCAGCTCGAAGTCGGTCAACGAGGCCGAAGCCACCTTGTACACCAGCGCGTCGAAGCCCTCCAGGAACTCGACGCTGTCGGTGTCCCAGGGTGAGGCGAACCAGTGGATGCCGAGTTCCTTCGCGTGGCGGTCGATCTCGGTGTACTCCTCGACGCCGAACTCGACACGGTACTTGTACTCGAGGTAGGTCATCTCGCCCCACGGGGTGGAGCGCAGCTGGGACTTCTGGTGTTCGGGCACCGCGACGTCGGGATTGCGCTTCTGGAACTTGACGGCGTTGGCGCCGACCCGCGCAGCCTCCGACATGAGCTCCTTGGCGATCTCGAGGTCACCGTTGTGGTTGATGCCGATCTCACCGATCACGTAGACGGGCTGGTCGGGACCGATCAGCTGGTCACCCACGGTGACCGGGCGGAGTGTGGTGGTCATGGTTTCCTCTTCTCGTTGGGTCGAGCGGGTCGGGTGCGATGTCATGGCGGGCCTCAGTCGAGTCGCTGTTGCCAGGGCTGCCCGGGAAGCGGGATCAGGTCACAGACCTCGCGGACGGCACCGTGACCGCCCCGGCGTTGCAGGACGATGCGGGCGGCGGCGAGAACGTCGGGGTGCGCGTCGGCCACCGCGATCGGCCAGCCGACGACGCCGAACGCCGGGAGGTCGTTGACGTCGTTGCCGACGTAGGCGACATGGCGGGGGTCGAGTTGCTTGTCGGCCATCCACTCCTGCAGCACGACCGCCTTGTCGTCGATGCCCTGACGGACCTCGACCGCGAGCTTGCGAGCCCGCGCCGAGACCACCGGATTGCGTTCCTTGGACAGGATCATGACCGGGATGCCGGCGCTCACCAGACGGGACACCCCCATGCCGTCGCCGCGGTGGACCCGGACCGTCTCGCGGCCCTCCTGGTCGACGTCCACGGCGTCGTCGGTGTGCACCCCGTCGAAGTCGGTGACCAGGGCGTGCGCGTCGACGTAGCCGGCGGCTGCGCCGTTCGCTGCGATCTGGCGGGCCAGCGTCAGGTCGGCCAGGGTGTCGACCTCCCCGGCATGCTCCGGCGGGACCTCCTCGATGCCGATCCGGCCGAAGAAGCGGTGGCCGGCCGCCAGCAGGCCGGTGGTGCGCATGGCGTAGAAGGCCCCGGTTTCGTTGTACTGCGGTGCCCGGTCCTGGCGGCGCGGTCGGTGGTGCGCCTCATGCCCCACTGCCACCGCGTGCTGGTTCTCGTCGAGCGCCCACATGAACGAGTGGTCCTCGACCGCCGAGAACACGACGTCGGCCTCGCCGGCACGCACCCGCTGGACCGCGTTGTCGATCGCGGCCGGATCGATGAAGGGCGAGGTGCACTGGATCAGCAGCGTCACCTCGTAGTCGACATCGAGGGAGCGCAGCGCGTGCAACACCGCGGACTCGCTGCTGGCCGTGTCGGTCGCCAACTCCGGTGGCCGCTGGACGACCTGGGCCCCGGCGAGCAACGCCTCGTTGGCGATCTCGGCGTGGTCGGTGGAGACGTAGACCTCGTCGACCTCGGTGGACCGGCGGGCTGCTTCGATGGCCCGGGCGAGCAGCGTCTTGCCACCCACTCGTTGCAGGTTCTTCAGCGGGATCGCCTTGGAACCACCGCGCGCAGGGATGATCGCCACGACGCGGCTGGCGGTTGCAGGGATGGCCATGGCCTCGATCCGGATCGAGCCGGACCCGATGTCCGGCTGGTCCTGCCATCAGGCCTGACGAAGTCGAACGGACCGTTCTGCTGTGGTGAACGTCGGATGTCGAGTCGGGAACGGAACGGGGCGACCGTGCGACGCGACCGGGCGTGGCGCGGTGCAACCTCCGTGCCATGGCCAGCGGTCATGTCAGATCCGGCCGGTCCTACTCGGGCTGCGGCCGGCCATTGCTGATGATGAGTGGCCACTCCTCGTGGGCGAGCACCTGACGAACCGCCTCGTCCGGTGGTGCCTCATTGTCGTACGGGATGACCAGCGTGGCCTCGTCGTTGATCACGGCCAGCTGCTGCGGCTCAGCGCGGAGGGACGCTCTGGCCAGCAGTCGGGCTCCCGTGATCGACAGCGGGAGGTCGTCGGCGTTGACCTCCAGCCGCGCGAGCGTCTCGTCCCAGGCGTGCACATCGACCGTGACCACGCCGTCGCTCAGACTGCGTTCGGTCCAGGCGTCGACGGCGATGACATAGAGGACGTCATCGCCCTCGTAGCCGACATCGCCCAGCCGTACGACGGCCCGATCGCCAGGCGGACCATCGGCATCGACGAGCAGGGTCAGCTCGGGCACCTCCGGGCGCTCAGCATCACCACCGATGACCCACCTGAGTTCCGCCATGGGGTACACGGTAGTGCCCGGGGCACCTGGTCTCGGGTTCTCTCTGCTGGATTCTGAGGTCATCGCGCAGCCCCTCTGAGCTCGGCGTTGCACCGATCAGCGTTCAACGAATCGCCTCAGTGATGTCGTCGGCTCAGCGGCCCGGCAACGCCTCGTCTCAGCGGGTGGCCTCCAACATCTGACGCAGTTCCTTCTTCAGCTCCGAGATCTCGTCGCGCAGCCGGGCCGCCACCTCGAACTGCAGCTCCGCGGCCGCTGCGTGCATCTGTTCGGTGAGGTCGCGCACCAGGGTGGTGAGGTCTTCCGACGGTAGGTCTGCCAGGTTCCGTGCCGTCGTGCCGGCGTCCTTGGCCCGTGGCACCGGGGAGGTCCGAGAGGTCCTGCGGCCGAGCAACTCGTCGGTGTCGGCGTCCTCCCTGGCCAGCATGTCGGTGATGTCGGCGATCTTCTTCTGCAGCGGTTTCGGGTCGATCCCGTGCTCGCGGTTGTACGCGATCTGCACGTCTCGCCGTCGATTGGTCTCCTCGATGGCCGCAGCCATGGACGGAGTGATCTTGTCGGCATACATGTGGACCTGACCGGCAACGTTGCGCGCGGCACGGCCGATCGTCTGGATCAGGGACTTGTCGCTGCGCAGGAAGCCTTCCTTGTCGGCATCCAGGATGGCGACCAGGGACACCTCAGGCAGGTCGAGGCCCTCGCGCAACAGGTTGATGCCGACCAGGACGTCGTACTCCCCGAGCCGCAGTTGACGCAAGAGCTCGATCCGCTGAAGAGTGTCGACCTCGCTGTGGAGGTACCGGGTGCGGATCTGGTGCTCCAGCAGGTAGTCGGTCAGATCTTCCGACATCTTCTTGGTGAGTGTCGTCACCAGGACCCGCTCATTGCGCTCCACCCGCTGATTGATCTCGGCCATCAGGTCGTCGATCTGGCCCTTCGTCGGTTTGATCACCACCTCGGGGTCGACGAGGCCGGTGGGCCGGATGATCTGCTCGACCACACCGTCGCTGCGCGCCATCTCGTAGTTGCCCGGGGTCGCCGACAGGTACACCGTCTGGCCGATCCTCTCGACGAACTCCTCCCAGCGCAGCGGCCGGTTGTCCATCGCCGACGGCAGTCGGAAGCCGTGCTCGACCAGCGTCCGCTTGCGGGACATGTCGCCCTCGTACATGCCACCGATCTGCGGCACGGTCACGTGCGACTCGTCGATGACCAGCAGGAAGTCCTCCGGGAAGTAGTCGAGCAGACAACTGGGGGCCGATCCGGCGGCACGGCCGTCGATGTGTCGGGAGTAGTTCTCGATGCCGTTGCAGGACCCGATCTGCCGCATCATCTCGATGTCGTAGGAGGTCCGCATCCGGAGCCGCTGGGCCTCGAGCAGCTTCTGCTGCGCCTCCAACTCGGTCAGCCGTTCGGCCAGCTCCGCCTCGATCCCGGTGATCGCGCGCTCCATCCGCTCGGCACCCGCGGTGTAGTGGGTCGCCGGGAAGATCGACAGTTCCTGGTCGTGGGTGACGACGTCGCCGGTCAGCGGCTGCAGGGTCGACAGGGCTTCGATCTCGTCACCGAAGAACTCGACCCGCCACGCGAGCTCCTCGTACATCGGAAACACCTCCAAGGTGTCACCGCGTACCCGGAAGGTCCCGCGGGTCCCGGCCAGATCGTTGCGGGCGTACTGGATGTCCACCAGCCGCCGCAGGATCTTGTCCCGGTCGTGCTCCTCCCCCACCCGCAAGGTGATCTTGCGGTCCAGGTACTCCTCCGGGGTACCGAGGCCGTAGATGGCCGAGACCGTCGCCACCACGATGGTGTCGCGGCGGGTCAGCAACGAGTAGGTCGCCTTGTGCCGCAGCCGTTCGACCTCCTCATTCAGCGAGGAGTCCTTCTCGATGTAGGTGTCGGTCTGTGGGACATAGGCCTCGGGCTGGTAGTAGTCGTAGTACGAGACGAAGTACTCGACGGCGTTGTCGGGAAACAGCTGGCGCAGCTCGTTGGCGAACTGCGCAGCCAACGTCTTGTTGGGCTGCATCACCAGGACGGGACGTTGCAGCCGTTCCGCCAGCCAGGCCACGGTCGCCGTCTTGCCGGTGCCCGTGGCACCGAGCAGCACGACGTCCTGTTCCTTGTCGCGAATCCGGCGTTCGAGCTCGGCGATCGCCGTCGGCTGGTCACCCGAGGGCTCGAACTCGCTCACCACGTGCAGTGGGGCCACCTGGCGTTGCAGTTCCTGGAGCGGGCGCATGGATCCAGCCTACGAGGGTCCACCGACAGAAAGCGCTCCGGCGGATCTCACTGCCCTCGGGCGGCGTACCTCGCCTCCACGGCAGCCTCGTCGGCGCGCCACCGGCACGAGATCGATCCGATCGCTGAGATCGGTCAGGGTACCTGCGGCGCCGGGACGGGTGAAGGCGTCGAGCACCCGCACCGACACCTCAGCCCAGCTGCCCCAACAGCTCATTGATCACGGCACTGTACTGCTCCTTCTCGGCGTCGCTCACCGCGTCGGAACTGGGCCAGATCAGGGTCACCAGGATGCCCGTGCTCTTCGCCGTGTTGCGACCACCGACCGTGTGGGCCGTCAGCTCGGTCGATCCCTTGCTCGTGGCGAGAGTGCCGGCGATACCGCCCTCAGCCGCCTCCAGGCCGGGCATGTTGATCTCGACCGTCTCCGCCGGCGTCACCTTGGGGCTGGTCAGCTGTGTGCCGAGCACGTCGTTGTGGTACTTGTCGACCGACTGCGCGGCTGAGGACCCCATGGCTCCGGCGTTGACGAACACCTGGTGTCCGTCAGCGGTGGTGAACGCGACGTAGTTGCTCTTCTCGGTGTCGACGCTCCAGCCGTCCGGCACCGTGATCGTCATGCCGCTGACACCGACCGTCTGACCGCTGCCGCCTCCTTGGGTGGTCGATCCGCCTCCGGGCGAGCTCGGCTGGGTGCTCGGCGGTGCCGGTGGCGGTGTGACGTCGATCGTCGGGCCGTTCGACTCCTGCGGCCGGAACGCCACCATCAGGATCACACCCACGATCACGGCCAGCGCAACGCCGCTGACGAGGATGCCGACAATCAGACCGGTCGACGACTTCCGCGGCGGCACCGGAGCACCTCCGAGCGGACTGCCCGGTGTTCCGTACGCGGGTTGTCCGTAGCCGGTGGGCGGCTGCTGCCCGTGGCTCGGCTGTTGTCCGTACGAGGGTTGCTGCCCGTACGAGGGCTGCTGGCCGTAGCTGGGCTGTTGCGGTTGTTGCCCGTACGAGGGCTGTTGCGGTTGCTGTCCGTACGAGGGTTGCTGCCCGTACGAGGGTTGCTGCGGTTGTTGCCCGTACGACGGCTGCTGGCCGTAGCTGGGCTGTTGCGGTTGCTGTCCGTACGAGGGCTGTTGCGGTTGCTGCCCGTACGGGTTGTTGCCACCCTGCCACTGGCTCATGCCCGGCCCCCGTTCTGCTCGTCGGTCCCGCCATCGCCGGCGGCACCACCACCCTCAGCCGGTGCACCGGCCTCCGGGCCGCTCATCGCTGTGGTGTCGGGGGCGGTCTGCCACTGTTCCTCGCTGTCCCCGACGTCACCGTCGGACCAAGGACGCGTCGGCCGTTCGGCCACCAAGGTGGCCGCGGCAGCCTGGCCCTCCGCCGAGCCGGCGGACTCACCCGTCACCGACGCAGTCGGCGGAGTCGGGTTGGCGCCGTCGCCACGCCGTGGCTTGGTGCCCTGGGCCCGGACCGCCGCTCCGCAGGCGGTGCAGAACGAGGCTCCGGCCAGCAGCGGCATCTCGCACCGGCCACAGAAGTCGAGTTCGCCGGCAGCGCCGACGCCGCCGTCGCGGGCAGCCGCCTCCAGTGCCGCCTCGAGCAGCCCGGTGTGCAGCACGGTACGAACCCTGATGACGAGTGCCCCCAGGATCAGCAGGCCCCACAGCACGGACAGGAACGCCGAGGTCGTCACCTCCGGCACCAGGCCCAGCAGATACACACCGAGGTAGAAGGCGACCACGGCGATCAGAGCTTCGGCGATCCCGCGGTAGTAGCGCGAGGTGAAGCCGTCGTAACCCCGCCCCAGACCGGAGAACTCGGCGCAGGCAATACCGGTTGCGGTCCCCAGGATCAGCGGCTTGACGAAGCCCTGCAGGAAGATCAGCGCCAGCCACGACCCGGCGGTGTCACCCGGGACGTACCCGCCGACGAGGGTCGGCCAGTACAGCACCAAGGTCTCCGCGGCGCTGTAGCCGACACCGGAGATGACGCCGAAGGTGAGGCCGTCCATCAGATCGTCGAAGCGAGGTCGGCTGGCAAGGATGACCGGACCGACCTGGCGGATGATCTCACCGACGATCGGCACCAGCAGCGCCCAGACCAACAGGTGCGCCACGTCGAGCCCAGCGGCACCGTCACCCGACAGCCCCGGGCCACCGAGCAGTCGGGTCCACAGCAGGGTGAACCCGATGCCGAGCACGAAGGTGAGACCGAAGGCGAGCACGGTCACCGGGATCGGCTCGTCGTCCCAGAGGTTCACGTCGTAGAGGTAGACGATGTAGACCAGCGGGATCGCGATCACCGCGACCAGGATCGCGACCGGCAGTGCGCCGAAGATCGCCGCCACCAGGGCAACCACGAGAAACCCCACCAGGGCGAAGGTGTAGGTGGACGGTCGTTGGTTCGCCCCGCGCGGCATGATCGTCGACACCAGGTTGAATGAGGCGACCCGCTCATCGGGCTTGACGGCGAAGGACCGGCGGCGCGCCGGGTCGTCGGACTGGACATCAAGTCCGCACCGTTGACAGAAGTGCGCCACCGACGGCAGGTCGGCACGACATCGCGGGCAGTTCACTGTTCCTCCTCAACCTCCACTGGTCCCGGCTGCATCGCCGGGTGGCCCGGCGACGACGGCGGGTGGCGGGGTCAGCCGCCAACAAGGGTCGCCGACCATGGTGTCATCCCCGTCGGACAGTCCGGAAAGTGACGCGCACCGAAGCCGAGCCGTTACTTCGTCTCAACTCCGCTCGCGTCTCAACTCCGCTTGACGAGCGTTGAACGCCACGAGGGCCCCCGGGAAACCCGGGAGCCCTCATGTGGTCGTGCTTCGTGTCGGCGATCAGCCCTGGCCGGTGAGCTTCTCACGCAGTGCCTGCAGCGCCTCGTCCGAGGCCAGCGAGCCCTCGGCGGGGCCGGCCGCCGGCGCAGCGCCGAAGCTGGTCGGTGCAGCCGCGGTCTCGGTGGCCGCGGTGGTCTCGGCGACCTCGGCCTCCTCGACCTGCTTCTTGTGGGCCTCCCACCGGGCGTGCGCCTCGGCGTACTGGGACTCCCACGCGGCGCGCTGCTCCTCGTACCCCTCGAGCCACTCGCCCGTCTCCGGGTCGAAGCCCTCCGGGTACAGGTAGTTGCCCTGGTCGTCGTACGAGGCGGTCATGCCGTACAGCGTCGGGTCGAAGTCCTCGGCGTTGACGTCCACGTTCTCGTTCGCCTGCTTGAGCGACAGCGAGATGCGGCGACGGTCGAGGTCGATGTCGATGATCTTGACCATGACGTCGTCGTTGACCGCGACGACCTGCTCGGGGATCTCGACGTGGCGCACCGCGAGCTCGGACACGTGGACCAGGCCCTCGATGCCCTCCTCGACACGGACGAACGCGCCGAAGGGCACCAGCTTGGTGACCTTGCCGGGCACGATCTGGCCGATCTGGTGGGTCCGGGCAAAGGCCTGCCACGGATCCTCCTGGGTCGCCTTCAGCGACAGCGAGACACGCTCGCGGTCCATGTCGACGTCCAGCACCTCGACGGTGACCGGATCGCCCACGGCGACAACCTCGCCCGGGTGGTCGATGTGCTTCCACGACAACTCGGAGACGTGGACCAGACCGTCCACACCACCGAGGTCGACGAAGGCGCCGAAGTTGACGATCGAGGAGACCACACCCTTGCGGATCTGGCCCTTCTGCAGCTGGGTGAGGAAGTTCTGGCGCACCTCGGACTGGGTCTGCTCCAGCCACGCACGACGCGACAGGACCACGTTGTTGCGGTTCTTGTCCAGCTCGATGATCTTCGCCTCGAGTTCCTGGCCGACGTACGGCTGCAGGTCACGGACGCGACGCATCTCGACCAGCGACGCGGGCAGGAAGCCGCGCAGGCCGATGTCGATGATCAGACCACCCTTGACGACCTCGATCACGGAACCGGTGACGACGCCGTCCTCTTCCTTGATCTTCTCGATCGTGCCCCAGGCGCGCTCGTACTGGGCGCGCTTCTTGGACAGGATCAAGCGGCCTTCCTTGTCCTCCTTCTGCTGGACGAGGGCTTCGACCTCGTCACCGACGTTGACGACCTCGAACGGGTCCACGTCGTGCTTGATGGAGAGTTCCTTGGAAGGAATGACGCCTTCGGTCTTGTAGCCGATGTCGAGCAGGACTTCGTCCCGGTCAACCTTGACCACAGTGCCGGTGACGATGTCACCGTCGTTGAAGTACTTGATGGTCGCATCGACAGCTTCGAGGAACGCCTCAGGCGAATCGAAGTCATCAATGGCAACCTGAGGTGCAGCCTCGAGAGAGGAGGTCATGTAGTAGGGCTCCGTTGTGGACTGGTGAAGAGCTGGACACGCCGCACCCCGGTGACCCAGGATCCTCGGTCGAGTGCGTCATGATGAGGACACTCACCCAGATCCTTGGCCGGCCCACCCCACTCCGTCCGGAGGCGGGCAGGGCACAGCGCCGTCACAGTCTAGTCGTGCCGTTCGGGCAGGGTCAATCGCGCCTCAGAGCCGCCGCTTCCCGCTGGCCAATGTGTGCAGCCCGTTGGCCATTACGGGTCAGGCGCGCCCTCGTCCGAACCGCCGCCGCTACCGTCCCGGTACGCACCGGGATCGGTTCCCGGTGAGACGAAGGAGGGGTTCCATGCCCACACGCAGGACTCTGCTGACCGTCGGTGCCGGCAGCACCGTCGCACTCGGACTGGGCCCCGTCCCGGCGGGCGCGGCAACCCGGGTCGACACCGCGGCAGACCCGGCAGTCCTCCCCGGCGCCTCGATCACCGACCTCGGCTCACCGATGACCTCGTTGACCGTGGTCGAAGGAGCGTTCGCGACCCTGGCCGACGGCCGGCTGGCGGCATTCGCCCCCGCCCAGGGGGAGAACTCCGAACTCAACGTGAGCACGGTCACCGACCCCACCCCGGTCCAGGTGGCCCGTCATCCCATGACCGGAGCGGGCGGCGGGCCGAGCATCACCGTCGCCCCGGACCAGAGTGTGTACGTCGGCACCTACAACGCCGGCCACCTGTTCCGCTGGCGTCCCGACACTGCGACCGTCGCCGACCTCGGCACACCGACCTCGCCGTCGACTTTCCTCTACGGGTTGTGCACCGGCCCCGACGGCACGGTGTACGGCGGCACCTACCCCGACGCGAAGCTCTGGTCGTACCACCCGGACCGCGGCTTCACCGACCTCGGCAGGGTCACCGACGATCCGGCGATCACCTATGTGCGCTCGGTCGCCTACGACGCCGATGCCCACGCGCTGTACGCCGGCACCCAACCCCAGCCGCGGTTGTACCGCAAGGACCTGGCCTCCGGCACCGTCACCGCGCTCGTGCCCGCAGCACCCCTCACCGGCACCGGAATCACCGACCTCGACTGGTTCGACGGGCACCTGTTCGTCGCCAACAGCCTCCAGCTTCGGGTGTTCGACACGACCACCGACACCGAGATCGACGTCCTGGACGGGGCGACCGGCGCCGTGACGCGGGCCTTCTCGATCACCGGGCGCGGCACCTCGGCGGTGCGAGCCGGAAAGGTCTGGTTCAGCGGCACCGGTCCGTCGGGTCCGGCCCTGGCCTCGTACGACCTCGCCAGCCGGACGGCGACCTTCACCGGCCACCCACTCGGTGGCGCCCTCATCGGCCTGCACTGGACCACCGAGGATGACCATGACGTCCTGTACGCCTTCGCCGGCAACTACGGCGCCGGTGCCGTCCGGTTCGACCTGCAGGCCGACACCACCACCCGGTTCACCCTCGCCATCAGCCCGGCGCCGAGCCCGCTCGGCAACATCGCCGTCTCCCCGGATGGCGCGACGGTCGCGATCAACGCCTTCCTGAACGGTAACGGGGTGAAACGAGACGTTGCCACCGGTGCGATCACCCCGATCGCTCGGCTCGGCCAGACCGAGGATTGGACCTGGGTGGCGCGCAGTGGCGTTGCTGCCCTCTACGCAGGGACCTATCCGAGCGGTTCGCTGAAGGAATACCGGCTCGACCAGCCGGACTCGGCCACCAATCCCCGTACCCTGGTCGAACTGAAGTCGGAGCCGTACCGGCAGATCCGGCCGGACGACGTGCAGGTCCACCAGGGCCGGTTGTGGGCAGCCAGCGAGCCCGACTACGGACTGCGAGGCGGTGCGATCACGACCGTGGACCTGGCCGACGGCACCGTTACCGTGACGCGGCCGGTCGTCGCCGACCACACGATGTGCTCCTTGGCGTTCGACCAGGACCACGTGTTCGCCGGAAGCAGCCGCGACGGCGGCACCGGGACGAGCCCGGTGCCCGGCTCGGCAGTCCTGGTGGAGTTCGACCCGGATGCCCGGACCGTGGTCCGGACGCTCACTCCGGTTGCCGGCGCACGCAGCATCAGCGCCCTGCTGGTCCACGACGGACGGTTGCTCGGCCTGGCCGACACAACTGTGTTCGAGGTCGACCTGACCACCTTCACCACGACCCGAACCTTCGCGCTGCCCGGGTTGGGCGGCAGCACCGGACCGGGTGGCGGCGAACTCGTGCTCCACCCCAACGGCTACCTCTACGTCCAGGCCCAGGAGTCCTTGCTGGTGGTCGATCCGCTGTCATTGGCCACGGCGTCGACCCTGGCCACACGGGTACGGCGCGCGGCGCTCTCGGTCGACCGCTCGCTGTGGTGTCTGAAGCGGCCTGACGGCTTCAGCGAGCCGCTGCACCACCTGCAGGTCGTCCCTGACGGCACGACCACCCCGGACGTGCGGTGGTTGGTCCACCTCGACGACGTGGCCACCGGGGTCGCCAACCGGTTCGTCGCCACCGGCCGTACCCTCGCCGACGTCGCGGCCGACGCGTACGCCTCGGACGGTGCCGAGGACCGGGCACGGGCCCGGGCCGAGTTCTCACGCCTGGTCAGCTCGGGGGTCCTCACCTCGAACGAGCACCGGGCGATCGTGCGGGCGGCGCGCTGACCATCGCCGACCCGGTCACAGCTGGGCAGTGCGGTACTCCTTCGGCGAGACCCCGACGGCGCTGCGGAACACCCGGGCGAAGGTGCGGTAGGAGTCGAAGCCGCACAGCTGCCGGATCTCGGCCGGCCCCAGCGCGGTGGACTCGAAGAGTTCCACCGCGTGGCCGAGGCGCAAGCGCTGCAAGAGTGAACTGAACGACTCACCCGCCCCGCGGCGGAACAGTCGGCTGATCGCCTCCGGCCGCATCCCGAGGGCCTGCGCGACCGTGGCCCGATTGATCGGCTCGGTGAAGTGTTCCTGCACGTAGTCCAGAACCCGGACCAGGTCCTCCTCCGGCCCGTCCTCGTCAGCCGCCGGTTGGCGACCGCTCACCTGCCCCGACAGCACAGCCCGTAGGAACCGGGTCAGCAGCTGCGCCAACAGCGTCGCCACCATCGTCGCGCTGCCCGGACGCTCCGGGTGGGCGTGCTCGTCGAGCAGTTCGTCGAAGCCGTCGATCACCGCCCGCAGCCCGGCCGGGTCGAGCTCGGCGGCGTGGGGCAGCTGCCGGCCGACCAGCCGGAGCTGCCCGTTGAACGGGTCACCGGCCAGCGCCGTCCCCACCAGACCGGGGTCGAACATACAGACGAGCTTGCTGATCGGGCCCGGGGAGTGCTGCCCGTGCAACACGTTCGAGGGGGCGAGCGCGAACAGGCCGGGCCGGATCGGGTAGCGCCGACCGCCGATCCGCAGGTCACCGGAGCCCTCGAGCACCAAGGTCAGTTCGGCCATCGTGTGGAAGTGGACCGAGGTGATCGTCGGCCGGGCCCGGTAGGCGCACAGCCGCTCGACCCTGCCCCGCGGGCGCACGGTGATTTCGGGGTTCGGTGCGAAGTAGTTGAATCCCGGGAACTTCCGGCGCAACGCTTCTCGATCGCCGACGATGACCGGTGCGGACATTGCGCCATCGTGGGCTGCGCCCACGTCGGTGTCAAGGATCGTGGGCTGCGCCCATGTCGGTGTCAAGGACCCGCGCTCCCGAGGACTTCAGCTGCGGTACCCCATCTGGTTCAACAGCAGAACCATGTGCTTGGCATTGCCGACGTCGGTGCGGGTGTTGGTGTTGCCGGTCCACGAACCATCCTCCCGCTGCGAGGCGACCCGGGCGTTGATGTTGCCCACCACATGTTCGGTGTTGTCGACCCGGCCCAGTGGCGTCACCAGCGGCTCGATGGCGAGCCGGAACGGCCGGTCCGTCTGCATCGCCCACCCGATGATGCGCGCACCCGCGGCGTTCCAGTCCCCCCGGTTGCGGTGGCGGGCCCAGTCGAACAGCCCCCGAGCCACCGCAGCGCCGTAGCCGGTGGGCTTTCCGAGGTTGGCGACGCCGTACACGATGCTGCCGTCTGCCTCCACGCAGCTGGCGAGGTTGCGGGCGACCGCGTCGCCCATGGCGTCGAGGTCCGTGCCCGGCCGACGCGCCAGGTAGCCGCCGATCGCCGACAGCGCTGCCCCGTCGATGTTGTAGATCTCCGCGGAGGTGTGGCCGGCCTCGTCGATCGGGTCGGTGGTGCAGTACGGGATCGAGGCGCGGGTGCGCTCGGGGTCGAGCCACTGCAGCCCCCGCTCGGAGAACAGCAGGTAGTCCACGACCCGGCGCGCCGAGTCGAGGTAACGACGGTCACCGAAGTGGTCGTGGGCGTCCAGCATCGCCAGGGCGGCACTGATCGAGATGATCGCCATCGGCTCACCGCGCTCGTGGCTGCTGTGGTTCGGGTCGTGCGGGTAGTGCCCGGGGTACTTGTAGTGGGCCGTGGTCGCGCCGAACGGCCACGGGAAGCCGAATCCGCCGTCATCTCGCTGCAGTGACAGCAGGTGCTCCAGCGTTCGGTGGGCGCGCTCGCGGAACTGCTCCTCGCCCGTGGCGCGATGCATCCCGGTGTACAGCTGCGCCAGATCTGCACCCGCCTGTGGATCGGCCTGCGGGTCGCCGGGCCAGGTCGGGTGGATCACGCGCAAGCCGCCGTCGGCGGCGACGAGGGCCTCCAGGAATTCGGCAGCCGAGCGGATCGAGGCGACGGCCGCCGGTGCGGCCAGGCGCTGCGCCGCGTGGTCGGGTCCGGACCAGCCGAGGATGATGGGCCAGGCCGGGACCGCCGTGCCGTCGTCCAACCGTACGGTGGTCGCGACGGCCGGCGTGCCCGACGGCTGGTGCCAGTCGACGCGCTCCAGCCGCAACCGGGCGATCGTGCCGGTCGCGATCACGAACCCACCTCGCGCCGGGTCCCACTGCGCCCCGGCGACCCGGACGACGACCCGGGATCCGTCCTCGGTCCGACCGACACCCCGCTGGTCGAAGGTGACGGTGCGTCCGTACGCCTCGACGGCGGTCACGCAGGCCGGGCCGGTGTCGGCCCGGAGGCGGAGAGTGAGGACCTCGCCGCGGCGGGTGAGCTCCAGCGTGGTGCCGCCGACGGCACGCAGCCCGGAGGCGACGGCGTGGGCGGGCGGGGCGGCCGGGCTGCCGGCGAGCGGCGCTGCCAGGCCGACGCCGAGGCCGGCGGCCACGAGGGAACGTCGGGAGATCGAGGAGGTGCGCATGGAAGGCCTTTCGGACGGTGGGTGGTTGAGTGGGTCAGCAGTCGGCGAGCCGGACCCGGAACAGGCGTTGTTCGGCGGCGAGCAGCAGGGTGTCGCCGCGCAGCACCCCGCCCGCGGTGATGCGCGCGCCGGACCACGCGTGGTGCCGCGCCGCTCCGTCGTCCAGGTCCAGCAGCGTGATGCCACGTTCCTGCAGCACGGCGACCCTGGGCGCCTCGGGGTCGGCGACCACGGCACCACGGGCTGTGGACCCGTACGCGGTCCAGTCCGAGCGGTCCAGCACGGACCCGTCGGTCACGTCGAGGTGGACATGGTGACCGTCGGAGCTCACCAGGTGGAGGGTGTCAGCGGGCGTGACCGCCAGACCTGCCCAGTCGGTCACCCGGCCGGGCTCCCAGACCGCGACCACCTCGAGCTCTGGCCAGGAGAGCCGGTAGACCACCGCCGTGGAGGCCCGTGGGGCTGCCCCGCCCGGCGTGGCGACGCTGGTCGCGCCGACCAGGTCTCCCCCGGCCAGCACACCCAGGGCCGTGGTCGCCTGGTGTGGCACCAGGTCGGTGTGCTCGATCAGCCGGTTGGTCCCGTAGGGGGAACCGTCGGCCAGGTGGACCGCCAGCCCGCCACCGGTGTCGCCGTAGCCCCCGTAGCCGCCCCAGATGACGTGGCGGCCGTCGGGGTGACTGACCGCGCACCGCGGCCGGTGGACCTGTTCGTACGAGACCAGGTGGCGCGGGTTGGTCGGAGAGGTCGGCGCCGCCGGGTCGTAACGGTAGAGGTGCCCGCCGGCGTAGGCGGCCCCGTACAGCAGCGTCCCCACGCGGGTCCAGGCGCAGACGTTGCCGCCGGCGACCGCCAGTGAGCCCTGCGGCAGGTCGGCCGTCGTGCCGGTGTCCGGGTCGTGGCGGAACAGCCGCATCGGGTGGGAGGACGTGCCGATGACGTGTCCGTCCGCGGTCTCGGCGAACGGCGACAGCTTGGCCCCGACCGACACGTAGTCCAACCGGATCAGGCGTTCCCCGCCGGCGCGGTCGGCAACCAGCAGTTCGCGACCCGGCAGGTCGAGTCGTTCGACCGTCCAGCCGGGATCGTGCGGGACGTGGATGCGTGCGAAGCCGCGGCCCCGGACCCGCGACGGTGAGACCTCCGCATCGGCGACCGGCTCCGGACCGGCCGCGGTGATGCGGTGCCACTGGTGCCGGCTGCCGGGTTCCGGGTGCAGCTGGTCGGAGCCCCAGTGGCCGTACACCTGGCCGTCCTCGCCGAGATGGACATAGCCGCTCCCCTTGCCCTGACGGCCGCCCGGCACGATCGAGCGTGGCTGCGGATCGTCGTCGGACACGACCACGAGGTCACGGTGCTCGGTCCCGATCCCCGCGTACACACGGCCATCAGCAGCCACGGCGAGGTGCACCGCGTACTGTTCGGTGTCGCTGAGCCGGGCCCGAGCCTCGCACTGCCCGGTGGTGGGGTCGAGGACGAAGAGCCGGCAGTCGGGATGCGAAGTGAACCAGATGCGGCCGTCCGGGCCCTCGGCGAAGCCCATCCCGACGTTCTCGGAGCGCCCACCCTCCGGGCAGGGCCAATGGGTGGTCACCTGCTGCGCGAACGGATCGACCTCGTGCAGGGCCGTTCCCGCGGCGGTCCAGAACGCGCCGGTCCGCGACGCCAGCGATGCGAACGGGAACTCCGGAGGCCCCGGAAAGTGCAGTTGGTGGCAACCTCCCGTCACCGGATCCACCACCAGGACCCAGCCGCGGGAGGCGACGACCAGCCGCGAGTCACCCGCCGCATTGACGCACACCGCAGCCGTACGGGGCTCGTCGCAGGCCGCGACGACCCCGAGGTCTCTCACCTCGGTCACCGGCCGGCCTGCGCCGCGGCGGCGTACTCCTCCCGCATCGCGTCTCCGGCCTGGGTACGCCATTCGGTCACCACCGCATCCCAGTCAGACAAGGGCTTGCGGCCCTGCACGATCTCCCGGACGGCGTCGAGGATCTTGGGCTGCTGGATCGCGCCCTTGCTGGAAGCGCTCTCGGAGTACAGCCCCTTCGAGGCATCCCGCTCTCCGTCGGGCATCACGGCGGTCAGGTAGTCGTACTGGCGTTGGACGGTCTCCCGGCCGTTTGGGATGAACAGCTGTGCGCTGACCTGCGAGCCGAGGTAGCCGATGGACGAGAACGCCTCGTCGCGGGCGACCTGGGTGGTCGTCGCCGCACCGTCGGAATAGTCCACGTGCACGCCTTCGACGCCGTAGTTGACGGTACGCCACTCCTCGGTGCCGAACGGCGCAGCGATGAAGTCCATGAAGCGCAAGATCTCGCGGACCCGATCGGGCGAGGACTGCTGACGGATCGCAACGTAGTAAGGGTATCCGGCGTCGGCGAGGTGCTTGCGAGCCACACCACCGCCCTGCCACTTCGGCATCGCGACGCCTTGGACGTTCCACTCCGGGTGGGACCGGGCATGGCTGCCCCAACCGGCGACACCGTCGATGTAGAGCGACGTTGTCCCGGCGTCCCACCACACCTTGTTGTTGGCGGCCTGGGAGATCGAGTTGGGGTGCAGGTAGCCCTTCTGCCAGATCGAGGCCGCGGTCTCGAGGGCGGCCTTCATCTCGTCGGACTCGACCTCGTTGACGAAGCGGCCGTCGACGTTGCGCCAGCCGTTCGGTGCCCCGTAGCTCTCCAGCAACAGATCGACCAGCCACACCGCAGGGTCGGAGCCGATTGCGAACCGGTTGCCCTTCGGATCGCTCAGTTCTGCCAACAGGGCAAGGAAGTCCTCACCGTCCTTCAGCTCCGGCGCTGCCGGCACGCCGGCCTTCTCCAGCAGGTCGCCGCGGGTCAACATCACCTTGCCCTCGCCCGCCGGTCGCGCCTTCGTGACGCCCCACAGCCGCCCATTCAGCACCGGGACCTGCCAGACCGCCGGTGGGATGCTCGCCAGCCCGGGGTACTCCTTCACGTTGTCGCCGGACAGGAAGTCGGTGAGGTCGGTGAAGCGCGACTCGAGCAGCTTCGGCAGCTGCGGGACCTGGTCGATCATCACCAGGTCGGGCAGGTCGTCGGAGGCGAGCAGCACCTGGAACTTGTCGCGGTACTCCACCCCGCCGCCCCAGTTGACGGTGAACTCGGCACCGCCGTCGTCGGCGAGTCGCCGGTAGAACTGGTTCTTCTCGAACGCCACGGTCGGGGCGTTGCCCTGCAACAGCATCGAGATCGGGCCGATCTTCGGCAGCGGCACCTTGCCCACCTTCGGCGCCGGGTCCGGCAAGCGGACGTAGCCTGCCGGAATGCCGCCCGGCTTGGCGGGGAAGTCCGGCGTCGTCGCCGAGTACGGGACATGCGCGGGCGGCACGTACTCGCCGGCAGGCTTCGTCGTCGAACCAGGCCCGCTGTGGGCGCCGGTACCCGGCTGGCAACCGGCGAGGGCAGTCGCTGCCGACAGGGCGGCGACACCGGTCAGCAGCGAGCGTCGGCCCACCAGGCCGGTAGTGGTACGGGTCGGAATCGCGTCGTTCATGGGTGTCCTCCTCGGGCCGCACCGTCCGGCGGCCGCGACGCGAAGCTAGGACGTCAAGGAGAGTGAGGGTCGGATGCCGAACGAATTGGCCAGCGCCCCGCACACAATGGCCAGCAACCTCATGCCGGGCAGCTCATGGCCAGCAGCATCCCGCAGCGGGTGGTCGGCTCGGGGAAGGACTCGGGGACCGGCCAGAACGCCGACCGCGTGCTGGTTGAGCTCCGTGATGACATGGATCGGTAGGTCTGGGCAAGCGCCTGTCCCGATCGCGTTGATCTTCCTCGTTCCCGGCGTCGAGGAGCGTGTCCGGGTCCGCGGGACGGCAGTCATCTCGATCCAGCCCGAACTGCTGGAACGCCATCCTGTGAAGGGAATTTGTCCGGCCAGTGTGAGGGTCGTCTCGGTGGCGATGTGCCTCCAGCGCACCCGCGCGATCAACAGGTCATGCCTGTGGGACTCGGCGACACCGGTTGAACGCAGCAGCCGGCGGCGGCGTGCCACCTCGCGCCGACGACCACCGACATCTCCAGCATCGCCACCCGACGATGTCGGCCGCGGACCCTGGATCGGGCGTTGATCGCCATCCGTTCGACCATCGCTCGGCGCTGCCGATTCGAGCTCATCAGGTCGGCCAGGTAGCGGCATCGGCCAGCAGAGCCTCGGTGTACTCCGTCCGGCGCTGCTGGGCGACGATGCCGAGCACGTGGTCCCGCATCCCTCCGAAATGCTCGAAGTGCCCACCCATCAGCTCCTTTGCCTCCGTGATGGAGATCTTGAGCTGCTGGCTCAAGCCGAACGCGCCCACCACGAACGCGTCGCGGATCCGGCGTCCGCCTCCGGGCCGAGCTCGGCCAGGTCGATCCAGCCTGGCGCACCGTCCGCCGCCACCAGCGCGAGGGCCGCCCGGACCTCCCCGTACCCAATCCCCAGTGACCCAGGATCCTTGGCCGGCCCACCCCACTCCGTCCGGAGGCGGGCAGGGCACAGCGCCGTCACGGTCTGGTCGTGCCGTTCGGGCAGGGTCAATCGCGCCGCCCGTCGCCTTCTGACGACGGTCCGGCGAGGTGGTGGTCGAGGAAGCGGTACGCGGTCTCCGCGACGTGCGGGGGGAAGTCGTGCGGCCCGTGCCCGACCCAGGTGACGAAGTCGTCGGCCCGGCCGAGGCGCTCGTACAACCTGCGCACCTGCTCCAGACCGCGGGTCGAGTCCAGCCAGTTCGGGAAGTACTGGTCGGCCATCGCCACCCAGGAGAACATCGGCCGTGGGGCCACCAGCGCCATCACCTCGTGGAACTCGAACGGCACCGTGCCCTGCTCGAGCAGAGCGCTCAACCGCGGGAAGTGACTGAACCAGTCCCGGGTGCCCCAGTGGTGCAGGTCGGCGTCCCCGGCGAAGGTGGCATAACCGCAGCTCGACACCACGGCGGCGATCCGCGGATCGATCGTCGCCAGGAACCAGGCGTTGTAGCCGCCCAAGGAGTGACCGATCGCGCCGATCCGGGCGGGGTCGACCCCCGGCCAGGCAGCGAGCACGCTCACCCCTTGGCGATGGTCGGCGGCGATCTTGCCCATCGGGCTCAACTTCGGATGGGCGGCGACGAATCCGGCGGTGTGGTACGGCTCGCTTCCCGGGACCACCCGCTCACCAGCGGTGATGGTGTCGGGCGCCAGCACCACGTGTCCACGCCGCACCAGGTCCAGCCCGTACCGCCGCCCGTCACGTCCCTCGGCGGTTGCGACGTCGTCCTTGCCGCTGGCCACCGTGGGGTGCAGCGCCATCACTCCGGCACCACTGCGGTCGCCCAAGGGCACCAGCAGCCGCGCCGGGACGAGGTCCCCGTCGGAGGTCCGGTAGCGCAGGGTGATCCGCTCATGGTCCGACATCCGCGTCACGTCCAGCACCTCATGACGTGGCCCCATCGGCGGCGGCAGCGCACCCAGGGTTGCCTCCCAACGACTCCGGATGTCTGCGCTGGCCCGGTCCCAGTCGTCGACAGGCAGCACGAACGGCCCCTCACGGTGCAGAGTGGCCAAGTCGTACGTGCTCAACAGGACTCCTCGATCGATGGCGCGACGCGGAGGTCGGTGACGGAAGAAGTGTCCTCCATGGCGCGATCCTCTCGGCGATGATCAACAACAGATGCCGAGAGCAAACCGTACAGGGACGGGTCGACTCCGATCAGGCCGCGTCGGCCGTGGGCTCGGCGAACGTCTCGGGAGCCGGACCAAAGGCCTCGCGAGTGGAGCGGACCACTTCACGAGCCAGGGCGAGGTTCCCGACGCCGCCGATCACGGCCCCCAGACCCATCGGTGCCACCTTGAAGAAGGTGACCAGTCCAGCCTTGGGACCGAACTTCTTCAGCAGCAGACCGCCCAGCAGGGTGTTGATCTCCTTGATGATCTGGATCGGCAGTGTCTGGCCCAGGGCACGACCCCACCGCACCCCGGTGGTTCCCGCCACGTTGATGACCACCCGCGACCCAGTCTGTCCGAGCAGGACGGCCAGCAGCAGTGCTCGCTGGTACTCGATGTCGCGCACCTGCGCATCGTGGATCCGGGCGACCGCCAGCGCATGGGCCGCTGCGGCGGTCAGGAAGGCGACCAGGTCCCCTCCGGAGAGCGCCAACGCTGCTGGCAGACCGATGGCAGGCACGGCCGCCACCGTCCCGGTTCCGGTGCCGGTGGCCACCACCGCCACGGTGAACTCGCGTTCCAGGGCCGTGATCATCTGGGCCGGAGTCATCGTGGGATTCGCGGCACGCAGTGCAGCGACCCTTCGTTCGGCCAGCCCGTCCGCCACGGCGAGGGCCCGATCGGTGGCGGAGGTCAGCAGGTCACGCAGCGTGCGCTGTTCGGTCATGCCCTCCAGTGTGCCTGCTGACGGTGCCGTGCCGACCCTGAACAATCCCCGGGCGATCCCCCACACGGACAGCTACCGTGGGGATGTGTCCGACTCCCTGATCACCACGGTCGACGAGCTACTCGTCCACTACCCCACCGAGCCGGTGAAGAACTCACTGCTCAAGGAGCTCGACGAGCTGTCCGACGGCTACCGGGCCCTCATCGAGGCCTCACCGTTCTGCCTGGTCGCCACGACCGGCGAGGGAGGCCTGGACGTCTCGCCACGCGGTGACGGCCCGGGGTTCGTCACCGTACGGGACCGCAGCACCCTGGAGCTGCCGGACCGTCGCGGCAACAATCGTCTCGACACGCTGCGCAACGTCATTGCCGATCCCCGGGTCGGACTGATCTTCCTGATCCCCGGCGTCGAGGAGTGCGTACGGGTCCGGGGCACCGCGGTCATCTCGGTCGAGCCGGAACTCCTGGAACGCCATGCAGTGAAGGGAATCCGGCCCACCAGCGTGCTGGTCGTCACTGTCGCGAAGGTCTACTTCCAGTGCGCTCGGGCCATCAAGCGCTCCCGGTTGTGGGATCCGGAGAGCCGGGTCGAGCGCTCGACGCTGCCCACGGCCGGCCGGCTCACCGAAGAGGCCGGCGGCTTCACTCGGGTCGAGCGCGAGGCCTACGACGCCGCCCTGGACGAACGGCAACGCGCGACGCTGTACTGAGCGAGGGGGACGACCCCCTCGACCCCCCCGATGATCGAGTAGCGAGCGAAGCGAGCGTGTCGAGACCAGGTTTCGACACGGTCCACGCAAGCGCGGACCTACTCAACCAGCGTGGGATCAGTGGGCTGCGGCGTGCCAGCTCCGTCCGACGCCGACCGAGACCTCCAGCGGCACGTCCAGTTCAACGGCGTGTCCCATCCGCTCCCGGACCAGCGCCTCCACGGTTTCCCGCTCGCCCGGAGCGACCTCCAGCACCAGTTCGTCGTGCACCTGGAGCAGCATCCGGCTGCGCAGACCGGCCTCGGCCAAGGCTGCTTCGACGTCCAACATCGCGACCTTGATGATGTCGGCGGCCGAGCCCTGGATCGGAGCGTTCAACGCCATCCGCTCGGCCATCTCGCGGCGCTGCCGATTGGAGCTCATGAGGTCAGGCAGATAGCGACGGCGCCCCAGCAGGGTCTCGGTGTACTCCGTCCGGCGGGCCTGCGCCACGATGCCCTGGAGGTAGTCACGCACCCCTCCGAAACGCTCGAAGTACTCGTCCATCAGCTCCTTGGCCTCGCCGGTCGAGATCCTCAGCTGCTGGCTGAGCCCGAAGGCACTCAGACCGTACGCAAGGCCGTAGTTCATCGCCTTGATCTTGGCGCGTTCCGCGGTGCCGACCTGCTCGGCCGGGATCTGGAACACCCGTGAGGCCGTGACCGTGTGGAAGTCCTCGCCCGACTTGAAAGCCTCGATCAGGCCTTCGTCGGCACTCGCGTGCGCCATGATCCGCATCTCGATCTGCGAGTAGTCAGCGCTCATCAACAACTCGTAGCCAGCACCGACGACAAAGGCCTCACGGATTCGGCGTCCGGCCTCGGTCCGGATCGGGATGTTCTGCAGGTTGGGGTCGGTCGAGCTGAGCCGTCCGGTGGCGGCGATCGTCTGCCCGTACGTGGTGTGGATCCTGCCGTCCGTGGCGATCGACTTGAGCAGTCCCTCAACGGTCTGACGGAGGCGGATCGCGTCGCGATGGGCCAGCAGGTGGGCGAGGAACGGATGCTCGGTCTTCTCGAACAGCCCTTGCAGGGCGTCGGCATCAGTGGTCCACCCCGATTTGGTCCGCCGTGTCTTCGGCATCCCGAGCTCCTCGAACAGCACCACCTGCAGCTGCTTCGGCGACCCGAGGTTGATCTCCTTGCCGAGGACTCCGTACGCATCGTCAGCTGCCTTGGTGACGCTGGCGTCGAACTCGGACTCGAGCTTCTCCAACAGCTCGACGTCGATGGCGACGCCGATCTGCTCCATCCGGGCCAGGGTTCGCTCCAGGGGCAGCTCCACGTCGTGGTGCAGCGTGGTGCCGCCGCGTTCGTCGACCATCGCATCGAGGGCATCGGCCAGGTCGATCACGGCCCGGGCCCGGATCATGGCTGACTGCCGTGAGGCGTCATCCGCCGGATCCTCACCGAAGTCGAACGCCTCCTGACCGCTCGGAGCGGTCCCGATCGTCTCCTCGAGCTTCAGCTCCCGCTTCAGGTAGCGCGCCGTCAGGTCGGTCAGGTCGAAGGTGCGCTGATCGGGTCGCACGATGTAGGCGGCCAACTGGGTGTCGGCCGTGAGTCCCTGCAGGTCCCAGCCGCGAGCCCACATCGCCAACAGCGGCCCCTTGGCGTCGTGCAACGCCTTGCCGCGCTCCGGATCAGCGAGCCAGGTGGCCAGCGCGGCGTCGGCCTCCGGACCCAGTTCAACCACGTCGACCCAGCCGGCGGCACCGTCGGCTGCCGCCAGGGCGATGGCCTGGATGTCACCGGTCCCTGAGCCCCACTGCCCCACCACGTCCACGCCGGTGCGAGCCCCGGTGGCGTGCTCGGCCAGCCAACCCGCCAACGTCTCGTCGGCCAGGATCTCCCCGGTCAGCTCGAACCCGCCTTCGGGCTCGTCATCGGCAGCCTGGGTCTCCAGCAGCCGGTCCCGCAGGACGCGGAACTCGAGCGAGTCGAACAGGGTGTGCACCTTCTCGCGATCCCACTGCTGGCGCAGCGTGTCGGCCGTGGTGACCGGGAGCTCGAGGTCACGCACCAAGGCGTTGACCTGACGATTGCGCACCACGTCGGCCAGGTGCTCACGCAGCTTCTCCCCGACCTTGCCGCCGATCTCGGCGGCGCGGTCGACCACGTTGCTGAGGCCGTCGTAGGTGTTGATCCACTTGGCGGCGGTCTTCGGCCCGACCCCGGGAATCCCGGGCAGGTTGTCGCTGCTCTCACCGACCAGCGCGGCGAGTTCCGGGTACCGAGCAGGCGGCACCAGGTACTTCTCCTCGACGGCGGCCGGCGTCATCCGCGCCAGGTCCGAGACGCCTTTGCGCGGGTACAGCACCGTCACCCGGTCGCTCACCAGTTGCAGCGCATCCCGGTCACCGGTGCAGATCAGCACATCGATCGGGTCGGAGCCGTCACTGGGCAGGGAGGCGTTGGTCGCCATGGTGGCGATGATGTCGTCGGCCTCGTAGCCCTCGAGGTCCAGCCACACGATGTTGAGGGCGTCGAGCACCTCCTTGACCAGGTCGACTTGGCCCTTGAACTCGTCGGGAGAGGTGCTCCGGTTCGCCTTGTACTCGGTGTAGATCTCCGAGCGGAACGTCTGGCGAGACCGGTCGAAGGCGACAGCGACGTGGGTCGGCTGCTCGTCCCGCAGAACATTGATCAACATCGAGGTGAAGCCGAAGACGCCGTTGGTGTGCTGCCCGGAGGTGGTCGAGAAGTTCTCGACCGGGAGCGCGAAGAACGCCCGGTACGCCACCGAGTGCCCATCGATGAGCAGGAGCTTGGGACTGGTCACCTCTGTCGCCACCTGCCCGACTCTAGACGTTCCCGCCGACAAGTTCCTCCGCCCGTGTTGAGCAACTGCTCAAACCGAGTGCTACCCTCGAGTTGAGCAGATGCTCAACAGCTCTGGCGGAGGTGGCGACATGACCCACAACACCTGGCACGACCTGCTGTACGACACCGGCAACGACCAGCGGTACGAGACCCCGTTCGACACCGACCAGCCCTGCCGTCGGTCCGAACCGGCCGTCCAGCCACGGTCACCCTGGCCCAGTTACGAGCCTGCCCAGCGACCACCCTTTCCCCCGTACGAGCCCTGGGTACGTCATGACCAACGCCCAACCGGGGGTGGAGGCAGCCCCGCCGCCCGCGGCCTCGCAGCCACGTTTGCCTCGGCCGGCACCGGCCTCGGTGGCATTGCCGTACTGACGATGATCGTGTCGGTCGGGATGACCCTGGTGGGAGCCGACGAGGTCAGCAGCCTCGCGATCGCCCCGTACGCCGGCCTGGCCTTCGCTGTGTACGGAACCGTCCCGGCAGCCCTTGTCTCGGTGATCATCGGCGCCCCGGCGGGGATGCTGGTCTCGCTGTCGGCCTTCAGCAGGTGGGCGTGGGTCACGCCGCTGGCCGGCGCAACACTGGCCCTCGTGGTGGCCGTGGCTGTCATTGTCCTGCTCGGAGGCTGGCCTCCCCTGTTCGGGCTGCTCGTGGCACCGGTCACGGCCGCAGGTCTGTCACGATGGGTGGTATGGGGCAAGCAGAATCCTCCGAGACACCTGCGGTGACGCCACCCCCGACACCGGAGGCTCTGGTCACCGCCACTGCGCGGCTGATGGTGGAGGTCGGGATGAGCGGCCTGAGCGCTCGATCCATCGCCCGGGAGGCCGGGGTCAACCAGGCACTGGTCTTCTACCACTTCGGCAGCGTGGTCGGCCTGGTCCGGACTGCCGCCCAGAGGTCGACCTCCGAGGCGATCGCGCGCTACCACGACCGGTTCGCCGCGGCGAACTCCCTGACCGAACTGCTCGCCGTGGGTCGCCAACTGCACGAGACCGAGCAGCGACAGGGCAACGTCCGGGTGCTGGCACAGCTGCTCGCCGCCAGCCAGTCCGACCCCGAACTGGCCGAGGTGGCGCGAGCCTCGCTCGAGCTGTGGGTGACCGAGATCTCCGCGGTCACCGCCCGACTGCTGCGGGAATCCCCGATCACCGAACTCGTTGACCCGACCGACCTGGCACGCACGATCAGCGCCAGCTTCATCGGCCTGGAGCTGTACGCGGGAGCCGACCCGGACGGCGCCGAGCACGCGTTCAGCTCACTGGACCGACTGGGCGCACTCCTGGTGGTGCTCGAGGAACTCAATCCGATCGAGCGCCGCGCTCTGGAGCGCAAGCTGCGCCGCCATCGGGCCAACTGACGACAACAGCCGATCAGAACCGGTTCAGTGAAACCCTTGCGCCGGTTCCGTCAATCGATTAACGTCGCGACGTCCTGCTACTCCAGCGACGGAGGAATCTCGTGGCCAAGCCACCCCGGAACGGCGTACCGCTCACCGTTCGGCTGCGCAACGACTGGCAGATGTTGCTGATGATGGTCCCCGGCGTACTCTTCCTTGCCCTGTTCTTCTACGTCCCGATCCTCGGCAACGTGATCGCCTTCCAGGACTACCAACCGTTCCTGGGCATCACCGGGTCGGACTGGGTGGGTCTCGCCAACTTCGCGGCTCTGACCGACAATCCCGACTTCCTGGTCGCGCTGCGGAACACCCTCGTGCTCGCACTGTTCCAGCTCGTGCTGTTCTTCCCGGTGCCCCTGGTGCTCGCACTGCTGGTCGACTCCTTGATCAGCACGCGAATCAAACGCGCCTTCCAGAGCATCGTGTACCTGCCGCACTTCCTGAGCTGGGTGCTGGTCATCGCGCTGTTCCAGCAGTCCCTCGGCGGTGCCGGGCTGGTCAACAATCTGCTGCGACAGTTCGGCTGGGACCCGATCCCCTTCATGACCAATCCCGGCACCTTTCCCCTGCTGGCCACGGTCCAGCTGGTCTGGAAGGACGCCGGGTGGGCGATGATCATCTTCCTGGCCGCGCTGGCCAACGTCGACGTCGAGCTGTACGAGGCGGCGGCCTCCGACGGTGCCGGGCGTTGGCGCCGCATCTGGCACGTGACCCTGCCCTCCATCCGCAGTGTCGTCGTGCTGCTGCTGATCCTGCGGATCGGCGACATCCTCAGCGTCGGGTTCGAACAGTTCATCCTGCAACGCGACAACGTCGGCGCGGATGCGGCCGAGGTGCTCGACACCTTCACCTACTACGCCGGCGTCGTCGGCGGCGACTGGAGTGCCGGTGCGGCCGCTGGTCTCGCCAAGGGTGTGATCGGCGCGATCCTCATCTGGGCGGCGAACTCGGTCGCGCACCGGCTGGGCGAACCAGGCATCTTCCAGCTCAAGGAGAAGGCATGAGCCGCGGACACTCCCCCAGTCACCGACCGGCCTGGCAGGAGAAGCCGTCCCCGGTCCTGACGGTGCTGAAGGCCATCTTCCTGGTCGCTGTCAGCCTGTCGATCCTGCTGCCACTGCTGACGGTGGTCTCGACCTCGCTCTCCACCGAGCAGCAGATCGTCGACGCCGGAGGCTACGTGCTGCTGCCGACGAATGGAGTCACCTTCGAGGCGTACGCCACCCTCTTCCGCGGTCCGTTCATGACCCAGGCCCTGCTGGTCTCGGTGTTCGTGACCGTCCTCGGCACCCTGCTGGCCCTCTTCGTCACCATCACCATGGCGTACGCGACCTCGCGTCCGGTGCTGTTCGGACGCCCGGTCCTGTTGCTGGTGCTGTTCACCCTGTTGTTCGCCCCGGGTCTGATCCCGATGTTCCTGATGGTGCGCCAGCTCGGAATGCTCGACACCGTGTGGTCGCTGATCCTGCCGACATGCTTCAGCGCCTTCAACTTCGTGGTGATGCGTGGCTTCTTCATGAACATCCCGGGCGAGCTCATCGAGGCGGCCCGCATGGACGGCGCCTCGGACTTCACCATTCTGTGGCGGGTCGTACTGCCCCTGTCGAAGGCTGTCGTCGCGGTTGTCGGCCTGTTCTACGCCGTCGGTTTCTGGAACGCGTTCTTCAACGCCCTGCTGTACATCCAGCGCCGTACCGACCTCTACCCGGTGCAGGTCATCCTCCGCAGCTACGTCATCCAGGGCAGTTCGCTGGCCGCGGACCAGCTGGGCGTCGACCGGGTCCCACCACCGCAGTCGTTGCAGATGGCGATCGTGATGGTTGCCCTGGTCCCGATCCTGTGCGTCTATCCGTTCCTGCAACGCCACTTCACCAAGGGCGTCATCACCGGCGCCGTCAAGGGCTGAGGTGAACGTCGTGAACCCAGAGGCGAACGAACAGCACTGAGCAACAGTCCCAGAGATTCCAACCAGAAAGGCAATCCCATGGCTCACCCCACCTGGACGCGTCGCGGTGTCCTCGGTGCGGCCGGCGGTCTCGCCGCTCTCGCCGCAGCCACCGCACTGACCGGCTGCGGTCCGGCCGGCGGTACCGGATCCGACGGCGGCGCCGCAAAGTCGGCAGGCCTGAAACTTCCCACGTACAAGGAGTTCACCGGCGTCACCCCAGACCTGCCCGGCAACGGCGAGGGCCTCCAACCGGGCTTCCTGGAGTTCCCGGAGTCGTTCGCCCCCAGTACCCAGGCGAAACCCCTCAGCGGCAGGGTCACCGGGCTCACCGAGACCTTCGACGTACCGTCTCCCGCGATGGCGCAGAACCCTTTCTGGCAACGCCTGAACGCCAAACTGGGTGGCGATCTCGACCTGATCATCGGTACCGATCCCGGATATCCGGAGAAGTTCGCCACGATCCTGGCGAGCAACGACCTGCCCGACATGATGTGGGTGCCGCCGAACCAGGGCCTTCCCAATGTCGGGCAGATGCTGGAGGCCAAGTTCACCGATCTCACCAGCCACCTGTCGGGCGACGCGGTGCTGGAGTATCCGAACCTCGCAGCCCTGAAGCCGGACTCGTGGAAGACCGCTGTGGTCAACGGCAAGATCTGGGGAGCCCCGATCCCGAGCACACCGTTCGGCCAGGTGATGGCTGGCAACCCGGCCGTCTGGGAGAAGGTCGGCGGTCTGCAGTGCAGTACGGCCGACGAGTTCGCCAGCAAGGCCAAGGAACTCAGCACGGGCAACGTTCATGCCCTCGAGCCTGCCTACATCAACATGATGCACATGTTCGGCGAATGGTTCGGTGTCCCGAATGGCTGGCGGGTCAATGCGGACCGCACCCTCACCTGGTACGCCGAGACCGACAACTACAAGGCGGCCCTGGAGTACGCTGCCGGCCTGTTCGCGGCCGGCTGCTTCCATCCGGATGCGAACCTTCCCGACGCTCGACCGTTGGTGGCGAAGGGCACGATCGCCGCCTACGTCTCCGTCGGACCGACCGCGGTGAGTGAACTGCGCCGGTACGACAAGACGGTCCAGGCCGAGGTGATGATCCCCTTCGGCCACGATGGCTCGGCCACACCGGTGTACGACATGGGTTACGGCACCGTCGGGTTCACCGCCTTCAAACAGGCCGAGGAGGCGAAGATCAAGGAGCTGCTGTCCTTGATCAACTGGCTGAGCGCTCCCTTCGGCACCACCGAGTGGGTCGACAAGAACTACGGCACCGAGGGCGAGGACTGGATCCGCAAGGGCGGCGACATCGTCTACACCAGCCAGGCCGAGACGAATGCACCCGGCCTGGTGTCCGGACTGGTGATCATGAGCAACTGCGAATCGGTGATCCATGCCGCCGGCTTCCCCGAGGACACCCGCAAGATCCACGAGATCGAACAGCGGCTGTTGCCCCTGTCGATGCAGAGCCCGGTGAAGGGGACCTACTCCGACACCAACTCCAGGAAGGGTGCCAAGATCCAGTCCGAGGTCCGTGACACGATCGTCGACGTCGTCACCGGGCGCAAGAAGATCAGCGACTTCGATGCCGCGATCAAGCGATGGCAGGAGACCGGCGGCAACGATCTGCGCGAGGAGTACCAGAAGGTGCTGCCCGCCGACGTGCCTGTCACACCGTAAGCTCCACGGCAGCACGGACACAGGTCTCGCTCGCATCAGGAGTTCACAGGGTGGCACGCAAGGTTCCGACGGTTCGTACGGTGGCCGATGCGGCAGGAGTGTCCACGGCCACCGTCTCGAACGTCCTCGCCGGCCGCCATGACCGCGTCTCGGAGACCACCCGGGCCAAGGTGCTGGCCGTCGTCGAACGGCTCGGCTACCGCCCGAACCCCGCAGCGCGGACCGTCCGCACCGGGCAGACCAGACTTGCCCTGCTCTCCCTGGGTTGGCTGTCCGATCCCTGGACCCTCGACCTGGTGACCGCGGTCGCCGACCGGCTGCGCCCTCGCGGGCTGCACACCCTGGTACTGCCAGGAGGGGACTGGGCCGAGGTGCTCGACCAGCAGGGTGCCGATGTCGTCTTCCTCGATGACGTGAGTGCAGACCAGGTTCCCGCCCTGCACCGGCTCGCGGCGCGCGGGCTCCCTATGGTCGTGCTCTCCGAAACCCTGTCCCCCCAAGGTTTCGACGTCGTCGCTGCGCCGCACCTGCCGGGCTGCCGGCTCGCCGTTCGGCATCTGCTGACCCAGCACACCCGCATCGGTTGCCTGGCCGGGACCCCTTCCGGGCGCCGTGGCCAGCGGTACCACGTCTGGGTGGAGGAAATGACCGCGGCCGGGCTCCCGGTTCGCGAGGACTGGGTCGCCGACTTCGCCATCGATCCCCACAGCGCCTTCCGTGCGGCCCTTCAGCTGCTCGACCGCCACGATCGGCCCAGCGCCATCTTCGCCACGACGGACCTCGCCGGGATCGCCGCGATCCGTGCTGCCCAGCACCTCCGGCTCACGGTCGGGAAGGACGTGGCGATCATCGGGGCCGGCAACACCAGCGAGGGCGCTCTCATCCAGCCGTCGTTGAGCACCGTCGGACCCGTCGACTACCTGGAGCGACTGGCCGAGCTCGTCGAGCATCGCCTGGTCGCTCCGGGTGAGGAGTACCGGCGGCACGAGCTGACATGGGAACTCGTGTTGCGCGACTCGGCCTGACCCGGGCACATCATCTCCAACTCCCACATCCGAACGTCACAAGGAGAAATCACAGCATGTTCAAGGTCGGTTTCATCGGCTTCGGCGCTCGCGCCGGACTCTGGCGACACGTGCACCGCCCGGAGGAGGGTACGGCGGTCACCGCGGTCTGCGACGTCTCCGAACGGGGCCGTGCCGATGCCGCGACGGCCCTGCCCGATGCCCTTGTCACCGATTCGTTGAGCGAACTGCTGGGCTCGGGAGTGCAGGCCGTCGTGATCGTCACCAGCGACGACCAGCACGCCGGCCCGGCCATCGCGGCCCTCCGGGCCGGAGTGGCGGTGTTCTGCGAGAAGCCGATGGCGATCACCATCGAGGACAGCGACGCCATGCTGCAGGCGGCGTACGAGAACCGCACCCGGCTCTACATCGGCCACAACATGCGTCACATGCCGGTCATCCGGCAGCTGCGCGACCTCATCACCGCGGGCCGGATCGGCACCGTGAAGGCGGTCTGGTGCCGACATTTCGTCGGACATGGTGGCGACTACTACTTCAAGGACTGGCACGCCGACCGCAGCCGCACCACAGGACTGCTGCTGCAGAAGGGTGCCCACGACCTCGACGTCATCCACTGGCTCGCCGACGGATACAGCACCCGTGTCACCGCCCTGGGTGAGTTGATGGTCTACGGGGGCATCACTGACCGCCGCGACCGGACCGGGGAACGGATGGGCGACTGGTTCAGTGTGGACAACTGGCCGCCGGCCTCGCTGACCGGACTCAATCCGGTTATCGACGTCGAGGACATCTCGATGATGACCATGCGACTCGACAACGGCGTACTGGCCTCCTACCAACAGTGCCATTTCACCCCGGACTACTGGCGCAACTACACCGTGATCGGCGACCAGGGCCGGATCGAGAACCTCGGTGACGGCCCCGGTGACGAGATCCATCTGTGGACCAGGCGCCACCGCGGCCACGCGGCCCCGGACGAGGTGATCACCGTGGAGGACGCCGCCGGGGGCCACGGCGGCGCCGATCCACGCCTGATCGCGGAGTTTCTGCGCTTCGCCCAGCAGGGCGGCGCGACCGAGACCTCCCCCGTCGCTGCCAGGATGTCGGTCGCCGCAGGTTGCGCAGCCACCGCGTCGCTCCGTGGCGAGGCCGGGGTCGAGGGCACCCCGGTCGAGGTCCCCACCCTGCCGAACGACCTGTTGGAGTGGTTCGCCGCCGGGCAACCCACCTGATCCGCCCGCTTGTGACACCGGTCGGGAACCGTTTTGGGGCCACCGGAGGGATGTGCCATGGTGGCTCCATGACGAGCTCTCACGCTGATCTGCCCGAGTGGATGGCAGGCATCAACAGCGCCCTCGACACCTCGATGGGCCTGGAACTGCTGGAGGTGAGTCCGCAGCGCGTGGTGGGCCGGATGCCGGTGGAGGGCAACACCCAGCCGTACGGCCTGTGGCACGGCGGCGCCTCCTGTGTGCTGGCCGAGACGCTCGCCTCCCTGGGCGCCGTGGCCGCGGTCCAACCGGACCGGGTCGCGGTCGGCGTCGACATCAATGCCACCCACCACCGCACGGTTCGCAGCGGCTGGGTGACCGGCACGGCCACTGCCCTGCGCCTCGGCAAGACCGTGCTCAGTTACGACGTGGCTCTGGTGGACGACTCCGGCGAGCGGATCTGCACGGCACGGGTCACCTGTCAGGCGGTGGACCCGCGCCGCCCCAGCATCTCCAGCTGAGCACGACAGCAGACAGGCGCCGGTCCCAGCGGGACCGGCGCCTGTCAGTTGCAGAACGGCAGCGGTTCAGCGGCGAGGGGCGCGCTTGGCGGCCTTGCCTTCCTTCTTGACCTTGTTCGAGTTCTCGATGACGCCCTCAGCGACCTCGCGCATCGGCTTGCGCAGGTCCATGGCGGTCTTCTGGATCCAGCGGAAGGCCTCTGCCTCGGACAGCCCGAGCCCCTGCTGCAGCAGTGCCTTCGCCTGGTCCACGGCCTTGCGGGACGCCAGACGCTCCGACAGGTCGGCCACCTCTGCCTCGACGGCGCGGATCTCGGCGAACCGTCCCAGCGCGATCTCGATCGCCGGCACCACGTCGGACTTGTCGAAGGGCTTGACCACGTACGCCATTGCGCCGGCCTCGCGGGCCCGCTCAACCAGGTCGCGCTGGCTGAACGCTGTCAGCATGACGACCGGGGCGATCCGCTCCTTGGCGATCTCCTCGGCCGCCGAGATGCCGTCCAACTTGGGCATCTGGACGTCCATCACGACCAACTCGGGCTTCAGCTCGCGGGCCAGGGCGAGGGCCTGCTCGCCGTCCCCGGCCTCACCGACGACGTCGTAGCCCTCCGCGGTGAGCATCTCGACGAGATCGCGACGAATCAACACCTCGTCCTCGGCAACGAGGACGCGGCGACGCTCACCCGAGGCAGGCACCGGCTGGACGTCGGCCTCCGCGGTGTCCTGGGCGGTCGGCGTCGGCAGCTCGGAGTCGGTCATCTTTCACCTTTCGAAGGAAACACTGGGCCGGACGAGCGGGTCCTCGCCCTCCGGCATCTGTCTTGGCCCCAGGATCACAGTCCCACGGATGGCGTCGGAGTGCTTTCTGGCGGACAGCAATCAATCGTACGTCACCGTACCGGGCCGTCACGACCCGCAGACAGACCGGCCGTCACCGTCGGTCGGTCTCCGCTGCAAGGAGCGAGTACCGGGGAGGGGATTCGAACCCCCACATCCTCTCGGACAGACGATTTTGAGTCGCCCGCGTCTACCATTCCGCCACCCCGGCGCGAAGGCCAACCCTAGCAGGATCGGCCCCCGATTCCGTACCAGTTGTGCCGCGACGTCACAGCGGCAGCCCGATCCGGCGCACCCGGATCATGTTGGTGCTGCCGGCAACACCGGGCGGTGTCCCGGCGATGATCACCACCCGCTCCCCCTCGGTGACCCGGCCCAACTCCACCAAGGACTTGTCGACCTGGCGGATCATGTCGTCGGTGTGCTCGGCCATCGGCACCTCGAACGCCTCGATGCCCCAGCTCAGGGCCAGTTGCTGGCGGGTTTCGGCCAACGGGGTGAACGCGATCATCGGGATCCGGCTCCGCATCCGGGCCAGCCGGCGGGCGGAGTCGCCCGACTGGGTGAAGGTCACCAGGTAGCGGGCGTCGGTCCGTTCGGCGACCTCGACCGCCGCCTTGGCCAGCACACCACCGGTGGTGTGGGGCTCCCAGTCGATGTGCTCGATCTGGCCGAGACCGTGCTCCTCAGTGTTGTCGATGATCCGTGCCATCGTCTCGACCGCCACGATCGGGTACTGCCCGACGCTGGTCTCCCCGGAGAGCATCACGGCATCGGCGCCGTCGAGGATCGCATTGGCGACGTCGGAGGCCTCGGCCCGCGTCGGGCGGGGCGCGCTGATCATCGACTCGAGCATCTGTGTCGCCACGATGACCGGCTTCGCCCAGCGGCGCGCCGCCGTGACGATCCGCTTCTGGACCAGCGGCACCTCCTCCAGCGGAAGCTCCACGCCGAGATCGCCACGTGCCACCATGAACGCGTCGAAGGCATCGATGATCTCGTCCAGGTTGTCGACGGCCTGTGGCTTCTCGATCTTGGCGATCACCGGGAGCGTGACGCCCTCCTCGTCCATGATCGCGTGCACCGCGGCGGCGTCGGCGGCGTCCCGCACGAAGCTCAGGGCGATCATGTCAACCCCGTGCCGCAGTGCCCACCGCAGGTCCTCGACGTCCTTCTCGCTCATCGCCGGCACGCTCACGGCGACTCCCGGAAGGTTGATGCCCTTGTTGTTGGACACCGGTCCGCCGACCAGGACCTTGGCGACCACGTCGGTGTCGGTCACCGACTGTGCCTGGAGCATCAGGCGGCCGTCGTCGATCAGGATCCGGTCACCGGGGCGGACGTCGCCGGGCAGGCCCTCGTAGGTGGTCGAGCAGCGTTCACCGTCACCGGCCACGTCCTGCGTCGTGATGGTGAAGGTGGCCCCGTACTCGAGGTTCTCCTTGCCGGTGGCGAACCGGCCGAGCCGAATCTTCGGCCCCTGCAGGTCGGCCAGCACCGCGACCGTACGGCCCGCGTTCGCCGCCGCCGTACGGACCGCCGCCAGGTTCCGCTCGTGGTCGCTGTGGTCGCCGTGGCTCATGTTCAGCCGCGCGACATCCATTCCTGCCGCCACCAGCTCAGCCAGCCGCTCCGGGGACGAGGTCGCCGGTCCGAGGGTGCACACAATCTTCGCTCTCCGCACGATTGCGACACTACAGAACCCGAGGTGGCCCGCAACTGACCAGTGGATGACTGGTCAGGCATCTCCCCGCAACAGATCGAGGGCGTGCTGCAGGTCCTCGGGGTACTCGCTGTGGAATGTGACCTCTTCACCAGTGGCCGGATGGACGAAGCCCAGCTCGACCGCATGCAGCCACTGCCGTTCCAGTCCGAGTCGGGCCGCCTGCACCGGATCGGCACCGTACAAGGGATCACCGAGGCACGGGTGCCGAACTGCCGCCATGTGCACCCGGATCTGGTGGGTCCGCCCGGTCTCCAGGCCCACCTCGAGCAGCGCCGCTCCGGCGAACATCTCGACCACCTGGTAGTGGGTGATGCTGTGCCGACCACCGGAGGTGATCGCCATCTTCCAGTCGTGTCCAGGATGCCGGCCGATCGGCGCGTCGATCGTGCCGACCGACGGATCGGGATGGCCCTGGACACAGGCGTGGTAGGTCTTGGAGACCTCCCGGTTGCGGAACGCACGCTTCAACACGGTGTAGGCGTACTCGCTCTTGGCGACGACCATCAGGCCCGAGGTGCCGACGTCGAGGCGCTGCACGATGCCCTGCCGCTCGGGCGCCCCAGAGGTGGAGATCCGGAATCCGGCGCCCGCCAGGTGCTCGACCACCGAGGGGCCGTCCCAGCCCAGGCTCGGGTGTGCCGCGACCCCCGCGGGCTTGTCCACCACCACGATGTCGTCGTCGTCGTGCACGATGCCGACTCCGGCGACCTGCTGCGGCACCACCACCACCCCGGTGGGGGTCTCGGGGATCGTCACCTCCAGCATGTCGCCGGCGTGAACCTTCGCCGACTTGTCGGCCGTCCGCCCTTCGACCACGACATGGCCGCTCTCGGCCAGCTCGCTGACCCTGGTGCGGGAGAGTCCGGTGAGCCGCGCGACGGCCTGGTCCAACCGCAGTCCGTCCAGTCCCTCGGGAACCAGGACCACCCGGGTCGAACTCACGGCCCGTCCTTGTCGGTCGGCGCTGCCGGCACGTCATCGGCGGGTGACTCGTCAGTCGGCTCCGGGGCCTTCACCTCACCCGGTGCGACATTCTTGACGACGGCGAGCCAGACGATGCCGATGGCAGCCGCGGTGACGCACATGTCGGCGACGTTGAAGATCGGCCAGTACGGCAGTTGCAGGAAGTCGACCACATGCCCCACCCCGAAACCCGGGGGGCGAGTCAACCGGTCGACCAGGTTGCCGGTGAGTCCCGCGGTCAGCAGGCCCAGCACCAGGGCCCAGCCCCGGTGCCGCAGCCGCGTGAAGACGTAGCCGGTGACTCCCAGGAAGACCGCGGTGGCAAAGCAGGTGAAGACGACCGTGAACTGGCCGCCGCCGCCCAGGCTGAAGGCCGCGCCGTCGTTCCAGGTGAGCTGCAGCCGCAGCAGGCCACCGAGCAGCACGACCGGGTCCTGAGGATCAAGACGAGTGACGGCCAGCTGCTTGGTCAGCTGGTCGAGGCCGAGGCCGGCAGCGGCGACCAACAGCCAGACCAGGCGCCGGTCCGGACGGCCCCGGGTCGACGTGGCCGGACCGGGACGATCCGGCTGTGCAGCGCTCAGCGCCGTTCCTCGCGTTGTTTGCATGTCACGCACAGTGTGGCACGGGGGTACACCTGCAGCCGCCCCTTCCCGATCGGCTCGCCACAGTGCTCACAGCGCCCGTAGGTGCCGGCATCGAGTCGCTGCAGTGCCGCCTGGGCCTGCGCCATCGCCTCCTGGGCGTACGCAGCCAAGGTCATCTCCTGGTCGCGCTCGAAGTTGGAGGTGCCGACATCGGCAGCGTCCCCGCTGCCATCGGAGGAGGACCGCAGCTGGGCCAGGTCGGCCGACACGGCGTGGGCCTGTTGCCGATGCCGCTCGACCTCGGCGTCGAGGTCCGCGCGCAGTTCGGCGACCTCGGCCTCGGTCCACGGGTCCTCACCGGCACGGACCGGGAGGTCTGCTGCCGCCGCGCGGGCCGCGGTCGTGACGTTCTCGTTCACTGTCGTTGTCTCGTCGTTTCGTCGTGGGGTGGGCTGGGATCTGGTGGTGCTCTGTCGGGTCGTGGCCGTCTTCCGGGCCGGGCTCCGCGTCTGCGACGTCGCTTTCCTGGACGTCGCTTTCTTGGATGTCGCCTTCGTGGCGGAGCTGCTGCCCCGGGTGGCCGAGGCCGGCTTTCGGGCGGCGGCCGTGGTGGTGGTCGTCGTCTTCTTCGCCGGTGCTGTCTTCTTCGCCGGTGCTGTCTTCTTCGCCGCCACTTTCTTCGCCGGTGCTGTCTTCTTCGCCACCTTCTTCGCCGGCGCTGCCTTCTTCGCTGCTGCTCCTCTGGTCGTCGTCCCGACCTTGGCCGTAGTGCCCGCCAGCGGTTCCGCCGGCGCCTCAGAGCGTTGCGCGGCCTTGGTGGTACGTCGGGAACCGGCGGTTGGCATCGTCACCCTCCTCGAGGAGCCCGGCAGCAACCCTGGAGGAGATGTCGCTGCGGACGTGTGTGCGTGCGCAGAACGTAGCCGGTGCCCGGCTCGTACGCAACGAGGATCAGGGTGCGCCGCCCGAATCGTGTCCCAGGAGCGACGACGCGCCGTACGGAGAGCACGACGGGCCGGTGTCAGCCGTGGTGGCTGTCACCGACCCGTCGCCGCGTGGTTCTGATCAGTTCTGGCCGCCGAGCAGCGCGTCCAGTCGCGGCGTCTCCGTACGGTTCTCGCTCGCGTTGGAGCCGCTGGCCTGAGCGCCACCGGACTCGCCGCGGCGTGATCCGCGCTGGTCCTCGTCCGGTGCCACGGTGAGCAGCGCCGGGGCGTCCTTCGGCTCGAAGGTGCTTCCCGACAGGTTCTTGATCTGCGCCTGCAGATGTTCGGTCAGGTTGGTGCGGAAGGTCTGCTCGAAGCTGCGCAGCTTGCTGACCGAGTCACGCAGCTGGTCACGCTCGACCTCCATCGCCTGGAAGGTGTCACGACGTCGGGTGCGCAGCTCCTCCTCGAACGCGGTGGCGCGATTCTGGGCCTCGTTGCGGAGCCGGTCCGCCGCCAGTCGGGCCTCGGACTCCAGGCGCTCCGCCTGGGTCCGTGCCGCCCCGGTGATCGAGGTCGCCTCCTGGCGGGCCTTGGTGAGGATCTGGTCGGACTCCTCGCGTGCCTCGTCAACCAACCGCTCGGACTGCTCGGTGGCCAACTGGACCAACCGCACCACGGCCGGGCTGGCATCGTCGGCCGTGGTGACCACGATGCGCTCGCCACCGCCGCTGGTCGGCGCAGCCTGCGGAGCAGCCGGCGGCGGGCTCCACGGCGCAGGCGCCGGCTCGGCTGCCGGTTGGGCGTTGACGGGCTCTGCCGGCCGGTCGTGAGCGGCCGCCTCGGCGGCACGGCGCAGCTCGGCGACTTCCTGCTTGAGCTGCTGGTTCTCCTCCGTCAGCTGCGCGAACGCCTCTTCGACCCGATCAACGAACTGGTCGACATCGAGCACCTCGTATCCGGACCGGCGGGCGATCCGGAACTTCATGTTGCGCACATCGTCCAGCGTCAGCGTCATCGTTCACCTCATGCTTCGTGTGCGACGCTGCCCTCTTCTCGGAGCAGCGACGCCACAATCGGTTGTGGTCCCTCATGCGTCAGGTCTTGTGACCTCACCGTACCCGCGGAAGCGCTCCTCGGCGAGGAGTCTGCACGGCAGCCGTCACGATAGCGTGAAATTCCGTGCACCGGTTAACTCAGGTCTCGACAGACACTGCAGACCCAACCGTGCCCCGCAGGCTCATGAACTCAGTGCATGAACACGGCGTTCAGCCAGATCAACACGCTGATCGCGACGGCGAGCGCCAGGAAGGCGAGGTCGAGCGCGACCGTTCCCACCTGAACCGGCGGGAGGAACTTGCGCAGGAACCGCAAGGGCGGATCGGTCAGGGTGTAGACGACCTCCGCGACCACCAGGAACGGGCCACGAGGTTGCCATCCCGGCACGAGCGCCGGGACCCATGACAACACCATGCGGGCCAGCAACACGAAGAAGTACAGGTTGAGGACAATGTTGATCACTTGCCCAACCACGAACAGCACAGTGCGTCTCCGTCCTCGTCCGGCGGTTCGACACCGAGGCCAAGGTTCTCAGCTCTGGTTGAAGAACTCGCCAGCGATCCGCTGCTTGTCCTCCGCGGTCACGTTGACCCCGGGCGGTGAGAGCAGGAAGACCCGGCTCGTCACGCGGTCAATGCTGCCACGAAGACCAAAAATCAGGCCAGCGGCGAAGTCGACCAGTCGCTTGGCGTCGGGATCGTCCATGTCGGACAGGTTCATGATCACCGGGACCCCGTCACGGAAGTGCTCGCCGATGGCACGAGCTTCGTTGTAGGTCCGGGGATGCACGGTGATGATGCGGGACAAGTCAGCCGTCCGTGGAGTCGCTGCGGGTTCGGGGGTGCGGTGTGCCGAACCGGACGATGCCGGAGGGCGCTCGGCGGTCGCGGTCGCGGTCGGGCGGCGGCGCGGTTCCAGGGCAGTGACACTGGCCTCCTCGCCCCGGTGGCGGTCATCGAGGTCGGAGCGCCGGTGTTGCTCGGTGTGCTCGTCGTACTCGGCGTACTCCTCGAGGTCGACACCCTCGGTGACCTCGTCCTCGTAGTGCCGATTGTCCTGGTAGCGGTCATCGGCCACCAGACCCAGCCATGCCGCGGCCTTCCTGAGACGCTCAGCCATCGGTCCGCCCTCTCCTGCTCACGTCCACCCGGCACCTGCGTACCAGTGTTCAGACACGACAGTAGACGCAACAGCGGCACCGCTCACCCGTGGCGCGCCGAAACGCCGCCAATCAGGCGTGCCACCGGTCTGGCTCAGCTGAGCCAGACCACCCCGGCCAGTCGCCCCGCATCCGCTCCGTCGCGGCGGTGGGAGTACAGGTCCGAGGACGTCCGGGTACAGCCCCCGATGCGCGTCACCGGACAGCCCAGCTCGCTCAACTGCCGCTCCGCCCCGGCCGCCAGGTCGAGCGAGGGCGTGCCCCAGGTGGTGGTCGCCGCGCTACCGGGCACCGCCCGGTCGACCTCGTCACGCAGGGCGACCGGCACCTCATAGCAGCCACCGCAGACACTCGGGCCGATCCAGGCCACCGGCGCGGTCGCACCCATCGTCCGCATCTGCCGTACGGCATTGGGCAGGATCTGGCCGGCCAGTCCGACGCGTCCGGCGTGGACGGCGGCCACCACCCCGGCGGCGGCATCGGCCAGGAGCACCGGAAGACAGTCAGCGACCCGGATGCACAGTGCCACACCGCGGAGCCCGGTCACCATCGCATCGGCACGGGCCAACCGGGGGCGGCCCGGAGCCGCGTCACCGATCGGCGAGAGGTCGTCCCAGTGCTCGATCACCGTCTCGTCGACCACCAGCACCTCGGCGGTGTGCTCCTGACGGACAGTCACGACGGGTCGCCCCGCGGCCAGTCCGATGCCGTCGCGCACCCGGCGCAGGTTCTCCACCACGGCCGTGGGATCGTCGAGGTCGCTGCGCCCCAGGTTCAGGGTGTCGAACGGCGGCAGGCTGACCCCACCGTGGCGATCGGTGAAGGCGATACCGAGTCCGCTCCCGGGGTCGTGATCGAAGTGGGCGAACACGCCTCCGGCGTCACTTCAGGAAGTCGGGAATGTCCAGGTCGTCGTCAGCAGGCGGCGGCGGTGCTGCGGGGCGCTGCTGGAACGGGCCGGCTCCACCCTGCTGACCGCTCTGGGACGGGGCACCCGCCGATGGTGTCCCGGCTGTGGGCGCTCCGGTCGTGGGCGCTCCGGTCGTGGGCGCTCCGGACGGGCCAGCACCGCTCGCGGGCGGGCTGGACTGGGCCGGTTGACCGGTGGAGGGCTGCTGTCCCACGGCCGGCGGCCGGTTGACCGGCGTCGGCATGGCGGGCTTGCTGCGCGGCACGCCCTGCTCGCGGCGGCGCGGCGGCTCCCCGCCCTCGAAGCCGGCGGCGATCACGGTCACCCTCACCTCGTCGCCGAGGGCATCGTCGATGACCGTACCGAAGATGATGTTGGCGTCCTCGTGCGCCGCCGCCTGGATCAGGCTGGCGGCCGCCGACACCTCGAACAGCCCGAGGTCGGAGCCACCGGCGATGGACAGCAGGACACCGCGGGCACCCTCGATGGAGGCCTCCAGCAGTGGCGACGACACGGCGGACTCGGCCGCAGCACGAGCCCGGTCCTCGCCCCGGCCGGTGCCGATGCCCATCAGCGCCGAACCGGCGTTCGACATCACGGAGTTGATGTCGGCGAAGTCGAGGTTGATCAGGCCTGGGGTGGTGATCAGGTCGGTGATGCCGGAGACGCCCTGGGTCAGCACCTGGTCAGCGGCCTTGAAGGCGTCCAGGATGGCGACCTGGTGGTCGATCATGTCGAGCAGCTTGTCGTTCGGGATCACGATGAGGGTGTCGACCTCCTCGCGGAGCCGGGCGATCCCCTCCTCGGCCTGGCTGGAGCGACGCTTGCCCTCGAAGCCGAACGGCCGGGTGACCACACCCACGGTCAGGGCGCCGAGGGCGCGGGCGATCCGGGCCACCACCGGTGCGCCGCCGGTACCCGTGCCACCGCCCTCGCCGGCGGTGACGAAGACCATGTCGGCCCCCTTGAGGACCTCCTCGATCTCCTCGGCGTGGTCCTCGGCGGCCTGACGGCCCTTGTCCGGGTTGGCACCCGCCCCGAGGCCACGGGTCAGCTCCCGACCGATGTCGAGCTTCACGTCGGCATCACTCATCAACAGCGCCTGGGCGTCGGTGTTGACCGCGATGAACTCCACCCCACGCAGGCCGGCATCGATCATGCGGTTGACGGCGTTGACGCCGCCACCACCGACGCCGACCACCTTGATGATGGCCAAGTAGTTCTGGGATGCGGTAACCACCGAAACATTCCTTCTTCCGGACCCGACGACGAGGACTCAAGTCTTGACCGGGGGTTGACATGGTCGGACACGCCGTCCACCGGTGGAGTCAGGCTAGGGGGGCGCAGATCGGCGTGTCCACACGACGCGGCCGGGACGGGGTCGCGGTGACCGATTTCGCCGCCAATGTCTGAACGTCTACTTCAGGTTTTGTTCACCCGGGTGTTTCAGCCCGGGTCGGCACCCCGGCCCCACGCAGGTGCGTTGCTGACCCCCGGGTCAGCAGTTACCGTTCCAGACATGGCGGGCTCGGCACGGACGAATGCGGAACGACGACAGGAGTCCCGGGACGCCTTGCTCAGATCTGCGCTCACCCTGTTCGCGCGGGACGGGTACCAGAACACCTCTCTGACGGCGATCGGCACGGCCAGTGGGGTGTCCCACGGCCTCGTCAACTACTACTTCCCGAGCAAGCAGGAGCTGCTGGCCGAGCTCGTACGCCAACAGCTCGCCGCCCTGCTCGACACCATCCTCACCGCCGATGACACCGACCCCGACGCCATGCTCGGTTCGCTGATCGACACCTGGCTGCGCGGTGTGGCCGCCGATCCCGACCACACCGCGCTGCTGCTCTCGCTGATGGTGCAGCCCGGGATCCGCTCGGTCTACCGCGCCGCGGAGGTTGCCCTGGCCGACGACCTGGTGCGCGCCAACCAGGTGCTGGTGGAGATGTTCCGCCGCCGCGGGGACGCCGACCCGGCGATCTCGATGGTGATGCTGCGGTCAGTGGTCGAGGGTGTGCTGCTCAAGGCGGTGATCTACCGTGACTCCTACCCGTTGGAGTCGGTGCGCCAACGCCTCCACGCCATGATGGGCCTGCCGGTGCCGGCGCCGATCTTTCCCGACGCACCGGGGTGGGACGGCCGGCGCCTGCAGGTCGTCGAGGTCTGATCCCGGGGCGGGTGCCTCAACGAACGGCGGGAAAATCGGGCGCCGACACGTCGTAGGTGGTGCCCTTCTGCTTCAACAGCGCCAGCAGCACGGTCACCTTGAACCGGCTCCGTTCGGCACTGCCCCAGACGACCTTGCGCGACGACGTCAGGGTGAGGGTGATCCCGTCCCGTGACGCCGCCGAGATGCTCTTCACCTGGGTGCGCAGTTCCTCGGGCAGTTCGACGACCACCGCAGCCAGGTCCGGCAGCAGGGAGGCATCGGCCGCCGTCGCGGTCACCAGCCCTTTCGGCATCGTGGCCACCTCGGTGTAGGCGATGCCGGTGCTGTCGACCAGCAGGTAGCCCGAGCCGTTGTTCTGCTTCACCGCGAACAGTGGGGACCGCTCGGTGACCACGAGGGTGATCGTGGACGGCCAGTGCCGCTCCATCGTCACCTCCTTGACCGGCGACAGCGCCGCCACGCGCTGTTCGACCGCTGCTCCGTCGATCCGAGCCATCGGCGTCCCGAGCTGGATCGCGGCAGCCTGCTCCACCTGCTCGGCACTGAGTGTCTGCACCCCGGTCACCGTCACGTCGCGCACCGCGAGCACCGAGGAGAACCCGACCAGCCAGGTGGCCGCCGCCACGGCCAGCACGACCAGGATGGAGATCGTCACGGTCAGCGCCGTGCGACGGGTCTCCCTGCGACGCCGCAGGCGGATCCGCTCGGTGGCGTCGGAGACCCTGCTCATCGACGCTCCAGGGCGGCCAGGATCTGCGGGCCGACGGTCGTCACCGAACCGGCGCCGATGGTCATCACCAGGTCCCACGGACGGGCCAGCGAGGCGGTCAGCTCCGCTGCCTCCGCCAGGTCGGCCACGTAGTGGGCTGTTGAGCCGCGCGCGGTCCGTACGTGTCGGGAGATCAGCTCACCGGTCACGCCGGGGATCGGGTCCTCCCGTGCGGCGTAGATGCCGGTCACCACGACCTCGTCGGCCAGCGACAGCGCGGCGGCGAACTCGGCGGCGAAGTCCCTGGTCCGCGAGTAGAGGTGCGGCTGGAAGCAGACCACCAGGCGTCCGCGGCCCACCGCCGCCCGCGCGCCCTGCAGCGCCGAGCGCACCTTCGTCGGATTGTGGGCGTAGTCGTCGTACACCCGGACCTGGTGCACCTCACCGACCTTCTGGAACCGGCGCGAGGTCCCGGCGAACCGCTCGATCGCGTGCCGGACCGCCGGCTCCGGCTGTCCGAGCACCCGGCAGACCGCGTACACCGCGGCGGCGTTGCTGATGTTGTGCCGCCCGAGCAGACCGGTACGGATCCGACCCCCACTGCCCTCGTACGAGATCGTCGCCGTGCTCCGGGTGGCCCCGAGCTCGATCGAGTCGATCCGGACGTCAGCGTCCTCGGCCTCGCCGTAGGTGACCACCCGGACCCGGTCGGCGATCCGCCCGGCCAGCGCGCGCGCCCCGGGGTCGTCGGCGTTCACCACGGCTGTCTCGACCCGCGGGCCCGCTGCGAACTCGTCGAAGCCAGCCGCGTACGCCTCCCGGGTCCCCCAGTTGTCGAGGTGGTCGGCCTCCACGTTGGTGACCACGACGATCCGTGACGGGTACTGACGGAACGTGCCGTCCGACTCATCGGCCTCGATCACGAAGTCCGGACCCTTGCCGAGCTTGGCGAAGGAGTTCGCCAGTGTCGTGCCGTTCGCCGCGATCGGCGCCCCGACCAGGTACGAGGGGTCACGGCCGAGCGCGGTGAGCGCGACGGCCAGCCAGGCCGAGGTGGTGGTCTTGCCATGGGTGCCGCTCACCGCGATCCCGATCAGGTCGCTGCGGCGGCGGTTCAACAGGGCAGCCAGCGCGGTGCTGCGGTGCAGGATCCGCAGGCCCCGCTCCCGGGCGACGACGAGTTCGGGATTGTCGGGCCGGATCGCGCTGTTGTAGACCACCGTGTCGGCCTCGCCCACCTGGTCGCCGCGGTGCCCGACATGGACCCGCACCCCGAGGGCTGCCAGGTCGGCCAGCACGTCCGAGTCATTGGCGTCCGACCCGGACACCTCGTGCCCCAGGCCCGCGTACACCTGCGCGATGCCGGACATGCTGGAACCGCCGATGGCGATGAAGTGGATCCTGCCGAGACTGTCGGCCGACGGGACCTCCACCGGTTCGAGCAGCGGCATCAGAGGCTCCCGGTGGCCAGGTTGAGCACCAGCCGGGCCAGTTTGTCGTCGGCGTCGGCGGGCACGACCGTACGGGCCCGCTCCCCCATCCCGGCCAGCCGGTCAGCGTCCAGGATCAGCTCCGGCACCAGCCGGGCAAGGCGATCACTGGTGCACTCGGCATCGGAGATCAGGGTGCCCGCATCGGCGGCGAGCAGCCCGGCCGCGTTGCGGCGTTGTTCACCGTTGCCGATCGGCAACGGCACGAAGATCGCCGGCAGCCCGACGATCGCGGTCTCGACCACCGTGCCGGCACCCGAACGACACAGCATCAGATCGGCCACCGCATAGGCGTCCGCCATGGCATCGACGAAGCCGACCGGACGGTAGCTCGCACCGGTCGCGGCATCGGTCACGGCGACATCGGCCTCAGTGATGTTCTTCAGTCCGAGCACGTGCAGGATCGAGATTCCCCTGGCCAGCAAGGCGTCCCGGGCCCCGAGGAGAGCGGTGTTGATGCTGCGGGCCCCCGAGGACCCGCCCGACACCAACAGGATCGGCCGCGTCGGGTCGAGGCCGAAGGCGGCCGCCGCCTCGGAACGGCGCGCCGCTCGGTCCAGCGTGGTGATCTCGGTCCGCACCGGCAGTCCGACGAACTGCGCATGGGGCAATGGGGTGTCGGGGAAGGAGACAGCCACATGGCGCGTCAGCCTGGCCGCCGCCTTGTTCGCCATCCCGGGCAGCGCGTTCTGCTCATGCACCACGATCGGCAGCTTCTCTGCCCGGGCAGCAAGATAGGCCGGCATCGAGACGTATCCACCGAAGCCCACCACGACCTTCGCCTGGTACTTCCGGAGCACGGCCCGGGCCTGGTTGACCGCGCGCCGGAGCCGGGACGGCACGGCCACCAGGTCCTTGCCGGGCCGTCGTGGCATCGGCACCGGGTCGACCAACTCGAGTGGCAGCCCCGCCGCCGGGATGACCCGGGTCTCCAGGCCACGCTCGGTACCGATCGCCGCCAGGGTGAGGCTCGGGTCGAGTCGGGTCAGCGCCGCTGCGGTCGCGAGCAACGGCGAGGTGTGGCCGGCGGTACCGCCGCCGGCCAGGACGATGCCCGTCATGGGCGCGCCTCCCTGTGCCCGTCCGTCGAGCGAAGTCGAGACGTCATGCGCGGACCTCCGCGACGACCGTGGTGACACGGGGCGAACTCTTGCGGTGCTGTCGACCGCTGATCTGGGCGCGGGCCTCCGGCTCGGCCCGGGCACAGCTGATCAACAGACCGACCGCGATCATCGTGGCCAGCAAGGACGAACCTCCGTACGAGACGAGTGGCAGCGTGACGCCCATCGTGGGACCCAGGCGGAGCACCACGGCCAGGTTGGCGATCGCCTGCACCATGAACCAGGCCGTCACCCCGCACGCCAGGTAGCGATGGAAGGGTTGGTCCGACCGCAGCGCGATCCGCAGGCCGGCGTAGCCCAGCACGAGGAACAGTGCCAGTACCGCGAGGCTGCCGAAAAGGCCGAGCTCCTCGCCGATCACCGCGAAGATGTAGTCGGTGTGTGCCTCGGCCAGCCGTCCCCACTTCTGCCGGCCGCCGCCGAGCCCGACACCCCACCAGCCGCCGGAGGCGATGGCTTCCAGACCGACGGTGGGCTGCATGTTGACGCCCAGTTTGTCCGCGTCGGGGTTGAGGAATCCGAGGAATCGCTCGACCCGGCTCTGGTTCGTCGCCACCAGCACCGCCACCGCTCCGACGGCTGCGACGATCATCAGGCCGAACACTCGGAACGGAGCTCCGACCATCCACAGCACGCAGAACACCATGCCCAGCATGACCAGGGCGGTGCCGAGGTCGCCCTGGAAGATCACCAACAGGATGATCGTGCCGGTGAACGGCAGGTACGGGATCAACAGGTGACGCGGCTGGTCGAGGAGTTTCTCCTTGCGGGCCAGCACATCGGCGCCCCACAGCGCAATGGCGACCTTGGCGAACTCCGAGGGTTGCACGCCCGGCATCCAGTCCGGCCCGAACTGCAACCAGTTGGTGTTGCCGTTGATGTTCGCACCGAGCGGGGTGTAGGTCAGGATGAGCAGCACCAGGGACCCGAACAGCGCCACCCAGCTGAGTGCTCGCAGGGCTCCGAGCCGGAGCCGTACCGTGATCAGGGCGACGACTAGTCCCACCACCAGGAAGACGACCTGACGCTTGGCGAAGTAGTAGGCGTCGCCGCCGTAGGCCGACGACACCTCGGCGGTGTAGCTCGAGGCCGACAACACCATGACGGTGCCGAGCGCGAGCAGCAGTCCGGCCGCACCCAGCACCAGGTGCTGGCTCGCCATCGGTCGGTCCAGTGCCGACTTCAGGTACGACAGCAGGGCCCGGGAGTTCGGCCGCGCCGCGGCTGACCGGGTCCAGTTGGCCGTCCCGGCGGGGGGAAGTACCGCCATGGTTCGCTCGGCTCCTCTCGTGCTGTGGTGGTCGATGTGACAGGTGTCAGGAGTTTCCTCCTCGCAGGGCCCGGACGGCCGCCGCGAACTGGTCGCCACGATCTCCGTACCCGCGATACATGTCCAGGCTGGCGCATCCCGGCGCCAGCAGCACGACGTCACCCGGTCGGGCCAGGTCGGTGGCTGCTGCGACGACACGCGTCATGGCCCCAGTGTCGGTCCCGTCGATGACGGTCACCGGGACGTCGGGCGCGTGTCGGGCAAGAGCGTCGGCGATCACCTGCCGGTCCACGCCGAGCAGGACCACGCCCCGCAGCCGGTCACGCACCTGCTGCACCAGCTCGTCGAACGACGTCCCCTTCGCCTGCCCACCGGCGATCCACACCACCGATTCGTACGCGGTGAGGGAGGCACGGGCGGCGTGCGGGTTGGTGGCCTTGGAGTCGTCGATCCATCGGACGCCGTCGATCTCGGCGACCTCACTGATCCGGTGTCCCCCGATCGCGACGTTGCGCAGGCCGTCGCGCACCGAGGTGGCCTTCACCCCGTACGAACGGGCCAAGGCGGCGGCGGCCAGGGCATTGGCGACGTTGTGGGGTGCGTACGGCTGGATGTCGGCAAGACTGGCCAGCTCCAGGGCCGAACTCTGCCGCTGCTCCACGAAGGCGCGGTCGACGATGAGGTCGTCGACCACACCCAGCATCGACGGGGCCGGCGTGCCCAGGGTGAACCCGATGGCACGGGCCCCCTCGGTGACGTCCGCCTCCTCGACCATCCGCTCGGTGGCGGGGTCGGCGACGTTGTACACGCAGGAGTGCGTCACCCGTTCGTAGATCTTGGCCTTGTCCGCCCCGTACTCGGCCAGCGACGGATACCACTCGAGATGGTCCTCCTCGAGGTTCAGCACGACCGCCGAGTGCAGCTGCAGGCTGTGGGACCAGTGCAACTGGAAGCTGGAGAGTTCGACCGCCAGGACGTCGTACGGCTCGGGATCCAGCACGGTCTCCATGATCGGCCGGCCGATGTTGCCGACGGCAGCGGTCCGCAGGCCCTCGGCCTCCAGGATCGAGGCCAGCATCTGCACCGTGGTCGTCTTGCCGTTGGTTCCCGTGACGCCGAGCCAGGCGGGCCGGTTCGGGCCGCTGAGGCGCCAGGCCAGCTCCGGTTCGCCCCAGATGCCGATGCCGCGTTCCGCCGCCCGGGCCAGCAGCGGGAAGCTCGGCGACAGCCCTGGCGAGGTGACGACCAGGTCGGCATCCTCCGGCAGCGTGGCGGTCGAGCCCGGCCCGAGCCGTACGTCGGCGTCCAGGGTCCGCAACAGGGTGGCGCGTTCCTCGTTCGTCTCGTTCGGGTTGTCCTCCAGCACGGTGACCCGGGCACCGAACTCGAGCAGGCCGTCGGCCGCGGCGAACCCGGACACACCCAGGCCGGCCACGACCACATGCCGCCCTGACCAACTTCCCCGTACCGATTCGGTCATGATCCGGCCACCCACTCCGCATAGAACAGTGCGACGCCGGCCGCGACGAAGAGGCCGGCAACGATCCAGAACCTGATGACGACCGTGCTCTCCGCCCAGCCGCGAAGTTCGAAGGTGTGGTGCAAGGGTGCCATCGGGAAGAGACGTTTGCCTCCGGAGATCCGGAACCAGGAGACCTGCAGGATCACCGACAAGGTGTTGATCACGAAGAGGCCGCCGATCAGGAGCAGCAACAGCTCGGTGCGGGTGTAGATCGCCATCCCGGCCATCGCCCCGCCGAGGGCGAGCGATCCGGTGTCACCCATGAAGATCTTCGCCGGCTGGCAGTTCCACCACAGGAAGCCGAAACAGGCCCCCGCCAGGGCGATGGCGACCACCGCCAGGTCGTGCGGATCGCGTACCTCGTAACAGGTTGGCCCGGCGGCGGCGATCCGGGCGCAGGACTGGTTGTTCTGCCAGATGTTGATGAGCGCGTAGGCGCCGAAGACCATCACCGAGGCGCCGGAGGCGAGACCGTCGAGGCCGTCGGTCAGGTTCATTCCGTTGCTGGCCGCAGCGATCAGCAACATCAGCCAGGGCACGGCCAGGAACACCGGCAGGGTGAGGATCGGGATGTCACGCAGGAAGGAGATCGCCGGGGACGCCGGAGTGATGCCGCCGAGGCCCTCGTAGATCGATGGGCCGCTGCGATCGTTGGGGAACTGGAAGCTGAGGATCGCGAACACCAGCCCGACAGCGATCTGCCCGGCGAGTTTCGCCTTGCTGCGCAGGCCCAGCGAGCGCTGCTTGCTGATCTTGATGAAGTCGTCGAGGAAGCCCACCAGCCCGAGACCCGCCATCAGGAACAGCACCAGCAGGCCGGACGCCTTCGGGGTCGACCAGGTGATCAGGTGGGAGGCGAAGTAGGCCACGAGGACGGCCAGCACGATGACGATGCCACCCATCGTGGGCGTGCCGCGCTTGGTGTGGTGTGAGGTGGGTCCGTCATCACGGATCAGCTGCCCGTAACCCTTGCGCACCAGGACGCTGATCGCCAGCCTGGTGCCGACCAAGGTGCCGAGGAGGCCGATCACGCCGGCGAGCACGATGGTGATCACCTGTCGTCCCCCTTGTTCGACCCCGCTGCTGACGTTCGTATCGGGGGTTCAAGGGGGTCGTCCCCCTTGCTTGACAGCGCATCCACCACTGTTTCCAACGCCATTCCACGGGACCCCTTGACCAGAACGACGTCGCCCGGGTGCCGGAGGTCGGACACTGCCGCTGATGCCGCGGAACCATCCTGCACCACGGCGACCGACTCGCGCGCCATGCCGGCCGCGACGGCTGCCTCGGCGGCCACCTCGGCCCAGTCACCGACGAAGACGGCCCAGCTGGCCGGGGGCGTCGCCGTCGCCACGGCCCGGCCGAGGGCAGCGTGGTCCTCAGCCGCCTCGTCGCCCAGTTCGAGCATGTCGCCCAGCACGACACCGAGCCGGCGGCCGTTGTCGGCCGCCATCGTCGCGGCCGTGGTGATGGCGGCGACCATGGCGTCGGGGTTGGCGTTGTAGGCGTCGTTGACCACCACCGTGGTGTCGGCCAGCTCGGTCAGCTCCATGCGCCAGTGGGAGGTGACCCGGGCACCGTCGAGGCCGGCGGCGACGTCGGCGGGCGGCATTCCGGCCGCGATGGCCGCCGCCGCGGCGGCGAGCGCGTTGTCGACCTGTGCCCGGCCGGCGGTCGCCAGACGGACCGGGCCCCCGTACCGGCCGGTCAGTGGGCCGTGCTCAGGGTGGTGGCCACGGGCGTGGAGCACGAAGCCGTATCTCCCCCAGGTGTCGTGGCCGATCTCCTCGGCCCAGACCCGGAATCCGGGCTGGCCCGCCACGGGATCGGCAGCAGGTCGGCCGCCGAACCAGGCGAGGTGGGCCCGGGTCCGGTCCGCCATCGCAGCCACCAGCGGATCATCGGCGTTGAGCACCGCCCAGCCGTCGGCCGGGAGGGCCTCGACGAGCTCGCCCTTGGCCTGAGCGATCGCCTGCTGGCTGCCGAACTCACCGATGTGGGCGTGGGCGACGTTGAGCACCACGCCCACCCGGGGCGGGCTGATCCGGCACAGGACGGCAATGTGGCCGATCCCGCGCGCCCCCATCTCGCTGACCAGGTGCTGGGTGCTGTGGTCGATGCGGCTGGCGGTGAGCGCCACCCCCACCTCGGTGTTGAACGAGTTGCGGGGTGCCACGGTGGGACCCCGGCGCGCCAGGATCCCGGCGAGCAGGTCCTTGGTCGAGGTCTTGCCCATCGAGCCGGTGATCCCGACCACGACCAGCCCACGCTCGACGGCCTCGTCGACCAGGGTCCGGGCGAGACGTTGGAGCGCGGCATCGGTGTCGGTGACGACCACGCGAGGGATCGTGACGTCCCCGCCGGCGCGGTCCGCCCGTACGAGGGCACCGGCTGCGCCCGCCGCGAGCGCCCCGGCGATGAACCGGTGGCCGTCACTGTGCTCGCCCACCCGGGCGACGTACAGGGACCCGGGTGTGGCCTCGCGGGAGTCGGTGACCACCTCCGGCCCTGCCAGGACGCCGGCGTGGGTCTCGTCGACCGTGCCGCCGACCGCGGTGGCGATCTCGGCCAGGGTCCGTTGCCTCACAGGGTCTCCCACTCCTCGCCCACGACGGTCGGGTCATGGAACTCGACCGTTCCCGCACCCACCAACTGCTCGGTCTCGTGTCCGCGGCCCAGCACCAGGACCGTACCCGGTTCGGCCGACCTGCTGGCCATCTCCAGGGCGTGCCGGATGGCTCGCCGCCGGTCGCCACCGTCCAGCACGGTACGGGCGCGGGCTCCCCGCGCCCTCGCGGTCTCGGCCCCGGCGAGCACCGCGGCTCGGATGGCCGCCGGATCCTCGGTCCGGGGGTTGTCGTCGGTCACCACCACCACGTCAGCCGTCGCCGCGGCGGCACCGATCGGCGCCCGCTTGCCGGGATCCCGGTCGCCCCCGGACCCGACGACGACCACCACGGGCCCGGCTGTTCCGTCCTCGGCGAGCACCGCCCGTACGGCGGCGTCGACGGCCTGCGGCGTGTGGGCGAAGTCCACCAGGACCCGAGGGGTGGCCCGGCCTTCTCGTGGGGCGAGGCGCACCAGCTCCATGCGCCCCGGCACCCCGACACCGGCGAAACCGGCAAGGGCACCCTCCAGGGCATCGCCGGTCAGGCCGCCGGCGGCCAGCATCCCGGCGGCCAGGGCGGCGTTGCGGACGTTGTGCTCCCCCGGCAGCCCCACCGTCGCGCGATGGTGGCATCCTCGGATGCGCAGGGTGATGTCACTGCCCTCGGAAGTCGGCCGCCACGCGGTCACCGCCACGTCGGCACCGGACGGATCGTCCACCGACACCGTCGTCACGGGAACCTCGAGCAGGCGGAGCAACCGCCGACCGTACGGGTCGTCGATGTTGACGACGGCCTGACGGCACTGGGCGAACAGCAATGCCTTGGCAGCGAAGTAGTCCTCCAGGTCGTGATGGAAGTCGAGGTGGTCCACCCCGAGGTTGTTGAAGCCGGCGACGTCGAACTCGATCCCGGCCACCCGTCGCAGGGCCAGGGCGTGGGAGGACACCTCCATGGTGAGCGCATCGGCACCGGCGTCGACCATCAACGCCAGGATCCGTTGCAGGTCAGGGGATTCGGGCGTCGTGACCGTCGAGGTGACAGCTCCCGGAACAGCGGCGTCGTCCAGCCGGAACCCGACCGTCCCCACCAGTCCGACCGAGTGCCCGGCGGCCCGGAGGGCGGCCTGCAGCAGGAAGGTGGTCGTCGTCTTGCCGTTGGTGCCCGTCACCCCGTACGTGGTCAGCCGGCGGGCCGGCTCGCCGTGGAGGGCCGCCGCCCAGCGCGCCATGGTGACCCTGGGTTCGTCACTGACCAGCACCGGCACCGGGTGTGGCCCGGGGCCGAGCAGCGCGGCACCGTCGGAGTCGGTGAGCACGGCAGCGATCCCGGAGGACAACGGACCGGCGGCGAAACGGGCGCCGTGGGTGTGGACGCCGGGCAGCGCGACCCAGACGTCGCCGTGGGTCACGCGGCGGGAGTCCAGCACGATCCCGGTGACCTCACCGGCCGTCGCGATGGGTGCACCACCGCTCGCCCGCACCTCCGGGGAGGCGGTCACCAGGGTCGCGAGCGTCACCGGCGTGATCCGGGGGCGGCGCTGGTCACCGTCAGGGTCCTTCGCAGGGTTCACGGCTGGCACGCTATCCAGCCGAACGCATCCTCACCACTCGAGCGCACCGGGCACCGACTTCGCGGTCGAGGGCAACACTCCGAATCGCGGCAGGGCGAAGTTCATCACGTCCTGGTAGACCGGCCCGGCGGTGGTCATGCCCGAGTCGCCCTTCACGACGTTGTCGAGCACGACGTAGGTGAGGATCTGCGGGTTCTCGGCCGGGGCATATCCGGCGTAGCTGGTGGTCCGGCCGCGATAGCAGCCGCAGTCGGAGTTGTACCGCTGCGCGGTTCCGGTCTTGCCACCGGTGCGGTAGTTGTCGAGGCCGAGGTCGTCGATGTGGGCCTGGTTGTACAGGATTCCCTCCAACATGCTCGCCATGGTGGCCGAGGTCTTCTCGGAGACGACCCGGCGCGGCGCCGGCCGGTCCAGGGCGACCGGGTTGCCGCCGGAGTCGGTCGCCGACTGCAGGATCGTCGGGGTGTTGTACATGCCGCCGTTCAGGATGCCGGCGATCGCGGCCGCCTCCTGGATCGCGGTGACCGAGAGCCCTTGTCCGAAGGCGATCTGGTCGCGCGAGTAGTCCGGCATGTCCCGCTTCGGCAGCGATCCGGTGGCCTCGCCGGGCAGTTCGATGCCGGTCTTCTGGCCGAGACCGAACTCACGCAACTTGTCGTAGAGCGCCTCGGTCTTCATCTGCTGGGTCAGCAGGATGGTGCCGATGTTGGACGACATGGCCGCGATGCCGCGGGTCGTGAGGTGGATCTCGCCGTGGTCCCAGACATCCTTGATGTAGCCGTCGCCGCTCTTCAGTCGGCCCGGTACCCGCACGTTGGTGTCGGCATCGGCCAGACCGGCATCGATCACGGCGGCCAGGGTGAGGATCTTCTGCACCGAGCCTGGTTCGTACGCCATCCCCACGGCCCGGTTGCCGGTGTTGGCCGGGTCCGCCTTGCCCGGATTGTTCAGGTCGTAGCCGGGCGCGGCGGCCATCGCCAGCACCTGGCCGGTCTTGATGTCCATCACCACGACGATCCCGGACTCCGCCTGAACCTTCTTGATCTGGGCGTTCAGCGCCTGTTCGACCATGAACTGGAGTTCGGAGTCGATGGTGAGGCGGTAGCTGTTGCCGTCGACGGCCGGGTCCACCACCGTGGTGCCGAGGGGGATCCGGCTGCCGTTGGCTGCCCGCTCGTAGGTCTGCTTCCCGGGGGTGCCGGAGAGGCTGTCGTTCAGGAAGTACTCCAGACCAGTGGCTCCCTCACCCTCGTAGTTGAGGAAGCCGACCAGGTTCGCCGCCAACGTCCCGTTCGGGTAGTTGCGGATCGGGTCGACCTCCTTGAAGATGCCGACCGCGCCGATCTCGTTCATGTCCGCAGCGATCTGGGCGTAGGTCGCGGCGGGCACCTTCTTGGCGAGGTAGACGAACCGGGTCCCGGTCTTGGTCAGCTTCGGCAGGTAGTCCGCCTCCGTCCCACCGAGCCGGGCCGCCAGGATCTGGGCGATCTGACCGACCTTGTTCCCCTTGGCCGGGGTCACCCCGTCATCGTCCATCGGGTTGGTCATCGTCGGGTCGGCGGTGACGGCGAACGCCACCTCGTTGGTGGCCAGCGGCTCACCGTTGCGGTCGTAGAGGTCGCCGCGCTGCGCGGGCAGCTCGACGGTGTCCTGCAGCTTGGCCGCCGCCGCCGCTGCATCGCCGCCGCTGTCGAAGGCCTGGAGCGCCAGCAGGCGGCCGGCGAAGATGGACAGGATCACCGCCGACAGCACCAGCACGGCCTGGATGCGCAACGACTGACGTCCCAGTGGCCAGCGCAGCGGCGCCCGGAAGACCTTGCGGTGTGCGCGTGTCCGCGACGGTGCCGAACGCGGACGGGACGAACGCGACCGGTGAGCCCCTGCCGTGGAACGAGGGCGGTGAGCCCCTGAGGTGGAACGGGGGCGGTGAGCGCCTGAGGTGGCACGAGTCCGTACCGTCCCGGCGCTGCTGCGGGTGGACGCGGGGCGCGACGAGGTGGCCCGATCGGTGGAGGATCGCTGGCCCGACGAGCGGCTGGTGGACGAGCGACTGGCGGAGGAGCCCGAGCGGGAGGTGGTACGGGAGGCCTCGGAGCCGTCGCGGCGTCGCGATGCCTCCCCTGCACGCGGTCGCGAGGTTCGCGCGCCCTGTCGGCGGCGATCGTCCGGGTCAGCCATGGTTCACCGTCCTGCCGTCTCGTTCTTCTTCTCGTCGTTCTTGTCGTCGTTCTTGTCGTCGTTCTTCTTCTCGTCGTTCTTCTTCTCGTCGTTCTTCTTCTGCTGCTCCTCCGCCTGCTTCTGCTCCTCGGCCGCCTTCTTCTCCTCGGCTGCCCGCCTCCGCGCGTCGGCCGCGGCCTTCTCGGCATCGAGTTGGGCCTGGCTCTTCACCAGGGCCGAGCCGAACGCCGTACCGTCGGCCTTCTTCGGTGTCCCGACCACGGTGCCGTCGGGCAGGACCAGGAAGGCCGGCGCCGGGTTCGGGCGCATCCCGAGTGCGGTGGCCCTGGCGACCAGGGATCGGGTGGCGGCCAGGTCGTCGACCTGGGCCTGCAGACCGGCCTCGATGTAGGAGAGGCTGGTTGCCTGCTGCTGCTTGTCCCGCAGTTCGAAGGACTGGCCCTGCAAGGTGGTGTTCAGCACGAGCAGCCCGACCATGCCGGCACCGAGCACGGCGGCCAGCACCAGCACGAAGGGCAGCTGCCGCAGTGGCGGCACGGCGGCGGGCACCGGCTGCAGTGAGGCACGGCGGCGGGCGGCTTCCTCGGAGCCGGCGGCGTCACCGCTCCGCGGCCGTCGTGAGGGGCCCGGCTGGGCGAGGGCGCTCATGCTGCCTCCTTGATCCGTACGGCGGCCCGCAACTTCGCCGAGGCAGCGCGCGGGTTGGTCTCGATCTCGTCCGGGGCGGGGACCTCGGCGCCACGGGTCAGCAACCGCAGTTCGGCCTGCAGCTCGACCGGGACCACCGGCAGGTCGCGCGGCCCGCGGTCGGTGGAGCGGGTCGCGAACTCGCGCTTGACGAGCCGGTCCTCCAGCGAGTGGTAGGCCAGCACCGCGATCCGGCCGTCGAGGTTGAGGGCGTCAACGGCCGCCGGTACGGCCCGCTGGAGCACGCTGAGCTCGTCGTTCACGGCGATCCGCACGGCCTGGAAGGTCCGCTTCGCCGGATGCGACCCGCGCCCCTCCCCCTTCTTCGCGTACCGGGCAGCGGCGGGCAGCGCATCGAGGATGATCGCCACGAGTTGGGCCGAGGTCCGGATCGGCGCGACGTCCCGCTGCTCCACGATGCGGGTGGCGATCCGGTCGGCGAACTTCTCCTCGCCCCAGTGACGCAGGATCCGGACCAGTTCGGCACGGTCCCAGGTGTTGACGATGGTCTCGGCGGTGAGCGGCGAGGACCGATCCATCCGCATGTCGAGGGGTGCGTCCACGGCGTAGGCGAAACCCCGGTCCGCGGTGTCGATCTGCAGGGAGGACAACCCGAGGTCCATCACGACGGCGTCCACCCCGGGCAGGTTCAGCTCGTCGAGCACCTCAGGAATCTCGTCGTAGACCGCGCGCACCAGTCGGGCTCGATCGCCGTACGGGGCGAGTCGCTCCCCGGCGACCGCGAGGGCGTCGGGGTCGCGGTCGATGCCGACCAGTCGGGCCGTCGGTGCGGCCTCCAGCAGCGCCGAGGCGTGGCCGGCCAGGCCGAGGGTGCAGTCGAGGACGACGGCTCCGGGACGTTCCAGGGCCGGGCGCAACAACTCGACGATCCGGGTGAGCATGACCGGGACGTGATGGGCTGAGACGGGGTTGGCCGGCCCGGCCGCTCCACGCTCCACCATGCTCGACCCCGCTCGTTGCTGCCGTCCCGCTCGCTGTGTGCGAGCGGGTGCCCGTACGCCGGGGTCTCGGCCCGGGGTCTGCGGGAAGTCACCACCTGACACCGGGGAAGTGGTGCCAGGGGGTGCAGACCCCGGGACGAAGCCTCGTCCGTACGGACTAGAAGCCCGGGAAGACCTCCTCGTTCAGCTCGGCGAAGACGTCTTCCTGTGCGGCGGAGTACTCCTCCCACGCGGCGGGGCTCCAGACCTCGACGCGGTTGATCGCTCCGACCACCTTGCACTCGCCCACCTCAAGCCCCGCATAGTCACGGAGCTGCGGCGGGATCGTGATCCGCCCCTGCTTGTCAGGGACCTCGTCCGAGGCCGAGGCCGCCAGCATGCGCTGGAAGTCGCGGACCTGCTTGACGCTGGTCGGTGCAGCAACCATCGACTTGGTCATCTCGACGAACGTCTCCCGCGGGTAGATCGCCAGACACCGGTCCTGTGCCCGGGTGATGACCAACCCGTCAGCGAGTCCGTCTCGAAACTTCGCCGGCAGAAAGATGCGGCCCTTCTCGTCGAGCTTCGGAGTGTGGGTCCCCAGGAACATTCCCAGACCCCTCTCGTCCGCGCCACGATCGAACCGATCCGCTCCACTGCGCTCCACTGTACTCCACAACGCACCACTTCGCGCAAGATTCACCCCACTTCTGTTCCCCGGCGCCCCTCCGCGGTCCCCTCGGCGGTCGACTTACGACTGGTTGCGTACGATGGCCGCGTCAGAGGCGGTGCGGGCCTGAGCGGCCCCGAGAACCCGGGGGAGAGCCCAGTGAGCCTGCAGGAGACCGACGTCGATCCGGCGATCAGTGAGGTGACGACGGTGGCCGGACAGATCCGGCAAGCCGTCGAGTCGGTGATCGAGGGCAAGCGCAGCGCGATCGACCTCGCCCTGGTCGTGCTGCTGGCCGAGGGTCACCTGTTGGTCGAGGACGTCCCCGGCGTCGGCAAGACCATGCTGGCCAAGGCGCTCGGCCGCGCGATCGACTGCTCGGTGCGCCGACTGCAGTTCACCCCGGACCTGCTCCCCAGCGACATCACCGGAGTCTCGGTGTTCAACGCCGACACCCGGGAGTTCGAGTTCAAGCCCGGCGGCATCTTCGCCAACATCGTGGTCGGCGACGAGATCAACCGGGCCTCCCCCAAGACCCAGTCCGCACTGCTGGAGTCCATGGAGGAACGCCAGGTCTCGGTCGACGGCACCACCTACCAGCTCGCCGTGCCGTTCATGGTGGTCGCCACCCAGAACCCGATCGAGATGGAAGGCACCTATCCCCTGCCCGAGGCGCAGCGGGACCGCTTCATGGCACGCATCGAGATGGGTTACCCCACAGCCCACGCCGAACTCGAGATGCTCGACAGCCATGGCATGGCCAATCCGCTCGACAGCCTCCGCCCCGTCACCGACGCCGCCACGGTCGTGCGGCTCATCGAGCGGGTCCGCGATGTCTACGTCGCCCCGACTGTCAAGCGCTACATCGTCGACGTGGTCGCGGCCACCCGGGACCACCGCGACCTCCGACTGGGGGCCTCACCGCGGTCAACCCTGCAACTGCTCCGGGCCTCCCGCGCCCTGGCGGCGCTGTCCGGCCGCGACTATGTCAACCCCGATGATGTTGCGGCACTGGCCGTGTCGGTCCTGGCGCACCGGGTCCTGCCGTCGTCCGAGGCCCTGGCCGGCCGCCGCAGCACCCCCGAGATCATCGGGCAGTGTGTCCGGGGCGTCCGTCTCCCCGATCACGGCTGAGCCGTACCCCCGCCGATGTCCGGACTCAACCGCGCGACGCGGGCCAACCCTGCGAACCCCCGGTACGGGCTCTTCAGTCCACTCACCCTGCGGGGTCGGGTGACGATCCTGCTCGGGCTCGCCCTGACGCTGGTCTGTGCGCTCACCGACCAGCGCGACATCCTGGTCGTCGGCCTGGCCCTCGTCCTGGTGCCGCTGGTGGCGATGGTGGTGGTGCGCAACTCGCGTCTCCAGCTCAGCCTGGAGCGTCGGGTGACCCCCAACGAGGTCGCGCTCGGTGAGAGCATGACCGGCCAGCTGATGGTCACGCATCGCAGCAGGTTCCCCGTCGGTGTGGTGCTCCTCGAGGACGAGGTGCCGCCGCAGCTCGGGGCCCGGCCACGATTCGTGGTCGATGAGGTCAGCCAGGACTGGCAGCGGACCGTACGGCATCGATTGCAGGGCCACTACCGGGGACGGTTCCACACCGGTCCGTTGCGGGTGCAGCTGACCGATCCGTTCGGGCTGGCCACCGTCGAACGGTCGTTCACCGGGACCTCGGAACTCCTCGTGACACCCCAGGTGCATGTGCTCGAGGCGCTGCCCTCGTCGGCTGCCGGCGGTCAGACCGGTGACAACCGTCCCCATCGGATCGGCGTCACCGGCCACGATGACGTCCTGGTCCGGGAGTATCGCCAGGGCGACGACGTACGCCGGATCCACTGGCGTTCCACCGCACGCCGGGGCGAGATGATGGTGCGGCGCGAGGAGCAGGCGTGGGATCCGTCGATGACGCTGCTGCTGGACAACCGCTCCGGTGCCCATGCCGGCGACGCCCGGCACGGATCCTTCGAATGGGCGGTGTCGATGGCCGCCTCCGTCGGTGACCACTTCCTGACCGACGGCTTCTCGATCGAGTTGTTCCACGGCCAGGGGCGCCTTGACCTGGCCCACGTCTCGGGGCAGCGGGAGGCCGTGCGGCACGTGATGGTGCGCGAACTCGCCGAGATCACCGTACGGCCCCAGCCCAGCCTCGCCCCCGCGCTGGCGGAGTTGCAGGCCGACGCCGCAGGGCAGATGGTCGTCGCCATCCTCGGCCGGCTCTCCCCCGCCGAGGCCGCCGCCGTGGCCCGGGTGCGCCGGGACCGCGCCCAGGGCATCGCGATCCTGCTCGACGTCGACACCTGGGCCGTCAGCGGCCCGCACGACCCGGCGACCGGCGCGGTGAACGGTGCGGGGCCGGGGACCGTTCCGGTCGACCCCCAGGAGGTTGTCGCCGAGATCCTGCGAGCCCAACGATGGCGGGTCATCCGCGCCTGCGCCGACGACTCGGTCCCCGCCGCGTGGACGCGCATCGGACTGCTCCAGGGGGTGCGCTGATGAGAGGGTACGACCGGCTCGCCATCGCCGCAGCGGTCGCGACCATGCTCACTTCGCTGACTCTGTTGGTGGCCACCCAGGACCGCAGCTATCTGGGCTGGTCGTTGTTGCTGGTCACCCTGATGACCGGCATCGGAGCAGCGGTCCGTCGGACCCGTGCCGCCGAGGGTGGGGCGTTGCTCGCCCAGCTCGTCGTGCTGGCCGGGTACCTCTTCAGCCTCGGCTGGTGGACCCTCGGCCCCGTGTCCGCCGGAGCGGCGACCGAGGGACCGGATGGCACCGGGGTCAGTACCCCGTTCGCGTGGATCGGACGGCTAATCGCCTCCGGCATCGGCCACATGCAGCAACAGTCCGCCCCGATGCAGCCCCATGACGGGGTGGTGTGGCTGATGGTCGCCGCGGTCGGCATCGTGCTGCTGTTGACCGACCTCCTGGTCTGCACCCTGCACCAGCCGGCCTGGGGTATCGCTCCCAGCCTCACGCTGTTCCTGCTGCCGGCGCTCACCCTGCGGTCCGACCTCGGTGTCGCCGGTGGGCTGGCGGTCATCGTCGGCTACCTCGGGGTTCTGTTGGCGGACAACCTGAATCGCGCCGAGCGCTGGCGACGAGGGGTGATCGACGACGCCAGGAACCCGCCGCGGCCGGTCGCCCCGGTGGTGTGGGGTTCGGCAGCCCTGGTGACCGTCCCGGCGCTCGCCCTGACCTTGCTGGCCTGGCTCGTCATCCCGACCACCACTCTGGGGGTGCCCACCAGCGGCGGCAACGTCGGCAACGGGCCGATCCAGCTCGGCGATCCGACGCTCGACCTGCGACGCAACCTGGTGCAGCCCGAGGACGTCCAGGTGCTGAGCTACACCAGCACCGGCGGCTCGAGCCAGGGGACCTACCTCCGCCTGGCCTCGTTGCCGCTCTTCAACGCCGGGGGTTGGCAGAACACCCAGATCCAGCTCGTCCAGGGCCAGCCGGGCGCCATCCCCGGGGGCCGTGACTCCACCACGGACCGGCGCAGCACCACGATCCGGATCGGCGACTTCGACAGTGAGTACCTGCCGTTGCCGTACGCCCCGCGCCAGCTGAACGTGTCCGGCACCTGGGGTTACGACCCGCTCTCCCTGGTGTACGTGGCCATGGAGGGCAACAACCGGGGCCAGGCGACCCGGAACCTGACCTACACCGTGGAGAGCACCGACATCGATCCCGACCCCGCCGTCCTGTCCACGGCCCGCGCCGGAACCCCGGACGACAACGGGCTGACGGCGCAGGTGCCCGACGACCTGCCCCAGTCCGTGGTCGACCTGGCCCGCCGCATCACGGCCGATGCGTCCACGCCGGCGTTGAAGGCCGCCGCGATCCAGGCCTACCTCCGCAGCGACGAGTTCACCTATTCGACCAATCCCGGCCCCGGCTCCGGTTTCGACGCACTCACCAACTTCCTGTTCCGTGACCGGACCGGCTACTGCGAACAGTTCGCCGCGGCGATGGCGGTGATGGCCCGCGTGGTCGACATCCCGTCACGGGTGGCCGTCGGATTCCTGCCCGGCGACCGGGACGGCAAGGACTGGGTCGTCACCACCCATGACCTGCATGCCTGGCCGGAGCTGTACTTCGAAGGGATCGGCTGGGTTCGTTGGGAGCCGACACCGGGCAACGGTGCCGTGGCGCCGTCCTGGACCCAGGTGAGTGACAACCAGCCCACCAGCTCGTCCACCGCGACCAACACCGATGAGGTCGAACCGACCCTCGATCCGCGCGGCTCCAGCTCGGCCTCCGAAGGTCCGACCGAGGAGGCCACTTCCTCCGAGGCCGGGAACGGCGCCACCGACAGCGGTTGGGGTGTCACGGCCCTGATCGTGCTGCTCGGTGGGGCGGTTCTCGTTCTGGGTGCCGCGACCCCCGGCCTGCTGCGCGCGCGACAGCGCCGGTTGCGGCTCGGCCCGGCCTCCGGCCACGCGGACGGAGAGGCGGCGAGCGCCGCCAGCCGGGTCGATCGCGCCTGGCAGGAGGTACGGGCGACGGTGGTCGACTTCCGGGGCGACTGGCCCTCCGGGTCACCTCGCGTCATCGCGCGGCAACTGTCCCGAGGACTCGCCTCCGGTGATGCCGCCGACGTGGCACGGCTGGCATTGTGGGTGGAACAGACCCGCTATGCGCGCGGCATCGTCGCTGACCCTGACCTGACGGAGTTGCGCTCCGTGGTCACTCGGGTCCGAGCGGCGATCATCGAGCCCGCCAGTCGTTGGCAACGTATCCGGGCGGCAGTCTGGCCACGCTCGTTGTGGCGCTCGGCTCCTGGGGACGGGCTCAGTGGTCGTCGGGGCTTGTGAAGATCAGGGGTCGTCGGGGCTTGTGAGGGATCAGGCGTCCTCGTCGCGGCGGCGGCGCCAGCGCTCCTCCATCCGGTCCATGAATCCCGGACCGAAGTCGTTGCGCCCCTCGGAGTGGCCGACGTGCTGCGCCGGGCTCGGCGAGGAGTCGCCGTCGGCTCCCTCACCCCCCGTTCGTGACGTCGGCTGCCAGGCGTAGAGGCCGACCACGGCGCAGGCGACCATCACCAGGAAGCCCAGCACGCTGAGGCCTGGCCAGGTCACCATGCCACCGATCAGCAGGCCGATGCCGGCCAGGAAGCCGAGGCCGGCCAAGGTCGCGCGTCGCTGGTGCAGGCGTCGACCGGACTGGATGCCTCGGAAGGAATTGACCAGCTTGGGGTCTTCGGCGGCGAGGGCCGCTTCCATCTGGGCGAGCAGCCTCTTCTCGGAGTCTGAAAGGGCCACTGTCACCTCCCGGGCGATGGCCGACGCGTCGGCGCGGTCTGTAGGTGGATCAAGTGTAGGCGTCTCCCCGGTCCGAGGGAACCTTGGGTGGTGCACTGCCCTGCCCTGGGCCTGGCGGCGGCACCGGCTGAGGAGTCTCCCGGGTCAGAGCAGCGCGCTGCACGGCCCCCGCCCCGAAGCGCGCGACAGCCTGGTCGATCGCCTGTTCGGCCTCACGCCAGCCCAGGTCGGGGGCGTCGAGCGAGGGCTGGACGTGGGCCTCGTCCGCGGCCACCAGACGTTCGGCCCGTACCCCCACCAGCCGGACACGTTGCCGCAACGGCAGCAGCCGGTCGAACAGTGTGGTTGCCTGCCCGTGCAGGTCGGCCGTCACGTCACTGGGAGTGGGCAGGGTCGCCGAGCGGGTGATGGTGGTGAAGTCGGCCCAGCGGATGGTGAGGGTGACCGTACGGGCCAGTTGTCCGGCGGCCCGCAACCGGGACGCGGTCTTCTCCGCCATCCGCAGCAGCTCGCGGCGCAACTGGTCGGGGTCACCGACATCGACGGCGAAAGTCTGCTCCGAACCGATGCTGCGCTCCGGTTCACGGCCCACCACCGGGCGCGCGTCGCGACCCCACGCCAGGTTGGCGAGCAGTGCACCCTGGTGTTGGCCGAAGGCGCGGACGAGGGTGTCGACCGGCGTCTGGGCCAGGTCGGCGACGGTGCTGATCCCGAAACGGTGCAGACGTTCGGCGGTGGCGGCGCCGACACCCCACATCCGTTCCACCGGCATCGGGTGCAGGAAGGCGACGACCTCGTCGGGAGGCACGATCCGCAGTCCGTCCGGTTTGGCGGAGGTCGAGGCGAGCTTGGCGACGAACTTGGTCGGCGCGATCCCGACCGTGCAGGTGAGGCCCTGCTCGGCCCGCACCCGGGTACGGATGTGTTCACCCACCTGCCGTGGCGGGCCGAGCCGGCGCAGCGAGCCGGTGATGTCGAGGAAGGCCTCGTCCACCGAGGCCGCTTCGACCAGGTCGGAGACGGTGTCGAGGATGGCAAAGACCGCGGAGGACACCTCGCCGTACTCGCCATGGCGCGGCGGGACCACCACGGCTCGCGGGCAGAGCCGGAGTGCCCGCGTCATCGGCATCCCCGATCGCACCCCGAAGGCGCGTGCCTCATAGGTGGCCGAGAGGACCACGCCTCGCACCGTACCGCCGACGATCATCGGGCGGCCCCGCAACTCAGGACGGTGCCGCAGTTCGACCGAGGCGAAGAACGCATCCATGTCGACGTGCAGGATCACCCGGCTACGTTCGGTCATCGCCGGCGCTCACCCGGTTCGGCGCGGCATCATCGCGATCGCCGGGCCACCACGTGCAGCTGGGGCGCCAGGGCACGAAACGCCGGGTCGACACTGATCTGCAACTCCAGGGCGGACAGCTGTTCCCGGGCCGCCAGCGACTCGGTGGCCGATTCCGGAACCATGTCGGCGATCGCGCCGAGGCCGTGCTGGGCCGTCACCTCCAGCCCGGCCTGGCCGAGCAGCCGGGCCACCCGCTCGGGGTCGAAACGGTGTTCATCGGCCAGCGCCGCCGCAGCCGCGGCGAATTGTCCTGCCAGGGCATGGCTGAGCACAGCGGCCCGACGGCCCGGCACGAGCAGGCTGAGCAGCCCTTGGGGCCGCAGGCAGGTGGCCATGGCCACGAGGGCGTCGGAGGGACTGTCGACCATCTCGAGCACTCGGTGGCAGATCACGACGTCGACCGAGTTGGCGCCCAGCAGGTCGACCACGTCCGAGGCGTCCCCCTGGCGGCCGACCACCAGGTCCGAGACGCCGAGCTCGGCGGCCCGCCGTTCCAACGAGACCAGCGCGTCGGGGCTGGGGTCGATGACGGTCACGTGATGGCCCAGCCCGGCCAGGTGTGCTGCCAGCCCTCCGGTGCCACCGCCGACGTCGACCACGGTCACCGGCTCGGTGCCGGTCTCCTGCTGCCAGGCGGTGAGCTGGTCGGTCAACACGGCCGCCAGCAGGGCCTGGGTCACCGAACGGCGAGGGATACGGCTCACAACCGCGAGCCTACCGGGAGGTGTCGGTGAGGGCATCCGCCGCCCCGACCAGCGCGAGATGGCTGAAGGCCTGTGGGAAGTTGCCGACGTGCCGCCGTCCCACCGGGTCGTACTCCTCGGCATACAACCCGAGCTCGGTGGCGGCCTCGGCCAGCCGATCCATCAGCCGTACGGCGTCGTCGCGTCGCCCCGACCTGGCGTACTGCTCCACCAGCCAGAAGGAACAGGCGAGGAAGGGGTGCTCGTCGCCGGCCAGACCGTCGGTGGCCAGGCCGTCGGCGCCGGCCGTGGTGCGATAGCGGGCCGGCAGACCGTCGCCGTCGACCAGTTGGGCCTCGATCCGTGCCACCGTCCCCAGCATCCGCGGGTCGTCAGCGGCGAGGTAGCCGGTGTGCGGCAGCTGCAGCAGCGACGCATCGACCTCGTCGGACCCGTATGCCTGCCGGTAGCTGTTGGTCGCCCGGTCGAAGCCCTCCTGCTCGATCTCGGCTGCCAGCTGCTCGCGCATCCGGCGCCACGTCGCCACCGGACCTGCAAGCCCGTACTGCTCGACCGCCCTGATCCCGGCGTCGAAGGCGGCCCAGGTCATCACCCGGGAGTGGGTGAAGAACCGCGGCTCGCCGCGCATCTCCCACAGCCCCTGGTCGGGGGTGTCGAGGTGGTCCTCGCAGAACCGCAGCAGGTTGACCTGCAGTGGCCAGGAGAAGTCGTCCTCGGCCACCCCGGCATCCCTGAGTTCGGCCAGGGCGATCATCACCTCGCCCACCACATCGGCCTGGAACTGGGTCACCGCGCCGTTGCCGATGCGGACCGGCCGTGATCCTGCGTACCCCGCGAGATGGGGCAGCTCTCGCTCCGGCAACTCCCGCTCGCCCGCGATGCCGTACATGATCTGCAGGTCGGCGGGGTCCCCGGCGACGGCCCGCAGCAACCAGTCCCGCCAGTGCTGCGCTCCCTCGGTGAGCCCGTGGGCCAGCATGGCCTGCAGGGTGAGTGCGGAGTCCCGCAGCCAGCAGAAGCGGTAGTCCCAGTTCCGCTCTCCCCCGAAGGACTCCGGCAGCGAGGTCGTCGGGGCGGCGACGATCCCGCCGGTGCTGGCGTGGGTCAGCCCCCGCAGCACCAGCAGTGACCGCCGGACCAGTTCGCCGTACGGACCCTCGGTGTGGACCTGGCTCGCCCAGCTCTGCCAGTGGTCGGTGCAACTGCGCAGGGCTGCTGCCACGTCCAGGGCCGGCGGCACCGCGTGGTGCGAGGGGTACCAGGTCAGCACCCAGGACTGGGTCTGACCGCTCCGGAGCCGATGCCGCCCGGCATGGCTGTGTCGGCGCGGGTGTGTCGAGGCAGCAGACTCCCGGGGAGCTGCCCGCAGCCCCGGGCCCGACACGGCGATGGCATCCGGGCCGGCGCTGAAGGTGAGCACCGGCACTCCGTCAGGGGTGGTGGTACGCCGCACCCAGGGCAGGATCGTGCCGTACCCGTAGCGGATCACCAGTTCGGTCTCCAGTTCCACTTCGCCGCCGGTGCACTCGACGGTACGGACCAGGTCGGCCCGGCCGTCCCCGAGCGGCATGAACTCGGTGACCACACAGCTGCCGGTCCGGGTCTGCCAGTGGGTGCGCAGCACGAAGGTGTCCTCGTCGTAGCTGCGGCCGGTGACGGTGCCGTCGACGGGCCGCAGCAGCCAGCGGCTGCGGTCCGGATCGCCCAGCAGATGGGAGAACACCGACGGGGAGTCGAAACGTGGCAGGCACAGCCAGTCGATGCTGCCCTCGCGTGAGACCAGGGGGCCGGTGTGCAGGTCGGCCAGCAGAGCGTGGTCGCCGATCGGGGTGGTGGGATCGGCCGGCTCGTGCCGGTCCGCGGGAGCGCTCACCGCACCATCGTGGCACGGGGCTCTTGGTGGTCGGGGGCGACCCGGCATGGTGCAATCGAGGCGTGCTGCCCACCGAGATGCCGGTCGTCCCCGCGGGACGGGTCACCCTCCGCCGCTTCGCCGAGCAGGACGTCGACCTCGTCCTGGCCGTCGCCGATGATCCCCTCATCCCTTTGGTGACGACGATCCCGACGAGCGGCACGGTGCCGGATGCACTGGCCTGGGTGCATCGACAACATCGGCGCCTCACCGACGGCCAGGGCTGTTCCTTCGCCATCGCCGAGACCGAGACCGACAGGGCGGTCGGGCAGATCGGTCTGTGGACCGACCAGATCTCGTACGGTCGCGCCTCGATCGGCTACTGGGTCGCCGCACCGTACCGGGGTCACGGCTACGCCACGGCTGCGCTGCGAGGCCTGGTCTCCTGGGCGTTCCGGCTGACGGAGGTGGAGCGGTTGGAGCTCCATGTCGAACCGTCGAACGAGGGATCCTGGCGCACCGCGGAGACCTGCGGTTTCGTCCGGGAAGGTCTGCTGCGGTCGTGGCAACGGGTCGGGGATCGCCGCCGGGACTTCTACGTCTACGGGCTCGTACGGTGATCGGTCCGCCTCAGAGCACGACCAGTACGTCGCGGTGCACGACAGCCCGGTCGAAACCGGCACCCTTCTCCGCGGCCAGGTCGGCGGTCCGTCGCCCCAGCAGCGCGGGCAGCTGGTCGGAGTCGAAACTGACCAAACCGCGCGCGACGATCTCGCCGTCCGGGGCACGCAGGTTGACCGGTTCGCCCGACCCGAAGTCGCCGGTCACCTTGGTGATCCCGGCAGCCAGCAGCGAGGCCTTGCGCTGGGTGACAGCACGGACGGCACCGGCGTCGAGCCACAGGTCGCCGCGCGCGGTGGTGGCGTGGGCGAGCCAGAGCAACCGGCTGGGCCGTCGCTTGCCGGTTGCGTGGAACCAGGTGCCCACCGTCTCACCGGCCAGTGTCCTGGCCACGGCGTCGGCGGAGGTCAGGATCGTCGGGATCCCTGCCCCGGTGGCGATCCGAGCCGCCTCGAGCTTGGTGACCATGCCGCCGGTGCCGACCGCACTGCCGACCCCGCCGACGTCGACTCCGGTCAACTCGCTGACGTTGGCGACCTCGTCGATCGGGGCAGCACCGGGGGTCCCGGGGCGCGCGGTGTGCAGCGCCTCGATGTCACTCAGCAGGACGAGCAGATCGGCGCGGACAAGGTGGGCCACCAGGGCAGCCAGCCGGTCGTTGTCGCCGAAACGGATCTCGTGCGTCGCCACGGTGTCGTTCTCATTGATCACCGGGACGACGCCGAGAGCGAGCAGTGTCGAGAGGGTCTGGTGGGCGTTCTTGTAGTGGCTGCGCCGGGTCACGTCGTCGACGGTCAGCAACACCTGTCCCACGGTCAGGCCGTGATCGGCGAACCGCTGGGTGTAGCGCGCCAGCAGCAGCCCCTGCCCCACCGAGGCCGCCGCCTGCTGGGTGGGCAGATCCGTCGGCCGGTGCGACAAACCGAGTGGCGCCAGACCAGCGGCGATCGCCCCGGACGACACCAGAACGACATCCTGACCACGGGAACGTGCTCCCGCCAGGGCCGACACCAAGGTGTCGATCCGATCGTGATCGACACCGGCGTCCGGGGTCGCCAACGAGCTGGATCCGATCTTCACCACGATGCGCCGGGCACGGCGCACCACCTGTCGGCGATCGGTGGCCGATGCCGTACGAACCTGCTCACTCATCGTCGTTGTCGGCCCCGGAGCCATCGTTGTCGTCCTCGTCGGCGTGGTAGGCCGCATCGCGCGCCCGTCGCCGTTGCACCGCCGGCCGTAGCTCGTCGAACCGATGGTCCTCCCCACGACGGCTCAGGATCTCTGCCCCCACAGCGATCTGGGGCTTGAAGTCGAAGATGATCGGGTCCTCGCCGGAGCCGATCGCCACCGCATCACCCTCCACAGCGCCGAGTTTGACCAGCTGGTCCTCGATGCCGAGCCGGGCGAACCGATCAGCCAGGTACCCGACGGCCTCAGGATTGCCGAAGTCGGTCTGACGTACCCAACGCTCCGGCTTGTCCCCTCGTACCCGCCACAGGAACCCACCCTCCCCGTCGCCGACCTTGCGGATCTCGAACTCCGCACCGGAGTCGACCGCGCGCGGGCGGACCACGATCCTGGTCGGGGCCGGCGGAGGTGTGCTGGCCCGTCGCTGTCGCACCAGGTCGGCGAGCGCAAAGCTCAACTCGCGCAGGCCCGTACCGGTCTTGGTGCTGACGTGGAACACCGGCAGCCCTCGGGCGGCGATGTCGGGGGCGACGATCTCGGCCAGCTCTCCCCCGTCGGGGACGTCGACCTTGTTGAGCACCACCAAGCGGGGTCGGTCCTCCAGACCCCCATGGGCCCGGAGCTCACCTTCGATGACGTCGAGATCACTCAGTGGGTCCCGTCCCGGTTCGAAGGTCGCGGTGTCGATCACGTGCACCAGCGCGGCGCACCGCTCGACGTGGCGCAGGAACTCGTGGCCGAGCCCGCGCCCCTCGCTCGCCCCTTCGATCAGCCCGGGCACATCGGCCACGGTGTAGGTCGTCTCTCCGGCCACCACGACACCCAGGTTCGGGACCAGGGTGGTGAACGGGTAGTCGGCGATCTTCGGCCTTGCTCGCGACAGTGCAGCCACCAGGGACGACTTCCCGGCACTCGGGTAGCCGACCAGGCCGATGTCGGCCACGACCTTGAGCTCGAGCCGTACCCGGCGGGCATCCCCTTCCTCCCCGAGGAGCGCGAAGCCGGGCGCCTTGCGCGCCGACGACGCGAGCGCGGCGTTGCCGAGCCCGCCCTTGCCGCCGCGGGCAATGACGACCTCGGTCCCCTCTCCGGTCAGGTCGGCGAGCACGTCGCCGTTCTCCAGGTCGGTGACGACCGTGCCGTCGGGCACCCGCAGCACGACGTCCTCACCGCGGGCACCGTTCTGGTGGTCACCGTGGCCGGGCTGGCCGTTGGTGGCTCGCCGTACGGACTGTCGGTGGTAGTCGACCAAGGTCGTCAGCCCGAGATCGACTCGCAGCACGACCGAACCGCCGTCACCGCCGTTGCCGCCGTCCGGGCCGCCGAGCGGCTTGAACTTCTCCCGGTGCACCGAGGCGCAGCCATGGCCGCCGTTGCCTCCGACGACCTGGAGGTCGACCTGGTCGACGAAACTGGGAATGGCCATCAGGAGATCCCTTCCTCTGCAGCCTTGTCGAGCACCCACTGCTGCATGCCGACCCGTCCGAACACCACGACACCACGCTCCGGTTTGAGTACGGTGCCCCGATGCTTCAACTCGTCCACGGCCCAGGAGATTTCACTGCTGGACGACTTTCCCACCGCCGTGGCGAGATCCCCCATCCGGAGACGTCCCTCCGGGGTCTGCGCCAGTGCCACCAGGCAGGCCTTGCCCAACGGGGCGGCCGCGGACCAGGCACCCTCGTAGTAGGCGTCGATCTGCGGCTGGGCAGCCGCGATACCGCGGCGGGCCACCGCTTCGTCCAGCACGGCGACACCCCCGGGGCCGTCCTGGCGTTGCTCCCAGATCGCATCCCCGTACTCCTGGATGAAGGCCGGGTAGCAGCCACTCGCCTCCACGGCCAGGTCAAGAGCAGCTTCGGTCCAGCGCCCCCCGGCCGCCTGCACCGGGAGTTGCAAGGCGTCCCGGGCGCTGGCAGGGTCGAGGTAGCCCAGGTCGATCCGGCGATACACGCGCTCGGCGTGGCTGGAGGACCGGTTCACCTTGGCCACCGTGTCCTCGGGCAACCCGGCGAAGGTCACGTAGAGCGGCGGCCGGTCGTCGTCCCGTTCCCCCAGCAGCGACACCAGCTCGGACAGGTTCACCAGGCTGCGCTGGTCGGCGTACTGGGTCTCGTCGATGAGCAGAGCGAGACCCACGCCACCGTGGGAGACCACGTGGGCGGTTGCGGCGAGCAGGGACTGCATGAAGGCCGTGTCCAGCAAGGGATCGGTGGTGTCGCTGACCTCGCGCTCCAGGTCGAACCCGCCGAACGGCGTCGAGACCCCTACTGCCGTCACGGCCGACTTCTTCTTCGGACGGTGCTGCTCCAAGGCCGTGGTCACCGCACCCGAGAGACGATCCATCAGTGTCTCGCGCCCCGTGGTCTGGCACCGCACCCGAATCGCCAGGCATCCGGCCTTCAGCGCTTCGTCGGCGAACACCTTGAGCAGGGAGGTCTTGCCGACGCCACGGACGCCCTGGATGAGCAGGTGCCGGGCCTGGCTGCGTCCGAACATGCCGAAGTCGGCCATGACGCGCTGCCAGAGCCTGATCTCGGTCTCTCGTCCCTCGAGGCGCCACGGGCTGGTCCCGGCGCCGGGGAAGAAGGGTCCGTCCACGACGATGATCCTACCCAAATCTCCTCAAAAGCCGATTGTTTTAGGTGTTTGCGGCGCCCGGTCCACCTCAAAGCTTCCGCCGCGACGGCACCGCCGGACATGCGACGAGGGCAGTCCCGAGCGGGGACTGCCCTCGTCAGCGAAACCTGATGGCTTGAGGTCACTCGGCGGCGGCAGCCACCTCGGCCGGAGCGATGTTGACGACCCGGCGCCCACGACGGGTGCCGAACTCGACCTTGCCCGGGATCAGCGCGAACAGCGTGTCGTCACCGCCACGCCCCACGCCGGTCCCGGGGTGGAAGTGGGTGCCGCGCTGACGGACGATGATCTCGCCGGCGTTGACCTGCTGGCCGCCGAAGCGCTTCACACCGAGACGCTGCGCGTTCGAGTCACGACCGTTGCGGGTGGACGATGCGCCCTTCTTGTGTGCCATCTCTCGTTGCCTCGTATCTGTTCGTGGCGAAGTCTGCGGTCGACGCTCAGGCGTCGATGCCGGTGACCTTGACCTGGGTGTAGTGCTGACGGTGACCCTGGCGCTTGCGGTAGCCGGTCTTGTTCTTGTACTTGATGATCTTGATCTTCGGGCCCTTGGACTCGCCGAGCACCTCGGCGGTCACCTTGGCCTTGTCCAGATCGCTCTTGGCCGAGGTCACCTGCTCGCCGTCGACCAGCAGCAGCGGCTGCAGATCCACGGTCGCACCGACCTCGTCATCGACCAGGTCGATCTCGACGACGTCACCGACGGCCACCTTGTGCTGCCGGCCGCCACTGCGCACGATCGCGTACACCGCTGACCCACTCTCTTCGTTCTTCGTCTCGGGCTCGAGGCCTCACCCGCCTCGTCTGTGCCGAGCCGCTCGTCACCCGTCGAACCAAGAGGCGTGCGGTCAAGACACAGGGCGTGCACCACCGCAGCGGGCAGTGCACCGACGCACAACTCTACGTTCTCCGGACGGAGCGGTCAAAACGTGGCCGGGACATCACGCCACGACCCCGACGCCATCTGAGCCACGTCGTGGACGTCACACGCCGAGGACTTGGCACTTTAGGAGAGCCTAACCTAGGTTGTTGCGTGTGAGCACGTCCGAACTCCGCGCCACCGGCGCGTGCATCTCGTACGGCGGCGGAGACGTCGTCACCGAGGTCGACCTGCACCTCCCGGTCGCTCGTGTGACAGCCCTGATCGGGCCGAACGGCAGCGGCAAGTCGACCCTGCTGCGCGCCATGGCCGGACTCCACCCGGTCCGGCGCGGCGAGGTCCACCTCGGCCCCCGCCGAATCGCCACCTTTGCTCCCCGCCAGCTCGCCCGGGAGCTCACCATGCTCGCCCAGCAGCGCCCCACCCCAGCCGGGTTGCGGGTCAGCGATGTCGTCGGGTTCGGGCGACACCCGCACCGCGGCCGGTGGCGTGCCGGTGATCCCGACGGCGCCGGTGCAATCCAGCACGCACTCGAACTCACCCGGCTGACCGACCTCGCCGACTGCGAGGTGGATGCCCTGTCCGGAGGCCAGCTGCAACGCGTCTGGCTCGCGGCCTGCCTCGCCCAGGACACCGCGATCCTGCTGCTCGACGAGCCGACCAACCATCTCGACCTCCGTCACCAGGTCGAGCTGCTCCAGCTGATCCGCGCCCTGGTCGACGAGCACGGCGTCACGGTGGGAGTCGTGCTGCACGATCTCGGCCAGGCTGCCGCGGTCGCCGACCGGGTGGTGCTGCTGGACCAGGGCCGGGTGGTGGCGGCGGGCGAACCGGACGAGGTGATGACGGCACCCCGTCTCAGCGAGGTGTACGGCGTCGACGTGAGCGTCGAGCGCGACCGGGCCAGCGGCGTGCTGCGCATCGGCGCCCTGGACGGCCTGGCCGGTCTCCGTTCCCGTGGCCTCGCACTCACGGCCTGACCACAATCCCCGCGCCTCTGACCGGCGAAACACCCACCCGTCACGAACCATCCAGGAGTTGTCCATGCTGTCCCGCCGATCCGCCCTGGCCGCCCTCGGCACCGTTCCCCTGCTCTGGGGCGCGGCGGCCTGTGGCACGACCGAGCCGTCGGGCTCCCCCGCCGACACGACTTCCAGCCCAGCGGCCGGCCGAGACGCGTCCAGCTCCGGGCCGATCACCATCACCGATGGACGCGGGAAAGAGGTCACCGTACCGTCGCCGGCCACCACGGTGGTCGCCCTGGAATGGTCGAGCGTCGAGAACGTGCTCGCGCTGGGAGTGCAGCCGGTCGGCGTGGCCGATGTGAAGGGCTTCCAGAGCTGGGACACCAGCGTCAGCTTCAGCGGCAACCCGACCGACGTCGGGACCCGCGGCGAGCCGAGTGTGGAGACCATCGCCTCACTCGCCCCGGACCTGATCGTCGGCGACACCACCTCGATCCCCGATGCTGCCCTGGAGACGATGGGCAAGATCGCTCCGATTGCACTGTTCGAGGGTGGAGACGGCGCGGACCAGCTCGGCCTGGCCAGGTCCAACCTCAGCGCCCTCGCCACGCTGCTCGGCAAGGACGCCGAGGCGAGCACGGTGTGGTCCGATTTCACCGGCCACCTCACGACGACGGCGGCCGCGCTGAGCTCGGGCGGCCACACCGCCGACCCGTACGTCTTCCTCGGCGTCTTCCTGTCGGGCAGCACCTTCACCGTACGGGTGCATGCGGAGAACTCGCTGCCGGGCGCCGTCGCCAAGGAACTCGGGCTGACGAACGGCTGGGCCGAAGCGGGCGACCCGGACTGGGGCCTCGCCCAGACCGACCTCGAAGGCCTGACGGCCCTGCCGGAGAACACTCGGATCCTGCTCTGGGAGAACTCGGGCGACTCCAGCACCGCCGAGCTCGCGAAGAACCCTGTGTGGCAAGGACTTCCTTCGGTCAAGGCCGGTCGGGTGCACGGCGTTGGCGACGGTGTCTGGATGTACGGGGGCCCCGCCTCGATGACCCGATGGGCCGACCAACTCGCCGCAGCCCTCAGCAAGTGAACCGCCGCTCGTGACCGCCCCAGCCATCGTCGATCGGCCAACCCGGCCAGCGCCGGCGGGCGAGGTGGCCGCAGGCCCGACCGGCAGCACGACCGGGGCCGGCCGCCGCGACGTGGTGTTGCTCGTGATGCTGGTGGCGGGCCTGGTCGTGGCACTGGCGATGCTCGGGTGGTTCCACCTCGGGCAGGGCAATGCCGACCTGGACTGGGCCGGGGTGCTGCAGGTCCTCGTCGGACAGGGAGATGCCCAGCAGTCCGCGGTGTTCTGGTCGTCGCGGCTTCCCCGCGCGGCGGCCGGGTGCCTGGTCGGCCTCGCCCTCGGTACGGCTGGGGCAGTGCTCCAGGCGGTGGCCCGCAACCCGCTCGCCTCCCCCGACACCCTCGGCATCAACGCCGGGGCCCACCTGGTGCTGACGGTCGCTGCAGCGGCCGGACTGCCGTTGGGGATCTGGACCGGCACCGCTGCCGCCTTCGCCGGAGGCCTGGCCGCGGCGGCCCTCGCGCTGCTCGTCTCGTCCGGTGGCACCTCGGTGGTACGGCTGGTCCTCGCCGGCTCGGTGCTGGCGATGGCGCTGTCCTCGATCACCTCGCTGGTGATGATCCTCAACGTCGAACGCACCACCGGCATGTTCGGCTGGGGTGCCGGCTCGCTCGGGCAGAACAGTCTCGACCCGGTGCTGCGGGCGACTCCCGTGGTAGCGGTCGCAATCGTGGCGGTGCTGGTGCTGGCCGACCGATTGGACCTGCTGCAGCTCGGTGACGACGCGGCCCGTTCCCTCGGCCTGCGGGTCGGAGTCACCCGGGCCAGCATGGTGGCGCTGGCTGTGCTGCTGGCGGCAGCGGCCGTGTCCGTGGCCGGTCCGCTCGGCTTCGTGGGACTCTGTGCGCCGGCACTGGCCAGGATCGGCCGCCGTTGGGTTGTGCTGCTGCGGTTCCACCGCGCTCTCGTGGTCGTGAGTGCCCTGAGCGCCGCCGTCCTGGTGCTGTTGGCCGATGTCGCGCTGCGCGCCGTCTTCGGCTCGTCCGATGCCGTGGAGGTGCCGACCGGGGTGATCACCACTGCCCTCGGCGCGGTGTTCCTGGTCGTGCTGTCCCAAGGCATGCGCACCGGACGTGCCGACGCCTCCCCTGCCCTGGTCCGGGCGTGGCTGCCGGGACGCAACCACCCGTGGCGAGTGATCGCCCTGGCGGTCGTCCTCATGCTCGGACTGGCCTGGGGCGCCATGCTGCTGGGTGATGTCAAGGTTCTCGGTGGCGACGTCCTCAACTGGCTGAGCGGCACCGCCTCGGTCCGGATGTCGATCATCCTGGACTCCCGCTGGCCCCGGGTTGCTGCCGCCCTCGTCGCCGGGGCCTGTCTCGCCCTGGCCGGCACGCTCACCCAGGCAGCCACCCGCAACCCGCTGGCCGACCCGGGCCTGCTCGGGGTGACCTCCGGCGCCGGGGCCGGCGCGATCATCGGCCTCACCGTGGTGCCCGGCGCCGGGTGGACCGGCCTCCTGGTCGGAGCGCTGGTCGGCGGCCTGGTCGCGGCCGGGCTGGTCTTCGGCCTGAGCGCCCGCGGCGGCCTCGACGGGGTACGGCTGGTCCTGGTGGGTCTCGGGGTGAGCGCCGGTGGCGCCGCGGCCACCACGCTGTTCGTGGTCCGCACCGATCCGTACAACCAGGCCAAGGCGATCACCTGGTTGGGGGGTTCGACGTACGGCACCGACGCCGTCCGTGTCCTCGCTGCGGTCGCGGTGCTGGCCGTCGCGCTGGTCGTCGTGACCGGACTGCGCCGAGACCTCGACCTGCTCCAACTCGATCCGATGACCCCGCGGGTGCTCGGGGTGCGGGTGACCCCGGTTCGGGTGGTGCTGCTGGTCGTCGCCGTCGTGGCCACCGTGGCCGCGACCGTCGCGGTCGGTGTCATCTCCTTCGTCGGTCTGGTCGCGCCGCACCTGGCGCGGCTGCTGGTCGGTGGTCGGCACCGGGCCGTCGTCCCCCTGGCCATCCTGCTCGGCGCCACGCTGGTCGTGGTGGCCGACACCGTGGGCCGTACGGTCATCGCGCCGGCCCAGTTCCCGGCCGGGATGGTCACCGCGCTGATCGGCGCCCCCTACTTCGTCTGGCTGATGTGGAAACTACGAGGAGATCGCTGAACATGGCCCGCAACACCTACCGTCTGTTCCGTTGCCGTCTGACCGCACGGCGAATGCTGACCCCGCACATGATCCGGCTGACCTTCACCGGTGAGGACCTGGAGCTCTTCGGCGACACCCTGCTGGACCAGCGCATCAAGGTGGTGCTGGGCTCGCCGGAAGCGTTGGCCTCCGTGCCGGACACCGACAACTGGTTCGTCTCGGTCCGCGAGGCCGGCGAGGCAATCGTGATGCGCACCTACACCGTGGCTGGGCTGCGTCCGGAGACCGGGGAGCTCGACGTCGACTTCGTCAGTCACGGCACCAACGGTCCGGCGTCACGCTTCGCCCTCGAAGGTGAACTCGGCGCGCCGGTGCTCATCGCCGGTCCGGACAAGGAGGTGCCGGGCCACGAGACCTCCGGGCTGGCCTGGCGTCCCGGCCCGAGCCGGGTGCTGCTGGTCGGCGACGAGACCGCCCTGCCGGCGATCGTGAACATCCTGACCTCGCTCCCTGCCCACGCCACTGGCCATGCCCTGGTCGAGCTGCCGACGCCCGAGGACGCCCAGGACATCACCGTTCCCGCCGGCGTCCGGGTGCAGTGGTGCCCACGCTCCGACCCTGCCGCCGAGCCGGGGTCGGCGGTGATCCCTGCCCTGGAAGCGATCCTGACCGATATCGCCGGTGAGCCGTCCACGATCGCAGCCGACGACGACGGCACCGATGAGATCTTGTGGCACGAGGCCACGGATCGTGGCGACACCGGTGAGGTGCCGCAGGTCTGGATCGCCGGGGAGACCGCCTGGGTACGGCAGACCCGTCGTCTCACCGCCGATGCCGGCATCGGAAGGGACCGCTGCTCCTTCATGGGCTACTGGAAGTACGGCGAGTCCGCCCCCAGCTGATCCTGCTGACGGCTCGTCTGCCCGGGCAGACCTTGGGGCAACCGGCTGACCCGGGCAGCTCTCCCCTGCCACCCTTGGAACTGCAGGAGTGTGCGCCCGGCGGACGGCCCGGGAGGAGACAGAAGGACCACTTTCGGATGACCCCGCCGTACTTTCCCCTCACCGTGGACCTGAGTGCTGCGACCTTGAAGGTCGAGCCCGGCGGGCAGGCCTCCGTGGTGGTCGGCATCCGCAACGTGGGCCAGGTGGTGCAGCACTACGAGGCCGGTGTCGTCGGTCTGCCCTCCGAACTGTGGAACCGCGACGTCGAAGTGATCAAGCTGCGCCCCGGTGAGTCGGGCTCCATCACACTGACCGTACGGGTCCCCGCCTCCGGGCCGCTGCGAGGCGGCACGTACCACCTCGCCGTCCTGGTGCGATCTCCTTACCAGCCTGAGGTTTCACGCTCGGAGGACCTGACCCTGGAGGTGGCGGCGGTCACCGGTGTCGAACTTGCCGTGCAGCCGACCGTCGTGGAGGGTCGGGCCGGCGGCCGGGCCGTCGCGATGCTCGGCAACCAGGGCAACATCGAACTCCTGGTCACCGTGTCAGCGACCGACGACCAGGGCCGGGCACGGTTCCGCGTCGATCCACCAGCCCTGGCGGTGCCACCGGGGGGTCAGGTGCAGACCGCGATCAGCTGGGAGGTCCCGTCCTTCTTCACCGGCCAGGCCCGGCGCTCGGCCATCACGGTGCGCGCCCACACCGGCGACCAGGTCCGGGCCGAGAGCGCGATCAGCTTCGTCCAGCCCCCTCGGGTCCCGGCGGCCGTGCTGACCGTGCTCGGCATCGTGCTGGCCGTGGCGGTGGTCGCCGGAGCGATCATCGTCGGTGCGGTGATCACCCGGCCGGCCCCCACACCGACAGCCGACCCGGGCATGGCCAGCAGCGTCCTCTCACCCTCGACCAGCGCCTCGGGAGCCCAACCGCCGAAGGCGCCGATGCTCACCCTGACACCGGCGAAGCCGATGCCGGACGTCGCGGTCACCGTGACGGCGAAGAGCAGCGAGCAGATCACCGCCTGGGCCTGGCAGGTGGCCGACACGGGCAACAACCTGGTCGCCACCGGTGACACCCCGAACACCTTCAGCTGGACCCCGAAGGCCGCCGGGACCTTCACCCTCAAGCTCACCGTCACCAGCGAGGGCGGCCAGACCACGGCCACGCTGCCGGTGGTGGTCGCTCCCCCGCCGCTCGAGGTCGTCACCCAGGAGCTGACCCTGGCCCCGGGGCTCACCACCGGCACGATCGCCTGCCCTGAGGGCCGCGCGCCGGTCAGTGGTGGCCTCACCACCGATCCGGCGGCCGGGGCAGTCACCTTCAGCCATTCGGCACCCACCGCCGACGGCTGGACCGCCACCGTGCACAACCCTGGAGGTCCGGCGACCGGCACCCTGTCAGTGGTGTGCCTGACCCCGCTGCCGGGAATGACGGTGCAGCGCTCCGAACAGCCCGTCAACGCCTCCGACCAGGTGCAGGTGCAGGCCACCTGCCCCAACGGCCAGGTGGTGCTGGGCGGTGGTGGCGGAATGCGTCCGGCCGACGGCACCTCGGGGGTGCTGCACCAGAGCTGGCCGGACCGCGACACCGCTAAGACGCCGTGGAAGTACTGGCGGGTGGTCGTCGAGGCGATCACCCCGGGCATGGCGGAGGTGTTTGCCGTCTGCGCACCAGCTCCCAGGGGTCACACGGTGACGATCGCCGACCAGGCCAAGCAGGGCACGATGACTGTCGAGCAGAATCTGACCTGTACCAAGGGTGTGCTGCTCGCCGCCGGCGCGGCCCTCGACCCACACGCCGACATCCCCACCGGTTCGGTCGCCACCGTGAACTCCTCCGGACCCGTACCGCCGATCCCGGCAGCGCCTGCCTCGTTGACCTGGTCACTGCGGGTGTCACTGGAACTGCCGGAGCAGTACCGCCTCAACGGCTATGCCGTGTGTGCCGACCTGTACGGCTGACAGGCACCCTCAGCTCAGGCCGTAGAAGACAACCTCGGACAGTGCGATGTCGCGATACTTCGTTCCCGGGTAGACATCTGCGACCTTGAGGGTGATCGATGAGGTGGCCGCACCGAAGTCGAAGGTGAGCACCTGGGGTTCGGTGCTGTCCTGCAGGGTGAAGGTGTGGCTGACCTCCCCGGCGGTGACGACGAGTGTCTTCACCCTGCAGTTCCGTTGGAACACCCGATCGTCCTTCTGGAACCCGTTCAGCACCTCGATGCGGCCGACGCGGACCGGCTCGGCGAAGGTGTAGGTCAGCGTCGGCCGACCCTTCGCGCCGAGGGTGTTGCCGTCGGAGTTCCACGCCGTACGAGGATCCCCGTCGAGAGTGCGTTCCGGGTCGTACGGCTCCGGGTCCGGTGGCAGCACCGAGCTCGCGGTGACGGAGACGGTGCTCGAGTCGACCCTGGTCAGCGTCGTCGGCTCCACCGCAGGCGGCGAGGTCTCCGTACCGACGGAGGAACCCGGTGTCGGCGAGCTGCCCGGTGCCCACGGTCCCAGCACCACGAACCAGACAGCCACCCCGGCGAGGACCGCAACCAGCACGACCGGAACCACGACCAGCCACCACGGCACCCCGCCCCGCGGCGGGGCGGGAGGCGGCGGAGGTGGTGCCGGAAAAGGCTCCTCGTCCCGGAGCAGCGCCGCGCAGCGCTCGCACCGGACCCGGGTGACGGCGTTGCCCCACCCGCACGCGCGACACCGCATCTGCGGCACCTGGGGCTCCGGCTGCGGCGCCACGACCGGCGGCGCCGGGTCGGGCTCGATGCGTGGCACCAGACGCGTGCGATCGTCGACCTCCGGCGCGGACGGCCGGTGCAGGTCATCGGCGACACCGCTGGACCGTTCGTCCGGCTCGGCCAACAGCAACGGGAACTGGCACTGCAGGCACAGAGCCGGTGGCGGATCGGGCAGCACGGCACTGCACTGCGGACAGCGCAACGGATGCACCGGTGCCGGGCCGGGCCCAGCTGCCCCGCTCCCGTACGAGGGATCGTACGAACCGTTGCCGTACGGCGGTCTCTCACCCATGGCCGACCACCAACTCCAGTTCCACTCCGACGGGGATCTCGCGGGCCAGGATGGCACGGACCCGTTGCTCTCCCAGCGGTCCGGCCTGGGCCACCTGCACCCGTACCCGGCCAACGGCGGGCGGGAGGGTGGCGCCGGCAACCCACACCCCACCGTGCTCGGTGATCCGGACCGGCCCGCGGGTCAGCAGTTCGGCGAGTTCACCGAGTGCGCCCACGGTCCCGCGCCGCACCATGATCGGACCGAGCCGGCCGACCAGGGCGCGCAGCAACTCCTCGTCGTCACCGGGGTCGAGGGTGAAGCCGAACCAGTTCGCCAGGAAGCCCAGCATCTCCCGGGTGGTCGTCCCGGGATCGAGCAGGGCATCCAAGGCGTCCAGCTGACCGCGTACCGGATCGACGACCTCCTGGGCCGAGGTCACCAGGGCGGCGACCACGGGCTCGCGCTGCAGCACCAGCGGGAGTTGTTCGACCAGCCAACCGTTCATTCGACCACCACCTGGTGCCGGTGCGACATCACCAACGCATCGGCCGGCAGGCTCACCCGCTGCAACTCGCGGTTCTGCACCGTGCCGGTACGCAGGTCGGCCAGGAAGAAGAACACCCGGTCGACCGAGGCCACCCCGGGCAAGGTCCGCAACACCCCTTGGACGTCGGAGTCCTCGACCGTACGTCCGAACGGCCAGCCAGTGCCGTCCGGGCCGCCGACCAGCGGGTTCACGTAGGCATGCAGGGCGTCCACCGCAGCCTCCCGGACTGCCTCCAGCCGAACGCCGGGGACGGCGCCGATGCGTGCCACCACCATCAAGCCCTGGTACAGCGGTTCCTCGACCCGCACCTGAGTGGTCACCATCCGGCGCGGATCGAGGTGCGCGGTGATGGTCCCAGCCAGTTCGTCGGTGAGGGCGAGGTCGGTCAGGGTGAGGGATCTGGCCGGTACCGTCGAGTGCGGGACCACCAGCACCCGGACCGGTTCCGACGGCTGCGACGGTGGTACGCAATGGGCCCGCGCGACCTGGGGATCGGCCTGCCGGGTGAGCCGCTCGAAGTCCTCGGCGGTGACGGCCCGATCGCCGGTACGCAGACTCAGCGGCCCCCGAATCCGCGCATCGGCCAGGGTCTCCGCATCGACCCCGCCGGTGGCCGCGACCCGGTTGGACACCTTTCCCACAAAGGGAATCGCAGAGCGCAACACCGTGAGCCGGCGTGCCGCCACGTTGCCCGCTGCCCCGCCGCCGTAGCGGTAGCCGGTGACCGTGATCCGCGCATCGGCCTCCGGCACGGCACCGTACCGGCGCACCCGTCCCGCCGCATCGCGCACCTGGGGGCCGAACCGGATCTCGCCGGTGGCATCGTCCCAGGTGAACACCCGGTCCTGTGGCCCGGCTCCGGCGAAGTGCTCGACCTCGGTCCAGTCGACCTCTGCTCCCGCTCGGCCGTCGTGGCGCGGGGCAACCACCCGCACCGTCTCCCCCGGGCGGCGCGGCAACACCGGATGGCGCGCCACCGTGAAGGTCTGTCCCGGCTCGCCACTGCTGACACCCAGGGTCTCGGTCGGGACTGGTTCGGCATGGCGCGCCACCGCGCCCCCGCCGATGCTGGCCAGGCGCAGTCCGGTGATCACCGGCGAGTGCTGGTAGGTCGGCTGCCCTTCCGTGGCCGCCATCAGGCGACAGCGCAACCAGTAGGCCCGAGCCTGGCCGACAGCGACCTGTTCGTGCTCACCGGCAAGCAGGAGGGTCACCTCGCCACCGTCGGTGGCGTTCAACGCGTTGGTGGTGTCGGACAGCACCTCGGCGTCGGCCCACTCGCTGCCGGTCCAGCTCTGCCACCGCAGCGGCGGATTGTCCGGGTCGATGCCGGCACCCTCGGCACCGGTGACCAGACTGAGCCGAACGATGTTGCCGGCGAGGCTGCTGGCGAAACCGAAGAAGAACGCGTCTCCGGGCGTCAAGGATCCGAAGCAGACAAGGGGTTCGACGCCAAGGCGGAGCACCTCGGTGACGTCGACGTACCGCCCTCCGGTTCGGGTCGCGGCGTTCACCAGCACCGGCGGGGTGACCACCAGGTCATGCTCTGTCATGAAGACGAGCTGGCGTTCGTCGCCATGGCGTTCGGTCGCGATCTGTGTACCGGCAGGGATGTGGACCGGATCAGCCTGGGGTACGGTCAGGTGGAACAGCACGGTGGTGCTGGCCGCAGCGGTGCCGTGGAGCCGGATCCCCATCAGCTCGAGGAACTTCACGTACAACCGGTCCGGGACCTGGTTGAGCCGGTACAGCATCAGTTCGGTCATCCAGGCGAAGAGCTCGATCACCGCAACTCCGGGATCGGAGACGTTGTGGTCGGTCCATTCGGGGCAGAGCCGCTGCAGCCGGCGTTTCGCCTCATCGACGATGTCCTGGAACTCACGGTCGTCCAGCCGCGGTGCCGGCAGGGTCATGGGGTCACCTCACGGGATGGATCGGAGAATGCGCCTCCGGCGCGGGGTGGATCGGAGAATGCGCCTCCGGCGCGGGGGATCGTGTAGAAGGGAAACACCAGGTTGCGGTGGTCGTTCGTGCTGCGCACCAGGTAGTCGATCGACACCCGAACCTCGCCGTCAGAACCTCCGGGTTCAGCGGTGACGGCAGTCAGTTCGATACGCGGTTCCCAACGGGACAACGCCTCTCGGACGGCAAGCTCGACCAGGCCCAGGGTGCGCGGGGTGACCGGCTCGAACAGCTGGTCCCAGATCCGGCACCCGAACTCGGGGCGCATCACCCGCTCGCCCGGACGGGTGCCGATGATCAGCCGGATCGCTCCGTCGAGTTCGGACGCACCGCGGGCGAGCAGCACCGCCCCGGTGGCGGTGAGACCGGTCGGGTAGGCCCAACCGGCGCCGACGAAGTCCCAGGCGCGCGGCGTGGTCATGCGACCACCACATCGGGCGAGCCACCGGTGATGGCACTGGTCGGTGCATCGACCGGATCGTTGCAGGTGGTGACCTGGTCGCCCATGCGGGCCAGCGGCGTGCCGTTCACCAGCACCGTGGGCGACCCGAGCAGCACGGTGCCGGAATTGTTCGGGGGCTTGGCGAAGCTGGGGCCACCGATCGGAATGTGCGGGCTGGAGTTGGTGGCACGGCTGCCCTGGACCGCTGCTGGTCGACCGTTGATCATGACGTCGGCGGAGCAGCCGGAGGTGAGGGTGCCTGAGAACGGATGCGGGGTCGGGGTCGGGACACTGCCGGAGGGTGCCGGGACGAGCACGATGTGGACGTCGGTCCCGACCACGGGGTCTCCTTGTCTGGCTGCGGGTTGCGGCATTGCTCGCCTCCTCTGGCGATCCGTCAGTTGAGCTTGATCGGATGACCGGCGACAGTGACGTCACCGGTGGCCGACAGCGACACACTCGCCCCGGACAGTTCGAGGCTCTGGGAAGCCTGGATCTTGATGGCGTTGGCCTTGATCACGAGCTGTTGCTCACCCTCCAGGCTGGAGTCACTGCCGAGCCGGACTCTGGTGGAGCTGCCGCCGACCTGCAGCTCGATGTGCGGGCCGGAGTCGTCGAGGGCGATGCGGTGTCCCTTGGCAGTCTGCAACCCGCGTCGCTCAGTCTCGTGGCCGGAGACGACCAGGTCCGACGGTGCCGGATTCTCCTGACTCCACAGGCCTCCGAGCACGATGGGGCGGGTCGGATCGGCCAGCTCGAAGCCGACCACGACCTCGTCGTTGACCGCCGGCACCCAGCACAGCCCGGTGTCCGGCCCGGCGCCGGGAAGGGCGAGGCGGGCCCAGGTGCTCTCCGCCTGGTCGTCCAACCAGGGCAGTCGGATCCGGACCCTGCCGAGCCCTTCCGGATCGGCGGTGTCGGTCACCTCGCCAACCATCAGCTGGGCGAGCACCGGCCGGGTCCGGGTCGTGGTCTGTCCTCCCCCGCCCACCAGGTCGGCCAGTGCGGCCGGCTCCAGACCACCGCACACGAATCGGGTCCGGTAGGGGGTCCCGGGCCCGTACAGGTGGGTGACGCTGGTGACCCGGTAGTCGTCGGCGAGCTTGTCCCCCACTCCGGCCAGCTGCACGGTGGCCCCGGCGCCCAGCCACGGGTCACCGACGGCTTCGCCGCGGACAACGACGGTCTCGGCCAGGGCCCTGTCGTGCAAGGACTCCGCAAGGGTGGAGGCGACCCCGGCATCGGGGATCTCCAACCAGGTGGAGGTGCGGATGGTGGCCCCGAAGGATCGCTTGGCCTGGTCGGCCACCTCCCGGGCGGCGCGTCCGGCGGGTTGTCGGCCGTTGGACTGCGCGACGATCGCCTCCTTGCGCTGCGGGTCCCAGCCGCGGACCTCGACGCCGTCGCACACCTCGCGGGCGGACAGCCGTACCGAGAAGTGGAGCAGGTTGCCACCCCAGGTGAGGGTGACGGTCCGGGTGCCCGGATTGTCCTGGCGTGGTTCGACGTGCAGGGTGTTGTCGGCGACCCAGACATCGGCACCATTGCGGGTTGCCAGGCGCCGCAGCAGTTCCAGGTCGGACTCCCCTGCCTGCAGCAGGTAGTCATTCCGTGCACCGCCGCCGGGCAGGGTGACAGCCACGTCGAGGGAGTGTTCCGCGGCGATCTGGGAGGCGATGTCGCCGTCGGTCATGGACTGGAAGGTGCGGCGTCGTACGGTACGGGCGAGCCGGTGAGTCAGGTCGTAGCCCGTGACGACGAGCTCGTGCCGGCCCGAAGCGCCCGGCTCGACGGTGAGCGCCGTGACCTCCCCGGAGGTGACCACGACCGGCTCCCCCGCGACCTGCATGCCGATCTCCACCTTGGCCCCGACCGCGAAGGTTCCTTTGTCGTACAGGGAGAAGTACGGGTCGTCGAAGTGCAGGGCGAAGCTGTCCGGGAGCTGGATCGACTCCTCGACCCGAAGCTTCACCAGGTGCTGGTGGACCTCGGCGGGAAGCTGTCGGCCGTCGACCTGGACGACGGGGACGTCGAGACGGGTGTCAGGCACGGCGTCGCACCGGGAGCTCAGGGATGACCAGCGGACGCCCCACCGGCAGCCGCAGCGGATCGACGATGCCGTTCGCCTCAGCGATCAACCGCCACCGGGTGGCGTCGCGGAAGTAACGCGCCGCCAGCCGGTCGAGGGTCTCGCCCGGCAGGATGGTGTGGACGCGGTGAGGCCTCGGGGTGTGGGAGGTCGGGTTCTGCAACGGCTGGGCATCCTCGTCCTCCCACTGCTTCAGCGACAGCTCTGCCTTCGCCCGCAACGGCGTCCCACTGGCGGCGAAGTAGGTGTAGCGCAGCGAGAGCCGGTCCACCACGGCCTTGAAGGTGTGGGTCGGACCCCAGTGGAGCTGCACCCATGGCGGACGGGCCGAATTGGTCGCCTGGTCCGAACCGGGCAGTGAGGGGTCGACCCGGAGCAGGGCCAGCAGCTTCGTGGTGTGAACCGTGACGTCCTCACCGGTCGTCGAGGTGTCCAGTTCCAGCGTGAGCGACACCGTCGCCGACTGGCCGCCCTGGAACCGCAGCGGCGGAGCGTTGCCGCCCTTCGCCTCCCCTGCCTGCCAGGAGTTCGCCTTCTGCACCGAGATCTCCGCCGGGTTGAACATGCACGGAATGACCTGCCCGGTCTCGGTACGGATTTCCGCCTTCGCCAGTGCCATCGGTCTCCTCCTCTCCTGATCTCGGCCGTCAGAACACGTCGGCGAACCGACCGCCGCGCCGCTCGAACTCCCGTAGCAACCTGATCTCCAGCAGCTCGACCATCGCGTCGACATCCATGCCGCCGGGGCTTCCTTCCCCAGCAGGTATCCCTGCCGCAGCTGGTAGGCCTTGCCCGGCGGTCGAGCCCGTCGAGACCCCGGCGGTCGAGCCCTCCCCGGCGGTCGAGCCCGTCGAGACCCCGCCGGTCGAGCCTTCCCCGGCGGTCGAGCCCGTCGAGACCCCGCCGGTCGAACCTGTCGAAACCTCCTCCACCGTCCGCCGCACGGTGGCATCCACCGCACGTGGAACACCGGCCAGACCGGCGACCGGCAGGCTGGCGGTCCGGACGGCCGCGGTGGCAGCGATCGCACGTTGTTCCTCGCTGTCGGCCGAGGCTGAGGCGCCGGGCCGCAGGAATCGGGGGCGGGCGACGGTGGTGCGCAGGTGGGCCAGTTCGTGCACCAGCACCTCGGGGTCGCTGCGATGCGGCGGCGCCGGCAGGTGCACCACGGTGCCGGTCGTGGCGGCCGTCGCTCCGGCCGCTGTCAGTGCAGCCCGCGTCGCCGGACCGGTCGACCACTGCACCGGGCGGCCGGCCACCGTACGGGCCAGTCGTGCCAGCCGACCGGTGAAGGGGCGCGGCTGCTCCAGCGGCCGATCAGCCACCGCGCTGCTCCACCGTGCCTCGGCCTCGGTCGTGCTCAGGATGGTGTGGCCCGGGGCTGGCGGCGAGATCGGTCCAGCTGCGCCCGCGCGCGAACCGGTGGTCCCCATCGCCGTGCTGGTGGAGGAAGTCGCGGGGAACGACATCGTGGTGGAAGAAGTGACGGCGGACGAGGTGACGGCAGAGGAAGGAAACACCGCGGGGATGCTCGACCGCATGGTGGTGGGAAGTCCCGCCTGCGCACGTGGCCGGTGCGACATCGGTGCGCCGGGTCGCGACACTGCCCGTAGGAACACGAGCGGCGATCGCGAACCGAGCATCTCGGAAGGCACCGGGACGGACGTGGCCAGGTCGGCGAGGGGCCGAACACCAGGTGCAGGGATCAACAGCGTGGGACTGGGCCCCGTCGGACCGGGCATGCTGGTGCGGACCGGAGCAGCGCGGGACGTTCGGGGTCGGGATGCTCCCACCCCTGATCTCCCCGGACCGAACGCCGGCAGCCCAGATGTCATGACGGCGCGAGACCCTGGTCCGAACAGGCTCCCGCGGGTTCCCACGGTGCGCGCTGAATTTCGACCCCCAGTCTTCGCAGCAACCGATTCCCGACGTGTTCCTGGACCAGCTGGGTGCCGATTTTCAGCGGAGCGCCTCGGGAAGGCCGGCACCGCGAACGGTCCAACCACCTGTCCGGCCCGCGCCACGTGTCCGCCACGCGTCGCCTGTCCGACCGGTGCCTGGGGCCGGGGCAGGACGAGTTGCGCAGGCAGGATCAGTCGCCCGGGCAAGCTCACCTGTCCGGTCCGCAGCGCTGTCGGCGACGGCCGCCGCACCAGCGAATCGCGTGCCTGCCACTGGCGCCGCGAGTTCCGGGTCTGCCGTGACAGCAGGGAATCCCGCCGACGCCGTAGGTAGGTTGCCAGCTGCCACCAGCTGGCCCGTACCGGGAGCTCGGTGACCGGTGACGATGACGCCACGGTCTCCGGTCCTGCCGGGACCGCGTGTCCCAGCAACCGGCGCACCGGCGACAACAGCCGCTGCCACCAGCGCAACCGGCCACCCAGTTGGTCAGGATGCGGTGAATCCGCCATGGTTCACCTCCAGCTGCTCGGTCGCCAGGCCGGTCCCGGCAGCACCCAGTTGAGGCCCGATCCACCGTACGGGGATGGCGTCACGGAAGTGCCAGGTACGGAAGGGCTTCTGCTGGCTGTCGAGCAGCGTCACACTGCCACTGCGGCGCCGCAGTTGGTGCCCGGAACCCTCCAGCCCCTCGCCGGTGCACTCGGAGAACCAGTCGAACAAGGCATTGTCGCGGGTGATCCCCCGCTTCAACACCAGGTTCGGCCATTTCAACCTGCCGGGCACGGTGATGCCGGACACGTTGTTGCCGCCCTCGTTGATCACGTACGGCTCCATCGTCACCTCGAGTCCGGTGACCTCGGTGAACGCTCCCACCTCGACGCCGTCGACAGCGAAGGAGAACCGGCCGACGAACGGCGGGTCGTCCGTCCTAGGCATCGCGCAGCTCCTCCCAGGCCCGCCGGTTCAGCCCGGCGACCTGATCGACCAACCGCAGTCGGTCCGGGTGTTCGAGGTCGAGCAACCGGTCGAGGTCCCAGTGCAGGTGGTAGGCCAGGTACGACATCTCCTCCCACAGGGATCCGACGTCATAGTGGGTCGGCAACTCCGCGGGCAGCATCATCCGGTGCCCACCGTCGCCGGCACGAAAGGGGCCCCTGCATCCCCACCTCCGAAACTCCCCCCGCCGAAACCGTCGCCCTCCTCCTGCAACGCTTCCACCAGGGCCGAGTCCCCGAAGTTGATCACTCGGTACACATCCTGCAGATGGGCGTAGTCGCTCACGAACAGGCTTTCGATGGTGCGGGGCGTGACCCGGGCGACAGAGCCCAGCTGCACCACGACCCGTGACAGCACGATGACCGTGGCATAGGCCTCGTTCTCCTTGACCCGCGCATCACGCAGCGGCTCGATCTCGTCACGGGCACAGGCCAGCCGCATCACCCCCGTACGGTGCAGGGTGCCGTCCTCGTCGACGAAGCCCTTCGGCAGCGTGAACGGGAACTCGGTCTGCAGGCCGCTCATGCCCGCACGATCCCCTCGTGGGTGATCGTCACGCTCTCGGTGGCCACGTCATTGGCGCTGGCGTCGAACTCCGCACCGGACCACTTCGAGGGCCACCCGGCCTCGAAGTTCCACCGCGCGACCTCACTGCTCTTGGAGTCGTAGGCGACGATGGAACCGTTGCGGCGGGCAGCATCGACGTCGCCGTCGATCACCTGTTTGCGCCACTCCCACAGCGATTGCGACGAGTCGATACGCCGGTCGAGGGTGATGTCGCCCCACTTCATCGCTCCCGGGACCTTGCGGATGATCATGCGGCCCTCCTTGGTGGCCTCCTTGTACTCGATCACCTCGGTCTCGGACTCGATGCCGGCGCACTTGCGGAAGTAGCCGAGGTTGACCCCGTCGATCTCCAGGGCGAACTTGAAGGTGGTGGTCAGGTCAGGCATCGCGGCCTCCAGATTTCTGGACGTTGGTCATGGTCATCTCGACTCCGCTCGATGGTCATTTCGACTCCGCTCGAGGAGTCGCAGGTCACTCACTGGTGGACTCGCCGCCCTGCCACTGTGCGATCCGGAAGATCACGAACTCGGCGGGCTTGCTCGGGCACATCCCGATCTCGACGACGAGCTTGCCCTCGTCGACCGAGCTCGGCGGATTGTTCGTCTCGTCACAGAGCACGTAGAAGGCCTGCTCGGCGGTGGCTCCCACCAGGGCCCCTTGCATCCAGAGCCCCCGGAGGAAGGCGGTGATGTTCCGCTTCACCCGTTGCCACAGGTCGCGGTCGTTGGGTTCGAACACCGCCCACTGGGTGCCCTGCCGGATCGACTCCTCGACGAAGTTGAACAGCCGACGCACGTTGATGTAGCGCCAGCTCGGATCGGTGAGCGACAGCGTCCGGGCTCCCCACACCCGCATGCCGTTGGCACCGAAGGAGCGCAGGCAGTTCACCCCGATCGGGTTCAGCTCGGCCTGCTCGCCGTCGGTGACCAGGTTCTCCAGGCCGGTGATCCCACGGACCTCCTCGTTGGCCGGCGCCTTCCACACACCCCGGCTGGCATCGGTCCGGGCCCACAGGCCGGCGAGGTGGCCGCTCGGCGGCACGGTGATGAATCGTTCCCCGGCCCCGGCGCTGGCGCCCCGATTGGGCACCACCACGTTCGGGTAGTAGCAGGTGGCGTACGGGGTGTCCTTGGCCAGCCGCTGCCGCCACTCGATCGCGTTGGTGGCCGACAGCCCCGGTGGCGGGTCGAGGATCGCCATCCGCTTGCCACTCGCGGCACACCAGTCCACCAGCTGCTGCTGAAAGCCCAGGTAGAGCGCGCCGTCGAAGCTCTTGTCCGCCCGCGTCGCGACCGTGATCAGGTCCGGGATCGCCACGATGGTGACGTTCTCGGCGATCGCAAGTCCCTCGTAGCCGGTACGTTCGGTCTCCGATCCCTGCAGGATCGTCGGATCCACCGTCTGCGGTACGGGTTCGGCGAGGGCGAAGCGGCCGGGAGCCGGCAGACGCTCTGCGATCGGCACTCCGGACGCCGTCGCGACCTGGACCCGTACCCGGGTGAGCTGGTCGTTGATGGTCTTCTCGACCGAGCGGGCGGCCTTGCCGAAGGTGATCCCGGTGGCCTCCTCGGCGAGTTCTCCGTTGCGGTACACCTTGATCGCGTACTCGGCCTCGGGCGGCGCAGCATCCTCACCGCTCGCGACCGGTGGCACCAGTTCGATCTCGTACCGGGCCCCGTCGTCCTCGACCGCCTGCACCTTGAGGCTTGGCACCTCAGGCTTGCCGGCGGCCGGCAGCTCCAGTTGCGGCGGCTGCGCCGGGCCTCCGGCCGACGCACGCACGATGTAGCAGGATCCGCCGCCGTTCTCGAAGAAGCCGCGCACGGCGTACGGCAGCAGAGCCCCGTCGACGAAACCACCGTAGATCCGTTCGTACTGGGGCCAACTGGTGACCAACTGGGGTTTCACCCCCTGGGGGTCACCCGGATCACCCTGGTCGGCGCGGTAGGTCTGGGTGAATCCGACGAAGGCCGCCACCGAGGTGCTGACCCCCTGGATGGGCATCGACCCGGACGGCAGTTCCTCGATGTAGACACCCGGTGTCAGATAGGTGGCGGCCATGGGATCGGTCTCCTTCGAGTTCTTCGTACTTATGGGTTCTTCGTACGTACGGGGATTCAGCGGGCCAGCGCTGGGTTCAGCGATGGATCTGGCGGCCGATCTCGCCGGCCTCGAGCGGACATCGGTACGACTCACCGCCGTGGTGGGCCGGGTAGACCCGCATCTCGGGGACACCGCTCGAGCAGGTGATCACGGTGACCTCCGGGTATCGGTTGACCAGCTCGTCGACCAGACGTTGGGTGGCGGGGCGTTCGGTGTTGAGCAGAACGACGTCGGGCAGGGGCGGTGTCAGCCGTGCGCCGCCCTCCTGACCGGCAGGGTTGAGTTCCACCTCGTCGTCGGCCAGCAGGTCCTGCAGGCCGAGTGCGAACAGCGAGTCGAACCCGTCGACGACCACCCGGCCCATGGTGAACCTCCTTGCGCCCCAGCGAACCGCATCCTGCTGTCCGACCAACAGGGTCAGTCGGACAGCCCAAGGTGCACCTCCGGCACGTTGGAGGTGACCGAAGGGCTGCCCGAACGGCCGTGGCGTCGAGGCGGGGCGGCCCTTACCGTCGCATCCATGTGGACTCGGGCGCCTCTGGTCGCCCCGCGTGTTCCCGGCTCGGCGACGTCGGGATCGGCTGCGTGCAAGGAATCTCCGGCACCGGTACGGCGCCGGCCGTTGGCGCGTGAGGCCACACCGGCCGAGGTGACCGGCGGCGAGTCGCCGGTGGCAGTGACCCGGCCCAGCGATGCCGTCGAACAGGAGGCCGACCTCGTCGCCCAGCAGGTCGCTGCCCACGATCCCAACAGCGATGGCCCGGTGGCGGCCGCCGCCACCCTGCCTCGCATCGCGGTGGCGATCGCTCCGCCGGCGCTGCCACCTCCCCTGGATGCCGCCCTGACCAACGGGAGCGTTTGGTCGGCGGCGGACCGTGCACCGGTCGAGGCCGCGCTCGGGGTCGACCTGTCCGCGATCAGCGTGCACACCGGCGAGGCGGCGGCCACGGCGGCTGCGGCGATCGGTGCCCGAGCATTCACCGTCGGCAGTGCGGTGGTGCTCGGTGCCGGTGAGTCCCCGGCCGATCCGGTCCTGATGGCGCACGAAACGACCCACGTGCTGCAGGGCACGTCCGGCCCATTGGGCCTCGGACTGGCCCGCTGGGCGGTCGGCCCGACGACACCGATTCGCCGGGACGAGGCGGACGGAGTCACCACCGACGACTCGATCCTGCCCGACTGGTTGCGGGACATGATCGCTTCGGCCGTCCGTGCGGTGCCCGGGTACACGATCGCCTCGGCGGCCGTCGGGCAGGACCTGCTGACCGGCCAGGCCCTCACCACCACGCCGGAACAGCTGCTCGAGCAGGTGCTGGCCGCCGGTCCGTTCGGCCCCGGGGTGTCGCTGGTGCTGCAGTCCTGCCAGGTGATCGGCGAGATCGTCGGTCTGGTCCGAGGTGCTCTGGCCAACCACGACCTGACGCTGGCCCGGATCGCTGCCGACCTCGCCCGCGCCTGGGACGAGGTGCACGTCATCGACGGTGTCGATGCGAATGTGGCGGTCGTTGCCCGCTACATCCGATCCTTCCTGGCCGATGTGGTTGCCGCCGCCACCGAGATCGCCGACGCGGTGATTGCCCTGGTCCGGGCCGCCGTCGTCGACCTGGTGGAACCGCTGGTGACCAGTTCGGCCCTGGCGCCGGTGTGGCAACTGTTCTGCAAGGTGGTGCACCACGATCCGCTGCGCGATGTCGAGGTCCCGGCGACCACGGTCGAGATCCTGACCGACTTCCTGCACCTCATCGGCAAGGACGAGGCGCTGGAGCGGATGACCGAGAACGGCACGCTGCAGCGGACGGCCGACTGGATCGACACCCAGCTGGGCACCTTCTTCGCCCTGCTCGGCAGCGCGCGACAACTCTTCCTCGATGCCTGGGCGGCGATCAGTCCGCAGAACCTCACCGACCTGCCCGACACCCTGCCCGGTCTGGTGGACCGGGCGGTCTCACTGGTCCGCGGGATCGTCGACTTCGGCACCACCCTGGTGCGCACCGTCGTCGAGTTCATCAAGGATGCACTTCTCGCGCGGCTCAGCAGCTGGGCCCACGGCACTCGCGGTTTTCCCTTGTTCACCGTGGTTCTCGGCCGCGACCCGTTCACCGGCGAGTCCGTCCCGCGCACCGCTGAGGCCCTCATCGGTGGCTTCATCCGCCTGCTGCCCGGAGGCGACCAGACCTTCCAGCAACTGTCGGAGTCCGGGGTGATCGCGGCCGCCGGTGCCCGCATCGAGACTGCGATGACCGAACTGGGCATCTCCTGGGACATGGTGATCGGTCTGTTCCACGCCATCTGGGACGGGCTCAGCCTGTCCGACCTGGTCGACCCGATCGGCTGCTTCGTACGGATCGTCGACCAGTTCGGCGAACCGCTCGGCCGACTGGTCACCTTCGCCGGGGTGGTGGTGCGCACCGTCGTGGAGCTGATCCTGCAGGCCATGCACTTCCCCGGGGAACTTCTCGGCCAGATCGTGGCCGGAGTGCAACAGGCGATCGATGACATCACCGCCGATCCGGTCCGCTTCCTCAACACCCTGATCGCCGCACTGAAGAACGGGTTCCTCGCCTTTTTCGATCATCTTGGCACCCACCTCCTTGCCGGATTGGCCGCCTGGCTGTTCCGCGGCCTGGCATCGCTCGGCATCACCATCCCGAGCGAAGTGACCGGCGAGAGCATCCTCGGCCTGGTGGCGCAGGTGCTCGGTCTCAGCGTGGACCTGCTGTGGGAACGTCTCGCCGCACAGATCGGCCAGGAACGGGTCGATCAGATCCGTGGCGCGATCGACCGGCTCACCGGTGCCTGGGCGTTCATCGCCGACGTGCAGGAGCGCGGCTTCCCCGCGATCTGGGACTTCGTGGCCGGGCAGCTGTCGAACCTGTGGGAGATGATCCTGTCGGCGGCCGAGCAGTGGATCATGACCACGGTGGTCGAGCGGGCCATCGCCAAGGTCATCTCGATGCTCGATCCGACCGGTGTGATGGCCGTGATCAACTCCTGCATCGCGTTCTTCAACGCCGTCCAGTCGGTGATCGACTATGCCACCGAGATCCTGCAGATCGTCAAGCGTTACGTCGACACCATTGCTGCGATCGCGCAGGGCAACGCCGGTCCCGGCGCGGTCCAGGTGGAGGGTGGTCTGGCTGCGGCTGTCCCTGTGGCCATTGGTTTCCTGGCCAACCAGATCGGTCTGGGCAGCATCCCCGAGAAGCTGGTCGAGATCATCCAGGGGATCCGGGAACAGGTGGTGGCCGCCATCGACTGGGTGATCGCCCAGGCGCTGCGGATCGGGCAGGCCGTGCTGAATGCCCTCGGCATGGGATCAGATCCGCCGGCCGATTCGGTGGCGGGGCCACCGCTCACCGAGGCCGAACACCCGGCCTACGCCATGGCAGCCGGGACGGCACTCGTCGCGGCGATCGCCGCCGCACCCCAACGTGATGCCAGCGAAGTTGCGACGGAGTATGCCGCGAGCCACGAGGACCAACTCTCGCAGCGACTGCAGCCCGGCATCCGGCTGCGGTTCCTCCTCCCGCCACCCTCGCCGACGGCGCCGAGCGGGTCGTTCACCTTCGATGTGCAGATTGCGCCCAACACCACGACGGTGCATCTCTCCGCACCGATCACCAATCCCGACATTCCTTTGCACAGCGCACCAGGTCTGGGTGAGGTCCAGCGCCATGGCTCGAAGCCGCCGAGCAATCGCACCGGCCCGGCGATCTGGCACCTGACCTCGGAGCACATCGTGCCCTTCGATCTGGGACGGACGGTCTGGACGGTCTTCGGAGCGGCGATCCCGGGCCGCGGCGGCTGGGAGGACAGGGACCAGACCACGATCATGATCTACGCCGGAGCAGCGCTGGCGAAGACGCACCAGACCGACGCGGTGACGGGACGCACCGAACGCCAGATCAGTGCCGCCTTCGCCGCCATGCCGGGCCTCGGATCCATGGCAGCGAGGGTTGACTCCGCCGAGACCCGCGCCGAGGACACCAGCCGTGGCGTCCGCCGCCGCGACCGCGCCCTCGAGCAGGAGGTCCGTGAGGTGATCGTGGTGATCAGCGATGCCCTGGAGGAGGCCAAGGACTACTGCATCGCCCGAACCGTCGACGGGATCAGAACCGAACACGGCACGACGGAGGCCGGCTTCACGCTCACCAACGGCGCCCGCCGCGCGGAGTCCTCACCGCTGCCCACCGACGGCGAGGTGTCCAGCGCCGCCGAGGCCCAGATCGCCTCACTGTGGGCGATCTTCCAGCGCGCCGCCCTGGCGCGCGGTGCGGGTGTGAACTGATCGATCGCCGTTGCAGACCTTTCCGGACAGAGTTCAGCGCTCGAACGTCAGGCGTAGAACACTTCGCTGACCACAGTCGGAACGATCGTGGTGCCTGCCGTCGCGCTGGCTGGGGTGGTGACCGTGACCGTGACGCTGGTCGCTCCGGCCGGGAACACGACGGCACCCGAGAGCCCGGCCCGGTCGACCCGCGCTGACGCGGTCCCGCCCAGGTTGTACCGCACGGCGAGAGGACGACTCGTCAACCCGCCAGCGCGGAAGAAGGTGAAGGTGATCGGGGAGCCTGGCGTGATGCTGGCGCTGAGCGGGCTGACCGACACCGTTGCACCCAGAGCACCGAAGCTGGGGGACGCAGCCACGGCCGGGAGGGCGAGGGTGACGCCAGTGGGAGCCGTTCCGTAATCGGCAGTCACTGTGGAGGGTCCAACCACGGTCAGTAGCCCGGTGACATCGGTGAGGTGTGAGGTGGTCGGGCCCGTAGCCTTCACGATCGGAGAGACCTGGTCGGTCGCCAGCAGGCAGTCGTCGATGACGATCCCGCCGTAGTTCGTGATCGGCAGGCTGCCGTCGGAGCGGCCGGCATTGATCATCACCGGCCGATGGGTCACGAAGGTGTTGCCCCAGTTCCACAGCACGCACCGCCGAAAGGTCAGGTCGATCCCGCTCGAACTGCGGTGGTACAGGCCCAGGTTGCCGGATCCGACGCGGGTGGTGAACAACGAGTCTCGGATCTCGATGCTCCCTCCGGGATCGCTGTCGCCCGGTCCGGTGTACATGAACACCGGACGGTTTCCAGGCTGCTGGTCGACGCGCACACGCTCGATGATCACCGAGACAGGAGTGGAAGTCGCATCCAGCTTCATGAGGTAGAACATCAACTGGCAGATGTTGTTGCCTGTCAGGGTTGTGTCTCGGACCACGATGCTGCTGAGCCGTTCGTTGGGCAGGTTCGGTTCGAAGTCGATGCCCGCCTCCGGGTTCTTGCCTGACGAGTTCGTGAAGGAACAGCCCTCGACGAGGAGTCCATCGACTGAGATCACACTCAGTCCGTTGCGAAGACTGTTGTCGCACTGCACGTCGCGTAGCGTGATGTTGACGTTGTGGCGCGGAGCGGACGGAACGGTGGCGGACACGCCGAGGTAGATGCCGTCGCCACCGGCGTCGCGGATGGCCAGACCCTCGACCGTGACGTTCCGGGCGCTGCGCAGCGAAAGACCCATCCGCCACTCCCCGGTGGTGTACTCGGACTTGTTCATCACGAAGGTGGCGCCACGGCCGAGGATCGCGACGTTCTCGCGATTGTCAATGGTCAGCAGGCTGTCGTTGCTGCCGGTGAACCCCCCGGCCTTGGCCCGGACCGTGACGCCGGCCTCGATCACAACGGTGAGGTTGTTGCGCCGGACGAAGAGCGGCCGAGTGACCCAGTCCGCGCCGTCGTGGTCGATGACGACGACATCGGCGGTGCTGTCGAGCGCCGCCTGCAGGCTCTCCGTCGCGTCGAGGGGGTCGTGACCAAAACTCGAGGCCAGGACAGTGGTGGTCGCGGCCGCTGACCCAGCCGTGCTGATGGCGTGCACGGCGGCCGCCGCGGGGACGGCGGCACCGATCGCCAACAGTCTCCTGCGGCTCAGGGGCGGCGGAGGAACGGTAGAACGGATCGTGGTCTCGGGCATGTCTCTCCTTCGAGCAGGTACGCCGGCCGGCGAATCAACTTCGCAGAGGCGAACACGAGCTGTGGAAGATTGCAACCGTCGTTGGCGTGGCGGTCGAGGAGGCCGCTCAGTGCTCGATGGAGCGGAACCATGTCTGGCCGCTCCCGCCATCACCAGCAACCTCGTCCGTTCACCCGAGGGGCGGTACCCCGAGGCGTTCGGTCACGACCAGGGTCTCCACCGGAGGCCCGGCCTCGACGACCGCGGCGACATCCACGGTCAGGCTCACGACCAGGTCGAGACCCGGCTTCAACTGTCCGCCCAGCGCCGACCAGAAGTCGGAGTTGTCCGTGCCGTCGGCGAGGGACAGCCGGATCAGCGAGTCGGCCACCGAGAGCGGCCCCTTGCAGTACTCGGGCGCCAACACCGGGTTCATCAGGATTGCGCCGAGAACCCTGCCCAACAAGGCATGTTCGTCCCCTGCCTCGGTCGTCCAGGCGGTCACCAGGTAGCGGCAGTCGAGCACCGGGCGTGGACCGACGCGCTGGTTCGTGCGGTGTCCTTTCCGGTCCTCGTCGGTCTGCACGACCAGGCCGAGATCGCGTTCGGAGCGGTTCTCCCGGACGTCCCAGAGGTAGAGGTTGACCGTCGGCCGGTTCACTCGACTGCCCCATTCCCGGTCCGGGGCGTCGAAGGCGATGTCGACCTCGGTACTGGCCAGCGGCACGGTGGCGCGCAGGAAGGCGCCGAGCGAGTCATCCAACAGGTTCAACACGGTCGACCTCCGCAAGGGTCCGGTACGGTTCGAAATCGGCCTCGGACTGGAGCCGACCGGCCTTCTGCAGTTCACGCGCCAGCCCGGAGACCAGGTGGGGCATCTCGAGCGGTTCGCCCCGATCAGCGGCCAGGAAGGCCGCGGTGACTGCCGCGCTGCGGATCATCCCGCCGGTGATCTCGAATCGTTCGGCGAGCAGATCGAGATCGAGCTCGCCGGTCGGCACGGACGCCGAGAACTGTCGACGCCACAGCTGGCGGCGAAGCTCGGCTCCGGGTGGCGGGAAGTCGACGCTGATGCTCAGCCGGCGGACGAAGGCCGGATCGATGTTGCGTTTCAGGTTGGTGGTGAGGACGACGCAGCCGTCATGGTGCTCCAGCCGTTGCAGCAGGTAGGAGACCTCGATGTTGGCGTAGCGGTCATGGGAGTCCGACACCTCGGTACGCCGGCCGAACAGGGCGTCGGCCTCGTCGAACAGCAGTACGGCAGCCGCTGCCCGGGCCGCGTCGAAGATCTGGTCCAGATTCTTCTCGGTCTCCCCGATGTACTTGCTGACCACGGCGGCCAGGTCGACCCGGTACAGGTCGAGCCCCAGGTCGCCGGCCACCACCTCGGCCGCCATGGTCTTGCCCGTGCCCGACGGGCCGGCGAAGAGGGCGATCACCCCGGCACCGGTCCCGGCCCGGAATCCCCAGTCCTGGTAGACGGTCCGGCGATGCCGGTACCGCGCGGCGAACTCGCGCAGCTGGGCGCTCTGGTCGGCCGGGAGCACCAGGTCCTGCCACCGGTACCGCGGTTCGGTGCGCTGAGCCATCAGATCGAGCTGCCCGGAGGCGATCCGCCGGACCGCCGCGGTGATGTCGGCATCGGTGCGGCGAGGTGTCACCGTACGGGCGCGTCGTGGCCCACCATCCAGCACGAGGCCGACCCGTACGAGTTGGTCGTGGTCCAGCAGCACACCGGTCGGCCCGGGTCGGCCGACGGTACGGATCCAGTCACGCTCGCTCGCCATCCCGGTCTCGACCCGTATCTCCTGCCATGGCCGCCGGGGCAGGGTGTCGAGCGCCGGTTCGGTGCGCGAGGACAACGCCAGCCGCACCGGAGCCCGTTCGAGGGTGCGGCGGGCGGGCGCGGCGAAGGATTGGTCGGACTCGAGCAGCAGCACGGCGTCGAGCAGCACCGCTTCCCGTACCAGGGCAAGAAGATCGATCCCCTCGACGGTCGCGACCACGAGCAAGGGACGGCCCGGATGGCGGGCTGCGACAGCGGTCCGCCGAGACCAACGATCCGCCCCGGCGACAAGCAGCATCCTCATGTCCGCGTCCGGCACACCGGGACCGGCGGCGGGCACCAGCTCCGCGCCGGGTGGGAGATCGGGCACACCGGGAAGCATCTCGTCGTCGAGATGGCGGAGCACGCGGGCAGGAACACCCACCTGGCGTGCCGCCCAGGGCCCCTCGTCCTCCACCTCCACCAGCCCGGCCCGGTCCAGCAGCCCGCCAGGAGCGACAGTGCGGTGCAGGCCCGGGCCTGCGCCATGATGCGCATCGAGCGAGCGCAGCAGCCCGAGGGTCGGGCGCTCGGCCCGTCCATCCCGAGCCAGCTCGCGACACCGCAACTGGCGGGCACGATCCAGCTCGACCGCAGCCACCAGGGCCAGCACAGCCGTCTCGCTGCGGTCCAGGCCGAGTCGTCGCACGAGATCACCGAAACTGTCGTGCGCCAAGCCCGCGGCGACCAGCTCCGAGGACGCGGACCCGGCCGCTGCGGAATCGGCCAGCACCGCATCAGCCCAGGCCTGCCAGCCAGGCACTCAGATCACCCCGGACCTCGTGGCCATGGCGACCGCGTGGGCGCGAGTGCGGCAGTTGAGCTTCATCAAGATGTCGTGCACCACGTTCTTCACGGTGCGTTCCGAGAATGACATGCCGAGTGCGATCTCGAGCGTGTCCGAGCCGTCGGCCAGCCAGCGCAGCACCTCTCGTTCCCGGTCCGTGAGCGCGCCGGTCGCGCCCCGGCCGCTCACCCGCGCATGTGCCATCGCCATCAGCAGCAGCTCGGTCGGAGCGCTGGTCGAGCCCGCCGCCACGGTCCGCAGGGTGCTCGACAGCAGCTCAGCCGTGAGGTCGTCACGGCGCAGGATCGCGCGCACGCCGGCGTCGAGCAGTCGTGGCAGTTCGGCCGACTGGGTGTCACGTACGGTGGCGACCAACCGGGTCCCGTGACCATCGGCCAGCTTCACCACCTCGCGCAGGTTCGCCCCGGCGAACTCGAAGATGAGCAGGCTGATGTGCTCGAGCCTGGGGACCGGGCGCAACCCGGCGCTCTCCCCCACCACGGTGAATCCGTCGCCCCCAAGACTCGCTGCCATCCCGCGCCTCAGGATGGGGTGTGAGTCATCGATCCACAGCGTGGCCTGCTTGACAGCGTCCACAGCTGATTTATAGACCCACGGCTCGGCACGAGGCAGAGTTTTTTGCACCCGCCCCGTGGCCGGGTCACACCGGACTCAGGGGACCGCGTAGAAGGCGACCTCCGACAGCGCGATGTCGTAGTACTTGGTCCCCGGATAGACCTCGCCGATCCGTACGGTCACGGTCGTCGCCGCCGTACCGAAGTCGAAGTCGAGTTTCTGTGCCGTCTTCTTGTCGGCGAGCGAGAAGGTGTGGGTCACCGTGCCCACGGTGACGACCAAGGTCCGTACGCGCCGATTCGACTGGAACAGGCGATCGTTCTTCTGGTACCCGTTGCTCACCGTGATGCGGCCGATGCGGACCGGCTCGTCGAAGGTGTAGGTCAGCGTCGGGCGCCCGGCGGCACCGATGTTGCTGCCATCGGAGTTCCAGGCGGTCGTCGTGTCGCCGTCCAAGGTCTGCTCCGGGGCATAGGAGTCGGGATCAGGCGGCAACACCGAGGTGGCGGTGACACTGATCCTCGCAGGGTCGATCTTGGTGAGCCCAGGTGACTTCGACGTCGACGCCCCCGCTGAGCTGCCCGGGGAGGCGGACACCGAGACCGAGCCGGTCGCCGACGGCGACCCCGCCGCTCCTGCGGGCCCGCCGCCGCCCTGGACGACGATGCCGATGACCACCCCGGCCAGCAGGGCGACCACCACGACGGGCAGCACGGCCTGCCACCAGGCGATGCCTGGCGACTCGGCGTGCTCGGTGCTCTCAGGGCCCGCGTCGGGGGCACGGCTCGGTCCCTCACTCATGGCTGCTCCTGTGGTGCACCCCGCCATTGTGCGTGATCGGCCCACACCCCGCGGCGCAGGTGCGCCACATCGCGGCCCTTCCGCTGTCTGACGTCAGGGGCATGACAGGCTGTCACCTGTGAAGCCGATCACCCAGTCCAGCAAGCTGCGCAACGTGCGCTACGACGTCCGTGGACCCATCCTGGTCGAGGCCCAGCGGCTCGAGGCCGAGGGCCACCGGATCATGAAGCTGAACATCGGCAACCCGGCCCCGTTCGGGTTCGAGGCGCCGTCGGAGATCGTCAGCGCCATGGTCCACGAGCTGCCGCAGGCCCAGGGCTACAGCGACTCGCGCGGCATCTACTCCGCCCGGACGGCGGTCGCACAGTACTACCAGGGACGTGGGCTGGCCGACACCCGCGTCGACGACGTCTTCATCGGCAACGGGGTCAGCGAGATGATCAGCCTGGTGCTCCAGGCCTTCGTCGACACCGGCAACGAGATCCTCGTCCCGGCGCCGGACTACCCACTGTGGACCGGCGCGGTCACCCTCGCCGGAGGAAAGGCCGTGCACTACCGCTGCGACGAGGCGAACGGGTGGATGCCGGATCTGGAGGACATCGAGGCAAAGATCACCCCGGCCACCAAGGCAATGGTGATCATCAACCCGAACAACCCGACCGGGGCGGTGTACTCCAAGGAGATGCTCGGCGCCCTGGTCGACATCGCCCGGCGCCATGAACTGACCCTGATGTCGGACGAGATCTACGAGAAGATCCTGTACGACGACGCGGTGCACCACCACACTGCCGCGCTGGCGGGCGACGACGTGTTCTGTCTGACCTTCTCGGGCCTGTCCAAGGCGTACCGGGTGGCCGGCTACCGGTCCGGCTGGGTGATGATCTCGGGCCCTCGCCATCTCGCCTCCGACTTCCTGGAGGGTCTCACGTTGCTCAGCAACATGCGGATGTGCGCCAACGTCCCGGCCCAGCACGCGATCCAAACTGCGCTGGGCGGGCGCCAGTCGATCAACGAGCTGATCCTGCCGGGTGGCCGGCTGCTCGAGCAGCGCAATGTCGCGCACGACCTGCTCAATGCCATCCCCGGCGTGTCCTCAGTGAAGCCACAGGGTGCTCTCTACTGCTTCCCACGCCTCGATCCCGAGGTCTACGAGATCCATGACGACGAAAAGTTCGCCATCGACCTGCTCCGGGCGACCAAGATCCTGATCACCCACGGCACCGGGTTCAACTGGCCGGACCCTGATCACTTCCGGGTCGTCACCCTGCCCAGCGTCGAGGACCTCACCGAGGCGATCGGCCGTATTGCCGACTACCTCGAGACGATCGCGCGCACGTGATCCAGTTTTCGGCTGCTACACAAATCTCCGACACCACGACCTGAACCCCCATTACGGACGCAGGGCGGTTCTGGTGGTCGTCGATGCGTGCCAATGGGCCGTTGATTCCTTGACGCTCCACCAGCCGACGACCTAGCTTCCCCGCAATCGCTTGCACTGTCCTGTGCAGCTCTTGTCGTCGGAGTTGATGATCATGGAACGCACCATCCCTCGTCGCATCGTTCTCGGTGCCGGAGCCGCCCTGGCCGGAACGGGCCTGATGGGCCTGCGGCCACCTGTCGGTGCACAGGCAGCCGAGGGCGACCTCGGCCTGGCCGTCAGCCACAGCGACCTCGGCATCGCAGCGAGTGAGCGCAACGTCCGTACCGGGACTGCCACCACCACCCACAAGGGAATTCCGCTGCTGTGCCTGCTGTCGGACGGCAATCCGGTCTCGTTCAACGTCATCAACGCCGACACCGGCGCGTTGGTGGGCAGTTTCCCCCTGCCGCCCAAGAGCATCGGCAGTTACCCGACCGTCGGCACCGACGGCAATGTCTACTTCGTCGTCCGGGACGGCAAGAGTTCCCTGGTCCACCGCTACGACGTCGCGCGCAACAAGGTGACCTTCCTGGTCGAAAGCCCCTCGGGGGACTCGGTGACCCGCACGATCCGGGTCGAGGGGTCGACGATCTACGGCAGCACCTACCCCAACGCCAAAGCGTTCAGCTACGACATCGACACCGGCACCGTCCGGGACTACGGCCGGGTGGTGGCCAGCACCGACACCTATGGCTGGGGTTTCGAGAAGATCGGCAACCACCTCTACGTGGGTACCGGCATCGGCGAGGGCCACCTCGTCCGGGTGGACATCGAGACCGGCGAGAAGACCGAGATCACGATCCCGGAGCCGTACGACTCCACGCTGACCTATTTCTACTGGTTCCGCCGCGTGGGGCATCTGCTGGCGATGGCTTTCTCACCGGGAATCCCGAACGGAACGAATGCGCTCTTCTACGACACCCGGACCGAGAAGTTCGTTCTCGACGGAGCAATCCCCGGCTTCCTCAGCCTCAATGGCCCGCTGACCCAGCCCACCCCGGACGGCAAGCTCTACTTCAAGTCCAGCAACGAGATCCACGAACTCGACACGACCGACGGGACGACGCGAGCGACCGGTTGGGCCGGGACCGGGCTGGCGGCCACGGGTTCCCATCGCACCCTGGACCTGACCATGGTCGGCCGCGGCCGCCTGGCAAGGCCGGTCCTGCTCGGGGGCAACAACGACGGTTCGTTCTGGCGCTTCGACCCGATCACCGGGGAGCACAGCTTCTTCCCCACCGTGGTGGACGGCGCGCCTCTGACTGCCCACGCCATCGCCGCCGGACCTGACGCGAAGATCTACGTCAGCACCTATCTCGGCCCGGGCGCGATCGCCCGCTTCGACCCGGCCACCAGCAGCACCGAGGTCCTGACCGGGCCGGGGCAGGCGGACACCATGCTGGCCGTCGGGGACGACCTGCTGCTCGGCAGCTATCCGGGAGGCGTGGTGCACCGTGGAAATCCTTCGCAGCCGTGGAAGTACGGCACCAACCCGTCCCAGCAGTACCGACTGATCGGCGATGCCCAGGACCGCATCATCGCGATGGCGGCCGAACCGGGCACCGGAACCGAGCGCCGGATCGCGATCGGCACGGTGTCCGACTACGGCGTCACCGGCGGCGCACTGACGATCCAGGACACCGACAACACGGTGCACGTGTACCGCGATCTGATCGACCGGCAGAGCGTCACCAGCGTGCTCTGGGGCACCGACGGCCTCGTCTACGCCGGCACCTCCATCCGTGGAGGCCTGTCCAGCCCGACCAGCTCCGGCGATGCCGAACTGCTGGTGGTCGACCCTGCCGACGGCACCCTGGTGCACCACGGTGTTCCGGTCGCCGGCAACGACGTGGTGGCCGGACTCGCTCCTGGCCGCGACGGCCGACTCTGGGGCGTCACCAACACTGGCCATCTGTTTGCTTTCGACACCACACAACGGAAGTTCGTCGCTGATCTCGACCTCGGCGTCGGCGGCTCACCCTCCCCCTGGGGCCTGGCGAGCACCCTGACCAGCCACCCCAGCGATGGTCTGCTGTACGGGTTGGTGGCCAATCGGCTCTTCGCGTTCGACCCCGTCTCCCAGGTGTGGCAGTTCCTGTCCGCCCCCGGGCTCAAGCGGCTCACGGTGGCGCCCGACGGCATGCTCTATGCCGTTGACGAGACCCACCTGCACTCGTACACCGTCCAGCGCGGCTGACACGCCAGCTCTGATCACCAAGGAATCCTCATGTCGCACCTCGGCACAACCTCGCTCTCCCGTCGCACGGTCCTTGGCGCCGGTGCCGCCGCAGGACTGGCAGCGCTCACGGCCTGCGCACCGGACAACTCCGCCTCCGAGGGAAACACCGGTGACGGCTCCCCTGCGACCTCCTCAGATCCTCGCCCTGCACACATCCCGTTCGCCAAGGCTCCGACGCCGGAGTTCCCGCCGGGCGACGGCGTGCCCGCGGGCTACACCGCGCTACCGTCGGAACTGGTCGACCTCGGCAGCACCCCGTTGCCGTCGACGCCCGAGATCTCTCTGCTGCTGCAAGGAAGTGCACCGGCCGTCGGGTACGACACGAACGAGTTCTACAGGTTGGTCACCAGCAGGGTCGGGACGACCTTCGACCTGTCGTACGGGGGCTACGCCGACTACCTCGACAAGTTCCAGGTCACCATCGCCGGCAACGACATCCCTGACCTGGTGATGATGACGAACGTCGCCCGGATGCCGGACCTGCTTGAGGCAAGGTTCACCGAGCTGAGTGAGTTCCTCGCCGGTGACAAGATCGCTGACTACCCCGGCCTGGCCAGCATTGCTCCTGCCACGTGGAAGGTCCCGGTGCTGAACGGCGGTCTGTGGGGTGTGTCAAAGCCGCGTCCGGCCGCCGAAGGCAGAGTGCTGCTCGGCCGGGCCGAGCTGTTGCAGGCCCGCGGCGTCGACCCGTCGACCCCCTTGTCCAGCGGCGAGGACCTGATGGCCCTGTTGACCGAGATGAGCGACGCCAGGGCGAAGGTGTACGCCATGGCACAGGAACCGACCGCGTGGCTGATGCCAGTGCTGGTGGAGATGTTCGGCGCCCCCAACGGTTGGCGGGAGACCAACGGAAGCTTCGTGCACCAGTACGAGAGCGAAGAGATGAAGGCTGCCATCGAACAGGCGGCGAAGATCTGGGCAGCCGGGGTACTACATCCGGAGTCCTTCGTCCACCCCGAGGCACTCGGCTGGTGGGAGGCCGGAACCATCTCGCTGCTGGTCGACGGGGTGGCCGGCTGGACCGGCTATGCCCGTACCCATGCCGACTGGGACGTTCACGGCTTCGTGGCCCCGAAGTGGAACGGTGGTGGCGCGGCCATCAAACACCTCACCGATGCCGGATACCCTTCGTACGTGGCCATCCGCCAGCAGTCATCGCCCGACCGCGTACGCGAACTGCTCCGCGTGATCGATGCGATTGCCGCCCCCTTCGGCACCAAGCAATGGCTGGAGATGAACTATGGCATCGAGGGAGAGCACTACACCGTGGACGATGGCATCCCGGTCGTGACCCCCCAGATGGCCAAGGAGAAGTTCCGGATCGACTACCTGGGCGCACAGAGCGATGCCCAGCTGTTCAGCCACCACGACCTGGTGCAACGCCAGCACGAGTACCTGTCCACGGTGATGCCGACCGGTGAGCCCGACGCCAGCGACGGTCTCTACTCCGAGACGGCGCTGAGCAAGGGGGCCGCCGAATCGCGCAAGATCACCAGTCTGGTCGCCGACCTGATCCAGGGTCGCCGCCCGATGGGCGAGTGGGACACCGCGGTTGCGAGTTGGCGCAGCACCGTTGGAGACGCGATGCGCAGCGAGTACGAGGAAGCCTTCGCCGCGAACCGTTGAACTCGGCCCCGAAGTCCCGCCATGTCCAGGGCGCCCGAGTAGCGTTCCTGGGAGCTCATTCCTCAAGTTTCGGAACGCATTGAATAAGTTCACCGTGCGTCCTCATTTGAGGTTCTGTTGAAATCGGTGTCCCGAATTCGGTCCGAGGGGGTCCGGTCGGCCCAAGGCGTTGACCCTTCGGCGCCCGAAACCTACGTTCGCCGCAATCGCTTGCAGGCACTGTGCCAGCCGACCGCGACCCACCCGAGTCGCTGGTGGAGGGAAAGGACGTCAGGGATGACGAATCGATCACTGTCACGCCGAGGGTTGCTGGCCGGGGCCAGCCTCGGACTGGTCGGAGCCGGGCTGGGACTCACCGGATGCGCAGAGACCCCGACAGGAGGCCAACCAGCAACCGGAGCCGGCGGCAGCGCCGCCAGACCGCCGGCCTACGTACCCTTCACCGGAGTCAAGGCCGACCTGCCGGGGACCGCCGAGGGCGTCTCACCGGCGTTCCTGTCGTACCCATCCCCACCACTGGCCAGGGAGGGATTCCCCCTGCCGGCGACCGAACCGTTCACTGCCCTGCTGCAGGGAGCACCGGCCGCGACCGCGCCGGACCGCAACGACGCCTACCGTGTCCTGCGCGACCAGGCAGGCAACTCCATGAACGCCCTCACGGTCATCTCGTCGCAGTACCTCGACAAGTTCCAGGTCACGATGGCGAGCAACGACATTCCCGACTTCGTCCAGATCATGAAGGTTCCGCAGTACCCGACGATGTTGGAGAAGTACTTCACCGACCTGTCCGACGTGCTCGGCGGGGACGGAGTCAAGAAGTACCCGGCGCTGGCCAACATCCCGACCGAGACCTGGAAGATCCCGACCGTGAACGGCAGGCTGTGGGGCTTCGCTCAGCCGCGTCCCCCGGCCGGGCGGATCCTGTCGACCCGGGGCGACCTGCTCACCGCCCGCGGCCTCGACGCGAGTCCTGCGCCGGCCAACGGGGCCGAATTCGTCGAGTTGCTCAAGGCGCTCACTGATCGGGGCAAGAACCAGTTCGCACTCGGCGGTGATCCGACCGACTGGCTGCTGCCGGGGGTGCTCGAAATGATGGAGGCTCCCAACGGCTGGGCCCTGCAGGACGGCACGTTCGTCAGCCAGTTGGCCTCGGAGCAGATGGTCGAGGCATTGAACGAGTGCGGCAAGATCATCCGTGCCGGCTACCAGCACCCGAACTCGTTCTCCGATCCGGGGCAGAACGGCGTGTGGTGGACCGCCGGAACCACCTCGATGCTGTTCCAGGCGTTCACCGGATGGGGCACCTACGCGCGGTCCCAGCCCAGCTGGCAGGTCGGTCACGTCACCCTTCCCAAGTGGAACGGCGGCGGCACCGCGCCACTGCACAAGAGCGTCGCCGGCTACGACGCCTTCGTCTCGATCAGGAAACAGGCCTCGGACCAGCGGCTGGACGAGTTGCTGCGCATCGTCGACCTGATCGCCTCGCCCTTCGGCACCCAACAGTTCCTCGACGTCAACTACGGCGCCCCAGGTTTCACCTACGACATGGTCGACGGCAATCCCCAGTTCACCAAGGACGGTTCGACCAACGTGGTCAAGGGATGGCCGTACGCGGGTGGGAACAGTCAGGCGGTGCTCTTCACCCCCGGCCAGGACGAGCTGACCCGGGCACAGCACGCGTACCTGTCCGAACAGCTCCCCAACGGTGTGGCCGACGCTTCCCAGGGCCTCTACTCCGAGACCGAGGTCACCAAGGGCGCCACCCAGGCGAAAGCGGCCAAGGATGTCCAGCGCGCCGTGCTGCTCGGCGAGCAGCCGATCTCGGCCTGGCAGGACTTCGTGAAGAAGTGGTCCGCCGAGGTCGGTGACCGGATCGCCGGCGAGTTCGCCGACGCCGCAGCCCAGTGAGTCTCCTGCCTCGCCCCTCCCCCGCCATCCCTTCCAGACAAGGATCAACGATGAACCCCACTCGACGTCAGCTCCTCGGTGCCGGTCTGCTCACCTCAGTGGCCGGGCTCGGGCTGGTTGCCCCGCTCAGCCCGGCGGCAGCCGTGCCCCGCCCCGGCAGGACGCCGGTCACCGCCTCGCTCACCGACCTCGGGGTCGCCATGCAGTCGGTGAATGTCCGGTTCACCGGCGTCGGGCCGGATGGCAGCGGTGGCAGCAATCTGTACGCGATCTCGGACGGCAACCCGGTCGCCTTCTCGGTGCTCGACACCGATGGTGAGCTGGTCTTCAGCTGGACCCCGTCCGACACGACCCGGCCGTACGGCGGCGGAGTCTTCGCCATCGACGGCGGTGCCTACTTCACCGCACGCAGCGGCAGCCTGACCACCGTCTTCCACTACGACCACACTGCTCGGACCGTGGCCGAAGTGATGTCGAGCGGCTCGGGCAGCCCGGTGCCCAACACGATGATCCGCAACGTGATCCCGGACGGGGACACGCTCTACCTCTGCTGCTACCCCCGCTCGGAAGTGTACGCGTACACCATCAGCACCGGCACCGTGCGTGCCTTCGGCCGGGCGAGTGACAACGGTGGCGACTACGCCTGGGGATTCACCCGGATCGGCCAGAAACTCTATGTGGGCACGGGAATCAACACCGCCCAGCTGGTCTCCTTCGACATCGCCAGCGGCGCGCGCACCGAGATCCCACTGCCGGCAACCCCCACCGTGATCAGTGACCTCGGACGCGCCGGGGACCTGTTGCTGGTGCCGTTGCCCGGCCGGGTCGAGGTGTACGACACGACCACCGGCCAGTGGCGTACCGATGTCACCGGGATGGACGCTGCCGCGAGCAACTTCGCGACGGGAGGCGACCCACAGAAATCGTACTTCCGGCGTGGCAACGAGTACTACGTGTTCGACGCCGGCACCCTGGCCGCCACCCCGCTGGGGTTCGCCGCCCACGGCATCGGCGTCGAGCAGTTCCGGCCGCTCACCGTGTTCGGCTCGAGCGGCCATGACGTGATCGCCAACTTCCGCCAGGACGGGAGCCTGGTGGTCTTCGACCCGGACGCCGACACTGCGGTCGAACACGAAGCCGTGGTGTCCGGCTCCCCCGTGGTGGCCCACAGCATCGGACTCGGACCGGACGGCGACATCTGGGTCGGGGCCTACCTGAGCGCCGGTGTCATCGCCTCGGTCGATCCGGTCAGCGGCGGGATCACCCAGCGCATCGGACCGGAGCAGAGCGACACCTTTGCCGCCGTCGGTCCCTACCTGATGATCAGCAAGTACCCGAACGGAGTTGTGTATCGCTACGACACCAGGCAACCGTGGACGTGGGGCAGCAATCCCGACACCCTGGTGCAGTTGATCGGTGACCTACAGGATCGGATCTTCGCCATGACCGCCGCCGGCGATCTGCTCGCTGTTGGTTCCGTGCCCGAGTACGGCAACCTGGGCGGGGCTCTCACCCTGGTCGACCCGAGCACGGGCACCCACACGGTGTACCGCAACGTGGTGACAGACCAGAGCGTCTGCGCGCTCGCCCACCGCGACGGCATCGTCTACGGCGGTACCACGACACGGGGTGGTCTGTCGTCGGTCCCGACGACCACGGAAGGGCACCTGTTCGAGTTCGATGTCGCAACGCGTCAGGTCACCACGAGCATCGTGCCGGTCGCCGGCGACGAGACCGTCTCGACCCTGTGCTTCGGCAACGAACCCGGCATCCTGGCGGGGATGACCTATGAGTGCCACTTCTTCCGGTACGACCTGGCCCAGCATGCGGTGACCTCGGTCGTCGACACCGGCATCAAGCCGGCCGGTGCGGTGTGGGGACGGACGCCGACGCTGCGGTATCGCAAGCTGGACGGCTACTTCTACGGGGTCGCCGGGCAGAAGTTCTTCCGCTGCAATGCACACGGCGGTGACCTGGCGATCCTCGACGGAGATCACCCGTGGGAGTCGCTGGAGATCACGGCTCGAGGCGAGATCTTTCTGATCGACACCACCAACGTCTACCGCTGGGCCTGAAGGGACACACCATGCTGAAACGCCGCAATCTCCTGGCCGGGAGCGCAGCGCTCACCGGGGCGACGCTGTGCGGCACGGTGCTGGCCGCGGTGCCCGCAACGGTGGCCCGGGCAGCCGATGCCCCGGTGACCGCCCTCGGTCCCGCCATCAAGTCGGTGAACGTCCGGGCCGCCAGCTTCGGCACCCTGCCTGACGGCCGGTCCGTCGTCCTGGCCCTGTCGAACGGTTATCCGGTCAGCGTCAACGTCATCGACCTGGTCACCGGAGCGAGGATCTTCGCTGCCGAGATCGCCGAGGCGACGATCGGCAGCTGGATCATCCAGGCACCGAACGGTGACATCTGGCTGAGTGTGCGCAAACCGGTCAACGCCGCGCTCTACCGGATCGATGTGGCCACGATGACCTTGCACAAGGTCGGCGACCGGATCGGCGGCGAGTCCGTGTTGTACTCGGCGAAGTTCGCCGCCGATGGGGTCCTGTGGTTCGGCACCTACCCCCATGCCAAGGTGATGTCGTACGACCCCGCGACCGAGACGCTGCGCGACTACGGATCACAGACCTCCGATGCGGCGTACGTGTTCTCGCTCGGCCTTGTCGACGGCGCGGTGTGGGCCGGCACCGGTCCGGTGCCCCACCTGTACGTGATCGATCCCGCCACCGGCGACCGTACCGAGATTCAACCGCCGGACCACATCATGACCAACACCCAGTGGTTCATCGGCATCGACCAACGCAACGACGAGGTACTGGTGCGGCTCTCGCCACGAGGTACCTACGACTGCGCGTTCGTACACCTGCCGACGATGACCTGGTCGACGACGATCATCAGCGGTGTCGGCGGGTCGATGCCCACGTCCACCACCCGCGCAGGGATCACCTATCAACTGGTGCAGAACGCCGATCTGGTCGGGTACGACATCCGGCGCCGCCGGGTCGTGACGACCGACTTCTCCCACAGCGACCTGCCCGCTCACCTCGCCACCACCGTCAACAGTTATGGCATCGACGTCGTTCGTGCCCCGGAGTTGAAGTTGCCCGGAGAGACCGTGGCCGGCATCACCACCGATGGTGGCCTGTGGTTCTACAACCTGCCGACCGGACGGACCCGGACGATCGACACCGCGATCCTGCCCACCTCGTCCGAAGCACACGGCATCGGCACCGGACCGGACGGCCAGATCTACATCGGTGCCTACCTGAGCAGCGGGGTGATGAGCCGAATCGACCCTGCCACGGATGCGATCACGCCGCTCCGTGGCCCGAAACAGGGCGATGCCATGATCACCCATGCCGGTCAGCTCGTCGTCTCCTCCTATCCGGGCGCGGTCATCCACGTCGGCGACGTCACCCAGGAGTGGGACTGGGGCACCAATCCGCACAAGTCTCTGGAGATCGGACGCGGCGAACCGTGGTACCAGGACCGCGCCTTCGGCCTGGCCTCGGCCGGTGACCTGTTGGCGATCGGCACGATCGGCGACTACGGCGAGCTCGACGGCGCTCTCACCTTCCTCGACACGGAAACGGGCTCCTTCACGGTGCACCGTGGGGTGGTGCCCGACCAGAGCGTCATCTCGCTCGCCCACCGCGACGGACTGGTGTACGGGACCACCTCGATCCACGGCGGGCTCTCGTCGACGCCCACAGCAGCGGAGGCCCAGCTCTTCGTCTGGGACGTCGCAGCCGCAGCCGTGGTGTGGCAGGGCTCGATCAGCGCAGGCGCACAGAATGCCGGCGGACTGTTGTGGGGACCTGACGACCTGCTCGTCGGATCGACGTCGAACGGGGACCTGTTCACCTTCGACCCCGTGTCACGCGCCATCATCTCCTTGGTGCCGATCGCACCGAAGCCACCAGGCGCGGCAGGCTGGGGATACGCGGCCCGCACGGTGTACGACCGGGCCACTGACTCCTACGTCGTCACCCAGTCGGGCCATCTGGTCCAGGTCGCGCGTACCACAGGTGCGGTCACGGTCCTGTCGACGAACATGCAGCAGATCTCCCAAGCAGGCAACGGAAAGATCTATGGTGTCGATGACACCCAGGCCTTCCTGATCACCCCGCAGTGACCCCTGCCGCCCCGCCCCGCCATCTCGGCGAGCACGGTCCGCCGGCTGCAACTGGCAGACTGGACGGCATGTCCCACCGCTGGGAGATCCACGACCTGGGCCCTGCCATCACGGCGGTCAACGTGCGCGCCGCCGGGTTCGGCGCCCTTCCCGACGGCACGCCGATCGCGTTCACGCTGTCGAACGGCAGCGCGGTCGTGTTCTCGGTGATTGACGTGACCACCGGGAAGTCCTTGTTCTGCAAGGAGATTCTCGGAGTCACGCTCGGCAGCTGGATCGTCCAGGCTCCGGACGGGGACCTGTACCTGTCGGCCCGGCACCCGACCCCGGCGGCCCTGTACCGCTTCGACATCCGTGCCCGGCGACTGGAGCACCTCGCGGACCGCCTCGGTGGCGCCCAGTCCCTGCACAGCGGTGTGGTCGACCCCCGAGGACGGCTCTGGTTCGGAACCCATCCGCACGGAAAGCTGATCACCTATGACCCGGCGACCGGCGAGCTGGTCGACCACGGCACTCTCGCCCCCGACGCAGCCTGGGTGTTCGCGGTGGCGATCGTCGGCCGTACCGTGTGGGCTGGCACCGGACCGGTGCCGCACCTCTTCGAGACAGACCTCGACACCGGCGAACGCCAGGAACTCCATCCACCCGCGCACGTTCTCACCGGGACGAAATGGTTCCTGCGCATTGATCCACGCAACGAGGACGTCCTCGTCAGGTTGTCGCCGCGAGGCAGCTTCGACACGGTCGTCTTCCACACCAGGACACGAACCTGGTCACCAGAGGTGTTGGCCCGCACCCACGGTGGCATGCCCTCACCGGTGTCGGCCAACGGCACCACGTACGTGTTGACCGACCATCGTGAACTCATCGGCTACCACACCCACAGTCGCCGAGTGGTCAACCTGCCCACGGCACGTCTGGTGCCTCCCCCCGCGGCGCGGAGCACGGTGGAGAGCTATGGGCTGGGCATGGTCCGTGTGCCGGAGCTCGGCCTTCCGGGGCAGTCCGTCGTCGGAATCACGACCGATGGCGACCTGTGGTTCGTCAGCATCTCGACCGGACAGACCCGGGTGGTCCCGGCCGCGATCCCGGCGCCAACGGCCGAGCCACACACGATCAGCACCGGACCCGACGGCCATCTGTACGTCGGTGCCTACATGGGATCAGGAGTGATCCATCGGGTCGACCAGCACACCGGAGAACGAGCGCCGCTGCGGGGACCCCGCGGCTGCGACACGATCATCGCCCACGGGCAGTCACTGGCCATCACCTCGTCACCGGGACCGCAGGTCCACCTCGCGGAGCCACACCGGCCGTGGGAGTGGGGCATCAATCCGCGCGAGGTCCTCGAAGGTGGGACCGATCTCGAACCGACCGAACGTTACATCGCGGCAGTGACGATCGGTCCGGTGCTGGCCCTCGCCGTGGTGGCCCCGTTCGGACCGCCGACCGGGACAATCGTGCTGCTGGATCCGGGCTCGGGCCAGGTCAGCCGAATCCGTCCCGTGCCGGACCAGGACGTGGTGAGCCTCGCTCACCACGACGGTGTGCTGTACGGCGCCACGACAACGGTCACGGCCCGCAACAGGGCCAACCCGGTGCCGGCCCGATTGTTTGCCTGGGACGTCGTGGGAGAACGTCTTCTGTGGGACATGGCCGTCAGCGCTGATGCCCGGCATCTGGGCGGTCTGCTGGTCGACCCGGAGGGCCTGCTGATCGGGTCCAGCTCAGCAGGCGAACTCTTCGTGGTGGATCCGAGGGAGCCGGAGCTGCTGAGTCTGGTGCCTGCCGGCGTGGCCGAGGCCCACCCGACCTGGGGCAACTCTGCGCGGACCCTGTACGACCCGGCGTCAGACAGTTACCTGGCAACGGCGGCCGGACAACTCGTCCTCGTGCCGCGTGATGGCGGCCCGCCCCGTGTCCTGGCGCCGAACATGCTGCAGGTTGCGCGGGCCGGGAACGACCGGATCTTCGCGATCGACGAGACGAACCTCTATCTGGTCGATCCCCCGAGCTCCTGACCAGCGAGGTTGCCGGTTCGACCCGTCCGTCAGCCGCGGTACCGGCCGAGGAAGCGCCGCCGATCCGCCAGCACCATCAGAGCCGTACCGACCACCACGGCGGCCACGCCACCGATGATCCCGGGCAGCATTCCCGGTCCGGATGCACCGGTGTCGGCCAGGTCACCACCGTCTTGCGGGGGTGCCACGGGTACGGCCGCCGATGACGAGGAACTCGCCGACGGGGACGGCGACCCACTCGGGCTGGGGGTCGGCGTCGGCGTGAGGGTCGGCGTCGGGGTCGGGGTGGGCGTCGGGGTTGGGGTGGGCGTGGCTGCTGCCCGTACCACGATCGTGAACGTCTTCGAGACCGAGCCGTCCACGGTCACCTCGACCGGGAAACTTCCGACCTCCTCCGGAACACCGGAGATCACCCCGGCGCTCGACATGGTGAGTCCTTCCGGCAGCTGGTCGACCGTCCACTCGTACGGCTCGCCCGCTCCCCCGGTCGCGGCCAAGGTCGCGTGGTAGTCGGCACCGACGTCTCCGGCCGGCAAGCTCTCGGTGGTGATCACCAGCGGTTCCACGAGGATCTCCACTGCGCCCACGTCACAGGCCGATCCCTGCGGCCGGGTCACGCCTCGCTGGTCGGTGGAGCCGTCGGCACACAACGGCACGCCGCTGGCGCCGTCCAGCATCGTGCCGGGCGGAATCGTGTCGAGCAACGGGCTGCCGTCGGCGGGCAGCATCGTCTGGGTGGGACCGTCGTTGTCGGCCAGGTCGCCGAGCTGAGGCTCAACGCCTTCCCGGCTCGTCGCCTCGGTCACCTGGCAGGAGTCGTCGGCGATGACATTGTGTCCACCGTCGGTCATCGAGCCGTCCGTGGTGTTGATCGTCCCGCAGGCCACGCTGCCATCTGCGGCGCTGATCACCGAGCCGCCGACGATCACCGTCGACCCCGGCCCGAACAGCAGTCCGCCATTGCCACCGCCACCGGGCGCCGAGGAACCGCCGTTGTCGGCGATGGTGCTGTTGGTGATCAGCAGCGTGCCGTTCGGAACCGGGTCCGCGACGGTCCGTACCCGTGGCGCTGCCGACATCGCGGGGGCTGCGCTCTCCAGCTTCTCCCATGCCGAGGTGGTCAGCTTCTTGCCCGCCAGGCTCGATGCCGCATCGTCAGCCGAGTTGATGATGCCAGCGAGCTTGTTGCCCGCGACGGTGGTCGCGCTGACACTCCCCCCGGCATCCACCAGGGCCAACCCGACAAGGTTGCCGGACAGCTCGGAGGTGGTGACCATCACCTGGGGGTGCAGCTGTGTGTCACCGGTCTGCACGGTGCCGCCGAAGCCGACGATGCCACCACCGCCGAAATCGCCACTGCCGACGTTGTCAATGATCCGGCTGCCGTGCACCTCGAGGGTGCCGCCGGCCACCGCGATCCCGTTGTAGTTGTTCGCGATCGTGCTGTCGCGCACCGTGAGTGTCGGCGCCGCCATCGAGGCGATGCCTCCCGAGATGGTGCCACCCGCACCGCTCAACGCATTGCCGGTGATCTGCGAGGAGGACACCTCGACGACGGCAGAGTCGGACAGCACACCGATCCCGATCAGTTCGTTGTCGGCCACCGTGGTGTCGGTCACCGACAAGGTGCCCATCAACATGAAGATCCCGATGCCGTTGCTGCTCACCGAGGAACCCTCGTCGATCGTGACCTTCCCTGCCCCGACGATCAGGGCGGCCATCATGGACTTGGTCACCGAGGTCGCACTCATCGTCAGCGAGGTGGCATCCGGGTCGGTGGCCTCCGCCGCAACGGAGATGCCGACGCCGGTGATGTCGGTGATCGTGGAGTCTTTGATCGTGACCGTCGAGCCCTCGTCCAGGAGGACTCCGGTGTTGAGGCCGTGGATGTTGCTGTCGGCGATGGTCACCATGCTGCCGGCCGCAGCCTGGACGCCGGGGATCGAGCGCGTCGCCGGGTTGTACCTGTCCGTGATCACGACGTCCGAGGCCGTCACGGTCGCGCCCTCCCGGGCGTAGATCGCCGCTCCCGGCCTTGAAGCAGTGCTGTACGGCGCCATCACGGTGATGCCCGACAAGCTGACCGTGATCGGCTCGGATCCACCGACGTCGAAGGTCGACCGGTAGTCGTCGGGAGCGATGTCGAGCGTCACCTTGTCCGCGCCCTCGCCAATGATGGTCACCGACGTGGAGATGGTGACGCTGCCGTTGACGTAGCCACCGGCGCCCACCCTGATCGTGTCGCCGTCGGCCGCCTTGGCTGCGGCCACCTGCAAGCTCCCGCAGGGTGCATCCTTCGTGCCGCACGGCTCGTGCTGAGACCCACCGACCGCCACGTACCACGTGGTGCCGGCCGCGTGCGCCGGTGCAGGTGCACCGACCAACAGGGCGATGAGGAGGCAGAGGGCGAGTCCGGCCGCGACGTGGCGCCGCCGTCCGGGCTCGACCGTACGGACCCACGGCGTACGTGGGCGCAGACCATTGCGCATCGTGGACAGCCTCTCGGGGGCGGGGCTCAGGTAGGGCCTGATGAGGCTATTCCCCCACTGCCGAAGACCGCAAACCGCGGGCCAGCATCTGAAACCGTACGAGCCGGCCTCAGTCCTGTTGGACCTCCTGCGCAGACTCTCCGATCGCCTCGGACAGCGCCGCCAGTTCGGCCGCATGATTGTCGGTGGTGTCCTCGTCCCCGGGCTCGTCAGCATGGGAGGAGATCCCGGCGGCCAGGGCAGCCAGCGCCGCAGCAACCTCACTCTGCACGCCCTGATCGGCATGCTCGCCCTCACCGGCGACCTCGTGCGACTCAGCCGAGCTCGCCTTCGCCAGGCCGGGCGGTGGCGGCGGCATCACCTTCGGCAACGGCTGGCGCGCCGGGGTGGGAGTCTTGGGAGAGGCTGCCTGCTGCTTCCGCCCGCCACGGCCCGAGTCGCGGGAACTGTCCCGTGCTGACTCGCGGCGGTTGCGGCCCCGGCCGTTGTGCTGCTCGGCCGCGTGGTCATGGTTGGTCTCGACCGGCTCGTCGTGGCTCAGGTACCCCTTGCCATGGCAGTGCTCGCAGGGAGTGTTGAACGCCTCGCCCAGGCCGGTGCCGATCCGCTTCCGGGTCATCTGCACCAGGCCGAGGCTGGTCACCTCGGCCACCTGGTGCCGGGTACGGTCCCGGCCGAGGCACTCGACCAGGCGCTTCAGCAGCAGTTCCCGGTTGCTGGGCAGCACCATGTCGATGAAGTCGATCACGATGATGCCACCGAGGTCGCGCAACCGGAGCTGACGCACGATCTCCTCGGCCGCCTCCAGGTTGTTGCTGGTGACCGTCGCCTCGAGGTTGCCGCCGCTGCCGGTGAACTTGCCGGTGTTGACGTCGATGACCGTCATGGCCTCGGTACGGTCGATGATCAACGAACCGCCCGACGGCAGGTGCACCTTCCGCTCCAGCGCCTTGGCGATCTGCTCGTCGACCCGGTGCCGGGTGAAGACGTCCGCCCCGTCCTCCGGGATCCAGCGCTTCACTCGGTCGGCCAGGTGCGGGGCAACATGCTCCACGTACGCGGTGATGCTGTCGTAGGCATCATCGGCACCGCCGTTGCCGGCGATGATGAGTTCCGAGAAGTCCTCGGTGAACAGGTCCCGCACGATCCGTACGGTCGGGTCCGGCTCCGCGTACAGCAGTTGTGGTGCGCCGCCCGACTTGGACTTCTTCTCGATCGCCTCCCACTGTGCCTTCAGCCGGGTGACGTCGCGGACCAGTTCCTCCTCGGTCGCCCCCTCGGCCGCTGTCCGGACGATGACACTGGCCGACTCGTCGACGTGCTCGCCCAGGATCTGCTTCAGGCGCTTCCGCTCGGAGTCCGGCAGCTTGCGGGAGATGCCCGACAGGTGCCCCCCGGGGGCGTAGACGATGTAGCGACCCGGCAGCGACAGGTGATTGGTCAACCGCGCACCCTTGGCACCGACCGGGTCCTTGGTGACCTGGACCAGGACGGTCTGGCCCGACTTGAGGGCCGTCTCGATCTTGCGATCCTTGCTGGCCCCAGCCGCACCCAGCGAGTCCCAGTCGACCTCGCCCGCGTACAGCACCGCGTTGCGTCCCTGGCCGATGTCGATGAAGGCGGCCTCCATCGAGGGCAGAACGTTCTGCACCTTGCCCAGGTACACGTTGCCGATGAGCGACCGGGTCGAGCTGTGGTCGACGTAATGCTCCACCAGGATGTCGTCCTCGAGGACGGCGATCTGGGCCATCGTCTCGCGCTGCCGGATGATCATCGTGCGCCGGACGGCCTCGCGGCGAGCCAGGAACTCGGCCTCGCTGAGGATCGGCGTACGGCGACGACCCGCCTCCCTGCCCTCACGACGACGCTGCCGCTTGGCCTCGAGCCGGGTTGAGCCGTCGATTCCGGTGACCGCGTCGTTGGCGCGCCGCCGTGCCGACTCGTCGGCGTCCTCACCGCTCCGACGACGGCGACGACGACGGCGGCGACGACCGCCACTACCGGACTCGTCGTCCTCGGCCTCGGCGTCACTGTCGTCCGCCTCGTCAGCCTTGGCCGTCCCGCCGTCGGCAGACTTCCCGGCGACGTCGCTCTCGTCACTGCCTGCGGCGGAGGAGTCGCCGGCCTCGGAGTTGTCCTCGGACTCGTCGGTGTCATCCCCGGAACGACGACGGCGCCGACCACCGCGCCGACGGCGACGGCGACGGCCGTTGGAGTCGTTGTCGTCGTCAGAGTCCTCTGCGGAATCGTCGGCGTCCTCGGACTCGGGCTCAGGCTCGGCGTCGGACTCGGCAGGCTCCGTGTCAGCAGCATCGGCGTCCGCAGCACCGGTGTCAGCAGCATCGGCGTCAGCAGCATCGGCGTCGGCGACGGTCTCGGTGTCGCTGACGGCCGAGGGAGCCGCGATCGTCTCGACCGCAGCAGCCTGGTCTGCGGTCTCCTCGGGGTTGGCCTCCTCGACGAGAGGCTCCTGCTCCGGTGCCGGCTCGGCGGCCTTGGGGCGACGCCGGCTCGGGCGCAGCGCAGACACGTCGATCTCCGGTACGGCGAACGGGTCGGCGACCGCCGGACGAGTGGTGCGGCGACGGGTCGCCTTCTTGACAGGCTTCTGCTCGGCCGGCGCCTCGGCGGCCGGCTGGTCCTCGGTCGGCTTCTCGACGGCTCCCGAGTCGGTCGCCTGCCGACCGGACTGGCCGATGGGGGCGTCGAAGACGGGATCGGTGGTGTCGTCGGTACGGGTCTCCCCCGGCTCGTCGGTTTCGGCGACGACCTTGCGTGTGCGACGGGCTCGGGTCGCCTTGACCGGCTTCACCGGCGCTGGCTCCTCGACGGGCTCATCGCCGGCGGTCTCGGCAGCTGCTGGATCCTCGGCAGGCTCAGCCACCTCGGAAGCCACCCCGGGCGCCTCCGGCTCGGGGCGGCTCTCCGGCGGCCCGGCCGGGCGCGATGCCGCCCGACGCCGGCGGCGCGGCGCCGGACTCTCGGTGGCGGAGGTCTCCGCAGTGCTTTCGGTGGCGGAGGTCTCCGCAGGCGGGACCTCGGGGGTCTGGGTGTTGTCAGGCGACTCGTTGTCGAGCATGCACGCTCCTTCGGGCACCTCAGGTGCCACGTACGCCCGTCACGAGGACGGGAAAGCTGTCGGTGTCGGCCGGGTCTGAGCCTGGTCACCGCGGTCGCTGTGATGCGTCGCGGTCACGCTGGGCACAGTCGTGAGCTGTCACCTCAACGATGTCCCGGTCGAGCTGGAGGGCACGGGCTGTGCTCCCTCAACCTGTCGGCCAGTATCCCACATCACCGAAGGTTCCGTGGGCAGCCCACAGAATCGGCCCCCGGACCCGGAGCATGCCCTGGACTACTACGTTCGGTAGTGTCGGCTCGCAGCCGAACGCCTGAGGAGACCGCACGAGCATGAGTCACACCCTGTACGTCGCCTCCCCTGTCGGCCACGCCGGCAAGAGCATGGTGGCTTTCGCCCTGGTCGATGTCCTGGCCCGGCGGGTCGGGCGTGTCGGCGTGTACCGACCGGTGGTCGCCGACCGCGATCGGGACTCGGTGATGAGCCTGCTGACCAGCCATGACGGTGTCGTCACTCCCTACGACGAGGGGCTGGGGGTGAGCTACGAGGAGCTCCATGCCGACCCGGAGGCCGCCCTGGCCCGGATCGTGCACGAGCACCGCAGGATCGCCGAGACCTGCGACGTCGTGGTCGCTGTCGGCTCGGACTTCACCGACATTGCCTCCCCGACCGAGTTCGCCACGAACGCGCGCATCGCAGCAAACCTTGGCGCGGCGACGATCCTGGTCGTCCCGATGGGCGGCCAGACCGCGGCCGAGACCGGGCAGGTGGCCGAGATCGCTGCTGCGGAGATCGCAGCTGCCCACGCACACCTGGCCGCTGTCGTCGCCAATCGATGTCCGACCAGCGCCGACCTCACGGAGGTGTCCACGACGATCCGGGGCAGGCTCGACGTGGCGGCACCGGTGTGGACCGTACCGGAGATCCCCCTCCTCGCGGCGCCGTCGGTGCGTCAGGTGATGGAGCGGATCAACGGTGAGCTGCTCTTCGGTGACCCCGCGCTCACCGGCCGGGAGGCCGAGCACATGCTGGTCGCCGGGATGGCCGTCGAGCACGTCCTGGAACGCCTCCTCGACGGCCAGTTGGTGATCGCGGCGGGCGATCGACCCGAGGTCCTCATCGCGCTGCTGGCAGCCCACGCCTCGGCGTCCTACCCGTCCCTGGCCGGTGTGGTACTCAACGGCGGCTTCCGGCCGTCGGCAGCAGTGACCCAGCTGGTCACCGGTCTGGACGCCCAGCTCCCCGTGGTGACGACGGAACTGGGCACCTACGACACCGCCGTCGCCGTGGCCGCCACCCGCGGCGTCATCTCCGCCGGTGCCCAGCGCAAGCGCGACCTGACGTTGGCCACCATGGGCCGTCATCTCCCCGATGACGAGGTGCTCGGCCTGGTGGCCGTCTCCGGCCCGACCACCGTGACCCCCCTGATGTTCGAGGCAACGCTGGCCGATCGCGCACGGCAGGTCCGGCGCCGCGTGGTCCTGCCCGAAGGGGACGACGACCGGATCCTGCGCGCGGCCTCGACCGTCCTGGCTCGCGGGGTCGCCGACCTGACGATCCTCGGCCAGGAGCGCACCATCCGCTCCCGGGCGGCTGAGCTCGGCCTTGATCTCGGAGACGCCACCGTGATCGACCCGACGACCTCGCCGTGGCTCGACGAGTTCACCAACCGCTATGCCGAGGCCCGTGCCCACAAAGGAATGACACCCGAGCGCGCTCGGGAGGTGGTGCACGACGTGTCCTACTTCGGCACCCTGATGGTCGACAGCGGGCGCGCCGACGGAATGGTGTCGGGCGCGGTGCACACCACGGCCCACACCATCCGTCCAGCCCTGGAGGTGATCCGTACGGCCCCCGGCACGGCCATCGTCTCCTCGGTCTTCCTGATGTGCCTCGCCGACGAGGTCCTGGTCTACGGCGACTGTGCGGTGAATCCCGATCCGGACGCCGAGAACCTCGCCGACATTGCGATCTCGTCCGCGGGCACCGCCGTGCAGTTCGGCATCGAGCCGAGAGTGGCGTTGCTCTCGTACAGCACGGGAGAGTCCGGTTCCGGTTCCGAGGTGGACAAGGTACGTACGGCGACCGCCCTCGTCCGCCAACGCCGCCCGGACCTCCTCGTGGAGGGGCCGATCCAGTACGACGCCGCTGTCGAGGAGTCGGTGGCCAGGACGAAGCTGCCCGACTCCCCCGTTGCCGGGCGTGCCACCGTCCTGGTGTTTCCGGATCTCAACACCGGCAACAACACCTACAAGGCAGTACAGCGATCGGCGGGTGCGGTGGCCATCGGTCCGGTGCTGCAGGGCCTCGCCAAGCCGGTCAATGACCTGTCCCGTGGTGCCACGGTGAACGACATCGTCAACACCATCGCGATCACGGCCATCCAGGCCGCCGACCGCCCGGGAGGGATCCGATGAGCACGGTCCTGGTGATCAACGCCGGCTCGAGTTCGCTGAAGTATCAGCTGCTCGATCCGCACTCGGGCACGGTGGCAGCGAAGGGACTGGTGGAACGGATCGGTGAACCGACGGGCCACGTCAGCCACACCGTCGCCGGCGTCGAGCACGACCGTGACCTCACCGTCGCCGATCACGCCGAGGCCCTCCGTACGGCCCTGGCGCTCTGCAAGGAACACGGCCCCGATCTCGGCACGGCCGGCATGCTCGCGGTCGGGCACCGGCTCGTCATGGGGGGTGCCCTGGTGACGGGCCCGACGCTGGTGACCGACACCCTGCTGTCACAACTCGACGAACTCACTCCCCTTGCTCCGCTGCACAATCCGGCCAATCTCACCGGCATCAACGGCGCCCGGCAGGTGTTCGGCGACCTGCCCCAGGTGGTGGTGGCCGACACAGCCTTCTTCCACGACCTCCCCACGGCCGCACGCACCTACGCTCTCGATCGCGAGTTGGCCGAGCGCCACGGGATCCGGCGGTACGGGTTCCACGGCACCTCCCACGACTACGTCTCGACCCTGGTCCGCGAGCGTGTCGGCCGCGACGATCTGCGCCAGGTGGTGCTCCACCTCGGCAACGGCTGTTCGGCCTCGGCGGTGGTCGGCACCCGTCCGGTGGAGACCTCGATGGGCCTGACCCCGCTGGAGGGATTGGTGATGGGGACGCGCACCGGGGACCTCGATCCTGCGATCCTGTTCCATCTCGCTCGCGTCGCCGGGATGTCGATCGATGAGCTGGACTCCCTGTGCAACAAGCGATCCGGGCTGTTGGGGCTGACGGGCAGCAACGACATGCGGACCGTGCTCGCCGCGATGGCCGAGGGCGACCGCGCCGCCGATCTGGCGGTGGAGGTGTACGTCCATCGGATCCGGAAGTACATCGGGGCCTACGCCGCAACGATGGGCGGGATCGACGTGCTCACCTTCACCGCAGGCGTGGGTGAGAACAGCCCGTTCGTACGAGAGAAGGTGTGCGCCGGTCTGGAGTTCCTGGGCATCCACCTCGATCCGGACCGGAACGCCGGGATCACCGGTGAAGGACCGATCACCACCGACGGTTCGCCCGCCGAGGCCTGGGTGGTACCCACCAACGAGGAGCTGATGATCGCCCGGCAGACCCTTCAGGTCGTCGACGCCTGACGCCGGATCGCGCGACGGTGCACCACGGCGACCAGCCCGACCACCAGGAAAAGTCCGATCAGACCGACGCCCCACCATTCGGTGTCCACAGCGCCGAGCCAGGCCAGTGCCGGCACCGAGACACCCAGTTCACCGAGCACACCACTCACCGTGATGGTGGCGATGACCACGGCCGAAGTGACCGAGACCGTGGTGATCACCAGGTTGAACCAGGCACGCCGACGATCTGACACGGCAGCGGTGTACATCCGCAGCATCATCAGGGCATTCGCGGTGTCTCCGAGCGTCATCGCTGCCGCGAACATCACTGGCAGGGCAAGCATGCCCACCCCGACACCGGCCACCCCGCCGGGCACACCAACGGTGGCCGCCCCGGTGAGCATCAGCAGGCTGACCGAGGACGCGGTGTCGAAGCCGAGCCCGAACAGCAGGCCAAACACGTAGATGTGTGCCGGATGGGTGACCTTCGCCAAGGGAGCGTCCAACACCCGTGCGGCGACGCCCCGCGGCGCGGTCACCTCGCCGCCATCACGGATCGCCTGTGCCGCGGCGAGGATCTGGGGCAGGTTCGCGGCAGCGACCGCGAACAGGTAGAGCGCCGCCACCGACCCACCGATGATCCCGAGCACAGCGGCCGCCGACGAACCCTCGGCCAACACCGACCGGATCCACGATGCGCCAGCCACCACGGCGATCCCGGCCGCGATCACCACCGTCGAGTGCCCGGCCGAGAAGGCCAGTCCGACCGAGGCGTGGCGGTGACCACGCGCGACGAAGCGCCGTGTGGAGTTGTCGATCATGGAGATGTGGTCGGCATCGGCGGCGTGACGCAGTCCCATCAGATAGGCGGTCAGGGCCAGGCCGACCGTGATGCCACCGATCGGACCGGTGAGGACGCCCATCACGAGCAAGCCGATGCCCAGGATGTGCAGCCCGGCGATCACGGCCAGGGTCGGGACGAGTCCGGTCGTGCGCGCCGGTTCGGATCCGGTGGCGGCGGGTGTGGTCACACGGCCATCCTAAACACAATGCAAACGATTGCACCAGCACCTCCGCCTCAACCCAGCTTGAACGTAATTACGTTTCTACGTACTTTTGATGCATGACGACCGAAGATCTCGAACGTCGAGTCGCTCAGCTCGAGGCAGCTGTCGCCCAACTCGGTTCCGCCGCTGGCGCAAAGGCTGGCTCGGCCGAGCGTGCGGAGGCGTCTCGGGCAGGAGCAGAGTCGGACGACCCCTTCTGGGCGCTGCACGGCCTGGAGGCGCGAGTGCCGGATGCCGTCGTGATGGCTGGCAGCCTCACCCCGGAGGAAGGCCCGATCCAGTGGCAGGTGACCCTGCCGCGAACCGCGCTCATGGAGTTCGACTGGACCGACCTCGCCGCGACCATGGACGCCCTCGCCCACCCAGCGCGCCTCACGATTCTGCAACTGGTGATGAGCGGCGTCCGCACCACCGGATCTCTGCTGGAGCAGGAATCCCTCGGCACCACGGGGCAACTGCACCACCACCTGCGGCAGTTGGTCGCGGCGGGGTGGTTGGTGTCGGGACGACGGGGCCGGTACGACGTCCCGCCGGAACGAGTGGTCCCGCTGCTCGTCATGATCATGGCGGCCCGGCGATGAGCCGGCTCGCTGCTCTGCTGACCGCCCTCGCCACCCTGGTCGTCTCGATGGGAGCCGGACTCGTGGCCGGACCTGAACGCCAACAGCTCGGCACCGCGCGATCCGGTGACCACGACCTCGGCCGGCGAGTGTCCGCGGCGCTGGGTTCGGGAGCCGGCTTCCGCTCACTGGTTGTCGCCGAGGTGACGACCGACGACATCGTCTGGGCCGGGCTCGGCAATGCTGATGACGGGCGCGACCCCGGCACTGCCCCCACCGCTGACCGGCGCTACGAGCTCGGGTCGATCACCAAGACCTTCACCGCCGCCCTGTTCGCCGACGCGATCGAACGCGGGGAGGTCCGGGCGGACGATCGGTTGGCTCGCCATCTGCCCGAGCTGGCTGACACACCGGCCGGAGACGTCACCCTGGAATCCCTGGCCCAGCACAGATCCGGGCTTCCTGCACTCGGCACCACGGTGCAGATCGGACTGCTGGCCGCCCTGCTGAACCGGAACCCGTACCGGACGACCGACGTCGCCCAGCTGGTCACGGATGCTCAGGTCGCGGAGGTGGATCCGACCCAACCACCGACCTACTCGAACTTCGCGGTGTCGTTACTGGGAACAGCTCTGGTGCGCGCCACCGGGGCGTCCGACTACCCGACGCTCGTGGGCGAGCGCATCACCGGCCCGCTGGGCATGACCCAGACCTCCTTCCCTGCCACGGATTCCGAGATTCCCGTCGAGGCCGTCACCGGATTCGGTGTCAACGGCAGCGTGGCAGCTCGCTGGACCGGATCCGGCTATCTGCCGTCGGGCAGCTCCACCTTCACCAGCATCAACGACCTGGCCAGGTGGGCGCAGGCGCAACTGGCCGGGACCGCTCCGGGCCGGGCGGCGCTGGAGCCCACGGCAGAGTTCGCCGGGGAGGACCGGATCGGCTGGGCGTGGATCACCTCCCCCATCGGGAACGGCCGGGCCATGGTTTGGCACAACGGCGGTACAGGTGGATTTCGCACCATGCTCGCCCTGGACCGTGACTCCGGACGAGCCGTGGTGGTGATGGGAAACACCACCCGCAGCGTTGACGAGCTCGCAATCTCCTTGCTGTACGGGAATCCGTCAGGCCAGCCGCTGGCGACAGCACCGGGCGTGAGCGGCTGGGTGGTCGCGGGTGCGGCGCTGCTGCTGGGACTGTCCGCGGTGTGGCGAGCGCTCCGTCGACGGCCGGTCATCGCCGTCGCAAGCGGTGTCCTCGGCGGTGCGTTCGGGCTGCTGCTGTTGTGGCTGCGGGGTCCGTGGGAACAGGTCGGCGGATGGGTCTGGGGCCTGGTGGCAGCACCGACCGCGCTCGCGGTGGTGTTCACGCTCATCCAACTCGTACGGTCCGAGGTGCGGCCCCTGCCCGAACGCCGCGTCGGCCTGGCGGTGGCCGGAGCCGTGGTCTCGCTCGTCCTGGTGGTCGCGACAGCCGTGTTCGTCCGCTGACGCCTCGGCGCGCCGCCCCGTCGGCCGCTGGGCACGCCGAACGGCCCACACCTGACAGCGCGGGAGCACGGCACACCTCAGGCCGCGACGGGATCCGGTGGCCTGATCCAGTGGTTGACCATCCGGGTACGACTGCGGTCCAGAGATCGCAAGGGCCGGTGACGCAGACACGCCCAGCAGCGGATCCAGAACATCGGCGACCACCACTGGACGGCAGCGCTGAGGCTCGACCTGCTGCATGAGCAGGCCGGTTGAGTTCGAGAGCTCAGCCCAGCTCGGGGAACCAGAGGGCGATCTCGCGGGCCGCCGACTCGGGAGAGTCGGACCCGTGCACCAGGTTCTCGCGGTTCGACAGTGACCAGTCGCCGCGGATCGTGCCGGGAGCCGCCTTGCGGCCGTCCGTGGCACCGTTGAGACCGCGGATCACCTCGATCGCCTGGTCACCCTCGACGACCAGTGCGACCGACGGCCCGGACAGCACGAAGGCCCGTAGCGGCGGGTAGAAGTCCTTCTCGACATGCTCGGCGTAGTGGGCGTCGGCGAGATCACCGTCGACCTGGCGCAACTGCATCGCCACGATCTGCAGTCCCTTGGCCTCGAAGCGGGACAGCACGGCCCCGACGAGACCGCGACGGACGGCGTCGGGCTTGATCAACACGAACGAACGCTCACTCATGGGCAAAACCCTAACCCGAGGAAGCGTTGCGTTCTGCCGTCAACCGTTCCAGGCGCTTGCCCAGCACGAAGCTGATCACCCACAACAACGCGAACAGGCCGCCGATGAACCACATGCCGGGGGTGAGGAAGCCGAGGGCCAGGGCACCGATCTGGGTGAGCCAACCGAGCGGGTAGCCGACGGCCGGGAACCGCAGGCTGACTGTCGCGGCCAGGGCGAGCAGGCACACCGCTCCGCCGGCCAGCCCGGCGGTGGCCATCGGCACATTGTCGACAGTGATCATCACCGGGATGGCGAGCCCGGCGCAGATCACCTCGAACAGCACGACCGACATCAGCACCTTGCCCATCGGATTGCTGCGGGTCAGCGTGATCAGTTCCACTCGTCGCCCTCCTCGAGGTCCGCACCGTCGATCTCGACGGTGGCCAGACCGGACCCGGCCGATTCGCTCGGATCGTCGACGTGCAGCAGGTTGCGCGCCTCACCGACGGCGATGATCGAGCCGGTCACCACGACCCCACCGGATTCGGCACCGTCGGCCTCAGCCAGGCCGATCGCAAGCTCAAGAGCGTCGTCGAGCCGCGCCTCGACGTGCACCCGCGACGGATCGAACACCTCGCCGGCCAACTCCCCCAGTTCGTCGGCGGGGAGGGCGCGGGTGGTGCTCGCCGGGGCGGTGCACACCACCTGGTCGAAGACCTCGGACCACTCGGCGAGCAATCCCGCAACATTCTTGTCGGCCATGGCCGCCACGACGCCGACACAGGGCTGGAAGCTGTAGGCCTCCCGTACGGCAGCGGCGGCGGCGCGGGCGCCGTGCGGGTTGTGCGCGCCGTCGAGCAGCACCGTCGGAGCACGACGTACCACCTCGAGCCGGCCCGGCAGACTCACCGCGGCAAATCCGTCACGGACCACCTCCTCGTCCAGCGGCGCCATGCCCCAGAAGGCCGACACCGCGCCCAGGGCCAGCGCCGCATTGTGGGCCTGGTGCTCGCCGTGCAGGGGCAGCAGGATGTCGGCGATCGGGGCGTCGGAGGCCTGCAACCGGATCACCTGACCACCGACCGCTGGGGTCCGGTCGAGCAGGGCGAAGTCGACCCCTTCACGATGTGGCAGCGCTCCGACCTCGGCGCACCGGGCCAGCAACACCTCGGCCGCTTCCCGAGCCTGACCGGCCAGCACGGCCTGGGAACCGGGCTTGATGATGCCGGCCTTCTCCCCGGCGATCTCGGCGATCGTGGTCCCCAGCAGATGGGTGTGGTCGAGGTCGATCGGCGTGATCACCGCCACCGCGGCATCGACCACGTTCGTGGCGTCGTAGGTGCCCCCGAGCCCGACCTCGATGACCATCACGTCGACCGGAGCGTCGGCGAAGGCGGCGAACGCCATTCCGGTGATCACTTCGAAGAAGGTCATCGCGATGCCGTCGATCGCCTGCGCGTCAACCATGTCGACGTACGGCTTGATGTCGGCCCACACCTCGGCGAACCTCTCCCGCGAGATCGGTTCGCCATCCAGGCAGATGCGCTCGGTGACGTCGCTGACGTGGGGGGAGGCGAACCGGCCGGTACGGAGGCCACGGGCGCGCAGCAGCGCGTCAATCATCGCCGCCGTCGAGCCCTTGCCGTTGGTGCCGGCCACCTGGATCACCGGAGCACTGTGCTGCGGGTCACCCAGCAACTCGGTCAGCGCCCGGATGCGGGCCAGCCCGGGACCGATGCGATGCTCGGGCCAGCGGGCGGTCAGTTCGGCAACGAGGGCCGCGTGGGCGGCGTCGCCGCCGGAGGTGTTGGGCTCAGTCATGGCGGTGCCATCGTAGTGCGGCCAGCGATCGAAGGCGTCAGGTCCGGCCCGCGGGGTGATGGACGACGGTCAGTCGGACAACTGGTGGCAGCTCACTTCGTCGATGTAGACCGGACCGTCGCTGCCGAAACCGTTGACGACGTAGACGAACTGGACCTTCGCGGTGCCTGCGGGCAGTTCGAACAAGTGGTCGACATCGACCCATTCACCGGTACGTGTCCCAGCCGCGGTCAACTTGCCGCTGATCTTGCCCAACGACTTCCCGGCCGCGTCGAACAGGTTCACCGAAGGTTGTGCAGTGCCGAGATACTCCCGCCCTGCCGGGGCATACATCCGGGTTCGCCCGACGAGGATTCCGGGCCGCGCCGCGAAGGTCTGGGCCGGACCGCCGCGTGGCACCCGGTTGATCTTGACCGCCCTCGTTCCCTCGGACGCCGCGTCGGTGCTGTAGACAAGCGTGTCCGCACCCGTGGTGACCCAGAGCAGCCAGGCCGGCGAACCCTCCTCGAACGAAGGATCGGTCACCAGGTTCGGAGTCTGGGCACGCCTCACCTGCAGGACCAGCCGGCAGAAGTCGGCAAAACCCGTCGTGCCGGTAGCGGCGGTCTGCAGGCGGTCCGTCACCGGTCCTCCATCGCTCTCCTGGTCGCGGAGGAAGTCGTGCAGCCCCCAGAACTCCGACTCGTTCCAGGCTCCCCAGGCCAGACCCCACTTCGAGATCGCGTCGTTCATGTGCAGCATCAGTGGATCCTTCGCCACGCCGGCGATCAGATCGGTACGCCGCTGCGCCAGGGCGGCACGATTGCGCCAGGAGGATTCGATCCCGCCCAGCATCGCCAACGCCGCCGCGGACGAGGCGGGTGCTGCCACCGTACGGGGATAGCTCAGCACGCTCGTCTCGTAGTATTCGAAGGCCTGCAGCAGTTTCTCGGCACGAGCCCGTTGTTCGGGGGTTGCCGTCAACGCGAGCACCTGCTCGAGCAGCGCCCGGTTGTCGGCCATTTCCTGACTGGTCACCAGGTCGAGATAGCCGCCGCTGAAGAACGCCTGCATCGTCGACCGCCGCTGGAACCACGGACTCTCGGTGATCCGCCGGGTCCAGAAGTCCTCCCAGTGCGCGTAGTACTGCGCCAAGAGGGGTGCGGCGGCGTCACCGACCGCCAACCGGTACCAACGATCGAGCAGTGCGTCGACATCCTGGTCAGGATCCCACAGCAGCTGCGCCATCACCCATCCCTTGGGACCTTCGCCCCAGTACGGATACAGCTCGTCGTAGTGATGCATCACCTGGTGGTCACGCGCGTACCGGAACGTCTCGGCCTGCAGGTGCGGGTACATCCGCGGCACCATGTACGGGCTGCCATAGGTGTAGTCGTAGAACCCCATGCTCGTGGTGACGGCTCGCCACCGGTCGACCACACCGTGGTAGAACTCCTTCACCTCGGGGTCGATCCAGGCCATCCGGTCCTGGGTCAGGAATGGAATCACCCGCTCGTGCAGCGCAAACGCCGGCGGCTCCTCGAGGATGGTGTAGGCGAGCAGGCCGAACCACTTGTCCGGATACTGCTCAAGAACCCCGGACACCACCGCATTCACCCAGGTGTAGTACGCCGCCACCACCCCGCCCGGGTGAGCCAGGTCGGCCGGGTCATAGCCGTCCCCGTCGTTGACACCCAATGAGTACGACATGATCGCGGGGTTCGCCGCGAAGTACTCACAGATCCGCTGCACGGCCCAGGTCACGGTGTCGGGGTTGGTGAACACCGGCTGCCACCCGGTTGTCTGCCCCGGCGCAGGGGCACGGCCGCCGGAGTAGTACTCGGGGTGGGTGGCACCGAGCGTGGCGACCGGGAACAGTGAGTTCATGTTGTGGTGGAAGGAAACCTTGCGATCGTGGTCCAGGGTGAGGGCGTTGTCCTGGGCCCACAGGTATTGTGCCCGCGGCCACGTGATGTAGCTGTACCACGGGTTCAGGACCAGGGGGCTGATCATGCGACTCGGAAAGGCCGGCGTCCCGTTCACGGCACGGCTCGGCATCGGGATCGTCGGCAGTGACGGGACATGCGTTCCGATGTCAGTTGGCATCAGCCACTCCACGCCGAGGGAGCGCAGCCAGGCTCGCAGGCCCGAGATGGTGCCCCACCACGACGTGCCCGTGATCGTGAGCACGTCTCCGTGGGGCACGATCGCCCATCCGTCTGCGTCCTGCCGACGCAGGAACGGTGCAACCTTGTCCTGCTGTTCCTGGGCGACGAAGCCGACATTGATCCGTGGCACATCGGCCGGGGGCGGATTGGACGGCAGGCTGTGCAGCGAGAGGGTTGCACCCGTGATGCGCTGCAGCAACGGGATCACCTGACGCTCCAGGTCGACCTTCAGGTAGCCGTTGGCGTCGTCACGGACCACCATCACCGCTCGGGCCTGACCATTCTCAACCAGTTTTGGCCCCTCGCGGCCGGGAGCTGCCTCAGCCGACAACGCCGGGCCCGCCACAGTGACGGGCAAGGCTGTCAGGGCGCTCGCGGAAAGGCCGATACCCAGGGCCTGACGTCGATTGACCCGTCGCGAATGGTCCGAACTGTCCGGACGGCGGGATTCATGCATCAGCACTCCTGGCACTAGGTCGACCCTGACAGCGAAAACATAGGACCTAGCACCTTTTTCGTCAACTGCAACGCCAATGCCATTTGCTGCACGAGTCAGCCTGAGTTCACGGTCCGTCCTCCACCCGGGTGGGCCAAGACCTCCCACTCGCACTCGATGAGTTCGCCAGCAACGAAGCCACCATCGGGGATGCAGCGGCGGTCACCGACTCCTCGCCGGCCAGACCGGGCCATCGTGTGGCCGGAGCTGGCGAACCGGCGAGATCGACAGCCATGGCGAAGGCCTCGTCGCGATCAACCGCGATCGCGTCCAGCAGCCCGATGTCCATCGCTTCCTCACCCGAGATCCGGTGGTCGCCGGTGACCAGGTGCTGAGCAGTCTCGGCCCCGACCAGTTGTGCCAACCTCCATGTCGTGAACCGGTCCGGGACGACACCGTGTCGCCCGAACGGAAAGATCAACTGCACAGGTCCGATCGCCACCCGGGCGTGGCAGGCCAGCGTCAGTTCCACGCCTCCCCCGGCAGCACCGGCCTCCACCACGGCCACGACGGGACGCGGCGAGTCGTGCACGGTCAGGATGGCCTCCACCACGGTGTCGGCGAACTCCCGGGCAGCCTCCCCGCTGGCACGGGCCGCAGCGAGCGCCTCGAGATCGGCCCCGGCGCAGAAGTAGCCACCGGCCCCACGCAGCAGGACGGGAGCAGCCTGACGCAGCCGACCCAATCGCTTGATGGTTGCGGTCAGGTCGCGCCACAGCGGCACGGTGAGCGCATTGCGCTTGTGGGGCCGGTCGAGCATGACGACGTCGAGCCCAGCGTCGCGTGTCGAAACGATCATCCGGCTCCTGGTCCGCCCCTGAATGCACATCAGTGTATGCACACGGCGCACCACGAACCCCCAAGCACCCCTTGTCTTCTCACGCCCGACGACCTGGTGTATACATAGCTGCGTGAAGGCCAGCGTCCGTGCGTACGAGGCTCTCCGCCGCGACATCGTCGAGTGGCGTCTCGAGCCCGGCACAATGCTGGCCGAGGTGGAACAGGGAGCCCGGCTGGGCGTCTCCCGCACGCCGGTACGGGAAGCACTCGCCCGACTGCAGACCGAGGGCCTCGCCGTCCAGCTCGCCGGACGTGGCGTCGTGGTCTCGCCGATCTCGGCCGACGACGTCACGGCACTGTTCGAGCTCAGGATCGCCCTCGAGGTTCCGGCGGCCCGCCTGGCTGCCGAGCGAGGCGATGCGACGGTTTTCGCCGACCTCGCCACGCGGTGTGCCGCCGCCGCAGAGACGGCACCGACCGACCTGGTGCCCGAGCTGTGTTATGCGTTGGCCGCCGAGCTCGACACTCGTGTCGACGAGGCCATTGCAAACCCTTACCTGGTGCAGGCCCTGGCGAACCTGCGCACCCACTTCACCCGGTTGCGACGGCTGGCCCACGACCGTCCTGCCCGGTTGGCCGCCTCGACCGGCGAACATGCCGAGATCGCCGCCGCGATCGCCGCCGCCGACCCGGATGTCGCCGGCGCGGCCGTACGGCTCCACCTCCATCACGCACGTACCTACATCACCCAGTCGTTGCGAGCAGCCGCAACAGAACCGTCGGAGAGGACCCCATGAAGACGTACCCGGTCGGAGTGCAGCCCAAGGGCCGCCTCCCCCGCGAGCAGCAGCTGGCCCAGCGGATCGCCGAGGTGGCCGCCGACGACGTGCCGGTGACTCCCGAGGTCACCGAGATGATCATCAACCGGATCATCGACAACGCCTCGGTCGCGATCGCCTCGCTGAACCGGCCCCCGATCGTGGCAGCTCGCGCCCAGGCACTGTCGCACCCGATCTCGTACGGAGGAAGGGGTTCTGGCGTCTTCGGGGTCACCGAGGTCACCTCACCGGAGTGGGCCGCGTGGGCGAACGGGGTCGCCGTTCGGGAGCTTGACTACCACGACACCTTCCTGGCCGCCGACTACTCGCATCCGGGCGACAACATCCCTCCCCTGCTGGCGGTCGCCCAACACCTGGACATCAGCGGCGCCGACCTGGTGCGAGGTCTGGCGACGGCGTACGAGATCCAGGTCGACCTGGTCAAGGCGATCTGCCTGCACGCCCACAAGATCGACCACATCGCCCACCTCGGCCCGTCGGCCGCCGCCGGCCTGGGCACCATGTTGCGGCTGCCGGTCGAGACGATCTTCCAGTCGATCGGTCAGGCGCTGCACACCACCACCCAGACCCGGCAGTCCCGCAAGGGTGACATCTCCACCTGGAAGGCCTACGCCCCGGCCTTCGCCGGCAAGGCCGCCATCGAAGCAGTCGACCGGGCGATGCGAGGACAGACCTCCCCAGTGCCGATCTACGAGGGTGAGGACGGCGTGATCGCCTGGCTGCTCGACGGCCCCGACGCCCACTACGAAGTGCCGCTCCCCGAGACCGGCGAGGCGAAGCGAGCGATCCTGGACACCTACACCAAGGAACACTCGGCCGAGTACCAGGCGCAGGCCTGGATCGACCTGGCCCGCAAGCTGCACGGCGAGCATCCCGAGGTGACCGATCCGGCGAAGGTCTCCTCGATCCTGATCCGTACCAGCCATCACACCCACTACGTGATCGGTTCGGGAGCGAACGACCCGCAGAAGTACGACCCGCAGGCCTCCCGGGAGACCTTGGACCACTCGATTCCCTACATCTTCACGGTGGCCCTGCAGGACGGCCGTTGGCACCATGTCGACTCCTATGCACCGGAGCGCGCCCAGCGTCCCGACACGGTGGCCCTGTGGCAGAAGGTGACCACCGAGGAGGATCCGGAATGGACGCGGCGCTACCACTCCCTCGACATCGCCGAGAAGGCGTTCGGCGGTTCCGTGGTGATCACCTTGACCGACGGGACGACGGTGACCGACGAGATCGCGGTCGCCGATGCGCATCCGCTGGGGGCACGGCCCTTCGCCCGCGAGCAGTACGAGGACAAGTTCCGCACCCTGACACAGGGGCTGATCTCCGAGGCCGAGGCGACACGTTTTCTTGCCACCGTGGAGAAGTTGCCGGAGCTGGCCGCAGGTGACCTGGGCCAGTTGAACCTTCTCGCTGCCCCCGGGGTCGTCGATCCGGCGGCCGCTCCGCGCGGGATCTTCTGATGTTGTACGCCACCACCCCGGCCGAGCAGAAGCGGGTCCGACTGCGCGAGCTTCTGCAGCCGGGCGCCGCCGTACAGTTCCCGGGAGCCTTCACCCCGCTCAGTGTGAAACTGATCGAAGAGGGCGGCTTCCCCGGCGTCTACATTTCCGGGGCGGTGATGGCGAACGAACTCGGCCTGCCCGACATCGGCCTCACCACCCTGACCGAGGTGGCCACCCGGGCCGGCCAGATCGCCCGGCTGACCGACCTCCCGTGCCTGGTCGACGCCGACACCGGCTTCGGCGAACCGCTCAATCTCGCGCGCACGGTCGCCGAGCTCGAGGCGGCAGGTCTGGCCGGCTGCCACATCGAGGACCAGGAGAATCCCAAGCGGTGTGGGCATCTCGACGGCAAGTCAGTCGTCGACGCCGGTACCGCGACCCGCCGGATCCGGGCCGCCGCCGCTGCCCGGCATGACCCGAACTTCCTGGTGATGGCCCGGACCGACCTCCGCGGAGTCGAGGGGCTGGACGCCGCCATCGACCGGATGAAGGCCTTGGTCGACGCCGGCGCGGACGCCATCTTCCCCGAGGCACTGGCTGATCTCGGTGAGTTCGAACGCGTCTGCTCGGCTCTCGATGTCCCGGTCCTGGCGAACATGACCGAGTTCGGCAAGAGCGAACTGTTCACCCGGGACCAGCTGGCCGCCGCCGGGGTGGCCATGGTGATCTATCCGGTCACCCTGCTCCGTACGGCGTTGGGTGCGATGGAGCGGACCCTGACCGCCCTTCGTACGGACGGAACCCAACAGGCCCAGGTGGACACGATGCTCACCCGGGCACGACTGTACGAACTTGTCGACTACGAGGGATACGGCCAGTTCGACAGCTCGATCTTCAATTTCACCCTCAGTGCCGACCGCACCAATGAAGGAGACCAGTCATGACCGAGACCGACATCAAGAAGGGCCTGGCCGGAGTCGTCGTCGACGTCACCGCCATCTCCAAGGTCAACCCGGAGACGAACTCCCTGCTGTACCGGGGATATCCGGTGCAGGAGCTCGCCGCGCAGCTGACCTTCGAGGAGGTGGCACTGCTGCTGTGGAACGGCGAGCTGCCCACGGCCGACGAGCTCACCGAGTTCACTGCTCTCGAGCGAGCGGGCCGCACCCTCGACCTTCGGGTGCAGGCGGCGATCGACCTGCAGCCCAAGGACTGTCACCCGATGGATGTCGGCCGTACTGCGGTCTCCATCCTGGGAGCCATCGACCCGCAGGCCGAGGACTCGTCCCCGGAAGCCGAACTGGCCAAGGCGAAGCGGCTGTTCGCCGCCTTCCCTGCGGTGGTGGCCTATGACCAGCGCCGCCGCCGCGGGCTGGATGTCGTGCCGCCGCGCGACGACCTCGACTACTCGCAGAACTTCCTGTGGATGACCTTCGGCGAGGAAGCCGCACCCGAGGTGGTCGACGCGTTCCGGGTGTCGATGGTGCTGTACGCCGAGCACTCCTTCAATGCATCCACCTTCACCGCCCGGGTGATCACCTCGACGCTGTCGGACCTGCACTCGGCTGTGGTCGGCGGGATCGGAGCACTGAAGGGTCCCTTGCACGGCGGAGCGAACGAGGCCGTCATGCACACCTTCGACGAGATCGGCATTCGCACCGACGAGTCGCGGGAGGACGCCGCCGCCCGCGCCAAGGCGTGGATGACCGACGCCCTTGCACAGAAGAAGAAAGTGATGGGTTTCGGGCATCGCGTCTACAAGAACGGTGACTCCCGGGTGCCGACCATGAAGGCCGCCCTCGACCGGATGATCGAGCACTACGGCCGGCCGGAGATCCTGGGCCTGTACGACGGACTCGAGCAGGCCATGGACGAGGCCAAGGGCATCAAGCCCAACCTCGACTACCCGGCCGGGCCGACCTATCACCTGATGGGCTTCGACACTGACATGTTCACGCCGCTGTTCATCGCCTCTCGGATCACCGGCTGGACCGCACACGTGATGGAGCAACGTGCCGCCAATGCGTTGATCCGGCCACTGTCGGAGTACGTCGGACCCGACGAGCGCCACCTGTCGTGAGCGACGGCGCCGCCGTCAGGTGAGGAGTTCGTAGTCCACGCCGAGGAGGTCGTAGGTTCGCTGGGCTCGGTGGTCGCGGGTGAGGAGCCGCCGTCCCGCGACCTTGGCCGCCGTACCCACGAGCGCGTCGTACACCGCTCCGCCACTGATGCCGACGACGCCGCACCGTTCCAACAGGTCGGCGGAGGCTTCACCATCGAGCCAACAGCGCTCCGGGAAGGCTGTGGCCAACAATGACGTTGCGGTGGGTGCGTCGATGCGGAGCGCACCGGGCATCCGGGTGAGCACCGAGTAGGTCTCGAACGCTGCGTGCCCCGCCAGGGCGGCCCGAGTCTCGATGACCCGCTGGCGGCACTGCGAATGCGCCGCGTGCCCGGCATCGAGCGCTGCAACGGCAACGCTGGTGTCGGCCGCGAAGGGCTCAGCGCTGGTCGGCATCACGCCATCCCTGCACATCGGCATCGGTGATCGTGATTCCGGCTGCGGCCTCGATGCGGGGGAAGCCGTCGACGACGGAGATCCTGCGGGTGGCGCGACGGACCGGCGCCAGCTCGATCGTGTCCCCCCGCACCGTCAGTTCGAGTTCCGCGTCAGGAGCGAGTGACAGGCGATCTCGAGTGTCCTTCGGAATGACGATCCGTCCAGCTCGATCCATCGTTACCATCATGGTTGCCATCGTACCATCGCGGCTCGGAGCCGTAGCCTTCATCAGGTGACTGATTCTCTTCGCTCCGTACTTGTTGAACTGGAGGCACTGGACGATCCCAAGGTCCGCGCAGTCAACGAACGCCACGGTGATGACCACGGGGTCAACCTGGCCAAGCTGCGGGCCGTCGCAAAGCGGCTGAAGACCCAACCCGAGTTGGCCCGGGAGTTGTGGGCGACCGGCGACACGGCAGCGCGGCTCCTCGCCCTGTTGGTGAGCCGACCCAAGCAGTACGGCGCGGACGAGCTCGACGCCATGCTGCGCGAGGCCAGGACACCGAAGGTCCAGGACTGGCTGGTCGGGTATGTGGTGATGAAGGGTCCCCACGCCGAGGAACTCCGTGTTCGCTGGCTGGCCGATGATGACCCCAGCGTGAACGCAGCCGGGTGGGCGCTGACCGCCGACCGGGTCGTGAAGCGCCCGGAGGGTCTGGATCTCGATGCGCTGCTGGACCAGATCGAGGCAGAGATGGCCGACGCCCCGGAGCGACCCCAGTGGCAGATGAACACCTGTCTCGCCCAGATCGGGATCCACCATGCCGACCAGCGACCCCGTGCCCTCGCGGTCGGCGAACGGCTCGCGGTGTTGAAGGACTATCCGACCTCCCCCGGCTGCACGTCGCCGTACGCGCCGATCTGGATCAACGAGATGGTGCGCCGGCAGCGATCCTGATAGGGGCCGGTCGTCGGCACCGCGCAGCGATGGCTCCGTGCCCACCCAGGCCCGAGCCCAGCGCCGCGTGGGCGGGCGGGTCTGACCCCGCGCTTCGTTCCTGCTCGACCAGCGCGCGGGTTGTACGAGGTATCCGAGATGAGACCCCGGCCCGCTCTGCGTAGGATTCAGCCCATGACCGAACCAGCGAGCCTGTCAGTCGCCCCGCCGAGCCAGCCCCGCGCTGCCGGCGTAGCGGTACCCGACAGGCCTGCCCTGGAAGGTCTGGAGGACAAGTGGTCCGCCCGGTGGGCCGAGGACCAGACCTACGCCTTTCCTGGTGCGGACGACCGCGCCGAGGTGTTCTCCATCGACACCCCGCCGCCGACGGTGTCGGGCTCGCTGCACGTGGGGCACGTGTTCAGCTACACCCATACCGACGTGATCGCCCGTTTCCAGCGCATGCAGGGCAAGAAGGTGTTCTACCCGATCGGGTGGGACGACAACGGTCTGCCGACCGAGCGCCGGGTGCAGAACTACTACGGGGTGCGGTGCGACCCGAGCGTGCCGTACGACGAGAACTTCACGCCTCCGGCCAAGCCTGATCCGAAGCGCCAGGTGCCGATCAGCCGGCGGAACTTCATCGAGCTCTGCCACGAACTGACCGCCGTGGACGAGAAGGCCTTCGAGGAACTGTGGCGCCGTATCGGCCTCTCGGTGGACTGGGACACCCTCTACACCACGATCTCGCGTGACACCCAGGCGGTGGCCCAGCGTGCCTTCCTGCGCAATGCCGCCCGCGGTGAGGCCTACCTGTCGGAGGCCCCGACCCTGTGGGACGTGACCTTCCAGACCGCGGTCGCCCAGGCCGAACTGGAGGCGCGGGAGTATCCCGGCGCCATGCACGAGGTGACCTTCCACCGTACGGATGGCGGCACGGTCAGCATCGAGACCACGCGTCCGGAGCTGCTGCCGGCCTGCGTGGCCCTGATCGCGCACCCGGATGACACCCGGTACCAGGCGCTGTTCGGCACCACGGTGCGCAGCCCGCTGTTCGGGGTGGAGGTCCCGGTGGTGGCCCACCCGGCCGCCGAGATGGACAAGGGCGCCGGCATTGCCATGTGCTGCACCTTCGGTGACCTGACCGACGTCACCTGGTGGCGTGAACTGCAGTTGCCGAGCCGTACGGTGATCGGTCGCGACGGACGCATCCTGCGCGAGGTGCCGGAATGGATCTCCGAAGCAGGCAAGGGAGTCCAGCTGTACGAAGAGCTCGGCGGGCTGACCGTGCACAGCGCTCGGGAGCGCGTCGTCTCTGCGCTCAAGGAGTCCGGCGACCTGATCGGCGAGCCGAAGCCGACACAGCGGATGGCGAACTTCTTCGAGAAGGGTGACAAGCCGCTCGAGGTGGTGTCGACCCGGCAGTGGTACATCCGCAACGGTGGCCGTGACGAAGACCTGAAGCAGCGGTTGCTGGCCCGCGGGAGCGAGCTGGCTTGGGTGCCCGAGTTCATGAAGCATCGCTTCGACAACTGGGTGGGTGGCCTGAACGGCGACTGGTTGGTCTCGCGCCAGCGGTTCTTCGGCGTGCCCTTCCCGGTGTGGTACCGGCTCGACGCCGAGGGTGAGCCCGACTACGCCAACCCCATCCTGGCCGACGAGGCGAGCCTGCCGGTGGATCCGGCGACCGACACACCGCCCGGTTTCGGTGAGGACCAGCGTGGCCAGGCCGACGGCTTCATCGGAGATCCGGACGTGCTGGACACCTGGGCGACGTCCTCGCTCACCCCGCACATCGTGTGCGGCTGGGAACGCGACCCGCAGCTGTGGTCGGTGACCTTCCCGATGGACTTCGCCCCGCAGGCCCACGACATCATCCGCACCTGGCTGTTCTCGCGTGTGGTGCGGGCCCAGCTGGAGAACGATTCGTTGCCCTGGACTCGCGCGGCCATCAGCGGCTTCGTGGTCGACCCGGACCGCAAGAAGATGTCGAAGTCCAAGGGCAACGTGGTCGTGCCGCACGAGATCGTCGACAAGTTCGGTTCCGACGCGGTGCGATGGCGTGCGGCCATGGCGCGCCCCGGCATGGACTCCCCCTTCGACGAGGCCCAGATGAAGGTGGGTCGTCGCCTGGCGATGAAGGTGCTCAACGCCAGCAAGTTCGTGCTCGGCATGGTGAAGGGCGAGACCGGCACCGGCGAGGCTCTGGAGTCGGTCACCGAGCCTGTGGACCGCGCCCTGGTGTCCAGCCTGGCCGAGGTGGTCCGTACGGCCACCCAGCGGCTCGAGTCCTACGACTACACCGGCGCTCTCGAGGTGACCGAGACCTTCTTCTGGTCGTTCTGCGACGACTACGTGGAACTGGTCAAGGAGCGCGCCTACGGAGCCCAGGGCGAGTCGGCCGCCGCATCGGCCCATGCCGCCCTCGGCACGACGCTCGACGTGCTGCTGCGCCTGTTCGCACCGTTCCTGCCGTTCGTCACCGAGGAGGTGTGGTCCTGGTCGCACCCGACCTCGGTGCACCTGGCCGCCTGGCCGACGGTGGCCGAGATCGCAGCCGTACAAGGTGATCCCGCGATCCTGGCCGACGTGGCTGCCGCGCTGATCGGGATCCGTGGCGCCAAGTCGCAGGCGAAGGCCTCGATGAAGACCCCGGTCACGGACGTGGTGGTCTCGGGTCCGGACGTCGCGCTGAAACGACTTCGTGAGGTGTCCGGCGACCTCGTCGCAGTGGGACGGGTCCAGGGCGACATCTCCTGGCAGGAGTCTGACGGCGAGATCACCGTCGCGGTGACGGTGGTGGCTGCCGAGTCGGCCTAGCCAGAACCAGGGCTCCTTCGCCCTGTTGCCGAAGCGAACAGAGATGGACGGGACGAGGCTCAGCACCGCGCTGCCCGCACGCGCTCACGATGCGGGGTATCGAACGGTCACCACGGTCCAGCACAGGCTGGCTCCAACTGGGCCACATGCACCAGCGCATCCCCGGAGTTCACCAACGGCACCTCGGTCTTGCCGATGATCACTCCGGGCCGCTCCGCCCGCACCAGGCGCAGCGTCTTGCCGAACGAGTCGTAGAGGGCTCCGAGCCGGTCACCAACCGCCACCTCCTGGCCGAGTTCGGCCTCCAGCCGGAGGATCCCGGTCCGGCGGGCCCGGATCCACGCCGAGGAACGACTTTCGCGCGTCGGCCGCTCGGCCGGAGGCACAGGATCGGTCATGTCGAGCGCACCCAGCACCCGCAGGATGCCCTGCACGCCGGCGTCGATCGCCCATGGGTCGAAGCGCCACGGCTCCCCCGCCTCGTAGACCAGAACGGTCGCCCCCTGCTCCCGTCCGGCCCAGCGCAGTGATCCGTCGCGCAGCTTGGCGTGGAACATCAATGGCGCCCCGAACGCCAGGGAGAGCTCCCTGGTACGCGGATCATCAAGATCGGCACGGATCTGGGGCAGGTTGCTGCGACCGTCGGAGCCGGTGTGCAGGTCGATCCCGACCTCGCACTTGGCGACCACCTCGGTCATCATCAGGTGCGCCAGCTGCGCCGCCAGCGAGCCGCGCGCCGATCCGGGAAAGCTGCGATTGAGGTCGCGTCGGTCCGGCAGGTAGCGGTCCTGGGTGTGGAAGCCGAGCACGTTCACGATCGGCAGCGCGATCAGGGTGCCGCGCAAGGTCCTGGCCGACAAGGTCGCCAGGACCTGACGGATGATCTCGACGCCGACCACCTCGTCGCCGTGGATCGCCGCGTCCAGCCACACCACCGGCCCGTCCTGCCGGCCGTGCAGCACACGAACCGGCAGGGTCACCTCGGCTCCGGTGACGAGCCTGGTGATCGGCAGTTCCACGTCACGGGCCGCGCCGGGCCGGACCCGTACCGGCCCGAGCGGAAAGGACTCACGCGCCATCAGATGCCCCGGTTGCGCCGTCGGGTGGCCCTCGGCGGCCGGCCGCCGAGGTAGGAACGCCCCGGGTCGACAAGGATCTCGGGCCGCGGAGCTTCATCGGGTGCGCGGCGACCGCGCAACGCCTCCCGGCCGATCAGCATCCGGAACCCCATCTGGTCCCGCCGCGTCAGCGTCAACTCGGCCGAGACCGTGGTGCCGACGAGCTCGATGTCGACGCGAACGACGTAGCGCAGATCGGTGTGCCCGGACGAGCTGCGGACCGTACGGCGGTCGTGCACCGGCAACTCAGTGACCACGGTGTCGGCGGCGGACCGCTGCCAGGGGTGGATCGCGAACCGGACCCACGGCACGCCGTCGCGTGAGAACTCTTCGATGTCGAAGGCGTGAATGGACGATGAGCGCGCCCCGGTGTCAAGCTTGGCCTTGATCCACGGCACGCCGAGCCCGGGAAGACCCACCCACTCGCGCCACCCCGCGGTGAGGTAGGACTGACTGTGTACCGACACCCGACCATCCTTGCAGGGGGCACCCATGAAACTGGCCATCCTGTCGCGCGCGCCGCGGTGCTACTCGACGCGGCGGCTGCGGAGCGCCGCGCTCGATCGTGGTCACTCAGCCAAGGTGCTGGACACGCTTCGCTTCGCCATCGACCTCTCCGGTCCGGAGCCGGACCTGCAGTTCCGTGGCAAGCCGTTGTCGAACTACGACGCCGTCCTGCCACGGATCGGTCCTTCGATCACCTACTTCGGCACGGCCGTCGTACGGCAGTTCGAGCAGATGGATGTCTACACCCCGAACACCGCCAACGGGATCGCCAATTCACGCGACAAGTTGCGCGCCACCCAGATCCTCTGCCGGCATGCCGTCACCATGCCACCGACCACTTTCGTCCGTGACAGCGCCGACGTGCTCCCGGCGATCGCCCGGGTGGGCGGTGCCCCCGTGGTGATCAAGCTGCTCGAGGGCACCCAGGGCATCGGGGTCATCCTGGCGCCGGAGATCAAGATCGCCGAGGCCATCATCGAGACCCTGCAGTCGACCCAGCAGAACGTGCTGATCCAGAGCTTCGTCGCCGAGAGCAAGGGCCGAGACATCCGCGCCCTCGTCGTCGGCGACCGTGTGGTGGCAGCCATGCGCCGCGTTGCCCAGGGAGATGAGTTCCGGTCCAACGTGCACCGCGGTGGCATCGTCGAGCCGGTGTCCCTGGAACCGGCCTTCGAGGAGGCCGCAGTGCGATCGGCCCAGATCATGGGCCTGCGAGTGGCCGGGGTCGACATGCTCGAGGGCAAGGACGGTCCGCTGGTGATGGAGGTGAACTCCTCCCCCGGTCTGGAGGGCATCGAGACCGCGACCAAGCTGGACGTGGCCGGAGCCATCATTGACCACATCGACAACCAGGTGGCGTTCCCGGAGATCGACGTACGTCAACGGCTCACCGTCTCCACCGGGTACGGCGTGGCCGAGATCGTGGTGCACACCGGCTCCGACATGGTCGGTACGGCCTTGGGTGACTCAGGCCTGGACGAGCGTGACATCACCGTGCTGACACTGCACCGCGGCACGAACGTCATCCCGAACCCACGCCGCAGCCAGGTGCTGCAGGACGGGGATCGCCTGCTGTGCTTCGGAAAACTTGAGGAGATGCGGTCGATGATCCCGCAGCGGCGGCGTCGTCGGGTGCGGAAGTTGCCGAAGAACCCGATCGCGGAGTAGTCAACGAGCCGACAGGCGGGGCTCAGCCGTCGTGACGCAACGACACCACGATCGAGCCACCGTGCAGTGCTCGGGTGTCGAAGTGCAGCCGCAGCCCACCCTTGACGGTGGTGGCCGTCGTACGGTCATCGACGCCGAGCAGGCGCCAACCCTCGCCCTGCAAGGAGATCGTGATCGATTCCCTCTTGGTGGTCGGGTCGGTGACGGCAAGGCGGGTGAGGCCGTCGTCCTCGCTCAGCACCACGGAGGCGACCCCGTCGACGACCACGTCACCGACCTTCGCCGCATGGCTGGTGAAAGTGTTGATCATGGTCACACCGAGTTCGGTCTGCCGCACCGCGTGAACGGCGACCGAGTTGGCCAGCACCGTGAGCGCAGACTTCAACGAGGACAGGCGTTCGGCTGTCGCCCGCGGCACCATGGCCACGGCGTAGTTCTCGACTCCCCCACGCCGGTGCGCCAAGGACAGCGAGAACACGTCCTTGATGGCCTTCGTGTCGGGATTGGCCTCACGTACGCTCCGCCGTGAGGCGGTCCGCCGTTCGAGCGCTGCCGTGGCGACAGGATGGTCAAGGAAGTGGTAGCCCACTGACTGGCCCTGGGTGTGGTTCTCCCACAGCACCCACTGGACGTCACGATGGGTGCCGACACCCACCTTGCGACCGTCGTAACGCCGTACGGTGATGTCAACCTTGTCCCTCGGCTCGGACAAGCGCGCGTCGATCGTGCTCTGCAGGGCCCGCGGCGCGGTCAGGTCAGGGCTGTCGGTGATGCCCGAGGCGATCATCACGATCTCGTCGTCGAACAGGAACCAGGACCGGTTGGCGCGCGCATTCGGGGTGGCCACGACCTCGGAGGGAATCTTGCCGGCACGGCGATCCCGAACGGTCACGTCGTCGCTGAGCACCATGCTGACCGCGGCAAACCGCCCGAGAGTCACGCTGCCCGAATGGTCACTGGTGCTACGGGGAAAGTAGACGTAGGCGTTCTGCTTCTCCGACGAGGACGTGAACCCGGCTGAGGCGTTCTCGTACCAGAGGTCGCCGTCGTAGGCCTCGGGAACGGTCTCACGCGGGCGCGGCGGAGCGGTCACACCGGCCAGACCGTAGGCGGGTACGCAGGCCAGATGATCAACGCCGTACGCCAGGCGATGGTCCTGGCCGCCGAGGTAGAGCTGGTGGGCGCCTTCGCCCTGGAACCAGGGCTGCAGGTTCTCGCCGTTCATGTACTCGTACTTGCTGACACGACTCGAGGTGCGCGACAGCGTGAACGCCCATCCGGGCCGCAGGTGGACGTTGCGCTCCATCGCGTTGAATGCGTACGTCGTTCGGTCTCCTGCCAGGTTGACCGCAACCACATTGGGGTCCAGCAGCACCTGCGCGAAGCGGACGATCGCGCTCGGCGACGAGAACGAGTCGGGCGGCACCGGCACCTTGGTCTGGGCCACGATGTGCTTCACCCAGCCGGCGAGTTCGGCACCCTCACCGGGATCGGCCAGCGTGGAGAGTTCAATCGTCGGCTCCAGCACCCGGATCACATCGGCATAGCCGGTCGTCGTGCGTGACACGCCGCGACCCTTGACCGCCTCCATCATCCAGCCCTCGAAGATGACCGGTGCGAAGCCACGGGCGATCCAGCCGTGCACGACCGGCACCAGGTCGTCGCGGCGGGACCAGCCGGTGCCGTCGAGGATGCGGATCAGCTGGACACTGCGCGCCAGCAGCGCTGTGCCGTACGTGCCGGTGTGGGCGACCGACTCGTGCTGCAGGAAGGAACCATCGGCGTAGAACCCGTCCGTGACGCCGTTGACGAGCCGGTCCGGGTCGACCGTGGCATAGATGGTGAGCTGGTCACCGACTGCCTTGGTGACTCGGTCGTCGTCGCCGAGCAGCGCGCCCTGCAGGATGCGGTTGGTGGTGATGTCGGCCAGGTTGGCGCCGGTGTGGAAGCGCGAGGTGAGATCGACATCGCCGTTCCTGCCCTTGCGCAGGTAGGCATCCATCGAGGCCAGATACATCTGCAGCAGCCCGGGACGGTGCGCGGCGACGGTGTCCGCGAGCAGCGTGAAGGCCTTCGTGATCTGGGTCGGCATGCCGATCTCCCAGTCGTACCAGTTCCCGTAGTAGCCGGCGTCCTGGTCGCCGTACCAGCGACGGTGCACCAGTGCCAGGGCATCGATCACCTGCAGTTGCAGGTCGAGGTTGCCGAACAGGTCCGAAGGAGCCTTGGGCAGGCGGGTCGCCAGGGCGATGTCGGCCAGGCCGGTGAAGGTGGCGGTGAGGTTCGCTTCGGAGGATCCGAGCGCGAGACCGGCGAAGACCTCGCCATCCTTGGCCTTGCCCAGATCCTTGATGCGGCTCCGCGCCGACTTCACGAGGGCCTCGACCCGGGGCCTGACCTCGATGTACTCGTTGGTCTCGCTGGTCCCCACCCAGGCATCACAGGCGTTCTGCAGGATCCGGGCGCGATCAGCCGGCCCGATACCCCAGGCGCGGGGTTGCCACAGGGTGGTCGCAGCCACGGCGCCGGCGGTCAGGCCGAGCAGTGTCCTTCGACGCATCACGAGCGATCCTCCGGGGTTCCAGGGCGGCCCGCAGCACCGGGGGTGTGCGTGAGCCGGTTCGAGTGTACGAGGCGACCCGTGCGACTTTCGACCCCGGAAGGGCCTCTGTGGGTCACGATCGGCTCACGAAACGGTCCGCATCGTGGCCCGGAAACTCGTCCGGAATGCTCTTACCTCGAATCAGCGGGCTGCGTGGAGCTCGCTCCAGGCGGCACGAACCGCCTCGACCACCAGTGGCACCTCGGCATCGGTGACAATTTCGGGGGTCAGTCCGATCCCGTGCCCGGGGGCCGTCACGATGGCGACGGAGGGCTGCTGCCCGGCCAGGTGGGCCACCATGTCCTGCGGGGTCGGGCCGCCCTGCCAGCGGACCACGAGCCGTGGCACATGCTGCCCGGCCTCATTGAGTTCCTCCCGGACCGGATGCAGTCCCGCCACTCCGGCAAGCCCGTCGCGCCACTGCTCCAGGATCTGGTCCCAACGCTCCGCACGGGCGGAATGGTCCAGGGCGACGTACCGCTCGACGGCAGCCAGGAGACCCATGATCTCCTCCTTGCCCGTCTTGAGGGCGCGGGCAAGGCGCTGGTTGGGACTGCCGTGGAGCCGCATCGCCTCGACCAGATCGGCCCGTCCCACGACCAATCCACTGGCCTGTGGTCCGAGGAGGTCCTTGCCGCCCGAGAAGATGGCGAGCGCTGCGCCCTCGTCACGGGTGTAGCGCCACAGGTTCTCCACCGGCGGCAACTGAGCCGCCGCATCGACCACCACCGGGAGTCGATGCCGGCTCGCCTCGGCGACCACCGCGGGCAGGGCCAGCGCCCCGGGCGCCAGATGGTCACCGACGACATGGAACACCGCCACCGTGCGATCGGTGACCGCGGCCGCCAGATCATGGGCGTCGGTGCCGAGTCGACTGCCGAACTCGACCACGGTCGCCCCGGCCAGCCGGAGCGCCGGAACGTACGGAATCGCGTGCCCGCGCTGCACCAGTACCTCCCACACCCCGGCCCTCCCCTCGGCATGTCGGCGGATCGCCGGCTCATCACTGCCGGTGGCGCAGGCGAGCGCCGCCAGGGCGATCCCGGCCCCGGCGCCGGTGGTCACATAGGCCGCCTCGTTCCGGGTGAGACGGGCCAACCGCTCCCCGACCGCCACGTGGAGATCGGGGATGCGGACATGGCAGCGAGCCGCCTCGGCCATCGCCGCGACCACCTCCGGTGGCATCACCGACCCTCCGAGCGCGGTGTAGCGGCCAGCAGCGTTGATGACCGGGGTGATCCCGAGGTCGGCGTAGTTCGTCACGACCGTGAGTCTGCCGCGTGCGCACCTCCGCCCGCCGGAGTTCCATTCTGCGGATAGTGCAGACCGCAGTACGGAACAGTCGGACGCCTGACAGGTCGCAGTCACTGTCCTGCGTGACACCCGCGGTACGGCACGAGCGTCACGCAGGACCGCGAGCTTTTCACTCCAGCGGTCTGGTCAACGTCCGCTCAACGCCGGATGGGACCGCCGTACGGACAGCCGCCATGCCCGTCCCTGATCGTCGGCGTCGTCGAGCACATCGGCCACCACGACGTCCGGCACGACCTCGGTGCTGCACCGGGCGGCCCAGCCGCTCGGGGCAAGGACGCCGGAGGGTGCCTCCACCGCATGGTCGGCGGAGGTCGCGTAGCCGATCCAGAGCCGGCAGGTGCTGACGTGCGCCCGGGCCTCCGCGGCGAACGCGTCGCCGCTGCCCGGCGCACCGGGCCCGGCCGTGGAGAACAGCACCACGTCCACACCGTCGTCGGCCAGCCCTGAGTAGAGCTCCGGGAAATGCACCTCCAGCCCGGAGGTCAGCCCGATCCGGACGCCTCTGACGGTGACCACCACCGGCGCCGAGCCGGCCTCGTACATCCAGGTGGACTTGGTGTGGGACAGCACCCGCTCGTCGTACCGGGCCACGATCGCGCCCGAGTCGTCGATCACGTCGAGACCGGTGGTGGGACGACCGTCGCCGTGACGACGCTGGCTCCCGAGAACGGTCCAGATCCCGAGTTCGGCGGCATGAGTGGCGATCCGGGTGATCTGGTCGTCCAGCGCCTCCCACGCGAATCGGCTCCAGTCGGCCTCAGCCATCCGGTCCGGATCACTGGAGAGACGACGTTTGTCGGGGAAGCACAGGGTCGTCTCGCAGAACTGCACGAGATCCGCCCCGGCGTCCTTGGCCCGTGTCATCAACGTACGGACCTCCTCCCCCGCCGCTGCAAAGGCCGCAGCGTCGCCCGGGTCACCCCGGTGGCTGGTCTGGGCGACGGCGAGCCGAAGCCGTACGGCTTGCTCGGTCGGGATGGTGGTGCTGGTCGTGTCGGTCATGGTTCCTCCAGAAGGGGATCGGAGGTGCCGGAGGGCAGCGGTGTAGGACTCACCTGTCCTGGCCGCGCGGGCCCTGACGCGACGTTTGAAGTGGCTGTGCGCTGTCATCCGGTCCTCCTACGTCGACGTCCCGGTCCCCCAGCGACCGTGCACGCGACGCACGGACATGTTTGACAGCGACCCGAGACTCGAGATCCCTTTGCCTCCATGGATTCTGACCGTGCTGGGGACGATCGGCGGAGGTGAGGCGTAGGCCACGCCGGGAGCACAGACACTAGCGGGTGTTCGGGGACACCGACAAGCAGATCAGCCCCGCGTGTCGTGCCGAACCCTAAGCTGGCAAGGAAAGCCGCCGCGCAAAGGAGCCGTGTGTCGTGACCAGCCTGTCTGCTGCCCGTCCCCGTCAGGTCCTGCTCATCCTGGTCGCGGTGGTCGCAGTCGCGGCACTGCTGTTCGGCCTCGGCTGGTGGACGGCATCGACGATGGCGAGACCTGCCCACTCGCCCCACGAGGCGATCGGCCGGTTCGAGGATGCGCTACGCGACAACGACGCCGAGGCGCTCAGCCGCTTGCTCACGATCGGAGCCGTTGAGGACCGCAGAGATCGTGCCCAGCGCCTGATCGAGAGATACGGCGACCCAGAGTTCCGCTTCATCGAGGTCAACCTGGGCGCCACCGAATCCGGGTCGTTCTACGTTGTGCGTGCGGTCGCACTGCTCCGCACCGAACGGACCGCCGTGACCTTCGGCGTGCAGGACGTGATGAACCTCGACACCGGCGGCTCGGACGGCTGGCACGTGTCGATGTAGCCGCTCTCAGGCGGACTTGTCGCGCCGCTCCCGCTTGGCGAGCTTCGCCCGCGGCACCAGGGTCGGTACGGCGTTGGCACGCACGACTTCCTCGGTGATGACGACCTGACCGATGTCCTCCTGCGAGGGAACGTCGTACATCACACCGAGCAGCACCTCCTCGAGGATGGCACGCAGGCCGCGAGCGCCGGTGCCCCGCTCCAGGGCGAAGTCGGCCACCGCCTCGACGGCCTCAGGGGTGAATTCGAGATCGACCCCGTCGAGTTCGAAGAGCTTGCGGTACTGCTTGATCAACGCATCCTTCGGCTCGATGAGGATGCGGATCAAGGTCTCGCGGTCCAGAGGGGTGACCGAGCTGATCATCGGGAGACGGCCGATGAACTCAGGGATCAGGCCAAACTTGTGCAGGTCCTCCGGCCGCACCTCGGCGAACGGGTCGGTCGACTTCGGCTCACGCGACTCGGGCGAGTTGTTGAAGCCGAGCGGCCGCTTTCCGATGCGCTCGTCGATGATGTGCTCCAGGCCGGAGAAGGCCCCACCGACGATGAACAGCACATTCGTGGTGTCGATCTGGATGAAGTCCTGGTGCGGGTGCTTGCGACCACCCTGCGGCGGGACCGAGGCCGTGGTGCCCTCGATGATCTTCAACAGGGCCTGCTGCACGCCCTCACCGGAGACGTCACGCGTGATCGACGGGTTCTCGCTCTTGCGGGCGATCTTGTCGACCTCATCGATGTAGATGATGCCGGTCTCGGCCTTCTTGACATCGAAGTCGGCTGCCTGGATGAGACGGAGCAGGATGTTCTCGACGTCCTCACCGACGTAGCCGGCCTCAGTCAGCGCGGTCGCGTCGGCAATCGCGAACGGCACGTTCAGCATCTTGGCCAGCGTCTTGGCCAGGTGGGTCTTGCCACACCCGGTGGGGCCGACCAGCAGAATGTTCGACTTGTCGAGCTCGACGCTCTCGTCCTCGACAGCGCGCCGGCCCGACGGCGCGCTGGCCTTGGCCCGGACTCGCTTGTAGTGGTTGTACACCGCAACGGCCAGGGTCCGCTTGGCGGCCTCCTGCCCGATGACGTACCGATCGAGGAACTCGCGGATCGCGACCGGCTTGGGAAGCTCTTCCACCAGGCCGATGTCGGCCGACTCGGAGAACTCCTCCTCGATGATCTCGTTGCAGAGCTCGATGCACTCGTCGCAGATGTACACGCCGGGTCCGGCGATGAGCTTCTTGACCTGCTTCTGGCTCTTTCCGCAGAACGAGCACTTCAGCAGGTCGCCGCTCTCTCCGATGCGTGCCATCGCTGCTCTCCTGTTCCCGACCCGGGTGGGCCGGTTGGTCTTCACCCTAGCCGGGTCGGACACCAAGTCCAGTGGATTCACCGCGTGCCGTTGCTGGCACTGACGGGGACGGCCGACGCACCGGTCAGGGTGCGCCGGCCGGATCGGCTCACGCCTTGGGCACGTCCTTCAGCGAGGCGAGCACCTCGTCGATGATCCCGTACTCCTTGGCCTGCTCGGCCGTCAGGAACTTGTCCCGCTCGATGTCCTTGCTGACCTGCTCCACCGTCTGACCGGTGTCGGAGGCCAGCATGTTCTCCATCAGCTCGCGGATCCGCAGGATCTCCTTGGCCTGGATCTCCAGGTCCGAGGACTGGGCGTAGCCACCCTCGGTGGCTGGCTGGTGGATCAGGATCCGGCTGTTCGGCAGTGCCATCCGCTTGCCCTTGGTGCCGGCGGCGAGGATCACCGCTGCCGCTGAGGCAGCCTGCCCCAGGCACACCGTCTGCACGTCAGGCTTGATGTAGCGCATCGTGTCGTAGATCGCGGTCAGCGCGGTGAACGATCCACCTGGGGAGTTGATGTAGATGTCGATCTGCCGGTCGGCGTCCAGCGACTGCAGGCACAGCAGCTGGGCCATCACCGCGTTGGCGATGTCGTCGGTGATGGGGGTGCCGAGGAAGATGATGCGCTCCTCGAACAACTTGGTGTACGGGTCGACGCGGCGGACGCCGTACGAGGTGCGCTCCTCCCACTGCGGGATGTAGTAGTCCATCGACGGTCCGGCCGGGGCGAGCCCGCCGGGGGTCGAGAAGTTGCGGAAGTCCATGGTCTCAGTCCTCACTGGTTCGGGCCGTCGGTGCGGATCTGGCTGGCCCGCTCGTAGACGTGGTCGATGAACCCGTACTCCAGGGCCTGCTCCGCGGTGAACCAGCGGTCGCGGTCGGAGTCGGCCTCGATCTGCTCGACGGTCTTCCCGGTGTGCTCGGCGATCAGCCGGGCCATCTGGGTCTTGATGTGGAGCGACTGCTCCGCCTGGATCTTGATGTCGGAGGCCGTACCGCCCAGGCCCCCGGAGGGCTGGTGCATCATGATCCGGCTGTGCGGCAGGGCGTAGCGCTTGCCCTGCTGGCCGGCGCTGAGCAGGAACTGGCCCATCGAGGCGGCCAGGCCCATCGCGACCGTGGCAACGTCGTTCGAGATCCACTGCATGGTGTCGAAGATCGCCATGCCGGAGTCGACCGACCCGCCCGGGGAGTTGATGTAGAGGTAGATGTCCTTCTCGGCATCCTCTGCGTTCAGCAGCAGCATCTGGGCGCAGATGGCGTTCGCGTTCTCGTCGCGAACCTCGGAGCCGAGGAAGATGATCCGGTTTCGCAGCAACGCCTGGTAGACGTTGTCGTCAAGGCCCATCCCGCCGTTCCCGGCTGCGGCGCGCAGGTTTCGTTCGTTGGCTCGTGGTGCGTTCACGACAGCGAACCTACTAGCGAGCACGGACAAAGCACGGGTGTGACCACGACTGTTCGCTGTGGGCGCATCCTTGCGCCGCACAACGCCCCGGCACGAACCGAACCGGCCCCCCTGCCGTGGGGCAGAGGGGCCGGTGGTCAGGGCCTGGGTCGATCAGGCCTCGTCCTTCTCGTCGGCCGAGGCCGGGGATGCCGGAGACGCCGGCGAGTCCGGGGAGTCGGGCGACTCAGGGGACTCGGGCGAGGCCGGTGACTCTGCCACGACAGCCTCGTCTGCGTCGGTCTCGTCGGCGAATGAACCGTCGGCCTGCAGGTTGGCCAGCTCGACCACCTCGCCGTTGCTGTCGGTGACCGTCGCGGCCTCGACGATCGCGGCCAGCGCCTTGCCCCGGCGGATCTCGGTCATGTACTCACCCAGGTGATGGGTGTGCTCCATCATGTGCTCCATGACGGCCTGCGGGCTGGAGCCCTGGGCCTGGGCGATGCGCATGATGTGCTGGGTCAGGTCGTTCTGGTCGACCGGGACCTCGATCTCCTCGGCGTACTTGTCGAGGACGAGCTGGGCGAGCAACGCGTCACGGGACCGCTTCTCGACGTCGGCCCAGAAGGCTTCCGGCGACTCGGCCTCCTCGGAGTCGGCCAGGTAGGCCTCGAGGGTCAGACCGGCCTGGGCGAGCTGGCTGTTGATCTGCTGGCGGCGGGCCTCCAGCTCGTCGGCGGCCACCTTCTCCGGCAGCTCGACCTCGATCTCGGCGATGGCCTTCTCCAGGACCGCGTCACGCGCGGCCTGGGCCTGCTCGACGCGATGCATCCGGGCCAGCTGCTCACGGATCTGCTCGGTCAGCTCATCGATCGTGTCGAACTCGGAGGCGAGCTGGGCGAAGTCGTCATCGGCCTCGGGAAGGTCACGCTCGGCGACCTGGCTGACCGACACCTCGACGTCGACATCCTCGCCCTTGTTGACCCCACCGACCAGCTGCGAGGTGAAGGTGGCCGACTCGCCGGCCGACAGGCCGGTCACGGCCTCGTCGAGCCCGTCCAGCATGCCCCCGGCACCGACGGTGTACTGCACGTCCTCGGCGGTCGCATCCTCGAGCGGCTCGCCATCCTTGCGGGCGACCAGGCTGATCGTGACGACATCACCTTCACCGGCGGCACGCTCGACGGCGTTGATGGATCCGAAGCGCTGGCGCAGCGCATCGAGCTGCTCGGTGACCTGCTCCTCGGTGACCTCGATGGCCTCCACCTCGGCGGCGATGGCGGAGAAGTCGGGCAGGTCGAACTCCGGCCGGACGTCGACCTCGGCGGTGAACTCGACGACCTCCTTGTCGACCAGATTGGTGACCTCGATCTCGGGCTGGCCGAGCGGCACGAGGGTGTTCTCCTCGATCGCCTTGCCGTAGAACTCGGGCAGGGCGGAGTTGATCGCCTCCTGCAGGATCGTGCCACGGCCGACCCGCTGATCGATGACCATCGGCGGCACCTTGCCCTTGCGGAACCCGGGGATGCTCACCTGCTTGGCGACATCCTGGTACGCCTTGTCCAGGCTCGGCTTGAGGTCGCTGAACGGGACCTCGATGGTGATCTTCACCCGCGACGGGCTGAGCTGCTCGACGGTGCTCGGCAAGGTGTTCTCGCTCCTGGATCGGCTGCGGCGGAGGCCTCCACCGCTGCGTGGTGTACACGGCACAGGGCGTGCCGGGGCCGCGTGCGCAGCGCACACGCGACGAATCATGCTAACGAGTCACGGCAAGCCGGTCGAGTCGGGTCCGTCGCCGCCCCGCCGGCGGTCGTCGCACCGAGACTGCAGATGATGATTGGCGCGGCGGGTTCGAGGACCCCTCTTCTGCCCACTCGATGGGATTCCGGGCGGCCCGCCGGAACACAGAGATGGCGGAGGGCCCTCCCGTCATGCCGGGAAGGCCCTCCGCCATCTCTTCCGAGCGGGTGACGAGAATCGAACTCGCGTAGCCAGTTTGGAAGACTGGGGCTCTACCATTGAGCTACACCCGCAGGTCGTGCGACGCACAGTGTGCCACATTCTCAGCGTGCCACAGTGCAGCGGCCCTGAGACGCACCTGCCTCGTCGGGGCGACAGGACTCGAACCTGCGATCTCCTGCTCCCAAAGCAGGCGCGCTAGCCACTACGCTACGCCCCGATGACGGACAGTGTAGGGCACCGCGCGGTGTTCGGGCGCCATCGGGCCCACGCTAGAGTCCTCACCATGTCGAGTCCTGAGTCGGACACCAGTGGGGCTGTCGACGCCGTCGTCAGCCCCGTGAACCACTAGCCACCTCGAGCCCGAGCTCTCTGCACGGGCAATTTTCCGGCGCGTTCCGGGCCCTGGCCGCGGCGACGAGAAAGACCTGCCCCGTTCAGATCTCTCGCCCGGAGTCACTCGATGCCCTTCACCCTCTACCTGCTCGCCCTGGCGATCTTCGTCATGGGCACCTCGGAGTTCATGCTGGCGGGTCTGGTCCCCGCCATGGCTCCGGACCTCCATGTCACGGTCGGAGTCGCCGGACTGCTCACGTCGGCCTTCGCCATCGGGATGGTGGTGGGCGCCCCGCTGACGGCGATCTTCGCCCGTCGCTGGCCGCCGCGCCCCGCGCTGCTCATCTGTCTGCTGGCGTTCGCTGGCAGCCATGTCGTCTCAGCAGTGGCCGAGTCGGTGGCCCATTGCTGCTGCTGGGTTGGCTCGCACTGGCAATGTTCGCCGCAGAACCGTTGGCGCTCTTCGGCCTCGTCCTGTTGCAAGGCCTTCTTGCCTTCGGGGTGGGCAGCACCCTGATCGCCAGGGTTCTCCAGGCCGGTGCCGCTGCGCCAACCATGGGCGGGGCGTACGCCACGGTCGCCCTGAACCTCGGCGCTGCTGCCGGGCCTACCGTCGGAGCCGCTGCACTGGCGAACGGTTCGCCGCAGTCACCGGTGTGGATCGCCATGCTCGCGACCGCTGTCGCGCTCCTGGCAGCCCTTCCGGCAGGCTCATCGCTCAGGGCGAGCGAGCCCGGCCGGCGCCGGTGACACAGTAGCCGGACGGCGACCGTTACTCGCACACGATCCCGTCATGGTCGCGGTCCTGGTACCAGTGGTACTCCGGGTCCTTGTCCCGGTAGTACGGACCGAGACCGTGCGCCTTCGCCTCCTTGCAGGTGGAGTACCGCCGATCGCCGCCCTGATCGACCGGCGGCTTCTTCGAGGACGGCCGCGTCGTCGGCGGCTTCTTCGAGGACGGCTGGGCCGTCGACGGCTTCTTCGAGGACGGCTGGGCCGTCGACGGCTTCTTCGAGGACGGCTGGGCCGTCGGCGGCTTCTTCGAGGACGGCTGGGCCGT